>Ga0209723_1000055_pt1 | contig 216653 bp, 179 predicted proteins | sample BiotimSIPDNA_2_FD_185750 | JGI IMG/M metagenome (GOLD analysis project Ga0209723, IMG submission 185750) | Anaerobic biogas reactor microbial communites from Washington, USA - Biogas_R2 time_0 SIP DNA (SPAdes) (version 2) | ecosystem: Engineered > Bioreactor > Anaerobic > Unclassified | place...
GCATGGTGGGGTAAGGGGATGGTGGCTACATATTGATGTTGTGCTGTTGCTTTTTACTGAAAGCTGCTACTAACGACTCATAAATCTACCCTTAATCGTGTATTGGATGATAGTTGCGGATTTTAGGGTATAAAGAATCTGTCTATCTCATTCAGAAGTAACAAGGAGTTCAACCGCTATGCATACTACAAGTTCACTTGGGTATTGCTTGGAACCGATCCTCTCAAGTTCGGTATTGACTTGCATGAGGAAATAACACCAATTTACCCCAAAGACATTGTGAACAGTCTTTATGAGGGCATTATGCGTTATCCTGCAGGTGCTGCAAAGAAGATTGTTCGTTCGCTTGATACTCTCAAAAAGCAACTCACACAAAGTGGTAAGGAAGTTTTCATCTATGAGTTGTTGCAGAATGCTAATGACTATCCTCGTCGTAAAAGAATTGATGGCAAGATTCAACCTTTGCCTGTTGATGTAGAGTTTCATATTACTGAGAACTACTTAACATTCGAGCATACAGGTGAATATTTCAATCCGAAGAATATTGCAGCTATTTGTGATATAAATGATGGCGAGAAGTCTGACAATACCGAAGCCATCGGTTACAAAGGTATTGGTTTTAAGACCGTTTTTCTTGACAACGACTATGTTCTCCTTAATACTGGTAATTACACATTCAGGTTCGACAAGTCTGCTACGGATGTAATCAATACACCATGGCAGATATTACCAATCTGGACGGAACATAATGAGATAGATAATGAAATCAAGTCTGTATTCCGTCAGCATCCAAACGAAGAGTTCAGAGTAAAGTTCGCTCTCCAACCACGAGATAAGGAAATTCTGACCGACGAAGACAGAGATGATAACTACATCGATTTGTTTACCGATGTATTTGAATCAGAGCGCGTCATATTGTTTATCCCGAACATCAAGAAGGTTAGCATCTTTATTGATGGTCAGGATGAACCGATTGTACGTGAGAAAGACAATAAAGACTGGTGTGTATCAGATTCTCTTGTAGATGATATTCCTGAGGACATTATAGATAAGATAAACGATGTCTTGGAAAATCCAGACTCTCTTCGTTCGGATGGTTATGAGAAAATACCTGAGAAGTACATGAACTTCCGTAAGACTGCGGTAAAGTTTGCGTGCAAGAAAGCTGAAAGAAAGTTGATGCCAGTTGATGATGCCATGCTTTACTGCTATCTACCAGCAAAGCGGGCTGATTGGGGCTTCAATTTCCTAATGAACACCGATATGGTGCCCAACGGGCAGCGTGATGATATTGAGGATATCGAGCTCAATCACGTTATTGCTCGTATTGCAGGTAAACAGTTCTTTTATTGGATCAAGCAGCTTATTGAAAGCAAAAAATACGACCTTGACTCTATCTTTTCGCTTATCCCAGACTTTGATGAGTGCAAGAAGAGACGAGTGTATAAGACGTTTATAGAGGAGTTCCAGGAAGAATTTGAAAAGCTCATAAAAGAAGAGCCTTTTGTTCCATGCGTGGATAAGGATGGTGAACAAACCTTTAAATGCATCGACAATATTATTAACGACATGACTGGCATGACAGCGAACGGAGTCATTTCAGACGAAGACTTCGTAATTCTTATGGAATTGGGTGACTATTCCTTGCCAGTTGACGAGTTAAGACAATCGGAGGCATTCGTGGATTTCTTGTACAAGCATTCTCCTTCGAGCCTTGATGTAGAGGTTGATGCTGTTGTAGAGAAAAGTGAGGAAACTGATTTCCAGACATGGTTGACAGTTCCCGAAAACAATACACGATTTATAAGACATTGGTTGAGTAAGGATGAACTAAACGAGTTTGCGAAGAAAAATATATTTATTGAATACGAAGGCGATCTGTTTACAGCAGGAAGTCTCTACTATGATTTTGACACGAATTGTAATGGAATAGGATTCTTGCGTAGATTTGTACCGCATCTTTGCGAGGCATCAAGAGCAAATTTTGAGGAAGATGAAAATTGGAAATCATTTGCAGACAAGTATTTCCTGTCTTTCTCTGCTGCGTCTATGATTACAGATTACATTCTATCCAATGAGGATGCTATGGCGTTGCTTAACGTACCAAGCAATTCTGTTGCATTCTATCGTTATCTTGCAGTAAAGGAAGTTGATTTAAAGGCTAACAAGACAAAGGTTCCGTACATTACTGAGGCTGGTGGTGCATGTACCGACTATACCAATTATCACTACTTCTTCAACGAAGATGCTCATGGCTTAACACGTGAGATATGGTTGGGCGAGAATGTTATCAACGTACTATCGCATATTTATTTTGATAGCCTTGCTGATGACGAGAAAGGTAATATAACTGCAATATTTGCTGACCTTGGATTCAACGAATTTACCAAGGATTCCTTCATCACGACTGTCATAGTTGGCGATGCCGATTTCCGAGCAAAAGTAAACGCTGCCATAGAAAACAATTATGCCGCCAACAAAGCATTTGTTGAATATGTGTACGGTTGTGAAGCGCATTTGAAGGAAAAAGCTTTCAAGGATTATGTCTTGCGTTGTATTGACATCCACAAAAATGAGGTATATCTTTGCAACGATGACGTGCGATACTTCAATCAGGATGCGTATGCTCAGAACAGCACCTATGCTGACAATATCAAACATGCTTGGTTGCAGGATAGCATGATGTATGCTCTATCGAATGATTACTTAGAAGGTCGTGAGAAGGAAGAGGTAAAGAAACTGGAATCGTTCTTGCGTCAGCAGTTTGGCGTTAAGACCTTCACAGACAAGTCGTTCTTCACAGATGTTGTAATAAAGAACAAGGCGGTTATCAATGCCAGTCTTGTTGACGAGGCAACTATGCTCACATTCTTGGAATACCTGAAGCGAGACGCAGACAGACTCTTTGATGATACTTTGAGTTTCAGCGACATCAAGGATATGCCTTTACTTGCCTATGACGGAACCATAGTAAGAGCAAGGGAACTGAATATCCAGTATATCGAATACAACGAGGACGCAAAGATTCTGTGCGAGAAAGCATGGTGTCCGAAGACGTATGTTATGCTCTCACAGAAATATACCGATGATTTCTCTCAGGATATGCGTCAGCTGTTCAAGATTGTGAAGTTTGACATCAATACCACAACTGACATCCTTGTCCAGAACGCAAACTTGCGTCAATCTATTAATGTTATAAACAATAACGTTGATTTCTGGCGATGGGTAAAGGTAAACCAGAAGCAAATTACATCTGTTGATAAGTTCAAGACTATTCCGTTGCTTGACAATAACAACGCGCTTATCAATTGTGCATCGCTTTACATTTCTGACACCTATCAGCAGGAACAAATTGAGGCACTGGTAACTAAGTATGTAAAGGAGGCGCAGTTTGTGTCTTCGTCTTACATCGAAACCGCCAATGAAAACGAGAAGGCAGAGTGGATGAAATTGTTTAGGAAACTCGGTCTTAAGTCCGATAACAAGGATATTCTTTTCTCAGACATCTTGCCTAAGCTTTCAACTATTGAAGCCGAGTCTTTGGATTCGGTTGTAGCGATGATGACCAAGCACCTTAAAAACCTGAAGGATAAATGGGCAGAAAGGAAACACCAAATTATGCAGTTGAGAGTTCGTACTCAATATGCAGGTTATAAGACTATTGATCAGGTAATAATCGTCAACGTGGATGAGGATTCTGTATCTGAACCATTCAAGTACATCACTCTTGCCAACGAGGTTCATCCCGATATTCTAAAGGCAAATAAGGATTTGCTTCATGCTATCTCTGAAGAGTACGGTAATCGCAATCTCATTACCACAAAGCAAATGTGGATTGACGCAAAGGTTAAGGATTATCTTGCAAAGTTTGCTGCCGATGAGAATAGCGTTGCAGACATTCACATTCAGTTTGTACGTGAAGTAGCCAAGATACAGAGTGAGTATGACATAAATGACACACTTCGTAAGCAGATAAAGTATCTGGTCAAGTCGAATGAAACGACATACAAGTTTGCTCATGAGCTGACACTTGGAACAGAATATTCTCCAACGTGCGACTTTGAGGCAAATGGTGTGTCTGAATTGTCGTATCTTTCTGACACTTACATATTCGAAGGCAACAAAGATATCATTAAGCAATATTTCAAAGCGGAGAACGTGCATCAAAATATGACGCGAGAGGACTTGAAGTATCTCGCAAACCGCACATTTGCTTGTTATTTCTGGTCGAAATGTTTCTCTCGTCGCTTGGGCGAATATGAATCATGGGTGGAAGATGGATGTTTCAATAACCGCGTGTGCATACCAACAGAGAATTCTGTTCAAAAGCCGGAGTTGTTGTATGCACCTCACATAGCTGGTTATGCTGTTCGTGCCAAGGTACCTCAATGGCAAGAGAAGGTTCCTTGCAAAGCTATTGTTGACTCTATTGACAATCGTGATGCTCGTGAATTATTTGAGAAGATCAACTTCTGTAAGGCTCTCTCTTTTGAAGATTGCCTTTATTACCTTGCTCGTGTCACGCATCCAAGAGAGAAAGAAACTGATTTCCGCAGTAGAGTAATTGATTGGATGCTGTCTTCGCCTATTCAAGATGAGACTTTGGTTGACAACTATCGTAAAACGCCAACTGCAGAATGGCGTAATGGTAAGGGGCAGAAGAAGCATATTACGGAACTTTATGCTATCCATCCAGATGCGACACAGGAAAGGAATATCTTCCGTGGCGATGAGTTTGTTATGCAGACAAGTGCTTTCCCTTATGGTACAGATTCGTTTGTCAAGGTCTGCAACATACTGAAAATAAAATGTCTGACAAGTTCTGATTTTGTGGCAACACCTATAGGTAAACAAGATGAAACAGCTGATATAGTTGCCATTATCAGACCTCGTCTGCTTATCTTGTCGGCTATCGAGAACCCAGATCGTTTCCAAGAGCTCTACGAACGCTATAATACAAAGCTGTCGCAGTATCATTTTGTTGTATGTGAAAAGATAGACCTCGGTTATGACACTATACATAATGATGTTGAGCGTATCTATAACGATGACAACCACCTTTATTATGTAAGCTCATGGAAGCATAATCGTACCTTTACAAAGTTCTGTAGTAGGTTGAAGCGACTGGTAGGTTTTGACGTGTATGATAATGTATGTGAAGACGTTCTAGATGATAGCGTTTCTGTAGAAGCGTGCATCGAAAAATATTGCTCTTCGCTTGCATACGATGAAAAATTCCGCGCTTATCTCAGATCGTTGGATTTGACCATCAACGTTGAGCCAGAGGAAGAAGAACCTTTCGAAACAAAAAACGATTACTATAGCAATGCTACGTATAAACCAACAGATACTGCTACAGAAGCAACTACAGAGACATCAACCGAAAACCAGCATGTTGACGATAGGGAAACTATTCGCGAGGATGACAAGACTGGTGCACCAAATAAAGATGTAACGTCAAGACCTGTTAATGAACTTGAAGTTGGGGAAGAAGCAGATACATCACCAAAAGAACCTATTCAAACCGCATCGCAACAGCCAACTTCTGACTCTCGTCCACAACAGCAGTCGCAACAAGCTGAATCACCAGTTGGTCAAACAACGTCATCTACAGCAGAGGAAAAGTCAGAAGACGACCTAGGTCAGTATGACAAATATGAAAAGGTTGATGAAGAGTATACTGAAGACTACGATGACACAGATGAAACAGACGATGGAGAAGCTGACGTTGATGTAGATGTTGACACGACGGATAATGCCAGCACAACGCCTTCTAATACTCATACGTCTAACACATCTCATGTTTTATCAAATAAGCCTCATAAGGATTATGATCCTGACCGCAATGGGTACATGGGATCTGTTGATAAGGACAAGAATTATCAACCTGTTGGCGACAGACCTTACAAACCTCGTACACGTAAACATCTGAAGATCTTTACCAAAAAGGAATTAGAACGCCTTCGCTCACATGGAACGCCTCTTGAACTGGAATCATTACCACCAACGAGGGCGGAAATAGAACTCTTATCTCAATGTAACATCAAGCCAGAGCAGATTGCCGACACCAATTATCTTGCTCAGTTGCGTCTGTACCAGAACCTCAGAAATGAGATGCACGCAGAGCCTGAGGAAACAATGGAAGAGTTCGTGCGTAATGCGAGTGATGTAGCTGTACACAAACTTAAAGATGGTAGATACATTCATACTTGTAGTGCTGCTCGTGGCGTGATGTATGTTTCTCCTTCTGTATGGAATAAGATGGTTGGTGACAAGTGGAAGATTTGTGTTTATCTTGATGGACAAGGCAAGAACTTCCATTACATTAACAACGCCGAGGAATTCCTGAAACTCGTAGAAAAAGACGATGTTGTTATCAAGATTACCGGCAAGGAGAAGGTTGATGTAGTAAGGGCTCTTTATACAGGCATACTTGAAGATGCCAAAGGTACTGCATACACCTTGATTCGTGTGGCTGCTCGTACAAATATGGATGCCGTATTCGCTCACTATGTTGGTGCTATGGCAGAAGCAGAAGATGGTAACGATGATTACAACGATAACGACTATTGATTATGATTGACAATATCAAACTTGCAAACTATAAGTCATTCTTTGCTGACCAGGTGAAGGAGGCTATCGACGAACAACAAAAGGTCAATCGCTCGCAGATGCGGAACTTATTCAAGACAGGTGAATTGTCGCTTGCTTATGTTGATTCCATTCAGCATGAAACAGGCATGATTATCCTCAAATTCCCCCGCCGTATGGCTCCACGCTTGAAAGTTCTGAAGGGCGTGTGCATAATTAAGAAAGGTGCTAAACAAGCATTAGGTGAACACGTTACGGAGTGGATCTGCCGTTGGGAGGAGTTCGTTGACAATAAGGATTTTCATTCTCCAGGTTCTGACATGACTCCAATGTACTATGTTCGTACTGGTGATTCCAACTATGACTATGTTGCATGTTCTGGATTCAGTATTAAGTTGTACGATATCTTGTCAAAGGCATTGGCTGATGGCAAAAGTCTTTCACTTATCGTCCATAATCCATTTCCTCCTATAGAGTATTTCCGTAACCTTGCCAACTACATGGATGCATTCTCTTCAAACGAGGAATTGAACCTTGAACCGACTATTGATTATGATGAATGGACACCCGAGGAACTTGCGTTTGATGAACAGAAGCCAACAGGCATCTCTGACACAATCATAGACATGCTCGCTAATGAACATTGTTGTATCGTACAAGGTCCTCCGGGAACTGGTAAGAGTTACACCATCGCTTCTGTGATTTCATCGTATCTTGATGCTGGCAAGACCGTCTGCGTCACCACTATGGCGAACAAGGGCCTTATCGAGTTGATAAAGCAGAAGCCTTTGCAGAAGTATGTGAAGGGAGGTCGTGTTAGCAAGACAAATCTCTCTATTGACGAACGCAAACAGGTGTCTGGTGTAAAAGCTGCCTCGGCCGACTTGCAGGTTCCTGGTGGCGAAATACTCTGTGCGACAAACTATCAGCTATCAAGCGTATATAGTGAGAAGAAAATGACACTTTATGGTCTGCCTAAATACGATCTGATTGTAATAGAAGAGGCTTCCCAGGCTTTTCTTGCGGCTATAGTTGCGTTTAAGCAGTTAGGGGTAGATTGCCTAATTGTAGGTGATCCTATGCAGTTGCCGCCTATTGTGAAACTTAACAATCCACAATATAATTCGTGGAATGTGGCAACACAAGTTGAAGGATTAAAGTCTATGGCGCTGGGAACATCGATAAAATCTTATCGTATAGTAACCACTTTCCGTCTCACGAGTCGATCTGCCTCCCTTACAAAATGCTTTTACGGGAATCGTTTTGTGTCTGTGAAGAAAGACTATTTAGATTTTACCAAAGCGAATAGTGTCTTATTTCCACAAGATGGCGGTGTACTTTACCATTGTACACTAGATGTCCGCAATGGAGTTTATTCAGAAAAAGCAGATGCTATTATACGAGATGTGATTGAAAAGTTGGAAAAATTTTATCCTGATCGTTCTTTAGCTATCATAACACCTTTTAGAGATTCTGTAAAGGAACTACAGAAACGTTTCTGTACGTCTGACATTGAACTGGATATAACTATCGAAACGATAGATAGAATCCAAGGAATGACTGTTGATTATGCTATTCTATACATTCCTGGAAGGAATCCGGGTTTCGCACTCGAAGATCGACGTTTTAATGTAGCAACAAGCCGTTCACTTAGTACAACTCTCATTATTTCAGATATGCCTCTTAACGAATTTCACACTGTCTCACCTACAGTATTACAGTTTATAGATAATTGTGATAAGTATGATGGTAAAACAGATGTGTTGAGAACTAATTTGCAAGAGTCAGAATCATCAGGCCCTATAGTCCAACCTATATCTGAAGAAAAAACACCATCAACGGTTTCCTCCACGATAGGGCTGAAAGTTGTGGGCAAAATTGACCTCTCTCAGTTTGAACGAAAGAAGAAGGAATTAAGTATGACGAAGAAAAACTATTATATCATTGATACTAATGTTTTTGTAGACTATCCTGATATTATTTCTAAGATTGACAGAAAGTATCCTATCATCTTGTCTGCAAAGGTGACGGATGAACTCGATAAGATGAAAATCAAATTAACTGAAGAACGAAGACAAAACGCGGAGAAGGCTTTACGCAACCTTAATAATGAGTCACAGCATGAGATTTTATACGAGTTCGCAGATACTTCTTTATTGCCAGATGACTTTGATAAACGTTCACCTGACAATATGATATTATCAGCCGCATTAAAGTATAAAGAACAGAATCCAATTATGCTTACGTCCGACAATGGCTTACAGTTAAAATCTAAAATACTCGGTATATCAACGATTTCGTTGAGAGCTTTCTTAAAAAGGTAATTGTATCTATAGAGACAGGAATCGAGCAGGAGATAACCATACTATGGTTCCTGTTTCAATCTTTATTTTATAGCCCTTAAATTCGCAACAGAATAACTATCTTATTCCTTTTCATAGACGAGGATATCATTGAAAATTTTCATCTCGTCTTTTTTGATTTTCCATCTAGTTTCATTGGTCACATACCAAAGGTTGATAATACAGATACTATTAGATTCCTCGCCAAAGATACCCGGTAAACGGCTTCTTCTACTTTTCTTCGAGAGACTTGCTCGGCTGCGCAATGTTGCACGTTGCTCCTCTTTCGCAAGACACTTTGCCGAAATCGCCTGATACAAAAAGATTTGCCAACCGCTCCAAGACTTCGTTTTCTCCCGGTAGGGAAAACATTTTGTTATTTATCGGGCTTAAAGAAGAAACTCGTTTACTGCCCGCCCCTTTATTGGGCTGATACTTTTCGACAAGAGGGAGAATTAAATACAGGTTTTTATGTCCCTCGCTATGCCAGGCAGAAACGACTGGAATTGGCTGCTTTCCGTTGGATGAATTTTACCAGTCTCGCTGATAGTCGTTTTTGCTCCAGCCTCCGAATACCACTTTCAAGGTTTTGATGAACACCCACAATCCCAATACTGTAATGATTACGTCTCCCATATCATTGATTTATTTCTGATTACTACTTGTAAAGATACGAAAAAAATCGCGACATGGACGAATATATAATATTAAATATCAATGCAATATGTAGCTATTTCAGTTTCTTCCAATAAGGTTCGAGCTTGGTTTGCAGGAAACCTACAACTTCAGGAAAAGTCGGCTCTTGTTGAAGTTTATGTTTCTTGACAAACGAGTTCCACCGTGTGTTTAAGTCCGTATTGTTGGCAAAATCATGGCTGAATACAATATGATTATCCATACACATATTGCCGGACATATTTACCTTGCAAAGGCACTGCTTTTTCTCAAATATGCAGTATGTTTTATAGTTTGCATTATTCTTATTTCGGTTTACGTTTCCCCAGCGGCCCGCTGAACTTGCCACGATTGAGCGACACGCCGTATTTGTTGAGAATACGGAACACGGAACTGCGGCTGTTGAATCCGCTTACTTTCCAGATGTCATCTATTGAATGTCCGTTGTTGTACATCGCCACGATAGTTTTTTCCCGTTCCGTCTTGCTGATGTTTTTCTCTTTGGTCGGCTGGTTTATGTTCTGCTTTAATTGGATGATATGCGCTGAAGCCTTTCTTAATGCGGCACACTCTTCCGGAAGCGCACCGAATATCTCCAACACATCTGCAGCTTTGGTTTCAGGGAACAGGTTGCCACGGCTGTCCACCTTGTCGTGAATGGAGATAATCCGCACCACCTTTACACGACAGAACTCAATGAATGCCGCCAGCTCACGGGAACCACGCAGGGCATTGCTGAATTTTGAGACAACCAGTTCGTCTCCACGTTCCAGACTTGCCATCAGCTGTTTCCATTGGGGACGCAGTTTCTCGTGTCCGTTTTCTTCCTCTATCACTTGTACACAGCCGTATTGCTCCATCCACTCCTTGTCTGTGTCGAAGCCGTCATAACCGGCTGCCTTGAATATGTAACCTACTTTTGCCATAGTGCTGTTCAATGCTAAATGATACCAAGTGCAAAGATACAAAGTTTAATTTGGTTAAAATCATACTCAACAAAATATTTTTCAATTATTATACTTTATATTTTCACTTGTTATGCTCTTGTTTGTTTCTCGGATTATACTCGCAAGTATGAAAAAGAAAATAGATTAAAGTTTTATTTTAGAGTATTATTGTATAAACTTTTATACTTACATTTGTCGCCATAATTCAACAAGGGAATCATGTTTAAAGTTTTATTTAACGAGAAAACAGAGCTGATAATAAAAGGTGTGAAGTGTAAATCATACTCCAAAACACGTGGACAATGTGCCAAACTCCTTGCCGTATGCTTTGCCACTGTCGCACTGGCATCATGCGGAAATAAGGCTGACAACTATATATTTCAGACTGACGAAGAGGCAGCCAATGCCTACAAGTCATACCTGTCCGAAGTACGGAATATGGGAACTATCTCAACCGAGAGACTGATTGAGTCTGTCAATGAATGGCAGATACTCAGGGATTCAGTCTATGCCTGTATTGCTAAAGGCACGACAAGCCGACCACACCAAAATCCTGAAAACACAGTTCGGATGCTACATGATTCTTTGCGGATTGAATTTACCCGATTGGTATTGTCCCAACCACGAAGCTTCGCTGATGTGTTGCTCATCAAAGAAAAGACTACCCAATATCGACAAGACACAGAACTGGCACAAGCGGTAACAGATGCAGAACCTTTTTTCAGGTCGTTGGATTCAGTAGCACCGTGTCACGGAAACGCAAAACAAACTGTGTCAATCTACCAATCCTTTCTTGTCAATACTCTGAAATCCGGAATAGACTCCAAAGACAAGATGTTAGCCTTTATACAAGAGGAAGACCGGATGTTCCGTTCTTTTCTGAGCCATCTTCCGGAGCTTGTCGATGCCGACCTTTCTGCCATTATGCGCGACACGGAGAAATGCTGCCTGTCGATATTCCAGTCTGCGGAGAATGGCAGGCTCTCTTACCGGGATGCCTTGGTATATACAGCCAGGCGAACCAACCGGAGAATCATACTCAACGCTTTGGCTTGTCGTGATGACATCAACCAAGGCAATGTAAAGACCGAAGCGCAGGCAAAGGCTTACGTTTGGATGTTGTTGCAGCCGTATGTTGCCTTGGATGGTTTCAGCGTGGCTGTTCTGTCCGATATGGAAAGGACAACACTTCATGCAGTCGCTGACCGGACACCTCAGATGATAGCCAAACTCAACAAGACTGCCGGAACGGACAATGACCAATGGCAGGTATTGCCAGGAGTACTGATCAAGATAATGCTCACATCCATTTGACGAACCAGAAACAAATAAATACAACAGTTATGCTACAACTTTTTTACGATGACTTCCTCTCCTTTGTGCCGCTCCAGCTTCCGCAGTTGCTGGATGTAACTACAATGGAACAGCCGCAGTTCTACGACGATTACGTCCTCCTTTCGTTTCTGCTTGCCGACTCATACGATCTGGAAGAAGTGATGGACATCTTTGAGGACGACATGGAGCTGATAACCCTTTATCATCATATTCCTTCAAGCGCAACGACATTCGGCAGCAGCACCTGTGCCTATTCCAATCCGGCTTTCGGACAGATGTTCAAGATGAACGCGAGAGTTTCTGATACCGGCAAGGTTGACCGCATTGATGTGACCATCTATGAATCCCTGGAGTTCATGTGTTCTGACATCTGTCTTGACTTGAAACTTCACGAAAAGACCGGTCATTTCAAGTACCGCAAGACCAAGGAGGAGTTGCTTGCCGAATTTATATGAGACGGACGATTTACTTGCAAATGCTATACATTATCAATATGTACAGGAGTTGGATAGTCGTGGATGACGGATATGGATACAGGCAAAGTGTCATGTTCAGACGGGGCAGGCCGGTTTCCTGCGTGTGCCGTATGCTCCGGCTCCGTTCCACTTATAAGCACAATGGCTATGAGCGTGGCACGAAATGGAGCATATCCGAATACGAGCTGGACAAGGCATTGGCAAGGTATCGTCAAAAGAATCACGAGCTAAAGGCACGGCTTAAAAAAGGAGCGTCATATCTCGAAGCCAAGGATGTGGAAGCCATTATAGAGATTGCCACCTATGGGCTGGTCAAACTGGAATTGACCGAACTGCCATTATTCAAACAATACTGATTACACAAAGGATTACGATTATGATTAGGATTATCATCGAAATGTCATTTCCGGCATTGCTCATTATACTGCCCATATCACATTGTACAGGAACAACCGGTTTTTTATGGCAAAGTTCTACCTCAGAATGGCGGGTAGCGAGAGTGCGAGAAAACTCTATGTGCAGTGTATGCTTATCTTCCTCCTGCTATATCACTATGTCTATGCAGGCGGACACTTCGGAGAGTGGGGAGTTCTGATATCCACCATACCTTGTGCCGTTCTGTTCTCGTTCAGACGTGCCGACAGGTGGATGCACAGACTCCACGAGGATAAGAAAAGGTTCGTTATGGCAGCCTTGATTACATTGGTCATCTGCGCTGTACCACATCTGCACACCACGGCGTTCACGCTTGCCTTTCTTCTTTTGGCCGCCATGTTCTATCCCTCTTGCCGTGTGTTAGCCGAATGGCAGGATGAAGACACGCGCAAGCATTTGAAAGAAAATCCAAAAACAATGTCCGAACACTACTACTGACATCATCACGCGAGACTGCCACGAATAAGTGGATAGTGGCAGGTTAATAGAATCCACATATAGTCAAATAAAAATCAAATGAAATGATGAAAGACAAGAATAGAGCCGCCAATCAGGTATTGGCAGATATGATGTTTTTCGACTACCTCAAAGAGAAAGTCGGTGAGCGGAAGACAAAGACCGGTGCCTACTACGACTTGTTGGAGAAAGCAACGGCAGGTTTTATCGCTCCCTTTTTGAAGAACCACGAGTATGTGTTGCAGGCTGACCAGTGTCATGTGACCATTTCAGACCTTGCGGTGGAATGGCACTGGCACAGGGCTACCGTTAGGACGTTCCTTGACAAACTTGAGGAGATGGGATATATTCGTCGGACAAAGTTCGCAAAGAGTGTGGTCATTACAGTCACCTTTGCGTCGCTCTCTGATGGCGAAAGCCCTGCCTTTTATACTGGTCAGGTAGAACCCCAACTTGCCGATGACTTGGACAAGGCTTTGTCCGAATGGATAAATGGCAATCTGTCTGACGAAGATATGGGAGAGGTTTGTGGACAGTATCATGAAGCCGGACGGAAACGGCTTGCCGATGAATCCGGCAAAGATCATTCGGGCGACAAGCCGGCAATAAAGGCAGGTGCAGAAACGGAGTTTACCCAAGAGATTGTCGAGCGTGTAGCCGTAGCCGGACTGAAACGTGCCATACGAAATTCGCGCTTCGATGACCCGACCGATTTCCTGGAGTTCTTTCACAAGGAACTGGAAGGTGACTGGACTTCACTTTTGGAGGCATCCAAGATAACCGCCAAGATGATTCTGGACGCTGGAAACGACGGCGCGGCCAATAGATCGAGCGAAACGGATATGCTTGCCACGCTCCGACAACCGTTTAGGGCGTTATGGGCAAAGTACCAGGAGCGTGATTCCACCCTTTTATAGACTCCACAACCGATGTTGTAAGTCAAAAACTTATTGTATAACCACGGATGAACCGTGATGCCCTACACTTGTAGGCTTGCCATTTTAAGCGTGCAGCAGTGCTTGCACGTTGACCAAACAGAGGGAAGTATGGGTAGCCTAATACCCCAATAGCATAAAGCTATCGGGAGAGGTGCCCGGACAAGCAGCAAGCTGGGGTAAATAGGATGTCCGAAAAACAGAAAAGAGAATATGGCAAATGCAAAGCAGGTGATGGATTTTCGACCATCAAAAGGCATAACCACAGCACAAAGCAACGAACACCAACGCAGGTGGACGGAAAAAGGCTGGGAAAGTGCCGTGTCGGTCGGGAACTATGATCCGACAAGAGAACATTTGAATTTTGAGATAAGGGCAGGCAAAGTCTGCCCGATAGATAAGACACGGAGCATCCCGGAAAGGATGTCCGATAATTTGTTGGCGAGAGGAATCAAAGACCCAAATGCTGGTTTGGCAGAGCCACGCTTCCGCACGGTGGTCAATTTTATTTTCGGAGGCTCACGTGAACGTATGCACGAAATAGCTTTCGGCAGTCAGATTGTAAATTTTGATAAGGGAGCGGACAATTCCCATGTCGAGAGGTGCAAGGATATTGAAGAATGGGCCAAGGACGTCTATTCATTCGTTTGTGGCAAATATGGAGAGGAGAACATTGCAGCTTTTATCGTACACATGGATGAACTGAATCCCCATGCGCATTGTACCTTGTTGCCAATCCGTGACGGCAAGTTTGCATACAAGCAGATTTTTGCAGGAAAGGACAAGTACGAGTTCAGCGCACGGATGAAGCAGTTACATAGCGACTTCTCAGAAGTGAACAAGCGTTGGGGAATGTCACGTGGTAGCAGTATATCCGAGACCGGCGCAAAACACCGCACCACCGAAGAGTACCGCCGACACCTTTCGGAAGAATGTACCAATATCGAAGAACAGGTTGTCCAACACAAAAAAGCACTGTCCGACCTAAAAGTGGAAATCAGTCTGGCAGAACGCAGGGTGAAAGGTTTGACCTCAATGGTGGACAACCTCAGAAAGGCGAAAGCGGAAAAGGAATACCAGTTGTCGGCATTGGAGCGCACACTTCAATCCCATCAGGGAGATACGGCTGCCATTATAGCAGAGAGGGATCGGTTGGAAAAGGAACTGGCTTCTATCCAAACGAAACTGGAAGACAAGCAGGATAAGCTACGGACGGCTGACCAACAACTTGAAGCCCTTAAAAGGGACATGGATGCCATTGGCGAGCGCACGGAGGAGTTGAAAGGCGAAGCCTATAAGTACAGCCGTGAAATCCATTCCAACGTGGATGTGCTGCTCAAAGATGTAATGTTGGAAACATTGGTCAGGGAGCACTCGGTACGATTGGGAGAAATGGGACTTTCCGAACAGTCCCGATTTGACGGTTCATTACTGCAAAGCCTGACGGAACAAGGATCGGAAGTGATGCACTGCGCCACGCTTCTGTTTCTCGGAATGGTCAATGATGCCACTACTTTTGCCGAAACGCATGGCGGTGGTGGAAGCTCCAGTGACCTTAAATGGGGACGGGACGATGACGAGGACAACCGGGCCTGGGCAAGACGGTGTATGATGATGGCAAGCAAGATGATGCGTCCGGCTTCCGGCAAAAAACAGAAACGATAATCGGCAGGAGGTAGTTTCCTGCATCGGATGTGAAATCTATAATAACAGAAAACGTATGAGAAATAAAATAGTATTTGTAATGGCAATGGCAGGAATGTGCTGCACACTGCAAGCGAAGGCGAATGTACAACCTGTCCCACAGGATAGTGTACACTATGAATCCTATATGGAGAAGGAACTGATGTTTCAAACCGCAGAGCCGACTTACCACAAGGGAGTGCTGGTAACTTCACCATGGAACGGCAACTGGTTTGTCAGTCTGCAAGGTGGTGCAAGTGCTTTCATCGGCAGACCGATTGGCTGTGCTGATTTGTTTGACAGGGTACAACCATCGTTATCCGCATCAGTCGGCAAATGGTTCACTCCACAGATCGGGGCAAGAATCGGGTATGGAGGTTGGCGGTTCAAGGACTGCAACCTTACTGTCAATGACTATCATCATTTCCACGCCGACCTGATGTATAATGTCCTTGGCGGACTGTATGCAAAGAAAGAAAATCCACGTTGGGGCATTGTTCCATACGTTGGTCTTGGAATGATGTATAATCCTCAGAACGGTCAGAAACCATTTGCCATTTCTTATGGCATACAAGGGCAATACCGCATCTGCAAACGGCTGGCGGCATTGCTGGAGATTGGCAATGTTTCCACTTTCCAAAACTTTGACGGATATGGGGAAGCCAACCGCTTCGGGGACAATATGCTCTCCATTTCCGTCGGACTGTCTTTCACGATTGGAAAGGTCGGGTGGAAACGATCCGCTGATGCGACTCCTTATATTCGGCAAAACGAGTGGTTAGTGGAATATGCTTCGGAGTTGTCGGAAAGCAACCGCAGGTACATTGGTCAACACGATAGGGATATGCGTACCTTGAATGAACTGAAGAAAATTTTGGAGATTGAAGGATTGCTTGAAAAGTACAGCCGGCTGTTTGAAGACCGTGAAAATTTAAGCAGTGGTTATCCTAAAAATAATTACAGCGGACTGAACTCGCTCAGGGCAAGGTTGAAGAACAGGCGTTGGGATGGCAAGTCGCCTTTGTCCAATGACAGCCTTGCGGTTTGTTCCGGAATTGCCAATGTGAATGTAGATGATAGTGGAAATTCAAATGAAGTCCAATCGGACAATCTTGCCAAAGCTCAGGAATTGACAAATATGGGCGGAGACAGCATTGCCACTTATAACCACTCGGATTATCTGTCCTTTATAAACTCCGGCAACGAGTGCATCGGTTCTCCCGTTTATTTCTTCTTTGAACTCGGCACAGCGAAGTTGACAGACAAGTCACAGTCGGTCAATCTTGATGAACTGGCACGTGTCGCAAAGAAATACGGATTGTCGGTTACTGTTGTAGGTGCGGCTGATGCAGCCACAGGGACTGCCGATGTAAACGACAGGTTAAGCATATCGAGAGCCGATTATATTACCACAGAATTGGTTAAGCGAGGACTGGCAGTTGATGTGATTACCAAGGTCGGCAAGGGAGGAATCTCAGATTACAATCCTACCGAAGCCAATCGACATACCAAAGTATTGCTTTATATGAAATAGAACACAAAAGATACTTTTTGCTTCATGATTTGAATTGGGAGAGCCTGTCCGTGATGGATCGGCTCTCCTGCATTATAAAGTGCATTATCCTAACTTTTGTATTTCACTCCAATAGAAGAACGCTTCTGCATTTGTCTTCTTAAATTTGTTCAACTTAGTTGATAATGGAGGTTGTATCGTTGTGTTGATTAATAAATTCGCTTCGGACGGATTATAATGTTTTACCTCGTGTATTCCTTTGCCGATAAGTTTAGCGAGATAGGCGGCTTTTGAAGCATTTGTGATAGCACTTTCCAAAGTATAGACTTCACTATGAATAAAGCCACGCACTTTTTTTATTCCATCTTGAATCATGTCAAACTCTTCTTGATTATCTTGTCCACGCATTACGATACATTTAGCCGTATCATAAATATCATCCAAAACTTTTTGAATTGCATCAGGACTCTCACCTCTGTATTGAAGTTCAACCATCGCAAACTTATTGAATGTCTCTGTTGTAATGGACAAGTCATTGACAATATCGAAAAGAGATGCAATGTCAAATAGTTGTTTGCATATTTCCATTGAGCAATTCTTTTCTCCTTTGAAAAAAGGAATCCCGGTCGTGTGAGGAGCAAATGCAGTTAATTTATCGCCAAGCAAATCCTCTTTACTTGGTAACTTTACAATTATGGGGGCTCCCTCTGTTTTTAACAACCGGCTTTGAATAGGAAGTTCCACTACATTTGCATAATGAATTTCCTCGAATAATACATCCAACAAAATCTTATCCTGACGTCCTCCTGCCGGATATGCCACTTGGTAAAAGAATTTGGCGTGTTGTTTCGGAATATCGGTACGAGAGATACGCTCTACCAATTTGACCTCTCCAAAGCCATATTCTTCGGAATACTTTTCAAGATAATCTTCAATTCTTGTTCCAGGAGGACATATTATATCAATATCGATAGAAAGTCGTTTGCCTGTATCAAGATGAAGCATTAAGGACGAACCTCCCTTGAACAAAAATGGGCAACCCGATCGAGCCAATGCTTCCAACAATGAGAATGCACGGATTGTTTTCTCAACGAGGGTTATATCTTTTATCTTATTGTCTTTGGCGACTTGTTCTATCCAAGACAAAGTCCTGCTATCGGGATGTATCATATATTGATTGTATTGATAATTTGTTCAACTTTTTGTTTTCGGTTGCGACGTGCCGCATATCTCAATAACCTTGTTTTTTTGATTGCATAGTCAGAGAATGCGTTTGAATATATAGTATATAATTCATTGCCTTGAAGATGTTGTAGTTCTTTGTCAGATATGGCATCAACAAGCATTTTCTCCAATGTGGGAACGGGACAACCATTTATAACATCTAATGGAGCCTCTTTAACAAGAGGGCGGACAATAATTAAGTCTCTATTTGTAATGTATCTGTCCACATCTTCTTGGGACGGATTCAAGAAAATAGGGATTTCTGATTCGACGTTTTGTAATGACATAAAAACAGATTCCATCGCTTCCCTTTCAACATCTACTAATGTGGTTCTTACCGCAGGTACATGTAGCATCATTGATGCAAATACAGACGGTTGCCATATACAATAGTCGATGAAAGGAAATTTTTCTTTTATATGCTTGTTGAGTGAAAGCATAAATTCGTTTGGTTCATACAAAAATTCATGCTTCAAATCTTCATTTAATTTATATTTCCCGTATGAAACCCTAATGATTTTGTTTTCTGCAATCATCCTATTCAAAAGCACAGCAAGAGACCCTTCTGATATGTTTTTCATACCAGATCGTACCACATTCAACAAGTCTTTTCTTGTGAATATGCCATCCTGTTTCTTAGCAATATCTATTATTTGATTTACAGCAGTCATTATTGCTTTTTGAATTATACTGCAAAGTTATAACAAATTTGGCATATAACAATGTGGTTTGCCATTTTTGTTATACTGTTAGTAAGATAACGCTGCGAATGTTATAATAATTTTGGCAAATATACATCGAGTTTGCCGTTTTGTTATATTTTATCCTGTTTTATAATTCCTACTACCAGACCATTATACCTGTTTCTATTATCACAATACTGTGAGCTTCTCCGGCTATTCTTGTCGGCTCCATTTTCCTTTGCAAAGGTACTGCGGCGAGGGAACGACAAGTACCGATTCTCCGATTGGCTCCACTAATGCCTTGTGGACTTGACGACAACTTTCCGCAATTTCCGGCAGGCTGAAATTGGGTATTTCATCAACTCCTCTGGCATTTACTTGTCTTATCCCTCTGTAGTCCACAGTCTCTGAATGCACGTAAAATTCAGATCCCGACAAGAAAGCCGATAAAGGCTTCAAAAATGAGGGAAAAGAATAAATAAAAGTTCAACGATTAAAATAGACAGATTATGCACAGCAAGATTTTTCAAATCACAGAAGAGAGACCTCTAAAAGACAACATTCTGAACGACTGCACCCTTGAACAAGGAGACGGACACTATTATGACTATTGTTCGGAGATTGACGAGGAAGAGCGTAAATTCCACATCGACAATCTGATAAATAACATTCTGCCCAAAGGTATGTTTGAGCTTGTTTCAGATGATACAATCCGTTACAATGGCGGTGCGGACAAATGGAAAGAGGAATTTGTGGCAACCTTGCAAGAAAAGGCGAAAGCCGTTACCACAGAGAACTGCACTCTTTGGATTGGCGAGGTGTACCAACTTGAAAAGTACCTCAAAAATCCGCTTGACACCGGCTATCAATTTTATATGGACGAGCAGTGTATCAACGGAGCTGCCGAACAATCTTACGAGTTTCTGCGAGTGGTAAGCCAATTAGTGCCTGGAACATTGCTGTATATCAGTGGAGTGATTGACTATCATTTCTAATGCTATGAGAACACGAAGAATGACCAAAGAGCAGGGAGAACGTTGTAATATCAGCCGATTTCCCAACTTCCATAACACAGGCAGTGTCAAAGAAATGAAGCGATTGTATTATGGTAAACAGGCATTGTTGGTAAGGTGCGGAGCATACATCTACAATGTTTCAAGTGAGCCAAGTATTTATTATCAAGCAAAATAACAGACGATATGAAAGGAACAGAACAATTCAAGCAGACCATAAAGGCATATTTGGACGATAGAGCCAAGACGGATGAACTCTTTGCCGTGTCGTATGCCAAAGAGAACAAGAATTTGGACGATTGCATCACATTTGTACTCAACCAAGCAATGGCTATATGCAAAGAGGGCGGTTGTGGAATGACCGACAATGAGGTTTATTCTCTCTGTACCCACTATTATGATGAAGACAATATAGAGGTGGGTAAAGCCGTCAATTGCGGTGTGATAGTCAATCATAGGGTAGAACTTACTCCCGAAGAGCAAGCCGAAGCGAGGGAAAAGGCACTCAAAGCCTATCAAGACGAGGAACTGCGGAAGATACAACAACGTAACAGCAGACCCAAGCCAACCCAGAAAGCAACGAAACAGGAAGTTACCCAACCATCACTATTTGATTTAGGACTATGAGAGCCAAGACGAGATTACAGCACAAGGTAGTAACCGCCAATGAGCGGTTACTGCCACTGACCGAGAAGCAAGAGTTATGGGCATTTCGCCATTGCTTAAATCATTATGCGTTCCGTGCCAAAAGCGGTATGACCACCTGTATGGATTGCGGACACCAATGGAGCGAGACCAGAGAAAAGACCTGCCGTTGCCCTCTCTGCGATACAAAGTTGGAGATACGCAACACCTTACAGCGTAAGTATAAAGACAAATCCTATTACTCCATACTGACAACCCAAGACGGCTTACAGGTGCAGAGGGTGTTCCTTTTGACGGCTCATTATCGCAAGGGCAAGAAAGCCGATTTTTACTCTATGGAGGTAGTCCGTTATTGGATTGATGATAATGGCAAGACAGAAGTAACGGCATTAAGGCGTACACTCGGCTACTATATAGACAGCTTTGTCTTTGACAATCATATAGAACTGAGGAACGACAATAATGTTTACAGGCGGATTGCCGATTGCAAGGTTTATCCTTATTATTCTGCCACAACCAAGTTAAGACGCAACGGACTAAGAGGTTCTTTGTCGGAGATTGAGCCAACGAAGCTGATTGAAGCCTTGTTGCAGGACAGTAGAGCCGAAACGATGTTCAAGGCAGGGAGAAAGGTGGATTTGAACTATTTTCTGCAACACCCTATGTATTTTGATTTGTATTGGAACACTTATAAGATAGTGATGCGTAACAATTATCACATATCCGACATTTCCCTTTGGGTGGATTACATCCGCTTGCTTGAAAGGTGTGGCAAGGATATTCGCAATGCCCATTATGTCTGCCCATTGGATTTGAAAGCCGAGCACGACCGCTATCAAGAGAGGGTAAGGGTTATCCAAGAGCGAGAGAAACGTGAAGCCGAGCAGAAAAAGGCGCAGGAGAATGAGGAGAAGTTCAGAGAGTTGAAAGGCAAATTCTTTGGATTGTCATTCACTGACGGACTGATTGTAGTCAGCGTGTTGGAGAGTGTGGATGATTATTACAAAGAGGGAAATGCTTTACATCATTGTGTGGGACAATGCGAATACTACCTCAAACCCAAGTCTTTGGTTTTCTCTGCACGGATAAATGACAAACGCATTGAGACTGTTGAACTGTCGCTTGAAAATTTCAAAGTCCTGCAATCAAGAGGGCTTTGCAACCAAAACACAGAATACCACGACCGCATCATACAACTTGTACAGAAAAACGCACGGCAAATCCGTAAGCGTATGACAGCATAATCTGTTTTGTTCTTTTCGTCAGCCACTTGTTACGATATACAATGTAGCAGGTGGCTTTTATGTATCCGGCTACGGCTGCTCGCTGATTGCCGTAGCGATGTACTGTTTTAATTCTACCGCAAAGTGGTAGATGTAACCTGTTAAAATATAGCAATGTACGCAATTCTTCCATTTATACAACCACTTGTGCCGTTTATAGCACCACTCAAAGGTCAAATCTGTTTTACCTACTAACAACCCATTATAGTTTTTTGAGTATTCTCCTTTGAGCCGACCACCACGCCGCGCGGATTGTTTTATGGTGCAAAGGTACTGCTGTGGGAGAACACCAAGTATCGCTTCGGCTAACAAATCACCGGACTTAACGACAACTTTCCTCAATTTCCGGCAGGCAGAAATTGGGTATTTCATTAACTCCTTGTTTGTTTACTTGTCTTATCTCCCTTGTAACGCAGTCTTTAACGCACATAAAACATATCCTGGTGGCGAAGTCGGAAGGCTTCCAAGCAGAGGGAAACAAAAACAAGTCTAACAATAAAAATTTACGATTATGCCGAATTGGTGCAGCACTGCGTATGCGATAGAGGGCAACGCAACAGAATTGAAAAAACTCTATGAGTTAATGAAAGATTTAGAAAAACGACAAAAGCCGTCCGTTCAAAATGGTTTTGGAACTACGTGGTTAGGGTGTCTTGTAGAAGCCCTCGGAGAAAGTTGGGAAAAGATATATTGCCGTGGAACGTGGGATAACCTCAAATTCAACGGTGAGGTGCTTACGTTCAATACAGAAACAGCGTGGTCTCCCTGCAATGAAATGTTTGATATGGTATGTGAGAAATATCCCACGCTGCGATATTTCTATCAGTCGGAAGAACCTGGTATGTGTGAGTATTGGACGAATGATGATAAGGGCAAATACTTTCCCGACAGATACTATGTTGATGTATGCACTTCGGAGGAAGAATACTATTCCGAGTATTTTCAAGACTTGGAAAGCGTATATGACTGGCTGGAGGATATTTGCGAAGTACAAGTTAAATCCCGTCAGGATGTCAATGCGATTGTCATGCAATGGAAAGAAAAAAATGAAGACACATACTGCTCTATTCACGAATATCAAATATCGGCATAATCGGAGAGCATAAAAGACTGGAGTATGGAAAAGAAAGGTTACGGCACAGGCAAACGTGCAAAAAGAGAGATTGGGAAACCCCTGATGGTTATCAATATCAAACAGGAAATCATAGATATTCTTCAAATAGCCAACAGACGTTTTATGTACAATCCTAAAATCGGAATCCTGATTTTAGGAGACGAGATGTACGGAAAGAACATTTGCAGTTCTCATTCGCAAGAGTTCTATGTGTCGAAAGCGGACGGACATTTCGATGATTATTTGCGTGGGTGGATAGGTGTATCAAAAAGCTATCCACGTGGAGTTATTCATTTTGCCCCTGCTGTCAGCAAGGAGCAATTCGACAGAGGATTTGACTCCTTGCAGATGTTCAGCAAACTTGATGGCGTAAACGGAGATACTATCATTCGGGGCTTTTGCGGTTTGCCGGAACGGAGGATGAGTGATTTACTGCCTTCATCTTTTTAGCTCTTATCAATGAGTGTCGTGCTTACGTGGTTTCACAAAAGCACGATACCCGTTTTTATGAGTTGCCTAAACTGCGTTGGCAGCTTCCTTTTGTATCTCAACCTTTATATTTTGCCCAAGCCATCTTCCTTTTATAGGTATAACTGCCGTGGCTCATCTTCCGTCCACACCGCTCTTGGTTTTATTAGATGCAAAGGTCTGCTGTCGTGCTTGATTCTCCGGCTTGAAGTGCATTCCCTGCAAATTCTTCCTTTCCGTGAAAGAGTAATTGGCCGGGAAAGCCGTCGCATGAAGCTGTGCCGACAGCCGTTTACCGCATCCATAAAATTCCAAGGCGGTTCAGACGGGAAAGAACCGACCAGAGGGAAAAGAAAAAATGTTCAACATCAAAATTCATTAGAAATGGAGTACAACAATCAATTATCGGAGAACGACAAACGCTTTGCGGACGAGTTCTCAAACTATGTAAACGGAAAAATGGCTTCACCCCGAAAGGTGGGCAAGGCATTGGCGGATGACCACCGCTATTTGGTAAACGAAAAAGCCAAGCTGATGTTCTACTTTATGGAGCAGTTGGCGGAGAACTGGCACAAGGGAAGATATGACCAGCGTAACGAATGGGCGTGCCGTCTGGCAGCGGAAGCCATAGACCATTTGTCAGAGAACGACCTCTATTATTTGCCCGAAGAGTATTACGAAAACCATAAACAATAACGATTATGAAAGCACTTCAAATCGCCATCCCAAGATGGAACATAACAGAGTTGAACGGTTACGAGCCGATAACCACCTTTTGGCAGGACTTCTCCATTGCCGATAAATTCGGAGACAAAGCCATAGCCGACACATACAGCCGAGCCAAGTCCGAATGGAAAGACAACTACAAGTATTGGACGGAACTCTGCCTTGTACTCAATCACAAGATATGGCAGTGGCACGAGAGAGACAACCAAAGAGCCATTCTCTATGACAAGCTATGGAGAGAAGCGGACGAAATGACCTCCGAATGGTCGGACGAGAAGCAGGAGTATTATTTTCAAGTAACGGATTAAGCCACGTGTGGGGAAATGTAAAAAGTTTCCCCACTTCAAAACCCTCACAAGATGACTACCGAAGAACAGATACAGAGAATAACCGACATTGCCCAAGAAAAAGGCTGGAGCGTGAACGTTGAAGACAAAAACGAGACAAGAGTATTGTTTGAGTTTCAACGCTATACCAAGTACGGACAGGATTTTCTCTTCAATGCCGATATGCAGGGCGAGGATATTGATTCCCTCATAGCTAGTGTAAAAGAGTATTACGAGGGTTTTGACCCCGATTATGAAGCCTATTTGTGTGGATAGGCGATGACGGACACGGCAAGAATGGCGCACCTTATCACATCAAGGATATTGTAGCGGATATGGAAGATGCCGAAGAACAAATATATGAATTGCTACAAGCATTTGAAATGGAATTTCTTTAATACACATAATTATGACTTTATCGGACAAATCATATTACAGAAGACTTTGCAGGAATATCCTTGCAGACCGCTTTAATTGGCGGAAATACTGCACACCGAGCCTTTATTTTGGCAGGGAAATATGTGTAACACCGCTTCATTGTTCCTACGGACAAATCGGCTACACCATCAATTTTCCCTATACCAATGCACCGGAAGTGGAGTATGATTGGGAAATGAACAAACTTACGATTGATGATGAAAATTGGAAATTGGTATGTTAGACGAAATCAGGCAAAACGGCAAAACAGTGTTGTCAGGAGAGGATGGGTTTTCAATACCCATGTTTTTCAACAACTTGTGCGGTAAAAACTTTTCAGGCGAGAAGTACCGGGATTATATCAAATACATAGCCTTCGGAGAAATGGGGTTCAAGTCCGGAGAAATCATGCTTTACCGCAATGGTACATTGGTAAGGACAGGTAAAATAAACATTGAAAAATAGATACAGATATGGAAATGACAACTATTCATCCGGCGGAGAGCTATCTTCGCAACGAAACCAATCCTCCGTCTTTATACGTGCGGATTGCAGGAAAACGCAGACGCTTGTTCATCAACCGAGACAGAGGTGTTATTGGCATTATCGCTCTCGGCAAGCGGACAAAAGGCTATGTGTTTACAGATTGGGCAAGCATCGAGCAAATATACTATCCCTCGCAAGAACAGGACGAGAATACGGACAGGAAACTTATTCTGAAATATCAGAAACTTGCTCGACTTGCCACACATACAAATTCCTGGCTTCGTGAAATCGCCAATGCGGATTTGGATAAAAACCTTTACGAGAACCACATCACAACAGGCACACGCATCGACGGCAAATGTATCGGACTTGCCACCATTGAAAAATACTGTGGAACGACAGCAATGCGTCTCTTCCGTGAGGCACTGAAAAACAAAGAGAAATTTTCCACTTGCCGCTTTGATTTTTGCGGTTATGACGGAACGCTTTGGTGTGAGCCACGAGACAATGGCGATATGGCGGCAGGCTTCAGCAAGGAATATCGGAATTGTGGCAACGGCTACTACTATCTGCTTATCAATGACGATTATGTGATAGGCTATGATATTGACTGACTGTATAGCTACAACAATCCAACCGCAAGGAGAACAAACTCCCTACGGTTGGATTGAAATACGCAAACGTCCCATTATAGTCATCGGTGCATACCACCGCTATATTCCACCTCTTCCTCCTGATACTGTTCCATCTGACTTAATTCCGAATGGACGGATTGCAGGTTGGATTCGAGAGAATTGTCGTGGTCGTAGGGGAACTGATGGTTGGGAACAAGACCGGCATTGACCACCGTACCGATATCAAGCGTGTCGGTCTCCCTGTTATATCCGGCATAGAGAATGTCTCCGCTCGGCATTTCAAAGACAGGTATTCGCTGTTTCGTTATAGCATGGAACTGTTCTGCCACCATATCCTTTGCTACCTCTTTGATGTCATCGCTTGGCAGACGGGTTCCGTATCTGGTAATATGGTCACGGATTTCCTGTTCCGAATATTTCAGCATCACCTCGTATGTGCCACCCACGCTGTTGTTATAGACCACGGCAAAATCCTTGTCTTCAATCAACAGGTCATCACCCTTGTTCTGGAGAGGAGAGGCAAAGGTATATTGCTCATTGATACCGTTCCCGTCATAATACTCTTTGGCAGCTTGGAGCAATCCTTCATAATCACCCTTGTCCCGAAATTCGTCCAGCCGGGAAGTGTCATCGGTTGATTGCAGGTAGGCAACGGAAGAATAGAAAATCTTTTCGCCGGATGCAGGTTGTTCAACTTTCACTTCTTGCTTGTTGTCCTGCTCTTCCTTTTTCCCCTTTTCCAATTCTTCCGCAATCTTATCCACGTTTTGCGTAACCAACGAAGTCGCCTTTTTCACATCCAAGAGCGTGGTCTTGATAAATTGCGGAGACTCTTTCAGTTGCTCCAGCCACGATTTTAGATAGGCGCAGCTCTCTTCTTTCAGAGCCTTGCTCATACCATAACGCTGTGCCACCAATGCGCTGCCTAATTCAGCCACTAATTCCTCACGGGCATATTCGTCCGAACCGAAAGCGGTGGGCTTGATGCGGTCAAGCTGCCCCTCGATACCTGTGCTGTGGGTCATTTCATGCCAAAGCGTGCCGTAGTACGATTCCCCGTCCTTGAACTGTGCCTTTTCAGGAACCACAATCTCGTTTTTGGTAATGGAGAAGTAGGCTTTGTCCTGGTGCATCGGCTTGATGGGACAAATCCACCGGTTATCACGGATCATCACATCCATCGGTTCAAAAGACATCTTCTCGCTCTCGTCCAATTTTACGGCATCCCCATTCGCCAGCTTGTTCCAAAGTTCCGGACGGGCTTCCTGAAGATTGGTCTGGGACACGTTAAAGACCCGAAAGACCTGCATCTTCGGATATACGTTGTACATCTTCTTCTCTTCGTCGGAGAGCCTTTTGTAATCGTCATACTTGATTTTCTCCTTGGTCTCCTTATGGATGCAGGTAAATGTGGTAAGCATGACCGGGAACGATTTTTCACCACGGTTGACGGCAACCCTCGGCAGTTCCACACCCTCTTTAGCCTGTTTTTCAGTCGGCTTGTTCAACCGCTGCACACAGTCAAAGGTGCAGAAACGAGGAATCTTATATCCGTTCTTCTCGCAGTGGAGAAGCAACATCAGCGCGTTCATCCCATTGTACTCACGCCCGGACAGGTTCTTCGGCCACCCCAAACTTCCCACGGTAATCCACGGCTTCGACCAGTCCTTGCTGATGGTCTCGATGCGCTCGATCATCATTTCCGCAAAAAGGTCAAGAGCCTTGTCTTCTGCGGAAGGGCCATCGTTGTTATATTTCTTGTAACCGGCCATACCTGTCAGTTATTGGGGTTATACGGAGGCTTGACATACACCGACATCTCGGCAATCTTGCAGGAAAGGTTCAGCTTGTCGTTATAGACGGACAGCTCCATGTCGCCTTTGACCTCGATGCCTGTCTGGGGTTGCAGCCACTCTTCACGTTTGCAGTCAAATCCAAAGAACCGTACCCACAGGTATTCGAAGCCGTCATTGACTTTTTCTGCGGAAAAGCCTGAGAACTGTAAAAAGTCCTTGCCTTTCTTGTCGGTCTTCTCTTCAATGTTTTTTCCCGTCTTTCCACGGAAGTGCATTTCCCCCTTGATGGAATCTTCATTGGAAGCCGAAAGAGTGACCTCCGAAGCTGACAGATTGAAATAGAGGTTGTCCCCACGTTTCTTGAAAGTCAGCGTGCCCGACACATTTACCCGTTGTCCCAAGGCACAATTCTTCAGTTCGTTATCCTCTCCATCTTTGGCGACGGAGATTTCCACGGTCTTGTTGATGCCGCTTTTGGCAGGAACCACACAATTTACGGCAAAAGCCGTGAACACTTTATTATCGCTGTTGGTGCGGACGGTAGTCACACGGCTGATTGTACCGCACACTGTTACATTACACTTTATCATATTGCTTGTAGTTTTATTTTACCAAGACCATTTGACCGGAATATCCTGTTAAATGTGAACCACTTGCCTGTGCAACCGTCTTAGTCGGGCGCACGGATTTTAATCCAGGCTATCCCGATGGCGATGACGACCTGCACCCCAATGATCACGAGTGTCGCCACCAAGCCGAACAGCTTGTAGCATACGAGGGTGTGCAGTGCTGCCATGGACAACCCGACAAACAACAATCCTATTTCCATCATCACGCGTTTCATTATCTCTTGATTTGTTCCTCCCGGCTCTGTTGTTCCGACATTCCCTGCTCGAAGTTCTGCGAAGCCTGTTGCGACAGCACCAGGGCATTGACCATCCCGGCCACACGCATACGCTTGCTTTCTTCCGAGAGTCCCGGACTGTTCAGCGTGGCAGACAGGCGGCTCAGCTCATTGGCACTCAACTCCCGTGAGAATTGGATGGAGCCGTTGTCTGCCTGCAATACGGCTTTGTTATTCTCTCCAACCACGAGAGCGCAGGTTTTCATGTGTGGCAAAAGTGGGGTCAAATCCACTTTCCGTTCATCGGCCATTTTGGAAACGGCACTTATCTGTTCCTCTTCATCCTTACTGTCAATGACTACTGCCAGCATCATCAGAGAAGAAAAGGCTTTGACCACCATATCCATAATCGGGTCGTTGGTTCCCGATAAGCCGACACCGCTGTCCTCCGAAGAGAGCAGCTTTTTCATCCAGTCTTCAGGGCTTTGAGCCTTGCTTTCTTGTGGAGTGGCCACTGCCTCCGTCTTGTATTTTGCCAGCAGGTCATTCCCGTTATGCAGAGCTTGTAACTTGATATTGCCTTTTTCGGCAATCTCAGCCAGATAAACAGCCGGGTCCATATCCCGCTTCTGCCCATCCGCTGAAACTAATGTCACCCCGAAATGCAGGTGCTCGCCGGTAGTCCGTGTCCCGGTATTCCCAGAAACACCGACTTTCTGCCCGGCTTGGACGGTATCGCCCACCTTGACATCTACAGAAGACAGGTGCATATAGGTGTTCTGCACCTTGCTCCCGTCGCTCCTTGGGTATTCGATGGTGATGGACTTCCCTCCGGCGGTATTTGCGTTGTGGTTGACGGCCACCACCTTGCCGTTGTTCTCAGTTGCCAGTACCGCATATCCCTTGCAGCGGATGTCAATACCCTTGTGCATCTGTTGCTTGCCGGCATCCATCGGGTCGGTGCGCATACCGAATGGAGAGGTGACAAACATAAATTCCGCACGCTCCACAGGGAATGAATACGCTTCCTTGTTTGCATCGGCATTCATTTCTTGTCCGATTTCTAATCCCTGCGTTTTCATTTCCGCCATCACCATCCGGTCGTACTTCTGTAATCCGTTGACCTCGATGATTTTTTGCAGGCTTTTGGCATAATTGCTGCCGCTGGCATATCCTGCCTTGGCAAGCCCTTCCGTCCAGCCCTTATAGTCATCGGGAGCCAAGGCGAAACATTTGTCATATCGCTTGTTCTCTACCAGAAACTTGGAGTGGTGTTCGTAAGAATCACCCACACTGTCATAACTGCAAAACTTTTCGTTGGGCTTGTCATCGGTGTATAATCCGTACTTGCCACCCTCTGCAATCCATCTTGAAGTGGCTTTGATGCCGAAATGGTTGTTCTCGTTCAGAGCCAGACGGCTTTGTCCGTTGCTGCTCTCCAATATGCCTTGCGCCAAGGTCACAGAGGCAGGAATGCCGTACTTGCGCATCTGTTCCATCGCAAAATCGGCGTATTGTTCCGCGTATTGTTGGTTCTTGCTCATATTCCGTTTCGTTTATCGGTGCATACCTCGTGATACCTCTTCCTGTTCCTCGACTTCCTCTTTAGGCTGTTCAGGCTTGATTTCCTCTTTCCGGCCGACTTTTGCCTCCACCTCTTCTTCCTGTTTCTCGGAAGAGGTCTGCTCCTGTGATTGGCTCTTGTTCAGCAGATCCGCAAAGAGTGTTGCAGCCAAATGCTGCTTGAAGCTGTTCCGGTCTTCGGCAAGCCACATCCGTTGCCATTGTTGTGGCGTGACACTTCGGGGCTGTGGCTTCTGATTGTCTATGGTGGGAGCGCAGAGTATCGCACCGTTCTTGGTCTTGAACACGGCCACACGCTGGATGCGGTTCAGGTCGATGCGCTCGTCCGATGTGTGGAACAGATCCACCTTCATTTCGGGTTTGCTCTCCGCCAAGGCATAGTATTTCTTCGCCAGTTCGCCACGTACCTTGTCGATGTTATCCAACGACTGCTTGAGGGTGGTGAAGAAACGGTTCAGGTCATCCTTGTCGGGATAGATGCTGTAACCGGACTTGCCTTCGGGTTTTAGATACAATGCCCAACGGTTTTTGTCGTCCTGCACCATCTGGATTTGCTCAAAGCCAAGGTCATAGGCTTGCTTTACCGCAGGATGGGCGTCGATGGTGGAGAGCGTTTCCAAAGTCCAGCTCTTCAATCTTGCCACCTCAATCTGCTTCTCGGCAAAATAGCGGTCGTCGGGACGATACCCCAATGCTCCGTCTGGATTGTAGAAGCGGACATGCTCAATGCCGCTTTTCTGCAGGGCAGACTGTATGCGCTGTTTGTTCATGCCCTTTATCTCGTTGTTCACCTCCAAGGATGCGCCGGCAGGCAAGATGACATCGGCACTCTTTCCCTGTCGGTCTATGACCAACACGATGGTCTTGTTATCCTTGTCGGGGTGTTTCTTGATCTCGTCAGCCACGAAGAAATGCTTGGGCATCTGCTCCTGCATCTGCTCGGTCTGCCGGTGGTTACGATAGGTGGCATATTCGATTTTCTCGCCTCGTTCCGCCTTGCGTATGACCTTCAAGGCATTGTTCACATCGCTCTCTATGGCATCAATTAGACAGGGATTCTCTTTGAGTTCCCGGCTCCAGTAGTCCACCATCTCGATATTCTCATCCGACAGGCGTGCAGGCAGTCCCATTTCCAGCATCTTGATACCCGAAGCGATTTCGGAGATAAGATGTTCCTGCTTGACGGCATCCTCGGTGGGTGGCACTCCGTTTTTCATCACCATGCCTTCACGGGCAAGGCGTTGCTGGTGTCCGGTAGCCGCTATGATCTGCCGCAAGGTCTCTTGTGCATAGTCGGTATAATGTTCAAAATCCTTTTGACGGGGAATGTAAACCGCATCCTTTTGACTGTCGTAATGTGCCACGCTGCTTCCGTCCGTGCGGACGGGCACCATGTTTTTGGAAATGGCTTGCACAAAGGCATTGAAGCGGGGGCGCAATTCACGCAGCTCCTTTTCGCCGAATCCCTGCTCCACGCTGTTGCCGTGTTTCTGCACAAGGGTCTCATATACATCCTTGTCAACAAGGGGCAGCAGGGTCTGGTCTATGGTGAACAGTGTGCGAATCTCTCTGTTGTGTATGCCCTTATACCGGTTCCTCTCTTCAGGAGGCAGTTGTTGGTAGTCGTTTCTTGAAATGATGTCGTTGGGATTGTTCCGGTTTACATACTTGTTCCAGTTGTAGAACAGGAAGGGCACACCTTTCTCGTGTTCCCGGACAGACTCTCCCCGTGCCTTGGCTTCGCTGTATAAGGTGAAGAGGTTGGTCTTGCTTCCGGTCTTGTCCGAATGCAATGCCATGAACAGGGCGTTGAACGGACTGACCGCAACTCCTTTCGGATAAAACTTCGGATATCCCTTGCCCGTGGCGTTGAGCCAATGGCCACCGGCACTGACTGCACCGTTCAATGCTTCGGAAAGCAATTCGACCTGCTTGTCCGCAGCGTTTTTCTCAAACTGTGATTTCTCTTTCATATATGTTTGTCTTTTATTGTATTCCTCTGGTTCTTATAATGGTCTCCCGTTCTCCATTCTCAAAGTTGCGCTCCATCATCTCCCTGGTCTGGTTGCTCTTGGCGAGAATGGCGTTTGCAAGGGTGTTGAGAGGCAAGGCTCCTGCTTGGTAGGCGGCTGTTACCTTTTCGGGTAGCTGGATGGTACAGGGTACACGGTCTATTGTCGCTATCAGGTTGTTGCCTTTCAATATCGGATTGGAGATGCGCGGATTGAGCGGTTCATCCGGATAGCTTCGGTATAGTACAGGTCTGTTTTCCGATACAGGCTTGCTGTTACCCTCATTCCGTTTCCAGTCAATGGCTTCATGTCCTGCCTTGTTCAACAGGTTGGCACCGCCCAATCCAATCATCAGCATTTTTAGGACGGGGTTCTTGACAAATAAGCTGGCTAAGACGCTTGCCATAGGTACGATGTTGTCTCCTATATCCAAAGATTTCGTCCTGCCTGTAAACATTCCTACCAGGATGTCGGGCAGCATGGAGAACACATAGCCTAAGTTTCTGCCTATATCACCCATGCCGTTCAATCCCAAGGAGGAGAACAGTCCGTTCCAGCCGTTTTCGTTGGTGCGGGTGTCGGATTGTACCGTTTGTTGTTCTTGTTGTCCTTTTTCTTCTTGTGTAACCACTTCCGAATACGATTGTCCCGACATTTCACTTTCCTCTATTTGTTGAGTAACAGCTTGCTCGGTAGTGTTTTGAACTTCCTGTTTTGCTATTTCGGTAGATGCAGATTCTTCACTTCCCTTATTTTGCTTCTGTTCTAAACTATTTAGATAGGCTTCCCGGTATTCCGGCATGATCACCAAAGGCACATTCTTATACCGTTCCTCGTTTTTCTTTTCGTCAGCCAAACTCCACATGGGCTTGCTTGTTATCGTATGCTCACTCATCCATTTCGTAAAATCAAAAGTTTCGATGGGAATCTTCTTGGCCAGTCGCTCGTTGGTAGCGATGATGTACGGATTCTTGTCCTTCTGTATGTTTTTGGCTTGTTTGCGGAAATCCGCAAAGACGTTGGCTTCGCTTCCAAACACGCCTTTACTGATACAATCCTCCACCGATTGCCCGTTTCCTTTATTGTCTTGGGAAGGTGCCAATGCGGAAAAAGCCAGATCCACTCCGACAAACTTTGCGAAGCTCGTCCAACTGCCCACACCACCTAAAGAGAGGGCGTCAATCCCTGCACCGATGACACGGCTTGTCCCTTTTTCTAATTTGGAAGGCTTGTAGGCCGCTTCGCCACGTTGCTCGATCTCGGCGGCAAGCGGTGATTGGCCCAGTGTCGCTGACAAGCCTAACAGCGTATTCTGTGCGGCTTTGCGGATGATGTAGTCTGCCGATGACTTGGGCATACGTTCCTTGACCAACCTGTCTATCATCAGTTGTTCCATACGGTAATCCGTGTAGGCGTAGGCAAGGTCGCATCCTAATTGTCCGGATAATGTGTCATAACGATCCCTGCCGATTTCTCCGATTACAGCGGAACGCCATTCGCCGGCCATCATCGCTAGGTCGGTCTGCATATCCTTGTTGCCGGAAATTTTGTCCTTGACCATCGCCAAATAGTCTTCCGTAGTCTTGGAGTTCCATTCTCCTGTTATTTTCAGTGTCTGGTACGGATCGATCATCGGATTATTGGCGGCTGCCATCGAACTGAGAATACCGGCTGCACTGGTAGAGTATTCCGCCATTTCCTCCATCTGCTTGCGGTTGAGATAGCTTTGCGTGTCACGCATGACAGGGGCAAGGTGGCAATTGAAGTAGTCACCGAATATCCTTTCTATCTCTGCAAAACGCTCTGTATGTCTGATTTCGCCCATATTCTAATAATTCAATTGGTTCAAAAGCTGTTCTTTGGTCTGCTCTATGGCGTTATGGTATATCTCCATCTGTTTGGGAAAGAACTCCTCTAACCATTCATCCTTTTCTATCCTGTCCTGAATGAAACGGATGGCATTGTTCCGGTCTATCTCTACTGAAAGTTCGCCTTCCTCCCGATTGTTGAACCAGGCCTTTGTCCACCATCGGACTCCGGCACGGTCGGGATAGACGGACACGACTCTCGGAATGTCAAAACTCTGCACATCGATCTCCAATTCTTCCAAAGGGTCAATGATTCCACTGCTCGCTATGGCCTCGGATTGAAGTTTTTTTTTACTTCCTCGCCCATGGTGGAGAGATAGACATTGTGCCTGAGGGCAAGGTAATTCAGGAAATCCGCTATCAGGAGATTCTGTACCTTGCTTGCCAACGGCAGGGCACGGCTGCCGATACCAAGAGGATTTGCCATGCTCGGCATCGTCTCAAAGAAATAATTTTTGGTGGCACCCACTGCAAACACGTTCCGCAGCGATTGCTCGGTGTATTCGGGTACGGTGTACGCTCCACGGAAAAGGTCTTCCATATAGACCGGCAGGAAACGGATCATCAGTTCCTCGATTTCTTCCTTGTCACGGTCGTATCTTGTCTTCATCTCACCGTCAAATTGGATAAATTCGTGGGTGGCTTCGTGCCCGGCTTTGCGAAATGCCTGGATATTGCCGTAGAGCATGGTCAGGAACTCTATCGGATTCAGTTCTTCTCCGTCAAACGCCACCTTCATGTGAAGGTCGCTTCCACTGATGGCTACCGTCTGACCGGCCTTTACCTTTTGCCCGAAACGGATGAATATATTGGCAAGATGCGCATAGGTCACTTCGTATTTACCGTAGCGTATGACAATATACACGCCACATTCCTTGTCCGTACCGATGCTCGATACGACACCGCTGGCCACTGCCGCCAAAGGGCGGTGACCGGCATTAAAGTCTATGCCGTGATTAAAGGAAGTTTCTCCGGTTATGGCATCTTTCTGTTCACCGTACTCCTTTGACAAGGTTACTTCTTTATTTTTGTCTTCCTCGAAGGGCATACAGTAGCCGCTTTGGGAATGTAAAATCATTTCTTCCGTATATTTCATTGTTGTTGCAATATTGTTTTCGTGGATGTTATCTTCTCATTCCTCCGTTATGGGTCTGTTCTTCCTGTTGTGAGGGTGTCTGTCGGGGTGCGTTGGCGACTGTGGTTTCTTGCAGCAGGTTGGCGTGATTGCCGATGGTCATCATCATCAGGAAGGCACCGGCAATCTTGCCGAGCCATCCGAAACGGCCGAATACCAAAAACGCTCCGGCAATCAGTCCGGCAATGCTCATTCCCGATACCTTGCCGTTTGCAAGGTTGCTGAAGAAGTTGCCCAACATATTGCCGCCGTTCCCATTGGAAACATTACCCAAGAAGGTGGATGCTCCGTTGAGAGTGGATGAGATGTTGCTTGTCGCCTGGTTTACATTGGCCATGGTCTGCTCTGCCTTGTCGGTAAGCTGGCTTACTTTGTCCCCGGCTGACTTGGCTGTACCGCTGATGGCATTGGTGGCTTCCTCGCCTATGACAGCATCGCTCACGATACGCACCACGCTCTTGTCCGTGGTCAGTTTCTCCCAACCGACATAACCGACAGCACCTCCGACAGTGGCTGTCTTCAACGCACTTCCTGCTCCACGCAGTGTTTGTGAGGGGTGCAGCACAGCGTTGCCTACACTTTTCCCGGTAGCGACAGTTGCCTTGCCACCGTATGATATGGCTTTACCGCCGGTTTTTAATAATGAACTCCAAAATCCCATATTCTTATGTTTTATTCGTTATTCTAATAAGCTCCGGCTTTGCCGCTCCGTTTCCACCGTCTTATGGCAGATCGGGCGATTTCCACCTTATTGGCTTTCGGGCGTGCCTCTTCGCTGATTTCTGCCCATATATCGCCCATGGAGGTGTACTTGACCGCAATCGACAGCCGTTGCAGTTTCTTGTTCATCAGTTGCAGCTTGGGGCGGATGCCGAACACGATTTCCATCCGTTCTTTCTCCGTCATCTTGTTGTCCGACAGACAAACCGTCCGTATATCGTTGATTATCTCTATGGAATTGTATGTCAATTCTCTGTATATTTTATTCCGGTTTGTGGACAACGCAACCGCCAAGGCGTTTGTCGGAGAGTTTTTGAGTTGCCCGGTGAACTCGCCCATATTCTCTGTCAAATGCGTTATCTCGTGGTAGAAGCCGTATATCTGGGCGGCATAGCTGACAACCGAACGGAACGAATCCAGATAGTCGTTGAACTCCCTTTGCAAGTCGGTGACGGCTTTCACCTCTTCCTTTGTCCAGATGTGGCCGGTGGTTTGGAGTAGCATGACTTTTTCCTGGTTCTTCAAGGTTTTCTTTGCCTTTTCGGTGTATATCAGAACCATTCCGGTAAGGGTAGGGTCTAACTGTGCGTGGACTTTTATGCCCATACACATCAGGAGGATTGTTATGAAGATTGTCCGTCTCATTGCATTCTCTCTGTTTTTATCTGATTGTAGCCGCCCTGCGCCATCTTCGCATCGCTATCTGTGCGATTTCTCCGTTGTTCCGATCCAGCATCCCTGCGGTGGCATTGTTCCATACATCGGTCATCGTGTAGGTGCGGATGCTCAGGTAGAGCAGATTGAGCTTTTTCTGAAATGAGGAGAGCTGGTCGTTCAATGCCCATAAGGTCTGGCTCCGTTCCGCTCCAGTGAGCATATTCTCCTTGCCGCCCTTGGCCACGGCATCACGGAGCAGGGAGAATACGGTTACAAGTTCGGTCGCTGTCTCTATGTAGAGATTGTTCATGCTAATGGAAGCCACAATGCCTTGCGGATTGTCACTTACGGCATTTTTCAACTTGCCCAGTGTGATGAAAATCCTCACACCGTCATTGTACAGATGGGTGCAGGCTTTGATGGAAGAGGCGAATCCGCTTGCCGTTTTAAGGTAGCTGTTGTATTTCTTTTCCCACTGGCGCATCTGCTCGAACTCTGCGGCAATGGTGTTCTGCAAAAGGGCGGTTTTCTTCTGTCCGTCCATCTGGTCTCTGACCTTGGCGAGAATCAGTTCGTTGCCTTCTGCTAATGCCACATATTCCAACGGGTTGGTCGTGACAATCTGCGCCTTCACCGTGACAGACAAGATGATGCCGAATAGGAGCATCGCTATTTTAATGATTGGTGATTTCATAAATGTCTTTTCTTTTTTTGTTAAACTCAACACGTTCCCTGATAAGTTCCACGATGGCTGTCTGTTTGGGCAAGCCAATCAGAGCCAGCTTGGGTGTGGTCCTGTCCATAGAGAGTACCGTTACCGTTTTCAGTCCGAAAATCTGTTGTAACAGGGTCTGGTGTTCGTGAAAATCTACTACACGGTACAGTTCGATATAACCTGTGCTGCGTTGGAACACGCCATGCGCTGCCGTCAGTTGTTCGCTCCCGATATGGTAGCGTATCCGTTTCAGATAGATGAGCCGGTAGGCCAAGTAGAGGGAAAGAAGCATGGCAAAGAGGGTGGCGATAGAGCCAAGGGGCGCGTCATCCATACCGCCATAGACCAAGCCTGTTATAGCCACAAACAACAAAGGCAGCTCATCAATGAAGAACTGCGTGGTTTTCGGACGAAGCGAAATGTCTCTGTATAGCTGTCTGTTCTGCATGGTTTTTATCTGTGGATGGTGGATTGTTCGTTTATTTCTTCTTCGTCGGCTGTACTTCCTTTTGTAGCGAGTGGCGCACTCAAAGGAATAACCGCATCTTTGATGCTGTCAAGGTATTCCTCGCTCGTCTTGCCAAGCAGGGCATCGTTCCAGTCCTTGTAACAGGGCATCAAGGGGATTTCTCTGATCTGTTCCGGATTGACGTGCATGGATTTCACTATGCTCCTGAATTTATTTACAAACTCGCGCCCGGCACTGTCGTTATCGAAACACAGGTAGTGGTTCACATTCGGGGTGGCGGAGAGCATTCCCCTGATCTGCATATCGGTGGGCGTGCCGCCGGTGGAGACAAACACGCTTTTCTTGGAAAGTTCGGGATTGTCCCGGAAGGTGTCACGGTGCAGTTGGTGGAATGCCATTGCATCGTAGCCACTTTCAAACCAGGCGACACCTCCGGCTTGATGTAAAGGTTCTCCGCTGAAATTGGCTATCCACAAGCCTTCGCTGCTGTTGCTCCCTTCGGCCTTTCCTTTATAGCTGCCGCTGCCGTCCATCTTGGGGCGTCCACGCTCTTCCAAACCGACAACCTTGTCAGACTCTTTGGGCAATACCAACGGGAAAGCGAGGTTGGCGTATGACAGACCGTCTGTCCTGTGTTTGGTGGCTAAGAAAAAATGGTCGGCAAAAGCACGTTGCGTGAAGATGTCAATGCCACGGCTCTTGAAGTAGGGATAGAAACGCTTGTGGGTCTCCCGGTCGTTTACGTCAAAACGGTGTATGTCGTAATCATGGAGACTGAACGGACGGCTGTGCTGCTTGGGCTGGATGATACGGATTGGCCTGTCTTCGATAGGGTGGTTCAACAGTCGGTTACAGACAAGGTTGACTAACCTGTCGGGAGACACGCCGTTTCTGTGTTCTGCAAACTTTTCGGGGAACGACTTGATAAAGGAGATGATGTTGTAGAGCTTTTGCTGTGGGGGCTGGAAGCAACATTTGCCACCTCCGGTCACGATAAACTTGTCTCCACGGATGCGTGTGCCATTGCTGTCCGTGCGGATATAGGACGGATAACGCAGGCCGTCACGCTTGTTCAGGTGATAGCCTGCATCCACCAGTACGTCCTGTATGTCCAACCGTTGCAGGAAGTCATCGTATGTCAGTTCTCCGTTTGCCATCTGTGTGTCCTTTTTAGTTAAAATCCTCTGCGTATCTCCGCTATTTCTTGGTTCATCTGTGCCTCGAAGTTCCGCGCGGCTACATCCCTCGGTGAATCCACTCCGGGTTTGAAATAGGGACGGGGCGCATGACAGAAATGCTCGCCGTATAATTCCGGGCAAGAGTGGTGGTGAATGCTGTGGGCAAGGTCGGAAGCCACGACTGTTCCTGCGGCAAGGGCTGCGAATATCTTTGCACCCAAGTTGCTCCGTATCTCCGGGCGTGTCTTCATATCGACCTCGTTGAACACTTTCGAGAAGAGCTTCATGCGGTGGTAGTCATCCACTGCCAGGAACTTGTCGTACTGCTTTTGGCTGATTTCGTGGGTGATGGCTTCTCCATTGATAATGGCGGTCATCCTGTATTCGCCTTCCGCTTCTGCCGGCTGTACGGCAATCGCTTCCACTTCCACCTCCCGTCCGTGTTCTCCTTCCCGGTACCATCCCTTGCTTTCATGGAGATACGGCAAGTCTCGTCCGTCAATCAAAGCTCCTTCCTGTGGTTCTCTGATAATGGATTCATCTTCTTGCAATACGGTCTGTTCTGCAGAGTGCGGCGCAAGGCTGTTATCGGATTCCAATGGCAGGAGCAAGTCCTGTTCCTGCTGTTGGCGTGCTGCCAAATCTTGCTCTACTTCGGGATGCAAGGTGATACCGATGCGCTCGGTATGATTCAGGGAATCCATCGTGATCTTATCGGCGAAGTCTTCCTGAATAACCGTGTTCAACAGCTCCAATCGTCGCTCTATCGGGTACTCTTCGATGGAATTGGAGGTCAGTGCGGATAATTCCGCATCTGTGATGTCATAGACCATATCGGCATGGACTTGTTCCGATTGTATGGTCAGGGTCTTTTCTTCTTTGTCTACGAGTATGCCGTGGGAAGAGAGGCATTCCTGCCACTTCTCATTAGAGAAATAGACAGGGGAGGTAATCAGCTCCTTGTAGGGCTTTGCAGGTTCTTCGCTTCTGGGCTTGCCTACCATCGGGGTGATGACGGCTTGCAGCTCCTGCAACACGTCTTGGCGGACGGGTTGTGCCGGCTGCTGTTGTGGATGGCCTTTGTAATAGAATCCGTAACCGCCCGACTGGAGTTCTCCGGGTTTCATGCGTCCGTCGGGACGTTCTGCCACCATGGGCGTTCCTGCATAGAAAAGCCGGCCGCCCACTCTGCGGAGGTGGTAGCCTTCCTGCTGTCGGGGTGTCCATCCCAAGAATGGAGGCGGCATCCCATATCTGCCGACCCTGCCGTATTCCCTGATGCCGATACGGTAACCGTGCAGTCCCATAGCCACCCTGCCGTTGGCATTACGAGCATGGACAAAGTTGCGTGGCAGCTCAAAGTCATTCTTTACTATCTCCGTAAAGGTGTTGTATGCCTTTTTGTTGGCATGGTTCGTACCCCAGTCGGTAAGAGCTGAAAACTGCTGCTTGCTGATGGGGTATCGCAAGAGCGGAGAGTCGTGCCCTTGTACTACCAACTGGTAGCCTTCTCCGGCAGGCACGATGTGGGCTTGCATACCGTTGCGCATCAACAGGTCACGCATTTCAGGTTGTAAGTCCGCTATCCTTGGATTTGTATGGGTTCGTATGGCCATAATTTCTATGCTTCACCGCTCTCCATGGCGGCTTCTAATTGTTCGCTTTTGTAATGGACGAACTGCTCGGCAGAGGCATCGTTGATTTCCAATGCGTGTTCCGTGCAGTATTCCGCCAGTTCATCCTGCCATTCGGCAGAAAAGTGGTTGACATAATCCAGCCAGCTGTATTCTCCGCTCTCCATCTTCTCGATGAGAACGTCTTCGGGATAAAATGCGTTTTGTGCCATAATCATAAGGATTGAAGATTATTTGTGAAGTCCTGCACCCATATTGCGCTGGGCACTCTTTTTCTGTTCGTTCCAGAGTTCTTCTGTGTACTGTTCTTCGGGTACATAGTCAAGATTTCCGTCATCGTCCATGACCCAACAGCCGTAACAGCCGAATGTGTATTTGTCCCATTCTCTTTTGGTGTGCTCGCTCCATTTCTGGCTGTCGCCCTGGCAGAAGCGGATGCCGTTCTTCTCGTTCAGGTCAATGCCGACCGTAACCGGTTCGTCTTCCATCACAAAGGTCAAAGGTTCCCCTTGCTGCATCACCTTGATTTCGGCATTGCTGAGTTTCAGTTCCTCTGCCAATACCTGAAGGTTGCGGGCGATGACCTGTGTGGGAACGGACATGACCTGGTTGGTCTCGGTGTCGATCTGCACGAATACCTTGGTCTTGCGTCCGTCCGCCGTTACGGAGTCTGCAAGGATGGTCTTGCCGGATTGGAGCTGCTTTTTCTGCTCCTCGTTGTATTTCTCCAAAGGCGATTTCTTCAATACCGGGAAGAATATCACATCGGCTTCTCCGTTTTCCTTGCGCACGAAAGCGAAACGGCTTCGCTCGGTAACGGTGTTTCCGTTCTCGTCATTTACCTTGATGGGCAGTACGGGAGAGTGTCTGCCGTGACTGATTGCCTCCAAGGTCTGCATGGGCAGGTCTTCAATCATTTCTTGGGTAAGTCCGAACTGCGACAGGGTGTCGTATGGCAGTTCCTCAAATTCAAATCGTACTTGTTTCATATTTTGATATGATATTTTAATTATACTTTGGTAAAGGTATGTACTATTATTCATACTTCAATTTTTATTGCTGCAAATAGTCTGATTATTTGTGTTTATTTATGTTTTAAGTATGATTGTGGTATAATAATCATACTCTGAACTTATTTAATGTTATATTTTGAGTGTAAATCAGGGCATCTTTTGGCGTGGACGGAAAACTGTTCCTACATTTGCATCTATGAGTAAAACACGAATCCTTATATCCCTTCTTTTGCTATTGTCCGGAAACCATGCAAAAGCGCAGTTCAACACGGTTTCCTGTCCGGGCAATAGCTATAAAGTCGTTGTGGAAAATCCATCCCGGACGACAAACGAAACAGAGGCGACACCCGAAAGCATCACCTCTGAAAACGAAAAGTCCGTACCCGACAAGGTTGCTTTGTCAAGTACGGATACCAAAAAGAAAGAGCAGGTAGCACACTATCTTAGCGTATGCTATCCGCTCTCATCTGTCAAAATCAATTCGCCATACGGCTATCGGAAAGACCCTTTTACAGGGAAGAGGAAGTTTCACAACGGCATTGACCTCCATGCCCGGAGTGCCAAGGTGTTTGCCATGATGCAGGGGAGAGTGCTGAAGGTAGGAGAGGACAAAGTATCAGGAAAATATGTCACGTTACAACACGGCAGCTTCATCGTCAGCTATTGCCACCTGTCTCAAATTTTCGTGTCACAGGGGCAGGCAGTTCTGCCGGGTGATGTTGTCGGGATTACAGGCAATACGGGGCGTAGCACCGGGGAACACCTGCATATTACCTGTAAGTTCAATGGAAATAGCATAGACCCAATGCTCTTTTTAAAACTGATAGAAGATACCCAACAAAGTTGTGTGGCTGCTTTGACTGTATTGTAACGCAAACTATATTGTTTAAAAGCAATAGACCTCTTTATACCATTGTATCCATTTTGGCAAATCATAATCGTGCGTAGTTACAGCATTCAAAACATCATAGTTGGTGAAAGAACTGAATATTCTATCTCCACAGGTTAATGCTTTGTATCGATTGATTGACTTGTCTAACATGGTGTTTCTTGCATGATGGCATACCGAGAAAGTTACTGTATGATACTCTCCTGTTTCCTGCAACGCAAATGCAAGCATCTGATTACGCCATAGCTGGTTAAGTCCGTTTTTGAATGGACAGCCTTCAATCTCAATTAAACCTTGGAATCTTTCCATATTTTTCTTTAGAATATTCCAGTATTCATATCCTATCTTGTGATAATGGCATTTCTGAGGCTCTTTGGCTATACTCATGAAATCACATTGAGAACAATTATGCTTGTTTCTATTTGCTTTGCTTTTGTATGCACCGCACATTGTAAACTCTTTCTCGCTCAGTTTATGTTCTATAAGCCATAGACATAATTTGTCTTCCTTGTTATAATACGCAATTGCGACATCCGCATCCGTTCCGGCCTGGCTGGAATGGTCATTCAATACACCTGTGCCTTGTTTAATGTCTTGTCCCCAATATTCAAAACAGAATCCACTGAACAACTTGTCTCTTGCTATCTTACTGAAGTCCGCAGGACATCCTGGAATCATAGGTAATATGCTGTCTGCATCTTCAGAAAGGAGTAAAGGCATGAAAAGATTGATACAAGCAGTCTGTGAACTTACGGCGTGATAGGCAAACTTATGTGGTTTATAAGCAAATTTACCTTGTTGCATTTCATTCAGCAATGGTATTATCGGTTTGTACAGCATTTCTGGGATAGGGTTCTCATCTGGGAATATAGCATCGTATTCATGTCCCCTGTATAAACCTCTTTGCGTAGTGATGTATTTTCGCTTCCAGTCTATGATGTGAACATAAATGGCTTCTTGTTCCGATGTTAAATTACTCGGAAGATAGTATACTACTCCATCGATTGTCTTTTCCATTTGCGAACTATTCTATAAATTCTATATTCATACAAGTACGACCGTCAAGTCCAAGTAAACCACTTGATACTAATTCTTTTGCCAGTTCTTTTGCATCTTCAGTACTTACGGCAGTTAGAGAAAGAGTTTCACATTCACCAAGTTCAGTAATTATCTTTGCATGATAGTGATGTATAGTATAGATATCCTTGTTATCTAAGGCTGTTTCAATCATCTTTGAACTCCAATTTATTTTAGAGGCAGGTGCTTTACGGATGTTTTTCAGCATTTTTACTTTTACTGGAGCATCCGTTCCATCAGGATTCACTTTTCTAAATCGTTTGCATCCACACGAGCAACACCATATTGGAGGACGACGAGGTATATTGTCTCCACCCATAATGGCTTCTTTTCTGTATTGAAGTGCAAACTCAATTTCAGTCATATCTCCAGTACCATAAATTATATCAACGACTCTTTCACCGCAATCTGGACATTTTGTCGGCTTGCGTGTTACGTCGATAATTCTTGGTCTTCTATCATCTGGCATACTCATACTTATTTGTCTAATTTGTTAATATTTATCTATTTCATGTATTCAAAAGAATTATTCTTTAAAATACTTAGCATAAACGATCAGGCATAGTGTTATTGTCCTATATGCCTGAATTGTTGTCCCAAAATTGAATCTTAGAATTTAATGGAATATGAAAATCGTCAGGAACAACTATTCCTGTTGATATTTCCGCTCGTGTAACAGCTACATATAATTTGGCTCGTGCCTCTCTTGATAATTCTGTATTTGTATCTTTTATCCACTTTTCCATAGTTTTTGTTGGATAAACGATGATATTCAGAAAGTCAAGACCTTTAACTTCCCCCATGTTGTATATTCTGCTAATATTTGAGTGTACTTTATCTTTTGCGCTATGGTTCCAGATAAGTGCAATGGGATTGAATCTGTTTATATAATTTTCAGCGTCTTTTTGCCTAACCAGTTTGCAATGTTCAGTTTGGTAATATCGCATATTAGCAGATTCCATTTTGGGAAATTGAGACATTATTACATTTGCAAAATTGCATATAGATGGCGGACATCTGTGAGATTTGACAAGACTTGTTTTATCTATGATTACATATTGTTTTCTTTTTCTATTGATGTTTTCTTGAATGAAAGTTGCAATATCTCCAGAAAATTTTTTATACTTTGAAGTTGCATGTGTCGAATATGTATGTTGACGAGGATCTCCGGCTAGGACACAACAAATCTTAGACTTTACAAGTAATATTTTCAGGATTTCATAATCGTATCCTACAAAATCCTGACATTCATCAAAATATAAAAAATCAAATATGGAATTTAACCTTTCGATCACATCTGTTTCGTTTCTTGTATATAATTCATAGGCTAATTCCGATATTTTATCAGTATATACTTTAGATCCTTCAGTGGTTAGATATTTTTTACTGTAATCTTCCTTTTGATAAGCAACAAAAGTTCTTCCATCTGGGAGTTTTTTAATTCCAGATTTGCCTTCAACAGGAGCTATGCCTATATGAGAATCAATTAGGTGTGGAAAAATCATCGTCTTAAATGGTGTTATCCAATGCTTTAATAGAAACTCAAACCAACCCATTACAACAATTTTATAACCAAATTCATATTGTTCTAATTTACTTCTAATATGGGCTTGATTATTCTGTGTGTATGTGATAATTGCAATTTTTTTGCAAGAATCATTGGTCGCATTAATTGCTGCATCTTTAACCAATTTGGTCGTTTTACCAGCACCAGCGGATGCTATGTAACAAATATTGTTTCTAACCATTAACTAACCAATTTACTGCGTCTTTTATATATTGCGGAACATCATAATCATAAGATTTGGCTTCTAATAATTTTTGAGCCCACTCAGTTTTATGTTTTACCATATAGTCCGATAACTTTTCTTCTGTTTCTTCTGATTCAACTTTTCCTCTAACCAACAATGATAATTTATCAATATTACTGAGATTTGCACGAACAAAAGCAGGCTCTAATGTATGTATTAGAGTGTTTTCCTCAGAAAATAGCCTAACATTTAGTTCTTGGTTAATAGCTCTTTTCTTTTTTAGCTCTTCAAGTGGAGATGAGTCATTGTCAGTGATTATGGCGATTTTTTTATTAAGTGTAGCTCCTAATTGAGCGAAATGTTTAAATACTACTCCTCCAACAGAAATAAGTTCAATGTTCATGGCAAATGGATGACATTGATATTCTTTCATGAAATGATATAATAATACCATTTCATCAGTAGGACCTTCAACTAGTATTGCTTTTTTACACAGAGCAATCCGTAAAGTTGGATAGTTTGGAACTCTGGCGAAGAAATTATAGTCATCTAAATCGAAAATTTTTTGATTGCAAATCTTTCCATTCTCATTCCCTAATACTAGCAAATTACTAAGAGATAACTTATTCGCAACATAACTGCTATGTGTGGTTATAAATATTTGTCCTTTAAAATCGTCTAAACAGTTCAGTAGTTCATACATTTTTGTATGAGATAAGTGAGATTCTGGCTCTTCAACAATCAATAATTTTTCTTTTCGTTCTATCTTGTTTGATGAATCAAGTGATAAGAGGGTATTGACAATACACTGATCTCCTAAACCGATTTGGGAAAAAGGAATATCTTTTAAAACAGGACATAAAATTGTATTCCATGCTGTTTTGGTAGTTAAATCCACAGTCAATTTAAAGTCTGGAGACACGTCCTTTATTTTATCATTTAGCGAAGTGTTGATTTCATTGACTTTGTTGTCGCTTTCGAAATGTTCTCTAAGTGCTCTCAAACATCCTTTGACTTGTACACGTTCTGTATCAGATAGTTTATGCGAAATTAGGCGTGTAGCTAACTGATTGGCTTTATTGTTAAAGGTGTTAGATGATGAGTCTATTATCCAAGGAGTGAAAGGAATTAGCAATTGTTTGACAGTTTCTCCAGAAAACCAATGTCTGTCAATGATATAAAACTCACATGGTATATGCTTGTATTGTTCTTTTTGCTCTTGAAATAATGTTAAATAAGAATTATCACAAGCAATTCTTAATCTGATTCCAGGTGCTAACAGCGATAAACTATTGTTCTTTCCTGAGTATTCTGCAGAGAATGATTCATTGAAGTACAACTCAATAACAATCTCAGGTAAGGTCTTCCTCTCGTCAAAATCTTTCCACGTTGTTGCGTGAAAAAGATACTGGGTGATTTCAAGTTGATTGATACCATACCCTAAAGCTATTGCGATTGCTTCTATAAGAGTGGATTTGCCTACTCCATTATTTCCTACAATGATATTGATTTTATCGTTAAAGGAAATGTCTGCATCCTTTATTCCTTTGAAATTTTTGATAACAACGCGTTCTATCATTTGCTAGAATGTTTTTTATATCAAATGTGTCACATTGATTTTCTTATATTTCTTACCCATACCCAAAGCAAAGGCCATTTGGTCTTTGATAATCAGTTCGCCTTTCTGGAGTCCGGCTATGGCAGTACGCACCTCTTGCAGTTCTTGTCCGCTTACCCCATATAGGTCTTTGATAACCTTGTCGTCAATAGTTTGCTGCTTCATGATGAGCGGATATTGGGCATTAGCATAAAAATCAAAGCCTTTGCTCTTGAAACTGCTCATATTTTGGGTGGCAAGGATAATGCTTAATCCCTTGTTTCTGCCTACGGCAATCAGATTCCGTAATGGGCGATTGTCAAAATCCAGCATATAGTGCGCTTCGTCAATGATCGAGAAATGGCGGATTTGCACTACATCCTCGTTAGTCGCTTGTTTTTCGAGTTGTTCGTATATATTATTAAGCTTTGAGATAATGAAATAGACAATAGCCTTTGCTATCGGGCCGTCTTTGGGGTAGCCGTCCATTTTTATGATGTAGCAGTCATCGATAAGGCTGGCTTTGTCTTCCTCCTCGAAGATGTTAGCACGCACCAACTGTTTCAATACAGACGAAATGCTGTCGTCCTTTCCGGCATCTGTCATCTTGGCTTGATATTCTTCCAACATCATGTTGAATGTAATGGGCGCGCCTTCTGTTTTCTTATATGCTTCTACAATGGCTTCACTCAATCGGTTATTCATATTTGCACTGGCTGATACTCGGTCAATTGAGCATAGAGCCGAAGCCATTTCGGATGAATAAAGATTTATTTCGTTGATTGGGCGGTCTGTAAAATCCTTGAACGGCGTGAACGGTAGGGGATGCTCAATCGGGTCTAAGATACAGCTGCGATCCACATCGAAATGTGAAAGCCAGTGATTGTTCTGAATGTCGCTGAACTCTCCTTTGTAATCGAAAAGCAGGAAGTTTACCGGATATTGCGATTCAGACGATAATGCTCTGAACTGTTGCATCAGCACTGCAAGCAGATTCGTCTTTCCTGAACCCGTAGCACCTGCAATGATGATTTGCGAATTGGTAATGTCACGGCTGTTGATATCAAGAGTAGCCTCCATTTCCACATCGCCATAGTTGCCTATTATCAAGTTCAGGGCAGGAATATCTTTTACCATTGCAACCTTGTTGTTTACGGCGTATAATATGGAATCCAAATTATTGTCTATCAACAGGTAGTCTCTGCCACGCAGCATTTCGGCTGCAATAATGCGTGAAAGCACGGCATTTTGTGACCAATCTATATTCAGATTGGCATAGCGCAATTTCAGTAATGCAGAATATAAGGTAGATAAATCGTGCATCGTGAAGAAGCTCGGAACGATACGTGCCGATGTGGCAGATAGCTGTATATCCTTGTATTCTTCTTCCTTGCGTTCTGTTGTCAGACTCAAACCGACTATAAAGCAAATGCGCATTACCTTGTTTGCAGTCAGACTTGCACGTTTTTCTCTGTCGGCGGTGCGCGACAAATTTATCTTACTCTCGATAAGTTCCTTTACTTGACTTATTTCGTCAAGAATCCCCTCCATCTGACGGGTATTTGAAAAGTTTATTATACTCATAACTATTTACTGATTAAGGGGTATTCCAAAATAGCCTTCATCTATAGTTGTATTCTGTTCCTCTACATTACGATGCAGAGTATATGTTTTCGAGATGAATGGCTCCAGTTTTATATAGTCGCTATCCGTGCGTATTTCCGATGTAGTACAGAGCAGAATGGTCTGTTCTGCCAATTGTGGAAAGTATTCTTCCATTAAAGCATCACGGCTTTCATTGTCAAGTACACCCATCACGGTATCAATCATAACCGGTGGGTTATAGTCGCCAAGATTGCGTAGCACTTTCAACAATACCTGTATGAATATCTGCTTTGAAGCAGCATTCAGCTGGTTCAACGATATTTCATTGCCTGCACTGTGATAGAGTTTGATATTGAAATTCTCCATGCTGTCTGACAATTCCACACGGCCTACATGTCCTTTATATGATACCAGCAGGCGATTGAGTTGCGACTGCATCTCTGTTTCTATCTGAGTCTTTTTCTTTTTCAGCAGATTGTCTGCCACTTTATCGAAGAACGGACGCAACTTGACTAGTGTATCAAATTTCACATCCGGTTCCTGCTGTATCTGTACATCGAATTGATGAATACGTTTTTCCAAACGCTGAATCTCGTTTTTGAGACTGTCTTCTTGCGTTTTCAACTTCTCCACAGAACGTTTGGCATCTTCATAGTTGACTATAAGTAAACCGTTTCCTCCAGCCTGTGTCTGTTCAAGTGTGCGCTTCTCGGTCCTGAGATTATCCAGGTTGGCAAGCTGTATTTCCATATCCTGCCTTTTGCGGTCAATGGAAACGAATTGGTTGCCATTGCCTTTTTTCGGCAGTTCCCGAAGTGCATCCACCTCGGCAGTGTTCAAGTAGTCGTATGGATCTTTGGCATTGGTTGTGTTCTGCATGGCTACAATATGCGAGACCACGTTTTCTTCATCCACTGCTTGACTGCATAGCGACAGCTCTTTCAAATAGTCTATAATTTTTGACGTTACATCACGAAGTGTCTCAATCGGATAGGCACCAGTGCTCTGTTTTTGGAGTTGTTCCTTTACTCGTAATATATTGTTGATTTCCTGAGAAAGTTTGGAGGCCAATTTGGGAAGGAATACATTGATTTCTATGTTGTTTATAAATGTCTTCAAGTTTTCTGCATAAATGGCAGCTTCCTCAGCTATGGCTCGTATTTTACCGTCAACGTCCTGTATACGTTTGCTTAGGTTGGCAGCCTGTTGCGCACCATCTTTAGCTCGCTGGTATTCATCTTCCACCGATGACAGATATTTATACAACCTGTCTTGCTCTGCAAGGCAAGTGTTCAAATCAATTACCAACTGCTCTTTCTGATTGCATAACGAGTTGTATTCTTTGGCTTCTTTTTCTGCTTCCAATCGTTGTTCTGCCCACTCTTGTTGTAATTTCTCTGCTGCACGTTTCAGTTGCAGATACTTTTTGAAGCCAAGCACATTCTCAAAGTTGTCGCGTATGGTCTGCTGAAAAACATTCTTTTTCAGTAACTCGCTCGACTGCATCGCATCAAACAGAAAATACTGGCTCAATTCCTGCGGCAGGTTGGCCTTGATTATCTTGCTGATTTCCTGTTCAGCCCGCACCCTTTCTTTGGGTGCAGTCATTGTGCCATACACATACATATTGCCGTTCATGTTCAGCGATACACTTTCAAGCGGACGACCTTGTGGATTAAGCTGGTATATGCGTTTTAGGATATACTTCTGTTGCTGACCAAGCACTTTGCCAACAAAGGTGATTTGCAGACTGATTTCTGGCTTCACCCGATTGACTGCCCCTTGATTGAGCAATTCCATAAAGTGTTCCTTGTTCTCTATTTTCAATCCATACAATGCACCGCTTATAGCTTCGAACAGGGTGGTTTTACCTCCACCGTTTGAACCACCGATGAGTATAATAGGGCGGTCGTCATCTACCGTTAAATCGAGGTCGAGCGACAGGTAAGTCTTGAAATTGCTAATCTTTATTCTTTGTATGAGCATGGCGTAAATTCATTTATTGACGTATTTTCTGTATGGCGTTGCGGATTATCTCTTCCGTATCGCCATCATTCATTTCGATTACATCCACTTTTTTTGCATGGTAGGCTTTCAAGATGTCCTCACTCAGCCAATCAAAATCTATGTCTTCGGTAGCGCAAATAGCTTCTATCATTGCAAGATCATCCTTGCGGATGCCGTAATGTACAAATTTGGGGTCTATTCCTTTTGCCATAGTACTTATGCGTTTTGTGGGTAAAAACAGTTCCAGTTCAATGTATCGGTGGTATTCTCGATAGGGAGTGGGGAATATAACCAGTTCTCGCCTTGCTGCAGGATGACACCTCCCGATAATGGAGTTTCGTCCGAAGTGTTTTCTTTGATGTATTGCAGCAATGCGTTGTGCTTGTTGTGTGCAAATGCGTCGCTGCCTGCACTTTTGGTATCGAAGAGATAGATATGACCGTTTTTCATACGGATGATAAAATCCACATAAAACAGCGACTTGCCGTTTTCGTTGCCGGTGCTGTATTCTATGGCATAATGCTGTTTGCCGTTGTCTCCATTCTTGTACCACCAATCTATATACTGTCCGTTTTGCTCCAGATAGGCTATGAAGTTCTTTTCCGGACTCGATGCCTGGTTGAGTTGCACAAATGGCAGGAGTGCGTGATTCCGGCTTTCCTCTATATGATTGGTGTCATTGTCGTAAGTACGTTCTTCAGGCACCTCCCAATCGTATTTTTTGAATACTCTCTTGGCTGCAGATGCTTTCTTGGCTCTATCGCGCATACGGGCATATTTCTCCAGTGCCATGTCTATAATTCGGTCAAACTTAGGCTTGTTTAAGTGATATAGAACCACCTTTTTGGCGTCTGTGTCGAAGATACCGAAGAAGTCGGCCAATATTTCAAGCAGATAACTTGCAATTTTGTCAGCGCGACCTTTACTCTCGAATTGATGCCCTTTTGTGGTGATGTATGCCATAAACACGCGGTCAATCTCAGTAGCTTTTCTTGCGTATTTCACGGTATCAACTTCTAATATCTGTTCCTCGTTCTGGAAATGTACGTCTTGCGGTATCTCAATGTTGATGTTCTTGACATCAAGGCGTAAAGAGTTGGTTACCTTTTTCCTATTTTCATTGATTTTTAGGTCATCAGTCTCAGGTAATGGACCGCTTTCGTCATTAGTATTATCCAGCTTGGCTAATTCCTCTAACGAGAACAGTAAATTGCCTTCTGCAAAGTCCCAGAAATGTCGGGCTTCATCATAGAGCACTTTGCGAAAGTCAGGCCCTAAATAGTTACGTTCTATATTGGGACGTTCCGCATAGCAGGCAGGCAACCATACATTTTTCAAATTCTCACGGCGGTAGGCTGTAACAGTGTTGTTCAGGATATAGTCGGCATCGGCTGTAACGATTTGTATCTTGTCTTTAGCTATATCGGTAAACACATAGCCAACATTGAGCATCTCTTTGGGATAATGCTTCTGTTCCGGCATACGCATAATACGACCAACAGTCTGAATAGTAAACTGGTCGCTTTGCAGTTTGCGGAATATAAGTAGCACGGCGGCGCGAGGACAGTCCCAACCCAAGGCTATGGCTTCTTTGAAAAGCAGTACCTCAGTCAGGTTGTCAGGCTTTTCTAAATCGGTCAGATTCTCTTTCTCATTTGCAAGCCATATCGCAAGACGGTGGTTGTCAGTGGTAATGCCGCACATTACTTCGAGATACTTCTTTACCTGATCGGCTATGGCAGCATCTTCCGTCGTCATGCTTTCTTTTGTGTCGTTAGGCAGCTGAATGAGCAGCAAAGGGTTGATGTCTGAACCTACTGACTTATATGCTTCTGCTATTTGGTTGCGTTTGTCCAAAGACGCTTTGATAAGGTTGGCGTTAAGTTCCAGCTCATCGCTGAAATTCAGTTCTATCTCCGGGTTGAGTACCACCTCTTTCTTAATCATTTCGGCGGCTATCACATCCTGACGATACACCGTTACCTTTTCCTTTGGATTGGCGGTTTTAGGTGTGGCAGAGATGCGGATTTCTACTGCCGGATTGATTCTGTCAAGCACGGCAGCAGATTTGTCGGCAGTCTTCGACCAGAACATGTGCTCCTCGTCAATGATGGCTACAATGGGCAGAGTGAACTCTTCTTTCGTCTTGTCGGTTATTTCGTAGAGCGAGAGCGAACAATCGCCCTCACGCACCATTACATTGCTCTCTTTGTTCACACTTTCCCAGTTAACGAAGAGTATTTCACCGGGGCGGATTCCCTCGTTTTGGTCAAGCTCGTCAAACATCACCGGGCGTAGTGTACGTGTCTCCTCAAAAGCTTCTTTCAATTTTTTGTAACTCTGTATGTGCAACTTGCGTGGGGCAAACCATATAAATGCCACTTCTTGATAACGGCTGTCACCACGGTCGTGCAGTTCATCCATCAGACCGGCAAGCATCTGACAAGCCATTACAGTTTTTCCGGCACCGGTCGTTGCTTCAAACACCAGTTTATTACGCTGTCCGCCTGCATTCAGTAGACGGATAGTCTTGTCAATCAATTCGGCTACTGCTCTCTGTTGATATACTAAATTCTTCATTGCTTCTTGTCCTTTTTGTTTCCATGACTCTTGTTTTCAATCTCTTTCATTTCCAACAAGAAACGGTCGTAGTCCGATAAAAACAGTTGGTCTTGTATAATTCTATATTTCTCGAATTCCGTTTCAGCATGCAATCGCGCTATTTCTGCACTTACACGTCCGGCATCTTTCAGCAGACCGTATTCAAAGAGATTAATAAAATTGTTTAGGCGTTGCTCCCAGTCGGCCATTGTCAACGGAATGTGGCGCAGGGTCATTGTTTCGGCAAAATCAAGATAAGCCGTAACCATGCGTTCCAATTGTCCCATTTCGGTATCTGAAAGATAGTTTTTTGCTATCACCACATCGCTTTTCTTGATTTTGCCATCAGGGGCATCAGCCCATGTAGTCAGTCCCATGTGTTCTTTGGATGCATTTGCCCGTTCCACAATGAGTTCGGCTGCTGTATGACCATGAACGGCAAAATGCATCTTGTTCTGAACCGTAGCATAGAATCGACGGGTGGCCAATGCTGTCTTGTCGTAGTCTATGGCGGTAGCGTATAAATCGGTTATCTTTTGATAGAACAAACGTTCGCTGATGCGTATCTCACGGATGCGTTCCAGTTGTTCATCGAAATACTTGTCTGTCAGAAAAGTTCCGCGTTTCAGCCTTTCCGAATCCATTACCCAGCCTTTGATGGTGTACTCCTTGGCAATGCTATTTACCCATTTTCTGAACTGTACCGCTTTCTCGGAATTGACTTTGAAGCCGACGGCAATAATCATTTCCAATGAATAGTGGTTCGTGATGTATTGTTTGCCATCAGGGGCAGTTATTCGAAATTTTCGAATAACTGCCGTTTCCTGCAATTCGCTGTCCGAGAATATTTTCTTGATGTGATAGTTTATGGTGTGTACTTCCACACCGTATAGCATCGCCATCAGCTTCTGTGTGAGCCAGATATTTTCGTCTTCATAACGTATCTCTATCTGCTGTTCGTCATTACCGACGGATGCCACATAGTTCAGGTATTCGGCTGCACTACTGCGTACCGTCACCTGTTCTTTTTTCTTTTTGTGCTTCTCCTGCTCGCTCATTACAAATCCTCCTCTTCATCAAAGTTCAACATTCCATTCGGCATATCCTCCTGAACGGTTGTTTTTGTATCGTCAGAGATAATAAGCTCGTCTTTTTTCTTAGGTAGTATGCAGCGGTAGGCGTTGTATATGGCTTGTGGCAGGGCGCAAAGCTGCACCTTGTCTTGAACTTCTTCAAATTCACCTTCCCACGGGTCTTCGCTTGGAGAGAACACATACACAAGCATTCTGCCTTCGTAGTCTGTCTTTTGAATTAAATCTACCAACTGCTGCACAGCTTCTTCGCGGTAGATTATCATCATGCGCTTTTTTCCATTGTCGAAGTAGCGGAATACATTCTTGTAGGTCTGCTGCTCGCCAAACTTCGGTTGCTCCGTATATAAGTCCTCTTTGACGCAGAGCATATCGGTGGAGAGGTTCATTAGCTGGCGCATATTTTTCATACTTCGGCTTCTGCCGACAAAACTTGTGCGGTAGTAACGCAGGGTGTTACCTGTCAATCCCGGAACTTCTTCCCCTTTCGGAGTGGTGTAGCCGTTGATTACACGTTTGTTGCGTTCGTAGGTTACTTCTTTGCAGATGTTATTCTCATTGTTGGTGACGAGGATGCACTTGCGGTGTCCTCCGTCTTTATTCAATTCCATTGTTGCATGTAAGGTTGTACCGCTACCAGCAAAGAAGTCAAGAATGGTGATATCCTTATATTCCCAAAATGGCATTTTAGATAAATAAGCTATCAACGAAGAAGGTTTTGCATAAGAAAAATTAATCCCCAAAGAATCCAGTTCTTTTTGTGCATCTTCATTTGTTCCTACGTACACATCTTCATCTATAATATTCGATGGTACTTTGGTGGATTTATTGCTTTTCTGAAATCTTGGGGAAAACTGAAATGATTTTATTAGAAAATATGTTCCGTTTGCAACCTCATTATTGAGATTATTTTGTCCCCACTTGAAATTACCTTTGGCTTTGAAAGCATTTGCGTTTTTTCCGTTTTCAACAATAATATCGTCTAATAATTCAATCTTGTATGAACTTTTGTTTTTATAAATGCCATCAGGAATATTGAAAACTACACTTCCTGTTGGAAATTCCAACACCCCAAAAGGATTGCCACTGTTCAATAATGGGACATCACCGCCATCTGTATATCCTTGAGCAAAAGTCCTTTGAGTAATATCTCTATTCTGATAACACAAGATGAATTCTAATTTTCGCCTTATCTTGTATGACAATGCCGGAGGTGTGCTTGTTCGCTTCCAGAAATATGTACCAACAAAGTTTTGTTCGCCAAACACCTCATCACACAACAGTTTCAGCTGCGCCTGTTCGTTATCATCTATGGAGATGAAGATTACTCCTTTGTCGGAAAGCAACTGCTTGGCAATCTTCAACCTTCGGCTCATAAACGACAGCCACTTGGAGTGGCGATAGGAGTCCTCTTTGTCGACATAGTGGTCATTGTAGACAAAGTCCTTGTTGCCTGTGTTATATGGCGGATCGATATAGATGACATCAATCTTCCCCTCGTGCGTATAGGCAAGGGCGGTGAGGGCTTCAAGGTTGTCGCCCTCTATGAGGATGTGGTTTGGCGCATCTGCTTCGGTGCTAATGATGGCTTTTGAAGCATCTTCCACCAATACGGGCAACTCCTCACGCAGACGTTCTTCCACATCCTCCGGCTTATCTTCCCATACCAATCCGTATCTCTTCTGCTTGCGCAACAGTCCTAACAAGTCAGATTTCTCTTCGTTAGTCAGACCATCAAGCTGCAATATCTTGTTGTATAATTCTTTCTTGTTCATTGTCTATAAGATTAAAGATTGATGTTGTTATTTAACAAGTCTGACAATTTGAATACTTTCGTCTAAAGAGGAGTTCAGCAACTCCTTGACATCAACTTCAAGTACATTGGCGATTTGCAATAATGTTTCCAATCCCGGTTGCGAAGTGTTAGTACACCATTTTGATACTGTTGCCGGATCCTTTTTCAATTGCTTAGCCAACCATTTGTTTGTCTTTTTCTTCTCAACAAGAACAACTTTAATTCGGTTTATATCTTTCGTAGCTTCCATTTTGGATTCTTTTATTCGACATATAATGCAAAAGTACGAAATAAAATTCAACTCATCATCATATAAATAAGACTATTTACCAAAAATATTGCGAATTACCTCAATATTTATTATCATCTGAATGTCACGACTCAATAAAAAGAGTTACCTTTGTACAACAACTTGAACGATTTGATATTATGAGTATAGAACGACTTACAACACTGTCTTTTTCTATGTATTCCAACAAAGGAGCCTATGCACTTCTGCTTGGTTCAGGAATCTCGCGTTCGGCACATATCCCAACAGGTTGGGATGTAGAAACGAGGTTGATAGAACAATTGGCTGTTTCAAGCAGAGAAGTGATAAAAACTGATGCTCATCAATGGTTTAAAGATAAATATGGGAAGGAGGCATCTTACTCCTTTTTATTGGAAGAATTGGTAAATACACCAACTGAGCGAGTTCAGCTGATGAAACCTTTTTTTGAGCCCACTGAAGATGAAAAAGAATTAGACTGGAAACGACCTACTAAGGCGCATATAGCAATAGCAAAATTAGCTAAAGAGGGTTACATTCGTGTTATTTTGACGACAAACTTTGACAGACTATTAGAACAGGCGTTTGAAGCAGAAGGTGTAGCACCGCAAGTAATCTCGCATGAAGCTGCGATTTCACAAGCGACTCCTCTTGTTCATTGCCAAATACCAACAATCATCAAAATCAATGGAGATTATATAGATTGCCAATTTAGGAATACTTCAGAAGAATTGGATGAGTATCCTCCAATAATGCACAAATATCTTGAAAGGATTTTTGAGGACTATGGACTTATAACATGTGGTTGGTCCGGTGATTGGGACAAGGGTCTTGTCAAAATTATGACAGAACCCTCTGTTTCAAGATATAATTCATTCTACGCATTTGTAGGAAAGACGAGTGAAACATTGAATACTTTATCAATATCAAGACATGGTGAATTACTCCCTATAGAAGGCGCAGATGAAATGTTTACTGAGTTGTACGAACAAGTTGCTGCATTAGATAAAAATCATGTCAGCAGAAAACTAGGGCATGAAATGATGATTGCAAAATGTAAGAAATATCTGTCATCAAATCAGTATGACATAGACTATATTGATTTAGTTGAACGCTTGGGTAATGATGCTTATAACACAATCAATAACTATGCGAAATATGATTTCGGACTAACACGTGATGCGTTTTTAAGATATTTGGATATTCATAAAACTGCAATTATGCCCCTAATGGAAATAGCATTATTAGCAATAAGATGGGGGAAATGGTATCATATAAAGCCTTTTGGTGAATTATTAGTAAAGCTATGTACAAGAACTTTTAAAAATGGAGAAATAACAAGTGAAGGGACACAATATTTACACTCAATTGCTCCTATGTTATTATTTAATGCTATAGGTATTGCTTGTGTAAAATACAATCGCTATAAGGAGCTTGATAGTATCTTGAAATTATCAGTGCCGACTCCAAACTTTATGTCTGTTTCGTATAGATGGAAATTGTTATCTATGTTGGGTAGTACCCACTGGAATTATGAAACATGGAATGAGTTGATTGGAGCGAACTATTATTATCCAATTAGTTTTTTTGTTTTTAATTCCTTGAAACCAATATTTAAAGATTGCTTTATTGTGGATTCAGAGTATGAGAATACTTTTTATATTTGGGAACGAATGAGGTCTTTAGTTTATGGCTACAATAAATGTTATATCCTAAATGAGTTTTCAATTCCATTAGGGCAATTTACTCGGAGTGAAGTGGAATACAAACATAGGGGAATGGGAGAAGAACCTTATACTTTGTTTTGGGAAAGTGCAGATTCCCTCCAAAATGAATGGGCGCCAATAAAGCAGGGTATGTTTGGTGGTCGCTATGAAAATTACAAAGAAATAAAAGATAAAGCTGATTCATTTATTCAAAAATATCGCAAATATTAAACAACATATAAGAGTAATCTATTCTAATAAAAAAGTGAGGATTGGTTGGTCTCAGTCCTCACTATCAGTGTAAATAACAATATATTACGACTACCTCACTTCACTTTATACTTCTGTATCTCCTTAATCATCTCCTTGACATCTTCGCCAACCTGTACAAAGTTTTTATAGAGTATGCGCTCCCGTTCATCCCTTGATTTGAAAGTGTAGAACTTAGGGAGAGGAACATATCCTGCTTCTTCCTTTTTTATCTCTTTCATGTCAAAGTCCGTCTTGCAGTAGAACTTGGAGGTCTTGAACTCCTCGCTTTCCTGAATGTTCATAGAGCCGCCTTTGCCGGTCTTAGTCTTTACAAAGTCACGTGCAGTCTGTCCGCATATCCAGCCGGTCGGCATATCGGAGATTTTGGATGCAGGAACAAGGCTGTCCATGTTCTCATTCAGGTTGATGGAGGTCTTGTCCCGGTCGATGGTTACGCCCTTTTTGAGCTGTACCACCTTGCCGAAGATGTCGGAAGACAGCCATTCCAATGTCTCTTTCGCCCGTGCCGAACCGCTGACCACATTGCCTACGGTAGTTATGATCTTCTGCATACCCACCTTGCCATAATCCGCTTCGAGTTGTGGCAACTCCTGGAATCCCAACGCTACCGATACCTTGTTGCTTCGTGCCGTACCAATCAACCGGTCTATCTTGTGGAAATACAGGGTCGGCAACTCATCCACGATGATGCTTACCGGGATATTCTTGCCCTGACCCGTGTTCACTCGAGTAACCAGACGATTGAGAATAAGGGCGTTTAGTGCCCCGATGATGCTCTCCATTTCGGGGTCATTGGCAATAAGCAGGTATGAGGGATTCTTGGGGTCAGAGACTTTCAAGTCGAAGTCGTCACCGTCCTTGTGGAATATCCAATAGCTCTCCTTGGTGGCAAGGCGTGAGGTATAGACACGCAGCGTACCAATCATACCTTCCAACTGTTCCATTGCCTTGTTCTTCAAGGCGGTCTGGAACGGACCAAGCAACGGTGCCACCTCGTTGTCGGTCTCCAACACCTCAAAGATGGTCTGATAGCTCTCGTTAAGGAAAGAAAGAATATGAGGCATATCGGAATATTTTCCGAGCCAATAAGCCGGTTCCACTTCCTCGCCAGCGGAATTGAATACACGTCCGGTGGGTATCATCCGCTTGGTCTGTTTGTCCTGTACCTTCTCTGCCATGAGCATATTACCGTCCTTGTCGAAGGGTTCTTTGCCCCAGTTGCAGAAGAAATAGATACAGGCTGCCAGGAAGTTGACAGCGGATGTCTGAAAGAACTGGTCACTTCCGCCGCCTCCTTCTTTCTTGCCTTTTTGTAAAGACTCAAGTAGGGTTTCTGCGGTTTCAGATGCGGCAGCAAGGTTGTTGATGTATTTCAACTGAATAGGATTTACCCGGCGGCTGTATTCCACATCCACGAAGTTGATGATGTTGAATTTGCACCCCTTGGGCAGTTTTCCGAGCTTCTGGTTCTTCTTATAATGGTAGTACAATTTGGTAGCCAATGTCGGAAACTTATAATCGTAAACTACTAAGGCAAAGCCCTTTGCAGAGTGCTGCCGGATAAACGGCTCGATGATGGAAAAAGTCTTACCACTGCCCGGTGTGCCGACCACCCAAGTGCCTCGGAAAGGGTTGTTGATGTTCACCCAACCTTTACGGAACTTGCCTTTGTAATAATATCGCATGGGGATATTGACCGAGTATTTGTTTTCCTGTAACTCCCGGCATTGCTCAAAACTTTCATTCTCAAAGTTGAAGCGGTCTTTGAGCAAACCTTCTTTGAGGAATTTGGAGATATTGTCAAGGGCAATGTGAACCAGTACTACGCCGACCACGGAGGCTATCATATAGAGCCAGATGTTCAGGCGCAAGGAATAAAGCCTTGTTTCCATCGGATAACCGTACAGCCATACGGAAAGCACAACCAGCCCTATACCTGCTATGATAGGATAGAGGACTTGCTTGCGGCCATTGAACTCCAGTTTCTTCTTGTTCCTCGTGCCTATACAGGTGATGCAGATAAGTAGGAACGTGGCAAGTTTGCTGTACGCAAGATTTCCGTCATTGTATATCACCCACCGTTTGATGCGTCCGTGTATGTCGCAGAGGATACCTCCCCAATGGTCAAGCATGGCAGGGTCGATGGCATACTCGAAGAACTCCATCAGGATGGAGACATAGATGACCGAGCGGAATATCTTGTAAAAGCCTTGTAATTCTTTACTTTCTTCCATAGCTATTATTCGCTAATTCCTTTAATAATCTGGTTTTCAATCTCTCAATGTGATGATTGCCCTTGATTTATGAGCCTGTATTTTGGGCGTATCGTGAATCGTTCCGCTGCCCATAGAATAGAGCCATGCTTTGGCGGTCTGTTGTTCATTGACCTCCGTACTTGTCCAGTACCAGCAATCATCGGCTTCAACGGACAGCGTGTCGCCACCGCACATCTTGATAACGGGATTGATTTGCTCCTTGGCATGATAAAGCAAGCGCATCTGTGCCACCGATGGAACATAAGCGGATTGGCCGTATCTCCACATATCAAAAACTTTCTCTGCCAGTGGCGAGGATGTTTCTCTCGCATCCAATAGGGCGAAAGTGTTTTCAAATCCGTCCAGTGCGGCGATGTCAGTGGAGGTGTTTTGCTTAACGCCTATGCTGTCGGCAAAAGCCAATGGCTCCAAATCCCACAGATAGACGGCATAGCCGTTACCCTCGGTGTTTTCATCGTGATTGATATGGAACACCACGGCAATGGGCTGTTTTTCGGACTCCCTGAAGTCCGATACCGACAATACTTTTCCGTCCGTGCATAGGATATGACAGGGCTTCATTGCCGTGTCCGGAAAATCCCGGTGTTCGTCACAAGCCACGAATAAAGCGGTGATGGCCAACATCCCGACCAGTCTGCCTATCTTGTTGTATATCTTCTTTTTCATCTTTCCCTTAGTTTAATGGTAATTTTACACCTAAGACAATACCTGTACGGAACAGGTCTTCGCCTTTTATCATCAAATCGGTCTTGACCTGGCAGAACAACTGCCAGCCACCACGCAATACATAATTGTGTTCATATCCGAGGTGGATGCCTCCCAAGAAACGACGGGTATCACTTCCTGCCGACGCACCGATACGAACATTGCCGTAATGATTGCGCCCACGTACCACACAAGGCTTGTAGGCGACACCGAACCCATAGCTTCGGTAATTCTTCCAGAATGATTCGGGACAGATATGCTTGCAGGAGGCGCATTCAGCCCACTTGATGTAACCGTTAGCGAAAAACTCCCAAGCATGGTGATATTTGCCCTCGTGCTCGTAGGAGAGGGTAAGATCCAATCCATTTTGGTACAGGCAACCTACACCTAAAGAAAGCCGGTCGCTGTTACTCTGTGCCTTGCCGGTGATGACAAATGCAATGATTGCCACCAATGCCAATACAATTCTTCTCATGCTCATTCCTCCTCTAACAATACGGCATTAAACGAATCGGCTGAAAGCACATCCTCGTAGTCTATATTCAGACGTATGTTCCTGCCGCTTATCTGTTTCTCTGTCATTTCAATGGTAAGCACCTTGTCGTTGGGGAAGGTCATCTTCTTCAACACTATGACATTGCGGTAGCCATGACGGAATGATTTCGCCTGTTCAAGAACCAATGCCGGAGTCAATTCTATGATTTGGGCATTTGTCGCTTTGGAAACTTTCTTGTCAGCGAGTTTTACCCGGAGCTCGTCAATGTCAAAACGGATGTTTGTCTTGTTCTCAATGGAGAAGTCAATAAAAAAGTAATCTCCGACCGCATAGATGTTGTTCAGTCTCATATTCATGCGGTGTTCCCTGTTGCTCACATTCCGGTATTTTGCAGGAGAGTTCCATATCCGTCTGGCGTAACGGCTCATGTCCGACACCGACATGCTGACTGCCGGATTGTTGTAGGCATTCCGTTCCCGGAACTCTATCTCCTTGTCCGTTACGGCTTCCTGCATTCTTGTGGTATAAAGCAACGCATACTGGATGCGGTAGCGTTCCGTGACAATGGTGACGATGGCAAGCACTTCTCCGTCTTCATGCCCGGTCTCTTTGGGCTTCAGACGAATGGTGTTGTTTATAGGCTGGTCTCCAACCACCTTGTCCGTGGAAATATCCACGAAACGGATGGGTTCGGAGGCGGTGATGACGGTAGTCACCTGCTCGTTGACGGTCAGCTGCTCCAATTCCTCGTAGGTCTGCTGGGCGAAAGTCGGCAGAATCGAGAACACTGCCGCAATTCCGGTACAGATAGTTTTGATGATTTTCATATCTCTGAATCTTTGAATGGATTATTTACTCTGTATTATTTTTTCTCCTGGCTGTTGATGATATAGACAAACGTGCCGTATTTCAGATTGACCTTGTTCTTCTTGATGTTCTTGCTGATGGCGTTGCTAGTCTTCTGGTAGGCATCCTGAATAGCCTGCATACCCCATTGGGTCAGACTGTTCCCGTTACCACCGGTGTTCATGCTCATATTGCTGTTGAACGCTCCGCTGGCTACATCCTTGGCGGTCTCACGGAAGGAACTGGACGGCACATACAACCCCTCCAGTCCGTCGGTGTCGTAAAGGGAAAGGCTGACCTTGATGATTTCATCGTTCACAAGCACACTGCTGATAGTCCCTTTTACCCTTTGCGAAGAAAAACCGCTCATGATGGCATAGAGGTAGGAACCGCTCTTGACCACCGTCTCGTTTATCTCCACATCATCCAACAGACGAAGCCTTACACGGCTGCCTTCCACGGCTTTGACATTTTCGTCAATGATTGCCTTGATAAGGTTCGGCTCGTGTTCGTTGTGGGCAATGGTGTTGAAATAATCGGAAGGTACCTTGACCTTCTTGACCATTTCACCCGGCTTCTCGGCATCGGATGGCACACTTACGGCACGGCTGTCTTCCTCGATGGTTCCGCTGACGGCAACAGGAGTGTCGGCTTGCTCTTCAAGGCTGTCTTCCATAATCGGGGCAACCTGCTCCTGCGCTTTCAGCCTTGCTTCGGCAAGGGCACGTTCCAACTCTTTGAGGGCTTCCTGTTCTCTCGTTCCGGCTTCGGCTGCTTCTGCGGCCAACGCTTTCTGCTGTTCCAGTTCGCCCAAGAGGGCGACTTCGTCCTGGCTGTACTGCGATTCGTATTTTTCTTTGTCATCATCGGGTTCTTCTCGTTCTATATTGTCAACCGCCGTGTAATCGGCTATCTTTCCCCACGATTTTGCCATATTCTCATATTTGCTTCCGATTCCGTCTCCGCCCTTAATCGTGGCATCGGGCAGGTCGGGGTTCAGGAACTCCGTTGTCTGGAGGCTTTTGTCGGGTATCTCCGCTTTTCCCGTATTGAACAGGTCGAAAATGAAATACGAGGCGGCCAGCAACGGTATGTACAGAATGGCAGGAAGCATATACTTCGGCTGCTTGAAATTGATTTTCTCAAATATATTCTTCATCACTGTTCTGATTGTCGGGGTTCAACTATGGGTGTTACCAAATCCTTGTGCCGTTTTCTGAGCAGGCTGTCCTGTATTTCCGTGGCACTTCTCGTTTCCTGTCCGTGGTGGTAGGCTTTTGCCAAACGGTAGATGTTGAATGTGAAGGTGCCGATGACAAAGCCGAATACCATGACCAAGAACAGGATCTTGTTCCTGTTGGCAAACTCCTGTATCTTTGCCGCCATCTTGTCTATGCGTGTCGCCTTGGCGAACTTGCGTCCTGCATTCACATCGCGCTCATACCGCTCTTTATATTGAGGATCGTTCTTGTCGGGCATTTTCTCGCCGACCAGCATCCTGCGGAATCCTTTGATGTTCATAACTGTATGTTTTAATAAGTTGTTTTCGTTTTCTGTTCGATGTCTTTATTGAGAAGGGTGCGCCAGTTCACGATCAACAGCCCATGCGGATTGTTCTCTGTTCGGGGCACTCGTTTGAGCTGTCCTGCCGTCACTAATTCACGCATCAGGATATTGCTCCTGCGCTCGATACGCTGCCGGCCATAGTAGGTGAACTCCATTTTTCCCTTGTCAAAGGCAATGCTGTCGCAATAGATTGAAAAGACGGCACTCGTTCCTAAGATGTTGGAGTAAAATCCTTTCTCCTTGAGCGTGTTGTACTGTGCCAATCCGGTCTCATCCACTAAATACATCGCCTTGTTCATCGTGTAATGGATGTATTTGTCATCCGGCGGAAGCGTAAAGAAGAAGTGGTGGAACATTTCCACATGGCTCTTGGCTTCCACATCAAGGGTTTCTTCCATGGTGGTGCGGTTGACCAGTATGGGCACGTTGCCGTCCAATACATATACTTTCTGTTGTGCATCTGCCACCATCGTCCTTGCTGTCCATATACTGCCCACGCTGATGATGATGCAGCCGGCAAGGAAGAGCGAACAGATGATGCCGACCAGTTTGATTTTATTTTCCAGATTCTTGATAACCATACCTTACTGTCTTTGTGTTCTTAAACTTTGGGTATATTCACTGTGGAGTATGAGCATAACCTCTTCATTAACCATCCTGACCAGATTTTCAAACTCACAAGCGAAGACTTTGGTGTAGAATCCCAGTATATAGACTTGTACATACACCCACCAAATGCCTCGTTTGCGTTTCTTGACATTCCTGCTGCATTTGGCCAGTTGCAAACGATAGGTCAGGTATGTCGCCAATGGTGCTGCATAACAGTCGTAATAATCAAAACCCTCCTCCAATTCCTCGTGCTTAGGGTCGAGATAGTGGTTTTCTGGTACGTGTAAAATCTCTTCTTGTATACGCTTGTTGGCGAAGGTTACAAACTTCTCGTTCTCTAACCATTTTTCAATTTTCTTTTGTAATTCCATTTCTATTCTGTTTAATTGTTTGTTAATCTTATCTTGCCAATGTGCCGATTGCACCTGTCGCTGTCATCTTGGCCTGCTGTGCCACACCCTCGCCGAAGTTTCGGGTGGAGAAAGCGGTGTCCCCTTCAGGAATCATCCATGCCGCCAAGTCGGGTACGAGGTTCAGGCATTTCAGGGCAACAATGCTTGCCGCCATCAGATAGCCGGCAGAGAAGAAACTGTTTTGCAGATAGGCAGCCATAGTCTGTTCGCTGACTGTGATGGCTGTCAGGTTCTCTACCTGTATGCAAAGCACGATGTCGAAAAGCAATAGCACATAAAACCCGACGAAGTAGAGCATCGCACCATAAAAATGCACTGTCAGATACCTTGTCAGCCACTTTGCCCAGGCTCCTTCCCACTTGGGCAATAGCGAGAACGCCCACTGTATCGGACCGAATATCGTCAGCATTCCGAGCAAGATTTGCTGGCAGTAAATCGTGGCCCACCAACCTATTCTAAATACAATTAAGGCTATGAGCATCACGATTTTATCTATTCCTACCACGATTCCCGATGTGAGAGAGGTGAACCATAGTTTGGCTGCATCTTTCTCCATATTGGTCACTTCGTCCACACCTGTCTGTTCCATAGTGGCTTCTATCAGGTTGGGATCGGAAGTGCCGCTGTGTGCCACGTCTGCCTGTGCTTGCAGACTGGTGTACATCGTGTCTCTCGCAAAAATGAGTTGTTGCACCTCCTGGAATTTATCCTCAATATGTGTGGCTTCTGCCTGATACAGGTCGTGCGTATAAGAACCGATGCAGTTCGGGATATAGGACAGAAAGTCCAACACACACCAGTTGCTGCCACTGTTTACCATGCCTGTGTCTGCCGGTGGGTACCACCAACAGAGAATGATGGAAATCGCCAACGGCTTGAACAACTTCATAATATCCAACGGCTCGTTCTTGACCATCATCTTATACGCCATGCCTGCCGCCATAATAATGGCGAACAGGGCTGCGAGTGCCATACACATCTGCAGTATCCACCAAAACGGCCCCTGTGAACCTGTAAACGTGGCATCCGTCAGAAATTCGTTGGTCTGAAAAATCACGTCATCTATCTCTTCTTCAAGCAGATTGATGCCGAAGTCTGAAAGTATATCTCCGCTTGCCATCTATTTTTCCATTTAATTTTATCTGTTCACACTCTCGTTCTCATTTCCGTCTTCGTTTCCGTCATCATTCTTCGACCCTCGCACTGCCGACCGGGATTCATTCCAGCGACTCATGGCATTGCTGATAATGCTTCTTTTGTCTATCGAGCGATTCTCCGTTGCCGAAAGGAGATTCTTCGTGGCATTGCGGTTGCTCAACTGGACGAGATACTTCACCAGTACATCGTTTTGCTGGGAGACATCGGCATAGATTTGCAGATACTCTTTCTTACGCTGCGCGTTGGGCATATAGGCATCCCTTGTTGCCTTGATTGCGCATTGATAGATATGGTAATAGTCATCCCACCGTTCTTTTTCTTTTGGCGAGCCGCCTGTCATCATTATGCGGTCAATGTTCTTTTGAAACTGCCGCATCTGTGATTCCACCTTGTCCTTTTCCGCAAGCCAGGCCAGATCCACTTGTCGGTCTGCCACATTCAAGGCTTCAATCTTGGCTCTGCTTGTGAGTGCGGAATCTATGGCTTCCGCTTCATCTACCTGCTGATAGGAAGCCACGCCTGCCGCCGTGCGGAATGTGAGTTTGTTCTTGACAGCTGCCGTTTTCTTGTATTTGTTGTGCAGCAACGTGTAATAAAGTTCAGGTTTGAGCGCACCGGCTCCGGTTTCTCCCACTGTAATCTGATTCATCTTGGGCGAATCGTGGTTGTAAGTGACATATTGGGCTTTCGCTCCGATTGTCACAGCCATCATCATTGCTGTTGTCAATATCCATTTCATATATTTCTCTGTTTTTTCGTTGTCAATAATCCAGTTTTCCTGATTGCCTCCACCTGCCGAAAGCATCGTCTATAAGTTCCCGTTTGCTTTTCGTGCGATAGACTTTCTCTTTCCAATAGCCGATACGGACTTGTATGTACCGCCATGTCTCGAAGTAGGCTCTGTTCAGATGCCTTTCGATAGTGTCTAAAGAATAGTTGATGCTGTTCAACACCATCAGCAAGTCCGAAGTGGAACAGGCTGCCGCTCCTGTGGCGTACAATACCAAATCGCTCACGGACTTGTAGAGGTATTCGCCTTCCTGGGCTATCATCCGTATGGCTCTGGCATTGATGGAGAGTATCAGCGTATCTGCCAGCTCGATGTGCTTCCGTTTGATGACTTTTTCGTTGAAATCTTCAAGCATCGCCTTGTAGTCGGATATTCTTTCGCTGACCCCTTTGTAGGTGGAATGTACATTCAATGCCGTGCGCAGGGACTGGTACATCACGTCAATCACATCGAAAGCTCTGGTGTACTTGTCCAGATTCACATTCAGTTCCTTATAACCCACCGTTTCCTTACGGCTGTACTCATGCAACAGTTTATTGCTGTGTTCCAATGTGGAGCGAGCCAGCAAGAGGCTTCGCTGTTGTTTGTGGTCATTGATATAGGCTTCAACCGTCCCCACATCAAAACTCCATTGCGCATTTGCGGACAGGGGTGCCAGCAGCATTATCAACAGTCCGAGTATATATGTCCTGCCTCTTTTCATTACTTGCCCTCCTTAGTCTTTCTGTTTCGTGCGTTTTCCATCCAACGGTCGTGACATTCCTCCACAAGGGAAAGTCTGCGCCCCTGATCATCGTCAACGGGTGGCAGAACATCTTTCAGCACGTCAATGATACTGCGCCTGTAGTGCATCATTTTTTCCAATGATACCAAGTCGGCGTAAATCTTCGTGAGCCGGGAATCCACTTCACGGGCAATCTCCAGCCGGTCGCTTGACCAAAGCAGGTGATACATATCGTTTGTTTTCGTGTCCTCCTGCGGTGCAGTACGGGCATATTCAGTCGTTATCTTGCACTTCGGATATTCTTTTGCGATTTCCGCTATGCGGTCATTGACCAGTTTCGTCTTTTCCTTGTCGCTCATATCGGGGTCAAGTGTAATCACTTCCACCACATGGGTATCGGAATACTCCGTTGTCAAGTCCCAGGAGATTTGCAGGATAGCTCTGTGTATCTTGATGCCAAGGAAGTATTTGGGCTTTCGGGCAATTTTCAGTGTCGCCTTGAATGTGATGATACCGTTGACATTCGGGATTGTGCCTTTTCGGACATAGGTGTAGCCGTTCCAGGAACCGTTGTCCTGCCAGGTGATATTGTAAGCCGTCTTGCAGTCTTGCATGATAGCCGGTATCCGGTAATAGTCATCGGTCTGCACATCGTTGTCGCTTTGGGCTTCTTCTTTTGCCTGTGCGATTTCCTCTTGCTTCTGCTGCCAGGCGGCAAGTTCAGGTTTCAACCTGTTTATTTCCGCTTTGTTCTCATTGTATTTCTGACGGAGAGGAACGGCATCCTCCACACTGGCATTGGCAATCTGTTTGATAAGCGATTCGTTTTCCGTTTCCAATGCGGATATTTGTGACTGGAGCGCGTAAACCTTGTTGTCCGCTTCCCGCTGCATGGCATCGAGTTCAGACAAATTCAGTTCCTCGCTTTCGGCTGTAGTCTTCATCGCGCACTCTTTGGAATGGGCGTTGAGCGTACTTCCGCATTTCCGGCACTTGTACTGGGTTGTTCCCTGCCCAAGTGTTGCACCGTCCGAACAGGTGACACTGATTGTTACCGTCTCGCATCCTTTCAGTTTCTCTTCATTGGTTGCTTGGTAATAGTTCCGGCTGTCGGAAGCGATATAATAAACATAGCCGTCTTCGTTGTCGTTAAACTCAGACAGATGTGCATTAAGTTGTGCCTTGAATGTGTTCAAATCCATCGAATAGGAATCGAACACGTCTTCATAGACTATTTCCTCGTTGTTCCAGCTTTTCGTGACGTGGATTTCGTAGGCGTATGCCTTCTTGGTTTGCTTCTTTCCTTTTTTAATGATATAACTGTTCTGATAATAATTGATAGTGTAACTGAACCCGTCATTGGCGTTGTTAAGCTGCTGCACTCTGTTCCTTGACCATCCGGCGTAGCGTTCCGAATTGGAAAGAGCCTGTTCCTTTTGCGATGCGTTGGGATAGAAGTTCGGATCGCTTGTCTTGAAGCGGGTCCATTCACCACCTTCAAGGATGCTCTTGTCATCTGTCGGGGGATAATAGTCGCAGAGAGAGACACTGCCACGGTCACGCCTCGCGATGTACCATCGCTGGGTGTAGTAATTCCCAGCTGTTTCGTCCAGATAATCGGTAATCCACGAAGTGAGGTTGTAGTCGCTGAACTTGAACAATCCTGCCACATTTTCTTCACCACCCACGATGCCCAGTATGGTCTGTCCGGCATTGTTCTCCAGTTGCTCGAAAAGTCCGTTGTAATGCTCGTAGATGTCAATGACCTTGCTGACTTTCCCGTTCATCAGTTCGTGAAACGAGTTCTGTTGCAGCAAGGCGTTCCCGATATTGGTGATTCCCGAAGTGGCAAGACCGGCTCCCATCCGATAAAGTTTGTCCAAATCGGCTTTCAGGTTTTCCTTGGTGAAGTTGCCCGGCACTTTGGATATGTTATCAAAGAGCCGTTGCCAGTCCACGTTACCTATTTCGGAGAGTTTTAAGATGGAGGCGATTTCCTCATTGATTTCTAGAAAGGCGATATCGGAGAAAGACAGTGTGCTGTTGGTGACAACGCTCTCGAACTGCATACAGAGGGATTTGGTGTCATCACACACTTTCATCAGATAACTGCACCAATGGAGTGCGGTCTGCGGAGAACGGAGCATTAACTTGGCGACAATCCATGTCTTCGGGATAATCTTGCGCGCCACCAAGTGATAAATCCTGCGGTAGTAGTAATTTTCGGTAGCACTGCTCCAGATGCCCAAATCAGTGAGTGCCTTCCTCTCCAGGAACTTGCTGGCAAATATTCCGGCAGTGGCTACTTCCGAAGCCTTGTAGTGTTTCAGTATATTCTGCACCTGCTCGTCATAATACGCTTCTGCAACGGTTCCAGTACCGTAGGCGGCAACCATAGCGGCCACGGTTTTCGCATCGAAGTTTACGCTGTAATACTGGGCATGAACTTGTTGGGCGAAAATCGTGGCTATTGTCATTATTATGAGAGCGAATCGTTTCATTGTTGTTTTGTCTTTGGTTGATGAAGATTCAATACTTTCCCGGCAGCGTTCACCTTTTGGGCAAACGGCAGGGACTTGCTTATTCCGGAAGCATCCCAGTCAGCGCAATAACGCTCGATGGCTTCCTTGTGGCTGCATTGCAGTTCAGCCTTGTAGAGCTTCAAGGCTTCTTTCTCGGCCCGTTCCGTAGTATAGGTCATGTAACACTCATGCGGTTCCTCCACACCATACACACCGCTGGTAGTGCCACGGCGGATAAAGACCTCACGAAAGAATGAACGCCCCTCCTTATTCTCCAGTCGGTTGATGGTAAAGATTTTCTTGCAGTCCACGTCTGTCAGACCGAGAATAGCCTTGATAGTATCAAAGCGTTCACGGAACTTGCTTTGGTCAAGCAACATTACCACATCGGAGTTGTTGATGATGGCTTCCTTTACAATTTCAGACCCGATGATGTCCTGAATCTCCTGTGTGACCACGCCCACTGAAGCCCAGAACTTTCGGGCGGTCTTATACATGAATTTGATGTATTCTGCCATAAGAGGGCTGGCTATGGCTTTCCATGCCTCCTCAATGACCAGGACTTTGCGGTTCTTCTTGATACGCATCTTTTGTAGGAACACGTCCATGATGATGAGTGTCACCAAGGGGAACAGGAGCGGATCATCTTTTATGGAATCGATTTCAAAGACGATGAAGGTCTCGTCAAACAGCGAACTGTCCATGTTCTCGTTCAGCGTTTTGTCGTGGTTGCCACCTCGATAGAAGTCTTTCATCATATACCGATAGGTAGAAATGTCTATCCCGGTTATATTGTTTTCATTGCAGATGTCGGGAATGCGCTGTACGGAGAACTCATAGAACGTGTTGAATGACAGTGATTCTACTTTCAGCTCCTTTCTCCTGCGTTCTATCTCGTCAATGACTGTTTCTATCCGTGCGTTCAGTTCCGTTTCATTTTCAGATCGGTTGCCGCTTTTGTTTCGTTCGTCAATTAAAAGGCATTTGCGCAAATCCTCCCGTTGGGGTGGAGTGAAACTATCGAAACCGTTGAAGTAGGTATCGTAATATTCGGTGATGACCTGCTCGATCAGCCTGTCTTCCGTTTTGGTGACCGTCCCTTGGCTGCCTTTCCAAATCAGCAGCACGAGATTTTTCAGGAAACCTGTCTTTTCCACGTTCAATTCCTGCCTGTTGATGCGGAAAGGGTTCATCGTAATCGGGCATTCTTCCGTGTAGGAGATATATTTTCCACCCAAATACTCGCACAGTCCCTCGTATGAGTTACCGGTATCTACCATTACCACATCCGTCCCTTGCTCATGAAGCTGGCGCACAACGCTGTTCATGTGGAACGATTTGCCGCTGCCACTTGGACCCAAACAGAAAAAATTGCTATTGTCGGTCAGTTTTTCCGCACCCTCTTTTCCTGTGATGTCGATAGCCACAGGCACGCCTTGCCTGTCCGTGTAATATATCTTCAAAGGAGTTTTCTCGCTATGCAGGATGCGTTCCTTGTACATCAGGCAGGCTGCCGCATCACCCAAAGTAAGGAAACGGTCATAGTCGGTATTCATACCGTAACAGTTGCCTGGAAAGGAATTGACGAACAGTTCCAGCTGGTTGTAGGCTCTTTTGGAAATATGGATGCCCATCCTTGAAAACTGGTTTTCCAGATGGTTGGTGCATTTGTGGATGTCGGTGTCCGCAGACATGGCTACTACAAGATTGTAGTGCGTATAGACCAGTTGCTTGCTTTCCCTGGCCACCACCTCCTGCACACGCTTGATGTCCTCGACTGCCATCTGGTTGCCGGGATTGGGCATACTTGCATGGCGGTTCTTCTTTTTGTCAAGTAAAGCCAGTTCTCTCTTTTGGTTGGGAATGAATATCATCTGGTTATACACCACCGCTTCGGTATTGGGAATGCCGGACACAACCGACACCAGATCCATCGGCATACTGCTGTTGTTGACTTCCACGTTGGTATAGGGACGGATAACAGACGGCAGGCTCACGTTATCCACATCCACAAGGCTGTACACCTTGCACCGTTTGTCTCCCATGGAGATACATTCGTCATTCACCTTGAAGTTAGTCATCGAGACTACCTTGTCACGGAAGTTCATGGCAAAATAACGGTCAACATATTCATTGACTTCCTGCCTGTTCAGGAATCTCACCTGTACGTTGGCATCGCGCAGCTGGTCGTGAACTTTGCGTATCTTTACAAGGAAGTCTCGCCACTTCTTGCCGTCAAAAGAAAACAAACGGCTTTTCTTGACTTCCTGTGTGATAGTCAGGTAACATTCGCTGTCGGTATAAGGTCTGCCGTTGAAGTAACGGAAATAGGATGTGGAGAGAAATTCACGGTTCTCGTTGCTCTCTTCCGTGAATTTCTTCCGGATAAAAATATCCTGTTTGTGTATGGCATAGCCTTCTCCCAAAGTCTGGGCAATGGCGGTGAAAAGTTGCGTGAACTCATAGTAAGAGTCAATATTGGCGCAATACTTCTGTACTGGGTTCTCCAGTTTCAGCACGGCGGAATATTCTCCGGTCTTGGTATATATCACACCAATCCCGTCCGCTTCTTCCACGGAGAAATAGATGTCCTGAAAGATGCGTTTCCGCTTGCCACCCGTTCCAAAGGCATAGACAGACACGGCCATACCCACGCAAAGGGCAATGAAGACTATGAAAACATATATAATCATTCGGCTGTTTACAATTAAGGGCGGGCTGACCTATTGAAAGGCCAAGCCCACCCACGTTCAACATTCAATATATCCATTCATGGTCAAATGGTTTTCTGTTACATTTTCTTTGAGTAGGCATAGATGAACACCCCACGTTCCTGCCGTTTACTGTGCAGCCCCTTGCGCTGCTTGAACAGAATCAGTCCCACACCGCTTGTCACGGTGACGGACAGGACAATCAAGGCGAGAACGAATCCTGCCACACAGTAGGCTATGATGAAGCTGACAATGGCGATGCCTATCGTGGCTGCCGCCCAATAGATGTAGCGACCCTGAATACCCATAAATTCAAGGGGACGTTGCAGTCCCTTGAACAATGGATAATCCGGATAGTGTTCCTCTTTCCCGTTCATGATACCTGTGGTTTAGGAGAGTCCGAAGAACAGAGGAAGTGCCTGGGCTGCAGCGATAAGGAAGATGCAGGCTCCGACCACCATCATGATCTTCTTCTTGACATCCTGCTCCTCGTTGTTCATCGCGATGTAAACCGAGATTGCACCCACTACGGCAACCACACCGGCAATGGCGTAGCACAGTTTTACTACAATGGGAACATACTTGGCGATTTCCTCGCTCACTTGGGTCAATGCCGCTGTACCGGCCGAATAGTCTCCTGCGGTGGTCTGTGCCATCATTGCGGTTACACCACACACCATCATCAGGCAGGTCATCTGCGCTTTCTTGGAGGTCGCAATCTTCTTTGCGAATCGTTTTACTTTTTCAAACATGCTTGTTTCGTTTTAATTGGACTTTAATTATTGTTTTACACTCGTGATTTTCTAAATTCGGTAACCGAAGAATGCCGGGAATACGATGGATGCCCCGATAATGAAGAGGCAGGCTCCTACCAGCGTGAGGATATGCTTGGTGATTCCGTCTTCGCCCGTGTTCATCTTGATGTATATCTGGAATGCGGCTATGACCGCAAAACCTCCTGCAACCGCATAAATGATATACTGGACGTACATCATCATCGTTATGACAAAGTCGTGCATCGAAGCCAATGCGTCTGCGCCCCAGGAGTAATTCACGCTGCCGCTCTTTGCGAAGACCGCACAAGGCAGCAGCATGAAGATTGGAGTTATTGCTTTTTTGATGTTCCATCCTGTCATAGTTCGTCTATTGCCGGTTTTATGGTTACACCTCCGTTGGATGGGGAGTTGCCAAGACCTTTTCCCATCATCAATTTGTATAGCTCTGCGGAATTGTAAGGGTTGGAGAAAGTGGCATGGGTCTCTTCCATTTTTTCCTCAATCCTGTGGTTGATTGCTTCAACCACATCCTGCTTGTGCTTTTCGCTCTCCGGTTCTTTATCGTCCGACACAGACTGCGTTTCATCAACGTAGCGTGTCTCATACTCGTTGTCCCCGACATTGAACCCCTTGTCGTTCTCCACCACGCTGACACTTTCTTCAGCATCAAATTCGCTCACGTCGAACTCTTCTTCTTCGGATTTCTTCTTTTCTCCGTTTCCGTGAAGGTCTTTGATTATCATTACCGCATAATATACGATGTATGCTACGGTCAGCACAAGGACGAAAATGAAGTATGCTTTCATATTTTTATAGTCTGAAATTAGAATATGATCAAAATATGACTGCAAAGGAAATACAATATTTTCATACTCTGAAAAATATCTGAGAAAACAGGCAGAATCTTAAACATTTTTGGTCAAAAATCTAAAATCATACTCAAATATCATACTTTGAATGGATTTTCAGACGTTTTACGAGTGCATATAAACACGAAAAGCCCTCCTTGTTAGGGAGAGCCTTCTATGGGTTGTGATATGCTATCAGAGGGAAGACAAAGACTAACGCCTTTTTCCCCTCAGATAGTCATTCAGGTCTTTGTAGTTGTAGTAGTTTTTGGAGTGGTCGATTACCTTTATCCCGTAAAGTCCGGCAATGGTCTCGACGGTCTTTTGCCCGGCGAGGTCGTTATCCAGATAACAATGGATGAAAATATATTGCTCCAGCTCCACAAGACACTTTTTCAAGTTGCTTACGGAGTTCATTACAAGAAAATCGGTCGGGATGTCAATACATACGTGGTAATCTCCCTTTTTATGCAACATTAGATAAGAGAGGAAATCCACAAACCCCTCAAAAACGCAGACGTGTCTTTGGATGACATCCCTATTGTACCTGATGACGGATATGTCCTTGCCTTTGATACATCCTTTATAATAAGGATTGCGGACTTCGTAACCGCCCTTGATGTTCTCAAAGGCTATGGCAAAATAGTGCCGTTTGCGCAGTTCATAGTGTATCTCCTTACAATAGATTCTGCCGATTTCTTCACTTATGCCTCTTGAACGCAGATAAGAGAGCAGGGCGTAGTGGTTCAAATCCACCACTTCCACATTCTCCATCTCATCTTCGACAGGGCAGGGTCGGACGGTTCGGCTCTGCAACTGTTGTCCCGGCACACCAATTGCATTCTCGCTGATACGCAGCAGTACCGTACTTACATTGTTTGTTTTATAGAGGTATTTCCCAAGTTCTATGATGTCCCCACCGGCAGAAAGTCCAAAGTCGTACCATTCGTTGAGATTGTCATTGACTTTGAAAGACGGGGTGCGTTCCTCCCTTAGCGGCGAGAGATACCAATACTGATAACCCCTGACATTGACAGGGTGGTGGCCGGTTATCCGCAGATATTCCACAAGCCGTATCTGTTTTGCTTCGTTGATATTCATTTTAGTATGGTTTACTTATATATACCCACAAACTAAACCATACCGGTTAGAGGTGGAATGAAGGGTTATAGGAATAGGTACGGCCGTTTTTTGTAATGGCATGATGTTCCAACAGAAATTTACACAAGTTTACCAGTGTGTTTCTTCCTCGTGAATACCCAATGCTTTCATATCCTTTTTTTAGGGCATCAAGCAGAGACTGATAGCCATATTCTGCACTTTCTGCGAAGCTTGATTCCAGGGCAGTTCGGTGTTGCTGCTCGGTCATATCCGTATAGGAAGTCAGTCTGTCCATTTTGTTCTTTTTGAATTGATGCTCTTTTACCAAGTGAGGGAGAGAGTCTTCTCCGATTTCAAATGCGAAAGGTGTAAATTCCCTGTCCCTTATGTGCATGGCTCTTACTTCGCTGATTTTTCCATTTTCATTGTTTTTTGATATTTGCAGGATAGTCTCGGCCTTATTGTTCAGTTCTGTTCCTATATGACCTCTGGTATTGTCATCGCCTTTGTTTAAATGTAAGACGGTGTGGATATGCAGCTCGTAATAGCTTGACCATCTCATCAGTTCATTGATTATGTCAAGGGATTCACTGGGACTGTTTATGTCATGGATCAGATCACGGATGCCGTCAATGATTACGAGCCCGATGTTTTGCTCTTCGTGGAGTGCCCATCGTATAATATCTCTCCTTTGGTCGGGAGTGTATTCACGCAGAACCAAGAATTGGATGTTGTCATTTTCCTGGTCAGTAGGCAATCCTGCCAGTTTAAGGATTCGATGAAGCACTTTGTGGCAATGGCACTTGCTTTGTTCTGTGTCGATGTATAGGATTCTATTCTTGCAAGATGGCAGTTCTGCTTTGTACTTTAGAATCTCCTTTCCGGAAAGAGCCGATGCGACAATGGCACTGACATTGAATGTCTTTTTGCTTTTGGGTTTACCGGTGGAAGCACTGAAATTTCCGATTGTGGCAATGGTAACACCGTCTATTTGTACGATTTCCTGTGGAAACTCATATTTTTCGGTAACACTCAGCCGTATATATTTCAATAAAGACTTATATTTGGCTTCGTCTATCCGATAATTGTTGGGTTGTATCATATCAGGTTGCATTATTTTTTTCCTCCTTTTGTTGGTTTGTTCTTACTTTTTTGTCCCAATGTGTAAGCGATGACATTGGCTTGCCTTTCTATTTCTGCATTGGAGAAACAGGGGTTGCGCTTTATCCATCGGTTCAGGTCATCCCTGAGAATGAATATGTTTTTCCCATTCGGCTTATACACGGTAAGTTCTTTCTGCATGGTTAACTTATAGACATAGCCTTTGGACACTTGTAGATAGGCGGCTACCTCGTCTATATTGAGAAACTCCTTTGCGGCATAAGCTATCTTTTCCACATTTTCAAGATGGGATAGCAGTTCGGCCAAAGAACCGAATCGTTTCAGGTAATTTTCAACATTCAGAATTTCCTGCTGAAAATTTTCCAAGGAGTTGTTTTCGAGGAATGATTTCAATCCTTCGATACGAGAGAGTAGTAAGTCTATTTCTTTTCTATTCATAATTCTTCTTTTGTTATAGCAGCAGGTTGCCCTATTGTTTGTACTTGATTTCTCATTGCCCATTCGCAAAGTTCCTTTCTATTGAAATACACCAATTTGCCGTTTGGCTTGTAGTGTGGTATTTGCTTGAGAGAAGTGAGTTTGTAGATATAACTCTCGGACAAACCGAGATAAGCAGAAGCTTCAGCGGTAGTCAGCACTTCCTTGACTGCCCAAATATGCTCTTTCAACTGTGCAATGTAATTCTCGATGGTCTGGATTTTATCCACTTCGTTAATCTTTTGTTCTAACGATTGGAGCCGTTCAAAAGGTTTCTCCGTTGCCATCATCGAAATCATGTTCTCCATTTTGGAGAGCATCTTATTTTCATTTGTCGTTCTTCGATGTCTCATTGATTGATGCTGTTAAATTTGACAATGGGAGGTATGCCCTCCGTGAGTAATCGATTACGGAGGGCAAAGGTAGATGAGTATATTCGCTTGATTATGTTGAGATTATTGAGTATCAACACAATTCTCAATACAACTCTCAACAATTTGTTATTCCTTTGTTATACTTCTCTGTTTTTGATTAGAGTGATATACTTGTCTATGATTGCCAGAAACTGCTTATCTATGGCGTTGGGAGTGGTGTCTTTTATCCGATTGAGGGTTGATGACATATCGTGTTGGGTCAGTAATTTCTTCCCTGAAGAACTGATGACAAGATGTTTTTGGGCAATTACCGATTGCCAGTTATAGGTTATCACATCGTGTGAAGCCAGTTTATCCAACAATAAAACCAATTTGCTGTTGTTTCTTGAAGTCACAGTCTGCAATGTGTCTGCCGCATAACAAATGGCAACATTGTCTGCATCCAAAACTTCCTTAAACAGACAGACCTCATTGGCAAGCTGCACAATGAGGTCCAGAGTATGTCTGTCAAGTAAAGGTTTGATGTTGGTATTCTGATTGGTCTGAATAGGATTCCCCGGACTGCTGTTGTCGGACTCGGTAGCGGATTCCGACAGGTCAATGGCGTAAAATTCGTTCAGAAGTTTTATGATCCCATTTTCGTCCAATAGGTCATGGTCGAAATGTTTGCGAATCAAAATTTCATGCTTTCTCAGAAGCTCTATTACCGTGTGGTAATTCTTTAGATGTTCATTCTTGCTCCAGGCATCATTCGCATCGTGAAACCGATGTGAATGGGTAAAGTCAAGCACGTATCGCCTGTAACTTTTTTGCCGTGTGGTGACTTCGTCTTTGTAAGACTTATGGGCTTGCTCAACCAACCGGAATAGCCCTTCTTTACCGGTCTGCGCAGGAGTCCATTGGAAACCTCGCATCGCTCTTTTCAAAAAGAGAGAGGTGTAAAGATAATTTCTTTGACATAAAACATTATTTTAAGTATTGTTGTTTGCCACCTTTGCGTTGATGGCATTTTTGTTTTGAGTGCTAAGATAGTTATCTGCAATGGTTTTAAGTTGAATGTCGTATGTGTCCATCAATCCTTTTTTTACTATAAAACGAAAATTACTATCCATACTTTCTCTGTTAGGTACTTTATCATTTTGCAAGCGGAAGCAGTTTACGCATTTTACCCATACATCATAGGGATTGTGTTGCTTAAAGGCCAAATGTACAAAATACATAAGTGAAGTCTGTGTTTTCATCCATACTATAGGATGTTCAAATACCGTTTCATCGAAAATACCTTTGAATGCGGTAAATGTGGTGTCGAAGGAGATATATCCACCGTCAAGTAGGGCGGAGAACATTAAATGTATCTCATCTTCGCTATTCGGACTGTAAAATACAACTTTGCTCGTATGAATGAGCCGTTCATCAGAAGTTTCTTCATTGAACGTATTTTCAATGTGGTTGAACTTATCACAGATAGCCTTTAATTTAACATCATACCTATCCAACCATCCGGCTCGCTTAATCCAACTGTAACCTGATACAAAACAAGCTTTGTGCGGGGTGTGTCCGTTTATGCTGAAACAACATTCTCCTTTTACCCACAAGTCCTTCTTATTGAATTTGTAAAATGCTTGATAGACGAAAAAGGACAACTGCCGTTGCGTTTTAATCCATTCTACCGGCTTGCTGAATGTCTTTTTATTGAAAATACCGACAAATGTTTTCAATTCAGTATCAGGTGCGATGTATCCGTATTTCACTAAATCTCGATACAGCACTGCTATATCTTCTTCACTCTGTGGTGTGTAGAATGTCTCTGTCTGATGCGTTGGCTCAAATTCAGTAAAGTCAACTTCCGGGTAGAGGGCTTTGGTTGTTTCGTAAAGTTCCGTATTGTACCTCGGAACACGCCAAGTGCTGAATCGCTTTCCATTTTCCCTTTTCCATTGCTTTTCAAAAAGGATGTAGGTGCTGGGAAGTTTGCAGATGGTAGATACAGCATAGGCTATCACTTTCAGTTGCAGCGGTTTCGTTTGCGGCATCGGCTGATAGTGTTCATCCAAGAGACCTGCGCGTATGGCTCTTTGTAATAATGTAGCCACCTGTTCATTGGCTAAAGGCTCAATCAAATCTTTATATTCGCCTTTCACCTCCTCTTCTTGCCTTTTGCAAAGTGACAGCAACGCTTGCATATTGTTCGCATAACAGTCAATTACCTTGACGTATGCAGAATCAATTTCCAGCCTATGACTTTGTACATAGTTTACGACAGGAACGGTAAATTCGTTATTTGTTATAAGGTTTGCCAAAAGAGGAGAGGGGGCTTGTTCCATATATAGACAAATCTCTTTCGCCCATTTTCCGATATTCATCCACGAAGAGTCAAGTGCTTCAAATTCTATTTCATCATCCAGATCCAGCTGGCTTTTCATTTCGCCTACGATTCGGGTAATCTTCGTTATCTTTATAACAGTTTCTTGTCTTGTCATAAGCGCAGGATTTATTCAATGTCAGGAATCAACGATACAGCATTCTGCTTGTTTTTGTCAAGCACCTTTGCATAAATTTGTGTGGTCGCCAGCTCTTTATGTCCTAATAGTTTTGATACAGTGTAGATGTCTGCGCCCAAGTCAAGCATAAGCACAGCGAAGGTATGTCTTCCGCAATGGAAGGTCAAATTCTTATTGATGTTGGCAGCCATGCTCCAACGCTGTAATTCCAATGAAGTCCAAGCTCCGTATGTAAATCCTGTAAATACGGGATCTTCCGGGTTGCCTCTTTCACCGAGGTATTTTTCTGCCTGCGAGGAAATGTCAAGATACTCTTGTCCGCCAGTTTTCTTTTGTTTGAATACGATTCTCGTGTAGTCTCCAAATTTTTGAACTTCGCTCCACGTGAGTTTCTGAATATCGCTTTTACGAAGTCCGGTCAGGCATGAAAAGAGAAAAGCTCTTTTTAGAATAGGATAGCGGCAAGGAGTTGCAGCCAACTGCTTTACCTCTTCCAAAGTAAGATAGTCACGTTTTACTTCTGCAGCTTTGAATCCCTCAATTCCACGCAAAGGATTTACTGGTATGATTCTTTCATCGTAAGCCTGGTTGATACAGGCGCGGAGCTTGTTGAAATATGAAACTTTTGAGTTTTGGGACAAGCCTTGAAACACATCTCTTTCCCTACGTGGACCGGTACGCTTGTGAGTGTCTTTTTCCACATTGTTCAAAAAATCCTTGAAGCCGTTTATAAACTCCGGAGTAATATCTTTGAATGTGGTTTTCTCATCACAATAGATTTCGAGATAACGTAAGCAACTTCTCCAGTTGCCCCAGTTTCCTTCAGATTCAGGATTCTTGTGTCTTTCTTCAACCATCTTCCGATAGTATTCCAAAAAAGGAGTATCTTCTTTGAATTGGCGAGTGAAAGAATACTCTCCGTTCTGCATTTCAATGAGGCGTTTGGATTTTATAGCTTGAGCGGTTGCTAATGTTTGTCTGTTTTGCTCACGCTCCAGTGGAGTAGTGGCGTCGATCAGATAAAGTTTTAAATACTCTTTCTGACGTTTCCCATTTCTGTAGATGTCGAGATACAAGCTCACGTTACCGTTTGCCAACTTCTTTTCCCGTAATTTTACGGGTTCTTTCTGGATTGTTGTTTTCTTAGCCATAGCCTGTTCCTATTTTAATGAGAGATGTGATTTATTGTCTTTGAGGGACAAATTTTTGTCCCTCGCATCCCTTTCGGGGGACAATCTGGGGACAAAATTACGAGAAAAATATGAAAACAGGCAGAAAGTATGGAGAAAAAGAGAAAATATAAATTCTCATAAAATCATTGATTTTTCGCACTTTACGGATTTGTATTTTCTCTTTTTATGCTTTTCTTTTCTTTGTATTATTTGCCGATACAGAAATTCTTAAAAATATAACCCAGCACATCATCTTCGGTAACCTCACCGACAATGCTGCCCAGGTACCACAAGCATTCCCGGATATCCTGCGACAGAAAATCGCCTGAGATCCTGTCGCTGAGACCTTTTTGTACCCTGAGGATGGCCGCATGTGCATGGGTCAGGGCTTCATAATGGCGCAGATTCGAGACAATGATGTCGTTCGGAGCCACTTTGTTGAGGGAGAGGGTCTCCTGCATCTTTTCAATCAGCAGGTCAATATTGGTTTTTGTTTTCGCGGAAATGAAGACCAGATCCTCACCGGGATTGAGAGCAAGGGAATTTAGAGCGTCGACGGTTTCAGCCACCGGTTTGTCCACCTTGTTCCCCACAATGATCAGATGTTGGTTGCGGATTTTCCGGCGGATATCTGCGATCAACCCTGGGAGGGTGGGAGATACCACGGAAAGATCCACCACCAGCAAAATGATCTCTGCCTGATGCATCTTGCTGAAAGAACGCGCTATTCCCATGATCTCGATTTCATCGGAGGTGTTCCGGATTCCCGCAGTATCGAAAAAACGGAATGCAGTGCCGTGAATGTTGACCACATCCTCGATCACATCGCGTGTGGTGCCATGGATATCGGAAACAATCGCCTTTTCTTCATTCAAAAGGGCGTTGAGCAGGGTGCTTTTGCCCACATTGGTTTCTCCCGCAATGGCCACCGGAATTCCGTTTTTGATGGCATTTCCCAGACGGAAGGATTCCAGAAGATGCCTGACCAGCGATTCGATCTCGCCGATAAGCTTTCCCAGGGCGTCCCGGTCTGCAAACTCCACATCTTCCTCACTGAAGTCAAGTTCCAGTTCTATCAGAGCGGTGAATTGCAGCAACTGCTCCCTGAGCTTCCTGATTTCCCCCGAAAAGCCGCCCCGCATCTGGTGCATCGCAATTTTATGCGCCGCAGCATTCGAAGACGCAATCAGGTCAGCCACCGCTTCCGCCTGGCTTAGGTCCATTTTCCCGTTCAGAAAAGCCCTTTGGGTAAATTCCCCGGGAGCTGCCATCCTGGCTCCCTTTTCTATCATCATCGATACGATCTTTTGCTGGATGTAAAGCGACCCGTGACAGGAAACCTCTACCACATCCTCGCCGGTATAACTGTGCGGCGCCCTGAAAAGCGACACCACCACCTCGTCTATCGCCTGATCCCCATCGCGGAGAAGTCCCACACGGAAAATGCCGCCCGGCAGTTCCGAAAGCGGCTGCCGCGTTGACCCGCCATCAAAAAGAGAATCCGCAATCATCACTGCCGACTCACCTGACAGCCTGATAACCGCAATACCCCCGATTCCCGGAGGCGTCGAAATGGCACATATCGTGGAGGTGTCGCTCATGTAAAATAATTTATTGCAAAGGTAAAATATTCGCGGGTGCCCTGATTTTCTTTGTCTGCATATTTGCAGGAGTTCTTATTTTCCTGCTATATTTGTTTGTTATACATGTATAAAATATGGATGAAAAAGTAAGACAGGCTGTTAGTAAAATTAAAAAATCAACTTTTATGATGGCCTTTACAGGGGCCGGCATCAGCGTCGAAAGCGGCATTCCCCCCTTTCGCGGAGCTACAGGACTTTGGTCAAAATACGATCCCAAGGTTTTGGATATCAGCTATTTCCTGGATCATGGCGAAGATTGCTGGAAATTTATCCGGGAAATCTTCTATGATTTCTTCGGAAAAGCCAAGCCCAATAGCGCTCATTTTGCGCTGGCCGAAATGGAGAAAGCCGGCCTTCTCCAGGCAATTGTCACCCAAAACATAGACAACTTGCACCAGATGGCAGGAAGTAAAAATGTCTATGAGTTTCACGGAAATTCGAGCAGACTGGTCTGTCTGAAATGCGGTACCACGTACTATACCGAAGACACCGATCTCCGTTCGGGTCCTCCCCGGTGTAAATATGACAACGAGATCCTCAAACCCGATTTCGTCTTTTTCGGGGAAGGCATTCCATCGGAAGCATGGGATAAATCATTTGAATGTGCCGAACAGTGCGATGTATGTTTGGTGATCGGCTCCACCGGCGAAGTGGTACCCGCCTCCTATGTGCCCCACAAAGCAAGCCAGAAAGGAGCGTTCATCATAGAAATCAACCCGGAAAGCTCGCAGTTTACCTATTCAGTCACGGACCTCTGGTTGCAAGGAAAGGCGGGAGACGTGCTCCCCTGGCTGATGGAAGAGATCAGAAAAGAATAGTTTTACATCAGGCTCTCTGAATACTGCCGACGGCTTATATCAGTCGTCTGAAAAATAAGCATTATATATAAAAATTGAATATGAAGTTATTAGAAGGAAAAACAGCCGTCATCACGGGGGCATCCCGGGGCATCGGAAAAGCAATCGCCCTGAAATTTGCCGCTGAAGGATGTAACGTGGCATTCACCGATCTTTTTCGCGATGAAAGCATGCTCAATACAGAGAATGACTTAACGCTCCTGGGGGTCAGGGCAAAGGGATATGCATCGGATGCTGCTGACTTTGCGGATACCGACCGGGTGGTCAGCGAAATCATGGCTGACTTCGGAGAAATTGACATCCTGGTCAATAACGCGGGAATCACGAAAGACACCTTGCTGATGCGAATGACTGAAGAACAATGGGATGCGGTGATTAATGTCAACCTGAAGTCGGTTTTTAACTTTACCAAAGCCGTTCAGAAAAGCATGCTCAGGAAGCGCAGCGGATCGATCATCAACCTCAGTTCCGTGGTAGGGATGAGCGGGAATGCCGGACAAAGCAATTATTCGGCTTCCAAGGCCGGAATCATCGGATTTACAAAATCCATTGCCAGGGAGCTGGGCTCAAGAGGCATCCGTTCCAATGCCCTGGCTCCCGGATTCATCATTACCGAAATGACCGGACGAATTCCTGAAGAAGCCAGAAAAGCCTGGGAAGAATCCATCCCGCTGAAAAGAGGAGGATCACCTGAAGAAGTCGCCAACGTGGCATTGTTCCTCGCATCGGATCTTTCTTCCTATGTCAGCGGACAGGTCATCAGTGTTTGTGGTGCGATGAAAACTTGAAAAGAAGCTTGTCATTTTCCTTGTCCAGCTCCACATAAATCGTATCTCCGACCGCCACTGACGATTTGATGATGATTTCCGCCATTTCATCCTCCAGGTATTTCTGGATGGCCCTTTTGAGGGGACGTGCCCCGAACTGCGGATCATATCCCTTGTCGGCGATGAAATCCATGGCTTCTTCCGACAGCACCAGTTTATAATTCAGCGCCTCAACACGCTTGAAGAGATCGGCAATTTCAAGCTCTATAATCTGGTGAATATGACCTTTATCCAGGGAATTGAACATCACGACATCGTCGATCCGGTTGAGAAATTCCGGGGCAAAAGCCTTTTTCAGCGCCTTCTGGATAATATATTTTGCATTTTCATTTTCATCGGCCGGATTTTTGGCCGTGTTGAATCCCACACCCCGTCCGAAATCCTTCAATTCACGGCTTCCGATGTTGGAGGTCATAATAATGATGGTGTTCCTGAAATCGACAACTCTTCCCAGACTGTCGGTCAGCCGGCCTTCATCCAGCATCTGAAGCAACAAATGGAAAACATCGGGATGGGCCTTCTCAATTTCGTCGAGCAGCACTACCGAATAGGGTTTCCTTCTTACTTTCTCGGTAAGCTGACCACCTTCCTCATACCCCACATAACCGGGAGGCGCTCCTACCAGACGGGAAACACTGAATTTCTCAATATATTCACTCATGTCGATGCGGATCAGCGCATCGAGCGAGTCGAAGAGATAGGTTGTCAGAACCTTGGCCAGCTGGGTTTTGCCAACACCCGTGGGCCCCAGGAATATGAATGAACCTATCGGCCGGTTTGGGTCTTTCAATCCCGCCCGGTTTCGCTGAATTGCCTTTACCACCTTGGCGATGGCTTCATCCTGACCAATCACTCTCCCACGTAAATCTGCATCCATGGCAGCCAGACGCTTCCCTTCAGCCTGGGCAATCCGCTGAACAGGAATCCCCGACATCAGGGCCACAACTTCGGCAACTTTTTGCTCATCGACAATTTCACGGTGATTGAGTAATTCCTTTTCCCAGGCTTCCTTTTCCTGCTCCAACATAAGCAGCAGGTTCTTTTCCTTGTCACGGAAATTGGCGGCCAGTTCAAAATTCTGGCTTTTCACGGCAGCAATCTTCTCCTCCCGGGTAGCCTCTATCTTTTGCTCCAGTTTTACAATTTTCTCAGGAACATTGATGTTGGCGATATGAACCCGCGATCCTGCCTCGTCAAGGGCGTCAATGGCCTTATCGGGGAGATACCGGTCGGTGATGTAGCGTGCGGTAAGCTTTACGCATGCATCAATGGCATCAGGGGTATAAGTCACATTGTGGTGATCCTCATATCGTGATTTGATATTGTTCAGGATTTCTATGGTTTCCTCTATGGAAGTCGGTTCCACCATGATCTTCTGGAATCGCCGCTCCAGGGCACCGTCCTTCTCGATATGCTGACGGTATTCGTCCAGGGTGGTTGCACCGATACATTGAATCTCACCGCGCGACAGCGCCGGCTTAAGCATGTTGGCCGCATCCAGCGATCCACTCGCACCGCCTGCTCCCACAATCGTGTGAATCTCATCAATGAAAAGAATGACATTGGTCACTTTCGACAACTCATTCAGAATGGCCTTCATCCGCTCTTCAAACTGTCCCCGGTATTTTGTGCCGGCCACGATCGATGCGATATCCAGACTGATCACCCGCTTGTCAAAGAGAAGCCGCGAAACTTTCTTCTGAACGATCCGCAACGCCAAACCCTCCGCAATGGCTGACTTCCCGACGCCGGGTTCCCCGATCAGAATCGGATTGTTCTTTTTGCGCCGGCTCAAAATCTGCGCGAGCCGCTGAATCTCATTATCACGGCCTACAATGGGGTCCAGGCTGTTTTCTTCGGCCAGCCGGGTGATGTCAATCCCAAAATTGTCCAGTACGGGGGTTTCAGTCTTCGGATTTGAACTCTTTTTTCCGGCACCCGGATTCTGCTTTTTCGAAAAGGGATCATCCTGATCATCATCTTCATTCTCAGGATATTCAGACTTAGATTTGGGTTGTTTGTATTCCTGAATCTGGGTTTTTACCATAACATAATTCACACCGGCATCCCCCAAAAGCGTCGAAACCAGATTTTCACTGTCCTTGAGAAGGGCCAGCAGCAAATGACCGCTGTTCGCCAACTGGCTTTTAAAAGCCCTCGCTTCCAGATAAATCACCTTTAAAGCTTTTTCCGCCGATTTTGACATCGCAACCTGCGCATCCAGATCAATCCTTCGGTTTGACCGGATCTTTTTCTCAATCTGCTGCTTGATGCCTGCCAAATCAATCCCCAGGTTTTGTAAAATCTCCGTGGCCATCCCTTCTCCGTCACGCAAAATTCCCAGGAACAAATGTTCAGGCCCAATGAAATCATTCCCCAGCCGGATGGCTTCCTCCCGGCTGTAAGCAATAATATCCTTTATTCTGGGCGAGAATTGTGAATCCATATTTGAAAATTAACTAACTGTTATCAGCAACAAAAATTGTTCCTAAAAGTTCTGTTCAAAATTATCAAAAAAAAACGGCCCCACAGGGATCATTAACTACCAAGTTATACGCAAATGAAGCGCTTATGTCACCCGAAACCAATTCTTTTTGTTAATATCTTCCTCCTGATGGAGTGCGAAAGGATGAATGCCATGCCTTTTTGACAGGGATTTTTTACTATTTTTGCAGGTCGGTTTTAACCGGATACAAATCTGTTAATAAATATTTAAATGTCTGATAACGAAAAAATTATACGGGTAAACATCGAAGAGCAGATGAAATCTGCCTATATCGATTATTCCATGTCGGTAATCGTTTCACGGGCACTTCCCGACGTACGTGACGGATTAAAACCTGTCCACCGGAGGGTATTATTCGGAATGAACGAATTGGGAACCCTTTCTAACAAACCTTATAAAAAGTCGGCCAGAATAGTAGGGGAGGTGATGGGGAAATTTCACCCTCACGGGGATTCTTCCATTTACTTCACCATGGTGAGAATGGCCCAGGAGTGGTCATTGCGGTATCCGCTGGTAGACGGACAAGGGAATTTCGGATCTGTCGATGGCGACAGCCCCGCCGCCATGCGGTATACCGAGGCTCGTTTATCACGGATCGGAGAAGAGACCTTGGCCGACCTTGACAAAAACACCATCGATTTTCAGCCCAATTTTGATGAATCGTTGCAGGAACCCACCGTACTGCCTACCCGTCTTCCCAACCTGCTGGTCAACGGAACCTCCGGTATCGCTGTGGGAATGGCTACCAATATGCCGCCCCATAACCTTTCAGATACCGTAGATGCCATTGTGGCATACATTGAAAATCCCAACATATCGGTCGACGAACTGATCAGAATCATCCAAGCCCCGGATTTTCCGACCGGAGGTATCATCTATGGCTACCAAGGTGTTAAGGACGCTTACGAAACTGGGAAAGGACGCATTGTCATCCGCGGGAAAGCCCATATCGAAAATGAAGGCGGCAGGGAAAAAATCATCGTTACCGAAATTCCTTATATGGTGAACCGTGCCGAAATGATCCAGAAAACCGCCGACCTGATCAATGAAAAAAAACTGGAGGGAATTTCCAACGTCAATGACGAATCCGACAGAGAAGGAATGCGGGTGGTCTTCGAGCTGAAAAAAGACGCGATGAGCAATGTGGTGCTCAACAACCTGTATAAACTCACTCCACTGCAGACCTCTTTCAATGTGAACAACATCGCATTGGTTCACGGACGCCCCAGGACACTGAACCTCAAAGAACTGATCGGCTATTTTGTGGAACACCGGCACGATGTCGTCACCCGCAGAACACAATATGAACTTGAACAAGCGGAAAAAAAAGCCCATATCCTTGAAGGACTGATCATCGCCAGCGATAACATTGACGAAGTCATCGCCATCATCCGCAGTTCAAAAACCCCTGATGAGGCCAGGGAACGCCTGATGGAACGTTTCGGCCTCACCGAGATCCAGTCGCGCGCCATCGTGGAGATGCGCCTGCGGCAACTTACCGGACTCGAACAGGAGAAACTTCACGCAGAATATGAAGCACTCCTGAAACAAATCGAACATTACAAGGCGGTGCTGGCCAGCGAAGCACTCCGCATGGGAATTATCCGGGATGAACTCTTCGAACTGAAAGCGAAGTTCGGAGACAACCGTCGGACGGAAATCGAGCAGAATGCCGAAGATTTTAATCCGCTGGATTTCTATGCCGATGAGGATATGATCATCACCATCTCTCACCTGGGATATATTAAAAGGACACCTTTGTCCGATTTTAAGACGCAGGGGAGGGGAGGAGTGGGTTCCAGGGGAGGGGCCACCCGTGATGAAGATTTTATAGAACATATGTTCGTGGCATCGATGCACATGACCCTTCTTCTCTTCACCCGGTTAGGCAAATGTTACTGGCTGAAGGTGTATCAGATTCCCGAAGGAAGCCGGACAAGCAAGGGAAGGGCGATTCAGAACATCCTGAATGTCAGCAGTGATGATAAAGTGCTGGCCTATATCAGGGTAAAATCCCTCGATGATCCTGAATTTATCAACAACAACTACATTATTCTGGCCACCAAAAGAGGAATCATCAAAAAAACCACCCTGGAAGCTTATTCCCGTCCCAGGCTGAACGGGGTGAATGCCATTACCATCAAGGAGGATGACGAACTCCTGGAGGCCCGTCGCACCAGTGGAAACCATGAAATCATGCTGGCGGTCAGAAGCGGCAAAGCCATTCGTTTCAATGAATCGATAGTGCGTCCCATTGGCCGGACCGCCTCAGGGGTAAAAGGTATTACCCTTGGAAATGAGACGGATGAGGTGATTGGCATGATTTGTGTAAATGATCCTGACGATGACGTTCTGGTATTATCGGAGAAGGGCTACGGAAAGCGATCGAGCCTGGCCGACTATCCGATTACCAACAGAGGAGGGAAAGGCGTTAAAACCATTAACATTACCCAAAAAACGGGCAGACTGATTGCGATCAAGAATGCTGGTGACGATAACGACCTGATGATCATCACCCAGAATGGCCTGACCATCCGGGTTGCCGTTAAAACCATCCGCGTGATGGGAAGGGCTGCACAAGGGGTACGGATCATCAATTTGAAGGACAATGATCAGATTGCTTCTGTGGCCAAAGTCAGAAGTTACGAAAATGAGGAGTCAGGCAAGGAAGAGGAAAAGGAAAATGACGACCACGAAGCTGAAAATATATCCGGAGAGCAATAAATTAGCTTATTGTTATTTGCTGAGAATTTATTTTCATATTTTTGTGTCAAACATAAATTTAAAACAACTGAAATGAAAAAATCTCTTATTCTGCTAACCTTCGTTTTCTTAACAAGTGTAGCCATGGGCCAAAAAGGTGTTTCCGGTGCACTTTCTGCGAAAGATCAGGGTAAACTTGATAAAGCTCTGGAAGCCATCGAAGCCGTAGTGAATTCCACAAATCCCAAAAGTGCCAAGACAATTAACAATCCCCGGACCTGGGAGGTGAGGGGTGAAATCTTTCAGGCCATTGCTCAGTCAAAAGACGAAGCCGTCAAAAGATTGTCGGCCGATCCGCTTTCCGAAGCTCTGAACTCTTACAAAAAAGCACTCCAGCTTGACACAAAAGGCCGGAATTCAAACAGTATCCTGATCAAACTGACCCTCATGGAAAATGACTTCATGAACCAGGCAGTGGATGCTTTTAACAATGAAGACTACAACAAAGCGCTGACTTCCTTCGAACAGATTCTTGACATGAAACAACTTCCTGTTTTCCAGAAGGATAATAAAAATGCAGTTGATACTGTCATCATTTTCAATGCCGGGCTGGCCGCTTTTAACGCCGAAAATTATAACAAGGCAATCCAGTATTACAAGGAAGCTGCAAAATATGGTTACAACGGGGGACGCACCTATAGTCTTCTTTCAAAATCATACCTTGAGAACAAGGATACAGTTACGGCCATTACAACCCTCACCGAAGCCTTCGAAAAATATCCTACCGATAACAGCGTTCTTGTGGAAATGATCAACATTTATATTTCCACCAAGAAAACCGAAGAAGCAATGAAATACCTGAACCTTGCCATTGAACAGGATCCTTCAAATCCTTCCTATTTCTTCGCCCGGGGATCATTGCTCGACGGTATGGGAAAACAGGACGAAGCCATCAAAAGCTATGAGAAATCAATCGAGTTGAATAAGGATTATTATGATGCTTACTACAACCTGGGCGCCCTGTATTACAACAACGGTGTGAAACAGATAGAAGTGGCCAATAAGGTTCCTGCTAATCAGAATGATCTCTATGATGAGGAACTGGCAAAATCTGATGTCTGGTTTTCAAAAGCTTTGCCCTATATGGAAAGATGCCAGGAAATCAAACCCGGCGATACCTATTCGCTCGAATCTCTCAAGAACCTCTATTACAGGTTGAAACAACTTGACAAATACGAAGAAGTGCTTAAAAAACTGGGGCAATAACAAATGAGGGGAGTCCCTGAAAACTCCCCTTTAATTTTACATATTTTATTTAACATAATATCAATTATAGGACAAATGGAATCTGAAATAAGAGGAGTCAATGATTCCTCAGAGGTGGTTAGAATTCCGGTGAGCGAATTGACTGCATCCGTCCTTTGTGGCAGGTAAGCATGAATGCCTGGTCTCTGCTTATGGCCTAGCCGGTGCTGAAACCTGTCGAACTCATCCCGCAATTCCGGGATTTGTTTCACCGTCCATCCTGCGTCAGAGAGTTTCAATTCAGGTTGATGATATAGCTATACCCGGGTTTGGGGACAGGATTGGTTGAAGGAGGATTACTTTGGACGGCTTCCGATTTTTTATAGTCGTACGAAACAGACAGCCCGGTTTGATTTTGCTGCTGTACTGCCGGTCCAGGTTTTTCCCGCAGCTTGAATTCTATCCTGAATTTTTTCCGCGTCTTCAGCCTGATCCCCCGGTTACGCACACCTCCGAATTGTATCCCGCCAACCAATCGGACCGCCTCTTCATCACATCCAAAACCAAGCCCTTTTTCCACTCTGATGTCAAACACTTTTCCATTGTCGTCAACTTCAGCCGACAAATAGACAATACCTTCCACCCGGTTCTTTAAAGCTTCTTCAGGATATCGCAGATTTTCAAGGATATACTTCCGGAATTCACTTTTCCCCCCAGGATATTCAGGATATTTCAGAAACCTTTTTTTGGGCATGATCCACCGTATGCTGATTCCCAAAGTTAACCAAAAATGGCAGAATCAACCAGATTCAGATCAAAAAGAGCCGCCTGTAAGGCTACCAGGGACTGGTTGATGATCGGGGTTCCGATTAAATCCCGGAAGGATCTTAAGTTCATTATGATAAATAATCTTTTGATCGCCTTATCTGCCGTTTGCCAAGAATGGACGGCAACTTTGTATATTTGTAACCCTTAAAAATGTTACATGTGTAACAAAACATAGATTACATTTGTAATCTCCCTGAGAGTTCACTGATGCCACTAAAGCCGTGTCTTTCGAGATAGTTTTGTAATCCGTCGATGATATGCAAAGGGGTAAAGGGATCTTTGAAGATAGCGGTTCCGACCTGGATGGCAGCGGCACCTGCCAGGAAAAATTCCACCGCATCGGTGCTGTTCATGATCCCCCCCAGTCCGATCACCGGAATTTTCACGGCTTGTGAGACCTGCCAGACCATTCTGAGGGCGATGGGTTTGATTGCCGGACCTGAAAGTCCGCCGGTGACGGTCGAAAGTTTTGGTATGCGTTTTTCGGCATCGATGGCCATTCCGAGGAAGGTGTTGACCAGGGATACGGCATCAGCACCTTCCGATTCCACCGCCCTGGCCACCTCGGAAATATCGGTGACATTGGGTGAAAGTTTGACGATCAGGGGTTTCGTGCAACTTTTCCGGACTTCCCGGGTCACAGCGGCGGCAGCCGGACAACTCACGCCGAAAGCCATGCCTCCCTCTTTCACATTGGGGCACGAGATATTCAATTCAATGGCGGCAATCCTTTCCAGGGCATTGATCTTTTGGGTTACTTCAACATACTCTTCGATTGTCGAGCCGTTTACATTCACAATCAGCGCAGTGTCATAATTCCTGATGACAGGATAGATCTCCCTGACGAAGTAGTCTACCCCCCTGTTCTGCAAACCGACGGCATTGAGCATGCCTGAGGCGGTCTCCGCCATCCTGGGATAGTCATTTCCCATCCGTTCTTTCAGCGTAATCCCTTTGAGAAGGATCGCCCCCAGCCGGGAAACATCGTAAAAGGCAGCCAGCTCTTCCCCGAAACCGGAGCATCCCGAGGCGGTCATGACGGGATTTTTCAGATGAAGTCCACCGATATTTACGGCAAGATTTACCATGTCAGATCGTTAATATTGAATACAGGTCCTTCGGAGCATACACACAAATTTCCTTTAACCGTTGGTTCAATACAGCAAAGGCAAACGCCAAAACCACAAGCCATTAAATTTTCAAGTGAAACTTCACAGAAGATTCCTTTCTCCACAGCTCCGGCAGCCGCTGCCTTCATCATGGCAAGGGGACCGCATGCATAAATCTTATTGTATCGGGAAAGCTTCCCGAACAAGGGATGATCCGTCACCATCCCTTTCACCCCCTGCGAGCCGTCCTCCGTGGTAAAATAGAAAGTCGCACAGTCGGTGTATTTTTGTACATCGATGTGATCAGCCTCCGTTTTAGCGCCCAGGAGAAGGTGTATTGAATCTGGAGGCAATGCCGCACGACGGGCAAGGAAAAGCAAGGGAGCCACCCCACTGCCGCCTCCCACCGCCAGCACGCGGTCCCCCGGTGCGGGCATGGTGAACCCTTTCCCCAGGGGATAGACAAGGCTCAACTTTTCTCCTGCCGCAACCCTGGCCAGGGTCGCAGAACCCCTTCCCAGAATTTTTACCAGCAGGGTCAGGGAACAGGAAGCGTCATCCACCTCATACACTGAAAAAGGACGGCGTAGAAAAACCTCTTTGTTCCCGGGTATCTCCACGTTGACAAACTGTCCGGGCAATATGGGAAGCAATTCACCGGAAGACTGCAGAACAAGGGCGTGACATCCGCTGTTCAGCGCGATATTCGCGGTAACGGTAAAATCAGCAACTACCTTTTGCATGATCCAGGTTTTGGAGGTAAATATAAGCAAGATTTGGATTCAGGAACCCACCGCACCGAAGGTGAGATCCCTTTCAGCCCGGAAAATATTCCACAAAGCTCCGGTCCGTGTAAAAGATCACGATGCGCTCCACTTTTCCGGAGACGGCATTGCGTACTTTTACAACTTCTTCAGCAGGAGGTTCCTTTTCCGTCTCCCCAAGTGCAACAGGTTCCGCCTGGGGCTTCTCAGGTGCCGGAACAATCCGGCTGGTAAGCATCTGCCCCAGACCCGTAAGCAACCAACCGGCATCCAGTTCGGGATAAGCAAGCAGTAATTTCTCGATGAACTGGGCCCCCGGCTTGTTCCTCCCATTCAGAATGTGGGAAACATTCGACCGCTGCACCCCAATCCTGTCCGCCAACTCGGCAGCATTCACCTTTTTGAAATCCATATACGCTTTTAATCTCTCCTTCATGACCGACGCTTGTTGATGATTCCTCATTTTTGTAATCTGATAACAAATGTACATATTTTTTAAACATCTTATACGATCAGGCTTTAAAAGAGCAAAGAAACACTTTAACTGTATATTATTGATTTATAATTACATAAATTGAAATCAGTAATTAAATATATACATTATATAAACACAATAAATATCTGATATACAATTTGGTGTGATTATTATTTTAATGTTTTATATTTAATTTTAGCCGGCAAGATCATTTCAATTCATTTTTATATTTAAATAACATATTATTATATACTGATTATCTGTACTTTATAGATTTCAATTCAATTTTTAAAATCAGCCATACTGCAGCAGTTGATTTTTCTCTTCTTTGATTCATCTTTGTAAATAATAGTGAATTTAACAGATTGAAAACAACAGGTCATTAGTTTTACTATTCTATATTCAATAGGTTACTTATGTAATCTCAAACAGGGCTCCCCTACACTGACTGATTTGACACTTATCCGTGATTTTTTGGCATCTTTGCAATACGGAAATCCGGCATTGTTGCCCGGCTCTCCCGGTTTTGGATGATCATGAGAAGTGTGTCCGGAGATATTATCCTGATCTTGCTGCTGGCCTATTGGATGTTTACGTTGTCGGCCTGGCCAACCCTTCGCAATCTGATAAGCCGGCATCGGTCGTCGGGAGGCAGAATCCTCTCCCGGTTTTATTTCATCCTGGCGATTATCCAAAGCGGTATGCTGCTCCTTTTATATGGCTGGCAGGTTCTTCCTTTGCATGGCACCAGCTTTGTCCTTTATTTCTTGTTCAATGGGGTGCTGACTACTGATATGTTCATCAAGTTGCCTTTGATGATGGCTTCCCTTTTCCGTTTTTTCCTTTCCGGGGCTTACCCCCGACGGGTGGTTTCCTGCATGGGTGCCATCCTGGCAACCGGTTTCTTTCTGCTATTTTTGTGGGGATTTACGGGTGGAATCTATCTTATTAAAAAAAAGGAGATTACATTGAATTTCGACACGCTTCCCCCGGCTTTCGACGGATTCAGGATTGTTCATCTGTCTGACCTGCACCTGGGCAGTTACAGAGTCCGGCACCTCCCGAAGCGGATGTTGCGGGTCAGCCATGCATTCTCGCCCGATGTGATCGTCTTTACGGGAGATCTGGTCAACAATCACGCATGGGAAACTGAGGGTACCGACTCCCTGTTTGTGCCCTTCACCGCCGGAAGCGGCCGTTATGCCGTTTTGGGAAATCACGATTACGGTGATTATTTCCGGTGGCAGACCCAAGAAGCAAAAGCGGCCAATTTTAGGAGTATTGCCGAAGCTTTCAGCCGTGCCGGACTGAAGCTCCTATGCAACGAGTCGGTCTGCATCACACGGGAAACCGATTCCCTTTATCTTGTGGGTGTCGAAAACTGGGGCAATCCCCCCTTTCCCCGATATGCCGATTTGCAAAAAGCCGGAACGGGAATTCCCGGGGATGCCTTCCGGATTCTGCTGAGTCATGATCCGGCACCCTGGCAGGAAGTCATCGATTCGGAGGCCCCTTACCCGCTAACCTTATCAGGGCATACCCATGGCATGCAATGGGGAATCCGTTTCGCCGGACTCTGTTTCAGTTCAGCAGCGCTTTTTGCAAAATTCTGGGGCGGATTATACGGGAAATCGGGGAAATACCTGTATGTGAACCCGGGAACCGGGATCATCGGTATGCCATTCAGGATCGATATGCCACCTGAAATCACCCTGATCACCCTCAGAAGGAATTGAAATCCACAGAGAGCAGAAATTCATAGGCCATCCTCTTTCCCTCAGGCAGATAAACCGCCCGGATCCCCATGTCGACCGGGGCATAAAACCTCAGAAAATTGGAGTCCGCAGTCAGGTCAGCACCCAACGACTGTAAAGATTTCCTGAAAACTAAACCTTTCCCTTTTCCTGAAGTGTCCGAATCATCCTCCATACGGGCTGCATCATAGAAAAGCGCAGCTTTTATCCTCCTGAAATAGATGAATTTTCCCAGGTTCAGGTCGGGGTATAAAAGCGGGAATACGTACCGCACGGAGGCGCTTACGAGCCTGGTGCTCCTGAAGGAATGCCAGCCGCGGGGAATAGTCACCGCGGCGGAATAGCTGTAATCCCCTGGGGTACGATCCTGAAAAGCCAAATAGGTGTAAGTCCCGTGCGTCTTCGTGAAACCGGGGAGGTAGATGCCAGCCTGGGCACTTCTCATACTTCCCATGTTGTTATCGCCAAAGGGGGTATGACGGTATGCACCTTCCAGGATCCATCCCCATTTGGGCTGGATATCCCGGACAGCTTTCCTCTGTAGTTGGTGAAAGTAGAGACGCCACACCACTGACCAGACATCACCGCTGATGAAGCTGCCAGGAGTGGATTCACGGTGCCTGTAATCCGCCACAGCCAACTTCACCTCCGGCTGGAGAATCCGGTAAAACCGCCCCCGGGTGAAATCCAACGGTACCCGCATGTCCAGGCTGATCCCCGATTCATCCCAGCTATACCGCTTTAATACCGTGTCCCGTCTGGTGACCTGTCCCCCTTGGTTCTGGTATTCCTTAACCAGGTTGTATTCCGACGCACGCCTGCCGGTATACCCCTCCAGACGGAAAATGGGATACCATCCCCTGTATTCAAAATTCAGGTAAGCCTGGCCTGTCCGCTCCTGAGTTTTCCATTTGTAACCCATCATTGCCTCCGCAGTCCCCAGCTTGTTCTGGGACACCACACTGAAGCCAGGATAGAAACCAAAGCTCTCCATATCCAATGAAACTGGCGCCCAACTGTGCAGATTGATCAAATGAGCCGCCTTCCGGTACGGTTTAGATATGTAACCTAATGTGTCTACATTTGTAAATTCAACAATGCCCGGTTCCTGCGCAGCCATCAATTCGGCAAGCGGATAGAAGTTCCGGGAAACTTCCCGTAAAGGCACAGAAGTGATTTCAGAAAAAGTCGTCCTCACCAGTCGGAATCCATCCGCTGTGAAATCACTGATAATTAGCTGTTTCCCATCAGGAGTAACGGCAGGATATTCCAGACCAAACCTTCCCTCGGCTTCGCGGACGACTTCACCGGCGGTGAGATTTACTGACCACAACGCATTCTTTCCGGAACGACCGTCAATATAAAAGAGTTTTTCTTCCGTATAACACAGCTGCTTGATCTCCCCGGGTTCTACCCCGTCCATCAAAATCATCCTCCCCTCAAAAGGATTCAGCAAGGCAAGTTGCTTGCCCGCCTTGTTAAGAACCACAGCAAAGAGCTCCCGGTTATTCTTCCAGACCGGACTGAACAGATAGTTGTTGTCAGGAGTACGGTATCGTACAACCAAAGCTCCGGTGGATGAATTATAAACAGAGAGGTAATAGTGATTTTTAAAATCAGTCTCTACGACGGATACATTATGTTCATCGGGAGAAATCGACGGTGCAAAACATTTGTATTCAGGAATTAACGTTCTATACTCTTTGGAATCTACGTCAAAAATGCGAATGATAGATTTGCCGCTGTGATTCCAGCGTACATCGGGAACAAATTCTGACCAGACTATCAGGTTGTTTCGGTACCCTACCGACTCTTCAAAAATCTGTCCCGGCACAAAAACCGTTTCTTCTTCACCTGTAGGACTCACCCTGACAAAACGGGGCAAATGGTCATAACTGGTTTTAAGGGTGACAATTTCGCCGGAGGGCAGAATATGATTATAGCGGTAGCTGGCATAAACCGGTGGAGGTTTTGTGACAACGACCCACGGTACACCCCTGAACGAGCGATCCTCAGCCGTCCATTCCCGGTGAAGGCTATCGAAAACCTGGAGGTATAGCTGTTCCTGGTTTTTGCCGGTAAGAAGTTTCAGCATTTTGTTTACCGGGGTAATGGAAAGGGGTTTCCGCGACAACTGGTCAATGGTATAATCCCACAGGAGGCTTCCGTATCTCGCACGGGTTTCCCCTACCAGGTGATATCCCAGTTTGTAATGGTCGGGTACAAAATCGCGGTAAGAGCCGTTGAACGCCTTGTCAAAGGAGAATACCCCTTTTTCAACCACCTGTGCCTTGTGTTCCATGAGGAAGGAAGGCAACCTTCCGCGGCCTGTGGTGCTCAGTGCCGTTTCGGCGATGACAGCATCTCCTTCGAGGAACCAGAACGGGAGATAGATCCCGGTGATCAGGGCTTCCGCATGTTCTCCCAGAAGCGCCCTGATGACCGGGGGAATCTGGCTTCTGATTTTGTCGACCTGTACCACATGGCGGAATTCGTGCAACACCAGTTGCTGCAGCCAGTCCTGGGCATAAATCTCCTGATGCGGTGGCGTAAAGAGTTCCATGCGCTTTGGGGCCCAGCCTACCAGTCCGTTCGATCGAACCGTGCGGGTATGAAAAATGACTGAGATTTTCCGCGGACGGTGATTCAATGTCACCGAACCGTAGTCATAGACTTTCTCAAAATAGGCGGCCATTACCCGGGCCTTCTCCTCAAAATCCTCCGGATAAATCAGTTGAAAATCACGGGTGACGATTTGCCGCCACTTCAGGAAGGCAGGATCTTCACCGGTACTAAAATACTGTGGTTTTCCCACCAGGGAAATCAGGACAAACAGAATGGGAAGCAGCCCTTTTTTTTTCATTCGGCAAAGTATGGTTCTTCGTCTGTCATAGCTTAACAATGAGCACCTTATGCTCGCCATTCCGCAGGATATCGACCGAAATGGTTTGTCCTTCGGAAAAGGTTTTCAGCCTGTTCATATAATCGTAGATATTCCCCACCGGTTTACCATCGATGGCAGTGATAATATCACCCTTTGCGATTCCTGCACGGTGTGCCGGTTTATCTTTGGAAACGGCATCCACGCGCAGGCCGTTTTTCTCAAGTCCCGCGTAGTCGGGCATGACCCCCAGGGTTACCTTGAAACGTCCGCCGCGACTGCGTTGTATCTTCGATCCTGCTTCACGGAAGGTAAGCGGCTGATCACGCCCGGCAATTTCGGAAATGACCTGCCAGGCATAATCAGCAATCTTTTCGATTCCTTCATAATTGATCTTATCGCCGGTATCACTGAATGTATGATAGTCGGAGTGGGCCCCGGTAGAAAAGAAAAATACCGGGATATTTTCCATGTAAAATGCAGCATGGTCCGATGGTCCGTATCCTTCTCCCGAGAAGGCAAGGTTGAATCCGGGATTGTGGGAGGTAAGAATGGCTTCCGATTCTTCGGAAGTCAGGGTACCGCTGATGCTGAGGGCGTGGGAAAGGGTGTCAAGTCTTCCCACCATATCGAAATTGAACATGGCTTTTATCTTTTTCAGGTCGACGGGAGGATTTGCCGTAAAAGCCTTTGATCCGATGAGGCCCATCTCTTCGGCCCCGAATGCCGCAAAGATCAGGCTTCTCCGGTTCAGGGGTGTGTGAGCTGCCCGGTTTGCCAGACCGATAACCAGGGCGACTCCCGAAGCATTATCGTCGGCTCCCGGATGGATGGCAACCGTATCGGGAGCCCGGGTACCCGATCCCGGCCCCCCCCATCCCAGGTGATCATAATGGGCTCCCACAACGATGTATTCATCCTTTAAAAGCGGGTCATTGCCCGGAACCATTACCACCACGTTGTTGGTAACCACCTCCCTCAATACAACATCGGCACGGGCTGTGATTCTGCCGGGCAGTGGGAATCCCCCACACCTTTCCCGGGTATTGATCTTTTCCTCCATCCCGGCCACTGTGGTTCCCCGCGGGGCAAGTAGCTTATCACCAACTTCCCGGGTGACCTGAAATACCGGAACAGGGTAGGAACTGCTGTTCCTGTCATAGAAAATATCCTGCAACTGGTCGGTTTCGCTGTATTGGGGTCCTCCGACAAAAACCACTCCTCCGGCTCCGTGATCCAGCGCTGTCAATACCTTCGCCCTTTCTTCGGAATAAGGCGCAAAACGGCTCTCCACCTTGTCAATCTCAGGATCCCCCTTGAGGAGAAGCACCCATTTGCCCCTGACATCCAGACTGTCATAGTCGTTCCACGTCAGCGAATCACTCCTGATATCAAATCCATACCCTGCAAATACCACTTCGCCACTCTTTCTTTCACGCGAAGAAAAGGAGTAAGGAAGAAAATCACGGCTTACCTGAAGTGGGTTGTCATCCAGGACGAACACATTACCATCGCCCGGAACGGCGGAAGAGACCAGGGAAAAAGGCTGAAATCCATTTTCATAGAGAAGGACCGTTCCCATCCGGGCAAACCTGTCTCGGATGTACAAGGCGGCCAAGGAATCCCCCCTGGTACCCGATTTCCGGCCTTCCAGGGTGGCAGAGGCCAGATAAGTGACATCGTCACGGAAAGTGTGATCCGCTTCAAAAGGATAAAACCGCGGTGAACATAACGAAAGCAATACCGCCACCACTGCCAGCAGCGGGATTTTTATTTTTCTCAACAAAACCATCATCATTCAACTATTAAAGGCTTCCGGCGAAGATATCTCCGCCCCTGACAATAACGCACAAAGGGATGATCTGTTCACCACCCTCCCACTTATTCCTGCAATAATAATCCGAAATCTTTAATTTCAGGAGTTGTTTGCTAAATTTACAGGCTCTAAATTAATGGATTATTTTGGAAATAGCATTCAGCCATAACTTATGGGGATTGATCTTGCTGATCAGCCTTCTCCTGGCAGCAGGGATCACAGGATTGCTGTACCACAAGCTTGAAGAAAACAGGGAATTGTCGCGGCAACAACTGCTCGTGCTGAAGATTCTGCGTTTTATGTCGGTTTTTTTGGTGGCGATCCTCTTCACGGGCCCTTTGGTAAAAACCATCAAAAAGATTACCCAACAACCGGTGGTCATCCTTGCCGTTGACAATTCCCGCTCCATGACCGGCTTAAAAGAGAGGGATGAAAAGATTGCCCGGCTGGGTGAGGTTGTGGAAAACCTCACCGAAGGTTTGAAAAACCGTTTTGAGGTGATCACCTATACTTTTGGCGAACATACCCTTACGAATGCGAATCCCCTCTATGACGAACGAAGCTCTGACTACAGCGACATGCTGGAAACGGTATACAACAATCACTTTAACCAGAATACCGGTGCGTTGGTGATCATCGGTGACGGAATAGTCAACCAGGGGGAAAATCCGCTGAACAATGTCAGGAAATATGGTTATCCCGTATACACGATAGGCACTGGTGACACCACAAGCTTCAAGGATGTGCGGATTGAGGATGTCAGGGTGAACAGAACGGCTTTTTCGGGCAACAAGTTTCCGGTAGAAGCCGACATCAGGATCAACGGATTCCAGGGCAGGAATTTCAGGTTTGATATATACCACCGCGGTGAGAAATGCTTTTCCCGGAACATACAGGCTACCCTGCCCGCCTTTTTTCTGACGGTTCCCCTGATGCTGGATGCCACCGGCAGCGGATTGCAACATTACTCGGCCGTTATCGATCCGGATCCCGGCGAACAGAACAGGAGCAACAATTCCTTTCCCTTTGTCATCAACGTTCTTGAAAACAAACAGCGGATCCTGATCCTGTCACAGGGAGTGCATCCCGATGCGGGCGCACTGAAGAATGCTCTGGAGCAACAAATCAATTATGAAGCCGAACTTTACACATCAGAACCTTACCCTTCCGACCTCAGTGAATATAATCTATTGATATTAAATCAGATACCATCCTCTTCCCAGTCAGGCCGTCTCCTGCTGGATGAATCCGGCAAACACCGGATTCCCATCCTGATGGTCATCGGCACCCAGACCTTCCTTCCCCAGTTCAACGCGTGGGGGCTGGGTGTTGAAATCGCACCCCGCGCCGGGGATTTTGAAGAAGCCCAGGTTTCCCTGAACGAAGGATTTGCCCTCTTCTCCCTGAGTGACGCCTTAAGGGAGAACCTTACCAGATACCCTCCCCTGAAAGTGCCCTTTGCCAGGTATTCCCTCGATCCCGAATATCAAACGGCATTTTTCCAGAAGATCAAAAATATAGCAACCCCCGGCCCCCTGATGGCTTTTGGCGTCTTTGACGGGCGAAAGTCAGGCATCATTTTTGGTGAAGGAATCTGGCGGTGGAGGCTTTACAATTATACCATCAGCGGAAGCCACACTGAATTCAATGAACTCATTGACAAGATGGTGCAATACCTGGCTTTGCGTGACAACGAAGACAATTTTATGGTCGGCTTCAAACCGGTTTACCAGGAAACCGAACCGGTAGTTCTGACTGCAGAGGTTTACAACGACGCCTATGAAATGGTCAATACCTCCGAAGTCTTTATTACGCTGCGTGATTCCTCCCTGCGGGAGTATCCTTACGTATTTGACAAAAGCAGCCGGTTTTACCGTTTGAACGCAGGCTTGTTTCCGCCCGGAAATTACACTTTTCTGGCAAAGACCACCCTCGGACCAACGGAATATACCGAAACCGGAAATTTTGCCGTAATGCCCGTCAACATGGAAATGACGGATCTTCAGGCAAATCACCGTATCCTTTTTCAAATCGCCCATGAGACAAACGGAGAATTCTTCCCTGAAGAGCAGGCGGCTCTGGTAATCGACGAAATCATGGACAATGACAAGATCAGGAATACCAATTATTTCCAGACCATGATGAATGAAATGATCAACCTCCGGTGGATATTTTTCGTTTTGCTGTTTTTGCTGGGTATTGAATGGTTTTTGAGGAAATTCTGGGGCATTTATTAATAACGACCTATGAAATTGAGACTCTTTTGTATAATTGCCGGGGTGACCATACTGCTGGGTTCCTGTAAACCCTTTCAATATCTTACCATCGATTTGGCAATGCCTGAGAAGGAACCCCTTTCTCCTGCCGTACAAAGCCTGACCCTCATTAACCGGGCTGTAGATCGGCGCTTTACCGATGATCCCGCCGACTCTGTCCAGCTGAGGTTTTTCACTGCCCAGTTTGACCTGGACTCCACGATTTATGACATCACTTCCGCTGATACCCTGATGCAAACTCTGGGTCTGCTGTTGTTTGAATCGGGAAGGTACGACATTGTCATCCCGGAAGAGCGGTTTCTCATGAAAGACTCCCTGAATCTCTATGCCGGTATGATGGACTGGAAGGAGGTGTATACCGTGACCCGGGAGTTCGATACCGATGCCCTCTTTTCGCTTGATTTTTACAAAACCGGGGTGGATGCCGATTTCAGCCGGGAATCTTTCATCAATCCGGAGGATGGGTCTGTCGCCCATTTGTACCATGCCGATATGAAAATCGGGTATATTGCCCAATTCAGACTCTATTATCCCGGGAATAAGGAGGATATCCGCAGTTATTTTCTTACCGACACCCTTTACTGGTACGATTCAGGGTGGAACATCACCGAGTTGTTCAGGCGTTTTCCATATGTAAAAAAGGGATTGACTGAAGCCGGCATTGATGCGGCTCTTTCGCTGGCTGAAAAGATAGCCCCGGTATGGAAGCCTTCGAAGAGGGCTTATTTTGCAGGAGGCAGCAGGGTTCTCCGTCGAACCGGCAGCATGGTCCACGACCACGATTGGGAGACAGCCAGAGGAATCTGGCTGGAAGCGGCCGGAAAGAAGAATTCGGCGTCGCTCCGCAGCAGATATGAATTTAACATAGCGCTTTCTTACGAAATGCAGGGTAATTTGGATGAAGCCATCAGGTGGGGCCTGAAATCCTATGAAACCATGTTCCGTCCTGTGACCTACCGTTACCTCGAAATCCTGAAAGCCAGAAAATCATTATTATATCCCCGCGATGAAAAAGACTGATACCCTGTTTAAACTCCTCATGATGGTCATGCTCATGTCGTCCTGTACCGTTTACCAGACGGTTCCAATTGAAGTCATGCAACTGGAGGAAATCAAACTTCCGGAGGGGGTTAAGCGGATCGGCTGGCTTTACCGGAATTTCAAATATACGGAAGACACGTTGCAGCACTACTTCCGGGCAGGTGACGTATTGCGCAAAGATCTGGCAAACCGGAAAACTGACATCGACAGCATTGCTGCATCCGCCTGTCTGGCGGCGGCAGCCAGGTCTTTTTCGACAAACGGGGTGAACGGCAATCCTGTTTTTTTTCCGGCGGATATGATGCCCCGGATTACCGGGGAGAAGCTCTCCCCCATACCGGACCGCCTCATCAGGAAAATAGCGCAGCCGGCACAGGCTGAACTGATCATTGCCCTGGAAACCCTGTCCTGGTTTTACTCGCATTTCCCCGAAGATATCTCCGGGGGTGAGGATTTCCGGCAGGTGGAGATCACAGGGGTTTGGGCGATTTATGATGCAGAAACAGGGGCGATCAAGGAAACCAGGTCGATGGTGGATACGGTGTACTGGCAGGGTTCGGAAGCAGGACAGGAAGAGTTGCCTCCCAGGGTTCCTGCCATTGAGATGGCTGCCGAATATTTCGGCGAGAGTTTTGCCAAAAAGTTCTCCTCAGGTTGGGTTCAAACCGACCGGATTATGATGGTTCCTCCCCTCGAAGAGTTCAGACTGGCAGCTGAATTGGCTTCCAAAGAAGAGTGGGATGGCGCCCGAGAGATCTGGGAGCGTTATGCTGCCGGGCGGTTCGGGAAACTGGCCATCACAGCACGCTATAATCTTGCCCTGGATGCGGAAATTCACGACCGGTATGAAGATGCCGTCGATATGATTGTCAGTGCATCCGAACTTGCCGCCGAATACAAAAACCGAAAAGAAATGGATATTGTGAACCGTTATCGCAAGATCCTCGTCGCACGGCTGGAGGAAATCCGGCGCAGCGAAAAGCCGGCAACACCTTAACCGGGTATCAGCCGTTTTTGAAAATCACCGTGGGCTTTTTCAACGCCCTCCACACCAGGCAAATCCCCGCCAGCACAAAGGGAATGCTCAGCCACTGGCCCATGTTGAGGGTCATTCCGGCTTCAAAGGCTTCCTGGTCTTCCTTGATGAATTCAATGAAAAAACGAGGCATAAAAACCAGGAGAAAAAAGAGCCCCAGCAACAATCCGGGTCTGTTCTTTGCCGTGGTCTTCCAGTAAATCACCATCAGCACGACAAAAGCCAGGAGGTAAAAAAGAGCTTCATAGAGCTGGGTAGGATGCTTGGCTACCATTTCCCCGTTCCTCTCGAAGATAAAACCCCACGGGAGGGAGGTCTCAATCCCGTAAATCTCGGAGTTCATCAGGTTTCCTATCCTGATGAAGGCCCCCACCAGGGCTGTCGGAACCACGATTCTGTCGAGGGACCACAGCATGGTACGTTTGGTGACCACCCTGGCATGGATGTACAGGGCGATGAGAATGCCAATGGCTCCCCCGTGACTTGCCAGTCCGCCATGCCAGACCTTGAATATCTCGGCAGGATGCTGGGAATAATATTCCCAACCGTAGAAAAAAACATGCCCGAGACGCGCCCCCACAATGGTGGCGATGATAATGTAAAAAAAGAGGCTGTCAATCCAGCTTTGGGAAACCCCTTCCGATTTCAGCATCTTCTCTCCGATATAATAACCGATCAGGAAACCGGAGGCAAAAAGAAGTCCGTACCACCGAACTGACAGAAAACCGATCCGGAAGATTTCGGGATCGGGATTCCAGTGGATGAAATTCAGGAAGGAAACCATATTGAATTATTTAAAAGGTTGACTGTTAGAATAAATTGCCCTTACATACCCATGCGGACAGGGTTATAATTGCAGCTGTCCGTGACAGTGTTTGAATTTCTTACCGCTTCCACAGGGACAGGGATCATTCCTGCCCACTTTTTTTTCCACCCTGACAGGCTCAGGGCGCGCTCTTTCCTGGGTTTGTGCCTGGGCACCTTCCATGGGGTTCGACGAAGAGGAAAGTTCGCTCTTCTGGGTACGGTAACGGCTCATATCGGTCCTTTTGGCGGCTGAGGCTTCCCTCACCTGGTCAGGACTCTGAATGGGGATATGACCTTTCATCAGCGTGGAAACGATATCCTTATTCACCTTGTTGACCATCACCTTAAAGAGGTTAAAAGATTCGAACTTATAAATCAGTAACGGATCCTTCTGCTCATAGCTGGCATTTTGCACCGACTGTTTCAGATCGTCCATTTCACGGAGCTGTTCCTTCCAGGCTTCATCAAAGGTATTCAGGATGATTTGCTTCTGGTAGGACTTCACCAGTTCCCTGCCTTTGTTCTGGTATGCTTTTTCCAGGTTGCAGATGATCTGGAACAACCTGCGGCCATCGGTGATCGGGACGACAATATTCTGGTAGATATGTGATTTCTTCTCATACACCTCCTTGATGACAGGGAAAGCTTGTTTGGCGATGTTTTGCACCTTCCGGTTATAGCTGTCGATCATCACCTGGTAAATCCGTTCGGTGACCTCATTGACTCCCAGCTGTTTAAATTCTTCCTCATTAACCGGTGATTCGATGGAGAGGAGGCGCATCAGTTCGAGGTTAAAATCCTCGAAATCGTCACTTCCGTAATAATCGTTCACCAGGTTTTCCACCGAGTCGTACATCATATTCAAGATATCGACATCGAGCCGTTCTCCGTAGAGCGCATGCCGTCGTTTTTTGTAAACCACTTCGCGCTGTGAATTCATGACATCGTCATATTCCAGCAGACGCTTGCGGATTCCGAAATTGTTCTCTTCCACTTTCTTTTGAGCGCGTTCGATCGATTTTGAAATCATGGAGTGCTGGATCACCTCGCCCTCTTTCAGTCCCAGTTTATCCATGATTCCTGAAATCCTGTCCGATCCGAAGAGGCGCATCAGGTCATCTTCCAGGGAGACGAAGAACTGGGATGATCCCGGGTCCCCCTGCCGGCCTGAACGTCCCCGCAACTGGCGGTCCACGCGCCGCGACTCGTGCCTTTCGGTGCCGATGATCGCCAGGCCACCTGCATTTTTCACTTCAGGGGTGAGCTTGATGTCAGTACCGCGGCCCGCCATGTTGGTAGCGATGGTGACCATCCCCGTGCGGCCGGCTTCTGCCACGATTTCCGCTTCCCGGGCATGCAGCTTCGCATTGAGGACATTGTGGTGGATCCCCTTGATTTTAAGCATCCTGCTCAGCAATTCGCTGATCTCCACCGATGTCGTCCCTACAAGCACCGGCCGTCCGGCTTTAAAAAGATTCATGATCTCTTGGATCACCGCATTGTATTTCTCGCGCTTGGTTTTATAGACCAGGTCCTCATCATCCTTGCGCACCACCGGTTTGTTGGTTGGGATCACTACCACCTCCAGCTTATAAATGTCCCACAACTCTCCTGCTTCGGTTTCAGCAGTTCCCGTCATCCCTGCCAGCTTGTGATACATCCTGAAGTAGTTCTGAAGCGTGATAGTGGCAAAGGTTTGCGTGGCCGCTTCCACCTTCACATGCTCCTTGGCTTCTATGGCCTGGTGCAAACCGTCAGAATACCTGCGCCCCTCCAGAATACGGCCCGTCTGCTCATCAACAATCTTTACCTTATTGTCCATCACCACATATTCCACATCCTTCTCAAACATAGTATAGGCTTTGACCAATTGGTTGATGGTATGAACCCGCTCCGATTTCACCGCATAATTCTGCAAAAGAGTATCTTTCTTCTCCACCAGTTCTTCAGGCGTCAGCTTGGCATTCTGAAGCTCCGCAATCTCGGCTCCCATATCGGGAAGTATGAAAAACGAGGGATCCTCAAAACCAGCCGAAATCAGGTCAATTCCCTTATCGGTCAGCTCCACCGAATTCTGCTTCTCATCGATGATGAAGAAGAGCGGATCGGTCACAATATGCATATTTTTGCTGTTGTCCTGCATATAGAAGTTTTCAGTTCTCAGCAGACTTTGCTTGACCCCTTCCTCACTCAGAAACTTGATGAGCGACTTATTCTTGGGCAATCCCTTGTGGGACCTTAGAAGCAACAGATTCCCCTCCTTTCTCTCCTCGTCCGAGGCATCCTCTTTGGAGAGCAGCCGTTTGGCTTCCGCGAAAATGGAGTTAAAAAGATCGCGCTGCGCTTTAAACAATTTCTCCACATAGGGTTTCAGTTCCTCAAACTGCTGGTTTTCCCCTTTTGGAACCGGACCGGAGATAATCAGGGGCGTACGGGCATCGTCGATCAAAACGGAATCGACCTCGTCAACAATGGCGTAATGGTGTTTCCGCTGGACCAGGTCCTGAGGATTGATGGCCATGTTATCGCGCAGGTAGTCGAATCCGAATTCGTTGTTGGTACCGTAGGTGATGTCGGCATTGTATGCCTTTCGCCTGGCTTCGGAATTGGGCTGATGCTTGTCAATACAGTCCACCGAAAGACCGTGAAACTCAAATATCGGCCCCATCCATTCCGAGTCGCGTTTCGACAGATAATCGTTGACGGTCACAATGTGAACCCCCCTTCCTGCAAGGGCATTCAGAAACACGGGAAGCGTCGCTACCAGGGTTTTCCCTTCTCCCGTGGCCATTTCCGCGATTTTCCCCTGGTGGAGGACCACCCCTCCGATCAGCTGAACATCGTAATGAACCATGTCCCAAATGATCTCATTTCCTCCCGCCATCCACTTATTGTACCAAATGGCTTTATCACCGTCGATAACAATGCTGTTTCGCGTAGCAGCCAGATCACGGTCATAATCCAGCGCAGTGACCACCACCTCCGAAGAATTGAAAAACCGGCTGGCAGTCTCCTTGACAATCGCAAATGCGACGGGAAGTATCTCATTCAAGGTATCTTCAATCTTCTGGGTGATCACCTCCTCCAGTTTGTCAATCCTTTCGTAGAGCTTCTCACTGTCCTGAATCTCCACTTCGTCAGCCTTCTCCTTCAGTGCCGCAATCTCCTCCTCCTCTTCCCGGATTCTTTCCCTCACCAAAGCCTTTAACCTGAAAGTCTCCTCCCTGAGCTGATCATTGGTGAGCGTTACAATCCGCTCATATTCCTTTTTGACCTGCTCAACGACAGGTCCGATTTCAGTAATATCCCTTTCTGATTTATTCCCGAGAATCTTCCCAAGGATCTTTGTTATGAATGCCATAGATTCTTTTCCCCTTTTCTGAAATGATTATAGTGCAAATGTAGTCAATGTGAAGTGGCTATGAAAATTTTAAATAAAAAAAGCCTGCTGCATTCGGCAACAGGCTACATTTTTATGATCTCCGCTATCAATCAGCTGGTGCAATAGCTTCAACCGGGCATACTGCAGCACAGGAACCACAATCGGTACAAAGGTCGGGATCAATCAAATAGATATCACCTTCGGTAATTGCGTCTACCGGACATTCATCAATGCAGGTTCCACATGCAATGCATTCATCTGAAATTTTGTAAGCCATAGCTCAAGTTTTTGTTAAAAAAAATGTACATTGACGGCAAATGTACAAAGTTTGTTCCAATTTTGCGACGACAAAGACCCAATTTTGTATATTTGGAAACAAACTTTAAATAATAAACTCTGTTTCACCGATTTAGCTTGATTTTTCAACACAAATACCCTTGGAAAAAATACTACTTTTAATTTTACGGCCGGGTACCAAATCTTTTAAACGAACACATGGAAGCTGAAAATCTGTGGTGTGCCTTCGTACTGACCCTGATCGCGGGATTAAGCACCGGAATCGGGAGCGCCATCGCTTGTATGGCCAAAAGGACTAATACGAAATTATTGTCTCTGGCATTGGGTTTCTCTGCCGGTGTTATGATTTACATCTCATTCATCGAAATTTTTCCTGATGCCAGAAGCAGCTTTATTGACCGCTACGGGACTTTCAACGGCACCCTCTATACCCTTTTTGCCTTTTTCGGGGGCATGTTGCTGATCGGACTGATCGACAAGTTCATTCCGACGGCCGAGAATCCTCACGAAATGCGATCGGTGGAATCGATGGAAAATGAAAACCAGGCCAAGAATTTCAGAAAGTTGTATAAGATGGGGATGATGACTGCGCTGGCGGTAGGGATTCATAATTTTCCGGAAGGCATTGCTACCTTTATGTCTGCCTTGAAGGATCCCACCCTGGGGATTGCCATTGCCATCGCCATTTCCATTCATAACATTCCCGAAGGGATTGCCGTTTCGGTGCCGATTTTTTATGCCACTGGAAACCGGAGAAAGGCCTTTCTCCTCTCCTTTCTGTCAGGATTTTCTGAATTTGTGGGTGCTTTGCTGGCCTATCTGGTGTTGCTGCCGTTTCTTACGGCCGACAGTTTTGAGATTATTTTCGCCGCTCTGATGGCAGGAGTCTCGGGCATCATGGTGTACATCTCCCTGGACGAACTTTTACCCTCGGCAGAAGAATTCGGTGAACATCACCTTGCCATTTACGGACTTACGGGAGGCATGGGGGTGATGGCCTTAAGCCTGCTGATTCTGGGTTGACTTCCTGTACCAGGCGCACACCCCGGTGAGGCCACATTGCTCACAGGCAGGTTTCCGGGCTTTGCAAATATAGCGGCCATGCAGGATCAGCCAGTGGTGAGCCGTCGGAATCAACTCCTCGGGCAGGTATTCCACCAGTTGCCTTTCCGTTTCCAGAGGGGTTTTGGAATTCACCGTCAATCCGATACGAGCCGCTACCCGGAACACGTGCGTATCAACTGCCATAGCCGGTTTCCGGAAAACCACAGAAGCAATCACATTGGCGGTTTTTCTTCCTACACCCGGTAATTTTTGCAAATCCTCAACGCCGGAAGGAACCTCCCCGTCAAACAACTCCAGCAGTTTCTGTGACATGCCGACCAGATGGCGCGCTTTGTTGTTCGGATAAGAACAACTGCCGATATAGGGCAGCAGATCCTCCGGAGTGGCCCCGGCCATCTTCTGCGGATCGGGATACCTTTCCAGTAACCCCGGTGTGATCTGATTCACCCGTTTGTCGGTACACTGCGCCGACAAAATGACTGCAACCAGCAGATGAAAAGGATTTGTATAATGAAGTTCGGTTTCGGCCACCGGCATGTTTTCCTTAAAAAAGGCAATCACTTTTTCAAACAACGCTTTTCTATTCATCTTCACCCTGTTAGTTGAACATATGCTGAAGTTCTGGCAAGGCTGCGCCAGCATGTGGTTCAGATTTCGGCGGTCAGTTCCCCGAGGAATGCGGCAAGATATGGGGGCAGCAAAGGAGTCAGTTTTTCCCTGACACTCGCATGATAGCTGTTCAGCCATGATCTTTCGCCGGGGGTAAGCATGTCAGGAATTACCAGGTCAAGGTCGACCGGGCAGAGGGTCAGTGTCTCGAAACCCAGGAAACGTCCGAATTCTGTGGTCTCTTTTTCCAGGCAGACCATCATATTTTCGGTGCGGATCCCATATTTTCCGGTTCTGTAAATGCCGGGCTCATTGGACAAGACCATGCAGGGTTCGAGGATATGGGGATTCCATTCCTGCCTTATGGCTGCGGGGCCTTCGTGAACATTCAGGAAGTGTCCGACTCCGTGGCCCGTGCCATGACCGTAATTGAGCCCATGTTGCCAGAGGGCCTGCCGGGCAAGGATGTCCAGGTGGATCCCCCGGGTGCCGTAAGGAAAGTGGACCGTCGAAAGTGCAATGACGCCCTTAAGTACCAGGGTAAAATCCCGTTTTTGGCTTTCCGTAACCGGTCCAAGGGCGATGGTGCGCGTGATGTCAGTGGTGCCCGTAAGGTACTGTCCCCCGGAATCCACCAGGAGAACCCCCTCCCGTTCCAGGGGCAAGGCCTGATTTGCTTCTGCCATCAGGTGCACAATGGCCCCATGTGCTTTGTATCCTACTATGGAAGGGAAACTCTCCCCCCTGAAACCGGCTTGCATTGCCCGGAGTTGTTTCAGCTGCCGTGAAACTGTAAATTCCGTGAGTTCAGATTTCCAGGCTTCATGTTTCATCCACCACAGGAACCGAACCATGGCGACTCCGTCACTGCGCATGGCTTGTCTGATACCTTCCAATTCGGTGTCGTTCTTCCTCGATTTAAAAAGAGCAGGAATGGAAGTCCCTTCCAAAACAGTGCATTTCCTGCTGATTTCCAAGCTTATCGCACTGTTGACCACGGAAGGATCCAGGTAAGCCGTTTGTCCTTCAAAGGTACCCAGAAAGTCATAAAACCGGGAATATTCTGAGATAGTGATCCCTTCCCGCTCCATTTTGGTTGTTAATGACCTGGGCAGTGTCCCAGGTTGGACAAAAAGATAGCTGCAAGCCTTTCCGATGACGGCATATCCCAGGAAAACAGGATTGTAAGGCACATCGCTGCCACGCAGGTTGAAGCTCCATGCCAGGTCATCCAACACAGAGATCACCGTAAAGTCAGCTTTTAGTCCGTCGAGGAACTCCCTTATCCGGGATGCTTTCTCCAACCGGCTTGCTCCCGCCACCTTCCTGCTGACCTCAAAGATGGGATTTGCGGGCAAGGGAGGCCTCTCTTTCCACACTTCGGGGATGATCCGGGAGGAAGGGACGAGGGAGGCTTTTAAATTTTTCAGCGATTCAGAGAGGGTGCGGTAAGTATCGAGGGGCAGGGAAAACAAATCCACCCCTACCCTTGCTTGTTGGGGCAAATTCCGTGAAAGCCACCGGTCAGGAGTTACGGCATCAGGAACCCTGAGTTTCATAAGCCGGAATCCCGACCCTTTCAGTTCTTCTTCAGCCTGAAGGAAATAGCGTGTGTCGGTCCACAAGAGGGCATCGTCGCGGGTAATGACCACCTCGCCGTAGGAACCGCTGAAGCGGGAGACAAAGCGGCGTACCTGCCAGTGCGGGCAGAGGTATTCGCTCCGGTGGGGATCGGTGCCCGAAATGTAAAGTGCGTCGAGCCGATCTTCATCAAGCAGGGCCCTGACAGACGACAAGATGCTGTTTTCACTCTCTTTCATGCACAGCAATCTCTTTGATGAAATGGCGTATCGATGGGGCCGGGATCTCTTCGGGGTCCACTTCGGCAGGATTCACCCATTCGTAGCTGCTGATGTCATCTGATGGCGACATTCCCTCCAGGGATATGGGTACCACCCTGAAAGCCAGGTCAGTGGTAAAGACTGACAATCCTGAAAACAGGTAATTATTTGCCGCAGAGGCAAGGTAATGCATCTCTTTGACGTCCACCCCCAATTCCTCTTTCAATTCACGACAGAGTGCCTCTTCGGCAGTCTCCCCGGGATCGATGAATCCGCCGGGCAGGTCGGTTTTTCCCTTGTCGGGTTCGATCCCCCTCCGGGTCACCAGGAGTCTTCCATTTTCGTCAAAGATAAGCGCTGCGACAGCCGCAGCGGCATTGATAAAAAAGTGGAATCCGCATCCCCCGCATTTGAAGGAGCGTTCGCTGACGGCGGGGAAATCAGGTGATCCGCACCGCGGGCAATAGCTGAAGACCCTGGTGGGATGGGTTTTCTCAGTACTTTTCATAATTTTTCCAAAAATCCCGTTGTACGGAGCCAATCGATAAACAGTAGCGGCCAGTTGTCGGCGGGAATGTCATTCTTCCGCATCCCAAAGCCATGACCACCTTTGGCAAAGATGTGGATTTCAGCGGGCACCCTGTTTTCTTTCAGGGCGGTATAGAATTCGATGGAATTTCGCGGCAGGACGGTTTTGTCGTCATCAGCGAGCACCAGGAAGGCAGGCGGGGTTTCAGCGGTCACATGCAGTTCATTGGAATAGTGGCTTACCAGGGACCAGTCGTTTCCCGTTCCGAGGAGATTCATCCTGGATCCCATATGGCCGTATTCCTCCTTCATGGTGATTACCGGATAGAGCAGCAGCATGAAATCAGGGCGGCAACTCATCCTTTCCACGGGGTCTCCGGCGTCGGGATTTCCCGCATCGAAGCGGGTTCCCGCCGTAGATGCCAGATGTCCTCCTGCCGAGGATCCGGCAATCCCGATCTTGTCGGGGTCGATACCCCATTCCGCGGCATGGTGTCTGACGGTCCGGAGTGCCCGGCGGGCATCATCTGACGGGATCCGGTGGTGACCATAAGGAAGTCGGTATTTCAGGACGATGCCGGCAACACCCCGCTCCGCAAGCCAGCGGGCCATCATGAAACCTTCGTGATCCATCGCTTCTCTGATGTACCCACCTCCCGGACAAATCACCACGGCTGCCCCTGTGTTGATTTCCCGGGAAGGAAGAAAAAGAGTGATCTCCGCTTCCGAGACATTCATTACCCGAAAACCCTCTTCCTGAACTTCGGGAAGCGTCATCCCGTTATCTTCAGGAGCCCCCGACGGCCATACCTTGAGGGAAAGCTCCTGCGCCTTTCCACACAAAATGGGAACCATCGCCAGCAAGGCCAGCATCAGCTTCGCTTTCATATCCGTTTTCTTTTCTTAAACCTAACAGGCAACGCATGCCAAATCCTTCACTGGTCAGACCTGACTCCCGTGAAAAAATGGGATTTTTCCGCAAACAAGATGTTAAAGGTGGTCAACGAACCATATATCCTGGTGATATATTGCTGAAGATTCACTTTTTCCTCATCCGAGAGGAGGGTATGGACATTTATATTCTGTTCCAGAACCCTCAGGCGGTCACGCAGCATCACGATCTTGTGAAAAAAAGTCCTCACAGGAATCAGGTAAAAGAGTCATTCAGGAATTCGACATCCTGGGATTTGCATTCCGGACAATGAATGTCGGCTTTCCCCGGATCGCTAAAACGGGCTTTGCAATTGTTGCAACTGTACCAGTTTTCTTCGAATTTCACTTTTCCTCCACGGAAGACGATGTCGCGTCCTTCGACAAAGGCGGTTGCCACCTTCCGGCGGGCTTCCTCATAGATCCTGGTGAGGGTCGGACGGGAGATTTCCATCAATACGGCAGCCTGTTCCTGGTTAAGCATGCAGTAGTCAAGCAATCGTATGGCTTCATACTCTTCCAGTAACAGGAACATCTGGTTTGATTTTCTTCCGCGGACACCGGTGACAGACAATCCCTTAATAGTGGGGGGCATCAACATCTTTCTGGCTCTCTTTTTTCTCGGCATTTTTGTTATATATAAAGGTTTTGTAACAGATAATGATCGGCCAGAACCAGGGCGGCCATGGCTTCAACGACAGGCACGGCCCTGGGAAGGACGCAGGGATCATGTCTTCCCCCGGGGAGGATCTTCACCGGGTTATGATCCCTGTCGATGGTTTCCTGTTCCCGGAGAAGGGTGGCGATGGGTTTGAAAGCCACCCTGAAATAGATCTCTTCGCCGTTGGATATTCCCCCCTGGATGCCGCCCGAATGGTTTGTCAGGGTATGGACACCCCCCTTTCCCGTCACAAAGATGTCATTGTGCTGAGAACCAGTCATCAGGGTACCGCCGAATCCCGATCCATAATCAAATCCCTTGACGGCATTGATTCCCAGCATGGCAAAACCAAGGTCGGCATGCAATTTGTTGAACACCGGTTCTCCCCAGCCAGGAGGCACTCCCTTCACCACGCAGGTGATGACACCTCCTACGGTGTCACGGAGGGCCGCGGCCTCCCCGATTTTCCGGATCATCCTTTCTGCACTTTCCGGGTCGGGACACCTGATCATGTTCGATTCCGTAAGAGAGAGGTCCAGTTCGCGGTAATCCCTGCCGATTACCACATCGGCAACCTGCGAAACGAAAGCGCGGATATCCACACCGACGTCTTTGAGAACGATTTTGGCAATGGCACCTGCAACTACCCTGGCCACAGTTTCCCTTGCCGAAGAACGTCCCCCTCCCCTGTGATCCCTGATACCATACTTCTGCTGGTACGTATAATCGGCATGTGAAGGCCGGAAAACATCTTTCAGATCATCATAATCACGGGATTGCTGGTCCTTGTTCCAAACGACAAAAGCAATGGGAGATCCCAGGGTCTTCCCTTCAAAAATCCCGGAAAGGAACTCCACCCTGTCCGATTCCTTCCGCTGGGTAGTGATTTCCGATTGTCCTGGTCTTCTCCTGTCGAGTTCCGACTGGACAAAGGCCATGTCAATGGAAATTCCGGCAGGACAGCCATCTACGATTCCTCCAATAGCTTTCCCATGGGATTCTCCAAATGAGGTCAACCTGAAAATCCTTCCGAATGTATTCATTGGTTCTTCAAAAAACTCCTCAGTCAGGTCTCAGTCAGGAAGAGCTAAAGATACGATTTTTTTCATACAATCGAAACTGCGTCAGCACCCACATCCTGATCCGCAACCATCGCCGGAGTCACCGCAGCATCCCGAACTGCATCCTCCACCGCATTCTGCGGTTAAGGCCTTAACAATCTCCTCTTCAGTAGCTTCACGGACATCTATAACCGCTCCCCTGAAGAAGAGATCCTCTCCTGCCAGCGGGTGGTTGAAATCCATGCGGACCGATTCTTCCGTCACCTCAAGGACCAAGCCGTTCAACCGCTCTCCCCTGCCGCTCATCATGGGGATCGTATTGCCCTCCCTGATGAATTCAGGATCGAATTTACCGTCTACCAGGAAAATATGTCTGGGAAGCTCCACAACGGCATCAGCATTGACTTCGCCATATGCATCCTTGTGGTTCAGCGTGATTTCAAAGGTCTGTCCCGTGGTCAGTCCCGCCAAGCCCTCTTCAAATTTGGGGAGCATCATACCGGCTCCAAAGAGAAACTGCAGGGGGCGCTCTGCCGTAGCCTGTTCAATCATTTCACCCCGATCATCATCGGTCATCAGGTCATAGGTTACGGTGACCATTTTGTTTTTTCCTATTTCCATTCTGCTCAATTTTATTTTGTGCAAATAAACAATTTAAAAACGTAGCTCCGACAGCGGTATTTTCTTTCGTAAAGAAATAAAATTAGTTTCTGAATAAATAATCACCGGGACAGATGCCGACCCTGAAACTGTCGACAGGGGTTCCTCCGGAGGAATAACGGAATATGGTTCCGTTTTGGGTATAATCGGCAGGATCCCCCAGGTAAATTTCACCGGTATGCGGATCGACGCCCAGGCTGTAATAATATTTTCCTTGTAAAGGCAGGAAACTCACCGATGGCAGGGATTCTTCCGAAACCGCCATCTTATAGAGGTCCCCCGCCAGATAATAGAGCGAATCCCGGTCAGGATTCAGTCTGATATCACTGAACCAGCCTCCCGGGATTTCGAAAGGAAAGACCTTCTCCACCTTCCGGGTATGGGGATCAATCCTTACCAGGGACGGCTTATCGGGATCAGGGTGCGTTCCCGGGTAATGGCCGTCGGTTTGAACCCATATTTTCCCGTTGCCGTCCACCACCATCTTGTTCGGTTGATAAGGGACTTTTATAGAATCCACCACTTGGTCTGTTTTGCTGTCGATGACCAGGAGCAAGTCGCCCGAAACCCAGCAAGAGACAAATACAAAGTCACCTACCTGCACAAAGCTCTCGGTGGTGTGCCCCACCCCCGTCGCTTTCGTCCCCGCTACCCCTATGGTTCCTTTGATTGCCAGGGTAAAGGGATCGAAGATGGTCATCCTGTCGGTAATCATATCGCTGACATAGGCCTTCCTTTCATTTACGAAATGAATGGCCCGGGGAGAAGGAAGATCGTTGATCACTCCCTTGTGCAGGAGAGAATACTGGTCGACAACGACAATCTTCCCCGAATTGTTGACCACCACAAAAAGCTGGTCTCCGCAAAGCGCCATCGATTGGGCCACGTCACCCAGGGGAACCTTGTTGCGAGCATAGTACAGCTGATTGTACACTCTCTTTTTTTCAGTTTCATAGAATGCCAGGGATGAATTTCCATAAGTGTAATTCCCCTCACAAACGATGAACACTCCTTTTGACTTTCCCGGTCCTGAAAGTTCTGGATCAGGATCTTCCCTTTTGCATGCTGCAAGAAGCACAGCCAGGGCAATCCAAGCAAAAATTACTCTTTTCATTTCAGATATATTACAGTTAAGGTGATTGAATAATTGCGCCCCGGCATGGGTCTCCAGAGCATTTGCTGGTACCGGGCATTAAAAAGGTTGTCAACTTGTGCCCTGATCCCCCATTCAAGGTTCCCTGCCACCAATTTTTTCTGCAATGACAGGTTTGTCAGGAAGAATGGATCAAGGCTGTTGTCAAAATGAATCCGGTGATCCGGAACCTGGGTCATTCTTCGTCCGGTAAAACCGATGTGCAACAAACCCGTCCACCCTTTCCGGGCAACCCCCATCCGCACGTTTGCAGAATGCAGAGGAATGTAAATCAGCTGCTTACGATAGGCAGGAATCTCCATTACGCGGTCCGATTTACGAAAACTGCGGGTCAGCGCATAATTACCGCTGCCTGAAAATTCATAATCGCGGTACCTGACAACAGCCGAAAAATCATACTCCAGACCCCGAGACATGACCCTGTCGATGTTGACGGCTTCCCAGTACCAGGCTCCGTTCTCAGCAGGTTGCCACATGATCCAGTTTTGAATTTCAGAGAGGTAAGCCGATAACGTCTGACTGAAATTATAATTGGTCCCTGCGAGCCCGAAAGAAACAACCCCTTCGCCGGTAAGGCCTTCCTCAGGCTGGAGGTCCGGATTTCCGCCGGGAATCCAAAAGAGGTCGTTTAATCCGGGTTTGTGATAATTACGGGTCATGTTGAATTTCAGCACCAGCGGATGGATCACGGAAACCTGCCATTCTCCCCCCACGGAAGGGATCAAAGGAATTACCCGTTTATCGTATAATTCCGAACGGGATACAAAAAAGAGCCCGGTACGGTCCGATGGCTTGTAACGCAGATCTGCCAATACCCCGCATTCAAAACGGTCGCGGAGGTAGCCTTCCGGCCTGACGGCATCAAAAGCTTTCACGGTCTGGTATTCAGCTTCCACAGCCGCTGAAACCGAAAGTCCGTCGATTTTCCGGTAGTCAATCCTGAATTGACTGAACATCATCTTTTCGGTGCTCTTCGAGTCACTGATCAGGTAATTGTTCTGTAAAAGCAAGAGGTGGTACTTCATTCCGGAATAGGAATAACCTGCACTGTACCTGAAATTGATTCCGGGTTTATATTTTTTAATTTCCAGGGTGATCCTCCCCTGGTCATCGCGTTGGGTTTCGTCCCTGGGAGTTCCTTCATAGGACATCAGCTGGGGAAGACTCCTTTTGTTCCATTGGAGCCACCCGCGGAGGGCTATCGTAAGATCATCAGGGGTCCGGAAATAGAATTCCTGGAGGGCACCCTTTTTCCCGTATTCGCCGTTGAACAGGGTATCGGCTTTGTTCGGCAAAACACCGGTGTTGAAAAAAGGAAAATCGTTATCCGAATTCTCAAAATATAACCTTGTTATTGACAGGAACTTATTGCCACCTGATTGAACCTTTGCAGCATATCTTCGCGTATTGAAAGAAGCTCTTTCTGCCAGGCCTGAAATTACATGCCGATGTTTCCAGTCGGGCTGGTTTTCCAGATGGATGCTGCCTCCCAGGGCACCGGAGCCCTCCGCCAGGGAACTTCCTCCGTGCAGAAGATAGATGCCGTCAATGAAATAGAGGGGAAGCAGTGAAAGGTCGGCAGTCCCCCGCATCGGGGAATTAAGGTTCAGTCCGTTCCAGACAATCCGGGAATGGGAAGCGGCAGTTCCCCGGAAATGGGCGGTGGCCATGCCTCCCGGACCGTAACTCTTCACAAAAACAGGAGAACCCGCAGCCAGCAATTCCGAAAGGTTGACCGAAAGTCCCGACCGCAGGGCCAGGGAATCAGGCCGGGTAATCCGCATTCCCGTTTCCGCGATTCTTTTGCGCGCACGTATCTCTATTTCTGAAACAAAAACCGTATCGGCAACAGGATCGTCAGGGTATGTCTCCCCCGCAGCCCGAAGATAAGAACCAGGAACTTCCGTGTAAAGAACTTCCTGGGCAAATGCCCCGGCATGAAGCATCATAGCAATACTAAAAAAGAGAATCCTCTTCATTTCCCGTTTGTTAAACCTTAAAACGGGGACACAAAACGGAGGCAGGAAACCTTCGCTTTTATTCCCGAAAGCATGAACGTGAACGGCAGGTCTTCTGGCTTTCTCCGGCTTTCCTACGCCTTCCCGTCCTGGTGGGACCCAGACAGTGGCATCAGATAGGAGCCTTCAGGAGATTACAGCTGCGGGCACAGCTCCGGCATTTCACCGGATTCCCTTTTAATCAAAAACAGTGTGAACCGTCAATGGTGCAAAGGTAACAAGAAGTTCTCCAAAACCTATTTCAGGGTGCTGTCTTTTAAAATAGTTATCAACAGTCACGCGCTTTCCCCCCGGAAACCGGATCGTATGCCGGCAGAAGGACACAGCCTCACACCCCGCCTGCGGACCTTAGCACTGATGTCAAAATTTTATTTTGTTATCACCCCTTTTCCGATTATTTTCGTACTGAGGTTACGACGAAAAGAGAACGTAGGGAAACAGAGCATCTTATTAACAGCATAACCGGATCCATGACCAGAGAAGAAGCCCGTGAAAAGATCAGACAACTCTCGGAACAACTCGAAGAGCACAACTACAGGTATTACGTACTTTCAGAACCGGTCATTTCCGATTTTGAATTTGACCGGCTGATGAAGGAACTGGAACTCCTCGAAAAGGAATATCCCGAATTTGTCAGTCCGGCCTCGCCTACCCAACGTGTGGGAAGTGACCTCAACAATGCATTTGTGCAGGTCAAGCACCGCTATCCCGTGCTTTCGCTTTCGAATGGCTATACCCTTGAAGAATTGACAGATTTTGACCAGCGGGTAAGAAAGGAATTGGGGGATGATTTTGAATATGTATGTGAGCTAAAATTCGATGGCACTTCCATTTCCCTGACATATGAGGAGGGGGTATTGGTGCAGGCTGTCACACGCGGGGATGGAGAGACAGGGGATGATGTGACGGCTAATGTAAAGACGATTGCGTCGGTACCCCTCCGGTTAAGGGGTGATGATATACCTTCGCCCTTAACGGTCAGGGGGGAGATTGTAATGCCTTATGCCATTTTTGAGGAGTTGAACCGGCAAAGGGAGGAGAACGGGGAGCCCCTGTTTGCGAATCCCCGGAATGCCGCTTCGGGGACCCTGAAATTGCTGAATTCCTCAGTGGTAGCCCGCCGGAAGCTGGATGCATGGTTTTACATGATACCAGGGGATTTTCCCGGAAGCGCCACCCACTGGGAAAACCTGCAGGCAGCCCGCCGCCTGGGCTTTAAAATATCGGAACATACCGCCCTGTGTAAGAACCTGCAGGAAGTCATAACTTTTCTGGAGAAATGGGAGAGAGAAAGGTTCACTCTTCCCATGGCCACCGACGGGGTGGTCATCAAGGTCAACAGTCTACGCCAGGAGGAGATGCTCGGTTATACAGCCAAATCGCCGCGCTGGGCCATGGCCTATAAGTACAAAGCCGAACAGGCAGCAACCCGGCTGCTTTCGGTGGACTATCAGGTGGGGAGGACAGGTGCCGTCACCCCGGTGGCTAACCTGGAGCCCGTTCAACTGGCAGGCACCCGGGTAAAAAGGGCCTCCCTCCACAATGCTGACATCATCGCCGGACTCGGCCTCCACGAAGGAGATACTGTCCTGGTAGAGAAAGGAGGAGAAATCATCCCTAAAATCGTTGGCGTCGACACCTCTCTCAGACACCCCATGGCGCAGCCCATTCAATTTATCTCATCATGTCCTGAATGCGGCACCCAATTGGTGCGAAGCGAAGGAGAAGCCGCCTTTTACTGCTCCAACGACACGGGTTGCTCGCCTCAGATAAAAGGAAAAATTGAACATTTCATTAGCCGGAAAGCCATGAACATTGAAGGCATCGGAAGTGAAACCGTGGAACTCCTCTATCAAAGCGGCCTGATCCGACTGGCACCCGACCTCTATGACCTGCGCCCTGAACAACTGATCCCCCTGGAAAGAATGGGTGAAAAATCGGCCAGGAGGATATTTACAAGTCTCGAAAAATCGCGTTCCGTCCCCTTCGGGAGAGTCCTCTTCGCCCTGGGAATCCGCTTCGTAGGAGAAACGGTGGCCAAAAACCTGGCCTCGTATGCGGGAAATATCGACCGGCTGCAAAATATGACCGTGGAAGAACTTACCGCAATCCCTGAAATCGGGGAAAGGATCGCATCAAGTGTTACCGGATATTTTAAAAACCCTGCCCACCTTGAAATCATCAGCAGGCTCAGGGAGAAAGGCCTTCAGTTTGAAGCCGCACCTTCAGAAGCCCGGACCGCAGACGGCCCCCTCAACGGATTGTCTATCGTCATCTCGGGAACGTTCAGAAACCATTCCCGTGAAGAGCTGAAGGAGATGATCGGGAGATACGGAGGAAAAAATACCTCTTCGGTTTCTAAAAGTACCGATTATCTGCTCGCCGGCGAAAATATGGGTCCCGGCAAACTGGAAAAAGCCAGGAATTTCAACATCCCGGTCATTTCAGAAGAGGATTTTCTGAAAATGACAGGACAGGCACCCCAACCGTGAAAGGGAAACCTAACCCTTGCGGTGTTCATGAGGTTAGTGTCCGGCTATGGTTAAACCGAACAATCTTTTATTATTTTTGCCAGCCAAATGAAGATTGTCGAAAAATACAGCAGAAAGAGACTTTTACGGCGGACGGCGGCTGTAAGACGGCAGGTACTCCTCCGTTCGCCCGAACAGGTAAGAAAAGTACTCCTTCTCTGGCATGCTGACGACCTCAAAGCTTTTAAATACTTGCACAATTTCTTCAAGAACAGATCGGCCATTGTGAGGAATTTGTGCTGGACAGAAATCAAGGAGGCTTCCGGGAGCAACGTGCTGACAATAAAAGACATCAACTGGCTGGGATGGCCCAGGGAAGGAATTTTGGGAACTTTTATTTCCCCGGAATTTGACTTACTCATCAACATCACCACCAGGGCTTGTTTCCCCCTGGAAGTGATCACGGCGTTGTCGGCCGCATCTTTCAAGGCAGGATGGGATTACAACGAGTCGGGATGCTATGATTTATCGGTCGATGTTTCTTCCCGGCCCGATTCCTTGTATCTTGCCGAACAAATAATTTCTTTCTTACAAAGCATAAATTATAAACCATGAGTTTTGATTTTACCGGAGCAGGGGTAGCCCTGGTCACGCCATTTAAAAATGACGGATCAGTTGATTTCGACGCCCTGGGGCAAATTGTGGAAAACCAGATTGAAGGAGGTATGGATTACATGGTCATAATGGGGACCACCTCGGAGACCCCTACCCTCAACTATCTAGAGAAGAGGGAGATCTCCGCTTTCGTCAGGGAGAAGAATCACGGTAGGCTTCCTTTGATAACGGGACTTGGGGGTTATGACACCCTCGACACCGTAAAAAAACTTGAATCCGCTGACTTGAACGGTATTGATGGCATTTTGGCGATCACGCCCTACTATAACCGTCCCAACCAGGAAGGGTTGTTCAGGCATTTCAGGGAGATGTCACGCCACAGCCGGGTACCGCTGATCCTTTACAATGTTCCCTCGCGTACGGGCACCAACATGGAGGCTGACACCGTGATCAGGCTGGCGGAATGCTGCGAAAACATCGTCGCCGTGAAGGAGGCCTCGGGCAACATCACTCAGATTTCGAGGATTATCAGGCATGCCCCGCCCCATTTCAATGTGCTTTCAGGAGATGACATTTACGCGCTCCCCATTATTTCAGTGGGAGGAAAGGGGGTCATCTCGGTAATCGCCAATGCTTTTCCGAAGAAACTCAGCACCCTGGTCCATGCAGCCCTGAAGGGCAGGCTGGCTGATGCCACCCGGCAACACCTGGAATTGACAGAATTGATGAAATTGCAGTTCGAAGACGGCAATCCCGCCGGGATAAAATTTATTCTCAGTCATACGGGAACCATACAAAACGTGCTGCGGTTGCCGTTGGTTCCCGCCAATGCCGCTGTGGCGGAAAAAATTGCTGCCGAACTCCAAAACCTGCAATGAATGCAAAATCCGTTCAGCCAACTTCCCTCACCCTGTTTCGTCATCGAAGAGGAGAAGCTCAGGAATAACCTGAAGCTGATCGAAAGGGTAAAGAAAGAAGCCGGCGTGGAAATCATCCCCGCTTTCAAGGGTTTTTCAATGTGGAGTGTTTTCCCCATCCTGCGGGAATATGTCAGCGGGGCTTCGGCCAGTTCCCTTCATGAGGCGCGCCTTTGCTTCGAGGAGATGAAAGTCAGGGCACATACCTACTGCCCGGCATTTCTTCCCTCCGATTTCAGGGAAATCCTCGGTTACAGCAGCCACATCGTCTTCAACTCGATCGCCCAGTTTGAAACTCACATCGAAGAAATCAGGAGACACCCGGAAAAAATCTCGGTAGGGCTTCGTGTAAACCCTGAATTTTCGGAGGTAGAACCCCTGATTTACAATGCCTGCTCCCCGGGATCGCGGCTGGGAATCCTGGCCGAAGCACTTCCCGAACGGCTGCCTGCTGAGGTGGAAGGTCTCCATTTCCATACCCTCTGTGAATCGGGAGCCGATGACCTGCAGAAAACACTGGAAGCTTTCGAAAGCCGTTTCGGAAAATACATCCCGCAGGTCAAATGGGTTAACATGGGAGGAGGTCACCTGATAACCCGCAAAGGCTACGACGTAGAACTGCTGATCAGACTGCTCAGGGATTTCAGAAAACGATGGCCTGTCCATGTGATCCTGGAACCGGGATCGGCCTTCGCCTGGGAAACCGGTGTCCTGATTTCAGAAGTACTGGATGTGGTCGAAAACAGGGGTATTAAAACAGCCATGCTCAATGTCTCCTTTGCCGCCCATATGCCCGACTGCCTTGAAATGCCCTACAAACCCCGGATCACTGGCTCCTGGTACGACCCGGTCCCCGGAAAACCAACCTACCGGATGGGGGGAAACAGCTGCCTGAGCGGTGACTATGTGGGGGAATGGTCATTCGATGAGGAACTTCACCCCGGTGACCGGATCATCTTCGAGGATATGATTCATTATACAATGGTCAAAACCAACTTCTTCAACGGGGTAAAACATCCTTCCATCGGGATTTTGCACTGTAACGGAAGGTTTGAAATGGTCAGGGAATTCAGCTACGAAGAGTATAAAAACAAACTGTCCTGAACCGATAGGAACTCAATGGCAGAAAGATCTGCCGCTCAGAAGATCTTTATTCCCACCGATACCATCAGGACCTTGTTGCGGGTAGTGATATCACTTGATTTGTAAATGCTGTTCCGGGAGTTTTCCACCCGGGCATCGAGGGTGAGGAACCAGATATCCACGCCGGCTCCGAACTGCCACCCGTAAAAATGGTCCCTGAAATAACCGGAATTGAGCCGCGGATGGGATTCAACATCTCCAGCTGTCACAATTCCGAAAACAGGTCCGCCCAACACCCTGAAATTGAAGAAATCCCCTTTTACCAGTTTTAATCCCGCCAAAACCGGAATATCCAGGGAAGAAAAATCGAAATTGGCGGCAGTTTTCAAGGGATTATCGTCAAAGATCTCTTCCACGCTTCCGCCCCGTGAATTAAAATAAGCCTCGGGCTGCACAAAAAGCCTGCCCCAGCCAATCCGGGAAAAGGCCCCGGCATGAACACTCAGGTTATTTGCAGCATGCTCCCAATTACGGTCAGGCCGCAATTCCGAAGAGGTGAGTCCCCCCTTCACTCCCAGGTCTAAACAGGGTTGTGAGGCCAGAGGAAATGCCAGTAAGATAACCGTTAAAACAAGAATCAACTTTTTCATGGCTTCGGCATTTTAATCAGTAAAACGAAAGAAATAACGTTTTTATTTCTCAGCTATTGATTTTTAGAATGGTCGGGAAGAACACCTTCCCCATAACCGCGGAAATCAATAACTACTGATTCAGAATCAAGATCTGTGCCATCTTTGTTTAAACGGTTGTTACATTTTCTTAATCACGTAAGTTACAATACCCCATACCATGAATTCATTCGCGGCAGTGATCCTGATGGGTTTGAAACCTTCGTTTTCAGGAACGAGGAAAAGGGGATATTCTGATCATCCTGCATTGACATGTTCTTCAGCATGGTAAGAAGAGCGGACCAGCGGACTGCTTTCGACAAAGCGGAACCCTTTCCGAATACCTTCCTCCCTGAGGAGGTCAAAATAGTCAGGCGGGAAATATTCAGCAACAGGCATATGCGATTTTGTGGGGGCAAGATACTGGCCGATGGTCATCACCCTGCATCCGGCTTCCAGCAAATCGTCCATGGTCTGCAGCACCTCATCACGGGTCTCTCCCAATCCCAGCATGATGCCCGATTTGGCAATACTTCCCGAAGCAGCAACATACCGGATCACCTCCAGGCTACGCCTGTATTTGGCGACCGACCTGACAGCGGGAGTAAGGCGTTCCACGGTTTCCAGGTTATGGGAGACCACATCGGGACCCGCATCCAGCACCTGCTGAATCAACCCCTTGTCACCACAGAAATCAGGGATCAGCACCTCAATACGGGTCTCCGGATTCATTTTTTTCACTTCCCTGATGGTGGATGCCCAAATCCCGGCACCCTGATCGGGAAGGTCATCCCGGTCGACCGATGTAATCACGCAATGTCTGATCCCCATCAGCCTTACCGACCGGGCAAGTTTCGCCGGCTCCTCTTCGTCAGCAGGGAATGGCTTTCCGGTTCTGACAGCACAAAACCGGCAGCTGCGGGTACATATCTCACCTAGGATCATGAAGGTGGCCGTCCCGCGATTCCAGCACTCCCCGATATTGGGGCAATTCCCGCTGGTGCAGATGGTGTGAAGACCGTGCCTCTCCACCAGATTCTTTACCCGGGAATAGGATTCTCCTTTGGGCATCTTCATCTTCATCCAGCGTGGAAGGCGCTGCTGCCGGATTGCTTCTTCCGCCATATCCAACTTTTTTTTTACAAAAATAAGCTTTCCGCACCATATTTCCCCGGTACCGGTATGTAATTCCGCAGCACCACCGCCCTCAGTCACCGGCTTTGTTAACTTATTCCAACAGAAATTTCCCGTTCTTTTAACGATAGTGTTATTTTTGCATCATCGCCTTTATTCAGGAACATGAAAAAAGTTACCATATTCCTCCTGCTCTTTTTCGCCGGCCTGATGGTTTCGGGTCAGGTCAGAATTGACCAGACCACCTCCCAACTCGCTTCGAAATATTATTCCGAAAGGGATTTTGGCAAGGCTGCCCCCCTGTACAAGGAATTATATACCACGTCGGGCATCACTTCCTATTTCAGGATGTACCTGTACTGCCTGGCAGAATTGAAACAGTTTGAACAAGCCGAAAACGAAATCAAAAAGGAAATCCGAAATACAAAAAACCCTCCTCCCGAACTTTACATCCATTACGGCTATATCCTGAAAACCCAAAAAAAAGAGAAGGAGGCTGATGAGCAATACCGCGAAGCCATCCGGAAAATCCCGGCAAACAAAAGCGCGTATATCAATGCCGCAAATAACTTCGTCCAGTGGAGGGAATTTGAACTGGCAGAGGAAGTTTATCTGAAAGGGAGGAAAGAACTCCCTAATGAAAAATTTCATAGTGAACTATCACAAGTATATATTTATTTGAGAAATTACAGTCAGTTAATTGAAGAATTACTTGAACTGTTGAAAGAGGATGAAAAGAATCTGCCAGTCGTTCAGAGCAATCTCAACTCAGCCCTTTATATGGATATCGAGAATGATGTCAGGGAAGAGTTTAAGGCGGTTCTTCTGAAAAGGATGCAGGCAGAACCCGGGGTGACGGGATTTAACAGGCTTCTTATCTGGTTTTTTCTTCAGGAGAAGCAGTTTCCGGCGGCACTGCGACAGTCCATTGCCTTAGATCGGCGTACCCATCAGGAGGATCAGCAGATCCTCTCCCTGGCCCAGATGGCCATCAACAGCCGGAATTACAAGGATGCCGTCACTGCATACGACTACATCCTTGGTAAGGGGAAAGAGAACCCCGTATGGCATTCAGCCTTTTATTATAAAATCCATGCCGGGTATCTCGATTACCTTTCCCATGATCATGGGAACAGAACACGGGCCGAAGAACTTGCCCTTCAGTTTGAAGAAGGGTTGGAATTCATGGGTTTCAACGGGCAGAGCCTTTCCTTGATCAGGGAATATGCGCATTTACTGGCTTTTCACCTTGACAATTCCGGAAAAGCGGTGGAGTTACTCGAGAAAGGGCTTGGCATTCCGGCCCTCAAACCTGTGCAAACGGGTGAACTAAAGACCGAACTTGCCGATGTGTATGTGTATGCCGGGGATCCCTGGGAGGCTACCCTGCTTTACTCCCAGGTCATCGATGCCAACCGGAACAATGCTTTGGGGGATGAGGCGAAGCTCAAAAAAGCCCGGCTGGGCTATTACCTGGGGAATTTCAGCTGGGCACGGGCCCAACTGGATGTGCTGAAAGCCAGTACCTCAAAACTCACAGCCAACGACGCCATGGAGCTTTCACTTTTTATCAGCAACAATTCCGACATGGATACCACCGAGGTGCCGCTCCACTATTTTGCCAGGGCCGACTATCTCTTTTTCAGGAACCAGGACGGGAAGGCCGTTTCATTGCTCGATTCCATAGCGGAGTTGTTCCCCTATCATTCCCTTGTCGACGATCTCCTCTTCCGGAAAGCGCGCATTGCCTACCGGCAGGGGAACTATGAAGAGGCTGCAGGTCTGCTGGAAAGGATTCCTGAAGAATTCCCTGAGGACCTGCTCGCCGATGACGCCCTTTTTCTGCTTGGTGAAATCTGGCAGTTCAACCTGCAGGAGAAAGAAAGGGCAGCGGTCGCTTACAGAAAGATCCTTTTTGATTACCCGGGGAGCATTTATGTTTCTGATGCCCGCAGTCGATACAGGGAGTTGAACGGAGAATCCCCGGATCCGGAAAAACCAGGGGAAACAGATCGCCAAATGCTGTTTTTCTAATGGTGAAAAACCAAGATAAAAGCCTGGGCTATGCGGCATTGTCGGTACTGATCTGGTCGACAGTTGCCACGGCTTTCAAACTGGCCTTGCGGGAACTCGATCCCGTGCAGTTGATCTTTATTGCTTCGGGTGTCTCAGCGCTGTTTCTTTTATTCTGGCTGCTGGTCACAGGCCAGTTTCGGCAGCTTTCACAAACCACCGGCAGGGAATTGCTGCGATCGATGGCTGTGGGTTTGCTGAATCCCTTCGGCTATTACCTGATCCTTTTCAAAGCCTATTCTCTTTTACCGGCACAACTGGCTCAACCCCTGAACATGATCTGGCCTGTCACCCTGGCCTTCTTGTCTATACCGCTCCTGAAGCAAAAGATCACCTGGCGGCAGTTCCTCGCCCTGGGGGTCTGTTTGCTGGGAATAGTGCTCCTTTCTTCGCAGGGAAGCATCTCGGGATTCAGGAATACCAGTCTGACCGGCGTCATTCTGGCACTCGGCAGCTCTCTCTTATGGGCACTCTTCTGGATTTTCAACATAAAGGACCAACGGCCTGAAGCCGTCAAACTGTTCCTGAATTTTTTCTTCGGTTTCCTGTATCTGCTGATGATCATGACTCTGTTCTCCGAATTCCGTTTTCCCGCTGGAATATCCTTGTGGGCCGCCCTGTATACCGGACTCTTCGAAGTAGGAATCACCTACCTCCTCTGGATGAAGGCCATGCAACTGAGCGACAACAACGCCGTTACCGGCAGCCTCATCTATGCAGCCCCTTTTCTCTCCCTTCTCCTGATCTCGTCGGTACTCGGGGAAAAAATCCATCCGACGACCATTGCCGGACTGGTGTTGATTGTGTCGGGCATCGTGTACCAGCAAATAAAACGACGATGAAAGAAACAACATACAGAATTCTGGGCATTGACCCGGGCACATCGGTAACCGGTTACGGACTGGTACAGATAAACGGGAAAAAACCAGTAATTTTAACCATGGGAATCCTGCGTCCCGGGAAATTTGACGATCACTACCAGCGGTTAAAATATCTCCATGAAAGGGCTTTAAACCTCATCGATGAATTCAGGCCTGACCTCATGGCCTTGGAAGCCCCCTTTTATGGGAAGAATGTGCAGTCCATGCTGAAACTAGGAAGGGCCCAGGGGGTTATCATGGCTGCCGGGCTTTACAGGAAACTTCCGATTTTTGAATATGCGCCGCTACTGGTGAAACAATCGATTACCGGAATGGGACGCGCCAGCAAAGAACAAGTGGCCTATTTCCTACAAAATACGTTTAACCTCACCGACCTACCCAAAGAACTTGACGCCACCGATGCCGTTGCAGTGGCCATCTGCCATTTCCTACAGCAGTCAAAACCTTCCTATACCAAAGAGTATAAAAACTGGGAGGAATTTATCAGAAAAAATCCCGGCAGGATCAAATAAACAGAGAGACTAAATCCCCCACACAAACTTTTTCCTTGCCCGTGAAACACTTTGCAAGAATCCCTGTGAAGAGTTTTTCTCCTTCAGGTAGGCCGACACTTCGATGACAACACTGTCTCCTGAAGCCGGGTAATCAGTGGTTTGCCACCTTGGGGTGTTCCGGGTAAAGGAAAAATCATTTCCCCGCCCGGAAAGTTCATCGGAAACAAAAAGGATTTTTTCTTCTTTGCCAATCAGTTTTACATTGTAGGAAGAGGCCTTGGCGACTTCCTTCCATACGACATCAACCCGCTGTCCTGAAACATCGTACACGCATAATGTAATCTCCGGCGGAAGGATGTAATCTGTCGTGAGATCGTTGGAAAACAAGAGGCTTTGTCCGTCGGTGAATTGTGCGTTAAAAACATAGGTGCCCGCCAACGGAAGCGTTTTGGAAAATTCGGCAAGAGGTTGTTCAAGAAAGAATTCCTGTTTGTATCCCAGGTATGGCGCCAGGGTATAGGTCGTATCGGAACCGGCGGGAGGGGTGACGATCACCCGGGCAAACTCCGAGAAGCTGAAAGCGTGAAGTCCCAATCCCTTCAGGGTATCCTGGCCGGCAATCTCCACCACGACATACGCATCGCCATAGCCTGTGAGGACCTCTTCATCACTGAGACACGAAAGCAGAACTGCCGGCATGGTCAACACCAGGCCAAATCTAATTAAAACGCTCATTTTTATAGCTTTGAAAGTATTTTTTTCCATCATTTCAATCATTTGACTTGTTTATAGATTTAAATAACGCACAAAGGTTGCGTTTTGATGTGAATTGACCGCCCGAAAAATAAAAAAAAGGTAAAATGATCAGGATAAGATAGAAAACGGGGCCTCCGGCTTTTTGAATTGAATAAAAGGTTTAACTTTGCGCCACATTTTTCAAAAAAATAGACAAGAGAAATTATGGCAGTTAAAATTAGGTTAACGCGGCATGGCCGCAAAAAATTTGCTTTCTACCACATTGTGGTAGCAAATAGCAGGGCGCCACGGGATGGCAGGTATATTGAGCGGATTGGTACGTACAATCCCAACACGAATCCTGCTACCATAGATCTCGAGTTTGACAAGGCACTTGACTGGCTTGAAAAAGGCGCGCAACCCACCGACACCGTTCGGGCGATTTTATCTTACAAAGGTGTGCTTTACAAGAAACACCTGCTGGGAGGCATTAAAAAGGGTTCTTTTGATGAGGACGAGGCCGAGCGCAGGTTCAATGCCTGGTGTGCTGAAAAGGAAGCCAAAGTACAGGCTAAGAAAGACCGGTTGGCCAAGGATGCTGACAAAGACCGCACGAAAAAGCTGGAGGCGGAAACCAAGGTCAGAGAGGAACGTGCAGCCGCCCAGGCAGCCCGCAATGCTGCTCTGGCCAAAGAAGTCGCCGCCAAGGCTGAAGCTGAGGCCGTTAAGGAAGAAGTTCCGGCTGAGAAATCATCCGTGGCCGATGCAACTGCCGGGGAGAAACCCGCAGGGGAAACAACCGCTGAAGGTACAGAATCTTAATTCCGGAGCGCTTCACTGTGCAATAATGGATTGCCATTCCGGAAACGGGGTGGCAATCTCATTAATACAGGGTTCAGAAAACTTCCTGAACACCTCATTTCCTTTCCGACCATTTATTTTCACATCATATGGCCTCATTGAGACTGGAAAATTGTGTCAGAATCGGCTATTTTCAGAGAACCCACGGTATTGAAGGAACCCTGGTGCTGGATTTCAGTCCCGAATGGGGACTATCACTTGCCAGTACAACCATCCTGATCCTTGAAATCAACGGACTGCCGGTACCCTGGTTTATTGCAGAATACGGAATCAGGATAACTTCGGCCAATACCGCCCTGGTCGACCTGGAGTGGATTGAAGATGATGCCAGCGCCCAAAAGCTGTGCGGTTTGAAGGTATTCCTGGAGAAAAAAGAGGTCATACCGGCCGGAAAAGATCAGAATTACGGCACCTATGAAGGTTTCACGATTGTTGATGAACAAGATGAGCCTGTGGGCTTGATCATTGCAGAAAATGACTACTCGGGGAATTTTGTCTTTTCGGTTAAAACGAAAAAAGGGACCATCCTGGTTCCATACCATCCCGATTTGCTGATCAAAGCCGATGCCCGGCAGAAGAAACTGACCATGCAACTCCCTCCGGGACTGGTGGGAATTTAGCCATCTCACTTCCCCGGCCTTTCACGTGCAGTTAGTTAAGAGCGGGATCTGCCCGCATTCACTGAGGTAAGCCTGAGGATTTCTGCAACACTCTTCGTAGAGCAGGGCGATGTTCAGCAGGTCACCCTCCTGGAGGCCGAACGGATCAAAACCCTTGAAAAATGAACATTTAATCTTTTCCTTTGATTCTTTTCATTTCCGGAAAAAATGATAGTTTTGAAAAAAGATAGTATTTCTTTAAAAACCGTTTCAAACAAAAATGCAAGCTTTATGGGAATAGTAAAAGAATTCAAGGAATTTGCCATGAAGGGTAACGTGGTTGACCTGGCTGTGGCAGTGGTTATTGGGGGTGCTTTCGGGAAGATCGTCACCTCATTTGTGAATGACATTATCATGCCCCCCATCGGGGTATTGCTTGGCGGAGTGGATTTCTCCGATCTGAAGATTCAGCTGAAAGCAGCGGTGGGGGAAGTGCCGGCAGTTACCATTAACTACGGGGCATGGATTAATACCCTTATAGATTTCCTGATAGTTGCGCTGGCCATTTTTCTTGTCATCAAGGCCCTGAATTCCCTCAAAAAGAAGGATGCAGAGGCACCTGCCCCTCCCCCGGAGCCTACCAGGGAAGAGACGCTGCTGTCAGAAATCCGTGACCTGCTGGCAAAGAAATAGTGTTATAATTGTTCATTTTTTGGAAGAGGCTGTCTCAAAAGGGCAGCCTCATTTTCATGGCCTGATGATCTCTACTTTTCCCCCGGAACCCAGCTTGATGATGGACGAAGGAGTTGCGGGTGCGTCATCCTGCTGCCGGTAGCGAACAACATAATCGGCCGAGTTGACAATTTCTTCCGCAATATCTCCGAACCGGAGGGGTGCTGGCTGACCACTGATGTTGGCCGAAGTGGAAACTACCGGCTTTTGGAACCGCCCGATGAGTTCGCGGGTGAAGGGTTCTTTGGTGAACCTGACACCAACACTCCCGTCTTCGGGCAACAGGTTGGGCGCCAGGTTTTTTCCCTTCTCATAAACAATGGTCAACGGAGTTGAGGTGATTTCTATCAAGTCCCAGGCGATATCAGGAACCTCCTCTACATACCTTTCCAGCAATGCCGGATTTTCCATCAGGATAAGCATGCTTTTTCGGTCAGGTCTTTTCTTGATGGCATAAATCCTTTCTACAGCCTTTTCGTTGGTAGCGTCACATCCGAGCCCCCAGACGGTATCGGTCGGGTAAAGGATTACCCCTCCCGCCCGCAGGGTTTCCAAAGCCTTGTTCAGATCATCATTCATCATGGTCTGCCACTTTTCTGTAAAAATCCATCAGGGCTTCTACATGATTTTCGGGATGAAAATCCCACGCCCGTTTTTTTCCTTTCCGGGACATATCCTTTGCCAGGGCAGGATTCTCAATGACCCGGCTGACCAGATTGGCAAGAGCCTCCTCATCATCGGGATTGCAGTAAAGGACAGCTTCTCCCCCTATTTCCGGAAGAGAAGAGACCGATGAGGTGATCACCGGGCATCCGCAGGCCATGGCCTCCACGATGGGAAGACCAAATCCTTCGTAATGCGACAGGTATACCATGCATTCCGCTTTCTGATACAACGCCGGAAGTTCGAAATCGGGCACATTGGTGAGAATAAAGACCCGGTTGTGGAGCCCGTGCTTCTCTATGTACTCCATGATCAGTTCGGTATACATCGTCGATTTTCCGACAATAACATAGGGGATATCCAGATTCCCCCGGTGAATGGCCCTGAGAACCCCCAGTTGGTTCTTTCTGGGCTCAATGGTCCCTACCGTCAGGATAAACCGGGAAGGAAGCCTGTATCGCTTCAGAACTTGATCAGTATCTTCCATGTAGTGGTTAAGGAAAAACCGTTCTGAAATGCCTTGGTAGATCACCTCCACCTTCAGGGGATCAACATTGAGATGGTATATCAGATCATTCCGCGTCTGCCGGCTGGTAGCGATAATCCGCCCGGAGGCATGGCAGGCATACCTCACCTTTTCAAAATAGATCTTCCGGTCCACAGCTTTGTACAATCCCGGAAAATTCATGAAGATCAGGTCGTGGATGGTTACAACCGAGGGCACTTTGGTGCGGTGTATCCCCGCCGGAAGCTCATTGCTTAATCCGTGAAAAAGATCCAATCCCTCTTTCCTGATTTTCCCCGACAAAAGAAAGGTCCTCCAAAAACTCTTGTAAAAGGGGAAAGCACTGCCGGCCGGATGAATAGTTTCAAAAAAGGGATACTCCTTGAAGAGATCGGTCCTGAATTCAGGAGTATACAGAAGATACTGATGTTGAGGATGGTATTTCATCAACCCCATCAAAGTATTCCTGCTGTAATTGCCCAGTCCGGCCTTGTTCAGAAAAGCTCTTTTTGCATCAAAACCTATTTTCATTGCAGGAATCTCTCTTCATTGTACGGATAAAACCCGTTTCCCGAACTGCAGGTTCCGGATACGTGTCATACGTAAAAAGTTTCCAAACCCTCAAAATCGATGGTGGAAAAATAGTCGTCAAGGGTTTCCGCCCTGCGTATCATTACAACCTCGCCATTCTCACGCAACAGCAATTCGGCTGACTTCAGCTTTCCGTTGTAATTGAATCCCATGGCGTGTCCATGTGCCCCAGCATCATGGATCACCAGAAGATCGCCGGGGGTGATCACCGGAAGTAAGCGGTCAATGGCGAATTTATCGTTGTTCTCGCACAGAGAACCCGTGATATCATACCTGCACAACATTTTCTCCTCTTCTTTTCCCATCACGGTAATATGGTGGTATGCCCCATAGATGGCCGGTCGCATCAGGTTCGCCATACTGGCATCCAATCCTGCAAATTTCTTATAGGTATCCTTCACATGAATCACCCGGGATATCAGATAGCCAAAAGGTCCGGTGACCGCCCTTCCCGATTCAAAATTGAGCCGGAGGGGCTCCAGGTGATTGGCAACGATAATTTCGTCGTAGGCTTTTCTGATTCCCCGGCTCATCCGGCCCAGGTCCACGGGTTGTTGAGCGGGATGGTACGGGATTCCGATTCCCCCTCCCAAATTGGCAAACTCGATACGGATGCCCAGTTTCTGAGAAATTTCATGGATCATCCGGAAAAGGATTTCTGCCGTTTCGACAAAATAATCGGGATCCAGTTCGTTGGAAGCCACCATCGTATGAATCCCGAAACGGACCGCACCTTTCTCCCTGGCGATCCGGTAAGCTTCAAACATCTGATCGCGGGTGAGCCCGAACTTGGCCTCTTCGGGATGGCCGATGATCAGGTTGCCTTCCTTGAGGCTGCCCGGATTATACCTGAAGCAGAGGGTTTCAGGGATTCCGGCATGCTTTTCAAGATATCCGATATGGGAAATATCATCCAGGTTGATGATGGCCCCCAGTTCCCTGGCTTTGACAAATTCGTTAGCCGGCGTATCGTTGCTGGTGAACATGATTTCATCGCCCCGCATGCCGAGGCGGCCGGCCAGTTCCAGCTCAGCCAGCGAACTGCAGTCAATGCCGAAACCCTCCTGTCGCAAAATCTTCATCAGATACGGATTCGGAGCAGCCTTGATGGCATAGTATTCCACAAAACCTTCATTCCAGGAAAAGGCCTCCTTGAAAGCACGGGCAAAACTCCTGATCCCCTTTTCATCGTAAAGATGAAAGGGAGTGTTATAAGAAGCTGCGATTTTTTCCAGTTCTTCCCTGGTAAACGGTAGTTCCTTGCTCGCCATCTTAAACATGAAATTAGAATGCAAATGTAAGTAAATGAACTCATTTACGGATCATTTCCGGGGTTAAGCCCCCAAATGGTCAAATTTGTTAAATAACTGTAAAGAAACAATGGTTGCCTTCCTGCCTTGATTTATTTTATATTTGCGCCAAACCCGTAAAAATTTGCATGTATGGCACTGGTCAATGAGCATTATCTGAAACTGGCGGCAGGATACCTCTTCCCTGAAATCGGACGCCGCGTCAACGACTTTGTCAAGTCACACCCTGGCAAAAAGGTGATCAGGATGGGGATCGGTGATGTTACCCAACCCCTGGCCCCCGCTGTGATAAAAGCCTTCCATGAAGGGGTGGATGAAATGGCGCGAAAAGAGACTTTCAAAGGATACGGTCCCGAACAGGGTTACGAATTTCTCAGGGAAGCCATCGCTGAACATGCTTTCAGGAGCCGGGGAGCCTCCGTTTCTGCCGAGGATATCTTTGTCTCCGACGGGTCGAAATGCGATACGGGAAATATTCAGGAAATCTTCGGAAACGAAAATAGAATTGCCATCTGCGATCCGGTCTATCCGGTGTATGCCGACACGACGGTGATGTCGGGGAAAACCGGGAAAATCGGGAAAAACGGCTATTACGAAGGGATAATCTACTTACCCCTTACCGCCGGGAACCACTTTGTGCCGGAGTTTCCCTCCCAGGTTCCCGACCTGATCTTTTTGTGTTATCCCAATAATCCGACCGGTGCGGTGGCTTCCCTCGAAGAGCTGAAGAAATGGGTTGATTATGCGCTGGAACACAAAAGCATCCTCTTCTTCGACGCAGCCTATGAGGCTTTTATCAGGGATGAAACCATTCCCCACTCCATTTATGAAATTGAGAATGCCGAAAAGGTCGCCATTGAATTTCGCAGTTTTTCGAAAACCGCCGGTTTCACAGGCACCCGCCTCGCTTATACCGTCATACCTTCGGAACTGATGGCTTATGACAAAGCGGGCAATGCCGTCCAGGTGAAGAAATTATGGAACCGGCGTCATACCACAAAATTCAACGGGGTATCCTACCCTGTCCAGAAAGCCGCTGCCGCCGTTTACACCGACCAGGGAAAGAAAGAGGTGCAGGCCACCATCAACTACTACATGGAAAACGCAACCCTTATCAGGGAACGCCTGAGCCATTGCGGTTACACGGTCTACGGGGGGGAAAACGCTCCCTATATCTGGGTTAAAACCAAAGACAACATGCCCTCCTGGGAATTTTTCAACCTATTGCTGCACAAAGCCCATGTGGTGGGTACGCCGGGATCGGGATTCGGCCCCTCAGGAGAAGGGTATTTCCGTTTTTCGGCATTCGCCGACCGGGACAATGTCCTGGAAGCCATGGAGCGTATCGAAAACTTGTAAAGAAACAGCCGGACCTGGCGGGCCCGGCTGTTTCTTTAAACACTCTTCAGGACATCCCAGACGAATGCCCGTATTCCTACCTCCTTGTTGATTTCGTCAATTCTTCGGATCACCTCAAGGATTTCATCCACCTGGTCGTCGTTAACGACAGCCAGGGCCGCGGAATTCATTTCTGGCCAGGTATGGGTGCCCATCCGGGGTTCCCCGTCCACGCTCCCCCGCCCGTTTACATCACTCCACCAGGTATAACCTCTTACATTAAGTTTATCGAACATATACTCGATACGTTCTGTATTGGCCTGATTGAATACTATAAATACTGCCTTCATCACGCTTCATTTTTGTCTTTATTCTCAATGAAATGGAACTGTTTTCTCAGTTTCTTTGTTTTGTTGCGTTCCCCGCTTCGGGTAAGCAAAGCATACATCACGGGAACGATGATCATGGTGACGATTGTGGAAAAGACGAGTCCGCCGATGACCGTAATCCCCATCGGCTTCCACAATTCGGAACCTTCCCCTGAGCTGAGGGCCAGGGGGAGCATTCCCAGGATGGTAGTGCCGGCGGTCATCAGCACGGGGCGCAGACGCGATTTCCCGGCCGTCGTGATGGCTTCATTCAGTTTGTAACCGCGGTCTCTCACCAAGTTAGTGTAATCGATCAGCACAATCCCGTTCTTAACCACAATCCCGATCAGCAGCACTGCTCCCAGTCCGGATACCAGCGTCAGGGTGGTCCCGGTCAGGAATAGCGCCAGGACTACCCCGGTAAAGGCAAACGGGATGGAAAACATAAATACAAAGGGCATCGTGAATGATTCGAACTGGGAAGCCATAACAATGAATACCAGGATCAGGCTGACCACCATCAGCAAGGCAAGGTCCATAAATGATTCCTGCTGGTCCTCGTAAGTTCCCCCGACGTTAATCATCACATCCTGGGGAACCGGGACCTCCTTCAGGGCAGTTTTGATATTGGCGGCCAGGGTACCCAGGGCGATTTTGTCGGGTGACGCAGAAACCGTTACCAGCCTCTCCTTCCGCTTATGCTGGATACTTGGCGGTCCCCAGTATTCGGTTACTTCCCCCAGTTCCTTCAGTTTAATCATGTTCCCCGCCGGTGTCAGAACAGTCAGGTTTTCAAGGTCAGATATGGAATTGCGGAATTCTTCGGCCAACCTCACCCTGATGTCGTATTCATCGCCTTCTTCCTTGAACCGGGATGCGATTATCCCTGTCACCCGGTTGCGGATGTTGGCAGACACCATGGCCGTATTCAGCCCGTGAAGGGCCATTTTTTCCCTGTCAAGGACGATCTGAAGTTCCGGTTTGTCCTTTTTCCGGCTTACCACCACATCCTTTGCCCCTTTCATTTTCATCAACTTGTCCTTGATCTGTTCCGAAAGAAGGTTGGTGGTGTTAAAGTCATATCCGTAAATTTCCACATCCACCGTGGCGGCCCCTCCCATCATCTGAGTGGAGGTGGAGAAAATGGCGGTGACAATTTCGGGAATTTGGCTGAAATCGGCCCGCATGGCATCCGTAATCTCCCAGACGCTTCTTTCGCGCTCCTCCAGATCAGTCAGCCGTATCATCAGGTTGATGATGTTGGAACCCCGGGCCTGGAAAAGGGAGAACATTCCTCCTTCATCATCTGAACCTGAAGCGGTTGACATAAGCTCTACTTCGGGATACTTTTCACTGATGATCCGCTCCAGTTTCCGGGCGGTTTCCATGGTCTCTTCGACGCGGGTTCCCGTCTCAAGTTCTATGGAAACGCTGATGCTGCCTTCATCCGATTCGGGCATGAAGTCGGCACCGATAAACCGCAACAAAAGAAAGGATGATAAAAAGACGGCCAATGTCGTGATGACCGTAAAACGCTTATGCAGAAGCACCCAATCAAGGGTCTTTACATAAAAACCATCCAGCCAGTCCAGGAATGGCTTAAAAGTGCGGTCCCAACTTAACCGTCCGGGATTTTCGTTAACCGGCCTTAATCTCAACAATTTAGCAGCCAGCATCGGGGTCAGGGAAATTGCTGCCAACGTGGAGGTGACGATGGTAATCGTCACAATCCAGCCCAACTGGTTGAACATTACGCCGGTCATTCCACCTACCAGGGTAAGGGGAAGAAAGACCGCCACAATCACCAGGGTGGTAATGATCACGGCCAGCCACACCTCATTGGTGGCATAAATGGCCGCTTCTCTGGGAGAGCTGCCCCGTTCGATATGCCGGGTGATGTTTTCCAGTACCACGATGGCATCGTCGACCACCATCCCAATGGCTATCGACAGGGAGGTCAGCGATATGACGTTGATTGAATTCCCGGTAAAAAAGAGGTATATGAAGGCCATGATCAACGATATGGGAATCGTCAGCACAATGATAAAGGTAGCCCTCCACCGCCCCAGGAAAATGATGATGACCAGGACGACAAAGAAAAATGCCCACATCAGGGTTTCAGAAAGATTACTTATGGATCCCTTGATGAATTTGGAGGTATCCATGATCATGTCGATCCCGATATCAGGCGGAAGCCCTGCCTTCAGCGCCTCTATCGTTTTGTTGATTTCCCGGGTCACCTTCACCGTGTTGGCACCTGACTGCTTCATGGCAAAAATGCGCAATCCCTGTTCGCCGTTCACGCGTTCTTCGAGCGAGATATCCCGGATGGAATCCCTGACCACGGCAACGTCGTTCAGGTAAACGCTTTTTCCATTATAACTGCCGATGACCAGGTCACGCAGGCTTTCACTGCCGCTGAACTCACCCTGAATGCGTAGCTGATAATCTGTTGAGCCCATTTTCACATTGCCCGAGGGCATGTTCAGATTTTCCGTCGCAATGACATTCCCGATTTGTTCGATGGTCAGCCGGTAGGCGTCCAGTTTTCGGGGATCAGCATCCACATAAATGACACGGCGGGGTGCTCCCATCATCCTTACCGTTCCCAACCCCTCAATCCTTTTGAGGGGATTGATGACCTTCTCCTCAATCAGTTTTTCAATACCCGGATAACTCTCCTTGGCCGTTACGGCGTAAACAAGGATGGGCATCATGTTGGTGTTGAACTTGAAGATCACCGGCCGGTCACTCCCTTCGGGGAGGTAATCGAAAATGCGGTCGGTCACATCCCTGACATCGTTGTTGGCTTCGTCGAGGTTGGTCCCCCATTCGAATTCCAGGTTAATAATGGAGAGATTGTCATACGAGGTGGAGGTGATCTCTTTCAGCCCATCCACGGAATTGAGGGACTCCTCGAGTTGTTTGGTGATGTTGGTCTCTATGTCAGCTGCGTTCGCGCCCGCATAGGTTGTCATAACCGACATATACGGCGGCTCAATTTCAGGGTAGAGATCAACGGGAATGTTCAATAGCGAATAGATACCGGCAACGACAATGGCGGTAAAAACCATCAGGGTCGTGATCGGCTTATTAACTGCGGATTTGTATATGCTCATCTTTCAGGATTGTTTCTGAAACAAAAAATGTAAAAACGGGGTTACGGCACGACCTGGACTGGTACGCCGTGAAGGAGGCGTGACTGGCCGCTGACAATTACCCTGTCGCCCGGCTTCAGCAAATCGGAGATGACTTCGATGCGATCATCAAAACGGGCTCCGATCGATACAGGGATGCGTTCCGCTTTGCCGTCTTTCTCCACAAAGAGATACCTTTCGTTGGAACCCTGCATCTTCAAAACAGCCAGGGCAGGCAGCACCACGGCATCGACTTCCCCGAGGTCAAAGGAGACCCTGGCGAACATACCCGGCCGCAGAATAGCGCTGCTGTTGGGCGTGACCACCTCGACACTGAAAGTGTGGCTTGCCGGATCAATGGTCGGAAATATCCTCACCACCTTGCCGCTAAACTCCTGCCCGGGATAAATATCAACGCTGATTTTTGCATTCATGCCGGTTTGTATCTGGGGATAATATTTCTCCGAAACCGGCACAATTACCTTAAGCCTGTCGATCTGTACCAGGGAGAGAATTGCTGCCTTGCCCACCGGAGCCACCGGGGCCCCTGAATACATCTCCCCCGCTTCGAAATATTTCCCGGAAATAATGCCGCTGAAGGGTGCCTTTAACCGGGTATTCCCGGTCAGAAACTCCACATTGGAACGGGCGATTTCATATTGCGCCTTCAGCTGGTCATACTGCTGCTGCGGGATGCTTCCCACCTTCTGCAAGGTGTCAAGCCTGGCAAAGTCCGTGGCAAGGGTTCTCATCTGAATTTCAGCCTGATGGAGCTGGGTGCGGTCCATCTGAACCAAAACCTGGCCTGGTGAAACCCGGCTGCCCTCCTCCACATAAATAGCCTCTATCCTTCCCGGCGCGGCAGGGGCGAGATGAACTTCCTCGTATCCCTGCAGGGTTGCCGTATATTCCACAGCATGGGAGATTTTCTGCATCTCAAGCTGCATGACTTTCACGATTTCAGTTTTGGAAGGCCCGGAAGCAGCCTTTTCCATACCGGTAGTTTTCTCTTTTCCGCCTGAACAAGCCGACAGGATGATCAGCACCATGGCCGACAATAAAACACTTTTCCGTATCATTTGGGTTTTTATTTTAATTATTTCAGATTTCCGTTGATTTTATCCAGGTCCAGCTTGGCCTGCAATACCTGGAAAAGCGCGGTAAGATATTCCGTCTCCGCCCTCAGATAATTGTTGTCGGCCGTAACCAGGTCAAGAGCAGATATCATCCCCTGCTCAAATTTCAGTTTCAGGTTGCTGTAAACCCTGCGGGCCACGTCAAGGTTGGTCACCTGGTTCAGGTAGGTCTCATTGGCATTTTTCAGATTGAAACGAAGCTGTTTTTCCTGCACTTCCAACTGTTCGGCAAGCAGTTCCCGGGTATTTTGCATTGTCTCAAGTTCTATTTTTGCCTGCTTCAGCTTTGCCGTCTGCTGACCCCCCGAAAAAATCGGAATAGAAAGGTTCAATCCGACCATGTTCTTGGGTGACATGTCAAAGTCAGGTTTCAGGATTTTCTCGGTACGGTTGTAAAATCCCGTCAGGGTGGGCAGAAAAGCAGCATATTGCAGCCTAACCTGTTTTTGGGTAAGGTTCTCTTGTAAGCCCAACAGCTGGAAATCAGGATTCCGGTTCACGTCGAATGGCCCGGATGCCTCCGATATGCCGTTCATGGCCAGCAGAGCCTGGTCCAGGGTGCCAAGCACCTCAAAATCCTGGTCGATGGTCAGCCCCAGCTGAAGCCGCAGCATGTTTTTTGCCAGTTCAAGCTGCCGTTCCGACGATCTTACCGAATTCCCGAGCGATGCAATCTGAACGCCCAACTGGTCCAGGTCGGTCTGTTCAAGGATGCCCGCGCTTACCAGGGCACTGGTTTTGTTGTAAACCTCCCGGAAGTTCGTCACATTCCTGTTCAGCAAGTCAAGCAGTTCGCGCGACATCAGCACAAGGTTGTAACCACCAGTTACCTGCGCCAGAATATCCTGCTCACTCTTCTCATAGCTCTTCTCCATCAGACTTTTACCCAGCTTTGCCAGTTCAATGCCCACGAAATAGGGACCGTTAAACAACAACTGCCCTACCTGCAGGTTGAAATTGCTGGTGGGCCTGATGGGAATCTCTGTGGGAGGGGCATCCTCCACAAACCGGATGGAAAGTTTGGCCCCCAAGGCATTGGTATAGTCCAGGGTCGAAGAAACCTGAGGCAATCCGGCTGATATGGCCTCTTTCAGTTGATACACCGACTTATCAACGGCCATGCCTGCATTCTTCAACGTCTTGTTGTAAAGAATCGCCTGTTTCTTGGCCCCTTCAAGGTCAAGCCGCATCACTTCCCTGGCAGGAAGGGTCATCGTCAGAAAACCCAGCATGACCATCAAGGAGATTTGTTTCACTTTCATCTTCTGTTTATCTTTCTTGTTTATAAATTTCGTTAATCTTCAAAACATACATGTCAATGAGTCCGACACCCGTCGGAGTGCTTATCCCCCTGAAATAGGGCATGAAAATGTTTTCAAGGGCTTCCTTTCTGGTCATTTTCATCATCTTCAAAGCATGACTGCTGTGAAACATGATGATCATCTCCAAAATGAAGGTATCAACCAGGTCAATATTCAATTCTTCCCTGAAAATCCCTTCCCTTATTCCCCTCTCCAACAAGGTGTAACTGACCGAAAACTCCCTGCATTTCTCCCTGTTGTCGTAATAAGAAGATTTCAGCCGCATAATATAACGCTGAAAATCTTCTATGATGACCGGGCTTGACTCCATCATCTGTCGTTGCTGTTCCACAATTATTACAAAAATCGCCTCAATAACATTTTCCGTCCCCTTCATCAGATCAAGTAACCGCTTGTTGCTCTCCATAATCATATAGTCTATGGTGTGCAGCATCAACGAGTCTTTGTCAGAAAACAACTCATAAAGGGTCCTCTTTGAAATGCCAAGATCAGCGGCAATGAAGTCCATGGCCAGGCTTTTCATTCCCATCATCCGGAACAGTTCACCGGTTCGCTGCAATATCTTTTCTTTGGTATCCATCATAGAAAAATGGCACGCAAAACTAAAAAACTAATTTGGTTTTTTAGTTTTCTTCTCTGAATTGTTTAGAATAATTTAACAAACAAAGGAAGAGTTGATTCAAAGCAAAAATGCCGCTGAAGGATTTCAGCGGCATTTTTGCACAGATGCTTTTCAGGACCGGGAGATATCTTATTTCCCGAATTCCATGGCAGCCATCCGTTTGTAGAAGTTATGCCTCCATTTTGCATTTTCCTCAGCTGCGGTGAAGAGTTCCTCGGCCACTTCTGGGAATGATTTTTTAAGGGAGGTATAACGAACTTCGCCATTGAGGAAATCCCTGAATTTGGACCAGTCGGGTTCTTTGGAATCGAGTTGGAAGGGATTTTTACCTTCTGCCTCCAGCAGGGGGTTGTAGCGGTAGAGGGTCCAGTATCCGGCTTCCACCGCTCTTTGCATCTCTTCGTTTGATTTTCCCATGCCGTTACGCAATCCGTGGTTGATACAGGGAGAATAGGCGATGATCAGGGAAGGTCCCGGGTATGCTTCTGCTTCTTTGACTGCATTCAGGAACTGGGACTGGTTCGCACCGATGGCCACCTGCGCTACATAAACATATCCATAAGAGAACATCATTGCCCCCAGGTCTTTTTTCCTTACCCTTTTCCCTGCGGCGGCGAACTTGGCCACGGCGCCCACCGGGGTAGCTTTGGACGATTGTCCGCCGGTATTGGAATAGACTTCCGTATCGAGAACCAGAACGTTGATATCCTGTCCGGATGCCATGACGTGGTCAAGTCCGCCGTAACCAATATCATAGGCCCATCCGTCTCCTCCGAAGACCCAGATGGATTTCTTGACGAGGTATTGTTTCAGATCCAGGATCTCCCGGGCGTATTTCTCCACTTTGCCCTCCAGAAGTTTCACCACACGGGCGGAGGCCTTCACAGATTCTTCTGCATTTAGCCTTTGATCGATCCATGTCCTGAAAACCTCTTTTTCTTCTTCCGGAATGCCGTTCTCCATGGCTTCGGTCATGATCATGGCGATACGGTCCCTTTGGGCACAAACTCCTTCAGCCATCCCGAAACCATATTCTGCATTATCTTCAAAGAGGGAATTTGCCCAGGCAGGTCCGTGGCCTGAATTCTTGTGTTTTGTATAGGGTGTGGCTGGGGCTGAGCCTCCGTAGATCGAGGAGCAGCCTGTAGCATTTCCGACCATCATCCGCTCTCCGAAAAGTTGGGTGATCAGCTTGATATGGGGGGTTTCCCCACAGCCTGCGCAAGCGCCGGAGAATTCAAAGAGGGGTTGTGCAAACTGGGTATTTTTGACCAGTTTTGATTTCTCCACCACGTTTTCTTTCACGGAAACCTTTTTATCCATGTATTCCCAGTGGGCAATCTCCTGTTGCTGGGTTTCCAGGGGTTGCATGACCAGTGCCTTTTCCTTGGAAGGACAGATATCGGCGCAATTGCCGCAACCGGTACAGTCAAGGACGCTCACCTGGACGCGGAAGTTCAGTCCGCCGAAAGTTCTGGCAGGAGTGGCCTGCCGCAGTACCATTCCCTCAGGGGCATTGGCCGATTCCGTCTCATCGAGCAGGAAAGGCCGGATGGCAGCGTGCGGACATACGTAGGCACACTGGTTACACTGGATACAATTGTCGGGGATCCATTCAGGGACCGTAACGGCAACACCACGTTTTTCATAGGCTGCCGTTCCGGGGAGGAAAGTTCCGTCTTCATATCCCACAAACGTGGAAACCGGAAGGTCATCGCCCTGCTGGGCGTTCATCACGTCAACCAGGCCGCTGATGTATTTCGGCCGGAGGGTGAGATCAGGCTCGGAAACAACCGGTTTGATATTTTTCCATTCCGCAGGAATGGGCACTTTCACCACATTCATCCCTCCCGCATCAATGGCAGCATAGTTCATGTTCACAATCTGCTCGCCCTTCCTGCCGTAAGTATTCAGGACGGCGCGCTTCATCTCTTCCACGGCCAGTTCGAAAGGGATCACGTTGGTGATTCTGAAGAAAGCCGACTGCATGATGGTGTTGGTGCGGTTGCCCAGCCCCAGGTCAACCCCCAGCTGTGTCCCGTTGATGATATAGAAGTTGATCTCGTTGTCAGCGAGATACTTCTTCATTTTATCGGGAAGCCTCTGTTTGGTCTCTTCAGCATCCCACAGTGAATTGAGCAGGAAAGAACCTCCCTTTTTGAGTCCTTTCAGCACATCGTAAAGGTGAATATATGCCGGCACGTGGCAGGCGACAAAATCAGGCGTGGTCACCAGATAGGTCGACCTGATCGGCTTGTCACCGAAACGGAGGTGAGAACAGGTAAAACCTCCCGATTTCTTGGAGTCGTACTGGAAATAACCCTGGCAATACTTATCGGTAGCCTCCCCGATGATCTTGATGGAATTCTTGTTGGCGCCCACGGTTCCGTCGGACCCCAGTCCGTAAAATTTGGCCTGGTAGGTTCCCTTGGGCGACAGGTCGACTTCAGGTTTCAGCGGCAGCGATTTGAAAGTCACATCGTCCACAATCCCGATCGTAAAATCGTTTTTCGGCTCCGCCATGTCCAGGTTTTCATATACCGACAGGATCTGCGCCGCCGTGGTATCCTTGGAACCCAGTCCATAACGGCCTCCCACAATGACGGGGGTACGTCCGGTACCGTAGAAAAGTGATTTGATGTCGTGGTAAAGGGGTTCCCCTTCGGCACCCGGTTCCTTGGCCCTGTCGAGAACAGCAATCCTTTTCACCGTGCCGGGCAGCACGTTGAAGAAGTATTTCGGCGAGAAAGGCCGGAACAGGTGAACGGTGACAAGTCCTACTTTTTGACCCAGGGCAATCAGGTGGTCGATGGTTTCACGAATGGTTTCCGTCACCGATCCCATGGCTACGATGATATTTTCAGCATCGGGAGCCCCGTAATAAACAAAGGGGTGGTATTCCCTTCCGGTGAGTTTGTAAATCTCATTCATATATCCTTCCACGATATCGGGAACGGCATCAAAGAAGCGATTTGCAGACTCCTTGGCCTGGAAGAAAATGTCAGGATTCTGGGCAGTTCCGCGGGTTACCGGGTTTTCGGGATTCAGGGCACGGCTACGGAAGGCTTTGATGGCCTCCATATCCACCAGGGGGAGCATCTCTTCGGTGGAAATCATGTCGATTTTCTGGATTTCGTGTGAGGTGCGGAATCCGTCAAAGAAAGAGACAAAGGGCACCCGTGCTTTCAGTGTGGAGAGGTGGGAAACCCCGGCAAGGTCCATCTCCTCCTGAACCGACCCGGCGGCCAGCATGGCAAAACCCGTCTGGCGGGCCGCATAAATGTCACTGTGGTCCCCGAAAATGGAAAGGGCATGACTGGCAATGGCCCTCGCACTCACGTGGAAGACGCAAGGCAGCAATTCGCCTGCAATCTTGTACATATTGGGGATCATCAGCAACAATCCCTGGGAAGCAGTATAAGTGGTCGTCAACGCTCCCGACTGCAAGGCTCCGTGAACCGCTCCGGCAGCTCCGCCCTCACTCTGCATTTCGGCCAGCCGGACCGGCCTTCCAAACATATTCTTTTTGCCATTGGCCGCCCATTCGTCCACATATTCCGCCATGGTCGACGACGGAGTGATCGGATAAATACAGGCTACCTCACTGAACATGTAACTGATGTGCGCAGCTGCGTAATTGCCGTCACACGTAATGAATCTCTTTTGCTTTGCCATAATAAATGCTGTTTGTTTTGATATTACTAATTTTTTAAATCCGTCAATACAAAAATCCGAATAACCATAGCGGGATTTTGTTTTCTTTCCCCGTCTCAATCATATCGGCCGCACAATACCCTCCTGTGGCAGGCTCTGTCTTGCGCCCCCCGATCGTGAAATGCCACCGTTCATCTACCAGAAAGCCGCCATCACTCACCGCCTTCAACCCGTGTAAAATCCCCACCTGGTTGACAAAAAAGGTCTGCCTGAAAGTCTGGTTATCACTACGGTCGGGCATCACCGTATGCAGAATGTTGGTATCGTACATGAAAATCTTGGCGGGTTTTCTCAGGTGATCCTCCTCCCCGTTGTAATACAGCAAATTGATCAGACGGGCATTTCTGAGGTGCTGAAGATAATTCATCACCGTAGCCCTTGAGGTGTCTATGGCGGATGCCAGTTTGCTTACATTGGGTGACAAGGGTGTTTCGGACGCTATGATGTACAGCAGCTTCCGCAGTTTCGGCAGGTACTTCAGTTCGACCTGATTTACATAAGGAATGTCAATCTCCAGGGAAAGGTTGATATTCTTCAGCAACAGGTCCGAATAAAAATCCCCCGTTTCTGCAAAATAGGGGTAATAACCGGCAACCAGGTAATCGTGGAAATAAGCAAGCGGTTTTACCAGGGAGGTGATCTTACAGGCAATGGAGAGATGATCATTCAGAATTGTCTCCAGGCTCAGGGGCTGGAAGCTTTCACCCGTCTTAATATTGAGATACTCTCTGAAAGAGAGGCCATTGAGGTGGTAAAGCTTCACGATATCGCCGAGTTCAGGATTTGCATCGGTAATCCGCAAAACCGGGTATGCCGTGAAGACAATCCTCAGATCGGGAATTTTCTCGTAACAATGACACAATTCCCCCGACCAGCCCGGGTATTTGCTAATCTGGTCCAGAAACAGGATTTTTCCGCCCAATTTCGAGAATTCATCGGCAAACGAAAACAGCCTTCTGCGGGTGAAATAAAAATTGTTGAGATTGACGTATAACGCCGATTTTTCATTCCCCGGCAGGGAACGGATATGGTCAAGCAAAAACGAGGTCTTTCCCACCCCTCTGAATCCCTTGATGCAGATAAGCCGGTTTTCCCAGTCAATCTGTCCCGACAGTTGCCGGGAGAAAACCCGGCCCGGCGATTGCAGCAAGGAATGATAATGTTTGACCAGTGTATCCACGGTGAAATAAATCAGGGAACAAAAATAGCTGTTGGGTTTAATTTTTGCAATGTAAAGATTACAATTATCAGCCGCAACTGCTATTTAAATTTAATAAAAATAAGCCGTCAGAAAGGAGGGTTTTACAAAATCAGGCATCCGCATTCATAGAGATGAGGAACTCTTCAATGGAGTTGGTTTTCATCAGGCGGTCTTTCATGAAATCCATGGCTTCGAGTGAGTTCATGTCGCCGAGGTAATTGCGTAAAATCCAGATTTTGTCAAGGATATATCGTGAAAGGAGCAGGTCTTCGCGGCGAGTGCTGGAAGCCGGGATATCCACGGAGGGATAGATCCTTTTATTGGACAGTTTCCGGTCGAGCTGGAGTTCCATATTTCCGGTCCCCTTGAATTCCTCGAAGATCACTTCGTCCATTTTAGAACCGGTTTCGGTAAGGGCGGTGGCGAGGATGGTCAGGGAGCCACCCTCTTCAATATTACGGGCTGCGCCGAAGAATCTTTTGGGTTTGTGGAGGGCGTTGGCATCAACGCCTCCTGAAAGGACTTTTCCCGAAGCAGGCTGGACTGTATTGTAAGCCCGTGCCAGCCGGGTGATGGAATCGAGAAGGATTACAACATCGTGTCCGCATTCCACCAGCCGTTTTGCCTTTTCGAGCACCATACCGGCAACCCGCACATGGCGGTCGGCAGGTTCGTCAAAGGTGGAGGATATCACTTCCGCATTCACGCTCCGGGCCATATCGGTGACTTCCTCAGGCCGTTCATCGATCAGAAGGACGATCATGTACACCTCGGGGTGGTTGGCAGCAATGGCGTTGGCAATCTCTTTCAGAAGAACAGTTTTACCGGTTTTTGGCTGCGCCACGATCAGCCCGCGCTGTCCTTTTCCGATGGGTGCGAACATGTCCACAATACGGGTGGAGATGTTGTCATGCCCGTTGCCGATGAGTTCAAATTTTTCGTTGGGGAAGAGCGGGGTCAAATGCTCAAAGGGAACCCTGTCACGGATATATTCAGGAGTTCTTCCATTGATTTCCAGCACTTTGATCAGCGGAAAATACTTCTCCCCTTCCTTGGGGGGCCGAATGGTTCCCCTGATCGTGTCCCCGGTTTTCAATCCGAAAAGTTTGATCTGGCTTTGTGAGACATAGATATCATCGGGTGAATTCAGGTAGTTAAAATCTGCGGACCGCAGAAAACCGTATCCTTCAGGCATGATTTCCAGCACTCCCGTATTGGCGACGATGCCGTCAAATTCAAAATTCTTATCAATCAGGTTTTTATCCTTGCTCTGCTCCTGGGGCCTGAAATTTCGCTGCCCCTCCTTTTTCGCCTGCCATTCGGGTTGCTTGAATTTACGCTGGAAACCCGTCTGCTGTTCATCCGGTGAAGCAGCATCGGGCAATTTTCCGGAATCTTCACCTGCAGGAAGTTCTGTCACCTCCCGGCCTGGAATTTTTTCCACGGCGACGTCGGCTATTTCAACGGGCAACAGGTCAGTGCCATTTTCCGTCTCGCTCAGCAAAAGTTCATGATCCCGTTCACTGTGCTTATGTTCATAAGGAGGGACATGACGGTCTCCCTTCCCCTTCGAAAATTCTTTCATAATCGCGCGCAGCTGCTCATGCCGTGAAGGTTGTTTCGGCACGGCTGCGCCACCATCCTGGTCAACGGCTGGACCCGCACCGGGCTCCTGAACAAATCCGACATCCGTGGCCGGGATTGGCTGAGCAGGACTCTCCTTGCCAATTACCTGCCTAATCAGTTCCTTGTATCTCTTTTTCCCTTTTGAACGGTTCTTCTCCTCTGCTTTTTCCTGTTCGGGAGGATTACCCCCCAATTGCTTTTCCTGGACCTCCCGGGATCCCCTGATCTTGATCACCCGGCCTTTCAGTTCAGGCTGCTGTACTTTCTTCTCAGCATTCTGAATGGCCTGGGTATCGAGAATTTTATAAATAAGATCCTGCTTCTTGAAAGATTCCACCCTTTTAATCTTCAGTCCCTTCCCTATTTCCCGCAACTCGGGCAGGAGCTTCTTCTCAAGTTCACTGATATCATACATGACAAAAACGATTTAATGAAAAACTGATTTTTTGAAATCCCAAGGATAAAACTGTGGAGAGAGGTAATTTGCATGGAAATTACGCTGCAAAAATATTTAATATTCCTCAAAAACCAAAATACAGGCCTTCTTTTTTTATTGCTATGTGAACGAAAAATGAAAAATTGTCTCCTATAATTCTTTGGGTGACACATACAATGCACAATATCCGGGATCGGATCACCGGACCTGGTGATTAATTTCAGGTCAAAATCGGTACCGGTTTGGTAAAATGGTTTTGGTTTTCAATGTTTAACTTTATGTGAATTTTGTTTGTCCGGACCTGTTTTATTTTGTATTATTGCTATCTTCAAATCACAAGGAGGAAAGAAATCCTGTTGATTGGTATGAATCTGGTTCCTTTTCATCCGGTTTATGAGACAGCTAAAAATATCAAAACAGGTAACCAACCGGGACACCTTGTCGCTGGATAAATACCTTCATGAAATCGGGAAGATCGAATTGCTGAATCCGGAGCTCGAGGTCGAACTGGCCAAGCGGATTAAACTGGGGGACAGGCTGGCTTTTGAAAAGCTTATCAAGGCAAATCTTAGGTTTGTGGTTTCCGTGTCGAAGCAATATCAAAATCAGGGATTGAGTTTATCGGATCTCATCAATGAAGGGAACCTCGGGCTGATCAAGGCGGCTGAACGATTTGATGAAACGCGCGGTTTCAAATTCATTTCCTATGCGGTATGGTGGATCAGGCAATCCATCCTTCAGTCACTGGCCGAACATGCCCGGATCGTCAGGCTTCCTTTGAATAAAATAGGTTCCATCAGCAAAATAAACCGCACTTTCAGCCAGCTGGAACAGGAATACCAGCGGGAACCCACCCTGGAGGAGCTTTCCTCCATCCTGGATCTTAAACCTGAAATCGTTGAAGACTCGCTGAACATATCTGGACAGTATATTTCGATGGATGCTCCACTGCGTGAGGATGAAGACAATAATATGTACGATGTTATTCTCAACAATGACTCACCCTGTGCCGACAATGAACTTATCAAGACATCGCTCAGGAAAGAGATCGAAAGGTCCCTTTCCACGCTGAGTGAAAGAGAGGCTGACATTCTCAGGTTTTTTTTCGGGCTGAATGAATTCCCGGTTTTGACACTCGAGGAGATCGGAGAGCGGATGGACCTGACCCGGGAACGGGTACGCCAGATCAAGGAAAAAGCCATAAAAAAGCTGAAAAACAAATACCGGAACCAGTTACTCAAAACTTACCTTGGACAGTAAACAGACGCAATAATCATGAAATGATCATGCACGATTATGCACCAACCAACATTATTTACCACATGGTCATTACATCTGTTTCACCAATTTAACCATAGTAATCAAATATTTCAAACAGATGAAACGACTGATCGCCCCTTCCCTTTTGGCTGCCAATTTCAACAATCTTGCCGCTGACATTGAAATGATCAATCACAGCGATGCCGACTGGATTCATTGTGATATTATGGATGGTGTTTTTGTGCCCAACATTTCATTCGGGATTCCTGTCGTCGAGCACATCTCCCGGATTGCCGCCAAACCTCTTGATGTACACCTGATGATCTCCGATCCCGACCGGTTCATTGTTCCCTTTGCCAGGGCAGGGGCATCGAATCTCACCGTCCACTGGGAAACCTGTCCCCACCTCCACCGGACCATCGGGCTTATCAAAGATCAGGGAATCACCGCCAGCATCTGTCTGAATCCCCATACACCGGTGCACCTCCTTGAACATATGCTCCCCGACCTCCACATGGTGTTGCTGATGTCCGTCAATCCGGGTTTCGGAGGACAGAAATTTATTGAAGAGACACTTGTCAAAGTAGAAATTCTGCATGAGATGATTCTCCGGAAAAATCCGGCATGCCTGATAGAAGTCGACGGCGGGGTCAATTTTGAAACCGGCAGGCGTTTGTTTGACGCAGGAGCTCACGTGCTGGTCGTCGGAAGTTTTGTCTTCACCTCTGAAAACCCGGCAGAGACCATAAGCCTTCTGAAAAAAATCTGATCAGGTACCCGGCATCATCATCTTCTGCGCCACCAGGTCCGCCACTTCTTTGCCCCGCAGCTTTTCAGCCAGGCTTAATCCGAACTCTATCGCCACCCCGGGCCCGTGAGCCGTTATGATATGCCCGTCTTCCACAACAGCGTCATTCCTTATCCGGGCATTCCTCAAATGCTTTTCAAATCCGGGATAACAGGTGGCCTGCCTCTCTTCCAGAATCCCCAGATTTCCCAATACCATCGGCGCCGCACAGATGGCTCCCAGAAACCTGCCTTCCCAGTGAAACTCAAGGATCTTCCGCTTCAATCCCTCATGACTGTCGAGATTCCTCGTCCCAGGCATTCCTCCCGGGAGAACGATCATGTCAAAGCCCGAAAAATCGGCACGCTCAAACTGTGCATCCGCTAAAATGCGGATATTATGAGACCCCGTGACCACGTCAGACCCTGATACCGATACAAGAACTGCCTGAACTTCCGACCTCCTGAGAACATCAACCACAGCCACCACTTCCATCTCTTCAAATCCTTCCGCAACCATTACCGCAACCTTCTTCATAAACAAATACTTTTAAATGATTAAAAGTAAATAATTTGTACAAACTCCGCAAACCGGAAAAACAAAAAGGCTGCCCCGGTCATGACGAACCCAAACAGCTCTTCCCATTTCAGAGGCAGGAAAATGCTCAGTTCAGAGAATATTCACCCAGAACCTTCTCCAGTTTCTTCCGGGTGAAGAAAATCCGGCTCTTCACAGTCCCCAGCGGAAGATCCAGTTCATCAGCAATTTCCTTGTACTTGAAGCCTTCAAGGAACATGGTAAAGGGAATCCTGTAATCATCCTCAAGGGAACGGATGGTCCGGTTGATTTCAGCAGTCCTGTAAGATGAATCAGGAGACGGATAAGAGTACCCTGCCGTTAAAGATGCCGGCAGCACACCGCCTGATGTGTCATAGGTGCTCCGCGCTTTGATGTTCCTCCGGTAATCGTTGATAAACGTATTCTTCATAATGGTATATACCCAGGCATTGAAATTGGTGTTGATGGCAAACTTATCCCGGTTTGTCAGCGCCTTAAGAAAAGTCTCCTGAACCAGATCATCCGCCTTCTCACTGTCGGTAGTCAGGCTTAAGGCATAATAACGAAGCTTGCTTTGCATCCCCATAAGGGCACTATCGAATTGTATCTGAGTCATCGCAGTATTTATTAAGGTTTCTTCTGCAAAAATAAGCAATTCAAATATAGGATATAAAGATTTACATATATTTTTATTTCTTTTTTTCTATGGGTAATAGACAAAATCAATCAAGGGATAAAATGATATTTTTACTGTGTTATGCTGTGCCGGATAGAAGAGAAGTTATACTTTTGTGACAGGAAACGTTAAATGATCAAAGGATGTTAAAAGGAATACTGTCGATTTCAGGGCAGCCTGGGTTGTACAAACAGATTGCCGAGGCGAAGAACAGGATCATCGTTGAATCCCTTACCACGGGAAAGAGGATGCCTGCCAGCGGGAGTGCGAAGATCAGTTCTTTGGAAGAGATTGCGGTTTTCACCCGGGAAGGGGATATTCCGCTCAGGGAGGTTTTCAAAAGGATATCGGAACATGAGAACGGGGGTTTCATCGGAGATCCCAAGAATGCCGGAGCTGATGTGAAGAACTATTTTATGCAGATAGTTCCCGAATATGACCAGGAAAGGGTGTATGTTTCCGACATCCGGAAAATTTTAATTTGGTACAATCTGTTACAGCAAAAAGGGTTGCTTGATTTCACGAAAGAAGAATCGGAAGCGGAACCTTCGGATGAACCGTCACCCGGCTCTACATCTCCTGATGCTGGAGTTCCTTCAGAATAGATGTGCTGTCTTTCCGAGGAAGGGGGTCATGCCCAGGATTCTATTTTTTTCGAGCAGCAGTTCAAAAAGCCTGACCGTGGCCAGCGCATCCCCTGCAGCCCGGTGCCGGCCGTTGATTTCTATACCCAACGCACTGCACAGTGAACCGAGGGAATAAGATTGGTACCCGGGCATCAGTTTTCTCGAAAGTTGCATGGTACATAATTTTTTCTTTTGAAAATCATATCCCAGCCGACTGAATTCCTCCTGTATAAAATGGTAGTCAAAATTGACATTGTGAGCGACAAAAACCCTTCCCGCGGTCAGCTCAATGATCGTCCGCGCAATTTCAAAGAAGCGGGGGGCACCCGCCACCATGGCGTTGGTAATTCCGGTCAGCCGTGTGATATGCAGCGGAATGTCCATTTCGGGATTTATAAGGGACACAAAACTGCCGGTGATGGTTTGCCCATTGTGAACATAAAGTGCTATTTCGGTGATTTTACCGTACTTATAAACAGTTCCGGTGGTTTCTATGTCGATTATCGTGTACAATGTTGAAAAAATATTCTTAATTCTTCATAAAAGTGATCAAAATAAATGAGACATTTAGAAATAAAGATTTAGTTTTGCATTATAAGCAGTACTTTCAAAGCAAAAATTTATATCTTGCATAAAATTACATCAACTTTAAAATTATGATACTATGAAAAAAGCTACACTTTTACTCTTTGTTGCCCTTTTCGCCTTCAGTGCGTATGCACAGAATGACGAAAAAAGATGGGCATTTGGAATCGGTGCCGGGATATATGATGGCCAGAGAAACTGGCTGAAGGAGGACCAGAAGGAATGGATCGGGATTTATTTCAATCCTGAAGCTTACATCAGCAGGTTCATCAGTCCTTCTTTCGACACTTATCTGAAAGGCAATTTCGGATTTAAACCTTACCGGGATGACAAAATGAGTTCCGATTTTGTCAATGCAGCGCTGAATTTCAGGTATAAGTTATTCAATGACATCATCTTCCCTTCCACCAGCAAGGTACAGCCATACCTTTTTGCCGGTCCGACCTACCTGTGGGATAACCAAGGTACCGACCTGGGTTTCAATGCCGGACTGGGTTTCAAATTCCCGTTGACGCCCAGCACATCCCTCTACCTGGAAGGCGCTTACCTGGACGGAGTGCAGGAAGCAATGGACGGACTGGTGACGGACAACATTTTCAAGGCTACCGCCGGTCTTGAGTTTGCCTTTGGTGACAATGACTGGGATAACGACGGCGTCAAAAACAAAGACGATGAATGCCCCAAGAATACGCCGGAAGAAATTTCGAAGGGCGTGGATGCCAAAGGTTGCCCGGTCGATACTGACGGTGACGGCGTTCCCGATTACAGGGATGATTGTCCGAATACTCCCAAAGGATGCGAAGTGGATTTAAGAGGATGCCCGCTCGACAAAGACAAGGATGGTGTTATCGACTGTATGGATGATTGTCCTGATGTTCCCGGGCTGAAAGAACTCAAGGGTTGCCCCGATAGCGACGGTGACGGCATTCCCGATCACAAGGATGAATGTCCAGATACCCCCAAGGGATGTAAGGTGGATGCCAAAGGCTGCCCGATCGATACCGACGGTGACGGAATCATTGATTGCCAGGACGACTGCCCGAATGAACCCGGTCCAAAGGAAAACAATGGCTGCCCGCTGCCTACCTGTATTGACTTTGAGGTGAACCCGGTCTATTTCGACTTCGACAAATCCACCCTGCGGCCCGAAGGTATGGCCCTCCTCGATGAATTCGTTTCTAAACTTGGAGATTGCAAAAACTACGAAGTCGTGGTCAATGGCCACACCTGTAGCATAGGATCCAAAAACTACAACCAGGGCCTCTCTGAAAGACGTGCCCAGTCAGTTGTCAAATATTTGTTATCCAAAGGACTGAACAACGCATTCGTCGGTTCGAAGGGGTATGGCGAAGAACAACCTGCAGTACCCAATACAACCAAAGCAAACCGCGAGAAAAACCGCAGGGCAGAAGTTGACCTGATAGTAAAATAACTTCTCCCTTCCGAATGATAAAAGAGGTTGTCCCGAACGGATAACCTCTTTTTATTTTAATACCGGGACGGCAAATCCCTCTCATTCAAAAAAGACGGGCGAAGAAAACAGAGAAAGAACCGGAGAAAATCATAAAATTCACAAATTATTTGTTACTTTACATGTGAATCCAGAAGTTGCGGCTTCTGGGTTCAAAACTCATTTTTATTTTTTTAGCTCTTTTTATGAATTTATTTGTTGCACGACTGAGTCCGGGCACCACCGGCCAGGACCTGGAAGAACTCTTCGGAGAGTTTGGTGAAGTGGTTTCCGCAAAAGTTATTTTTGACAAGGAAACAGGAAACTCCAAAGGCTACGGATTTGTTGAGATGAAGGATGATGACCAAGCCAAGACTGCCATTATTGCTTTGAACGACACCGAAGTGGACGGAAAGCAGATTGTTGTTAAGGAAGCCCGGCCGCGTGAAGAGCAGTCCGGCCCGAGGAAAAGTATTCAGCGAAGGAATGATTCAGCGCCCCACAGGGGGTATTTCGGCAATAGAAGATATTGACCGCCGATTTTCAGCCCAGCAGCGAACGGGCCGTCAGCAGGCGGTTATAAGAAGGGGTACGGACGGCATAATCAAACCCGGGTTGCAAGCTGTACGCGCCGTAAAGACCGTTATTTTTCAGTGCCAGGTATCCGATCTGATGATCGCGATAGCCGGGATTGGTGGAGACGATTCGCATGACAGCCTCCCTGCAGGCCTCTTCGGGGGAGAGGCCCTTGTGCATCAGTTCCACCACCAGGAAAGACCCGAGGGTTTTCATGACCAGTTCTCCCGATCCTGTGGCTACTGCTCCCCCGATGCGGCCATCTACAAAAAGACCTGCTCCCGCAATCGGGGAGTCCCCCACCCTGCCGTGCATTTTAAAAGCCATGCCGCTGGTGGTGGTAGCTCCGCATAGCCGGCCCTGGCGGTCCAGGGCCAGGATGCCGATGGTATCGTGGTTTTGCAGGATCTCATTCTCGATATTGATGACGGGTTTGAAGTGAGCGCCGGCCTTTTTCCACCGTTTCCAGGCAGCTTTGGCGGCCGGGGTCAGCAGGTTTTCCCTTTTAAAACCCCGGGAAAGGGCAAAATCGCGGGCTCCCCGGCCGGTCAGCATCACATGGGGTGTTTTTTCCATCACCATACGGGCAACCGACACCGCATGCCTGATCTCCTCCAGGCAGGCTACCGCCCCGGCATTTCCCTTCTCATCCATGATACAGGCGTCGAGGGTAACCTTTCCACGGTCGTCGGGAAGACCCCCGTATCCTACGGAAATCACCGCAGGATCATCCTCCGGGATGCGGGCGCCAGCTTCCACGCCGTCCAGGGCATAACCCCCAGAGCCCAGAATTTTCCAGGCTGCCTCATTGGCAGCCATGCCGAAATTCCAGGTGGAAACGACTGCCGGGAGTTCGCCCCCCTCCTGAAATCCCCGGGCCCACCCGCTGTTCCCCGGAAGAACGGCACCGCCCAGTCCGGCAGTGGCCATGGTAATGAATGTTCGCCGTGAAGTCATACGCTTAGCTTATGTTGTCAGAAAATGCACCTTTTAATCTATTGCAGCTTTAACCGGTAGAAGAAAGAACAGATCCGTAAGGAGGGGAAATGGTAAAGCCATGTGGCTATTGATGATAAGCACCGTAGGCAGGAGGGCCGAGGTAACTCTTCCGCAATCCCCCGGTATCCACGATGATCTTCTGAATGACCACCCCCGGATCCACCCTGAAAATCTTCAGGGTATGCCTGCCGGTCTGGTTAACGGTATGTTTTGACTCAGAACCGATGATGTTGTTACGTACCCACTCCTCCCACACTAAATTCCCGTAATCTCCGTGAATGTCAATAATGCGTGGTTCTTCATCGTCCATGGCGACGGCATACCGTAATCCGGTACCGTAGTAGTCGAGTGTCGGGGAAAGATCGAGCCTTACCGTCACCTCACCGGGGGTAAACAGCCACAGGTCATATTCCAGCGAAGGGTTGTTTCTCCAGAGGGTGTCTGCCTTTGCTGTTACCGGAAAGGTACTCATCCCCGACAGGGTCCTTCCCAATCCGGGGATCTCCTCCCAGGAGATCCCGTTTTTTGCCGTTTTCGCCGAATATCGGGCTGCATCAATGGCGATGGCGCCGTTGCTTTCAGCAAATCCCGAAAAGGAGGATGGCACTCCCGAAGGCCTGAATACCTGAAGCTTCAGCTCCACCCGTTTTCCCGTGGAAGCGATGATCTCTGCCGACAGGGTCTGTTTTCCCGGCGGAACCGCCGCTTCGTCGAGGGTGAAGAAAATGCGTTCTTCTTTGAGGATCGTGCCGTGCGACGTGCCGGTTTTCAGCCAGGGCTTCCCGGTCACTATGGTGAAATCAAAAGGTTCGGTACCTGCGTTGAAAATATCGGCATAGAAGGAACGTGTGTGGTACGTGTCCAGAACGGGCCATTCCACTTCCAGGATTCCTTCTTCCTGGAATTCTGCGGATCCTTCGGGGGCTACCCGCATGACGGCACCCCCTGAGGGTGTTATCCTTTGGGTACGGGGCATCCTGTTGCGGGGAGGTTCCTGCCACCAGGTATATCCGATATGGGTCTGATCCATCATGTGGTTCCATTTTCCGCCCGCCAGTTCACGGTTATACCGCAGGGTCAGCAGGGAATCGCGGAGGAAGAGCTGTTCCACCCGGTCGGCCAGGTCATTGGTGGCCGCGCGCCCCTGGGAAGCGTACAGCCGGTTCCTGCCGGCGGTAACGTACAGATCGTTCAGATTGGCGCATGCCTGTATGGGGAAAAGCACCAGCTGAAAAAAAGCGTCACGGAATTCTGCCGGCAACTTATCACTCATCGCCGCGGCATCGTCCGCGAGCCGGTTCCATGCGTCGGTAATAAGTTCCGCCTCCCTGTAATGATGAAGGCTGAAAGTGGAAGCGTCGATCAGTTCCGGCTTCCGGCGACTGTTGTACCGCGTATAATCATCGATCATACGCCCGATTTCCGCAGCATATTGCGGACCGAATACAGTGCCTGCCCATTCCCGGGAATAGCCGGCTACCCGGTCGGATGTCATCACCTCGGGATTCCAGGCCATGTCCAGGAAAAAATGAATGGGAAATTCCATGGGTTTGATATCGCCCACATTAACGATCCAGATACGGTCCACCCCATTCCGGTAACAAAGGTTCATCTGTTCCCAAACCCTGGGAATGGGGTTTGTATTCAACCACTTATAATTCCGGGGACCGCCCACATAATCGAAATGGTAATACATGCCGTAGCCGCCCGTTCTGGGCGTTGAACCGGGTTTCGGCAATTTGCGCACATTTCCCCAGTTGTCATCGCAGAGCAACAGGGTCACATCATCAGGAACCCGCATCCCCAGGTCGTAATACTCCTGGACCTCCTTATACAACGCCCATACCTGCGGTGTTTCGCCGGCTTCCCTTCCCGTAGTTTCCCTGATGATCTCCCGCTGGTCCCTGATGATTTGTTCCAGGAGGGCGATATCGGCTGAACGGCTCATGGGTTCGTCACCATCACCACGCATGCCCACGGTAACCAGGCTTTCATAATCTCCCTTCCTGACCATTCCTGTTTTCCAGAACTCACGCAACACGGTGTCGTTTTCCCGGTAATTCCACTTTCCCGTGCCGAAACGGCGCCATTCGTCATGCGCCCGCATCATGGGTTCGTGATGCGAAGTGCCGATTACAATACCGCATTCGTGAGCCAACCGGGGATTCAGGGGATCATCGTTATAAAAAGCCCTGCCCCACATCGCCGGCCAGAGGAAATTCCCCTTCATCCGGAGTATCAGTTCAAACACATGACCGTAAAACTCGTGATTGAAGCCCCCGAATTTCTCATGAACCCATCCGCTGAGGGCCGGGGCTTCGTCATTGATGAAAATTCCGCGGTATTTCACTTTCGGGGAACCGCAAATGTAGCGCCCCTCAGGAAAGTAAAGGGCTTCCTGTTTCCTTACCGGCACATCGGCCCACCAGTGCCAGGGGGACACCCCGATTTGGGAGGAGAGTTCATAAATTCCGAAGATAGTACCTCTCCTGTCGCTACCGGCGATCACCAGCGCTTTTTTAATCCCCGGGAAAGGATGTTTCACCACCTGCATCAACGTGGACTCCCATTTTCCGGCGATATCTCCGGTGCGGATCTTTCTCCGGGCAGCCAGATCGTCAATCAGCCTGTTTTTTCCCAGGGTACCGGCGATAATCACGTACCCGGAGGCCCCAGCAAGGTCGTCATACAGGAGAGGTTTGCTCCCGGAGACTTTTTCGAGGTCTCCGGCGAACTGTTTCAAAGCCCGGGAGACACCGGGGGCATCATCCTCCCCAATGACCAGTCCTACCGTTTGTCCGGGAGCGATCAGGGGGAAAGCCGTGCGGCGGGCTCTGGCAGAAAGGGCCATTTCCGCCGTTGTTGCCGGCATTGCATTCGACAGCAGCAGGAGAGCCAGCAAGGCCAAACTGCGGAACCTCCGCTGCAGGGGTTCCAGATTGTAAGGTTGCATATATCAGGTTTTTGACATTCCCATTAGTCAGAGTTCCAGGAGTAAGTCAAGGGGATCCCTGCCTCCCAGAAGCATTTTGCGGGGATTTTCAATCAACTCCTTGACTGTAACAAGGAATCCCACCGAGTCTTTCCCGTCAATCACCCGGTGATCATACGAAAGGGCGATGTACATCATGGAACGTATTTCCACTTTTCCGTTCAGGGCAACCGGACGGTCGATGATGTTATGCATGCCAAGAATGGCTGATTGGGGGGGATTGAGGATCGGAGTGGACAACAACGATCCGAAAACACCCCCGTTGGTGATGGTAAAAGTACCGCCCGAAAGCTCCTCCACGGTAATTTTTCTGGAGCGTGCCTTTTCCGCCAGTTCCTTAATTTCGAGTTCTATCTGCGGAAGTGATTTGCTTTCGGCATTCCTGACCACAGGAACCATCAGCCCTTTGGGTGTTTGCACGGCAATGCCGATATCGACATAAGTGGGAAAGACGATCTCTTCACCGTCGATCATGGCATTGACGGCAGGATGGTAGCCAACGGCCAGGGCAGCCGCTTTGGTGAAAAACGACATGAATCCCAGCCTGAAGCCATGTTTTTCACTGAACTTCTGCTGGTACTGTTTTCTGATCTCCATCACCGAACTCATATCCACCTCGTTGAAGGTGGTGAGCATAGCGGTTTCATTTTTTACGGCTACGAGTCTTTCACTCAGGCGGCGGCGCAGAGGGGTCATCCTTTCACGGCTGACTTCGCGTGACGTTCCGGACACCGATGGCATGGCAGCTTCACCTCCGGAGGAATTCAGCCTGACAACCGCTTCCACCTCCTTCTTCCCGATGCGTTTCAGCCCTTTAATAAGGTCGTCGACCGAAAGGTTGTGCGTTTTCATCACCTCCCGGGCCACCGCGGTGATCTTCAGAGGCGGTACATCCTCCCGCTCTTCAGGTTTCATCTCCCGGGATTCCCTGGGAAGCGCTGCTTCAGGTAGGGGAGCCTCCTCCCCGTGGGTTTCAGGGGCTCCCCGGGAAGCCTCTCCGGCAAATTCCACCGAAGTATCGATGGTGCATGCCACGGAGCCCACCGCTACCCGCTCGCCCTCCCTGGCGACAATTGTCAGTCTTCCCGATTCTTCCGCCACAATGGAAAGGGTCGCCTTGTCACTCTCTATCTCAGCAATTTCATCTCCTTTGCGGACCAGTGATCCCTCTTCGGCAAGCCATCGTCCGACCTCCACCTCTATGATGGATTCCCCCGGACTGGGGATTTTCATTTCAATGATCATAGATTAATCACTATTTCGGGAACAATATGCATCAGGTTCAAATACGGCATCCAGGATTTCTGCCAGGCGCAATTTGTGCTGCTCCATGAGTCCCACGGCAGGGCTGGCGCTTTCGGGACGGGTGACCCCCTTCCACCCCAGGTGTCCCAGTTTGCGCCGGATGAAAGTCCACGCTCCCTGGTTTTCGGGTTCGTCCTGCGCCCAGTAAAAGGTGCGTGCACCGGGATACCTGTTCATCACCTCCTTGATCTGAAGTTCAGGGAGGGGGTATAGTTGTTCAATCCGCACCAGGGCCACACAATTCACTGCTTCGTCATTCCGCCGTTTCAGGAGGTCATAGTATAGTTTTCCGCTGGTAAATACCACGCGTTTAACATTTTCCGGGTCCGCCAGGTTATCGTCGATGACTTCCCGGAAGGCACCGTGGGCCAGTTCTTCAAGTGTCGACAGTACCATGGGGTGCCTCAACAGGCTCTTGGGGGTAAAGGCCACCAGGGGCATTCGGATGTTCCACTTGACCTGCCTGCGCAGGAGATGGAAAAAATTTGCCGGTGTTGTAGGAACGGCCAACACCATGTTGTTGTTGGCGGCAAGGCTCAGAAAACGCTCGATACGTGCGCTGCTGTGCTCAGGTCCCTGCCCTTCATATCCATGCGGCAGCATCATTACCAATCCGTTCATCATTCCCCACTTTTCAAAAGCCGACGATACGTATTGGTCAATGATCACCTGCGCAACATTGGCAAAATCGCCGAATTGCGCTTCCCAGATCGTCAAACCTGAAGGTTTTGCCAGGGCATAACCATATTCGAAACCGAGAACTGCATATTCGGATAGCAGGGAATTAAAGACACTGAAAGGCGCCTGTGTGGGTGACACATGCTGCAGGGGGATGTATTTTCCATCGGTATCTTCCAGGGTAAAGGCAGCATGCCGGTGGGCAAAGGTCCCCCGCTCACTATCCTGTCCGCTCAGCCGCACCGGATGACCCTCCCTGACCAGGATGCCGTAGGCCAGCAGTTCACACATGGCCCAGTCAAGACGGTTTTCCCTGATCATGTTCTGGCGGTCGGAAATGATCCTGTTGACTTTATTGAAAAATTTCATTTCAGCAGGAAGATGGCTGATGCGTTCAGCGATCTCCTTCAACTCCGTCCAGGGAACCGCAGTGACGGCGCCGGCCATGGGAAAAGCCTTCCGGGGATTGTCAAAAGATTCGAAGGCCTCCACCTGGAAATTGCGGATGTTCAGTTTTTCGATCTTTTCAGACTCCAGGAACATCTCTTCCATTTGCTGGTTAAAGGTCCGGATTTCGGCACGCGTCTCCGCTTTGTCCATGATGCCGAGTTCTTCGAGTTTTGCGGCATAGATCTCCCGCGGTGTGGGATGCCCGGCAATTGCCTTGTATAGCATAGGCTGCGTGAAACGGGGTTCATCCCCTTCGTTATGGCCATATTTCCGGTAACAAAGAATGTCGATGAAAACATCAGACAGGAACCGCTGCCTGAACTCCAGGGCCAGCCTGACCGTATAGATCAAGGCCTCCACATCATCCCCGTTCACATGAAAAACAGGAGAACGCGTTACCTTGGCGATATCCGTGGCATAAGTGCTTGACCGGCCTTCAAGGTAATTGGTGGTAAATCCTACCTGGTTGTTGATTACCATGTGAATGGTGCCGCCGGTCTTATATCCCGGCAACTGGGACATCTGGACGGTCTCATACACGATCCCCTGGGCCGCAATGGCCGCATCGCCATGGATAAGCACAGGAGCGAGTCTACTGAAGTCACCGTCGTAAAATCCGTCAATACGCGAGCGGGCAAATCCTTCCACCAACCCGCCGACCGTCTCCAGATGGGATGGGTTAGGCAGTAATTTAAGCTTTACCTTTTTCCCCTGATCGGTTTCTACCTCATTTTCGTAACCCAAGTGGTATTTCACATCCCCCAAAGATATATCTTCTTCATATTCAGTTCCATAAAACTCTTTGAAGATATTCTTCCAGGGTTTTTTCATAATATTGGCCAGCACATTCAGCCGGCCGCGATGCGCCATCCCGATGATAAATTCTTCGATTCCCAATTCGGCACCGCGCTCAACCACCGCGTCGAGGGAAGGGATCAGGGTTTCGGCACCTTCGAGCGAAAACCGTTTTGCCCCGGCAAATTTCTTGTGTATATAATTTTCAAATCCCACGGCTTGCACAAGATGTTTGTAAATGTGTCGCCGTGCTTCAGCATCAAAGGTCATCCCGTTCCGGGTACCCTCCATTTTCTCCCTGAGCCACTTCACTAACTCAGGATGACGCATATATTCGTATTCAACACCCACCGATCCGCAATAGGTGGCTTCCAGGTGCTCAATGATGGTTTGGAGGGAGGCGGGACCGATGCCTATTTCATTCCCCGCCTGGAAGAGCATTTCCAGGTCTTTCTTTTCCAGTCCGAAATTTGCGATGTCGAGTGTGGGTTCATATTTCCTGCGGCTTCGCACCGGATTGGTTTTGGTGAACAAATGGCCCCGCTGACGGTACCCCTGGATCAGTTGAAGTACTGAAAACTCCTTTTGGAGGTCCTCAGGAACAGATTTGCCCGTTTTCTGCGGGCAATGACTGACTGCCAGGTCAAAACCACTGAAAAAAAACCTCCAACTTTCATCCACGGAGAGGGGATCTTCCAGGAAATTCCGGTACATTCCTTCCAGGGCGCCGATTTCCATATTTCCCAAAGGACCCGGTATTTTCATAAGCGTATCTTTTTACTCAATATATAAGTAATTTAACAAGAAACGGGTTGTGTTGTTTACGCTTCTGCCAATTTCCTTTAAAAAACATTCTGAAAGCCGGAGGTTTTTCATGGTTCACCTGGCAGCCCTGTTGGATGAATGGGCGTACCCCGCGTCAAAGGCGGCGATGTTGGCTCTGACAATTTCCTCTCCCTTTCTCCTGAAAATCATGCCGATGGCACCGGTAATCTCCTCCCTTTCCAATCCCAGGAAGGGTGCGGCGGCTCCCAGCATCACCATATTCGAACCTCTGGCATTTCCCAGGTCGCGTGCAATGGTGTCGGCATCGAGCAATACTGCGTGCGGCAGCTTCAGAATCTCCTCGGTGATGGCATTGATATCGGGATAATTGGGGATATTGTCGAAAACCGTTGAATTGGTTACCAGCCATCCGCCGGATGAAAGCCAGGGAAGATAACGGAGCGATTCCATGGGTTCCACGGAAAGGATCACATCGGCACCGCCAAGGGGTATGAGGTCGGAAGAAATGGGTTGGTCTGAAATCCTGAGATGTGACATCACCGCACCCCCGCGCTGACTCATTCCATGGGTTTCAGCCTGTTTGAGATTCCACCCCTTCCCCAAGGCTGCCGCACCCACGATGGCAGCGATGGAAAGGATCCCCTGTCCGCCTACCCCGGCAAGAATAATGTCTGTCTTCATCTTGTTTTTTTTCCTGATTTAACAATCGTTTGGTTATGCAAATGCGCTTCCCCAGCAATTCCGGGTCGCGGAGTTGACCTGCTGAAACGGTATTTTAACAACCTGCTGAGATTTTCCAGTCCGCAAATCAATGCCTACTCCCCCTGTCTGGCTTTTTCCCGCTTTTCGCGGGCCAGTTTCTGAAGACAGGGTCGGCGGGCTATGATGACCGATACGCCCTGGTATTCCATTTCTTGCCGGATGACGCTTACCATTTGCGCATGATTTTTCTTCAGAGGGACGACCACCCTGATGTGGTCTTCAGACACCCCCACGCCGGCGCAGATATCTTCGATTCTCCCCCTGGCGGAGGAATCCTGGCCTCCCGTCATGGCAACGGCCTCATTGTCAAGAACGATAACGTTGACATTGCTCTTTTCGATCACGCAATCGAGCAGTCCGGTTATTCCGGAATGGGTGAAGGTGGAATCGCCGATAACGGCAAATGCCGGCTGTATGCCGGCATCGGCAGCGCCTTTGGCCATGGTGACGGAAGCGCCCATGTCAACACAGGTATCGATGGAATCGTAGGGTTGCAGGGCTCCCAGGGTATAACACCCGATATCGGAAAAGACCCTCCCGTGCCCGATTGATTCAATGGCTTCATTCAGGGCAAAGTAGAGATCCTGGTGTCCGCATCCCTGGCAAAGCGCCGGCGGTCTTCCTGCCACCAGGGAGGGCACCGGAAAGCCTTCATGGACCGATTTTCCCAAAGCCCGGGCGACATGGTCGGGGTTCAGCTCTCCGGCACGCGGCAGTTTCCCGTTGAGACGGCCCCATACAGGAGTTCCCTTGCCAAAAAAGGAGGCAAGTTGCTCCTCTACCAGGGGAAATCCCTCTTCCAGGACCAGGATCTCTTCACACGAAGCCTCCAGGTTGCGCACCAGACTGGCAGGCAACGGGTACTGGGTGATTTTCAGCACCGAATACGGACAATGACTTTCCCTGAAATTCTCCATCAGATAGTTGTATGTCAGTCCGCAGCATATGATCCCCAGGGCAGAATCCGTTCCCGGGAGAAGCCGGTTCCAGGGAGATTGTTCCGACAAACGGACTATTTCTTCCTGCTTGGAGAGGAGGTTCTGGTAATATCGCCGAGCAAAAGCGGGTAGCAACAGGAACTGCTTGGGGTTGGCAGGAAGAAGAAGCTGATTCTCCTCTTTCAAAGGACGGGAGACCACCCCCGAGCGGGAATGGGCAAGCCGGGTGGTAATGCGCAATACCACAGGCAATTTCAACTTTTCAGACAGTTCCAGTCCTTCATAGGTCATATCGTAGGCCTCCTGCTGGTTCGAAGGTTCCAGGACGGGGACCATACCGAATTTCCCGTAGAAACGGGAATCCTGCTCATTTTGTGATGAATGCATCGAAGGATCATCCGCCACGGCAAGTACCAGTCCCCCGTTTACCCCGGTAACACAGGAATTCATGAAAGGGTCGGCAGCCACGTTAAGCCCGACGTGCTTCATACATACCAGCGATTTCTTACCTGCGTACGACATCCCGAGGGCAGCCTCATAAGCGGTTTTTTCGTTCACCGACCAGGTCCTGTGTATCCCTCGTCTGAGGGCTTCAGGATTTACCTGGATGTATTCTGTAATTTCGGTGGAAGGAGTTCCCGGATAGGCATACACCCCCGAAATGCCGCCGTCAATGGCACCCTGAGCTATTGCCTCCGCTCCCAATAGTAAGTTCTTTTGCATGCAATCAGATTTATCAGATATTCTAAAACAGTCAAATATATCTTTTCGGCCCTGAAGAAACAAAACCTTCCGTCAGGTTTTTCATTTTTCTGACCTGACGTTCATCACCAGCGCGACCTGTCACCCACCCCTCCCAGGGAAGCCGAGGCAGTGGCATCAGGGATCATCCCTGAAGGCATGATAGATTCCTCCGGTTTCGCGGCTCTCTTTCAGGTCAAGCTGCTGTTTCTTCCATTGTCCGGCAAGAAACCGGAGTCTGGCATCGGCATGTGCAAAAAACATTTTGTAAGATTGGCAGAACCGGGGTTTCCGGTGGTCGCCGGGATCTTTGATCCTGTCTTTGGTACATCCGCCATAACATTTTGTCAGCCAGGGACACCGCCGGCATTCGCCGGGCAGGGCCGCCTTGGCGGAACTGAAAACCTCCTGTCGCCGGGAATTCAGCATCTGGTTCAGTCGGCCGGTCATGATGTTTCCCAGTTTCCATTTGGGTTCCACAAAAAAATCACAGGAGTAAACATTTCCATTGTGCTCAACCACGACATAGGGTCCACAGGCTTTCATCAGGGTGCATTCCGGGGCTTCCAATCCTGCATAAGCATGAAACACCGACTCAAAATGACGTACCGAGGTGGTTGGCACTCCGTTGTCGAAATCGGCGATCCACAGGTCAAATACCCTGCAGAGGAATTCTCCGTAACTCCGGGCTGACAAGGAAAAGGAAGCGGCTTTTGAAGGATCCGCAGGATCGGGTTCCACGACCGGGATAAACTGCATCCAGGTAAGTCCCAGTCCTTTGTAATAATTGTAGATTTCATCGGGAAACCTGCTGGAATAATCTGTCAGACAACACAATACATTGACAGCCACCCCGCTTTCCAGCAACATCACGGCATTCTCCTCCACCCGCCGATGGGTGGCCCGTCCGCCCTTATCAAGACGGTAATAGTTATGAATATGTGCTGGTCCGTCGAGGGAAATGCCCACCAGCCAGTTATACTTTTTCAGAAAACGGGCCCACTCCTGATCAAGCAACATCCCGTTGGTCTGAAGGCCGTTGCCTACCGTTTGGTTGCGGCCATATTTTTTTTCCAACTCTACGGCACGCTCAAAAAAGGGCAAACCCATCAGGGTGGGTTCCCCTCCCTGCCAGGAAAAGCCAACGGAAGCCCCACCCTGCTGCATGACCTGCCTGATCAGCTCTTCCTGAACCTCTTCCGACATCCTATGCACAAGAGTTTGTGAAAACAACTCCGACTTCTTCAGGTAAAAACAATAGCGGCAGTTCAGATTACAGTCGGGTCCCGCAGGCTTTATCAGAACAGAATTCAGCAGTTTAATTTTCCCGGACATGAAAATGCATTTTTCATTGTAAACAAACATAGCGATTTTGAAATGCAAAATGAAACCACAAAACATTCTATCTATCAAGAAGGATTTGTTAATAACTCACCCCGAGGGCCTGCAATAAAAACAGAATATGGGCTAATTTGGCGCTTCAGATCACCACCTGCATGACACTGCCTGAAATGCAGGATATCAACTGAAAATCAGACAATATTGACAGGAAATATGACTTTACCGAAACGGCGGAAAAAGCGCAGGAGACTGAAAAAGTCGGTCAAACGGGTTTTGGTATTGATGGCAACCCTTCTGGTCCTTGCCGTTTTGATTCCTCCGTGTGCAAAATATATCCACCGCCAGAAGGAAAAACCTGGGGGGACCATCCGGATTGACAATTTCAGGGACCAGAACGAACTTCATTTAAAATATGCCAGGAAGTATGGCATAACACCTTTCAATTCGGGAAAGGATTTCCTGGAAAAAAAAGAGGGGCTGGTGAGCGGGGGCAAGTTGGTCAGGATTGGTAACAGCAGATACTATTCCGTCAACAAGCTGACCCATTCCCATCCCTATCTCATTCCCAGGGCTTCTGAGTTGCTGGACCAGATCGGCAGGCGGTTTCACCAGAAGCTGAAAGAACAGGGACTGGATGAATACCAGTTCCGGATCAGCTCATTGCTGCGCACTGGAGAAAGCCAGAAGCAACTGCGTCATGTCAACGGGAACGCCTCTCCCAATTCAGCCCATCTCTACGGGACGACCTTTGACATACCCTACCGGAGCCTGGTGAAGAAATCCCTTTTGGGGAAGTCCAGGGTGGTGCATGAAGCCGATGCCCTCAGGGTATTATCAGAAACCATCGGCGAATTGAGGAAGGAGAAAAAACTGGTTGTAATCACCGAAAAGAATGAAGCCTGTTTTCATATCACGGTAAGGTAAAGATTGCGGTGAACAATATTTTCCATGAATCATGGTTTATTGATCAGCTCCTTGTAGATTTGCGGCGATGAAAAAAAGTTATGTTTCCGTAGTGTTGTTCCTGTTGCTGGCGTTGGGTATCCCGGTTTTCGGGCAAAGCAACAACGCCACCCTTTCAGGGAAGGTGACGGGAGAAGACGGGAAACCCCTGGAACTGGTCAATATATCGTTAAAGGATTACCCCATCGGGACCACCACCAACAGGAAAGGGGAATATCTGCTGCGCATACCAGCCCGCAGGGAGGTTATCGTTGTCTATTCACTGATCGGATACAAGCCTTCCGAAAAAAAAATAAACGCCGGCATTGAAGAACGGCTGCGATCGGATGTCATCCTGGAGGAAAGTTCTGAGCAGATCGGAGAAATCAGGGTGACTGAAAGACGGAAGAACTCCGGTAATCTCGAAAGGATAGACCCGACCATGCTCAACAACCTGCCTGTTTCCGGCAGTGGCGGTGTTGAAGCCCTCATCAAGACCCTTCCGGGAGTCTCCTCCAACAATGAACTGAGTTCCCAGTATTCCGTGCGCGGAGGGAATTTCGATGAAAACCTGGTTTACGTCAATGACATCGAGATCTACCGTCCGGTCCTGATCAGGTCGGGACAGCAGGAAGGACTCAGTTTTATCAACAGTGACATGGTCTCTTCCATAGAGTTCTCGGCTGGGGGATTTCAGGCAAAATACGGGGACAAAATGGCCAGCGTCCTTGACATCAAATATCGTCGTCCGGTTGATTTCAGGGGATCGGCATCGGTGAGCATGCTGGGGGCTTCAGCACATTTTGAAGACCTAGCCATGAAAGGGAAATTGTCGCATATTACCGGAATCCGTTACAAAACCAACCGTTATCTCTTGGGGAGTTTGGATGAGCAAGGGGAATACGAGCCCCGGTTTATCGACATCCAGTCCCATATCACTTTTCAGGCAGGCCAACATGTCGATATCAGTTTTCTGGGCAACGTGGCGCAGAATGAATACCGGTTCATCCCGCAAACCCGTGAAACCGTTTTCGGAACCTGGGAAACACCCCTGAATACCAAAATCTATTTCGAGGGGAGTGAAAAGGATACCTATACCACCTGGCTCGGGGCTTTAAGCACCAATTATCACCCCAGCAACGATCTGAACGTCAAATTCATCATGTCTTCCTATTCGGCTACCGAAGCCGAAACCTATGATATTCTGGGCGATTATTACCTGAACGAACTTGAAAGGGACATGTCGTCGGAAGCATTTGGGGACAGCGTTTTGAACCTGGGGGTCGGGACCTTTCTCAACCATGCCCGTAACTATTTGGATGCCAGAGTATTCAGCATATCCCACCGGGGTGCCTTGAATAGCGAGAGCCACCTCCTGAACTGGGGTTTGCAATACCAGTATGAATACATCGACAATACCATCAACGAATGGATATACCGGGATTCCACGGGCTATTCCCTGCCTTATTCCGACAAGGAAGTCCTGCTTTATTATACCCTTAACAGCAAGGCGGGGATCACCTCTGGCCGTTACGCCGCTTTTGTGCAGGACACGTGGCAGCTTCCGGTACATACCGGTGATATGTATCTGACGGGAGGGATCAGGGCAAGTCGCTGGGACTATAACAAGGAGATTCTGGTCAGTCCGCGGTTAACGGTCAGTTATTTCCCTGCCTGGGAAAAGAACATCTCTTTCCGGCTTTCCACGGGAATGTACCACCAGCCTGCATTTTTTAAGGAGCTTGTCAGCCGGACAGGCGAAATAAGCCGTTCAAACAAGGCGCAACGCTCCTACCAGGTGGTGGCGGGGAGTGATCTTATCTTCACCGCCTGGAACCGGCCTTTCCGAATCAGCAGCGAGGCGTATTACAAGCACATGACGAACCTGGTCCCTTACCAGATTGACAATGTCCGTATTCGTTATCTCTCAACCCAGACTGCCAGGGGATATGCCACCGGGTTCGACATGAAGATCAACGGTGAATTTGTAAGCGGCATCCAGTCCTGGGCGAGCCTTTCCCTGATGCAAACCCGGGAAGACATTGCCGGTGACGGGCATGGCCTCATCCCCCGTCCAACAGATCAACGGGTGAATTTCAGCCTGCTGTTTCAGGACTACCTTCCCGGGAATCCCTCCTGGAAGATGCATCTGGCAGCTTACTATGGATCCGGGTTGCCCACAGGACCGCCCCTTTCAGAACGTTACCAGGATGTTTTCAGAATGCCGCCTTACCGGCGCATCGACCTGGGGGTTTCCAAAGTCTTGATCAGCGAAACCAGAAACCTCCCCTGGAAATGGCTGAATCCCGTGAAAGATATGTGGCTGAGTCTCGAAGTTTTCAACCTGCTGAACATCAACAACACCATTTCCTATTTCTGGGTGGCGAGCACCTATGGCGACATGTTCGCCGTTCCCAATTATCTGACAGGGAGAAAAGCGAACCTGAAACTCTCGGTCACATTCTGAGAAGGAAGGGGTCCCTGCTTCCGGGTCAGCTCTTCCGGGCAAGGGGATCGCGTGTGAGGTGCTTTTCTGCAGTTTTCCCTTGTTTTTAGGCCGTTATGTTGTATCTTTACAGAGAATACGGAACCTATGTAACTAACCTTACAACAGACCAGATCATGACTGGAAAACCACTTGTGTTCATTGCGATTCTGCTGATAACGGCCAGCATGGCTGTCGGACAAACGGAGAGTGGAATCCGGGAGGTCAGGCAGGATATTGCCGAACAAACGTCAGAACTGAACCACCGGCTGGATCAACTGGCCAAAATAGTGGATGATGTTTTGTGGCAGCAAAAGACCGGGGATATTGCCTGGATGGACAAATTATACATCTACGGACCTCCTCCTGCCAAAATCAAAAATCCTGACGCCATGGGGGCCAGGAACCCGGTCAAGTTCTGGACCTATGCATTTTTTCCCAAAGATCTCGATCCCGGGAAAAAATACCCGCTGATCCTTTTGCCCCACGGTGGAGTGCATGGTGATTTCACCACCTACTATACCCACATCATCAGGGAATTGATTTCACAGGGTTATGTGGTGGCAGCACCCGAATACCGCGGAAGTACAGGATACGGCCGGGGTCATTATGAAAAAATAGATTATGGCGGACTGGAAAACGAAGATGTTTATTATACCCGGAATTACATGCTGGAGAACTACCCCTTCCTCGATCCCGGCCGCGTGGGAATCATGGGTTGGAGCCACGGAGGAATGATCACCCTGATGAACATCTTCGACCATCCCGATGATTACCGTGTCGCCTTTGCGGGCGTTCCCGTCAGCGACCTGATCGCCCGGATGGGATACTATACCCAGGATTACCGGAACAACTTCGAAACGGAATACCACATCGGACAAAGTGCATATGAAAACGTCGAAGAATACAAACGGAGATCTCCGGCATGGAATACATCGAAATTCCGGAACACCCCCCTCCTCATCCATACCAATACCAACGACGATGATGTCAATGTCCTTGAAGTGGAACACCTTATCAAATCGCTGAAAGCTGACGGAAAAAAATTCGATTACGAAATCTTCAGCGATATTCCCGGAGGACACTCCTTCGACCGAATGGACACCCGGATAGCCAAGGAGATCAGGGTGAAAATATACATCCATCTTGCCAACCACCTGAAACCTTCCCATCCGATAAAAAACAGGGACGACCTTCAAAAGGCCGGATACCGGTTCTGACCTTTCATTCCGTTTCAGATATCCATTGACCCTTTGAGCTTATTCCGGATTGGGACGTCGTTCCCAATTTGATGAGTATTTTCATATTAGACCGCAGGACAAATCCACCTTAATCATTCTATTATAGTCATTTAAATACAAAATTTAATTTTCCTGATTTTATTTCCCAAATTGGGAAATTAATCTTTAACTTTACAGCGTGATTTTTTACCCTGATAGAAAACACAGTGCTTAAAGAGCATTGAACATTTACCAATAAACAATCTGAACCATGGACATTCCGGAGGGGAAACCCGGCTACAGGGTTTTCATTGTGGAAGACAATGAACTGTATGCCAAAGTATTGAAGAAAAAGCTTGAGAACAAGCGGTACGAGGTTTCGGCATTTTACACAGGGCGGGAGTGTCTGAATAATCTTGACATGAAGCCTTCCATTGTCACCCTTGATTACAGGCTACCCGACATCAGCGGGGAGGAGATGCTTGCTGCGGTTCTCAAAGCGGATCCTGCCATCCATGTGATTGTCATTTCGGGGCAGGATGAGATTGACACGGCTGTCGGTTTACTGAAAGCCGGCGCCTATGATTACATTTCCAAAGGTCCCGACACGCTGGAGAAGCTGACCCATACCATCCGGAACATCCATTCGGCGGATCTGCTGCGCCGCGAAAACGATGTTTTGAAGAGCGCCATTAAAGAAAAGTACAATTTCAGGAAGCTGATCAAAGGGAACAGCCGCGAAATCGAACAGGTATTTGACCTGATGGAAAGGGCGGTCAGGACCAACATTTCCGTTTCGGTAAGCGGAGAAACAGGGACAGGTAAAGAATTGGTAGCCAAAGGAATCCATTACAATTCCAAAAGGAAGGACCAGCCCTTTGTCGCCGTGAATGTATCGGCAATTCCCGAGGGACTTATCGAGAGTGAACTTTTCGGACATGAGAAGGGGGCTTTTACGGGCGCTGATTTCAGGAAGGCCGGAAGATTCGAGCAAGCCAACGGAGGAACCCTGTTCCTGGATGAGATTGCCGATCTGGACCTGAATCTCCAGGCCAAATTACTCCGGGTAATCCAGGAACGGGAGTTGACCCGTTTGGGAAGCAACCAGGTCATCCCCCTCGATGTGAGGATCATAACAGCCACCCACAAAAACCTGCAAAAACTGGTCAGTGAAAAAAAATTCCGACAGGATCTGTATTACCGACTTCTCGGCCTGCCCATCGTTCTCCCCCCCTTGCGGGAACGGGGCAGGGACATTCTCCTGCTGGCCAGGTATTTTGTCGATGAGTTTTGCCGGGATAACGAAATGGAACCCAAAACGCTTTCAGCTGGGGCAAAAAACGCCCTTATGAATTATGCTTTCCCGGGAAATATCAGGGAACTCAAAGCAGTGATCGAACTCGGATGCATTTTATCTAACGGTCTGGTTATCGAAACCGACCATCTGAACATGGTGGAAAAAGAAATCGTCTTCAACCTCACCGAAAGCGAAAAAACCCTGAAACAGTACAACCACGACATTGTGAACCATTATCTTGCGAAATACAACAACAATGTAAAAATGGTGGCCCGCAAACTCGGGATCGGAAAATCGACGATTTACAGAATCCTTCAAGACCGTCGTACTGTCATGGCTTTTCCGTAGGCAGGTTATCAATGCCGAAGGTTACAGCTTCACCGCTGATTTTTTTGACCAGCCCCTGCAATACTTGTCCGGGTCCCACTTCCGTAAAGGAAACCGCCCCGTCAGCGATCATCCGGCGGATGGATTGTGTCCACATGACAGGCATGGTAAGTTGCAGGATGAGGTTTTTGCTGATGGCCCCGGGATCCATGGAGGGGAGGCCGTTGACATTTTGATATACAGGAGAGGAGGGTTGTTTAAAAGATACGTTTCGGATGGCTTCCGCGAGTTCTTCGCGGGCAGGCTCCATAAACGGGGAATGGAAGGCACCGCCGACTGCCAGCCTGATTACTCTTTTGGCTCCGTGGCGGGGGAATAAGTCACAAGCTTTTTCAATTCCGGCCAAAGAGCCGGAGATCACAACCTGTCCCGGACAGTTGTAATTGGCAGGTACCAGGATCTCTCCGGTTGCCCTGCACAATTCCCCGACCATGTGATCATCCATCCCCAGAACAGCCGCCATTCCCGAAGGCGCCATCTCACATGCCTTCTGCATGGAAAGGGCCCTTTTGTAAACAAGCCGGAGACCATCCTCAAAAGTCAGGGCTCCACAGGCTGCCAGAGCGGAAAATTCCCCCAGGGAGTGCCCTGCCACCATCGACGGAGCAAAATCTTTCATCATCCGGGACAAAATGCAGGAATGAAGAAAAATCGCCGGCTGAGTCACCCGCGTCTGCTTCAAATCATCCATGCTCCCCTCAAACATAATTTCTGTAATCCTGAACCCCAGTATGTCATTGGCCTGTTCAAACAACTCCCTGGCCTGTAGGCTGCCCTCGTAGAGGTCCTTCCCCATTCCCGGATATTGAGCTCCCTGCCCGGGAAAAATGTATGCCTTCATATTGTCCGTGTTTTAGCGGTTTGCCCCGGCAGGCAACTTCCTTTCCCGCCCGGAACCAACCTGTTCCAATTTCAGTTTTCTGTCGGCAAATATAGTTGAATCCGCTGTTGACCCAGCCCATAACATACCCTGGCAGTCAATCCGTAACAAAGAAACAACAGACATTTCGTTTTTTGAAACCAAGGGTCAGAAATTTCAATTCCAAAGAGAATTACGGCATCGCAGCATGAAATCCCTCCCACAAAATAATCGAATGCACAAGAGATCAAAATGTGAAATTTTGATTAATTTCGGAAGATTTTTAAAATCAATGTTTAATTTTTAAATCCTACTAATTATGACACAAGAAGTTAACCAGGAACCGGAACCCAAAAAAGAAAGTTTACTGGATAAAGCAAAAGAACTTGCCGACAAGGCCGAGGACTTTTTCGAGGATACGGCAGAAAAAGTAAAAGGGAGTGAAGCCTTTAAAAAAGCTGGTGAATTGTGGGAAAAAGCGGAAGATTTCGTGGAAGAAAAGGTGGAGGACCTGGAAAAGAGCGGAATAAAAGAAAAGCTGAAATCTTTTGCTGACAAAGTGGAGGACAAGGCAGAAGAGCTCTTACAAAAGGCCAAAGTGACTGGAAAAAACATTGCCGACAAAGCAGATGATCTGGCTGATGATCTGGCCGGCAAGTTCAAAGGGAAATCGGAAGAAACCCCTCCTGAGGAGCCCAAAGCTTAACTTTCCTGTTTTACATTTTTATTTTCACTAATTTTTACAAAAATGGATAATATTTTAGATTCGATTTTATCGCAGATTGACAAAAATACGCTGGAGGTTATCGGCCAGCAGGCGAACATATCACCTGACAAAGCACAAAATGCACTCAAAAGTGCCATTCCGATTCTGATGAGTGCTCTTGCCCGGAACAGTAGCACGCCCGAAGGCGCCAGCGCACTGCAAAATGCGGTTGCGAAAGATCATGACGGGAGTCTGCTTGACAACCTGGGAGCCCTTCTGGGGAAAAAGGAAGTCATCGATGACGGAGCGGGGATTCTGAAACACATCCTGGGCAATAAACAGGGAAACGTAGAACAATACCTGAGCAAGAACTCGGGCCTTGACAGTGCCGCCATTGCGAAAATCCTGAAGATGGCCGCTCCCATCGTAATGGGTTATCTCGGGAAAAAGAGCAACGCCGGCTCCAATACCGGCATCATCGGGGATTTGCTGAACTCCTACCTGAATACACAGACGAAAAAGAGCCGAAAATCACAGGGGATGATCAACCAGATCCTTGACCGCGACGGTGACGGCAACATCATGGACGATATCGGTGAACTGGGTATTTCATTCCTGGGGAAAATGCTGAAGAAAAAGTAAATAACTTATTACTACAAAAAAAGCGGCGCAAGCCGCTTTTTTTGTCCTTAATCCAGTGGTGGAATCACCAAAACCTGTCCCGGATATATTTTGTCGGGATGGGTCAGCATCGGAGTATTCGCCTCAAAGATCACCGGATATTTGTTGGCATCTCCGTAGAACCTCTTGGCAATCTTCGACAGAGTATCTCCCGGAACAACGGTATAAAATTCCTTCTCCGGCTCTGTCGGGGGAATTTCAGGTATCGTCTCGCCCATGGGTAAAACCGCCAGCCTGTCGTCCACTTTCGAAATTCCTTCCACATTCCCCGCTGCGACAACAATCTTGTTTTTGTTGGGAATAGTATCCACTTTCCCGGTTAAAATTACCGTTTCCCCTTCAACGACAGCTTTAAGATTTTCGGTCTGAAAACCAAAACTGGTGATGTGTGCCATTACAGAAGCTGCTTTTTCCTCTTCGGTTAGCTCTTCTTTCTTGCCGAAAATTTTCGCTCCGGCTCCCTTTAAAAATGAAATTAATCCCATAATTGATTATTTAAATGAAACAAAAGTTAGTCAAATACTTCGAAGGATATCTTACAGTTCACCCTGAATTCCACGACCTGGTTTTCCTTAACCACAGCGCTCTGATCCTGGACATATACTGAGCGAATGCCCTTCAGCGTTTTACTTGCTTTTTTTACTGCATTCTTCACGGCATCTTCCCAGCTTTTTTCGGAAGATGCCAAAATTTCTATTACTTTCAACACTGTCATGTTTGCAAATTTTAAAATTTAATAGAATAAAACTACTACAATTTTCCGGAAAAATCGAATAAATAAGAATTTTCGTCAAAAAATTACATCTGCTCTTTTCTTGTTGTTATCAAAAATTTCTGTATCAGTGATTTAGGAAAATAAAAAATTACAGATCAACCGTTTCAAAGTTCCCGTAGTGCTGGCAACAACTTATGGGATTTGACCATGGAGCGGGCCAGCAGGATGACCCACACGAATCCGTTCATAACAATCAGCGAGATCATCACCAGCACTGTTCCGGCCGAAACTGGAGTATTTCCGTTTATAAATACGGGCATGACTGCCGTGAAGGCTGCCAATAAACCGGTTAACACCCCGGAAACCAGCAGGAAGGCATATTCTTTCAGGATCGAGGAAACCACCTGTGCCCGGCGAAAGCCAAGTGCCAGCAATGTGGCCAGTTCCTGTTTCCTTTCCAGGACTGAACGGGCGACCACAATGCCCAGTCCGACAGTTCCCAATGCCAGGGCAAGGATCCCCAGTGCAAGGAAAATCGCCAGATAGGTATTGGTAACAGAATAAAACTCCGCCAACCGGGCAGGTGCAGAGGTTACCTCAAAACCATTGTCTCTCAAAAGGTCGCCCAATTCTTCGGCAGCGGCATCCCCCTTCCCTTGGTCAGGATCAATCAGAAATACCGAAGAACCGCTGTGCGAAGGATAGTTGGTAAGAAAATGGGTATTGTCAATCAGAATATATCCCTGGAAAATGGAAGGCGCAAGTCCGCCGATCAATTTGATCCGCAGGGTGTCCCCCGTTTCCTGTTGATAGAGGAGGGTGTCTCCCACTTTCATCATGAGGCCCCACTGAATAACGGTCTGGTCAGCAATGGCCGGCACCAGGCCTCCCGGCAACTGTTTTTTCAGCGACATCCAGGGGTCGCTACGGTCGAGTTCCGGGGTATGGGTGGAAAAGGTAAAACGGCCGCGCAGCGCTTCTGCATCAAAACCAAGGATAACAGGGTTTTCTATCTTATTCAGATTCAGACAGCTGGCATCGTCGCCTGCTATCCGGTGAAACTGGACCACCCGGTATGAAGAGTCAAGACCTTCTGTCAACCGGCGTTGGGGATCGTTGAGATCGTATAATACAGGAACCGCCGTCTCGGCAAAATGGCTGTACCCGCCACTCCCTGAAGCGGGTTTAGCGGCCTCTCCATACATCTCCTGCCGGTTGGCTCCGATGGCCACCACCAGAAAAGTCGCCAGGGCAAAAAGAATGACCACCGTCATCGACCTTCCCCGGTTTCTTGCAATAAGCCGCATATTCAGTCCTTCCAGGGTCAGCTCTTTGGCGCCATATTTCTCCATCCCCGCGATGAAAGTGCCAATCCCTGTTAAAAGTCCGGCCAAAAGCAATCCCCCGGAAAGAAAGAAAAAGAGTGGATCGGCACTTTCACCGGCTATCAACTGCCATACGACTAGCATTACAGCAGCAACGATCAGCAAAAGGGGTATCCGGTTCGTATTCCTCCACGGGGTTTTAGCCGCCAGCCGGGTCCCCCTGTGCAGATCGGCCACCTGACGGCGAAGAAAGATCCGCAGCGGAACATAGACAGAAACCAGTGCAATCACACTCCCCAGGAGAACACCCGTCAGCAGGGTGCCGGGATTTATTGTCACTAAAATTACCGGTGTCCTCACAATATCCCACCAAAGGGTATTCAGGAAAAGAAAGACAATTTTAACATAACCCCAGGCCAGGAAAAGTCCGGCCAGAATTCCCGGAATTATGATCAGAAGAGCCTCTGCCAGCAACAATTGCGTCATTGTCTTCCCATGAAATCCCACCTGAAGCAACGATCCGAACTGGCTGCTCCTGCCTTCCAGATTCAGGCGGAACAACAAGGATATCAGCAAGATCGCCGAAAGCAGAAGGAAAAAACTGAGTCCCAGAAAGAGTTTGCCGAAATCGACTCCGCCACGTGCGGCTTTTAAACCCTTTTCCCTGACGGCATGTATGGAGAAGCCAAGTTCCCCGTAAGACAACTCCAAGGCAAATATTGCTCTCAGATATTCTTCATCGACCTTCTCCGACGGGAATCGTACCGCCGTATAGTTGCCGAAACGGTTTGACCATGCTTCCAGGGCCAATTCCGGAGAGACGAAGATTTTTGGTGTTCCCCGGTAGCGGTTCCAGTAATCTTCATCCTTTTGTCTGATCAGGGAGAGGTCCACAGGCACTCCTGCTTCCCACTCGCGACAATGGCCTGCGTCTGAAATCCCGGGAATGCTGGGCATCAGGGTGCTGTCGGCATACGCTCCAAGGAGGGGAACAATCCTTTTCACCGCCAGCATCCGGTGTTTTTCCTCCAGTTGGCGCAGGGGACCGACTTCAAACCAGGAGACCTGCACACTGTCTCGCGGGGAAAGGCTCAGGTCCTCAGCCACCCAGTCGTTCACCAGGATCTCGTCAGGGGCTAGTTCTTCGTGGTGACGTGAGGATGCGAAGGAATAGGGAACGCTTTTCCCTTCTTTGGAAATCGCATTCACGAAATAGGTCATCAGGGGTCTGCTTTCAGGCAGCTGCACATACGTGGATGCAACCGGATCTTCCAGGAACACCCTTTCCGTAGAAATTTCTATTTCCGCGGTGGCAGGGAGCGATCGGAATACCAGGCCTGCATCTTCAGGTCTCAGGCATTTTCCAAGAGCTTCAGAGAGATGTTCTGTGGAAATGTCTCCCGAAACCAGGAGCCGGTTTGCCCTTCCTTCGAATTCCATAAGCCGGTTCAGCCTGTCCAGGGGCATGAAGAGGTTATAAGGGGCCTGCTGGGAATTCTGCAGGTTGAAGAGGGCCATATTCTGCCGGTCGGCGATTCTGAAGGTTGCCCTGAGGGTCACCGTGGTTTCGCTTTCCGACACAAAAGGGGTGTTTCGCGGCATTAGGCTTGCTTTGGAAATGCGGATAAGGATGGCATCTCCTTCACGGACTTCCAGTTTCCGGGCCAGGTTTTCACTGATGGCCACGTCATCCCCGTTGAGGGCATCAAAAAATGAAGTTCCGGCCACTCTGCCGAAATTATCATCCACACCGTTTACCTTGATTTGGTTGACACGGCGGGCACCACCTTCTGACACGGCCATGCCGTCGAGCTGAAGAAGGGGAGCTACAGGCCTGGCAATGCTCTTTTCCAGGTCGTTGGCCAATGCCGCCCTGAAATAGCGGTCATTTACCGAGACCAGGTGACTGATATTTCCTAGTCGTGAGAGGGTAATCTGTTCGAGGCTGTAGCGCATGGAATCACCGATCATCAGGGCACCGGAAAGGATGGCCGTAGCCAGAGCCACACCCAGGGCCACCAGCAGGTTGAGGCGTCCATAGTGGAAAAAACTGCGCAGAACAAATCGTACCCGGGTCATTTAGTTTTGTTTTGTCGCTCTTCCTTCATGGAGTAGATAAACTTCATCCATCATGGCTGCCAGTTCCGGTTCATGGGTAACGGTCACCAGGGCGATTCCCTCTTCCCTGCTTAAACCCGTCAACAATTCCGAAAGAATGGCCGCATTTTTTTCATCCAGGGCTCCTGTAGGTTCATCGGCAAGAAGCAATTCGGGCCGGTTGATCAATGCCCGCACCACTGCCGTACGCTGACATTCACCTCCTGATAATTCTGCCGGTTTCTGATTTCGTTGTTCCCAGATCCCTGTTTTTTTCAGCAGGTATTCCGCCCAGGCCTTGTCAGAAACGTCCGCTTTTTTTTTCGCCGCCAGGACAGGAAGCAGGACATTCTCCCAAAGTGTGCATTGGGGCAAAAGATGATGTTGCTGAAAGACAAATCCCAGTTCGCGGTTCCGGAACCATGCCATTTCCGTATCCGAAAAAGAAGTGACCTGTTTTCCGTTAAAAACCACCTCCCCCGAGTCGGGGCGGTCGAGGGCTCCCGCCAAGTTGAGAAACGTCGTCTTGCCGCTTCCGCTGGGGCCTACGATCCCCACCCTCTTCCCGGCGTCAAGCCGCCAGTTCAACCCGTAAAGAACCGGCCTGAAAGACCGGCTCCCGGGGATTCCATATCCTTTGTAAATATCAATCAACTCCAGAAGCATCATCACTCCTCCCTGCAATCAGTTTTTTATAAACATTTACCATTTCCCCCGCATGGACATGGATATTAAAGGATGTCTCCACCCCTTTCCTGGCACTGAGGCTCAATTTTTTCAGCACCGACCTATCACGCAGGAGAGTTGCCCAGGCTGATGCCAGTTCCCCGGGCGTGTTGGGGGAATACACCCTCCCCCCTTCCGAGAGGCGTACGATTTCGGGGAAAGCTCCCAGGGCAGGCTGCACGATGGGAATGCCCGCCGCCATCAACTCAGGAAGATACATGCCGAAAGCTTCACCTTTCCGGACCGGAACCGAAGCAATCGCTGTTTTTCTGAAAAACAGCTTTCTCCCCTCACCCTCAAATTCTTCATGAAAATCTACCAAGCCAGTGAATCCTGCCCGGGCAATCCGCCTTTTTAACTTCTTGATAAATCTGTGGTCAGCACCCGTATATCCTCCTGTCACAATGAGCTTTACATCATGGAATTCATCCTCCCTTTTAAGAAGAAGAAAGGCATCCACCACAATGTCAAAACCATTTTCAACACACAGGCGGGAGAGGTATCCGATGTTCCTGGGTTTTGAAGAAGAAGGTATAAACTCATAGTCTCCGGGATCAACACCCAGGTAAATCGGGAATACCTTCCTGTCAGGGAGTTCCATCCGGTCTTTCATGACGCCGGCATAATAGTGGCTTACGGCAATGAAAGCATCCACATCAACCGCCTTTTCTTTCATCAGTTTCCACACTTCTTTACGGTAGGAAGGTTTCATCACATCCACCCACACATCTTCATCCTGCAAACTGCAGACGATGGGAACGCTGATTCTTTCGCGCAAACGGCGGGCCAATCCCAGCAACAAGGCATTTGAAATATGAATGATATCGGGTTTGCAATGAGCGGCAATCCAGTCTACCATCCGTTCCAGTTCTTCGTTCTGTTTACCCTCTTCTCCAAGAAGCATGGAAACCGTCATCTCTTCGAGTCCTTTTGCATTGGTTGATCCCGCCATGTTCGCCGCCAGTTTCAACACAGGTCTGGTATTCAACAATTTGTCAAACCAGGCCGGGGCTTTCCGCAAAAAGGGGACCATCTGCTTGAGATAAATGCTGACGGCTCCGTAAAAAACCGGGATATCGGTAATGTCGCGTTCATCGGAAAAGAGAGGCAGGTACATGGGGATTTTCACCACCTGGTGCCCCTCTTTGCGCAACGCATCCACATATTTGCTGTCACGAAGGCAGTTGCCGCAATAAAACGACCCCCCGGAGCCGGGGATAATCTGGAGTATATTCATGCCAGTCAGATTAAAATTGAGATTGAGGTTGAGGCTGAGATTGAATTTAAGGTTGAGGCTGAGGTTAATGGCATAATCAATTGATGTTTAAGATTCAACATTCTTAATTCATGTTTCGGATTCCGGATTGTTCACGGGCCGAAGCAGTAAACGACGCCGTCGCTTGCTCCCAGCACGAAGCGGTTTCCTGCGACAGCCGGATTGCTGACCACCGGGGATCCCAGCTCATAATTCCAGATTTTTTTTCCGTCAGAGAGGTTCAGTAGAAAGAGATCTCCCCGCATGTTGGCGGCCAGCACCGATTTTCCGGCAATGACCGGAGAGGCTTCTATACGGCTTCCGGAATTGAAGGCCCACGCTTTTTTCCCGTTGTTCTTGTCAAAACAGTATACCTGTTTGTCGTGGTTACCGGTGACCACATAATTTCCGGCAAGTGCGGGAGAAGCGATGAAGGGCAGTTTGACATCGGGGTCCTGCCACTTCCAGGTCACAGTGCCCCCCTTGAGGTCCACCTGAGAGAATTTCCCGTCATAATCGCCTATCCAGGCTTTCGTGCCTTCCACAGCCACCGAGCCGGCAACATAGGTTGCCACATTGATCTTCCTGATGACTTTCCCCGAAGAAATGTCAACCAGGTGAAGGAAGCCGTCACACCCTCCGAAAACGGCCATCCCGGAATGACACGCAGCCGCCCCGTTGATGTAATTGTCCGATTCATACTTCCATTTTCCTTTGCCCGTCGCAGCATCGACACAATGTAAATAATAATCATAGCTCCCGACAAGAAGAGAGACCTCCTTGCCATTTCTGTACCAATTCGCCGAACCTATGATCTGGTTCTCGGTTGCGTATGTCCAGATTTTTTTCCCGGTTTTTAAATCGAGCGCGTACAGGATTCCTTGCAGGTCGCCGATATAAACGGTGTTGTCAAGGATCATCGCCGAAGCTTCAATGCTGTTTGACGCTTTGAATTTCCACAACAATTTTCCCTTCAGGTCGAGGCAATAGACCATTCCCTCCGTGGTGCCAATCACCACTCTTTCATTACATATCACCGGTGATGATTTGATCATGCTACCCGTGGCAAATGTCCACAGGAGTTTGGGCTTTGCAGGCAGATTGGCTGAAACGCTCCCGGTAAGACGCTGGTTTCCGCGGAAAATGTTCCAGCATCCCGGTTCCTGGCCCAAAACATTCATATGGAGAGAAATAATAAGCGTCAGCAACACATATCTCATGATCCTCAATTCCTGATTCTAAGTTTAATTATAATTATTGTATTATCTCAACCTTATTAATTCATTTCCCTGATTTCCAGTGCTCCGGTAGGGCAATGGCGTGCCACCATTTGTGCTGTTTGTACCAGAGCGGCATCCAGCGACTCGTCAAAAGGTATGCCGATAATTACATCAAATCCTCTTCCGATAAAGGTCAATCCGAACTTTTCCCGGTATTTTTTTGTCAGCCTGACACAAATTCCGCATTTGATACATTTCTCTTTTTCATACACAACACCCGAAGTCTGGATTTGTTTGGTGATGGCTCTCCTGGGAGTTGTCTGAAACCTTTTCTGATCGGCCTGACAGTTGTCGGAGTAGATTCTCAGTTTACAGTTCCCGGCTGCCCGGCAGTCACAGTGCATACATCTCCGGGCTTCTTCGATCGCTTCTCCGGGGGTAAATCCGGAAAAGTCAGCCGAAGGAAAATGGCGCCGTGCCGGGTTGGCTTCCTTCAGGTATTCCGCGAATTCCAGGTCATGGAGCTTGCCGAAGCGGGAGTTGAACATCCGGGGTTCTCCCCTGATGGTTTCATCATTCAGGTATTGTATAACTGAAAAGGCCGCCTCTTTGCCCTGGGCCACAGAGCGGACGGCCAGTCGGGATGAACGGATCACATTTCCTATGGCAAAAACCCCTTTTTCAGAAGTTTCATAGGTTTCCCTGTTAACTTCTATCCCTTTTGGTGTTCCTTTCAGCTGAAACGATTTGGTGAGGTCATCGATATTTCCGGTAGCGAGAACCAGGGCATCGTATGAGTTCTTCAATTCATCAAAAAATGTGTCATTCACCGTAACGCCGCCGTGAAAGACCACGCCAGTCTCCAGGATGGTATTAATTTCCTTGTCCAGGACTTCTTCGGGAAGGATATCGTGTGAGATGGCTGTCCGCAGTTGTCCGCCCGGTTTTCCTGCCCGGTCAAACAGGTGGGCATCCACGCCCTTCAGCCTAAGGTAATACGCTGCCGCCAGTCCGGCGGGACCTGCTCCCACGATGGCTGCCCTTTTCCCGTTGAGCGCGGGTACCGGCCAGGGATGAAGATCATTCTCATCGCCGACGAACCTCTTCAGCAGGCATATGGAAACTGCCTCATCGACGGTTTTGCGATGGCAGGCCCCTTCGCAGGGGGCAGGGCAGATCCTTCCCAGAACAGCAGGAAGTGCAATATCGCGTTTAACCACCCGGAGGCTTTCCTCCCATTTTCCCCCGGCAATGAGCCTGTTCATCAACGGAATGTTCATATGGGCAGGGCATCCCAGCTGGCAGGGCGCCTCACAATCTCCCACATGTTCGCTGAGCAGGAGTTCCAGGGCAATTCTCCTTCCTTCGCGGATCTCTTCGTCATCGGTAGTGATGCGCATCCCTCCGGATGCGGCAACGGAACACGACGGAAACATGCGTCCCGTGGCATCCTTCACCAGGCACAACATGCAGGAGGTAAAATGGTCCAGTTCCTCATCCATGCACATGGCAGGGATATGGATTCCTGCAGCTTTGGCGGCTTCCATCACGGAAGTCCCCTCGGGAACCTCCACACTCTTATTATCTATCTTAAGTTTGATCATGTTTGCTGGGTTCTTCAGAAGACATCAATGGCATTTTCAGGGCATGCCGGCCGGCAGGCATCACAGCGGATACACACTCCGGTGTCTATGACATGTTTCTCGTGCGGGGTGAAGGGAATAGCATTCACAGGGCATACCTGGGCACAAAGGGTACATCCGATACACTTCTCGTTTACCTGATATTTTATCAGGTGGGTACATTTTCCTGTCGGGCACCTTCCCTCCAGATGGGCTTCATATTCCTCCCTGAAATATTTCAATGTGCTCAGCACCGGGTTAGGGGCGGTTTTTCCCAATCCGCAGAGGCTTCCCTTTTTGGTCCAGAGGGCTACCTTTTCCAGCTCATCAAGGTCTTCGCGGCGCGCTTTTCCCTGGGTGACCTTTTCCAGGATGTCAAGCATACGCCGGGTCCCCAGGCGGCAGAAGGTGCACTTTCCGCAGGATTCATGCTGGGTGAAGGAAAGGAAGAAGCGTGCGATATCCACCATACAGTCGCTGTCGTCAAGTACCACAAGTCCGCCCGATCCCATCATGGCCCCCATCTCAGTGAGCGATTCAAAGTCAATGGGGGTATCTGCCAGGGAGGCAGGGATGCATCCCCCTGACGGACCTCCGATCTGAACCGCTTTGAAAGTGCGGCCATTGGCGATGCCTCCGCCAATTTCGAAAATCACCTGCCGGATGGTAGTACCCATGGGTACTTCAATCAATCCGCCCCGGACAACTTTTCCTGCCAGGGCAAACACCTTGGTTCCCTTGCTGTGTATCGTGCCGATGGAATTAAACAAGCCAGCACCCTCCCTCAGGATAAAGGAGATTTGCGCCAGGGTTTCCACGTTGTTGACCAGGGTGGGATGCCCCATATACCCTTTTTCGGCAGGAAACGGCGGGCGTATGCGGGGATAGCCCCGGTTGCCCATCAGCGACTGGAGCAGTGCGGTCTCCTCGCCACAGACAAAAGCTCCTGCCCCTTCATAGATTTCAGCGTCAAAGGAGAATCCCGACCCCAGAATATTCTCTCCGAGCAGGTTCTCCCGGTAACATGTAGCCAGTGCTTCCCGTATCCGCCGCACCGCCAGGGGATATTCCGCCCTGATGTAAAAGAATCCTTTCGTTGCGCCTGTCGCATAGGCTCCGATGATCAATCCCTCGATGACCCGGTAAGGATAGGATTCCAGAAGCATCCGGTCCATGAATGCCCCCGGGTCGCCTTCATCGCCGTTACATACCACATATTTCTGAGGATCGCCATGCCGGGCCACCAGTTCCCATTTGATGCCCGACGGGAATCCGGCTCCTCCCCGGCCACGGATTTGACTCTCTTTGACCTCATGAACCACCTCCGTGGGGGTCATTTCCAGCAAGGCCCGCCGGATAGCCCTGAAACCGCCCCGGCTTTTGTATTCTTCAATATCCAGGGGATTGATAATCCCCCGGTATTCCGTGGCGATGGGGATCTGATTACCCAAAAACGAACTGACCGGTTTGTCCCTCACATCCAATGCATATCGCTCAATGCCCTCCCATTTGGCATCGGTCTGGATGTATTCCACGGAATCGAGCAGTTTGCCCTTCAGCCTGGAAAAGAGTCCTGGGGGTTTAAAATGCTTGCCGACAATATCTTTGACATCCTCGGGCTTTACTCTGGAATAGAGCGTTGGTTCGCCCTCCGTGGGGACGATCTCAACCAGGGGAACCTGGTGGCACATCCCCACACAACCCACATGCTTCAGTTTCACTTTCAGGCCGTAACTGTTGACGGTAGTTTCCACAGCTTTCCGGATCTCATCGCTGCCGCTGGCCACACAACAGGATCCCAATCCGATGCGGATTTCACCCTGGATCTCTGTTCCATCCGCCAGACGGAATTTTTTCTCCTCTTTCTTGCCTGCCCGGGATTCGAAATCGGCAAGGATTTCATCCACCTGACTGGTGGTCACATGACCATAGGTTACCTGGTCGATCTGAACCACGGGGGCCAGGGTACAACATCCCAGACAGCTAACCTTCTCAAGCGTGTACTGGCCCTTCCGGTCGGTGGTTTCTCCCTCTCCCAGACCGAATTTCCTGGCAAAAGCGTCATACACCTGTCCTGATCCTTTTACATGGCAGGCAGTACCCACGCATATTTTTATCATATGTTCTCCGGCAGGCCGCAGCCGGAACTGGGAATAGAAAGTGGCTACGCTGATGATTTCAGCCGGAGTAATACCGGTATGTTCACCCACATGGCGCAATGCTTCCTTGGGAAGGTAGTTCAACTCCTTCTGAATGGCCTGAAGGATGGAAATCAGCGCTTTTTTTTCCTTCCCCTTTTCAGCAATGATCCGGTCGACAATCCGGCTTGTATTTTCCATTCCCTCCTTATTTAGACCCGATACACCATAGGGCATTTCCAGTCCTGACGAACATCCGGTTATTGGCAAATGCCGGGGTTGTCACGACCTTGACCCCCAGTGCACTTTCCGATACCAGGTTTTTTTCACGTGCCAGCGCAAAAGCCTGCATCTTGCCTTCGGTATCAAAAATGATCAGTTTACCGTCGGCAACTACCGGTGAGGAATAGTAGCCTGTTCCGCCGTCGTGTTCCCACAGTTTTTCCCCTGTTTTGGCATCGTAACAGGCCAGCACCCCATAGCTGGTTGCCACGAAGAGGAGTCCGCCCGATACCACCGGACTGGCGACTTCGGGGAGGTATTCATCCTGTTCCCAAACGACCTGTCCGCCCGAAGGATTGATAGCCACCAGGCGGGCATACTCATTGGCGGCAAATACCAGTCCTTCCCCAAAGGCAGGCGAGGATCCCACCTCTCCCGACAGGACAGATGCACTCCACAGTTGTTTGCCTGTTTCCGCATCATATCCGGCCACCAAGGGGTCGGCAGAGAGGATCACCTGGTATTTTCCGCCGATATTGGCCATGATGGGACTCGCCCAGGAGATTTTCACATTCCGGTTGGTTTCCCACAACATTTCACCTGTCTGAACATTCAGGGCGAGCAGTTTCCTCCCCTTGTTGGTATCATATTGAACGTATAATTTATTCTTCCACGCCAGGAGTGAGGAAGAGTGGCCGTAATGGTTGTCGGGCATGCCCAGGTTTCTCGCCCACATCCGTTTCCCGTTGTAATCCACGGCGAGGAGATCTCCGTTTCCGAAGATGGCGTAGACACAATTCCCGTCGGTAGTCACCGAGGGGGCTGCCAATCCGGTATCATCGGTGGTTTTGGGCGAGGTTGGCGGACTTCCCGGGATGTCACTGGCGGAGGCAGTCCACAGCAGTTTACCCCCGTACCTGTCATAGCAATAGATTTCCCTTTTCTGCGCGTTTGCGCCTGAGAGAAAGAGCCTGTCGCCCCAGATCACCGGTGAATTATTTCCCGCCAGGGGTACGTTGACTTTCCAGAGGATGTTCTTCCCCGAGGGACCGTCGAAATCGACAGGAACATTTTTGTGTGCCGATATCCCGTTTCCGAAAGCTCCCCGGAATGCGGGATAATGGGCCCTGAGGGTTCCAGCCTCCGGAAAGACAAAGTTGACCGTTGTTTCTGCTCCGGAAGTGGCGGGTAATGACATCTCCCCCGCCGGGGTCGTGGTGCTTCTGGGGGATTCATCGTCGCCGGCAAGCATTCCGATGCTGTCATCCGCGGCACTGCCGTCAGCCGCCAATAGCGAATCGCCAGATTGTAAAACAGGTTCCCCGCCTACTTCTATCACTTCAATGTTCTCTTCTGCCTTCGTCACCGGGAGGGACTCCCCGGGCTTGCCGGTACCAAACGAGGTCAGATGGTTGACCGATGCATGAGAGCCTGCCAGGGCAAGGATAAGCACTGCCGCACCCGAAATGAGGATCCATTTCTGAGACAGGAGGCGGGCTTGCAACTCATCCTCGCCATGGGGTTCCGGAACTTCAATTTTCGATTTCAGGGAATGGTACATCCGCAGAGCAAAGGCAAACAGAACAGCGCCGAACAGCAACAGATAGCTTCCCGTCCTGATCTGCCAGTGACTGTTGAAATAAGCTTTCCGGGCCAGGAGGTCCATGTTCCGGATGTCATTTTTCAGGGCATCATCATCGGGATTCTCCGACAGGCGCTCCACCAGTACCTCCATGGCCTTGCTCTCCAAAGGATCAAAACGGCTCACCTGCCAGTAATTCAGCAGCAGGAGAAATGAAACCGCCAGGCAGAAAATCCCGGAAACCACGGCCACATTCCGCGATAATGTCAATTTGTTCTCTATATTCATCGTCATTCGATATGGTAGGATCAACTTTTTCTCTCCACCGGACAAAAATCCATGCACCTTCCGCAGCTGAAACACGCTCCGTTGTTGGGCACATAGTCCTCGTTTCTCCTGAATATCACCTGGTTCAGGAGGGTCATCCCGATCACCAATCCGATAAAGGCTCCGGCAGCAGTGCTGCCATACTTGAATTTTCTGCGGATTCCCCGGGCTTCCTCCACCAGTTGATCCATCGTTTTGGCCGAGCTGAGAAAAGTCTGTACGTCGATATTATCCCGATCCTTTTTTACTTCCGGATGGGTGATCAGTAATTCGGCAAGATAAACATCGGGATTTGCTTTGGAAAGCCGGATATGGGCTTTGAAACCCACAAAGCCGCCGGCGGCCATCCATACCGGAATCAGCAGGGCATACACAAGAAACCGTTTTGCTCCGTCGTGCGATCCCTTGATTACTTTGGGATCAGTCGGGCGGTCGATGGCATCGAAAGGACAGGAGGTGGTACACAGTTTACAGCGGATACAATGGGCAGGGGTGATGGTCAAATGCCATTTGGAGACCGTCGAGGTCCAGTTCAGGAGAACGCCGTAGGGGCATAAAAACCGGCAGTAAGGCCTGCCGATGAACAATCCCGTCAGGAGGAATGCCACGCCCAGGATGGTCATCAGAAAGGGGGCGTCCATCCTGAAAATCCCCACAAAAGGATCATAACGGCATACCAGGAAATCACTCCCCGTCGCCGCGAAAAGGAGCGCCAGCGCCAGGTATATGTAAGGAATCAGTCCCAAGGTTTTCCGGAGCCACGAAGGCATGGAAATGGGTTTCACGATGATCAGGTCCTGAATTACCCCAAGGGGACAGGCAGCCCCACAAAAGACCCTTCCAAAGAAAAGGCTGAAGATCAGGGGTAACAAAAAAAACAACAGTACCGTCACCGAAATGGCGTAACTAGGATCGGCAAATGAAAGGGCGACATTCTGCAAAGAGCCTACGGCACAGATGCAGCCATCACGATAAAATCCAAAATAGAGGAGTGTAAAAACCGACAACCAAAGGATGCCCTGTCTTGAACGCTTGCACAACACAAACCAGGCCGACAAAGCCATGACAGCGGTGAGCACAGCCACATCCAACCATTCCATGGCCGTGGAACGGGGCTCAGGGGTGAGGGTGTGGGGCTGTGCATACCCTGATTCAAATTCAGGCTTCGGAAAACGCTGCTGCTGCCCGTACATCCCCGTCACCAGCGTAAACATAAGAAGCCAAACCAGAAGAAACCTCGTTGCTATTTTAGATCCTTTGTTCATATTTAGATCCTTTGTTCATACGACTTTTAAACATTCAAATCCAAACTCAAATACATCAACCCGTTACACCATGAATCTTAATCTTAATCTTAATTTTAACCTCAACCTCAACCAGTTACACCACATATTAAACTCAATCTCAACCAGTTACGCGGCATATCTTAATCTCAACCTCAACCTGTCAGAGCGGAGCGACGGCTCTTGACCTTAACCTCAGCCTTAACCCCTTCTAAGTTATTAATCCTTTGTAAAGTCCCCCTTCACCAGGTAGGCTTCGCTGGCCTTCACACGGCGGATGGCATTGGAGGGACAGGAGCGGGCGATGGCGCACTGGTTACAATTAACGCAGAGGTTGTGCATGATCTGCAGGTGCAACGATCCGTTCCCGAAGGAAGTACATCCCTTGACGCATTTTCCGCAGCCGATGCACAGATTTTCGTTTATTATATATTCGAAATAGGGTTCTTCGATGAATTTGCGGCTGATGGCGGAAGTCGGACAGAGCTGATTTTCGCCGGCGGTGCTGAGTGCGTTGCTGTTGGGTTTAAGATATCCTCCGCAGAGGTCGCAGTAACCGCAAAGGTCAAATGCGTGCACACATTTGACTGCCGAGGGTGTCAGGACACACTCTGTGGCGCATCTTCCGCACTGGGTGCATTCAAAGGGGTCGATCTGCCACACCCATTTTTCCCGGGAAATCCCTGCGGCAGCAAATCCGGCAATGCCACCCATTGCCAGTGCCAGGGAGATCCGGGCACCTCCCCGGATGAATTCCCGCCTCGATTTGATTTTATCATTTTCCATGACCGCTCTTCTTCAAATTACAAGAGGCTGATTTCTTACACTTTCCGCAGGGTGCAGACTCCCTGCAATTGCCCTGCCGGGTCACTTTTCCTGAAATCAGCAGGTAACCTGCAGCCCCCATAAGTCCGACAGTCAGGAGTCCCCGGGTGCCCCGTTTTAAAAAATCCCTCCTTTCCATGGTCACAATTTTTCAAAAACGCGGATCATTTTTTTCCCGGGATCGAGGGCATATACCCTCCCCTCTTCATCACAGGCCAGATCAGGGGCTTTCTGGTCTTCACCGAATTTTGCCGGAGCGGCCACCACCCCCACGAACTCTCCCGAGGCTTTGTATTCCTTGATCCTGACGACTCCCTTTTCGGCGGTGACGAAGTTACCGTTGGGCAGGGTTGCAATATGGGCGGGATTACAACAGCCGCTAAATCCTTTCACCCCGGCAAGGGATGCGTTCCAGAATCCCCTCAGTTCCCCGTCGTAGGTATAATTTTCAAGGGCGTGTTTACCGGGATTGACAACCCACAGTTCATCAAAGGAGTTGACCAGCAAGTCAAAAAAAGGACTCGGTACAATAAAACCATGATTGGAATTATCCCCTGATTTACCTTCAAATTCAAGTTCTTTGACCCCATCGCGACCAAAGCGGCATACTACCCTTCTGCCCGCGTCGGCAGCGAAAATATCCTCCCCTGATGCATCGATGGAGGTGATGACAGAATTTTCAGCGAGTCCTGAAAAGGATGACACCAGGGTGCCGGTGGCATCCAGGGATACAATACGGTTGCCTCCGCCCACATAAAAGCGGTCTCCCAAGGCTTTGACACATGCCGGATCCATATCAACGGGGGCCTCACTGATGAGCTTCCCCGCCAGGTCAAGGACTACAATTTTCCGGTCTCCGGCTACAACCAGTTTCCCTTCCGCATAGGAAATGGCTGCCGGATGGTCCAGGTTAAGCTTGAAATTGCGGCTTTCTTTGTAAAGGATGATCTCTTCGGGGACTTCCAATTGCGAATCCATATCATACGCATAGGGATTGGCCTGCTGTCGCCCCGGATGTTTCAAAAGGTAATCCGCGACAATGACTCCTACAATGACCAAAGCCATGCCGATGAGGAAGAAGGTGATTGCCTTGTTTTTCATTTTTCAGGTTATTTGCGCAAGTTAATACATATCATGGTTTTTGAATCGCGGGCGACCAGATATCCGTCGGCCAGCGCCAGGGGAGCCCAGGCATCGTGTCCGTCGGCGATCACTTTTGCCTGGTCGAGTTCTTTATATCCCGAAGAGGAAGGCTGAAGGATAAAGAGTGTTCCCTCTTCGTTGAGCAAATAGATTTTGTTGTCAGCCATGAAGTAAGGGCCCAGTCCGAATCTTTTTTCAGACCCGCTGGCCCACACGATTTTCCGGGTGTCGGAAGGGTTTACACAAACCAGTTGATTCCGCAGGGGTCCTCCGTCTTTTGGCAGGATGCCGAAAAGATGGCCTTCCCAAAACAAGGGCGTTTGCTGTTCACATGCCAGCCCTCCGCTGGGTTTGTATTCGTAAAGCATTTCCACGTCGAATTTATCACCTGATGGCGTTAAGTGGAGGACCATGCTTCCGGAGCCATATCCTGCCGTAATGAAAATTTTCCCGTCGGGCATACATACCGGGGAAGGCGCGACGACCTGTTTATTCCAGGCCTCTGTTTCCCAAAGCACTTTGCCTGCCTCAGGACCATCGGCTGCAATTCCTGCTATTCCCCCGGAAGCGCTGTACACATACATCCTGCGACCGTCAAAAGTAAAGGGAATGATGGATGAATGCGACATCTTCCAGCCGCGGGGATTGGGTGTTTCCCAGATTTTCCTGCCGGTAAGGAGATCGACGCCGATCATCAGGGCAGTTCCTCCTGTGGCGAGTACTGCCACATTTCCGTCGATCAGGGGACACTGCCCGGTATACCACAATGGCACCTCCGACCGGTATTCCTTTTCGATGTCAATTCCCCAGCGGAAGTCGCCGGTCAGGCGGTCGAGGCACATGACATGACACCGGGGTCCCATGGTCACAATAAAACTGTCGGTGACGGCAGGAACCGTTCGTGACATACCATGGTTTCTCTTCACATGCACGTTGTACCCCCTCCTCCACTGCTCCTTTCCCGTGGTAAGTGAAAAGCAGCGCAGAAAATCGGCACGTTCCTCCTCGTGGTAATCCAGCACATAGACCAAGCCTTCATAAATGGCAGCCCCGGAGTGGCCTTCTCCCAATTCGACCGACCAGCGGACATCAGGACCTGAGGATCCGAATTTCGCCAGCAAAGGTATGCCCGAGCGGGAAATATTGTCAAAATGTTCACCGCGGAACCGGGGCCAGGTTTCTGTCAGGGGGGTGTAATCATCGGCGTACCGGTCGAAGAGGGTGCCGATGTCAACCGTATCACCCACACCCCCGGAACCCCGGTTGTCCATGCCCGGAAGGCTTTGCGTAAAATCCCGGGTAGGGTCGTAATTCACCCACCACATCAAAATAATTACAGACAAGCCCGTCAGCACATAGGTTGCTATCTTAGGAATCTGGTTCTGATCAATTTTCACGCTTCATCCTCATTGGATTTTAAATACCATCAGGACTTCTCCGTGGCGGAGAAACATTTTCCCGTCGCGGATAAAAGGGTGTGCCCAGTGGGGGCCGCTGCCGTCGGTAATGCGGAATGAACTCACCAGGTTGAATTTTTCAGGATCAGGGAGCAGCAATCCCACATTTCCCCTCTTCTCCTCATACAGATAGAACATTCCATCGGCAAACACGATGGAACCTTTGTTTTCCCAGGTGGTTTCCCATTTCACCTCACCGGTGTTCCAGTCAAGGCACACCCAATTTCCTTTGCCGTTGTTGATCCAGTTGGATCCGTATAGGTAACCATCGTGTACGATTACCCCGTGGTGATGGTTATCGAGTACGTCACTGAAGAATTTTTCGGTAACACCGGTTCCTTCGTTATTCATTTTCAGCATCACAGCCTTGTAGTCATACCCCATTGAGATAAAGATCTCATCCTTGTAAAAGATCGGCGTGTTGGCCCAGATCAGTCCAGACTGATCCCATTTTTCACTGCTCCAATACTGGTATGACCAGGCCACCTTTCCGGTTTCGGGAACGATGGCGATCAGGTTTTGTCCTGTTGCTGCCAGGATCAACCGGAATTTGTCATATTCATAAATTACGGGAGAAATATAGCACCGGGGTCCGCCAACCGGTTCGGTACGCCAAACCTCTTTTCCCGTCATTTTATCGAAAGCCACCACCGAAGTCTTTGCCCCTCCCGGGGAACAGATCACCCGGTCACCATCGACCAGGGGACTTTCGGAAATTCCCCAGAGATGCCACTCCGACTCATAATCGCGGTCAACTTCCACAGCCCATATCACTGATCCGTCGGCCCGGTTCAGACAGCTGAGCCGGCCTGATCCCGAAAACACATAAATCCTCTCTCCGTCAATGGTGGGAGATGTTCGGGTGTCGGGATAGGACTGCTTCCAGGCGACACCATATGTACGCTGCCACAAAATGTTTCCCTCCATATCGACCGCGGAGATATAATCAAGGGTATCCTTCAACCCCGTTATGTAAATAATATTGTCGGCCATGATGGGAGAAGAAAAACCTTTCCCCAGGTTATCCACCTTGAGCAAAAGTTCAGGTCCTTCGGCAGGCCATGATTTCAGGAGTTTTTTTTCGCTTCCGAATTTTCCGTCACGCATTTCACCGCGCCATTGGGCAACTTGGGCCGCAGAGGAAAAACTGAGGAAAAAAAACAGGAGGATAAGCAGTCCTGAGCCCACGGATGCATTGGCTTTTCCTTCCATCTTCCAGATATGATTCCGGTTCGTCATTTTACCTGATTTTATAAACGATAAGTGCATTCCCGTGCCGGACCAGAAGGCGGCCGTTGTCGATGACCAGATGGGCCCAGTGCTGCGCAGTGCCCAATGACACCTTGGTCTTTCCCAGAATGTTAAGTCCCCCGGGATCGGCCTCCGCCATGAAAAGTTCGCCCCGGTCGGTATACCCGAACAGCAGTCCGTCAGCAGAGATGACGGTTCCGTTGGCCAATCCCTTCGCCTGGTATTTTTCCTCACCTGTTTTCCAGTCGATGGCCATCCAATAGCGGTTTTGATCTCCTGAACCGTATATATATCCGTTCACCAGGACCGCACCCCCGATACGGTTATCCATTGATTTGGACACCCATTCCGGGTGAACGGAAGTGCCGTCGGCCGAAAGCCTGAGTTTTACCCCGCCCTGTCCGTATCCGCTGAAACAAAACAGAGCCCCGTCATGATAAATGGGGGTATTGGCCTGAACGCTCCATTGGTTGGGATGGTGAAAGGTCCATAATAATTTGCCGGTTTGGGCATCCAGTCCGGCAATATGGGATGCAGTATGGGTAACCAGCAGGGTACGGCCCGGGATTTTCACCACCAGGGGAGTACAATAGCCCGAGAGGTCACCTTTCACCTGGGCTGACCACAGCAAAGCTCCGGTCATCCGGTCCAGGGCCACAACGGTCTTTTCAGGACCCCCCGGGGTTACAAAGAGCTTGTTACCGTCGATGGCAAAGGTTTCGGTGACACCCCATTGCACGTTGCGCCCTCCAAATTCCTGGAAAGTATCCTTTTTCCACTTTACCTTTCCGGTTTCCGAATCCATGCAGGTAACCACCCCCAATCCCGAATACTGGTAGAGAAGATTTCCCGCAATGACCGGCGAACTTCTCGATCCGGGGTAACTCTCCGTAAATTCGGGAGCATATGGGACTTTCCAGAGAAGCTTTCCTTCATTGGACAACGCATAAACATACCCCATGTTTTCCTCTGTCCCCGAAAGATAAATCTTGCTGTTGGCCACGACGGGCGAAGAAAAACCAGCCCCCAACTGATCATAACTCCAGAGAATCTGCGGGCCTTCTGCCGGCCAGCTTCGCAGCAGCCCCTTATCATCATAATTTCCGTTCCCGTGAGGCCCCCGCCAGAGCGTGGGTGCCTGTGCAAAAAGAAATCCACTTGCAGCCAAAAAAATGACAGTAACAAACGCTTTAATATTCATATTCTTTCAAATTATAAAACTTTTGAATTAAAGAGTTACTTTCCGAACATCGATTTGTGCCGAAAAATAATTTAAAATTCTTTAACTCAGAGGAAATTAACAGCATGTTAACAAAACAAAACCTGCTGAAATAAACAGGAAATACCCGCATGATCTGACAGGCCATGCAGAATTCATGGAATTAATCTGAAAAATTACAACCGGAAAGTGACTTCCGCCAGGGAGCGGTCACCTCGTTGCCGCAACCGGAACCTCCGGGAAGCGTAAGGTTGTTGATTCCAGGATGCAAGACAACCCCTGAATATCATCCGGAACTTTCTTCGTCGGCCAATTTATCCATCTCCCCACCCATTTTCTGCTGATTGAGGATTTCGACAATTTCCACAGGATTGAGCCGTTTCACATTGGTGATGACCATGTCGTCCTTCAGAAAATTGCCATATTGATTGCATTCATCAATGACTCCCCGAAAAATATCTTTCAGCAACGCTTTCAAAGGCAAAATTACCACCGCCGTGGTATAATCAAGCTTTGTCGTAAATTCCTCTATCTCACCTTCATTTCTGTCAAGCACATATTTTAACTCGTCATAAAGCAGTTTTTTTTGCATCGCAGTGAGTTCCTTCCCCCCCTGGCTCAGAAAAACCACGAAATAGCGCAACTTCTGACCCTTTCCTCCCAATCCGGTCGAAATAAAAACCTGCTGTTCGTCGAGCAGGGAACTCTGCAACAACATCCTGCTCTCCTGAAGCGCCAGAACCGACCATTCCCGCATTCCCTCATCGGGATTCTTAAAATACTTCTCGATGGTCCTGAAAGATTCCACTTCAACCGAAGAAGCCAGTGCTACCAAGATTTTTCTTTTCAGTTCAGCTGGCTGAGACGGATCAAACAATAATTCCTTCTGTTCAATCATTAGACCGACATCTTTCCCTTTGCGGAATTTCCCGGCAAATTCAAAATACTCTATCTGGAGCTGAACATCGATCTGTTCCTCCAGAATGTTAAAATTCTCAGGTATATTTTCCAGCGCTTCCTGAATTCTTTTGTATAGGAACTCTTCGTCCATCCGATGCTTTTGAGTTGGAACACAAAAATAGCACCTTCCGTCAATTTACAATTAAAAAAAGCCTGTTATCTTTGACACACTTAACATCCGGGTTCTGCAGGTCGGAACCTTTCGTGGGCCCTGGCAGCGGTGCCCCAACAATTCCTGAGACCTATGAAAAGAATCGTCCTCCTTCTCCTGGCGGCTCTTCTGGCAGCCTGCCAAACCCCAGACACGAAGATATCCTCTCCCGGAGGGGGGAAAGTCGTTGTTTACCAGGTTTTCACCCGCCTCTTCGGAAATACCCACACCACCTACAAGCCGTGGGGCACCCCGGAGGAGAATGGCGTGGGCAAAATGAACGATTTTACCGACAAGGCCTTGCAGGAGATCAGGGCGTTAGGGGTGACCCATATCTGGTATACGGGAATACCACATCATGCCACGGTAACCGATTACTCCTCCTTTGGCATCACCCCCGACGATCCCGACGTGGTCAAGGGGCGTGCCGGCTCGCCCTATGCGGTAAAAGATTACTACAGTGTCGATCCCGACCTGGCGGTTGATCCGGCACGAAGGCTGGAGGAGTTCCGCAGCCTTGTGGAGAGGAGCCACCGTGCGGGGATGAAGGTGATCATCGACATAGTCCCCAACCATGTGGCGCGCCGCTATGAGAGCATCGCCAAACCCGCGGGAGTGGCCGGGTTCGGGGAAAATGACGACACCACGGTGGAATATGCCCGTGACAACGACTTTTACTATATTCCGGGGAAGCCTTTCGAGGTTCCGGAACCACAGAACGGATACCAACCCCTGGGAGGGGAAGCCCATCCGTTGGCCGACGGCTATTTTGGGGAAACCCCCGCCAAATGGACCGGCAACGGCTCCCGTGAACCCCAGCCTTCCCACTGGGACTGGTATGAAACGGTAAAAATCAACTTCGGGGTGCGCCCCGACGGGAGCAAGGATTTTGACCTTCTGCCCGAAGGGTACGACCAGAAGCCCGTGGAAGCCCATTTTGCCTACTGGCAGGACAAGGATGTGCCGGCATCATGGGTGAAATTCCGCGATATCGCCCTCTTCTGGCTCGACCAGGGGGTCGACGGCTTCCGCTTCGACATGGCCGAAATGGTGCCCGTGGAATTCTGGAGCTTCATGAACTCCTCCATCAAACATAAAAATCCGGAGGCCTTCCTGCTTGCCGAGGTCTACAATCCTACGCTTTACCGCGATTATATTCACAAAGGTAAGATGGACTATCTCTATGACAAAGTGGAGTTGTACGACACGCTGAAGCACATCATACAGGGGCATGGATCGACCGACCACCTGGCGGCTGTCCAGGCCGGACTGGCCGATATAGAACACCACATGCTGCACTTCCTGGAGAACCACGACGAGCAGCGCATCGCCAGTCCGGGATTTGCCGGCGATCCCCGCAAGGCCCTGCCGGCAATGGTCCTTTCGGCTACCATCAGCACCTCCCCTACGATGATCTATTTCGGCCAGGAGGTAGGAGAACCGGGGGCTGAGGAACCAGGGTTCGGAGATCCGTCGCGCACCTCCATCTTCGACTACATTGGGGTACCCCACCATCAGCGATGGATGAACGGCGGCGCATTCGACGGCGGGGCGCTTCTTCCTGAAGAGGCCGCCTTGCGTGAATATTATAAGAAACTGCTGAACTTCACCCTCGCCAGTCCTGCCCTTTTGGGCGAATACCGCGAAATACACACCTTTAACAGGGAGCGCACCCCCAGCTACGGAGATAAGCTCTTCAGCTTCGTCAGATGGGCAGAGGGAGAAAAACTGATCATCGTCTGCAATTTCGACGCCACAGCCGGGCAGAGTGTAGAGCTGCAGCTTCCGCAGGAGATCACCAACGCCTGGGGAGTGAAAGAAAGGACCCTGACGATGAAAGATCAGTTGTCGGAAGAAACAGTGCCACTGAAAGTAACAGGGACGGGGGCCTCCTTGCAACTCACCCTTCAGCCCCTGCAATCCCTTATTCTCAGGATGGACGATAAGTAATGGAGGCAGTCCCACACGAGCGGCAAACTCCGGGGGAAACCGGTGTTCACCACCGCCTCTGCACTGGCCTTCCTGGTCTTCATCCTGGTATATTTCCCCTGTATCGGCGTGGTGGCCACCATCGGCAAAGAGTCAGGCCACTGGAAATGGAGCCTTATTTCCGTTGTCTATACCACCCTGTTAGCCTGGGTGCTCGCTTTCGTCACCTACCAGGGCATTAACCTCTTTTTGTAGTAACTATGCGGAACGGGAATGGCACTTCGAGCCCCAATGGAAAAGCATCGTTTCCCTGGCCGAATCCATACCCAATCAGGGAATCTTTTGTACACCACCGGAATACCCAAACCACCTACAAGCCGTGGGGCACCCCGGAGGAGAATGGCGTGGGCAAAATGAACGATTTTACCGACGCAGAAAACTGTTTTTATTCATTTTATTATTCCGGTGAAAATGTAAGTTTGCAAGCCAATTTAAATTCTGCAAAGTGAATAAAATAGTATTAACCATTGCCGTGGCGGGGATATTGATCTCGTGCGGCAAAAAACAACCCGTAACCGAGGTGATGAACCCGTTTTTTGAAAAGTATGACACCCCCTATGAGGTGCCGCCATTCGACAAGATCCTGAATGCCCATTATCTTCCGGCCTTCACGGAAGGAATGACGCAGCACGCTGCGGAAATCGAGGCCATTGCCGGCAACGCCGAAGCGCCTACCTTTGCCAACACCATCGAAGCCCTCGACCGGAGCGGTGACCTGCTGAGCAGGGTTTCCATTGTTTTCTTCAACGTGAAGGAAGCCCACACCAACGATTCCCTCAATGCCATCGCCGAGGAAGTGGCTCCGAAGCTCTCGCAACACCATGATGCCATTCTCCTGAATGAAACTCTTTTTGCACGGGTGAAGGCCGTTTACGAGAACCGTGACAGCCTGACCCTCACTCCGGAACAGATGCGTCTGGTCACTGAGACCTACAAAGGTTTCGTCAGGGGGGGCGCCAACCTTCCAGCCGAAAAGAAGGAAGAACTGAAGAAGATCAACGAGCAGTTGGCGCTTCTTGACCTGAAATTTGACAAGAACCTGCTGGCTGAGACCAACGGCTTCAAGCTGGTTCTGGAAGATAAGGCCGACCTGGCCGGACTTCCGGAGAATGTAGTGGCAGGAGCTGCCGAGGAGGCCAAAGCCGCCGGCATGGAAGGCAAATGGGTCTTTACCCTGCAGAAGCCAAGCTGGATTCCCTTCCTCACCTATTCCGACAAAAGAGAACTCCGCGAGAAGCTCTACAAGGCGATGTACAACCGCGCCAACAACGACAACGAAAACGACAACAAGGAGGTGATTCGCCAGTACCTGAAGCTGAGGCTACAGAAGGCCAACCTGATGGGTTATCCCAACTGGGCATCCTTCGTGGTCGACGACAACATGGCCAAAACACCTGAAAATGTGTATAACCTGCTTACCCAGGTGTGGACCCCGGCCATCGCCCGAGCCAAAGAGGAAGCCGCCGACATCCAGGCGATGATCGACCGCGAAGGAGGCAACTTCAAACTGGAGAGTTGGGACTGGTGGTATTATGCCGAGAAGGTGCGGAAGGAGAAGTTCAACCTTGATGAAGAGCAACTGCGTCCCTATTTCGAGTTGAACAATGTCCGCGACGGGGTTTTTGGCGTGGCCAACAAGCTTTATGGACTCACCTTCACCAAAATGGAGAACATGCCCCTCTTTCACCCCGAATGCGAGGTGTATGAGGTGAAAGACGGCGACGGCTCCTTCATCGGGGTACTCTACATGGATTATTTTCCGCGGGCATCGAAGAAGGGAGGCGCCTGGATGACCAACTACCGCGAGCAGTACACCTCTCCCGACGGAGTCAACGTGCGGCCGGTGGTCTCCATCACCTGCAACTTCTCCAAGCCGGTAGGCGACAAGCCTTCCCTGCTAAGCTATGACGAGGTGGAAACCCTTTTCCATGAATTCGGGCACGGACTGCATGGACTGCTGTCGCAGTGCACCTACAAGAGCCTGGCAGGGACCAACGTTCCCCGCGATTTCGTGGAACTCCCCTCCCAGATCATGGAGCACTGGGTCGACCAGCCTGAAGTGCTGAAAATGTACGCCCGCCACTACCAGACCGGCGAGGTAATCCCACAGGAATTGATCGACAAGCTGGATAAGGCCGGCAAATTCAACCAGGGTTTCGCCACCTCGGAATTTATCGCCGCCGCCCTGTTGGACATGGATTACCACACGCTGACCAATGCCGACAACATCGATGTCAACGCCTTTGAACTGAAAGCCATGGAAAAAATAGGGCTGATCAGCCAGATCATCCCCCGCTACCGGTCGACCTATTTCGCCCATATCTTTTCATGGGGCTATTCGAGCGGTTACTATGCCTACACCTGGTCGGAAGTACTCGACGCCGACGCCTTTGAAGCCTTCAAAGAGGCCGGCAACATCTTTGATCCTGCCGTAGCCAAAGCCTTCCGAAGCAACATTCTGGAAAAGGGCGGCACCGAAGATCCGATGAAACTCTACCTGCAGTTCCGCGGTAAGGAGCCCAACATCCAGCCTCTGCTGAAAAACCGGGGACTAAATTAAACATAACTTTTCCACGAAATACAAGTAAAACGTCCAAGTCGTTTTTTGCAGGCTTATCTATTTATTATAACGTCAACCTTAATTGAGTTGTAAGAAATAGATTTTGTCTGTCGATAGGCGGTCGGTGTTGCAGTTTAACCTACTGCCAACGGTTATTTGTACTATTCAATTTATATTGCACCTCGTTTTTATTCTTTTATCACTTTTTGATTCAATTTCTGGTTATGGGTTTCAAGCTTTAATAAGTAAATCCCGTTTTTCAGTCCCGATAAATCAATATGGTTTTCCTTCACGTGATCCGTGCAAAAGAGTTGTTTGCCCTTTATATCGTACACTTCAACTTTGATGATGGGATCATTAACCTGCAGGTCAAACCATACCATCCCCTTTGTAGGGTTAGGATAAACAATGATATGGTCATTTTTAGTCAGATCGCCCACTGGTGTGAGGTCGGGCATCCACACGACAGCAAAGGCTTTGTAGGTTATCGTGTTATCGCCTACAGTGGCAGTTCCCGCATTGATGTAATACGCAGGGCTGTCGGCGGCAGTCGCCCACACAGTACCCACGCCGGCCATATTGCTTTTGGTCGTGGTATAGCCCGGCTTGTCGTGATAATTGCGTCCATAAATTGGTTGTACCCTCACAGTTCCGTCCACATTGATGCATACAGGATTGTTAACCCCGGCGAAACTGCTTAAAGCAGCCGTGAAAACCTCACTGCCGGCCGGAGTGGAATCCAGCGTTTTCATAAAGCGGTTGGTGATAACACCGCTGAAAAAGGGCTGCAAAAGTTCCAGCGCTTTATACAGGTTGTCATTCCCATGCCCCGCCGCAATGAGTTTATCAATAAGCTTGGCCGCCTCGTTGGTCAAAACAATCGTCGTACCCGCGCCGACATACCACAACTTGAGCGATATGCCCTCCGAATCCCGCGCGCCCGTTTCGGTGACGGCGCTGCCCTTGATAACCGCCGTAATCGTCGCGTCTCCGGTCAGGGCGGTTGTCGCCGCGCCCGTGAGCGTGATCACGATGTTGTTGCCCGTGCCTTTGGCGGCGGTGTAGTTAAGCCCCGCGGGAAGCCCGGTCAGCGTCACGTCGGAGGCCGACACGCCCGCCTTGACCGTGCCGGTGGTCACGTTGATGTCCCACGTCTTATCCCGCGCGGAGGGGGTCTTGTTGTTTATCTGCAGGATTGCCGTATCGTCCGTGGCCGTCCCCGAAACGGTGACGTAGGGCGACCATGCAATGGCGAAGGCTTTGTAGCGGCCGCCGATTTTGTCTGAGGAACCTGCGTCAATGTAATATTCCGGACTGTCGGCGGCAGTCGCCCACACAGTACCCACGCCGGCCATATTGTTTTTGGTCGTGGTATAACCCGGCTTGTCGTAATAAACGCATCCGAAAATCGGTTGTATTGCAAACGTTCCGTCCGCATTGACATCTACAGGATTGTTCAACCCGGCGAAACTGCTTAAAGCAACCGTAAAAATCTCACTGCCGGCAGGATTGGACGCCAGCGTTTTCATAAAGCGTTCGGTTATAACGCCGCTGAAATAGGGCTGCAAAAGCTCCAGCACTTTATACAGGTTGTCATTCCCATGCCCCGCCGCAACCAGCTTGTCGATCAAGTAGCCGGCGCCTTCGTAGGCGTATTCGTTGGTCAAAACAATCGTCGTACCCGCGCCGACATACCACAGCTTGAGTGCTATGCCCTCCGAATCCCGCGCGCCCGTTTCGGTGACGGCGCTGCCCTTGATAACCGCCGTAATCGTCGCGTCTCCGGTCAGGGCGGTTGTCGCCGCGCCCGTGAGCGTGATCACGATATTGTTGCCCGTCCCTTTGGCGGCGGTGTAGTTAAGCCCCGCGGGAAGCCCGGTCAGCGTCACGTCGGAGGCCGACACGCCCGCCTTGACCGTGCCGGTGGTCACGTTGATGTCCCACGTCTTATCCCGCGCGGAGGGGGTCTTGTTGTCTATCTGCAGGATTGCCGTATCGTCCGTGGCCGTCCCCGCGACGGTGATAGCGTCTGCGGACATCCACCCAATGGCTTTATAAAAATAAGTTACTCCTCCACTGACCAGTGTTCCGGCGTCAACGTAATCACTTTCGCTGTCGGCCGAGGTGAAAAGCACAGTTCCAACTCCCGCGATATTCCCTGTGGTTGTGGAAAAACCCGCATCCCCATAATAATCGCGTCCGTGAATCAGTGCAACGATAAGGTCTCCATCCGCGCCGATACCGATAGGATTATTATATATGGAGGAAAAAATGCTCAGTTCGGCGGTCTTGGCTTCGCAGTCGGCGGGGGCGGCGGCAAGCGCGGCCATATAATCGGCGGGGATTGCACCGCCCGAAGTTCCTTGAAGTCCGACTAAAGTCGCATACAAGCTCATCTTCCCATACCCCGCCGCTATCAGCTCGTCAATCAACTTGCCTTCTTCCTCGTTGGAGAGGACAAAGGTTGTGGCTGTATTGGTAGTAGTTTCGTTCCCCGGAACGGGCAAAGCATTCACCTTGCCAATCAGGAAGATGAATAATGCTAAAATTACAAAAATTTGTTTTTTCATGATTTTCACTTTATAGCTGTTCTTTCATCAATTTTCAAAATGAGGCACAACGATTGGCGGTATGAAAAGTTGCCGGTTGCGGACGACTCCCTATCAAGTTACACAAAAGAAAAAGCAGGCTACAACCCTTGAATAACCTACTGTCCCGGCAATTTTTTATACCGCGTGTTCTATAAGATGGGGCAATGGCGCTCCGGCCAGGTTCAATTCCGCAGCGCTGGTGATGTCAGGTTTCTTCAAAGAACGGATAAGCATTCTATTCCAAAAAAACGAATGTTGTTCTGATTTTATAAAATTTCGCGTTTAGGGCTAATACTTATACATACGGAAAAACCGTTCAATCTATTCAAATACCAGCAGTATTGTATGTTCAACACTTGATTTTATCTCTCCTTCTTTAGTGCAATAAATTTAAAGAAAAAAAGGTAGTTTTTAATCGTTTTCGCAGTTTTATTTTTAAGTTTTTTGCTTCATCCCGCATTAGCTCTTTTTTTGTAAGTTATGTTTTCCTTTGCGTCCCAAAGGGACAGCTTGGCGTTCAAAGGTTCAATGGCACTGGTTCAAAAGTTCAACAATGGTTCAATGGCACTACGTGCCGTTCAAAAGTTCAACAATGGTTCAAAGGCTTCGCCGTTCAAAGGTTCAACTTGTTAATTCAGCTTCGCTGCATTTTCTGTCGTCGCTCGGCATAGCTCAAGCAAGCTTGGCTCTACACTCACTCCTAAGAAAATTGGTAATTCGTAATTGGTAATTCGTAATTCGTAATTGTTCAAAGGCTTCGGCGTTCAAAAGTTCAACAATGGTTCAAAGGTTCAACTTGTTAATTCAGCTTCGCTGCATTTTCTGTCGTCGCTCGGCATAGCTCAAGCAAGCTTGGCTCTACACTCACTCCTAAGAAAATTGGTAATTCGTAATTGGTAATTCGTAATTCGTAATTGTTCAAAGGCTTCGGCGTTCAAAAGTTCAACAATGGTTCAAAGGTTCAACTTGTTAATTCAGCTTCGCTGCATTTTCTGTCGTCGCTCGGCATAGCTCAAGCAAGCTTGGCTCTACACTCACTCCTAAGAAAATTGGTAATTGTTAATTGTTAATTGTTCATTGCTAATTGTAATCCCTCAGTCCCTCAGTCTCTCAGTCTCTGAGTCTCTTCTTCGTTCCAGGGTTCAACAATTGTATTACAGGATTCAAAATGCATTATAGTCATTTGATATTTTTTGAATTAAACTTTAGAATAGAGGCATTCAGACCAAGAAAGAAAAATTAAATGCCGGCTCATAATCCCATGATAATCCACTGCCCCGGCATGTTTATGACCGCGTGTCGGACCCGGTTGCTACTTCCTTAGTTTATATTTTAAAGCTTTCAAATTGTTGTTTCTCAACACATTATTTACTCCTCCGATTGTAAATTGAATGGTTATTGGATTTCCGGTAAAATCAATAACGTCGTTTAAGGAATAATCAACCATATTATATTTCGCTCGTAATCCAAGATAAAATGAATTGGTCACATAATATCTATATCCTAATCCAAAATTAAAATTATAACTCCCTGCTGATTCTGATGCTAAATCATTCTCTTTGTCTTCTACCAGTGCATCGAAGCCATCAAATGCAACACCTCCCGTTAATTGAATTTCATGTCCGTTATTTGAATAGATGTCTCTGCCAATGTCAAATCCAATATGTCCACCAAAAAAATGATGGGTCAATTCTAATAAACCTCCTGATTTTGTTCTTCTCGCATAATAGTCATTGGGCGAATTAATGAATTTGAAAGTCATAGTTAAATCATAGTTCATTTTTTTATGTTTGGCACCCATTTGAAAACCCAATTCAGGATGTAGGCCTAATTTTGCCAGTTTTCCAGTTGGAATCCATAATCCAGTAACCCATGACATGTGAAACTCAGGCATATTCAAATATTTATTTACAGCTCTTTCATACTCTGTTGTCAGAGGGTTCTGTCCATATATTTTAGTCTGAATTTTAGAAAATATTGTATCACTATTTTCTCCATAAAATTCTGCAAATAAGTATTCAATTTGATTCGGGTCGTATTCCCTGATTAGATTCTTTGATAATTCCTGGGTATAATTATCAAATTCCTGCCCAGGTGGTATAAAACCATAGTAAGATTTATAATTATCATATAAATAATAATTTGAATATTTAATCATTTCCATACGATTCTGATAATTGAATATATGATTAAGTGTTCCCTCTGTCAATATCGAATCATTATATTTATTTTGTATTAAAGCCAACAAAATCTTTGCTCTATAAATTGGTTCTCTCATGCCACATTTGAACTCCCAATATTCTAAGAGTAATTGTGCCGAATCAAGTTTGTTTTCCTGCATATATCTTATAAAACCCAATCCACTGTTATAGGAGATATCGGAACAGTCTGCTTGCCTTTTTGTCATTAAATTATCAAAGCCCTGTCCAAGTAATAAATTTGCTATAAAAAACATTACTGTAAATAATCCTGTTTTCTTCATTTGGATATTTATTAAATTGTTGTTATTGTTCATTCAATTGGAAGTAATTCTATACTCCTTAAGAATTGGGATGGAGTCATAAGCGGCAGTTTTGCTTTTTGAAACTCTTTCAGGTTTCTGGCAATAATTGCATCCACTCCATTCTCTAACGCGGTGAAGTATAGTAAAGCATCTTCATTTATTATTCCACAGGAAATTTAGAAATACCGGGTTCACTGCATTCAAAAAGTCCTGTTTCATAGAAATAGTTAGCCATTTTTAAAGCGTCACCATTTGAATTTTTCGTCGCTCTCAATTCAAACCATTTTGGCATAAATTCATCTTGCTTTACTAATTCAGTATTCGTTTCCGCAATTATTTGATTTAAGTCTGACAGGTCGTTGTTGTCAAATACTTTCACATAAAAATAGCTTCCGTAACTGTTTATACACAAATTTCCAATCTTTTCCCAAATTGCGTTTTCACAGTAGTCCGTTTTCATTGCGTAATGAGCGTAAGAAACAATTTTATTTTGTTCTAATTCGGAAATTATATGGGCGATTTGTCCGCAGTTTTTGGAAGATTTAAGTCTTAACGGAATCTCTTTGAATTTGTACTTTCCTGTCCTGTGAATTGTGTAGGTGTATTTTTGGTCAAGGTAGCTTACAGTAGAAATAAAGCGTCGAATTTGACTGTCGCTATAAGCTGTGTCAACACCAAGCAAAATGTAGTTGTTTGACATTTCTCCCAAATTGTCTTTTGTTCCGTTGTAGTATTTAAAGTTTATAAACTCACAATTACCCTGCGGTGTTAAGACGTCATCTACTTCGTCACCTTTTCTACAACCCGTAAAAAGTAACGCAAAAGTCATAATTGATAAGATTAGATTTTTCATTGCTTTCCTTTTTTACTGTTATCAATTTTTCTTGTTGTGGTGGATTTCAAGAAATCAATACCTTAACAATTTGTATTCATATGACTGCCTCAAAATTAACCTGTTTTGTTTTCTTGACCAAATTAAATTCCTGGTAATATTGTTCTTTTCAGGTGGTGTTGGCTTATCTCTTTATCGGTTTTCGTCCGGCCATGGGGCGGGAGAACCGTTGGCTTTGAAAGTGGGGCGCAGGGCTCCTGCATTGCGGAGAAAATTGCCCAAACGGACAGAGAGGTCAGCAACCACGTCGGGGTGCAGGGCAGCCACATCGTTCAGTTCGCCAAGATCTTCCTGCAGGTTGTAGAGCTCTTTTTTTCCGTCGCCGTACCAGTAAACCAATTTCCAATTGCCATTGCGGATGGTGCTGGTGGTGCCGATACCCGGGCCCACCGCTCCCCATTTGTTGGGATAGTGCCACACCAGGTCGCGACCTGTGGCTGTGGTTCCCTTCCCTAACAACATGGGTACGAAACTTTTACCATCGATTGTTTGATTTGTTTCATACGCAGTGATGCCAGCCATTTCAAGGATGGTGGGAAAATAATCCTCGATAAGGAGATAGTCGTTACACACAGAGGCAGGTTTCACTTTTCCCGGCCAGGAAACGATCATGGGTTCACGGATTCCGCCTTCATACGCCGACCCTTTTCCACTTCGCAGCGGAAGGTTGTGCGTGTGGGGTTCCCCATCCCGGGCATGGGCGCTTAATCCACCATTGTCAGACATGAAAAGGATAATGGTATTTCCTGATATTCCCCTTTTTTCGAGGTGATCCATCAAATCTCCCAGACTCTGATCCATCCCTTCCACCATGGAAGCGTACCTGGCTTCGCGCTCCGGCAAACCCATCTCTTTGTATTTCCGGTAAAAACGGAGGTCCGGCTCAATCGGGGAATGGACTGCATAATGCGACATGTAGAGATAAAAGGGTTTTTTCTCATCGAGCGCTTTGTCTATGGCGAGGATGGCTTCCTGGGTGAGCGCCTGACTCAGGTGGATAGAATCGCCATGGTATTTTTCGAGGCCGGGAACTCCCCACGGCGGGGTATGTATCCCTTTCCGGGCATTTCCAAAGTTCTTCATTCCCTGGTAACTGCCCGGGCTACCCGCTGCATGTCCAGCAATATTCAGATCGAATCCCAGCTTCAACGGATCGGAACCTGGTGTATCCATCGCTCCCCAGTGGGCTTTCCCGCAGTGAATGGTGAAATAGCCGTTTTGACGAAGAATCTCCGGCAGGGTAATTGCAAAGACTCCTCTTTCAACTGTATCGGAAGGTTGTAAACCATTCACATTCCAGGATGGGAAACTGAGTATTTCGTCGGGGAGATCCACCGAAACATTGCGTTTTAAAGTCCAGTTGGTCACCCCGTGACGGGCGGCATTCATCCCGGTCATCAGGCTGGTCCGCGTGGGGGAGCAAACGCTGCAGGCATAGGCCTGGGTGAATTTCATACCTGCCGCCGCCAGCCGCTCCATGTGGGGCGTGTGGTAGAGGTTGTTGAACGGGGTTCTTTCAGTGTGGAAGGGGACGGAAGTATCCTGCCATCCCATATCGTCGACCAGGAAGAGAAGAATGTTCGGGCGTGCCTGTGAATGGCTCTCCCCCGACCTGCAGGAACTTCCTGAAAAGAGTCCGGCGGCCAACACCGCGGTACCCACCAGTCCGGCCTTGACCCTTCCGGCATTCAACAATTCTAAGCCAGGCAGCTCAGAATCCAACCTCATGTTCTTAAAAAATTTAGATTTGTTCATCGCGTATTTGATTCTGCTTGTAGTATCGAATATCTTTAATTATGTTTTAATATATTGATTACCTGATTTTTACATTTTTCCTTATTCGTGAATGCACCATTGATATTATTAGAACGATCCACCCCGAGGGATACTCTCTCAGGCGATATGAAGATAAAAAAAATAGGGCTTTTTTCAACTTTTACGTGATCACAACTGTTTATTTCATATTGATCGATGCCAATAAATTTTGTAATTGTATAAATACGATGTTTGATCTTGATTTAATTGAGAAAGTGTATGCCGGTTTCAGTGGGCGGGTTTCGGCAGCCAGGAATGTTTTGAACCGGCCGCTGACCTATGCGGAAAAAATTCTTTATGCCCATTTGTATGATTCTGCAGCCCGGCAGGCTTTTGAGCGGGGAAAATCCTATGTGGATTTCGCTCCCGACCGGGTGGCTATGCAGGATGCCACGGCCCAGATGGCTTTGCTCCAATTTATGAATGCGGGTAAACGCACTACGGCTGTGCCCTCAACAGTCCACTGCGACCATCTTATTCTGGCCCATGACAACGGCCACGCCGATCTGAAGGCTTCCCTGCAGAACAACAAGGAAGTCTTTGATTTTCTGGAATCGGTGAGCACTAAATATGGGATAGGCTTCTGGAAACCCGGCGCCGGGATCATCCACCAGGTGGTGTTGGAGAATTATGCCTTTCCGGGAGGAATGATGATTGGTACCGATTCGCACACCCCCAATGCGGGTGGACTGGGTATGGTTGCCATCGGCGTGGGCGGCGCCGATGCGGTGGACGTGATGGCAGGCATGGCCTGGGAGTTGAAGATGCCCAAGCTTATCGGCGTCAGGCTGACCGGCATGCTGAACGGCTGGACCGCCCCCAAAGATATCATCCTGAAGGTGGCAGGCATGCTGACTGTGAAGGGGGGCACCGGGGCCATCATCGAGTATTTTGGGGAGGGGGCCCGCTCCCTCTCGGCCACCGGCAAGGGGTCCATCTGCAACATGGGCGCCGAAGTGGGGGCCACCACCTCCCTCTTCGCCTATGACGAGGCCATGGAGCGCTATCTTCAGGCTACCGGCCGCAGCCAGGTGGTGGAAGCCGCGGCTGCCATCAAAGAGGAACTCACCGCCGATCCGGAAGTATACGAACATCCGGAGGAATATTTCGACCAGCTTATCGAGATTAACCTCTCGGAACTGGAGCCTCATGTGAACGGCCCTTTCACCCCCGACAGGGCCACCCCCATCTCCCAACTGGCTAAGGAAGCCACCACCCATGGCTGGCCGTTGGAAATCTCGGTCGGGCTGATCGGGAGTTGCACCAACTCCTCGTATGAAGACATCTCGCGGGCTGCTTCGATTGCCCGCCAGGCGCTGGACAAGGGACTCAATACACGCTCGGGGTTCACCATCACCCCGGGATCGGAGCAGGTGCGCTACACCATTGAACGCGATGGTTTTATCGACATCTTCGAGCAGATCGGCGGCAAGGTCTTCGCCAATGCCTGCGGACCCTGCATCGGCCAGTGGTCGCGACCCGGTGCCGAGAAAGGGGAGGTCAACACCATCGTCCACTCCTTCAACCGCAATTTCTCGAAACGGGCCGACGGCAATCCCAACACCCATGCTTTTGTGACCTCCCCGGAACTGGTGACCGCCCTTTCCTTCGGGGGTCGTCTCGACTTCAACCCCCTGACCGACATCCTGATCAACGACCGGGGAGAAGCCGTGAAACTGGATCCTCCGACCGGCTTTGAGCTCCCCCCGGAGGGCTTCGACGTGAAAGATGCAGGTTACCAGGCTCCCGCGGAAGACAACAGCAGCATTGAGGTGGTTATAGACCCCGCCTCGAAGCGGTTGGAGAAACTGGCACCCTTCGCCCCCTGGGACGGGCACAACATCACTGGAGCACGGTTGCTAATCAAGGCTTTCGGAAAGTGCACCACCGACCATATTTCGATGGCCGGACCGTGGCTGCGTTACCGCGGACACCTCGACCACATCTCCAACAACATGCTGATCGGGGCAGTCAACGCCTTCAACCAGGCCGCCAACAAGGTGAAGAACCAGCTTACCGGCGAATACGGAGAGGTGCCAGCCGTGCAGCGGGCCTATAAAGCCGCAGGCATTCCCACCATCGTGGTGGGCGACCACAATTACGGGGAAGGCTCTTCGCGTGAGCATGCCGCCATGGAACCCCGCCACCTGGGGGTCCGTGCCGTTATCGTCAAGTCGTTCGCCCGCATCCACGAGACCAATCTCAAGAAACAAGGGATGCTGGCCCTTACCTTCGTCCATGAGGCCGATTACGACAAAATCGGCGAAGACGACCTGTTTAACTTCACCGACCTGGCCGCTTTTGCTCCCGGGAAACCCCTCCACCTCGAGGTGATCCATCCCGATGGTTCCAAAGATCTGATCGCCCTCAACCATACGTTCAACGAGCAGCAGATCGGATGGTTCCGGGCCGGTTCGGCATTGAATCTCATCAGTCAGCAAAATAAGGGGTGAGTCATTGAAAAACAATTCAAAAACCTGTTTGTCAGCACACTATAACTGAATCATTTGGTAAAATCATGCAAAAAATCACAGTACGCAATCCGGTAGTGGAGTTAGACGGCGACGAAATGACGCGCGTTATCTGGAAGTTCATCAAAGAGAAACTGATCCTCCCCTACCTTGACATCGACCTGAAATATTTTGATCTGGGCATAGAGCACCGCGATGCCACCGGAGACCAGGTGACCGTGGATGCCGCCCATGCTATTCTGAAGTACGGGGTAGGGATTAAGTGCGCCACCATCACTCCCGATGAGGCGCGGGTGAAGGAGTTCGGACTGAAGAAGATGTGGAAGTCGCCCAACGGGACCATCCGCAACATCCTTGACGGAACCGTTTTCCGGGAGCCCATCCTCATCCAGAATATTCCGCGGCTGGTGCCGGGGTGGAAACATCCCATCTGCATCGGCAGGCATGCCTTCGGCGACCAGTACCGGGCCACCGATTTTGTGACCAAAGGAAAGGGAAAGCTCACCATTACCTTCACTCCGGAAGGGGGTGACCCCATCACCAGGGAGGTCTATGATTTCAGGGGCGACGGGGTGGCCCTGGCCATGTACAACACCGACGAGTCGATCCGCGGTTTTGCCCGGGCCTGCATGAACCAGGCGCTGGTAAAAAAGTGGCCTCTCTACCTCTCCACGAAAAACACCATTTTGAAACAATACGACGGCCGCTTCAAGGAGATCTTCCAGGAGGTGTTCACGACAGAATTCAGTGACCTTTTCAGGGAAGCCGGTATCACCTACGAGCACCGGCTCATCGATGACATGGTAGCCGCCGCGCTTAAGTGGGAAGGGGCATTTGTTTGGGCCTGCAAGAACTATGACGGCGACGTCCAGAGCGATACGGTGGCCCAGGGCTTCGGATCGCTCGGACTGATGACCTCGGTGCTGGTCACTCCCGACGGGAAGAGCATGGAGGCCGAAGCGGCCCACGGCACCGTCACCCGTCATTTCAGGATGCACCAACAGGGGAAACCCACCTCCACCAATCCGATAGCCTCCATCTTCGCATGGACGCGCGGACTGGCATTCCGGGGGAAACTGGACAACACCCCCGAACTGGTGGAATTTGCCGAAACCCTCGAGCAGGTGTGCATCGAAACTGTCAAGAGCGGAAAGATGACCAAAGACCTGGCCCTGATTGTTCACGGCGAAAAGCTCAGGGAAAGCGATTACCTTACTACGGAAGCCTTCCTCCATGCCATAGACACCAATCTGCGGCAGGCATTAGAAAGAGGTTAAAGTTGAGGCTATCACCTCCGCCAACTACCTTCTTAAAACTTTGGTAGTCAAGAAGGCTACGGCACCCGAAGAAAGCAGAGGTTGAGATTGAGATTGAGGCAGAGGTAAAGATAAAGATTGAGGCAGAGGTTGAGGTTACAGTTAACCCACATTGCAGGCAACAGGACAAAAATCGAGAAAAATCGGTTAATAACCTGTAAAGTTATCAACAAGTTTTAAATCATTATAAAGTTGACATCAGATAATCAATTTGTTACGTTTTTAAAATTT
>Ga0209723_1000057_pt1 | contig 213127 bp, 136 predicted proteins | sample BiotimSIPDNA_2_FD_185750 | JGI IMG/M metagenome (GOLD analysis project Ga0209723, IMG submission 185750) | Anaerobic biogas reactor microbial communites from Washington, USA - Biogas_R2 time_0 SIP DNA (SPAdes) (version 2) | ecosystem: Engineered > Bioreactor > Anaerobic > Unclassified | place...
CGGATGAAAGTACCCAATAAGGTAGCCGATTCAGGCACGGAGGCCGACATCATTTTGACGTCAACTTACCTCTCAAAATGTGCGAAACTTGAACTTAGGCAGGCGGACGAAAAAAATCTACCAGTTAGACGCACAAAAGGGGCTGGACGGTCGATGAGAGTGCGAAACTTCAAGCAGCAGCAAGCATCACCGGTGGTGGTTCATTGTTTCGCACTCTCATCGACCGTTCAGCTCCTTTTCCCTGTGTCTGTGGGGGTGCATTGTCCGCAAGCGTAGGATAGGAAAAAGGCGTGGACATGCGGAGCGGCAAGTACGCTGCCCACGCTAGGCGCGATTCTGCTCCACATGTCCACGCCTTCTTCCTATCCTAGAGCGTCTAACTGGTAGATTTTTTTCGTCCGCCTGCCTTACCACGTACCGGTGGCGGGAGGCCCCTTGACGTGCTGGAAGCCCGTGCCGATCTGGTCGAGGTAGACGCCCATGTTCTCGACGGAGGCGACGAGGCTTCTCTTCAGAGCACGCAGCGCCGCGGCAGGAACGCCCGCGAATCGCCGAGCGGTTTCCAGGGCCGTCTCCTCGAGATTGGCGGGAAGAGCGAGCTGGTTCACCAGCTTGAGCTGGTAGGCCTCGCCGGCAGTCAACGATCGGCCTTCGAGCAGAATATCGGCGGCCTCGGCATGGCCCAGAAATCGGGACAGAAACCAGGGAAGCACGCCCGCGGTTGTCTCCGATTCGAACAGGCGATTGACGAAGACGGTGTCGTGGGCGGCGATTCGATAGTCGCAGGCGAGCGAGGTGCCCAGGAAACAGAAGTCGCATTCCCCCTGGATCGCCGAAATGACGAAACTGTCGGTCTTGCGAACGATTTCGACGAAGTGCTTCAGGGCATTCTCCTCCCGAGCAAGACGAAGAAGGTCCAAGGTCTCGGCCGACGCCGAACCCGTCCTGCTGTGATCGGAGTGGATGTGGTCCCAGAACTCGTCGATGCCGGCCGGCGAGAGACTTCCGGGCGCGTTGACGATCAGGATGACCTTCTTGGGATCGCCCCGCCGGCCGGCCAGGAACTCCCATAGGCGGCCGGCTTCGTCGAGGTCGGTCACACGTTCGGGAATATGAAGGCCGAATCTCAAGACGGCGACCTCGCCGTAGCTCTCCTCTTCAAAGAACCGGGTTCTTCGCAAGACGTCGTCGGAAGACGGCTCGTTCATGAAAGGCCCCCTGTTTCATGCGGCAATCGAAACCGTTCACAGCGCTGCAGCGCTGCAGCGCCGACGGTTCATACAGGTTGTTCGACGGGCACGGCTTCTTTCTCCTTCCTCCCAAAGAAAGCCGATACGAGCACAAAGAACAAGGGGATGAAGATCAAGTCGATGAACGTGGCCGAGAGCATTCCGCCCGTCACGGCGGTCCCGATGGCATTCATGGCGCCGGCGCCGGCGCCGGTGGCGAGGGCCAGCGGCAAGGTGCCGAAGAAGAAGGCCAGCGAGGTCATAATGACCGGCCGGAACCGGATCTTCACCGCCGCCAGGGTCGCATCGACGAGCCCTTCACCCTGCCGCATCTGTTCCTTGATGAACTGGATGATAAGGATGGCGTTCTTGGTCGAAAGCCCGAGCGTCGTCAGAAAGCCGATCTGGAAGTAGACGTCGTTCGACAGTCCCCGCCAGGACGTGGCGGCCAAGGCGCCGAACACGCCCAGCGGCAACATGAGGAGGTTGACGAACGGAATGGTCCAGCTCTCGTACAATGCGGCCACGCACAGGAAGATCACCAGCACGGAAAACGCGTACAGAACCGGCGCCTGGGCGGTCGACATCCGTTCCTGGTAAGACAGGCCCGTGAAGTCGTAGCCGATCCCGGCGGGCAGAGTCTCCACGATTTCTTCCATGGCCCGCATCGCTTCGCCGGAGCTTCTCCCCGGAGCCGGCTCGCCCCAAATGTTCATCGCGGGGAATCCGTTGAAACGTTCCAGTCGAGGAGAGTTTTGAGTCCAACGCCCCGTGGCAAACGAAGCGTAGGGGACCATCTTCCCCTCATTGTTACGGACGTACAGCTTCTGCAGGTCCTGGGGAAGCATGCGATAGGGAGCGTCGGCCTGGACGTACACTCGCTTGACTCGCCCCCCCTGGATGAAATCGTTGACGTACGAACTGCCGAACGCGGCCGCCAGAGTCGAGTGAATCGAACCGATAGAAAGACCCTGCGCACCCGCCTCTTCCCAGTTCACGTCGACGCGGTATTGCGGAACGTCTTCCAGGCCGTTGGCGCGAACGTTCACCAGCCGCTTGTCCTCTCTAGCCTTGTTCAGGAACTCGTTGCGTGCCGCCATCAACGCACTGTGCCCCAGGCCGCCGCGGTCCACCAACTCGAAGTCTACGCCCCGCGCACTGCCCAACTCGACCACGGCCGGAGGCGGGAAGGCAAAGACCATGGCATTGCGGATCGTCGAAAAGGCTCCCATGGCCCGGCCGGCTACCGCCGAACTCTTCAGGTCCGGTCGGTCGCGTTCCTTCCAGTCCCTCAACTTGACGAACACCATGGCGTTGTTCTGCGACCTGCCGGAAAAACCGATCCCCGAGACCGTCATGCAGGAGGCAACCGCCTCCTTCTCATTGTCCTCGAAGTGTTTTGAAACCTGGTCGGTAACCGCTTGGGTCTGCTCGAGTGTGGAACCGGTCGGCATCAGCACCTGGCACAGGAGCATTCCCTGGTCCTCGTCGGGAAGATAGGCGCTCGGGAGCTTCAGAAACAGGTAGCCCACACCCGCGACGATCACAACGTAGAGGACCAGATAACGCAATTTTCTCGCGAGGGAGTGTCCAACCAATCCTATGTAACGATCGCGAATCCAGAAGAAGATCCGATCGAACCAGCGGAAGAAGGGGCGCAGGAAGAAGATGGAGTTTTCGGCCGGTTCGTGCCCTTTGGCCACCGGCCGGAGAAACGACGCGCAGAGCACGGGAGTCAGGATCAGGGCGACCACGACCGACAGCATCATCGACGCAATGATCGTGACGGAGAACTGGCGATAGATCACGCCCGTCGAACCGGGGAAGAAGGCCATCGGGCCAAACACCGCCGACAACACCAGGCCGATGCCGATCAGCGCACTGGTGATCTGATCCATCGACTTGGCCGTGGCTTCTCGCGGCGAAAGTCCCTCCTCGGTCATGATTCGTTCCACGTTCTCCACGACCACGATGGCGTCGTCGACCAGCAGGCCGATGGCCAGCACCATGGCGAACATGGTCAGCATGTTGATCGAGAAACCGAACAGCCCCAGCACGGCGAAGGTGCCCAGAAGAACGACCGGCACGGCGATCGTGGGAATCAGAGTGGCGCGGATGTTCCCCATGAACAGGTACATCACCAGGAAGACCAGCACGATCGCCTCGATCAAGGTCTTCACGACTTCCTCGATGGCCACTTCCACGAAGGGGGTCGTGTCGTAGGGATAAACGACCTTCATGCCCGGGGGGAAGTAGGCGCTCATCTCCTCCAGTTTCTTCTTGACGGCGTTGGCGGTGTCCAATGCGTTGGCGCCGGGCGCCTGGCGAATCGCGAGCCCCGCGTTGGGTTTGCCGTTATAGAAGCCCTGGATGTCGTAGGATTCCGTTCCCAGTTCGGTTCGTCCCACGTCGCGCACGCGGACGACGGAGCCGTCGGTATTGGTGCGAATCGGTATCTCGGCGAACTCGTCGGGACTCTGCAGCAGGTTCTGCACGACGATCGAAGCGTTCAAACGCTGCCCTTCGACGGCCGGCGCGCCGCCGAACTGACCCGCGGAAACCTCCACGTTGTAGGCCCGCAGGGCGAGGATCACATCCTCGATCGTCAGGCGGTAGTCGGTGAGTTTGTCCGGATTGAGCCAGACCCGCATGGCGTACTGGGAGCCGAAGTTGGTGACCTCGCCGACCCCCGGGACGCGGGCCAGCACCTTTTCGAGGTTCGACTGGGCATAGTCGCGCAAGTCGGTGCCGTCCATGCTGCCGTCTTCGGAGATCAGACCGACGATGATCAGGTAATTCCGCGTGGATTTGCTGACCATCACCCCGGCGCGCTGGACCACTTCCGGCAGACTCGCCATGGCCAACTGGAGCTTGTTCTGCACCTTGGCCCAGGCCAGGTCGGGGTCGGTTCCCGCCTTGAAGGTCAATTCGATGCGGGACGAACCGGCCGAATCGCTCGTTCCCGAAAGATACAGCATGTCGTCGAAACCCGTCATCTTCTGTTCGATGATCTGGGTGACGCTGTTTTCCACCGTCTCGGCCGAGGCCCCCGGATAGAAACAATCGATGGCGATCGAAGGGGGGGCAATCGGCGGATACTGGGAGATGGGCAGGGTATAGATCGCCAGGCAGCCGAGGACCATCATGATAATGGCGATCACCCAGGCAAAAACCGGGCGGTCAAGAAAGAATTTCGATAGCACCGCGTAACTCCGTCAGTTCAGTGGGCGGCCGCCTGAGCCGTATTCGCAGGTTGTACATCGTTGATTTTCTCGGCCTCAACCGGGACAACCTTGACGGTCGCCCCGGGGCGCGCTTTCAACAGGCCTTCGACGATCACCCGGTCACCCGGTTCAAGGCCCGACGAGACGAGCCACTTGTCGCCCACGGCGCGATCCGTGGAAAGCCCCCGCTGCTCCACCTCTCCCTTGGCGTTCACAATCATGGCGACGGGATTTCCCTTCGGATCTCGCGATACCGCCTGCTGGGGAACGAGCATCGCCCGTTCGTTGACGCCCTCGTCGATGATTGCACGGACGAACATGCCGGGCAGAAGGATCCCTTCCGGATTCTTGACCACGATTCGGAGGATGATCGACCCGGTGGTCGGGTCGACCGTCACGTCGCGAAACTTGAGCGATCCCTCCAGCGGATAAACGGTGCGGTCCTCCAAGACGATCTTGACCTGGTCCGTTCCGTTATCCTTCAGGGACCCGTTGTTGAGGCTCCGCTTCAATCGGTTCAGTTCAGCCGTCGATTGAACCACATCCACGTAAACCGGATCGAATTGTTGGATCGTGGCCAGAGCTACCGGCTGATAGGCCGTCACAATGGCGCCTTCGGTGACCTCGGATCGTCCGATGCGACCGCTGATGGGAGCGGTGATCTTGGTATAGCCCAGATTGATGCGGGCGGTTTCCACGGCCGCTTCAGCCTGCTTGATCACGGCCTCGGCCGCCTCCACGGCCTTCCGATCGCTCTCCACCTGGGCTCGACCGACCTCCAACCCCGCCTCGGCGACGGCGACGTCTGCCACCGACTGGTCGTACTCCATGGCGGAGACGGCATCGGTCTTGATCAGCTTCGCGTTTCGATCTCGATTAGTCGTCGCCAGCTTGAGAACCGCCTCATGGCGCTTGAGAGCGGCGATGCTCGCAGACAGCCCGGCTCGCGCCCGCTCCGCCGCTTGTTGTGCGGAGTTGAGGCTGGCAAGCGCACTGTCACAGGCCGCCTGATAAGGCGCAGGGTCGATCTCGTAGAGCACCTCGTCCTTCTTCACGTCGGCGCCCTCGGTGAAGAACCGCTTCTGCAGCAGTCCGTTCACCTGGGGTCGGATCTCGGCCACCAGATAGGCGGCCGTCCGCCCGGGCAACTCCGACGTCAGCAGCACCGATTGAGGCTCGACCGTTACCACGGCCACTTCCGCCGGTGGAGGGGCTCCGCGCTCCTGCTCCGGCTGGCAGCCGACCAAACAAGGACATGCCAGCAAGAGCAGCAAAGTCAACAGTCTCCAGATCTTACGCCGATTCATCAATATGCTCCAAATGCTCGAAGCCGATCGACCGAAGGAAGAACTCGCAATCCATCCGCCAATTGAAGTTGCAGAGAATGACGCTCGAGACGGAAGCCAGGTTCATCACGTCAATACTCCGCCGCCAGCTAACGTGTCCTCTGGCCAGTCCGGCTTCCGAACGAAAACTCTCCTGCTTCCGAAGTTCCAATAGCCCCGGGATGGTCGTCCCGGTCGCCAAGCTGCAATCTCACCCATCAAACGCAACGCGACCTTTGTCCGTAGCAATACCACTCAAGAATGTGCCAATGATCAAACGGTGCACGTCTTTCCGATGTTCAGGTTCATCCAGCGGGGGGCGGCTCTGCAGCACACCCTTGGTAAGACCCAGGTACATGTGTGCAAGCAGGAGCGGATCCTGCGGACGAAAAACACCTTCCTCGATGCCCTGCTGAAACACGGTCGCCATTTGTCGGCCGGCAGCCTCCGAGGTACGCCGTTCCGACGGCTGCAGCAGGCCGTGTGCAGCATCATCCTCAAACAACAACCTGTGAACTCGTGCGTGCTTGGCAACATGTTCGAGCAACGCCTCGAGATGCCCCGAGAGAAGCTCGATCGCCGGTTGCTGTTTGGCCGCCAACTCCTCGAAAGCCTGGAAAATCGGGTCGACCACCTTGGTGAACACGAATTCCAGCAGGTCGCGTTTGCCGCGGAAGTAACGATACAAGCTTCCTTTGGCCACGCCCGCCGCCGCGGCCACGCGGTCCATCGTCATTCCTTCCACGCCGTGCTCATTCAGGACTGCGACCGTCGCCTCGAAAAAGGCCTCCTTCATCATCTCGTCGAGGGCCTGTTTCCGAATGTCCGTCAATCTGGGCACGCAAAACTCCTCTGTGAATGAAAGAATTTATCTTATCGACCGGTAAGTCATTTATCAAGACCTACTGTCCGACAAACATGACTCGACGGTTCTATGTCGCTCAATTCGGGAAGAATGAGCTGACTTTAACGGCGAAATGTGGCGATCTTGATTCTCTCCGAGCAGTCATTTCCTATAGTCAAGCCCCGCCATTGGGGGCTAGGGCGACAAGGCCAATCCACCCCCCTGGCTGTTGTTGGGCGTCTCGCGAAATGACTGTCTAGTCATTCCAAAGAACTGCATGGCACTGCATTTGGGCCAGCCGGTCATGTCATGTGGCTCCGCCCTGACTCGTGGTCTCGCCCCCTCGCTTCTCCACGGGATGATCGGCCCCGGTCAGACCTGGTGCCTCGCCAGCCCAGAAGAATCCCTGGCTCGCTCAGCCGATTGTCCCTATGATTATCGCCGAAGACCGACCGTTCGAAATCCTGGCATGTGGTTCATAAGCGAGAACTGGGTCATTCATGGGCATCGAGGCGTGGCTAACCCTGGGGATCGTCGTCTTGTTGTTTGCCGCTTTGGTAAAGAATATCGCCCCCCCCGACCTGCTGTTCCTCGGGGCGACGACGCTCCTGGCAACCCTGGGGATCATTACGCCGGTCGAGGCGTTTGCGGGGTTCTCCAATTCCGGAATGCTCACGGTGGCGGTCCTCTTTGTGGTCGCGGCCGGCTTGCGCGAGACGGGCATTCTGGACTACATCGGTCAGCAGATTCTCGGACGTGCCAGGACCCCCAACGGAGTTCTCGGGCGGATGGCCGCGGTGGTCATTCCGATGTCCGCCTTCTTGAACAACACGCCCATTGTGGCCATGTTCGTTCCGGTGGTCATGGACTGGAGCCGGCGACACCAGGTCTCGCCGTCCAAGCTGCTAATTCCGTTGTCGTACTTCGCCATTCTCGGCGGCACTTGCACTCTGATCGGCACGTCGACCAACCTCGTCGTCAACGGGTTGATGATCGACAACGGCCTGCCGGAGATGGGGCTGTTCGAAATCAGCATGATTGGTGTACCCTACGCGGCAATCGGGCTTGCCTACCTGTTCTTTGCGGGCCGGCGACTTCTGCCCGACCGCAAGGAAATGATGGAGCAACTGGGAGAATCGCGGCGCGAATACCTGGCGGAGATGCTGGTGCAGCCCGGTTGCCGGCTGGCAGGGCAGTCCGTTGAAAGGGCCGGCCTGCGTCAGTTGCCCGGACTGTTCCTGATCGAAATCGAGCGGTGCGACCAGATCATCGGGCCCGTCGGTCCCGACGACGTGATCGAACAAAACGACCGCCTCGTCTTCACCGGCATCGTCAGCAGCATCATCGACCTGGAGAAGATCCCGGGCCTGGTGCCGATCGCCGACCCGGACTACGAGGTGTCGCCCAGGCAACAGCGCCGGCGCCGGCTCTGCGAGGCGGTGATCTCCGAGAATTCTCCCCTCATCGGCAAGACCATCCGCGACGCCGACTTTCGCGCGACCTACGGAGCCGCCGTGGTCGCTGTGCACCGCGGCGGAAAACGCGTGGAAAGAAAGATCGGCGACATTACCCTGCGGCCCGGCGATACGATGCTGCTCCAGGTGAGGCCGCACTTCCTGCGAGCTTATCGCCACGATCCGGCATTCTATCTCATCAGCGACGTGGAAGAGTGGCATCCTCTGCGCAGAGACCGGGCTTGGATTGCCCTGTCCTTGTTCGTCGCACTCATCTTCCTGATGACAACCGGACTCGTTTCGACGGTTGTCGCCGCCGCACTTGCGGCGGTGCTGATGGTTGCCGCCGGATGCATCTCGGCCGGCGACGCCCGCCGAAGTGTCGAGTGGCAGGTGCTCGTCACGATTGCTTCTGCCTTCGGCGTGGGCACCGCCCTGCAGAATTCCGGCCTGGCAACGACGGTCGCGACTTCGCTGGTTGACGCCACTTCCGGCCTGGGCCCCGTTGCGGCGCTTGCCGTGATCTATTTGTTGGGATCGATCATGACCGAACTCGTCACCAACAACGCGGCGGCCGTCCTCATGTTCCCCTTCTGTCTGGAGACGGCGCGCTTATACGGTGTTGACTCTCGCCCCTTCCTGATGGCTTTGGTCCTGGCCGCGTCGGCCAGCTTCATGACTCCGATCGGCTATCAGACCAACATGATGGTCTACGGCCCCGGCGGTTATCGTTTCACCGATTTCTTCCGAATCGGCGGACCGTTGAATCTCACGCTGTGGATTGTGGCGATCTTCCTCATTCCCCTGTTCTGGCCATTCTGAACCTGCCGCAGCAGCTCTGATTGCCCCCTTCTCCGCACTTGGCAGCCTCCGCGCCAAATCGCCTCAATCTCTCGATCGCTTGTAGCCGATTCCCTGCCACTTGTAAGATTGTAAATCCGTACAGTACTCGTATCGCCAGTCTCCACCCGTCGTAAGTTCCTGTTGTTGTGCGACTTGTGCTGCATCCCGGAATTCTGCTCCGGGTTTGGCATGAGAAATGCGAACTCCCGAATGCGTCCGGTTAAGGCCGGCACTTGTCAGGAACACGAATCAACGAGGCAATCAAGGAGTTCACCATGCTGGTGCTTTCAAGGAAGCTGGACGAGCAGATCGTGATCGGTGACGAGATCTGCATCACCGTGTTGCGTGTCAAAGGGGACCGTGTCAAGCTGGGGATCCACGCGGGCGCCGACGTGAAGATCATGCGAGGAGAACTGCTGGAAATGGCCCAGGACGCAAAGGACGGGGCAGTGGCCCAGCCGATCGGCGCGATCGCCGATCCCACGCTCGGGTTGGCCGAAGAAGAGGTCTCCGAAGACAGCGCAACGCATCCAGCCGGGGCGTGCGACAGGCTTCTCGACGGATCGCAGCCCGTCACTCACCCCGCCTGGCTGACTATATGCTGTTGCTCGTGACCAGTCGGGCGAAGTGCTCGAACGACCGGTCGTAGGTCTTCTCGGCGTCGGCTGGAAAGCAACAGCCGGGCAACTGGCGGGATCGGAGATGATGCGGTTTGAGCGTGGCTAGTTGGCCGACGGTGAACTGAAGAGATTGATCTGGTTCTGCGGCGGCCCGGCAGGAGACGGCGTCGGCCAGGGATAACGCGGCGCGGCGTTGACCGGCCAGGGTGCAGAAGCCATGCGAATCGGCTGGAGTTCGCCGCTGGAATAGACGTCGTGCAGGTGTTCGAGCAGGATGCGGCGCACCTCGAGGATGGCCCTGGGATGCGCGTGGATTTCGCTGTGGGGGGCGGGCACGCTGATCTGGCTGACGACGTCGTCCATCTGAGCGCTTGCGTAAGCGACCACGCCGTCGCCGCCGTCGGCCCAATAGCCGGTGAGGCCCTTCTTGGGCAGAACTCCCACGATATTGTGGTAGCGGACCCACGGTGCCCGGTACCCGGCCAGCATGACGGGGAAGAAGGGCGATTCGGGCGACAGGGAATCGACGCTGGTATGGATCCGCAGGAGGCGATCGTTGCGGATCAGCTCCTTGTTCTGCCGGATCACGCTGTCTTTGGTGAGGTCGAGCATGTCGGGCAGCCGAATGAGCTTGTTGGAAAGCCATTGCGTCAGATCGTTCGACATCTCGCTGCCGCGGTGCGGCGTGCCGATGGTGACGACGCGGCGGACGGACGGGTTGGGATGGAAGAAGAGACTCTTCTCGAGCCGTGCCCGGTCTTCCGGGGCCGCCTTCACCAATGAGAACGGCTCGTCGCTGACGAGTTTCCAGAATTCATCCTGGCTCTCGATGGTTTGCAGCCGCGAGACCAGTCCGCCCATGCTGTGCCCGATAAGGACCATCTGATCCAGGGCTCGCTCCTCGCGGCGCGGATCGACTCGGTCGCGAATCCTGGCGAGGTCTTCCCGGAGTTGCCCCGCGCTGATCCAGAACGGCTGCGCCGTCGGGTAGAGATAGAACCAGAACTGGTAGTTCTCGCGAATGACCGGAACGCTGCGCAGGTCGTTGAACATCTCCATCCAGGTCATGGGACTCGACCACAATCCATGAACGAGAAGCACCGGGATCTTCCCGGGCTCGTAGGGTTGAACCATGTAAAGGCCCATAATCCGGTCCTGGCCCCCGGGGCGCAGATCGAGTAGCTTCTCGGGGCTGAGCAGCCCGACCGTTGCCAAGCGGTTGAAGTTCGGATCATTGAGGAAGTAGGCCATCGGCGTGGTGAGGTCGGATTCCAGCGGAACGCGCACGTCGCCGACCACGATGTCTGAGACGGCCAGCGGATCCTGCAACTCGATGATGCCGGCGTGTTTGGCCGTGACGTCGCAGCAGTCCTGGTTGCCGACCGGCAACGGCCGGACGAAAGCGGTTACCGGGAAGCTCAGACCTTCCGGATAGTATTTCGCAGCGGGCGGCTCGTTGGCGTGGCGCTGCCGAACGGCAATCAGAGGAACGCCCAGGCCGTAGGTCTGGTAGTGGTTCTTCAGGCCTTTGATCTCATAATCCGAAACGAATTCGAAACGATCGAAATCGTCGGCCGTCCAGCGGCTGCCGCGAAGAACGCACTGAAGATGCCAGGAACCGCTGGCCGTGTCGATCGTGTAGGTCTTGCCGGGCTGGAGGCCCTGGTCGGCGCAGATTACGCGCAAGGCTCCCTCGAGCGCTCCGTTGTAGAGATCGCAGGCGCCGCGAAACTGGGGATCGTAGGGGTTGCGCTTGACGAGGAAGCGTTTGTCGAACAGGTATTGATAGGCATGGAACGCCGAAGCACCGTAGAGGTCCAAGGCAAGCTTCGGATGGCTCTTCTTGGCCTTCTCCGCTTCGATGAACGCCAGTTCCGCAAAGGCGTAGACGTGGGATGCGGTCGGCTCGTGCTCGATGACCTTCTGGATCTCTTGGAGCAGGGCCTTGGGATCGTCGTCGTAGCCTTCGAGGGCGTTGACACGCAGGAACTGCCGGGTCCGATCGCTGGCCTGGGGCCCCTTGTGCGACGTCAGCTTCAATTGTTCAACCAAGGGGCTCTTCGGCACGGACCGCAATTCGGTCATCTTGGTCGTGGCGCAGCCCAAGACGGGCAGAGCGAGCGCAACGGCGAGAATCGCCAGCACAACGCTCCGTTTCACCCCCCCGTGACGATATTCACGGCGCAACGGAACCATGGTCGAGTCTTGTCCGATCTGGGAAGTCCGGTTTCCGGAGAATCGGGCTGGGACGATACGAGATCTGCCCGCTCGGTGTCAATGCCGGATGTGCTGACGAGACTCGGGGACTTGTCTTTCGGACGACCCCCCGTGCAAACGCTATCACCCTTCGCGCTGCCGGCCAGCATCCGTCATTCCCGCGAAGGCGGGAATCCAGCGTCTAACGAGGTTCCACCTCAGACCGAGACCGAGTCGCCAAAACTTGACTCAAGTGCAACAGAAGTCGGGAAGTAAGTTACTAAAGACCTTCGCGCTGGCGGCGGGCGTTCTCCAGCTTCTGCCGAAGCCTTTTCTTCTCCTGCTTGGTCAGCTTACGATTGACGGGCGCGATGAGCTGGTCGACAACCGGATCGGGATGCTGTGCCCGATGGACTGTGCGAACTCGTTGGGGGTGACGTAGCCCGTGGGGCGGATGGACCGTGATCTGGTCCTCATTCACAGCGACCCATTCTTCCTCGTCTGCCTCTTCTTCGTACTCGTACTCCACTTCCTGGATCGGTCTGCGTTCGCGTTCAGGCAACAGGCCCTCGGCGTCGAGGATGACATAGCGAGCATGGAGGAGCATGGCGAGGAACAGGAACACGTTGCCGAACATTTCGGCTCCCTCTTCGAGCATCACGCCGCGAGCACCCGACTCGGGAAGAATCCCTTCAAGCTGGGTGGCCACCGCGGCCGCGTAGCACCCGCCCGCGGCCAGCAGCGCGGCGGTCGACGACCGGCACTCGCACATGTCGACGAGGAGTCGCGAGCCCACGCTCCCAAGCACGAAGAAGTAAGGAATGACCCACCAGATCGATCCATCTCCCAAAACTCGGTTCCCTGTTACCGCGGTCATCATCTCCTTGAATCCTTCGTGGAGACTGCCTGATTCGTCGATGCTCATCAGCAGAAAGACCAAGGCTGCCCAGATCCACACGCGATATCGTCCGTGATAGTCGTCGCGGCGGAAACGGCGAACGGTGAACACGAGCAGGGCGGCAACGGCGGCAAGAAGGAGCGTGGTCGAAGAGAACCAGACGGCCAGACTCCCCTCGCCGTCCAGGTCGAAGGCCGCCACCCGACCGTCGGTCGTCATGGAGGCAAGTCTCGGCATGGAGAAATAGAGGGCTTCCAGACCGGCGATGATCGTCGCAGCCGCCAGGAAAACGATCAGATAGGTGCCCAGTCGCAAGGGCACGAGGTCGGTCAGACGCCACTGTTCGTCGAGGAATTCGGCGTCGCCGTAGTTGGCAGAGCGTCTTGCGAACAGCGTTTCGTTACTGAGATCGCCGGCGCGATCCGACCTTCGATAACTGAACATGGATTCCCCCAGTCGGGTTTCGTTGAGAACCCGGCGGCGTCGATCATCGCGTTGCCCGCTACGGCGAAACTGCATTGTCGCTCACTCGGGAACCTCTTCAGGCAGGACAGGGAATCCTCCGCGAGCCGAACGATTGCCCGCGGACGCCTCGATCGCGCAGAGGCTCCTCAAACGGGGGAATCATAACCGGAAGGAGAATTTCGCGTAAGACGAAATCTCTGCGGGAGTTGTCGCCACGAAGACAGGCCTTGACTGTAACCTTGCCGACTACTGTTGTGGCTTCCTAACCCGAAGCGTAAGCGAGGCAAGATGTTACCGTCCTCGCTCACGATCAAGGCCCTCGCTTACGCTTCGGGTTGCGATTCCGGCCTGGGCTGCGAACTACTTCCGCCCGGATGCGGCAGCCCCTGACTCAGGAAGACCATCGGTCTTCCCTTCGGAAGCCTCGACGCGGCTCTCCTCGTCAGACCCACCGTCAGCTTCCTCACCACCCTTCAGATTCCACGCGGTAATCCAAGTCGTTTCGAGCGGAGCAAGGGTGAAGTCTTCGCGGAGGCGTTCTTCGAAATCCGGCATGTGCCCCGCGCCGTAGAAAATCGCCAGTTTCTTGTGTCCCGCGTCGATCTGTTTGCGGAGCACTTCCAGGGCGACCTTGTTGCGTTCGGTGACCAAGGTTGAACCGTCGGGGCCGTTGAGGGCTGTCAGCGTACCTTCCATGTTCTGGAATTCTTCGGCAAGTACTCGTTTCAGGGCCATCGAGCGGTCTTTTTGGAAGAGGGCCAAGAAGAGCCGCAAATCGCTCCCGGCGCCCGTGCTCTCCTGTTTCGACATGGCGTGGCCAAGCATGCGGAAGAAAGTCTTGAGAACCGACTCTCCCCGCTGCTGCATCGACTCGGCGAACTGCTTGGGCGTCATATCGGCGTGAATGAAATTGTCGACCGTATAGTCGATGCCGTTGAGCTGGAACTCCAATTTGAGAACGTCGGTCATCGTGGTTTGCAGCATCGAGACGGGCGAGCTGCCGCGGGGCACGCCCCCCTTGGGCACCACCGTCCCTTCGGGCGCTACCAGTTCGTAGAGGACTACGTCATACTCCTCAAAACGGCGATTCAACGCCTCGTAGTACGCCCCCTCGGCCACGTGAAGAGCAGAAACGAGATCCACGATCGGACCGTCTTTGCCGCGATCAACCGGTGCGAAACGAACGATGGCCGCCTCCAACGCGACCGGCGCTCCGTCGTCATCTCGAGAAAGACGCGTGAACTGGCGGACCTCTTTCTCGGCAGTGACCTCGTCGGCGCGCACCGGCGACGCAGTTGCGGCAAGAGAGAACGCCATGAGCAGCAGCCAAGATTTGCAGAGGGGCGACGCCATTATCTTCTCCTGTTCCCCTCGGTTGGAGGGGGTGGTGCCGGTGGATAAGTCGGGACGGGCAGCGCTCACGTCCACTGCTAACGTAGCTTGCGTCAGCTTGTTCGACTACGCATGTCCCTCAGAAGTATGGGATCCGTGCCCAATTCAGGCTGCCTCGTTTCAGGATGGTCGGCTCACTGCCAACTCGTTTAACCCGCTGCCGAAGGCGAAGCTGGACGGCCGTACGCGACATCTAGCGTTCCTCGCCTGCGGCAGCGGGTTAAACGACCGTCTCGCAGAGACACGTATCCAAGCCAGTAGTCCTACTGGATGGGGTCGCTATACCACACGAAGTAGCTAGTATCGGCGTTGGATGCCCCCCGATCTCCCCGGACAATCCGTACAGATACTGCATTTCTTGGAACCGGCAGGGGGTGGCGACCGTCCAATCACTAACTCTAGCGGCCCCGATCGGGTGCCGCTGCGCGGAGCCATGGCGAAAGGAGCCTTTCAGGGCCATCGAGATCTCGACATACGTCAGGCCGCACCGGACGGCAATTTCGTCAACCACGTCATAATCCTATCCATATTTGTGCGAAGGGTTTTGGTAAGAAAGGGAAAGGGGGAAAGGTCTTGACGCACAAAAACGGCCCAATCATGATGAAATGGTCAATTTGGGTGATTCTGGAGAGATTGCAGGTCCTTCTTTTCACGAGGTCTTCTTTTTTTTCAACAGGCTGTTGCGTTTTCTCACCAAACAACTTCGCGTATGCAACACGGGCGTGTGACGGTGGTCGTGCCGTCGCGGACCGGACCCGTTTGCACGGTTCGGTGCGGTGTCTCTGCCAGACGCCGAAGGTCGTACCTAAAGTCTTTGATACTAGCGGCATGAAGCAGTTCAAACACACGGCATTTGCAGCGCTTCCCACGCCCTTTCTGCGGATGCTGTGAAGGGTGGCACTCAAAGTGCGTTGTAGCGGTCGGCGAGTTTGAACCATCCCTCAGCGGGAAAAAGGACTTATGACGCAAACGAACGAAGCGAGTGCATCGGCGCAGATTACCTGTTCGGCATCTCCCGAGTTTTATGCTTGGCTTGCCCAATCTGGCGGGTCGCTTGTGCTGTCGACCTATCAGGCGGGCAAAGTCGCTTTGATCGGTACGGACGACCGCCAGGTGACGCTGCTGATGCGCGAGTTCGACAAACCGCTGGGCATGGCGATTCAGGGGAACCGCCTGGCGTTGGCCACACGTTATTGGGTCGGAATCTTCGCCAATGCACCACTGCTTGCTCGCGATTATTTGGAGGATCAGCCGGGAAAATACGACGGCTTGTTTCTCCCGCGGACAAGTTATCACACGGGCGATCTTCACATTCACGACGTCGTCTTCCAGGGCGACGATCTTCTATTTGTCAACACTCGTTTTTCTTGTCTGGCTCGTCCGAGCCACGACCATAACTTCGAGGCGGTGTGGCGCCCGAAGTTCGTGAGCGATCTGGTGCCCGAGGACCGCTGCCACCTCAACGGCGTGGCCATGGTGTCGGGCAAACCCAAGTATGTGACGGCCTTGGGGACGACCGACTCGCCGGGCGCCTGGCGAGAAAAGAAGGCGACCGGCGGCGTGGTGGTCGACGTGGAGACCGACGAGATCCTACTGGACGGCCTTGCCATGCCCCATTCCCCGCGCTGGCACAACGGGAATCTCTGGCTGTTGAATTCGGGAGCGGGCGAGTTGCTGGTGATGGATCCGGCGTCCGGGCGCCGCGACGTCGTCTGCCGGCTCCCCGGCTATCTGCGCGGGCTCTGTTTCGTGGGGCCCTTTGCCCTCGTGGGCATGTGCAAGATCCGCGAGAAACATCTTTTCGGCGGTCTGCCGATCCAGCAGCGCGTGGCTCGGCTGGCGTGCGGCGTGGCTGCGGTCGACCTTCGCACCGGCGGAGTGGTCGCCCAGTTCGAGTTTGCCTCCGGCTGCGAAGAACTCTACGACGTGTTGTTTTTGGCGGGTATCCGCCGCGGAACGATCTTGAACCTTGAGAAACCGGCCGTCCGCGAAGCCGTGACGAATCCGGACTCATCCTATTGGCTTCGACCGAGCCGCGAGCGGCCGGTCGAGACGCCGAGCGAAGCTTCAATCATGCGGGACGATGCAGGGACCGGCAGCGCCCCAGAAACGAACCAGGCTGACATCGATCAGAACGGGGCTCCCCGATTGCCGTCGGCAATTCAGGATGCGGGAGTGCGGTCTGAGAGCACGTCGCTTTCGGACTCCTGAACCCAGTTTTGAGGAACGAGAGACTATGTCGATCTTTAGAATGCCCACGTTAAGCCATATCTCCACCCGATTCGAGGGACTTCGAGGCCGCCTCGGCCGCGGATCGCAACTGGGCGCAAAGCACCAGAAGACCCGCCGTCTGGCCCTGGATCCGCTGGAGCAGCGGCAGCTCCTCAGCGTGTCCCCCGCCGACTGGACCGATATCCGGGTGAACCAGACCGTCAGCGAAGATGAACTCGCGTTCGTCGGTTTCAACCAATATGGCGAGAACTGGTGGGATGTGCCCCAGTCGATGGCCATGGACGACGACGGCGATTTTGTCGTTGCCTGGACGCGTTACGACCAGGTGGCGGACACCAACGGCAATCCGGTGATCGACCCCGCCACGGGCCTGGTGATGCGCGACGCCAACGTCTACGCCCGCTATTTCACCGACGAAGTGCAGCGAATTGCCTTTCCGGAACAGTTGGCTTCCGACAATATCGACGACCAGTACGGCAGCTTCTACGTCAAGTACGGCGGAAATGAGGTCCAGCAATTGACGATCTCGGCCACCTACGAGCCGGTCTACAGCAATGCCGGGTCCGGTTATGGCTACCAAAACAACATCGTCGGCGGCATCACGCTCGGTTTCGACGTAACCGGCGACGGCATCATCGGCGCCGGCGAAACGGCGACCATCTTCTACAATGAAACGAATCTCATGGCGACGACGGCCGCCGAGCTGCAAACGGCCTTGCAGGGCCTCGGCGGCGCCCTGGCGGACGTGACGGTCCAGCCGGTCACGCCGACGCAGTATGAAATCCATTTCGGCGATTTCTCCCAGGGCAACAACCAGCCGGAAATCACCGTTGAGGCGACCAACTTCACCAACGGCTTCCTGCCGGCGGTCCAGGTAGAGACCCTCCGCGATCCCACGGTTCTAGGTCCGATTTACGTGTCGCCCGACGATCCCTACATGACCGCCACGTCCATTGAGGAGGTCTTTCGGCTGACGACGACCGATTTTCACATCGCGCCTTACGAATTCCCGTCTTACGTCGATACGTTGGCTCTCGGGTTGGGGCCCTATTCCGCTCCACAGACGATTCGTCACGGCATACCGACAGTCAGCGTCGAGCCCGTGTGGAAAACCGTTTACAATCCGTCGACCGGCAAGTCCGAACTGCAACCGAGCCTGACCGAATTCGAAATCACCTTTGACGGGGCCGTGGGGGCCAAGGAAGGATCGGCCGGCAAGATCGATCATCCCGAATTGACGTTCGTCAGCGCGACGGACGACGCGGGAAACCCGGTGAACGTGGCCGCCGAAGGAACCGTGCGGACGATCAAGGAACCGAGTCCCGAGTTCCGGGTCAACCCGCCGGAACCTGAGAATCCGTTCACCCCGCTCCCCGACAAGTTCGACCAGCTCGATGCGGCCGTGGCGATGGACGCCGACGGCGATTTCATCATTACCTGGGAAAGCGAGATCCCCGACTGGCAGTTGGCGGGCAGCGTCTCGGACATTTACGCCCGCCAGTTCACGCCGGTCGGTCTCGACGCGCCCGACGAACTCGAATTCGTTCCCGGAATCATCGCGAAGGGCGACGCGTTTCGAGTTAACACCAAGACCGAGGGCATTCAGGGCGATCCTTCGGTCGGCGTCGACGGACAGGGCAACTTCACCGTCGCATGGGGTAGCGGCGCCCAGGACCTGAGCTACTTCAACAGCATCCGGGCCAGGAGCTTCGATCGCTTCGGCAACGCCACCAGTTCGGAATACCAGGTCAACGTCGAGGATACGTCCATCCACTTCAACCCCTACGTTGCCGTAAGCGAGAGCGGCGACAATCTCAACGATCCTGGATACGCGCTGATCACTTGGGTCGAAACCGACGACGAGAGCTATCTGTTCAATCAATCCATCCTGGTTTCCACCCAGGGCACGATCTTCGACAACGAGGGGAATACGCTTCGGCCTATCCCATTAATCGGTGGTGGCGGCCGCCCCAAGGCCGCTTGGGACAAGGACCGCAACTTTATCATCACCTGGGAGCAGGCAAACAGCGACGTCGGCGACGCCGTAGGCAATAACTCGCCCGGTGTACGCGGCACCATGTATCATCTGAACTCGGCGGACTTGAATTACACGTTGGACATGATTCGTCCCGAGTTCCTGGTCAACAGCGCCTATATTGACGACAACTTCCTCACTCCCGACCTGAACCGGGAGGCCACCTGGCCGTATTGGCAGTTCAACGGCCACCCGGCCCTCGACGCCGACGGCGATCTGACCGTCATGTACGAAGGTTTCGCGCCCGACGTATCGGTCAACGTCTCGATTTCGAGCCAGTTCTATGCCGACGCCACTGCCGACCCGGCCAACGCCGATCTGCTGCAGTACTTCCCGTTCGGGTTCCGCCTGGCCACCACTCCGCCGATTTCCAACGGCGTTCAGGGCAATATCGACGTCGATCAGTCGATCGAGCAGGAACTCATTCGCGTAGCCAATGCGGGCGCCACGTTGGAGCAGATCGGGCGCATCCGGGCCATCCTCGAAAGTAAGGCGGATCTGCTTCGCGGCGAACACCATGCCATCATGTACAGCCAGTTCGATGCCGATCCGCAACTCGACGGAAACCTGTCAACAGCTAACGACAACATCATCTTCAGCGACAATGTGGCCAATGCCACGCGAGACGGCCACAATCAACGCTGGATTCTGTTGATCGATACGGGTTCGACCGGGGGAAACTTTGTCATCCGAATGGCGAACCCCTACGTCGGCGGCACTGAAGACGTTCAGGTATCGCCGGTCTACACGAATAGTGCCCTCAACGTCAATTCGACGCGGGATGCGATCGAAAACGCTTTGCGGGCCGCCACTCGTACCGGAAACAGTTGGCCAAGCACCAACTTGCCCTGGGAAGGCCCGGTGGAAGTTCGCATCGTGTCGAGGGGGTTCGGCACGAATTCGCAAGAGATTCTGGACCGCCAGGTCGTCCTGTCCGACGGGTCGCAGCCGTGGGCCTATCCTTATGACCTGTTGACCATGGCCGACACGGCGATCTTCGAGATCACGTTTCAAGGAGAGGTCCACGATACCGGCATGTCGATGGGGATCGTGGATAACAATCTGAGCCCCGATGGTCAGGATTTCCTGCGCCTGGACTTGTACCAGGATGCCGACGCCGGAACCGATCAGAAACTGGGCACGATGGACATCGAGCCGGACGGCGACTTCACCGTGGTATGGATGCAGGAGGAGGAGCGTACCTCCGACACCGACGGCGGCACCATGCTGGGCGCCTCGACCCACCAGAACATCTACTACCGGCGTTTCGATGAAGGCACCGATACCGCCGGCCCGCGAGTCACCGATCTCGTCGATCACTCCGGCAACCAGGTCGTCGACGGCGGCGCCATCAACGGCGCCGTGCGTCATATCGTCGTCACCTTCGACGAAGCGCTAATGAACGGCGACCCCAACGCCAATCCGGCCAGCGTGCTCAGCACCGCCAATTGGCAGCTCACCCAGGAAGGCGTCGTGATTCCGGGGGCGATCGCAAAAGTCGAGTTCGGCATGAACAAGGCTGCCGAACTCAACGGAACCTACGACGGCGTGGGCGACAGCAACGGCGGCCAGGGACAGATCTACGACTTGTCGCCCGTCCCCACCAACAAGTATGAAGCGGTCATCACCTTCGACGCCAACGGAAACGTCAACAGCGGCGATCCGCGGTTGGGCATCGGCACGTTTGTGATCACCGCCACCAACGGCCTGCAGGATACCAAAGGCAACCCTCTGGGCTCCTTTGGTCCGCTCCCCGGCGGCTTCAACATGAGCCGCGAGTTCAACGTGAAGGTCGACCAGCCCGACATTCCGATCGACGAAAACGCCGGTTCCACGAATCTCACCAGCGCCACGACCCATCCCGAGAGCCCGAACGCCGTGGCCGTCGATTCCGACGGCGATTACGTCGTCGTGTGGACGGCCTACGACAGCACGGCCGGACACGATCGGGTCTACTGGCGCCTGTTCGACGCCGACGGATCGCCGGCCGATCTGCCCGTCGTCAACGCCCAGGGGCAATGGACCGGCAATTGGGCCGTCGATGCAGCCCCGATCATGCCCATAACGCCCAACCAGGCCGGTTCGGAGTTCGTCGGAAACGTGCAACGCTACGGCAGCGCGGCCATCGACCCCGACGGCGATTTCGTCATCACCTGGACCAACTATCGCGACGGCGACGCCGATGTCTACGCCCGAACCTTCCCGGCTCGCGCCGTGGTGCAGACCACCAATCCCAACACGGGCTTGCCGGAAGTCGCCCTCTCGGCAGACGTGAGCGACCCCTTCCGCGTGAACGGCTACACCGCCGACAACCAGAAGTGGTCGGACGTGGCCATGGATAAGGACGGCGATTTCATCGTCGTCTGGTCGAGCTACGCCCAGGAACTCGACGGCCAACTCGGCTCCGGCTACGGAATCTACGCCCGCCGCTACGATTCCGAGGGCCGGGCCCTGGCCTCCGAGTTGCAGGTGAACGTGACCACCGCGGGCAACCAGATAACCCCCAGCGTGGCCATGGCGGCATGGGGCGATTTCGTGGTCGCCTGGACCAGCGACCAGAACGGTCTGGACGACGACATCATCGTCCGCGAGTTCAACGCCGACGGGTCGGCCAAGGCCGGCCCGCTCCAGGGCGAACGCCTGGTCAACGACATCGAAGCGGGCCACCAGCGCTATCCCGACGTGGCCATGCGATTCGACGGCGTGGCCTACGTGGTCACCTGGACCGATTCCGCGGCCGACACCAGCGGCACCTCGGTGTGGGCCGAGTTGTCGTCGCCGCAGCCCAAACGTTACCTCGATCCGGTCGGGCACGGGATCAACGCGACCCACAACTTCACAATCACCGTGCCAGACAACTACATCATTGCGGATCTCAACGTTCAGTTGGGCAATCTGTTCCATGACCGTCTCCCCGACTTGGAAGTCCTGTTGACTCACGGCGGTGTGACGGTTCGCCTGTTCGACGATCTGCCGCGAGCCTACCTGAACCCCCCGTATGGACGTCCGAACTACAACATTGCCCCCGTGATGGCGGGGACCTATTTCGACGACGAGGCGCCCACCAGCATTCGCATTACGGACAGCGATCTCGGCGCCATTCCGCCTTACGCGGGTACGTTCGTTCCCCAGCAAGTGCTCACGCCGTTCAACGGCATGAACGCCCAGGGAGCGTGGACCCTGACGGTCATCGACCGCAACCCGGGCAACGGGTTGGCCGGCAGTCTAAACCCGATTTCGCCGTCGATCGGCTCGTGGAACCTCGATATCACCGAAGAGACCCAGACCTATCCTTCTTCGTTCCAGGTCAACTCGACGTCGATCGGCCACCAGATGTTCTCGTCGGTGGCCATGGACACCTTCGGCGAGTTCGTCGTCACCTGGAGCGGCCGGGGCGAGGAAAGCCAGGACACGTCCGGCCACGGCGTCTACTACCAGCGCTACGATCGCGGCGGCCAACGAGTCGGCTACCAGACCCAGGTCAACCTCGACCAGGCCGGCGATCAGTGGATGTCGTCGATCGGCATGAACGCGGCGGGCAACTTCGTGATCGCCTGGACCGGTGCGGGGGCGCTTCCAGGCACCAGCGCCGTCTACAAGTTCGACAGCATCCGCAACTTCCCGCAAGAGGACAACGAAGGCCCCTTTGTGACCGACATGTATGCCGGCACCCAGCGGATCTTCAACGGCAGCGTGATCGTCGCCCCGTCGAATACGATCAACCAGATCACCGTCGTCTTCAACGAAGAACTCAGCCAGTACGGCGGCGTCAGCGGTCCGCACAGCGTCCTCAATCCCAATAATTGGGCGATCGTCCGCAACGGCGCCGAAATCGTCGGCGGCATCAGCAACGTCACCTTCGGCCTGAATCCGCTGACCAACAAGTGGGAAGCCGTCGTCACCTTCGACGGCAACGGCATCAACTTCGGAACGCCGGGACTCGACCAGGGCGAATACGTGCTGACCGTCCGCGACCAGGTGACCGACGCGTCGCGATTCATCTCCGTCGGCTCGGATCCCAACAGCACGCTGCCGGGAAACATCCTCGACGGCGACATCGACGGCGTGGCCGGCTCGCAGCCGATCACCCTCGGCCTGGGCGGCTACGAGCACTACTTCTCGATCGCCGCCGGGGCCCAGATCGGCCCCGAGTTCCGCATCAACGAAAACGTGAACTACGAGCAGCGGATCTCGGCCCCGGGCGGGCTCGGCCAGGCCCGCGAAGAGAGCAACCGCAGCGTGGCGGTCGACCACGACGGCGATTTCGCCGTCGTCTGGACCACCTACGGCATCGACGACCCGACCGACCCGTTCTCGGGCGGCGTCTACCTGCGCCTCTACGATCGCAACGACAATCCGATCACGGGAGAGATCCTGGTCAACCAGAACGTTTCCGGGCATCAGCGAAACGCCTCGATCGCCATGGACGCCGACGGCGACTTCGTCGTCGTGTGGGAGAGCGAAGGCACGAGTTTCGACGGCAGTTGGGACGTCTTCGCACGGCGCTACGATTCGATGGGGCGTGCGCTGGGCGATGAGTTCCGCGTCAACTCCACCACGCCGGCCAACCAGGTCAACCCGACGGTCGCCATGGACGATCGCGGCGCGTTTGTGATCGCCTGGGCCACCTCGGGCCAGGATTTCAGCTTCTTCAACGACGTTTACGCCCAGCGCTACGATCGGTTCGGCGTCGCCCAGGGGGCCGAATTCCGAGTCAACGTGAACGACCTGCCGGGGGCGGGGGCGTTCCCGCCCGGCCGATTCGAGATCAATCCCTCGGCCGCCATGTCCGGACCCAGCGGCGATTTCGTGATCGCCTGGGAAATCGTCACTTCCCAGCAAAACGGCGTGGCGACCAACACGGTCATCGGCGGCCGCCTGTTCAATTCGATCGGCACCGCCCTGTCGGGCGAAATACGCCTCGACTCGGGCCCCGGCACGGGCGGGCTCGACCAGTACCGGGTCGCCAGAAATCCCCAGATGGTCATGAACGATCAGGGTGGCTTCTACCTGGTCTGGGAAAGCTACGTCGTCAAGATGCCTGCCTATCCCAACGACTACGACGTCTTCTACAGCGAGTTCTCCGCTGGAGGAGGACTCGTCGCCAGCGGACAGTTGAATCAGCTCCAGTTCATCGGCCACCAGGTCAACCCGTCCATCGGCGTCGACGCCGACGGCGACTTCTCGGCAGTCTGGAACGGTCCCGGCGCCACGGTCGATCCGCTGTTCCCCACCAATCCCGACTACCAGGTCGACGAAGACGACAACGGCATCTTCAAACTGGACTTCAATCCGGCCAATCAGACGGTCGGCAGCCCGTCGCGGGTGAACCGCACCGCGTACGGCGACCAGATCCAGCCCACGATCGGAGTCGAACCCGACGGCGACAGCATCGTGGTTTGGGCCGGCGTGGGCGTGGGCGACAATCACGGCATCTTCGCCCGGCGCTACAACGAAACGCTCGACACGGCCGGTCCGACCGTGAGCGACTGGGCCGACGAGCGCGGCAACAGTCTGGACAACGGCCATATCTTCGAGGGAACCGGGAACGAGGTGCAGTACCTCGTCCTGACCTTCGATGAAGACATGATGGCGTTCGGCGACGACAGCGTCACCAATCCGCTCAACTACGCGTTGCTCCGGGGCGGAATCACGGTCCCAGGTTCCATCGTCAGCGTCGAATACGGGTTGAACAAGGCGTCCGAACTGGCGGGCACGGTGGACCCCAGAACGGGAAAGGTGTACCAGTTCAACGGGCAGAAGAGCAACAAGTACGAAGCGATCCTGACCTTCGACGGCGACTTGGCTACCTCGGGACTCCAGCCCCTGGAGGACGCCAGCTACACGATTCAAGCCCTGGCCGCCGTACCCGGCTTCCGCAGCGGCCTCCGCGACGTGTCGGGCAACGTGCAATACCGCACGGGTTTGACGCCCACCGGTCGCGATTTCGTCGCCAGCTTCGTGGTTCAGATCGAGGAACCGCCGCCGCCGCCGCAGCCCGACCCGCCCACGGTCACGGAGGGGGGAGCCGGCACGGCCGTCGACCTCGACGCGATCCTCGTGAACCAAGTGTATTCTGATTATCAGTACACCAGTCCGGGCCGGTCCTTGGCGGTCGACAACGACGGCGACTTCGTCGTGACCTGGACTCGCTACGACGCCGTCGACAACAACGGCAACCCGATCGACGCAAACATCTACGCGAGGTACTTCACCGACGAAGTGCAGCGTCTCACCCTCCCCAACCAGTTGGCCCACGACACCGACGGCGCCGCCAATACTCTGGGCAGCTTCACGCTCGAATACAATGCGGCCGAAATCCAAATGCTGTCGATCACGTCGGGCGTCCAGCCGTTCACGAGCAACGACCTGGACGGCACCGCCGACGAAGACGAAGTCGGGCAGATGAGCGGATCCTTCGTGCTCGGCTATGATCTGACCGGCGACGGCACCGTCGGCGACGATCCGGGCGTCAACGAGCGAGTGACGGTCAGCGGCTTCACCGAAGCCAACATGGTCGCCAACGCCGCCGCCATTCAACGACAACTGCGGCTCCTGGGCGGTCCGTTGGCCGGAGTGACCGTGCGGGCCGTCAACCCGCGAGACTACTTGATCGAGTTTGCCGCAGCCACGGCCGGACTCGACGTCTCGGAGATCTCCGTCGAGTCGCAGCAACTCGTCCAGGCCTATCTGCCGGCCGTGAGCGTGGCCACGCTCCGCGAGGGCATGGTGTTCCAGAACATCCGGGTGTCGGCCGACAACCCAAATGCCACAGCCGCCAGCATCGAGAACGCCATTCGCGGACTGTCGGAGGCCTACGGTCCGATCGGTCCGGTCGATTTCCCGCCCCCGAACCGCGTGACCGCCACTTCGACCGAAGCTCCCTACACGGCCCCGTGGTGGACCAAGTCCTACGCGCCCGAAGTCCAGGTGACGCCGGTGGTGAAGTCCGACGGCACGCTGAGCCTGACCGAGTTCGACATCACCTTCGTCGGAAGCTCGGGCAAGCAGGACCATCCGCAACTGGCCCTCACCAACGCCCGAAACGATCAGGGCCTGGTGGTGTCGGTTCCGTCCAGCGCCGTGGTCACGCGCAAGGAGCCGAGCAATGAGTTCCGCGTCAATCCGGCGGAACCCGACGATCCGGCAACCGCGGGCAACGACGCCTACAACCAGACGAATCCGTCCGTCGCCATCGACGCCGACGGCGATTTCGTGATCGTTTGGGAGAGCGAGATTCCCAACACGAAGGACTTTGGAAGCGTCAGCGACATCTTCGCGCAGCGATTCACCCCCTTCGGGAAGACCACGGCCGCGATCCCGGGGGAGATGATCGACATCTTCGGCGGGTCGACCGGCATCCGTGCGCTGGTCAATCCCGAAGTGCAGGACGTGCAGCGTCTGATCTTCAACGCCAACGATCCGTTTGGCCTCCCGCTCACCGGCACGTTCCGGCTGCAACTCGGCGACACGCTGACCTCGCCGATCAGCTTCAACAGCGCCAACCTTCGGGCCACGGCCGACGACATCGTGGCGAAACTCGCCGACGCCGGCATCGAAGGCGTGACCGTCGTGCAGGTTCCCACCTCGACCACCGGTCTGTTCCGCTTGGAGGTCCGCTTCGGCGGCGCGAGCGCGGGAGTCGATCAGCCGACGCTGCAGTACGTGGCCGACGTCACCCCGTTGGCGGCGACTGTGACGGTCGAGGACATGCCCGTCGACATGTACACCATCAACGTGAACCAGGACAAGTCGAATCCGCAATTCGATCCGTCGGTGGCCATGGACGAGTCGGGGGCCTTCGTCGTGACGTGGGCCAACGGCGGGCAGTTGCTCAGCTACTTCAACCACATCTCCGTCCAGCGGTTCAACCGCGACGGCGAGCGGGTCGGCAACGAGTTCCAGGTGAACGCCGAAACGACCGACATCCAGTTCGCGCCCAGCGTGGCCTTGAGCAATTCGGGCAACTTCATCGTCACCTGGAGTGCGACCGCCGACGCCGAGTACGCCCTGAGCCAGACCTTCACCGCGAACGTGCGAGCCAAAGTGTTCGACGCCACGGGCAACCAGATGGTGGGTGAATTCAGCGTGGGCGGCGGCGGCGCTTCGATGGCAGCCTTCGACTCCGACGACAACTACGTGATCACTTGGCACGGCCTGTTCGACAATCTTGCCGGAGTGGTGGATGCGGGCGTGCATGCCCGCCAGTTCGCTCTCTACAACAGCGCCGGCCAGGCAAACAATACCCCGGTCGAGATCCGCCCCGAATTCCGCGTCAACAGTTCTTCGACGAACCTGGCGGATCCGGTCCTGTGGCCCTACAACCAGTACAACGCGCAGCCGGCAATCGACGCCGACGGCGACCTGGCCGTGATCTACGAGGGTTTCGGTCCCGACGTGTCGGTCAACGTTTCGATGGCCGCCGGCTATTTCACCACCCTGATGAGCAAGCCGCAGAACGAGGATCTGTGGGTCTACTTCGATCCGTTCAACATCTACGAACGCGGGCAAGAGGGCGTGCCCGTGACCATGATCACCAAGTTGCTGGGCAACAACGGCAGCGTCGACGCGGCGATCAGCCAGGTGCTGTTCCGCGCCACCGAATTGGGAGCCACCGATATGCAGCTCGGCCGGCTCCGAGCGATCCTGGAGCAAACCGTGGGCCAACTGCGCGGCGAGGCCAACGGCATCCTCCTCTCCCAATGGGACGCCGATCCGACCCTCAGTTCCCAGTTGGTCCCGCTCTTCTCCGATAGCGTGGTCAACTCCTACCGCGACGGCCAGAATCAACGCAGCTACCTTGAGATTCCCATGCAGTTCAGTCTGACCGACGCCAACTGGTATCAGGCCGAACGGGGAACTTTCACCGTTCAGGTGACCAACTTGCTGACGGGCCAGACGGAAATCGCCGTCGTCGACATCGCCTCCAACGGCATGGGACAGCCCTTGAGCATCGAGGGGACTCGCCAGAACCTTGAAGCCGCCCTTCAAGGCATGGCGATCCTCGGCACGGCCTGGCCGGGCGTCAATGAAGGCACGGTCGACATCCGCGAAGTCGAACCCGACGAGATCATCGATCGCACCGCCACCGATTGGGAGATCGACGAAGTCGACGAAACGCTCTACGAGGAACGCGCCGGCGGCGTCTTCCTGGTTCAGGGCTTCCGCCACATCCTCTATGAAATCGAGTTCCAGGGTTCCTCGCATGATACCCCGTTCGACGTTCAGGTGATCGGCAGCGCGACCGAACGGGGCGCCGCCACCGTCGACCAGAACGGTAACGTGACCTACACCTGGGTTGCCGGTCCGCCCGTCGGCCCGGCCTTCTTCGGCGACACATACGGGACCCAAGGCACCTGGCAGACGCGCCCGTCGATCGGCATGGAGCCCGACGGCGACTACACGACCCTGTACACCCAGGTCGAGAACTACCGCAACGCGGGATTCGTGACGGCCGAGACCAGCACGGCCAACATGAATATCTACTACCGCCGGTTCGACGAGGAGACCGACACGGCGGGTCCGCGAGTGACCAACTGGGCCGAGGGAACCGGAAACAGCCTGGACGACAACGCCGTCCTGCAGAAACACCTCCAATACGTGGTCCTGACGTTCGACGAGGAGATGCTCTCCGGCGATCCGGCCCAGATTGCCGACAGCATCCTCAATTCGGCCAACTTCAAGCTCTTCGAGAGCAACGTGGAAGTGGAAGGCGGCGTCATCAACGTGGCCTTCGGCCTCAGCAAGGCCGCCGAACTGGCCGGGCAAGCCGACCCCCTCACGGGCGGGGTGTACGACCTGAACCCGATCCCGTCCAACAAGTGGGAAGCCGTAATCACCCTCGACGGAGACGTCGATCTTGCCGGCGCCCAGCCCCTCCGCGACGGCTTCTACTCCTTCCAGGCCCTGGCGTCGGTCACCGGATCTTCGACGGTTCCCGGACACAGCGGTTTGCGCGACAGGGCCGGCAACACCCTGTATCACACCGGCTTCGATCCCGCCGGCGCCGATTTCAATCGCGCCTTCAGCATCAAGGTGACGGAACGCAAAGACGAACCCGTCAGCGAATCCGCCACCGCGTCGCTGGTGAAGAACGGCCATACAAACCCCGAGTCGCCCGGCGCCATCGCCGCCGACGCCGACGGCCAGTATGTGGTCGTATGGACGGCGACGGACGCGGCTCAAGGCAATCGTGAGAAGATCTTCTATCGCCTCTACGATTCCGACGGCACGCCTGCCGATCTGCCGATCGTCGACAACCAAACGGGCCAGCCGATCCTCGGGATCGGCAACCTGCCGATCGTGGTCCAGGACGCGTTTCCGGCGCTGCCGTTGACGCCGAGTTCCAACGTGTTGCCCGGATTCGAACAGTTTGCCGCGGATACGCAGACGTTTGCCACGGTGGCCATGGACAAAGACGGCGACTTCGTCGTCACCTGGACGAACTACCGCGCCGGAAACGCCGACATCTACGCTCGCCGATTCGATTCGCTCGGCGAGGTCGCCGGCGTCGACGAGATCGGCAACGTCGTCTTCAAGGGCGGCTCGAACAATCCGGGCGCCGTTTCCGATCCGTTCCGCGTCAACGGTTACACGACCGGCGCGCAGAAGTGGTCGAACGTGGCGATGGACGTCGACGGCGACTTCATTGTCACCTGGTCGAGTTACGGCCAGGAGGACGGAGGACGGCTCGGTCTGGGCTACGGCGTGTACGCCCGCCGTTACGATTCCTTCGGCCAGTCCTTGGCGAGCGAATTCCAGGTCAACGTGACGGAAGCCGGGGATCAGCAATTCTCCAACGTGGCGATGGATTCGCAGGGCGGATTTACCATCGCCTGGACGAGCGATCAGAACGGCATCAGCGACGACATCATCGTCCGCGATTTCAACCCCGACGGCACGCCCGTCGGCGGCCCTCTGGGCGGTGAAGTCGTCGCCAACCAGACCTTGGCGGGCGACCAGCGGTATCCCGATATCGCCATGAACCTGGCCGGCGATCAGTACGTCGTCACCTGGTCGGCCTCCGGGCAGGACGGCAGCGGCTGGGGTGTCTACGGCCGGTTGTTCAACCGCTCCAACACCACGCTCTATGTGCCCAGCAGTCCGGCTATGTCGATCCCCGACACGGGTACCGTCGAGGCCACGCTCAACGTTTCCAACAACTCGATCATCACCGACCTGAACGTTCGCATCGAACTGCGGCATGCCTCGCCGGCCGATCTCGACGTTCACTTGATCAGCCCGACCGGCACCGACGTGCAACTCTTCGCCAACGTTCCCGGTCCGCTGACCAACGGCACTCTGCCGAAGGGCTCCGACTTCTCCGGAACGTTGTTCGACGACGCCGCGGCGGTCGCCATCGACGATCCCGATAACGGAGCGGTTCCTCCTTTCGCCGGGACGTTCCAGCCGATGGGCGCCCTGGCCGCCTTCAACGGCGAGAATTCCAACGGCCAGTGGCGTCTGCGAATCACCGACGCGAACGGCAACGATCGCTCCGGATTGTTGGAACAGTGGTCGCTGATCATCGAGCGGAGCCCGGTGCCCGAGCAGGAGTTCCGCGTCAACACGACTTCGGTCGGAAACCAGATGTATTCCTCGGTGGCCATGGATCATCAGGGAGAATTCGTGGTCACCTGGAGCGGCTTCGGCAACCAGCCCGAGCATGCCGATCCGTCGGGTTCGGGGGTCTTCCTGCAGCGATTCGAAGCCACGGGGAACCGCATCGGCGACGAAAGCCGCGTCAACATGACCACCGACGGCGATCAGAAAGTCCCGTCCGTGTCGAGCGACGGCGTGGGCAACTACTATGTGGCTTTCACCGGAGTCCGACGCGACGCCACCGGCAACAACATTCCCGGCGAAACCGACGTCTACGTGCTGGCCAGCAAGTCGACCCTCATTCTCCAGGACAACGATCCGCCCATCGTCACCGACGTGCGACTGGCGGACGGCACGCGGCTCCTGCAAGGCGACGTGATCGCGCCGGCGACCAACAAACTGGTCGTCGTGTTCAGCGAATCGATGTCGCGAAGCGGAATGACGAGCGTCAAGAGTATCTCCAACTGGGAACTCGAACGCAACGGCAGCGAACTGACCGGCGCGATCCAGAGCGTTGATTTCAGCTACAATGCCACGACGCGAAAATACGAAGCCGTGGTAACGCTTGCCCCAAGTGTCCTTCCCCTCACGGCGGGTCAATACCTGCTCACGGCCAGCTCGGTGATCACCGACAACGTGAATTCGCTGGACGGCGATCTGGACGGTATTCCCGGCTCCAATCCGACGACCACCACCCAACCCGGATACCAGTTCAGCTTCAACGTGTCGAACACTTCGTCCGGGGCCGGCGTGGGTGCCGAATACCGCGTCAACACCGAGACGGTCTACCAGGACCAGTTCTCTTCGGCTCACGGGACGGGGACGGCTCGCGAAACCTCCAGCACGACGCTGGCCGTCGACCACGACGGCGACTACGCCGTCGTCTGGACTCGCTCCGGCGCCGACGATCCGCTCGATCTGACCGGTACCGGCGTGTATCTGCGGCTCTTCGATCGCAACGACAACGCCCTGACCGGCGAGATTCAGGTCAACACCATCACGAGCGGAGACCAGCGCAATCCGTCCGTGGCGATCGACGCCGACGGCGATCTGGTCGTGGTCTGGGAAAGCGAATCCGCCAGCATCGACGGCAGCTACGACGTCTTTGCCCGCAGGTTCAATTCCGTGGGCGTCCCGCGCGACACCGCGGAATTCCGCGTGAACACCGATACGCAGCAGGACCAGGTCAATCCGGCTGTCGCCATAGACAACTCGGGGAACTTCGTGGTCGTCTGGGCGACGAAGGGCAAGAACGCCGGATTCTCCAACGACGTGCACGGCCAGATCTACAACAAGGAAGGCGAACCTCAGGGCTTCGAATTCCTCGTCAACGGGCAGAACCTCACGGGCATCAATCCGCCGGCCGACGGCAGCTTCGAGATCAACCCGGCCGTGGGCATGAGCGGTGCAACCGGCAGCTTCGTGGTTGCCTGGGAAGTCGTGACGGCCCAGCAGAACGGCGTGGTGATCGACACGGTCCTTGCCGCGCGCCAGTTCACGGCGGAAGGCGTGCCCCTGGCGGCCGAGTTCGCGGCCGACACGGGCGTCGGCACCGGTGGCACGGATACCCAACGCGTCGCGCGCAATCCCCAGGTGGCCGTCGACGACCGCGACGGTTTCATCATCGTATGGGAGAGCTACACGGGCGCCGACTACGACGTCTTCTTCCAGCAGTTCGACGCGACGGGGGCCTCCTTGGCGGACGACCAGGTCAACATGGCCCAATTCGTCGGCCAGCAGGTCAATCCGTCGGTGGGCATCGACGTGGACGGCGATTTCTCGATCGTCTTCAACGGTGCCGGGGCCCGGCCCGATCCGCTGAATCCCGCCAACACGACTCTCTACACCGACGTCGATTCGGAAGGTGTCTGGCTCCGCAGCTACAACTCGACCGCGATTCCGATGAGTGTCCAGTCGCGCGTCAACATCACCACAGGCGGCATTCAACAGTTCCCCACGATCGGCATGGAGCCGGACGGCAGTTATGTCGTCGCCTGGAGCGGCCGCGGCGTGGGAGACCATTACGGTGTATTCGTGCGTCGCTACGAGAGCGCGGTTGACCTGGCAGGACCGATCGTCAGCGATCTGGTGTCGCCCTCGGGCAAGTCGATCTCCGACGGGGACCAGATCACCGACCAGTTGACCCAGTTGGTGATCGTCTTCGACGAGGAGATGATGACCACCGGCCCGGATCGCGTAACCAATCCGGCCAACTACCGCCTGGTCCACGACGGCACGCTGCTCAGCAACGTGATCACGAACATCGAATTCGGGCTGAACCCGGAAACGAACAAGTGGGAAGCCGTCCTGACCTTGGACGGCAACGGCGGCGCTTCAGGAGTCGTTCCTCTCGACGACGGCCAGTACCAGTTGACCGTTCTCAATTCGGTGCGCGATAAGGTCGGCAATCCGCTCGGAGCCACGGGACTCAACCCCAAAGGCAGTTCGATCTCCTGGACCTTCAACCTGCTAGGGATCTCGTCCGACGTGAACCAGGGCGAGACGCTGATCAGCCAGGGACTCGGCGGCGAGTTCACTCGCCCCTACGCCACGCAGGCGGTGGCCAGCGACGCCGACGGCGACACGGTCACCGTGTGGACGAGCAAGACCCCCGGGCAGCAGGGCATCTACGCTCGCCTGACCCAGACCAATTGGACGGAAAGCGGTGGCGACCGCATTCCCACGACCGTGGAACTCCCTGTGATCCTCGTCACCCAGGATGCGACGGCCGATTTTGCTTCGGTGGCCATGGACGGCGACGGCGATTTCGTGGTCACCTGGTCGCAAGAGAATACCACGACGAGCTGGGACGTCTACGCCCGCCGCTACGACTCCATGGGCAACCCCCTCGGCGATGCCTTTATGGTCAACGAGGAGACCGACGACGTCCAACGCTACAGCAGCGTGGCCATGGACGTCGACGGCGACTTCGTCATCACCTGGCAGAGTGCCGACCAGGACGGTTCCGGATACGGCATCTACGGGCAGCGATTCGACGCCGTCGGAGGTCGCCTCGGAGGTTCTTACGAAGTCCAGGTCATCCAGTTCACCGGCAGCCCTAAGGGGACTTTCAAGCTTCGCTTCGAAGGTCGAACTACCAATGCCATCAGCTATGCGGGGAATCTGTTCGCCATTGCCGCTACTGTCGAGGCCGAACTGGGCGCAATCGGCGCCGACGTGGAAGTCGAGCCCGCTAACTTCACGAATCTGGGCATCCGCTTCCGCGGCGAGGAAGGGCTTCGTGACCAACAGCAGATCCTCGTGGTCGATGCGGTAATCACGGGCGACCCGGGGGCTCGAATCACGGCCACGACCCAGGTCGACGGCACCTTCGGCGAATTCCGCGTCAACGACACCGTCGAAAACGACCAGGTGTTCCCCTGCGTGGCCGCCGATGCCGACGGCACTTTCATCGTCACCTGGACCGGTTTTGGCCAGGACGGCGACGCTCCGGACCAAAGCAATATCTACGCCAAGCAGTTCGTCAGCAACGATGCATTCCTTGCGTCCTCCATCTCGAACTACAAGTTCGACTCACTCGCAGACCTGGTGCCGGGCCTCGAACTCTCCACGACGACGGACAGTCCGACGAACCATATCGTGTCGCCCGGTACAGGATACGACGGGGTGGTTCAGGTTTTGATGCCGGGCGGCGGTCTCGGGTCGGGCAGCCTGTTGTACACGGGAAGGCACATCCTCACCGCAGCCCACGTGGTGGACGACGGCACCGGCAATCCCTGGCCCTCCATCGACGTCGTCTTCGAACTGCCGGACTCGACTCGTTTTTCGATGTCCTCGTCGGTCATGTACATTCACCCCGGTTGGACCGGCGACCTTTTTGACGGCAACGATGTTGCCATCATCGTGTTGCCCGAAGAGGCGCCGATCGAGGCGGATCGCTACGACATCTATCGGGGATCGAGCGAACTGAACCGGGAGTTCACCATCGCCGGTTACGGAACGGCGGGGCAAGGGGCGGAACAGTTTCTCGACGGCCAGAAACGATTCGGCACCAACGAATTCGAGGCCTACGGTGAGGCCCTCAACGGACACAGCTACCTCGACTTCGTGAACGGCCTCCTCGGCCCCGGTACCTTCAACATTCCGTCGGGCAACGTATTGCTCTACGACTTCGACAGCGGGCTGGCGGCCAACGATGCCCTGGGGATGGCTCTCGGCATCCGAGACACCGGACTTGGAGTTCGCGAATCCTGTGCCGCCCATGGCGACTCGGGCGGCCCCGCCTTGATCAACGGCGTCATCGCCGGCGTTGCCAGCGGCATCCTCGAGTACACCAACGCCGACTCCACTCCCCTGGCCGTAACCGACGCAAGCTTCGGAACCGTAGGCTTTCACGCTCGTGTTTCGGCGTTTGCCGACTGGATCGACCAGATCGCGCAGTCGACGACCTCCGAATTCCTCGTCAACGCCAACCAGGTCGATCCGCTGACGGGCGCAATTCTCGTCGACAACCAGGCCTACGACCAGAGGTGGTCCAGCGTGGCCCTCGACGCCGACGGCGACTTCGTCATCACCTGGACCAACTACGCCCCCAGCACCGGCACCGGAAGCGGCATCGGCGGACAAGACCCCGACGGCGTCTACGCCCGGCGGTTTGACTCCACCACGATTCCCGTCAGCGAGGTCTTCCAGGTCAACGTCACGGCCACCGACGAGCAGCAGTTCTCCCGCGTGGCCATGGACGCCGACGGCGACTTCGTGATCACCTGGGAAAGCTCCACCCCCGCGGGCTTTGACGTCTATGCCCAACGCTACGTCCGCAACGCCGCGCTCACCCAGACCGGCAGCACGGCCTACGGCGCCAACGGCGAAATCGGCGGCCAGTTCGTGGTGAACGCCACCAAGACGGGCGACCAGCGCTATCCCGGCATCGCCATGGACGACACCGGCGACTACATCATCGTCTGGAGCGGCAACGGCAACCAGCCGGGTGAGGTCAGCACGCAGGGCGTCTTCGGACAGCGTCTCCTCAAGGCCGACGACGACGCCGGACCCACCGTGACCGATTCGTCGGTCGCGCTTCTGTCGAACGGTACTGCAAGCGTGGCTCGCCTCATCGACGGCGACACCTTCGAGGAAAGCGTCACTGCAATCGTTCTCACCTTCGGCGAGGACCTGAATGTACTGGGCGGCGATGCGGGCAGGGAGAGCGTGCTGAACCTCAACAACTGGCAGTTGACCAGATACCGCAGCGCGACCGAGGGGACCCAGATCGTCGCGGGCGGCATTACCGATATTCAGTTCTTCCTCGACCCGTCAACCAACAAGTACCAAGCCGTCATCTTCGTGGACGACGACCCGTCGCTCACCGGCAGTCAGCCGCTGGCTCGCGGTACGTACGTCCTCACGGCCCGCGATACGATCGAGGATCTCTTCGAGAACCGCCTGGACGGCAACTACGACGGCGCCCCCGGTGCTCCGTTCAGCATCAGCTTCACCATCGACGGGAACGACGCCCCCCTGCCTTATCCGGGCACTCCCGGCGAGGACGACGAAGACGTGCTCGTCCACAACGAATCGGATCTCGACCAATTCGATCCGGCAGTGGCCAGAGCCGCCGACGGTCGCTACGTCGTCGTCTGGACCAGCATGAACGATCCCGCTCTGGACGACACCGGCGCTCCCATTGTCGACCTGGCCGACGAACCGATCGTCTACACCAATGTTTACGCTCGGATGTTCGACCGCTACGGAGAGCCGACCAGCGGCGAAATCCTGGTCAGCACCTACACCACCGGTCCGCAAAGCCGTCCCGACGTCGCGATCGACGATTACGGCAACTTCGTGGTCGTGTGGGAAGGTGAAGGTCAGGGCACCGACGAGAAACTCGACCAGACCGGCATCTTCGCCAGAGTCTTCGACGCTCACGGCCAGGGCGGCGGCGATCAGATCCTGGTCAACGTGAACCGGGACGGGCTGCAGACCCAGCCTGCGGTGGCCATGAACGCCATGGGACAATTCGTCGTGACCTGGCTCAGCCACGATCACGGCGGCATCATCGCCAGACAGTTCACGCTCGACGGCACGGGAGGCGCCGAGTTCCGTGTGAACACGACGACCGGCAACAATCACCAGTATCCTGACGTTGCGATGGACAACGACGGCGACTTCGCCGTCACCTGGACTTCCGCCGAGCAGGACAACGGCTCCATGGGCGTCTTCGCTCAACGCTTCAGCGCCGCGGGCGCCAAGCTGGGCGGCGAGTTCATGGTCAACCAGTACCAGACCGATCGGCAGGAGATGTCGCGCATTGCCATGGATGATGCGGGCAACTTCGTGATCGCCTGGCAGAGCATGGGTCAGGATGCCTTCGGCGGTTACGGCGTCTACGCTCGCCGCTACAGCGCCGCGGGCACCGCGCTCAGCAACGAGTTCCGCGTCAACGACTTCACTGCCGGCTACCAGTTCGAGCCGGCCGTCAGCATGGACGCGGACGGCGACTTCGTCGTCACCTGGTCGAGCTTCAAACAGGAAGGCGACAAGGGCGAACTATACGGCATTTTCGCCAAGATGTATAACGCCGACGGCACCCTGTTCGTCCTGCCCGGTCAGACCGCTCCCATCGGCGAGTATCGAGTCAACGCCGACATCGAAGGCGATCAACGCGACTCCGACGTGTCGATGGACGCCGACGGACACTACGCGATCGTGTGGGAAGGCACGACGACGGTACAGATTCCCGATCCTGACGCTCCGACCACGCTGATCACGGTAGATCAGAGCGACGTGTACGCACGCGTCGTGGATCCGCCGGTCGAGACCGCCGCAGACTCCACCACGTTGAATCTGTTCGGCACGCCCGGAATCGACACGTTTGAATTCGTCGCTGGAGCAACGCCGAGCACCTGGGTCGTCAAGATTAACGGCGTGGCCCAGACCGTAGCCTCCGCGATCCAGACCGTCAACTTCGACGGCATGGGCGGCAACGATATCGTGATCCTCACCGGCACGAACGGCGCTGAAAAGGTCTACGCCAAACCGGGCGAAGTCCAATTCATCGGCTCAAACTTCACCGTCAATGCCACCGACGTCGAAAACGTCACGGTCGACGGCAAAGGCGGCGCCGATTACGCCGAACTCCGCGACTCGGCCGGTAATGACAGCCTGATCATGCGAGTCGGCGAGACGATCATGGTCGGAACCGGCTACTCCAACAAGGTGCTCAACTTCGAGGAGGTGCACGGATATGGGTTGAACGGCGGCCTCGACGAGGCGAAGCTCTACGACTCGGACGGAATGGACCGGTTCGTCGGAACACCCACGTACGCCCGGATGTTCGGCGACGGCTACATGCACCGCGCCAAGGGCTTCCGCTTCGTGCACGGCTACTCGACAAAAGGAACCGATCGGGCCGAACTTCACGACGGGGCCGGCAACGATCTCTTCAAGTACGACGACGGGCTGGCGAAGCTGTGGGGCAGCGGCTTCTACCTCCGTGCCAAGAACTTCGACAAGGTCGAGACCATTGCCGACGGCGGCGGCAACGACTACGCGAGGGTCTTCGACACCAAGTCCGTCGACAAGTTCGTCGGCACGCCGACCTCGGCCCGTATGTATAGCACCGAGGCCGACTACGACGTGACCACGCGGCTGTTCGAGAAAGTCCTCGCCCAATCGACCGCCGGCGGGAAAGACATCGCCCGGTTCTATGACAGCGCCAACAAGGAAGTCTTCATCGGCCACGCCCACAAGGCGGAGTATTCGGGCAACCGCTTCGAGATCACGGCACGGAAGTTCGAAAGAGTCGAAGCGCACAGCACGCCGGGCTCCAACGATATCGCCAAGTTCCGCGATACCTCGGGCAACGACCATCTCATCGCCATCGATGACTCGGCAAGCATGTACATGAAGAACGGCTCGGAAATGGAACTGCTGTATCAGGCCTTCGCCTTCGACCTGGTGAAGACCTACCGTTCCACCGGCAGCGACACAAAAGACGTGGCCGCCTCCGTCGTTGACAAGGTCCTCTTGGACGACGGCTGGGTCGACGACTAATACGTCTCAAACACCAACCTCAATAGAATATCGCTCTTGCGGGCAGCTTGGCCGTTTTGGCTGAGCTGCCCGTGTCTTCTTAAGTTGCCCAACTTTTCTATTCTCCCGGCAGCTCAGGCGACAGGATCGGATGTCCTAATGTAGTCAAAAAGAAGAGAATTGAATTCCTCGCCGCCCGATGGGGCCGTCAGACTCGTGGGAAAGTGGTCGGAGGCCCTGGGGTCGGAGGAACCAGGATCGCGTTCCAGGGCCGTTTCCCGCGATCTGACGTGGATTCGGGAGGCAGGCGACCGGAGACATGCCTCGCCAAACCCACACAGAGACCGACAGCACTCCGGGAACGACTCTTCAGTGTTAGGCTGCGTACCTCGATTAGGTGGCGATCCTCACGCCGCTCGCGGCAGGACAACAGGGGCGGAGTTCTCGCCAAAACGCTGAACAGCAATCGACTGCAACCTCTCTTACCGCTTGTCTTTCCGGCACGTCTGTGAACCGGGCTTGCCCAGCGCGACTGGCCGCCTCACAGCGGTCTCCATGGTCCCAAAGGTCAAACGGTCACCTCTCCAGCTTACCACTTTCCCCCCGCCTCACATCCGATACGTTCGCTACGACCCAGAAAGAAGGAAAATTGCTCAGGGCTTACCAGTCTTACTCAACTAGCGCGACTGGCATGTCCGATACCATCGTCATGACCGGAGTTGCACAGAGATGCGCGCGGCGCCCACCTGTGCGGTGCAGGGGATCAAAGTAAGACACCAAATTGGGTCAACGATCATGTCGCTCAATCGAACAACAACGTGGATGGCCGCCTTGGCGGGAGTGTGCCTGATGGCACTTCCCGCGTCTGCCCAAGGCCTGCAGGACGCACAACTGTTTGCCCCGGCTGAAATCAGCAGCTACGGCGGCGGCGTCCGGGCGAAGGAAGGGTTCTTTTTCTCCTTCGACTACCTCCGCTGGTCGACCTCGGCACCGGAAGGCGTGCCGATCGGCTATCCCAGCAATGGGCGGGAAGCGTGGTACGGTCCCGATACGGGCGAAAGCGTCATTCAGACCAATACGATCAACACGGGCGTCTTCACCCAGCAGTGGGAGAACGGCGAGCGGTTCGAAATCGGCGATCGCTGGCAGCACCACGGCTGGATGTTGGGTACCCTTCGTCTCAAAACGAACAGCGAGAATGATATCGTCGCCAACGGCGTAAGCATGGTTTGGGACGACCCGCCGTTCGGAACGGAGAATCGTCGCCGTCTGCAGGGCTACTACCTGTGGCCGGTCGGCACGCCATACCCTTCGGACGTGCCGCCCGAAGACCGCATCTTCGTCATCGGGCGCGACGCCGAGGAGGCCCTGCCGGCGGTGCTCCGCGATCTGCCCGTCGTGTTCGACGACTTCAAGGTCGAAAACAAGAACGAGACGTGGGGCGTGGAACTCATGTACTCCTACCGCACCCACCCGCTGCACCACGGCGGTTTCCTCGAGCTGTATATGGGTGCTCGCTACCTGGAATTCAACGATCTCTTCTCGGTCGACGCCCGAAACCGGATCCCGGGCGAAGGCGACGATGACACTGGAGGAGATCCCGAGGAACTCGTTCCCTTCTGGACGCCGGGAGCGTCCGTGGCAGACAGCTACTGGGCGACCAGCGCCGACAATCATATCGTCGGTCCGCAAGTAGCCCTGCGGTGGTTCAAGACCAGCGAACGCTGGACCCTCGACACGTCCGGACGTTTTGTCGCCGGTTTCAATAACCAGAACATTGCCCAGCAGGGAACATTGGCTTCCCGATGGACTCCGGGCGAGATCTACACCTCGGCACTCGACGCCGAACCGGCCGACCTGCAAGGGCGCCCCCTGCTGATGTCGAAGTCCTCGTTCAGCAATGCAGCTCACGAGAACGAATGGAGTCCGATTATCGAGCTTCGCATCAACCTCCAGTATCAGTTGACGCGCGCTATCTCGGTCCGCGGCGGTTGGACCGGAATGTGGATCGACGGAATCGCGAGAGGCTCCAATCTGAACGTCTATCGGTTGCCGAGCATGGGCCTCGACTTGGCCGACAATCGTCAAGACGTATTCCTGCACGGGTTCAACTTCGGTGCACAGTTGAACTACTGAGCCGCGGTCTGACCTGCGGTCATATCCCCGTCCACAAATGCCAAACGCCGCGAGGTCTTCCTCGCGGCGTTTCCGATTTTTCGCTCAACTCTGTTCCTGGAGCTTCATTTTTCGAAGCTCCTCCAACTCGGTTCCCAGGCGATGCCGGAGCGGGCTTTCCGGCCGTAGTTCGCCGAGCAGGCTTTCCGCTTTCTCAAACGTTCTCTCGTCGAACCGCCCGCCGTTGAACAATCGTCGCCAACTCTGGTTGATCTGTTGTTCCGTAAGCAATCTAAACCCCCTTGGGTGAAGAACCGTGAAGTGCCATCCTAACGGAGTAACTCCTTGACTGAAGCCATTATTACTGTCTCACCGTCAATTCGACAACACACATTCTGCCACTGTCGGTCAAAAAAACAATCGTCACATTGCCAGCCCCATGGGACCCGCCATGCTGTTCCTTGCACCGGAGCGACGTCGTATCTCCTGAGTATAGCCTCCCCGTCTGGATACTTTTAGCACGCATTCGGTTGATCTGGCTACAGACCATTTGGGGGATCCTCGGAAATAAGGTGACAGTCACCCTTTTCGTGCGAAGCACCGGGCACCGACCGATGGTTGGCCCGGCCGCATGCGGCGAAAAGGCGGCTGTTACCCTGTCCCTCTTGGCCTCACGCCCCTCCGTCTAGCTCGTAGCTTCTCCCGAGGCTGCTCGAATCAGGTGGGCAGGGTTGATCTTCTCCAATTCCTCAACGATGCAGTCCACGGCAAAGCGGATCTGTTCCTCACGGTGGAGCGAGGTCACGAAGAAACGCAGCCGGGCCGCACTTTCTTCGACCGCCGGATAGAGGATCGGCTGGACATTGATTCCGCGGGCGAACAACGCCTTCGAAAGCTGCAGGGCATGCATCGAGTTTCCGAGAATCACAGGAACCACCGGCGAGTCCTGGCTTCTTCCCGTATCGATCCCGCGGCTCCTGGCCAGTTCGAGAAACAGCCGGGCTCGTTGTCGAAGGCGTTCGGGCCTTTGCGGCTCCGCCTGGAGCAACCGGATGGAAGCCAGCGCCGCCGCGGCATTTGGCGGCGAAAGCCCGACGCTATAAACGAAGCCCGGCGAGGTGTACTTGAGATACTCAACCAGAGCCCGGCTGCCCGCAATATACCCTCCGCAACTGCCAAATGCCTTGCTCAGCGTGCCCATCTGGATGTCGATTTCCGCCGGATCGACGCCGAAATGCTCGCAAATGCCTCGCCCCGTAGAGCCGAGTACCCCCATCGAGTGGGCTTCATCGACCATGAGAATCGCCCGATGGCGGCGTTTGACGTCAACGAACCGGGGAAGCTCCGGAATGTCCCCGTCCATGCTGTACACACCTTCCACCACGAGCAGCACGCGACGATACTCATGGCGAAAGCTCTCCAGGATTTCGTTGGCGGCGTCCCAATCGTTGTGGGGGAACGGACGACGCCGGGCTCCCGACAGCACGGCCCCCTGCAGGATGCTGTTGTGGGAGAGAGCATCGTGCAGGATCAGGTCGCCGGGGCCGAAAAGGTGCCCGATGGTACTCTCGTTGGTGGAGTGCCCCCCCACGTAGACGATCGCGTCCTCGCTGCCGACCCAATCGCTGATGGCTCGTTCCAGGTCCCCGTGAAGGTCTTTTTCGCCGGACACGAGGCGGCTGGCCGAAACACTGGTGCCGTAGCGCTGGCAGGCATGTTGTGCCGCTTCCACGACAACCGGGTCGCCGGACATTCCGAGGTAGTTGTAGCTGGAGAAATTGATCAACTTGCGCCCGTCGATGATCGTCGTATCGCCAGTGACGCCTTCATGAACGCCAAAGTACGGGGACAGCCCGGTTGATTCCAGCAAATCGAGCCCCTCGCGTAGTTTGACGTACTCGGGGAACCGATCAAACCGGTAGCTTTCAGGCGGCGGCTCGTATCCCGCCGGACGCCCGGTGACCTCCCGCACTTCACCGCCGAGGTAGCGGCGCACGGCGTCGACGACCTGGCGAGCCGTGATCAATCCGGGCAGGACCTCCTCCGGGAACCGCCCGCCGAATCGTTCCTCCAGCGCCGCAACGATTTCCATACGTTCGAGGGAATCCATCCCCAACTCGGTGATCCGGGTGTCGATATCCATTCCGTCGGCCCTGTCGCGAGCCACCCGGCGGACCTCCTCCAGGACGATTTGTTCCGTCGACTTCCCGCTCCCCGAACGCCGGAAACTTGCCGGCGGTTTCGGCAGGGACGCCTTCCTTCCGTTGCGACCGGGAGCCGACTCGGCGAGCGGTCTGCGCACCGGCGCTGCCGCTTGAATTTGGGGTTTGACGGCTGCAATCGGCCGCTCATCGACGTCCAGAGGCTGCCCCACTTCCCATTGAGCCACGACCGACAGCGTGCCGTCCAGATAGCCGTTGCGGCAGGCGTGGCGCTGGATCTTTCCGCTGGTCGTCTTGGGCACGCTGCCGGCTTTCACCAGCACCACTGCGTCGAGGCCGAGTTCATGTTGTCGGGAAACTGCTCGTCGAATCGCCGCGATGATCTCGTCGTTGTCTGCCGTGCGATGACGCTCGACCTCATGGACGGCAACGAGTCTCTCCTGGCCGTTGACCTCCGCAAGAAACACGGCGCCGCTGTCGGGACGAAGCCTTTCGTGACTCTCTTGAACCGTTTGTTCCACGTCCTGAGGATAGATGTTGACTCCGTGCAGGATGATCAGGTCCTTGATCCGCCCCGTGAGGAATAACTCGTTTTCATGGATGAAACCGAGATCCCCCGTTCGCAGGAAGGGACCTTCACCACTCTCGGCAAGTCGTGCTTTGAAGATCTCCTGGTTTACGTCGGGACGCCGCCAATATCCCAAGGCGACACTCGGACCGGCCACCCAAACCTCGCCGATCTCACCTTCGCCGCAGGAAGTGCGAGTTTCCGGATCGGCAATCACGACCCGCTGATCGGGCAGGTTCTCGCCGCATCCGACCAGGGCTTTGCTCGCGGGTGAATCGGAATCGACGATCTTCGCTCGCCCTTCCCCGAGGGCATTGGCGTCGAAACTGCGTATCACGGGCGGCCGCCTCGCCCAACCTCCCGTCACAATCAGGGTTGCCTCGGCCAGACCGTAACAGGGATAGAAAGCCTCGCGGCGGAAGCCACACCGGGCAAATCTGTCGGAAAAGGCCTCCAGCGTCTCGGCTCGGACCGGCTCGGCCCCGTTGAACGCTACATCCCAACTGCTCAGATCGAGTTCATCGATCTGCTCGTCGGTGATCTTTCGGACACAAAGATCATAGGCAAAGTTGGGACCCCCACAGGTGCTCCCCCTGTATTTCGTGATCGCACGCAACCAGCGCAACGGACGCTGCAAGAATGACATTGGCGACATGAGTACGTTGGGACGCCCTACATAGAGGGGCTGCAAGATCCCTCCAATCAATCCCATGTCATGATAGCTCGGAAGCCAGAATACCCCGACTCCGCTTCGCGAGTGCTCGAAACCGTAGGAAATCAGCGCGGAGTTATGGACCAGGTTGGCGTGATCGAGCATCACCCCCTTGGGACTGCCCGTCGATCCGGAAGTGTATTGGAGGAAGGCAAGCGTGTCGGCGTGGATATCGGGCATTTCCCAACCTTCCGCCGTTGCGTCGTCCAGGCGAGAGGTTGCCAGCCAGGTCAGTTCCTTCAGGTGCGGCGTTTCATCGATCAGCTTTTCCACCCGCTCCAGGACCGAGTCGGTGGTAAGCGCGACCTTCGCGTCAGAATCGTCGGCGATGGCCTGGATACGTTCCAGAGAACGGTTTCGGCGCGGGGGATAGACGGGAACGGCAACGACGCCGGCGTACAGGCAACCAAAGAACGCCGTAATGAACTCCAGCCCGGGCGGGTACAGCAACAGGGCTCTTTCCCCGACGAGGTTGTGGGATTCAAGCCACGCGCCGATCGCTCTCGCACGCCGGTCGAGCTCCCCATTGGTCATATCCTCCGTCTCGTCCTCGCCGTCGATCAAATACGTGAAGGCGACATCGTCACGTTGATGCTTGGCGCGGTGGCGAACCAGTTCAACGAGGGTCGATGGACCGAAAAAGGTCCCTGGCAGATGATCCAAAACCACGACGATTCAAACTCCCACTCATGGACGAACAGGGCAACACGAAGCTTCGCGACGATGGTCTTCACCCACGCAGAACGCCACGTCGGCTCGCCAGCGCCCTCTCCCCGGCGCTAACCGCGACCGTGAGCCGTTGGGGCCGTATGTCAAAACGGATAGACATCCCCTTGGGAATGCCCTTGGAATGCCGCCGAATCCGCGCCAAAGTCATAAGCCAAGCGAGCTGGCCCAATCAGCCGGATCCGCCAATTCAAACGCCATCCATCAAATCGCTTCGGTCGTTTGAAACACCCGTGAAGAACCGAAGTGGCGAACGCGGAATAAGCAAGAATGGCCTCACAGATCGCCCATTTTAAGCGAACTACGGGGGTACCGCAATCACGCCCCCTCTCCAGTACCCTCCGTCAGTTGACGGGTAGTCATTTGACGCTGAACTTGGCAAACAGGAAAAAGTGTACCCCCGGCTACAACAAGACGTGGGAGGGGCTGCTCCCCTCTGCGGGGAATATCCTCCGTCACGTTTGTTGTCGGAAACTCCGGGATCTGATACAGTGCCAATGGGGGCAAGCACGAAGCCAATCGGGGAATGACTGCCGGTAGAGGATTCAACACGATGCTACGAATCACTTGCCCAAATTGCCAAAGCAAGCTGAACGCCAAGGAAAAGCTGATCGGTCAGACTCGGAACTGTCCGAAATGCGGCCATCCCGTCCTGATCGTGGCGCCAGACGCCGCCTCGGGGGAATTGGCCGACGCAACGCGAGACCCTGCGGCGGATTCGGGGCCCGCCGACGAGGCACCGGCCATCCTCGTCGAGCCTCGCGACGAGGGCGAAGGTCTGGCTCGGGTCACGGCCGTCGCGGAACCCGTCACCGAGTTGAAATCGCCCAACAAGTTCGTCATTTGTGATCGCCAACGCATTATCGCCGTGTGGGAAGGCGACGGCTGGCAGTTGAAGACTCCGGCCGGATTGATTCCCGCCAAGCGCAATACCGAACAGATACCTTCTCAAGGCGTCTTTCGCCTGGTCGAATTGCGAGTCACCCGGACTTCCGACGCGATGTATCTGACGGGGATCGTGAGCCATGAACTGACGCCCCGCTGGGCCCTGCCCGCCATTGCCCGAGGCGACAGCCAGATCCTCGAGAAGATCGTCGGTCCCTCGGGCCTCACTCGCGACCAGAAGCAGATGGTTCGGCACTATCTTCAAGAGTCGTTCATGCCCGACGTCTGGCGCCACAGCCAAAAAATCACGGAATACCTGGCAAGCGCCGACCAGCACGTCCAGGGAGTCTTGGTGGACGCGACCCAAGATCCCGCGGGATGATGACGTGCTGCCCGCGTCCAAGCATCAAGGCTTCCGATACGCCGATTGCGAATGGTGGCTCCGCTGCGTTTGCCGTTTCAAGAACCTCGGCAACGTGCACAGATTGACTATCACAGGCACATCCAGAAGATCCAGCACCTCACGCCGCCCCCTCCGCCTCGCCCCGAATCTGGTCGTACACATTCTCCCGCAGATGGCTGGTGACGGCCGCTTGGAACTGGTTGTCGTTGAGGGACTTGGTCGTGATCTCGTCGTTCTGCTCCATGCGGTCGATGAACAGGTCCTGGAGGATCTTGTCGAAGACGTACTTGAAGGCGTCGAGCGTGTTGGCCATCTCCCGCAGCAGCATTTCTTCGTGTTCGGCCCCGAGTCCCTGCTCTTCCGCCTCCTGCCTGGCCTTCTCGCGGATCTGGTTGCCGGCCAGCACGCCCTTGAGTTCCTTGGCCGCCTCGCCCGACTGGGAACTGTGGGCCTCGTCGACGATCACGGCGTACTGCCGATCGGGAAGCTCGCCCACCTTGTCCGTCACGAACGGGAATTTTTGGAGTGTGGTGATGATGATCGGCACGCCCGTCTTGAGGGCCTCGGCCAATTGGCTGGAGTGCTCGTCGATCTTCTGGACCACGCCCTGCTTGTGCTCAAACTGGTAGATCGTGTCCTGAAGCTGCCTGTCGAGAACCACCCGGTCGGTTATCACCACGACGCTATGGAAGGTCTTCTCGTCCTTCTCGTCGTGCAGACTGGCCAGCCGATGGGCCAGCCAGCCGATCGAGTTCGACTTGCCGCTACCGGCCGAGTGCTGGATCAGGTAGTTGTTGCCGGCCCCGGCCGCCCGGGCGTCGGCTTCCATCTTCCGTACGGCGTCCCACTGGTGGTAGCGGGGGAAGATCATCGTCTCCCTACGGACCTTTTTGGCCCCGACCGGCTTCTCTTCGACTTGCAGGTGGACGAACCGGGCCAGGATGTCGAGCCACGAGTCTCGCTGCCAGACCTGCTCACACAGGTAGGCTGTCCGGTATCCGCTGGGATTGGGCGGATTGCCGGCCCCGCCGCTGTCGCCCTGGTTGAAGGGCAGGAATCGGGTGTGCTTCCCGTCCAGCCGGGTCGTCATCCAGACCTCATCCGGATCGACGGCAAAATGGACCAGGGCCCGCTGCTTGAACTGGAAGATCTTCTCGCGGGGATCCCGATCGGTGGCGTACTGATGCCGGGCGTGGGCCGCATTCTGGCCGGTAAGCGGGTTCTTCAGTTCGGCCGTGGCCACGGGGATGCCGTTCAGGCTCAGCACCAGATCGAGCGACTTGGCCGGTTCCCGCTCGCTATAGTGCAACTGCCAGGTGACCGTCAGACGATTGGCCGCGTAGAGCCGCTCGTTCTCCCGGGTTCATCCCGTGGGCCGGTGCGAAGTAGGCCGCGTCGATCCGCTTGCCGAAGCACTTGAAGCCGTGGCGCAGGACGCCCAGGGAACCGGCCGTCCCGTCGAGTGCCTTCGAGAGGTCGTCCAGCACGATCGTTGCGGTACCGGCCCCATGGAGCTTCTCCAGGGCTTCCCAGGTGGAGGGCTGCGACTCCTGGAGAAACGCCAGGAAGACCTTCGGGTCGATGGCCCGCTCGCGGTCGAAGTCGGCCGGGTTGGCCTTTTGGTAACCTGCCGTGTCGAGGAGGTGGTCTTCGATGGCAGTCTCAAAGGCGACTTCTTTGTGGTCGATGGGCATATGTGTCCCATTAGAATCTGTTCAAGTGGTCTGTTTAGTCGATGATGATCGTTCAACCGCCGGTCGTGGCAGCTTTTCCTCATTTCCCCTCAGCGCCATCGCAAGTTCTTTGCTGTGGATTACGGACGCGAACTGTTCCGCGACGATCTTACCAGACGCCTCAAGAAGTGGTGCAAGGAGAGAAGTGACGAGGAAGCCGACAATCGCGAGAACAATCGGCCACAACCACACCCACCTATGCTTCTGAGCGGCAATACCAGCGTCTCTCGCTGTGGCTAATGTTGCGTCACGGCCAAGGCGTGCCCACTTTTCTTCAGAAGCTTGCTGAAAACTCGCTATGCCTGCCATTGCATGCGATTTCGCAACGGGCTCGTCAATTCGCCTTGCCTCATCGACCAAGAGCTGTAGAATCTCTGAAGATCGCTGAGCAACTACGACTGCAAAATGCTTCCCATTTTCATCGTGTGTATTGCTTGAAGCGTGGACATCATCCCCGAGTCCGTTCTTGGTCTCACTACGTCCTGGATCTATATCATCCGAGAAGAGACGAACGTCACTCGCGAATCCGCTTACATTTCCAAATGCACCACCGTCAAGAATCCTATTATCCAGGTGGTGTGGGAGGTCCTTGACCTGACCGTTTACGGTTTCGCGATTTGTCTCAATTTCGGTATTTGCCTTTGGGCCATTCGCGAACCCTTCCGGAAGCTGGCTCACCAGAATCTCATCTAGACCGGCGTCCCTATCATGTGCCAGGACAACCTCCGGCCGGCGAGTAATGCCGATTGAGCGCTCGAAGCGTGAACCTGATGTCGCGTTTGGAGGTGCAGTCTCCGGCTTGGGTGCTGGTATGAACGCGGCCGGTGGTGTCAACATTTGCGCGTCGCCATCATCAAATCCGTCGAGATAAGTCCGAATCAATTCACGCATCTCACCATCGGTTGGCACAGGTGGCGGCTGCTCTGACCACTTTGCACCTTGTTCGACAGTAACGAACAAGTTCAATAGGGGTAGTACACCAAGGAGCGTGTCTGCCCTTTCGGCATCGCTTGGAATTGCCGCGAAAGTGTCGATTGCTTGGTCCAGGTTTCCCTGGCGAGCCAAGGCCATCACCAACCCCTTCCAAGGTCTGGCGGAAGCCTCCTCGGGGTCACGTATCTCTGGGATAAGTTTGTAGACCTGATATGTGCGTCCATCTGGCAATATGCGTACTTCGGCGACAGGTTCAAGAAGTACAGAAGCCGGTTCATAGGCAACCGGTCCAAAGTTCGGAGCCGGCTGATTCCCAGAACTCCCAAAAAGACTCGTAGTCTTAGCAAGTACGACAACCCCTCCCAGAACCACTCCCAGTAGTCCTCCAAGAAGACCAAGGAAGAGTAGTCGCTTCATGTCTCTATTCTCCATGAGAAAGTTCCCCTAGCCTGCACAGGCGCGAGATATTACGCGCGAAGAGTCATTACTGTATCTCCCCCCTCACATCAATCTTCCCCGTCACGGCCGCCGAGATCAGGGCGGTGCGGTATTCGAGAAGGCGGTCGATAGCAGTTTTGACCCGCGAAATAAGCAGTCCAGACTTCTGACCTTCCTTATCGAGATACTCAACAATTGCCTGCTGTTCATCACCCGGAGGAAACGGAAATCGGTACAGACGCAATTTCTCTGCTGTCAAATGCGGAATGGTGTTTGGATTTCCTGCGGCAACGAAAATCCCGGTCTCGGTAGCGCATCGCATTACGTAGTACAGATATCGTGGGACGTCCGAGGAGATTCTGCCGACCGGACGCAGGCGATGTATCGCCTTCTGAAAAGCGCACGTGGCAAGCTCGGATCGCCAGATCGCCGTCCTTCCGACTTCACCGCCTTCGCAGACCAGCAGGTCACCGTGGCGAAGCGTGAAGCGTTCGTATTCATCGGGCTCAATGTCCATCTCCGGGAGGTCACTAACGTTCACGTGATCCCATTGAACATCGATGTTTCGCAAGTATGGAAGGAGGTAGTTCCCCGTAATCCGCTTGGCGTCGAGCATCTTTCCAAGTTCCACTCTGTACCGAGCATAAAGAGGCGGCAATTTCCAACCCCTCGGCACCTCCCCCAGCCACTCGATCCCCGAGTCCTTCATCGGCACGTCGGGGTTGAGGCCCTTGGTGACGGCGTGGCTGATCAGGGCGGCCCGTTTCTCCTTCAAGAGTCCGATCAGCCGCCGCTTCTTCTCCACCAGGGCGTCGATCTTCGCCGTCTCCCGATCCAGGAACGCCGCGATGGCCTGCTGCTCGGGGAGGGGAGGAAGGGGGATCGAGAGGTTCTCGACAAACTCGACCGAAAGACCCGGCTGGGCCGCAGTCTGCGAATACTGTCGAAGGTTCATTGTCCGGAGAACCTCACCGAGCCAGCGAACGCAGACATTGGGCCTCGGGGTAACGACAACAGCGTGTTCAGATGCCCAGAACTTACCGCTGGCAAGATGGATGTTGCCACACCATGCACCTTGCCTGCCGAGGAGAATCAAGTCGCCATCGTGAGTAAAAGCGTCTGTGAACCCTCGAAGGCCATTACCACCGTAGACTGGATAATCACCTGTGTCGTCGATTGACTGGTATGTGATGTTCTCTCCCGATCTCATCCGACAGAGGTACTTGAGCTTCCGACTCTCCCAGTGTCTTGGGCTGCGATTGATCCAGGCGATGTGGCTTGCAGAGTAGTCCGGGTATGCTTGGCGTTGTGTGCTCTGCCGTTCGGAAGATAGGTCAGATTCTGTTGGCAAATCGGTGCTCATTGCTGCACCTCTCGAAGTGCCAATGCCATATCAATGAACGGCCCGACCGATCTTCCAAGAACTGCAAGCCCGGCATCGTGCGGATCAGGGATTTGGAGACGACTAGCTGCTGCACCATTCAAAGCAAAGGCATAGCCCTCAATGTTGACGATACAAAAGATGCCTTCTCGGAGTTCAAGAATGATGCGATCCACGCGAAACGGCCACTCCCCCGCGTATTCATCCTCCGTTATTGCCTTTGTTGGCCATGAACCGGCAATGATCTGTCGGTCGGACCGCTTCTCCCAGTTCTTCTTCTGCTGTCGGAGAATTTGCACTGAACGGCGATAATCAGTCGCTCCAAGTTCTTCATCGCGAAGGTTTCGGAAATCAGTATACACGACTGAAGTCTGGCGAAGATTCCCGTTCTTGTCCGTATGATCACCAATCGTGAATTGCATGGCAATTGCCCTGACAAGGCGCTCCATCTTAGCGATCAACTTGGAATGAACGCGGGGATAGTAATCCCGATGGAGCGACTCAAGACTGCCCAGATAGGGCGTGATGTCCTCGATGCTCGACTCAAGCGTTTCCCACTCACTCTTAGGGTCAATAGGACTGTGAGGACTTCCCGCAACAATGTCAAGGTTGTAGTAACGCCCGAACTTGCCAAACAAAGACAGGATTTCGAGACACCTCTTCAGAACGGGGTCAGTGGTTATGAAGGCGAACTCTCGCTGGACAATCGGGCGGGTCTTTCCTCCGTAGAAGCCACTACAAATCTTCTGAAGAATCTTGTCGAGATCATGCCCAAGGCCCTGCATATACGCCATGTTTGGATACGATCCGTTTTGATCTTCGTATACCAAGGAAACATAGCACTTCATCAACCTTTCGAGACCGCTTGCAATCAGTTGATGCGGCAAGTGATAGAAGTCATTTCCCATGTCAATCTCTTGAAGAGACCCGAAACCCGCTTTGACCAATTTGTGCGACGTTTCCAGCTCTTCTAACAGACAAACGAATCTGTCTAAACCTGTGCTCATTCCACCACCTCCCGCAGCATCTTCACAATGTCCTTCTCCAACCCCGCAATGTCGGCCTCGATCTCCTCCAGCGGCCGCGGGGGCTGGTATTTGTAGAAGTGGCGGTTCAGCGGGATCTCGTAGCCCACCTTCGTCTTGCCCTGGTCGATCCAGGCGTCGGGCACGTGGGGCCGAACCTCCCGCTCGAAATAGGCGTGGATGTCCTCCTTGAGCGGCACGTTTTCATAGCCCCGCAGATCGGCGTCCGGCTCGGGGTTGCCGTCCTTGTCGGTGCACACGTCGGCCGTCTCGTCCCGTTCGGAGAGTGCCCCCACGATCGCCTTCTTCACCGGTGCTCCGATCTTCACCTTCGCCGCCTTCAGGGCCGCCTCCAAATCCTCCAGGAACGCATCCCGGTTCAGGTAGACCTTCGACCCGTCCAGCTTGCCGAGCGCCCGGAGAATCGCTTTCTGAAGCTCACGGCCGGCCTTGATCTTCTCCTCGGCCGCCTTGCTGCCCTTCTTCTTTTTCGACGTGGCCAGGTTCTGGAACAGCTTGGCCTCCCGCAGCCGCTCGATCCGCTCGGCCGACGCCTGGAAGTTCAACCGCAGGCGCCGCTCCACGGTGATCTTCTGGAACCCGAAGTCCTCGGTGTCGAAGATCTTCGAGTGCTCGCCCGCCGTCTCGTTGGCCGCCTCGTTGAACCTCCGGATCAGTTCCTCGAAGATGTAGCCCATTTCGATATTGGGCACCGCGTCGGGGTGGAGGTCGATGTCGCAGAACTTCTGCACCACCAAAAACAGCCGGTTGTGCTCGTCGAGCTTGGCGATGTGCTCCTCGAACCCAAACCGCTCGAAGATGCTGCGAACATTGGCCGAGAAGCTCTTGATGTAGCCGGCCAGGTTTCGGGCGATCTTGCCCGGATCGTCCTTCAGCCGAGCGAACGTGAGCTTGCTCGTGTTGTGAAACGGCACGCCCGCTGCCTTCCAAGTTGGTTGATCGAATAACATCCCAGTTGTTGGGCGGATGCCCGGCAAAACACCCCGTAAACACCCACCGAGCTTCCCACTTCGTAGGGGGTTTATGTTAGATCCTTGGGCTTGGACACGCAAGCACCCGGCCCCGCCCGGGACCGGACGAGGCAGATTGGGTTTCCGGGGACTCCGGAAGAGATATTGTCGGAGGTTACGAGACCGTCGGTTCTTCCACAACCTGAGAGCTTCCAGGGAGACGGAGCTTGCAGCGGTTCATCCGGTGCACATGGTGGCCGAGTGGCTGGGGCTGTCCGACGCTGAGCAGCAAGCCGTGCTTGCGATCGTCCGGCGATTGTCCAAGAAACTACCTCTCATACGGTTCTTACTCACTGCACCCCACGGAAACCACGTGTCATTCGCCATAACCGACAAGAGCCAAGTGACTTGTGGTTTGCCGGCCCGAGCCGAATGGCAATACAGGGGGGGTAAGCATATGCCTGCTTTGTTGTCTTGTCATTGGAGCACACGTGACCCGTTGAACCAGGCGGTACGGGCTGTTAAACTCCCCGTACGGAGGATCACGTCATGCTTGTCGAGATGATGGTCATGCTTGTCGAGTTGATGATTGTCTTTCTGCTTGTGTTCGCATTCATCTACGTGATTGTGTGGACATGTCGGCCATCCTGTCGTAAGTGCAGAAGGAAAGTCCGGCGAGGTGCGACAATCTGCCCGAGTTGCAGATCCGAGTTGGGGGAAGATGATCTTCTCCCAGGGGCTTCTCCGAGTATGTATGGTTTCATTTTCGCAGGTATTCTACTCGTCGCGTCCCTCGGTGCCCTGTCAATTCAATCGCCCGACGCGCCCGACACGTTCCTACTTTGCCTGACTGGGTTCTTCGGTGTTGTCGGGTGGGCAACGTACAGCTTCATAAAGGAGACCCGCGAGCTGGATCCGGATTCACTCCTGGTTAAGCCACTGTGGCCCTGGTTCCAGGAAGTGACGCACCGCCACTCCAGGACATCTGAGACTCCCAAACAGCGACCCGAACAGCAGTCGGAACCGAAGAGCGTAATCGACCCACCGTCCCCGTCAAGTCAGACGCCACCAAGCCTTCCACCGTTCACGACAAACGGGCACCAGCCGCTCTGCACAAAATGCCGGGTCCCCACGCAGATCCGAACGGAACTCGGCAAGCAATGGCATTGGTGCCCGGTCTGCGGCAGAGTTTCTGCGGCGGACAAGGATTTGCGGTAGAAGCGAGCTGCGTCGGTAGTCGGCCTCCGACTGCAAGCGAGGGCGAGGATTAGACTTCCACCAACCGACAACCCTCAGAGAGGAAACTAACATTGGGGAAGTTGTCTCATCTTTCTTTGGTGAGAGGAATACAATGCGACTCCATACGGCCTTCTGCGTGACTGGCTGGTTGCTCTCGGCGTTTGTCCTTGGCTGTTCATCTGGAAACGATACTGGCCCCAGCAATGTCGCCATCGAGGACAGGCCGACGATTCAAAACAACGGAGCAGATGTAGTGGCACCCCACATGACCGATGTCGACAAGACGGTTGAGACGCACGCAGAAACAACAGCTACGCTTGAAGCTGCCGGTTCATCTGGCACGAATGGAAATTCCGCCGAGGTGGACGAACAACGGTTCGCGCTCGCAGAAGAGGCTCGTCAAAGAAGACTCGTCGAGGAGATTGCTTCTCAAAGAGAACAAGAGGAACTCCGTAAGAGGGATGAGTACATTCTTCTTTCCCGTAAGGATCAGGAAAGAGTGGACTCGATCCGCGCAATAATGACCAAATCGGTGCTCTTGCTGGACAGACCTGATACCGCTTTTATCTACAGCGGCCCAGGACGTCCGATCCTACTCGATGAACTGAGGAACGCACTTGCAGAGGCTTTGGTTACACCAACAAGAGAAGCAGAGCCTTCTGGTCACGAGGGTGACAGTGCAATCATGAAGGCTCGCAGAGCGCGTCTGACACCTCATGGGCTGAAGCCTATCAATCCTAATGCGCCAAGATCACAAGCATGGCATAACGCACTTCAAGGAGCCAATATGCTGGACCTGGACATCGATCAAACAATCGCTTTTGCGGCAATGCCATTAGTCGAGCAAATGGAGCATTTTCGGTGTGCTGAGCGACTCAGTGAAGAGCGAATAAGCGAAGAGTCAATTCGACATATGCGGCAGTTTCCTTTGCTGAGAACGAAGCTGCTTGAGTACCTTAGAAGAGCAGCGAAGTGACCCGCGACGCGCAAACCGTTTTCAGCAGAATGCGGCTGAAGCTTGGGCAAACAGAATCGTGGATTCCGAACTTCGTCATAAACTCGTTTCCTTGTTCTGGGAAGCTATACACACCCACGGTGCAGCGGTGGGGTTACGGGATGGGACTGAGTCGGGAGGGGTGCCGTTTATGTCTCATTTGTCTCAACTACGGCTGCATCTGAACGCAATCGGCCCCGACGCCGTAACACTGCCGGCAAGTGTCCGCACGGTTGTGAAGCTGCTTGTCGAACGATATCAAACTGCCCGCGATTCAGACTGAGTATCCCTCAAGCTGCTCAGGCTATAGCCGTCGACCGGACCACCAAGCGGGAACGGGACAAGATCACCGACCCCGAAACGGGCCGGCGAATCCTCGCCCCTGGCCGGAAGCTTGTAGAACGCGAAGCGATCAAGTACGCGTCCGCCCATGATCTCCGCCGCGCATTCGGAACCCGCTGGGCCCCCAAGGTCAAACCGCCAACCCTGCAACTCCTGATGCGACACGCATCGATCGAGACGACCCTCCGTTACTGCGTGGACCAGGACGCCGACGACGTGGCCGATGAACTGTGGAAAACCTTTGATTCCGACCCCTGCGCCACACCGGGCGATTTTGAGGTCAAGAAACAGGATAGGGCCTCGGAATGCTGAACACCGAAGCCCTTATTCTCTCAAGAGTTAGGAGCGGAGGGCACGGGACTCGAACGACCTTCGTTTTCTTCGGGAATTACGGCACTTTCCAAGCAAGGCGGTGCAGAATCCGGTGCAGTTGGTGCACGGGGCGGCGCAATCGACGCTGAGCTTGCCGAGGTGATTGCGGCTTGGCCAGCCCTCTCCGAGGATGCCCGGCAAGCCGTCTTGGCGATCGCCAGAACGGCAGCCCCGACGTGAAGAACCGAAATGCGATTGTGGGCAATGTGCGGTAATACCCTATACCCTCGGAGCCCACGGCGAAAGGTCGTTCTGGCCAGCTACCACTGCCTAGCAGTATGCGGCATGCCCTACCCCTCCGGCCCAACCCCCTTTTCGATCGTCGACGGGGCCCCATATAGCGAGCCCTCCCGGTTTCTTGCAGAAACAAACGCGCTTATTGCCCGCTGATTGACTGCGTTGCGTGTTCTGGGTCTATTGTTCTTGTGACAAAAACACTGTTGAGGGGGTGACTGCTCATGACAAGAACAACGATTATCTTGGCAATGGTGATTGCCGCCGCTACGGTTGGTAGCTCCTCGTTTGCGAGGGACCCAAAGCCTTTGGAGTTACCGATATTTGATTCTGATAGTCCGCGACTTGTGAGCCCGTCCGATGATGACTACGACACGGTCCGAATCCGTAACGATTCAGTGCGTCAACGCCAACAGCAAGAGCGGCAGGCAACGCAACAACAACAGACTCTGGAGAAGCAATTGGCTGCCACAAAGGACGTGTCCATGTCGCTTATTGTTGTGGGACTGATAATCGTTGGCGTCATTGTGGCGGTTATCGTGGCGGTGACTGCTTCCAAACAGAAAGCCATCTCGCCCGGTGCTGACGTGTCGCAAGCCAGAAGCAACAACTTGGTTCCTTGCCCCGATTGCGGCAGACAAGTGTCGCGTTTGGCCGTGACATGTCCACAATGTGGAAGACCCCTATCTGACTCCGCGCCGAAGTGAGGTTTTGGTAGAATACACTTATCGGGTTACCGCGGCGGTCGCTCCGCAGCGGTTCAACGCGGCCGACGATTTTCGACTTCTCCATTCGCCGGAACTTGTCGGCCGGCCCGATTTAGAATGGAGATTCTCATGTGCCCTCTGCCAAAAGGAATTGCCGCCGAGCAATTTCCGCCTCCTGATGAGCTTCTGGGAATTGCCGAGGCTGCCGAAAGCGTTGTGTATGCTCTATCGCAGTATTGGCTGATTGACGGTGCCACCCCCGAACTCAATCCCGCGCAAGGCCGTTGGTGCCCCAGCGGCAATGACACGGAGGATGTTAAGGCGTTCTTTCTGGGGGCAATGGCGCGAATCCTGGTACCCATGGATCGCCTTGCTGGTCTGGTTGCCGGCCTTGCCCCGGATTACCTGGATGGTGTTGAAACCAAGCTTCCAGCCGACATCCTCCCGAGGATTGAAGGAAATCCAATCAGAGGATGGCCGTTCGGCGTTCATTGCGCCGTCGCCCAAGTGAAGGCGTTCAAGGGCGAGTTTCGAGCTGATGAACCGATGCCCTTGGAGACTCTCCAACAACTGGTTCGTGCCGCAAACGCTCTGCGAAATGCGGTCACTGGCAGCGAGAATGACGCACGAAACCACGCAAACCAATCGATGCCGTGCGAGAAAGCCCTGGTTGAGCTAAGAAACTGGGCACAGAGGCAATTGAAAGGCAAGCAACGTCGCGTTTTGGAGTTGACAATCGAATCCGGCGGGGAGTGTGCCATATCTGACTTGGCAATCGACCCGGCCATTGAATGGGACACGCCTTGCGACGAACCGTTCAACAGCATTCGCAAAGCTGTGAATTCCAAGTTGAAAAAAATCGGCTGGAAGCTGGAACGGAACAACAACAGAGCGCGACTGGCAAGAGCAGGGCAGAAGTAGGGTAAAAATGCCCTGGAATTGCCCGAGAATTGCCCTCTCGGTTTCGCCTATCCTTCAAGACAGAACAATTACCTTCTGTTTTGGAGGATTCTTCAAATGGCGAAAGATTACAACCCTCTGACCTGCCTTCCGAGTGCCGAAGCGGTGCGCAAGCGCCTGAAGGCAGCACGGGAGGAAGCCCGCAAACTGCGGATTCTGCTTCAGGTTGCGGAGAAAATCGAAAAGGCAGATGACGCCGATTCTCGGCAGGGGGTGGCCGATGCGGAATGACGCCCGAGCCCTGGAAGACGCCCTGCCGGCCCTTCTGAACGGCAAGCAAGCCTGCAAGCTGGCCGGCTGCGGTGAACGAACTTGGTGGCGGTGGTCACATGACGGGCTGGCCCCCGGCCCGGTGAAAATCGGCGACGGCCCCAAGTCGGCGGTGCGATACCGACGGGATGAAATCTTACAGTGGATTCTCGACGGATGCCCCCGAGTCGATGGAGGTACGTCATGATGAGTCGATCGACACACACACCCGAGCCGATTGCCCCGCCGACGGAGCCGTATCAGCCCTTTCCTGTGGATGTCCTTCCCAAGCCGCTACGCGGATTCGTTGAGGCTGGTAAAAATGCGATAGGGTGCGATCCATCCTATATCGCACTGCCGTTGCTGACAGCCCTTGGGGCAGCAGTCGGCAACACCCGGCGGCTGCGGGTCAAGGCCGGCTGGTTGGTCCCTCCGATCCTATGGACGGCGATTGTCGGCGAGAGCGGCACGAGCAAGACTCCAGCGTTTCGCCTGGCCCTCCGTGCGATCCGAGATCGACAGACCCGAGTCATGGCAGACCATTCAGCGGCGATGGCTGCCCACGTCGAAGACATGGCGCATTGGGAAAAGGCGATGGCAGCTTGGAGGAGGGACAAAAGGACGACCGCCCCACCTCCAGAGAAACCAGTAGAGCCCTGCCCGGAGCGATACGTGGTCAGTGATACGACAGTTGAAGCCCTGGCCCCAATCCTCCAGGGCAACCCTCGTGGAGTCTTGCTGGCCCGCGACGAACTGGCCGGCTGGATCGGTTCATTCGATCGGTACGTAGCCAATGGACGTGGTGGGGATTCCCCACACTGGCTCTCCATGCACGGCGGGGAGGCAATCGTGGTTGATCGCAAAACCGGCCCGGTACGGACGATCTATGTGCCCCGTGCTGCCGTTTGCGTTACCGGCGGAATTCAGCCGGCGATACTGGCGCGTGCCCTGAGTGCCGAGCATCGGGAAAGCGGCCTGGCTGCGCGGATGCTGTTGGCGTACCCACCTCGCCGCGCGAAGCACTGGACGGAGGCCAGCGTTGATTCCCGGCTGGAGGATGACGTGGCTGCGGTATTCGGTCGACTCTTTGAGATGTTGTTGTTCGATGTTGACGCTGAGGGTAATCCCGCGCCGGCGGTTATCAACATGGCCCCGGCGGCCAAGGTGGTGTGGATCGGTCACTACAACGCGCACGCGCTGCAGACAGCGGATCGGGAGGGCGACCTGGCGGCGGCTTGGAGCAAACTGGAGGAGGTGCCCGCCCGGCTGGCCCTGATCCTCCATCTCGTGCGATGGGCGGCCGGCGAACTGGTCGACCATGACGTGGTAGACGATCAGAGCATGACGGCGGCCGTGGCCTTGGGCCGGTGGTTCTGCCGCGAGGCGGAGCGAGTGTACGATACACTGGCCGAGACTGAGGAGGATCGGGAGCGCCGCCGGCTGGTCGACTGGATCAAACGGCGGGGTGGGGAGACCACGACGAGGGAGGCCCTGACGGGCTGCCGATGGCTGCGGTCTGCCACGGCTGCGGATGCAGCGCTGACTGATCTTGTTCGGGCCGGTGTGGGTAGGTGGGTCACGGACGACCACGGCGGTGGGAGGGGGCGGCCGGTGCGTCGATTTCGACTTGTCAGCACTGTCAGCGTCAGCAGAAATCGCGAGAACCAAGAAGAAAACCGCATTTGTGCAGACGCTGACAACGATAACGCGGCCGGGATTGACCCCAATATCCTGCTGATGGAAGCGGCTGAGGAGGGCGTAGCATGATCGAGCGAACGAAGACGCGGCGTCAGCGCGTGCGCGAGTTACTGGCATCCTTGCCGCCGGACTGCGGCGTCATGCCGGCTGATCTGCTGGAAAAGGACAGCCTTTGCGAAGAAGGCGTCTCCCCACGTGCCCTATGTTGCGAGATCGTCACCCACGACGACCCGGAAGCCGTCCAGACAAAGAATCGCAACAGGAGGGACTCTAGGCCATGTTAGAGGCTATGGTGCAAGCGGCGGACTCCGGCAAATTGTGGCAAGCTGGAAGATACTATTTGACGAATGACCAAATAACTGGTAGATTGCAGGCATGGCAAAGAAGCAAATCAAGAAGCTGAGCGACCAATTACGGGCGACAATCGACGCATCCGAACTATCCCGGTATCGGATCGCCATTGAGGCGGGACTCGACCACGGTACCCTTTCCCGCTTTATGAACGGCAAGGGCGGGCTCTCGATTGACGCACTTGACCGGATCGGGCAGATTCTCCGGCTGGAATTGACACCGAAGCAGAAAGGCAGGTGACACAATGGCGAGCATATCACGGGAAGCGAACGGCCGGCGGACAATCCAGTTTGTCGGGGCGGACAGCAAGCGGCGAAGCATCCGGCTTGGGAAAATCTCCCAGCGGATGGCCGAAGCAATCAAGACGAAGGTGGAACACCTGGCAGCGGCGGCTGCAAGCGGCGGGCCCCTCGATTCCGAAACGGCCCGGTGGACTGCCGAAGTTGGGGACGACTTGGCCGACAAGCTGAGTAAGGCGGGGCTGATTCCCGAGCGGGAACGCGCAACGCTTGCCGGCTTCCTGCAAGAGTACATCGAAAGCCGGGTCGACGCGAAGCCGGCTTCCAAGGTGGTCTGGCGACACGTGAAGCGAAACCTTGCCGACTTCCTGGGGGCCGATCGGAATGTGCGAAAAGTCACGGTGGCCGACGCCGAAGCCTTCCGCCTCTACCTGATTACCGACCAGAAGTTGGCCGATACGACGGTAGCGAAGCGGCTGCAATTCACCCGGCAATTCTTCGCGACGATGCAACGGCGAAAGCTGATTCCCGAAAACCCCTTCGCCCACGTGAAGCATAAGGCGGGCGACCCCGCGGAGCGGCAACGGTTCATCCCCGGGGAGCACACCGAGAAGCTGATTGAAGCGGCCCCTGACTGGGTTTGGCGAACGATTATCGCCCTTGCCCGGTACGGTGGGCTGCGGTGTCCGTCCGAGGTGCTTTCCCTGCGGTGGGTGGACGTGGACTGGGAGCGGGCCCGCATGACGGTGCAATCCCCGAAAACCGAGCACAACCCGGGCGGGGCTTCCCGCGTGATTCCGATATTCCCCGAGCTTCGGCCCTGGCTGGACGAAGCCTGGGAGATGGCCGAGAAGGGCCAAGTCTACGTGGTGCCCAAGTACCAGGAAGCGAGCCGAGGCCCTGACGGCTGGGTGAACTGCAACTTGAGAACGCAGTTTGAGCGGATCGTCAAACGCGCCGGCTTGGAGCCGTGGCCCCGCCTCTTCCACAACCTGAGAGCTTCCAGGGAAACGGAGCTTGCGGCGGTTCATCCGGTGCACGTGGTTGCCGAGTGGCTGGGCAACACGCCGAAGATTGCGGCCAAGCACTACCTGCAAGTGACCGAAGCCGACTTCCACAAGGCGGTGCAATATCCGGTGCACGTGACGTCTGAAGTGGTGCAGAATCCGGTGCAGCCGATGTCCGCCGATGTCTGCCAAGAAACGACAAAACCCCAAGGGTCACTTGGGGTTCGGCTTACTTTGGCGAATTGCGGCGACTATAGGCAATTCACTCTAGCGGAGGGCACGGGACTCGAACCCGCAACCCCAGGAAAGGGGCACCACATTTCCAGTGTGGCCGCTAGCCATTCGCTTACCCTCCGTCTCAATCGACCAGTTGCGCACCGCTGATCAGTTCGATGAAATCCTGATTCGATTTGAATTTCGCCAGTTTTGCCGTCAATTGCTCCATGGCGTCCACCGGGTGCATGGACGACAGGGTCCGGCGGAGCATGGTGACGGCACGCAGAATCTCCGGCGGGAGAAGCTTCTCTTCACGCCGCGTTCCCGACTGGCTGATGTCGATCGACGGCCAGACGCGGCGATCGGCGAGCTTGCGGTCGAGAACCAACTCCATATTGCCCGTCCCCTTGAACTCCTGGAAGATCAACTCGTCCATCCGGCTTCCGGTATCCACCAAGGCGGTTCCGACGATCGTCAGCGAGCCGCCTTCTTCAAACAACCGTGCGGTGGCAAACAGCTTCTTGGGGATATCCATCGCCTTGATGTCGATGCCGCCGCTCATGGTCCGGCCGGTATTGCCGACCCACTTGTTGAATGCGCGTGCCAAGCGAGTGATCGAATCCATGAGCAAGAACACGTCCTTGCCCATTTCCGCCAGCCGCTCGCAGCGTCTCACGATCAACTGGGCCAACCGCACGTGGCTTTCGATATCTCGGTCGAGACTGCTCGCCACGACCTCGCCGTTGACGGCCCGGCGGAAGTCGGTTACTTCTTCCGGGCGCTCGTCGATCAGAAGCACGACTAGTTTGATGTCGGGATAGTTCTGTGAAATCGCCTGGCTGATGTGCTGGAGGAGAACGGTTTTGCCCGTTCGCGGCGGGGCCACGATCAGAGCTCGCTGCCCTTTGCCGAGGGGCGTCAATAGATCCATAACCCGGGTCGTCATGGGCATGGGGCCCGTTTCGAGACGCAGCCAATGCTCGGGCGTGATCGGCGTCAACTGATCGAAGGTTTTGATATCCCGATAGTCGTCGGGATTGATCCCGTCGACGTCGGAGATCTCTCTTAGACGCGGTCCTTGCTGTTTTCGTCCCGGTTGAACCATCCCGGTCAGCGCCACTCCTTCGCGGAGACCGAACTTGTCGATCATGCTTCCCGGCACGAAGGGATCGGAGAGCTGCCGGATGTAGTTGGCTTCGGGGTCGCGGAGAAAACCGTAGCCGTTGGGGTGCATCTCGAGCACGCCGCCGCCCGGCTTCGCCTCACCGCCGCCTCCGCCGTCGCCAGCCGTTTCTCGTTGGCCAATGGGCTGCTCCCGATTGGCCGGACGAGATCGGTGCCGCTGATTGTTGTTGTGTCCGCCGCCTTTGCCGTGAGGACGGCTTTTCTTCTTTTTTGCCATATTGCCACCTGAACGCAAACAACAACCTGCTCTGCGCATACTTCAATCGCATGCTCGGGATGGCTCCCAAGATCACAGAACAGGCCTTCGGCGATAACCGCCGAAATCCCTCACCAAGAGATCAATTCTCGTCGTGGGACGAAAATCGTATTCCCACACGACCGACCGACCACATTCCCTCGCGTCGGCCGACAGCCACGACACCGGGGCCTACTCACTCCTTGGATCTCTAATGACCTACGGTGGTCCACCCAAAGGTCGCACGCAGAACGAGGGGTATAAGCAAGGAACGAACCGGAAAACAACGGCTCTGGTCCCCCGCCCAAATCCAATTCCTCTGGGGGGACGGCCCCGAGATGCTCAAATAGACTTAGGGCCAATAGCAGCTACCCGATTGGTAGAACTCTAACTATGGCCATCATATCGACATCAGAGTCTATGTCAACCTTTGACTCGGCCAATTCGCAGCAAACGCAGGAACTTTTTCCTGATTTTTCCCCTGCGATCACCACACCCTCACACCAGGCAGCCCGATTCCCTCACGGTCCCGCAGGAATCTGCCCAGATCAGGCCAACCAGGCGCTCAGCGACCCCGCCGTGATCGTTCCAGCCCGGATACGGCCTCGTTAGGAGCCAAGCCGCACTCTTTCATATACACTATTTCCCCCGTCTTATCAACCGAAGGATCAACCGATTCTTTGAGTTTGGACCCACAAAATCCGCAAAATCGGGATTCCCCGCAAAGTTTGCCTGGTTTCTCCCGCCCCACGCTTCCGATAACAAACCAACGGCTTGTTCGTTCAGCCCGCACCGAGCGGGTTGCGCTGATGCGACCCTCGGGGCTCGACCCGGGGCGTGGATGCTCATCCCTGGAGTTCGACGCATCGGCAGAGCTCAATCTGTTGCTCGCAAGAATGAGGATTCGCGAATATGCACGTCAAGTTTGGGGCATTGAGCATCGGTGTGGCAATGTGCTTGGCGGCAGGGGTGAGCTTCGGCGCCTCAACCATGCAGTGGCAGCCGACCCTCGAGCGAGCCCAGGTCGTAGCCGCTCATTCGAATCGCCTCGTTCTCGTCCACTTCTGGGGAAACGGCTGTCCTCCGTGCGCTTGGATGGATCGCGAAGTCTTCACCAGACCGGATGTTGCCGATGCGATCGATCGCAGCTTCGTAGCGGTGAGAATCAACAAAGACCAGTTCCCCAACATTGCCAGCCGGTTCGGCGTTGCCGCCGTACCTGCCGACGTGATTATCACCTCACAGGGCCAGATCCTCGGATCCTACGTGGGCAAAGCCTCGGTTCCCGAGTATCTTAATCGGCTTGCCCAAGTTGCCCAACGCGCAGCCCCGCCCATCGCAAACGGATACGCAAACCAGACGATTGGCCAACCCGCCCAACAACCGGCGCAAATCCCCGGCTACGGCTATCAGAATCCCGTGGCGCAATCGCAGGTGCCTCAATCAAATCCCGGTTACCCCATGGGCGGCTATGGAAATGGCAGTCCGCCGGTTCCTTCCTTCCAACAACAGGCGATGCAACCAAGTCAGACCATCGTGGCCCAACCGGCTCCACGTTACTCCGACCACTTGGGCCCCGCCGGTCGCGAGACGGCACAGACGCCGCCTGGGGGGCCACCCACAACACCCTTCGAGATGAACCGGTCGCAGAACACAACCGTGGCCGGGGGGCCTGCACCTTACTCCGCGAACTCATATCCGCCAGGCTCCCAGGCACCGCCGGCCGGTCCGATGATTTCTCAGGCGGGACTCGCGCCGCAGGCTCCCCCACAACAGTCTGCCGCCGTGCCGGGCCATGGAAATCCCCCTCTCGCTCTCGACGGATTCTGCCCGGTCAGTCTCGAGAGAACCATGCGGCTTGATCCGCAACCCAAGTGGATTCCGGGGGACCCGCGTTGGGGAGTCCTCCACGAGGGACGTACCTATCTGCTTGCAGGGCCGGAGGAGCAGCAGGTCTTCCTTGACAACCCGTGGTTCTTCGCTCCCGTTCTTTCGGGAAACGATCCGGTCTTTCAAGTCGAACAAAGCCGGCAAATGCCCGGAGTCCGAGAATTTGGCGCCCGCTGGAGAGATCGAGTCTACCTCTTCAGCAGCCGAGAGAATTATGAGAAGTTTCAGGCGAACCCCGAGTTCTACGAGAGGGAGGTTCTCGGGTTACAGCAGGCCGCCGCGAAACTTCAGCAACAGGCTGGTCAGCAACTGGGCGGTAGGATGAACTTGCCGTACGGATATCGTTGAGATATCGGAAGAATCGGGATCCAAACAGGGCTCCCACAAGCTTAGCGCGGGACCGGTGCCGGGGGGGACCGGTCCTGTTGCCTTTCTTGGGGCGTCGCACGAGATCGCGAACTGCCCTATTTTTCTCAAATGATCTTCGTCAGCCGCGCGATCTGGGCACGCGCTCCCTCGAGGTTCGGATTCAGGCGAATCGCTCGCCGGAAACCTTCCAGGGCTGAAACATGGTCGCCCAGGTGGAGATAGGCTTGGCCCATGCCCGACGCAGCCGCGAAATGGTACGGATTGATCTCGAGGGCCTGGTGGCAATCGTTGATCGATTCCTGAAACTCGCCGAGGGCAAAGTGAGCCACCGCCCTCTGATTCCAGGCCTCGGCAAACCACGGCGCCTCCGCGATGAGCCGCGTGGCCCTTTCCAACGCCTGATGATACTGCTGGGCCGTATTCAATCGAATGACGATCGCCAATTGCTGGCACTGCTGCTGCGTCCCCGCACGGTTCCACAGATTCCGAATGCCGTTTTCTGCGAGCATCCGAACGGTGCGATCGTTGTCGACCAGGGCACGGCCCATCGCGTGGTTCGCTTCGTAGTCTCCCAGGAATCCCAACGCCAGAACCGCACTGCGCCGGACGTCCGGACTACCGTGGCTCGCCAGGCGCTCCAGGGTTCCCTGGGTGTAGGCGTGCGATACCTTGCGAATAAACGCCGCGGAATCCTGGTTGGCCAGGTACTGTTGATAGATCAGTGTCAGGAATGGGAGACGCGGAGAATCGCTCACCGGAGAACTCCTTGACGATCGACCCAGGGCGGCAGGGCCGCCGGCCAACACAGCGACCGCTCCGTTGGCGTGGATCGCCTTGACTTCGATTGTAATTGCCGCTCCCCAAGATCGCCAATGAAAAATCGACCAGCCCCGTGCAGAAAATGGGCTTCTCTCCCTCCCCCCGGCGAGAGAGAATGTGGGAAGAGGACCAGGCGGCTTCTGCCTCGATTTTCTGGAGCTCGCAGTGACCACGATCCACCGATACTCGCTGACTGCCGCCGCCGTCATGGTCGTCCTCGGTTCTGCCCGAGTCGACGCCGCCGCCGACAAGAGCCCGTGGCATACCGAGGACGCATTTCGGCTGCAACTGGATTCGCCGGAAAGGGTTCTCTCGACCGACAGCTCCTTGCGTCAGTACCTGCTTGAATTCGGACGCGCGCAACATCTTGCCGTGCTCCTTGACCGCCGCGTCGATCCCGAACAGAAGCTCCAGTTGAATCTGCAGGATGTACCGGTGCTGATGATTCTTCGGGCTGTTGCGACCAGTCGGAACTTGCGGGTCGTCGTACTCCGCAACGTGCTCTACGTCGGTCCGCCAGAAGACGCCGCTCGACTACGTACCGTGGTCGAGGTCCGCCGCCAGGAAGTGGCGGCGATGGGGACGGAACCGGCGAGGAGATTTGCCCAACTGGCACCGATCGCCTGGCAGGACCTCGATGAACCGAGGAAGGTGCTCGAACAACTCGCCGGCGAGAACGGCCTCGAGATCGTCAACCCCGAACGCGTGCCACACGATCTCTGGGCCGCCTACGACTTGCCCCCCATGTCCCTCATCGAGAGACTTACGCTGATCCTGCATCAGTTCGGTTTGACCTTCCAATTGGCCCCTGACGCACGCCGGCTCGCCGTCGTGCCGGTCTCACCGGACGTTGCCGTGGTGAAGGACTATCCGGGCGGAGCCGATCCGGAGGCCCTCGCCGACAAATGGCGAGCCAAGCTGCCCCAGTGCGACATGCGCATCGCCAACAATCGCGTCTATGTTCGGGGGCTGGTCGAAGATCTCGAGACGCTCGAGACCATCACGACTCCCACCGGCCATCGTTCCGCCAAACCGGTGCGAAAACCCGATTCCGACGGGGCGCCGGAGCAACTGTTCACGGCCGAAGTGCCGAACCGCCCGTTGGGGGTCGTACTTGCCCACTTCGCCAAACAACTGGGCCTGGAATTGGAGATCGATCAGGCCAGTCTTGAGAAGGCCGGCGTCACGCTGGACCAGGCGATCTCGTTTCGGGTGCAGGAGGCCACGTTTGACGAGCTGTTTCAGGCAGTGCTTTCCCCGGTCGGGTGTACGTATGAACGCCGGGGGAACGTCCTGAAGGTCCGGGCGAAACCATAGAGACTCGGCAATCTGCCGGAGAGTACACCGCCGCCTGCCGCCTCTGACTCTCAACGGCCGCGAAAGAACAAAGGGCAGAGTTCACGCTCTGCCCTTTGTGGACTGTACAAGTTGAGTTCGAGGCGGGAAGCGGCTTAGCAGCCGTGCTTCTCGAGCTTCTCGCGGAGCGTTTCTGCCGTGAACGGCTTCACCAGGTAGTCCGAAACACCCGCTTGAATTGCCTGCATCACGCGTCCCTTCTCCGCCTCGGTGGTGATCATGATGATCGGCACTTTCGCATCCTGGGCGCGAATCTCTTGGATGACCTCGAGGCCTGTCTTGCCGGGCATATTCCAGTCGGTCAGCACCATCCCGAATTCTCCCGGCTTGAACAGCGCAACGGCCTCCGCGCCGTCGGCGGCCTCCGTGGCGTCCGTGACGCCGACCGCTTGAAGGGACCGGAGTATGATCTTACGCATAGTGCTGGAATCGTCGGCAACGAGGACTCGTGTGCTCATCTGTATCCCTCGTGAGGTTGGGGGCGTTCCGGAATACCGCGGCGTCCCGGTTGCACGATTCACCAGTCGCCTGCGTCCATGCGCCAACCCTAGCTCTCAATCTGCGCGTGTCAAGTCGGGTGTGGGTCATGCCGGTTGTAGCACGATTAGCAGTTGTCGGCCTGGCACTGTCCGGAGTACCCGTGTGCCCTTCGTGGCGATTACGATCCTGCGAGTGGCCTTGCTTCGGCCTGTTCGGGGAATGGCGTGTCGAGATCTTTCTCGATGTTGACAAAACGTAACCTATAGTTGGCGTGACATACAGCTCTGCATGCAGAATACTCGTATCCCTGCATCGTCGAGAAACAGAATGCCATTGCCTCCTTCGGGAGCCGCAGCCGGCATCGAACCCCGCCGTCAAACGAGCCCCCCTGCGACCATCCGGAAATCTTTCGATGCCAACCACCACTTCTTCTTCATCCTGGTCCGATGTTCCGCTCCCGGTCTCCGTTGGCGGCCACCTGGAACAGGTGTCCGATGCGCAGATGCAAGCCTACGCCGACCTGATCTACCGGCGGACCGGAATCCACGTCTCTCCGCAGAAAAAGACCCTGCTCTCCAACCGCTTGCGCCGGCGTTTGCGGAATACCGGAATCGAGAGCTTCGAAGACTACTTCAAACACCTGAAAAAGCTGTCCCCGAGCGATCCGGAATGGGATGCGTTTCTTCAAGAAATCACCACGCACGAGACCTATCTGTTCCGCGACGAAGCCCAGTGGGACTGGTTCCGCAAATCCTTCCTACCCGACTTCGTTTCCCATGTTCAGGACGCGCATCTTCCCAAGCGTCTCCGCGTCTGGTCGGCCGCGTGCAGCACCGGGGATGAAGCGATCACCGTCGCCGCCTGCGTGGCCTCGGCGATCCCGAACGTCTCGGCCTGGAAGATCGAGATCGTCGGCACCGACATCGGGGTAGGAGCGGTCGAACAGGCCCGCAGCGCCGTCTTCGGCGAACGAGCCATGCGTCTTGTCCCCAAAGACCTGCAGCAGAAGTACTTCCAGATGGCCAAGGACGCCAAAATATGGCAGGCGAAACCGGAAATCAAAGCGATGACGACGTTCAGGCAGCATAATCTGATGGAGCCGTTGCGCGAACGTCCCTTCGACATAACCTTTTTGAAAAACGTGCTGATCTACTTCGATGCGACATCCAAGCGAAAGGTGCTCGATAACGTCAAGGCTCTGGTTGCGCCCGGCGGATTGCTCGTCGCCGGCGCCGCAGAAGGAGTCAGCGACCTGCTCAAGGATTTCGTAAGAATTCAACCGTGGTTATACCAGCGTCCCGAATAGCCGCCGTCGACGGCTCAGCGCCTGCGACGTGAGAAAGACAATATCGGACGTACCGGAGCACCGCTCCGGGCTGACCTGACGGAATGAGGGTAGAAATGAGCGAATCGGAAGCCGTTGCCCGTGATGAGTTTTTCGAGAGCCTCTTGGGAGACTTCCTGGACGAATCCGGGCAGTTGCTCGACCGGCTCAACGAGAACCTGCTGCAGTTGGATGATTGGGTCCGCTCGCTGGACGAGAATCACACCGAACGATGCGACGAAGACCTGATGAACGACATGTTCCGCTCCGCCCACAGCCTCAAGGGTCTGTCGGCCATGCTCGGACTTGCCGATATCAACGATCTCACGCACAAAGTGGAGAACGTCTTCGACGCGGCTCGCAAGGATGAACTGATCATTTCTGGAGATTGCGTGGAACTCATGTTCCAGGCGGTCGACCGGCTCGTGGCCATGGTCGACGTGCTCAAAGTCCCCGACGGCGAGCCGGTTTCCTGCGAGCAAGTGCTTCAAGGCATCAGCAACCTGCTTCAGAAAGCCGGGGTCGAACGCAAGAAATCCAGTCAGGCCGACGCAGAAAAGGCTCTCGCGGATCTGACAAGCGAGGAAGCCGGGAGTGCTTCTCCATCGGTATGCGAAGTGGAATCGCCGGAATCGCTGCCGCAGCAGGCGGAGCAGACGCAGCAGGTCGAGCAGGTTGAACAGCCGGAGCCGGGCGGGCAGGTCGAGCGGAGGGAACAGGCTGAGCAGGCGATCGAATTGCCAGGGCAGGTCCCCATCGCCGATCCGTTCGCCGACATCGAAAACGAGGCCGAGATCTCCACGAAGTACCTCGGCATCTTCATCGACGAAACCGACCTGGCTCTCGATAGTCTGACCGAGACGCTACTGGCCCTGGAAGGCGGCGGCGATCGCGAGTCGATCGCCACCTTGCTGGTCACCTCGCATCGCATCAAAGGCTCGGCCGCGTCGATCGGATTGAACCGCGCAGCGAAGCTTGCCCACCTCATGGAAGATCAATTGCAGCACTTGTCCGACACGAACGGGTCGTTGTCGCCGGAACTCACCGACGCCATGTTGCGGGCGACCGACGGACTGCGATCCTTCCTCGGCGACCTCAAGAATGGGAGCATCGGCGAAGACAACTTCAGCATGCTGGCCTCGGGGCTGCTCGCGGCGCAAGATGCAAACTCATCGCAAGCCGCGGCGACCGGACCGCCCGCGGTGCCGACGCCGGACGTGTGCGGCGAGCCCCCCTCCGACGTCACGCCGGCTGCACCCCTCGAAGTCGACGACGACCTGCGCAACAAGGCACGGCGGAACGCCCCCGATGGAAGTCGCGGATTTGTCGGGCGAGTTCGCTTCCAGCAGAATCTGCCGCTGGTCGGCCTGAAGGCCCAGTTGATCCACGAGAAGCTCGCCAATCTCGGAAGGATCTGCTGCTTCATTCCCGATCCGGCGACGCTGGACGACCTGGACACGATCGACGTCGTCGAATTCGGCGTCGTCACCGAGCAGAACGCTCAGTACGTGCATCAGCAATTGCGGATCGGAGGAGTGGAAGAGATCGTCTGCGAGCCCATGTCGCCTACAACCAAGCCCGAAATCGCACAAGAATCGCCCCTCTCGCCGTCCTCACCGGCGGGGGCAAAGCCTTCTGTTCCCGCCGCCCGCCGACCCGCACGTCCCGAACCGGCAGCCAGAAGCGACGAAGCGGGCGAAACTCCGACGAGAAGAACCACGGCTGCGGTACAACGCAAAGAGCGCGCCCCCGAGGCGAATTCGGGGAACCGCCCGACGGAAACGCTGCGGGTCGACATCGATCGCCTCGATCAGTTGATGAACCTTGCCGGGCAACTCGTGATCAGTCGAGCGAGGTTCACCCAGATCGGCGAACGGTTGAAAACGTCCGTAAGTGGAAAACACTCGGCACAAGTGATGAACTCGATCGTCGCTGCCCTGAACAAGATCGCCAGTGGAGCGAGCGATTCCTCGGTCGAGCGAGCCCAGTTGCAGGCAGAACTCGATGCCGTGCGGGGACAGGCACGCAGAATTCAGATGGACCTCGAGTCGGTCTGCCGCGACGTCGAGGCCCTGCAGCAGATTCGAGGAAACGTCAATGAACTAGGCGAGGCGATTCATCAACTGGGGCGCGTTTCCGACGGCATTCAGCAGAGCGTCATGGACACCCGCATGGTTCCCATCGGGCCGCTCTTCACACGGTTCAAACGCGTCGTCCGCGACATCACGCGATCCAACGGAAAGAGCGTGCGACTGGTCATCAGCGGTGAAAAGACGGAACTCGACAAACGCATGATCGACGAACTCGGCGACCCGCTCATTCACATGGTCCGCAATTCCGTGGACCACGGCGTGGAACTCCCCGGAGAACGCGAGGCCAAAGGGAAGCCCCGAGAAGGCACGGTGACGCTCGACGCGTTCCACCGCGGAAACAGCATCTACATTCAGGTGACCGACGACGGAAAAGGTCTCGACCCGGACAAGATCCTGCGGAAAGCCCTGGACAAAGGTATTGTCGCCGAAGCCGACGCCGAGAAGATGACGCCCCACCAGATCTACCAATTGATCTGGGAACCGGGCCTGAGCACCGCCGATAAGGTGACGGAAGTCTCCGGGCGCGGTATGGGAATGGATATCGTCAAGTCCAAGATCGAGGACATCAACGGAACGGTTGACCTGGCCAGCACGCCCGGACAGGGAACCACGCTGACCATCAAGCTCCCGCTCACGCTCGCCATTCTGCCCAGTCTGATGGTCGAAGTTGAGGGCGACGTCTTCGCGATGCCCATGGAATCCGTGGTGGAGATCGTTCGAGTCGGGCGCAAGGACCTGACCACCGTCCAGGGATTCTGGACGGCACGAGTGCGCGGACGCGTTATTTCCATGGTCAGACTCGATGAAGTGCTGTCCTGGAATCGCGCCCCGAGTTCCAACTCCTTCGACGAAGAGACGACGCTCGTCATCGTCGGTGAGGCGGGCCAGGAGATCGGACTTGCCGTCGACCGCGTCCTCGGCGAGGAGGACGTCGTGATCAAGTCCATGGCCGAGAACTATCGAAACGTTGCCGGAATCGCCGGAGCAAGCATCCTGGGAGACGGGCGCGTGTCCCTGATCCTCGACGCCGCGGCCCTGATTGACATGTCAAGTCACCAGGCGGTCAGCAACTGACCGCACAGGAGATCGGATGATGAGAAATAGAACGCGTCCCTGCCGAACCGACCTCGAGATCCTGCGCCAGTTGCTGGCGTCGGCCACCCACGACGCCTCTGCGGCAATGTCGCGCTGGACCGACGGCCTGATCACGCTGACGCTGGACGAAGTTCGCGAACTTCCGCTCGACCGGGTCTGCAGCGAACTCAATATCGACGACAGCCTTCTCACCATGGTCGTGCTCAGCCTCGAGGGCGAGCTTGGCGGAGAGATGATCCTCACCTTCGACGAGGAAAACGGCCGCCAACTTGCCGCCTCGCTGCTCGGCCGCGAAGTCAACGCCGATCCGGAATGGTCCGAACTGGAAAAATCGGCGCTGACCGAAACCGGCAATATTCTCGCCTGTGCCTACATGAACGCCGTCACGAGACTCATCGACCACGAGTTGGTGCCGTCGGCCCCGTACTTCGTTCGCGACTTCGGAGCCAGCGTTCTGGAGCAGGCCCTGATGGTCCAGGCCATGACCAGCGATGCGGTTTTGATCTGTCGGACCGGGTTCCACCGGGAGGGTGAACAACTGAATTGGCACGTCCTGTTCGTGCCCACCGAGGCCCTCCGCGACAGGATGGGAGACGCCTTGCACGCCCGAGTATAGACGACCCGTTTGCCGCGAATCGGGTGTTGATACTCTGGCCCAAAGCGGGGCAAGCCCGCGACCCAAACCTTCACAAACATGCGCGCCTTGCGCACAAGTCCCGAACCAAGACACCAAAACGGGATATCGGACGGATGAGTTCCTGTACAATAACGCAACCCGCACAAAAGCAAAACGTGGGAATGGGACAGACCGCCCTGGCCAAAGCGCCGGGACTCCTCTGCTCCGTGCTCGGTTCCTGCGTCGGTCTGGCCCTCTACCACCCGCGATTGAGAACGGGGGCCTTGGCCCACATTGTCCTGCCTACGGCCAGCGGCCGGGGAGCACTGCCCGGCAAATTCGCCGATACGGCACTCCCGCACATGCTCACCGAACTGCTGAAGGCGGGAATCCCTCGGGAAGGACTGGTCGCCAAAATTGCCGGCGGCGCCTGCATGTTCGGAGTCTCCGGTCCCCTCCAGATCGGCGACTCCAATATCGAGGCCGTCCAGACACTTCTCGCCAAAGAGAACATTCGAATCATCGCCAAGGACGTGGGTGGTCAGAAGGGACGACGCGTCACCTTGGATTGTTCAACCGGAGAACTTCTCGTTGAAATCGCCGGCCATCCCAAGAAAGTCCTGTAGGACGCCCCCCGTCCCCCGTGAGTTCAACGAACCGCACCGCCCCACGTCGGCCACAACGTTGAGGATACACTGCAAGAGCGATCGGAGAAGCATGCCATGACCAGGAGACTACTCGTTACCGACGACGCCATCATCATCCGCGAGATGATCAAAGACGCTGCCATGGAAGCGGGATGGGATATCGCCGGCGAAGCGTCCAACGGCGAGGAGGCCGTCGCGAAGTACCTCGAACTTCGTCCCGACGCCTGCACGCTCGATCTCGTCATGCCCCACTATGACGGACTCCACGGACTCCGCGGCATCCTCGCGGCCGATCCCCAGGCGAGAGTCTGTGTCGTCAGCGCCTTGGATCAGAAACACGTCCTCAAGGAAGCCTTCCAAATCGGGGCCGCCGACTTCATCGTCAAACCCTTCGATCGGAAGTTCCTCATCGAAACCCTCGACAAACTCGTCCCGGCCGCACTCGGCAAGGTGTAACCCGAGAGACTCCCCGTGCATTGAGACGAGACGGTCAACCCGTCAGCATCTTCGATAATTCGGCCCGGATCTGCTGCTCGATCGTGCTCTTGAACATCATGGCTGCCATCGGGAGTTCGGCGGCCACCTGGACCTCCGACGGTTCCGAGGCGACCGATCCTGACACCTTCAGCCCCAACACCCGGAAACCGAACTTCAGCCCGTTCGGAGCCCACTCCTCCTCCAGGTCGCTGATCTGCCCTCCGAACTGATCCTTCACGGTGTGGAACCTCGCCTGCAAACGGCGGGTTGCTTCTTCCTGCCCCAAATCGTGAGGGATTGCGATGTTGACGGTCGCCATCGATGCTCAGGTGCCTTGTGTGGAGATTTGATGAATGACTCTCAAGCCGGCCCGCTAGGAGAGCAACTTGGCCCGCAAATCGGCCAGCAACTGTGCTCCCGCGCCGATTTCTGCCTTCTGACGTTCGGGGTCCTGGGGAATCTCCCGTTCGATCGTCAACGGGCCGTCGTAGCCGATTTCCTTGAGTTTCCCCAGAAAACTCTCGAATCCCACGGCGCCCTGGCCGAGAGGCACCTCCGCCCCCCAAGTTTCACCCGGCTTGTCCGACCAGGTCGCATCCTTGCAGTGAACGCTGCGAACATGCTTCGCCACCTTCCCCAAGGCTTCCACCGGTTCGCCCGATCCGTACAAGATCATGTTGGCCGGGTCGAAATTCACAAACAGGTTGTCGCGATCGACCGCCGCGATGAATTGGAGCAGATCCTCGGCCGACTCCTGACCCGTTTCCAGGTGAAAGCGCTGCCCGTTCGCTTGGCAGTGATCGCAGATCTCCCGGGTCACCGCAACCACCTCGTCAAACACGCCCTCTCCCGCGTCATGGGGAATGAATCCCAAGTGCAACGCCACCGTGTCAACGCCCAGCAAGTTGGCGAAATCGGAGATTTCCTTGAACTCCTGGACGCGTTCGGCTCGCGTCTCCGGCGGCACCAACCCGACGGTCTTCGCGGTCGTGGGGATATCGGCGTAGCTCTCCCCCTCAAACCCGCCGAACACAACCGTGATCCGGATCCCCAACTTTTCGAGCCGTTTCACGAAGGCTTCCGCGTTCTCGCGCGTCCGCGTCGCCTTCTGCGGCGCGTGGAGGTGAATCGTCGGAATCCCCAACGCGTGAACCACTTCCAACTTCACGCCCAGACCGGCGTCGATACTCGCGAACACTCCGATCGGCCACTTTTCCACAACAACCTCCTTCGCCGCAGCGGTCTTCGAGGACACTACGAGTACTTCGACACGTTCGGCTTCACGCCTTCAGGCGTCTCGTCGCTGTCAATATCGAACCACTCCTTCTTGAAATCGATCCGCCCCGGGCCAGCCGCGGCCAGGTTCGTCGTCAAGGCGATCACCGCATCGGCTATGGCCACCTTCGGATGGCAGTGCGGCAGGGGACCGTCGTCCTTCGCCTCGGGATTCTCCCGAATGCAGCACACCCAGTGCTCGATCTGTTCCGTGTAGCCGCGGCTGATGTCGCCCGCCGTGGCGTGGAACCCGACCGCCGACGAAACCTCCTGCTCTTCGGCCGCCGGCTTGTCGCCCGAATCCAGGATCTCCAGCGACGCACTTCCAAGACCACCCTTCACGACCGTCTTGTCGTCGACGTAGTGCGTCTTGAACAGCATCGCGTCCTTTTCCGTCTCCAACAGCAGCGTGCCCTTGGTGCCAAACACCGTTTCGCCGTAGCCGGCGAAGCCGTTGCCGTTGATCGAGGCGTACGAAACGGTGATCTTCTTCCGCTTCTTCAGTTCGTCCCCCGGATCGTAATCCGGTGCGGGATACTCGAACATGCAGAATACGTGGTCGCCCGCGTCGCGGTCCGCCGGGAATACCGAACGGCTCGCCGCCGCAAAGACGTTCAGCGGATACTGCTTCTTCCCGCCGTGCATCGCCGAGACAAAAATGCTGGCTGCATCGAGCTGGTGGCTGCCAAGCTCGGCCATCAAGCCGCCGCCCGTCCGGTCCCACAGTCGCCAGCGAATCAACTCCTCGCCCGCCGGACGATTGTAGAGCACCCGTCCGTCGCCGTCTTTGAGTTCAAGTCGCTCGTAGCCGTACTTCTCGACCTGGTCGGCAATCTGTTTGTCGTCCAACTGGGCCTTCTTCTGCGCAACCTTGTTGGTCCAGAGTTCCTTGTCTTGCGCGAGCGAGGCCTTCTTCTCGACGTTCTTCTCCTTGGCCAGCGACTCAGTGATTCCCGCCAGCTTCTTCTCCCAGGATTCGAGTTCCTTCTCGATCTTGCCTGCCTGCACGTCCTCGGGTTTGAACTCCCGAGGCATGGGCTGCTGCCAACTATCCGAGCCCGGCAGATTGCCGCGGTGCCACTGGGCCCGGATGTAGTGGATGTCGCCCAGCAGGCCCGCGTTGATCGCGTGGACCGCGTTGTCGTAGAGGATGTTGTAGTGCCGCTGGTGCCCCGTGGCCAGGTGCTTGCCGGTGGCCTTGGCGATCCGGGCCATCTCCTTGCACTCGTGGACGCTATGGCCCATGAGCTTCTCGGTCAGCACGTGCAAACCCTTCTTCATGGCGGCGATTGCGGCCGCGGCATGCAGATGGAGCGGCAGAGCGATGATGACTGCCTCGACTCCGTCGGCTTCCGCATTCTCCAGCAAATCCTGGTACGGCCCATAGACCTTGACGTGCTTCTTCGCCTCATCTTCTGTCTTCCAGCCGTATTTCTCCATCAACCCGCAGCGTGCCGCACGGGCCACCGGGCTGTCGTAGTCGCCGTGAAACGCCCGCCACACGTTGTAGGGGCGAATGTCGGCAATCGCCACGACCTCCACATACTTCGGATTGAGCGCGTTGATCAGCACGCTTCCCTCGTCGCCCGTGCCGATCACGCCCACGCGCAGAGGCCGTTCGACCTTCTCGCTGTAGCCGTAGTAGTAGGGTCCCAGCCCGTTTCCCGAGCTGATTCCCTTCTGGATGCCTTTGGTCAGAAAACTCCGCCGAACGACCGAACTGCCGATCGCCGAACGAAAGTTCTCCCTGCCGATCTCTTTGGATTCCGGAGTTAAATCCATCGTGACTTGCCTTTGGGTCTTATATCGTTGTGTTCTGTTCTTCGCCGCAGGTCAGGCCGGGCCTGACGCCAGTTCGATCGGTCTCGCCGTTCAAGAGGAGTAACGCGTCACGTCCGGGGCCATGCCCTCGGGCGTCTCGTCGCTGTCGGGATCGAACCACGACTCCTGGAAGTCGATCCGCTTGCCTTGTTCGGCAGCGATATTGGTGGTCAACGCGATGACCGCATCGGCCATGGCCACCTTCGGGTAGCAGCGCGGCTGGATATCCGGGTCCGTGTTGTTCGGATTCACCCGGATGCACCAGGCGAAGTGCTCGATCTCTTCGCGATAGCCGCGGCTTACATTGGTCGGCCCCGCAGCGGCCTCGGCCGTCTGCGCGGCGCCGCTCGCCTGCGTGTCCAATGCCGCCGGACCTGCCGACGTCTTCACCTTGCTGGCGCTCTCGTCGCGGTAGATCGTCTTTTCCGTCTCTCTTGCCAGGATCAAGGTCCCCTTGGTGCCGTAGACGATCTCGCCGTAGCCGCCGAAGCCGTTGCCGTTGATCGATGCGTACTGCACGCCGATCCGCTTGCTGTTGTCGAAGCTCTTCGGATCCGAGTTGTAGCCCGGGGCCGGGAACTCGTAAATGCAGCACACGTGGTCGTCGGCCTCGCGGTCGAGCCCGAAGATCGGCCGGTTCGACGCGCACATCACGCTGATCGGATGCTGCTTCACCCCGCCGTGCATGGCCGAGATGAAGATGCTCGCCGCGTCCAACTGGTGGCTGCCCAGTTCGGCCATCAGGCCGCCCCCGGTCCGTTGCCATAGCCGCCAGCGGATCAACTCTTCTGCCGCGGGACGGTCGTAAACTTCCTTGCCGGCCTTGAACTTCATGTCCTCGTAGCCCTGCTCCTTGGCGATCGTCTTGAGCACATAGTCCTCAAGCTGCATCTCCTTCTGGGCAACCTTCTTGGCCCACACGTCGATGTCGCGGCCCCGTGCGCTGGCCAGTTGCCTTTTCCAACTGTCGAGCGTCTTCTGCAGCGCAGCCGCCTGGGAATCGGTGGGCTTGACGTCCTTCGGCATGGGCATCTGCCAACTGTCCGAACCGGGCATGTTGCCCCGATGCCACTGGGCGCGGATGTAATGGATGGCGCCGAGGTGCCCTCGCCGGATCGCGTCCATGGCCTCCTCGTAGAGAATGTTGTAGTGACGCTGGTGACCGGTGGCCAAATGCTTGTGGGTCGTCGCCGCCACCCGGCACATCTCCTTGCACTCGTGCACGCTGTGCCCCATCAGTTTCTCCGTCAGAACGTGCAGGCCCATCTTCATGGCGGCGATCGCGGCCGGAGCGTGCAGGTGCAGCGGCAAGGCGATGATGATCGCCTCCAAGCCGTCGGCCTTCGCATTCTCCAGCAATTCCTGATACGCACCGTAAACCTTCACGTGCCGCCGGGCCTCGGTCTCCGTCGGCCACCCGTAAACGCTCATCAGGCCCGGACGCGGACCGAGCGCCTCCTGATCGCCGTTGAACGCCCGCCACACGTTGTACGGACGGATGTCGGCGATTGCCTTCACCTCGACGTACTCCGGGTTGATGGCGCCCAGCAGCACGCTCCCTTCGTCGCCCGTGCCCAGCACGCCCACTCGAATCGGGTGCCCCTCGGCGGCCCCGTATCCGAAATAGAACGCACCCATGCTCCCCGCAGCCACGGCGCCGCCCACAAGGCCGCCCTTGATGAAGTCGCGGCGACTGAAATCTCCACGCCCTCTTCCTGCTGGTTTCTCGTCAAGACTGGGACTCATATTTCATTCACCTTGTTGAGGTTCTCGATCCGGTTGGAAACACGCTCGAACTGAGTACGGAAACACGGTCGGCGTCTCCGCCTCAATTCCCGGCCCGCTCAGTCGTTCAATTTCCGCAGGAACGGGATTCTCGCCTCGATCGGGCGACCGATCCAATGGTAAAGGAAATGGTCCAGGCCGGCCCAGCGTCCCACCGGAAGCGCGGCCAGCATAAAAATCGCCACCATTTCCACAAAGTTCTTGTCCACGATTAAGGCGTGCCCCACAACCTCGGGTGCCGGCGGATAGATCGTCGGCCAAGGCGGCTGGGTCATCAATACCGAGATCAGAAACGCCCCGCCCCCCAGGCACGCCAGCCGATTGCAGAAGCCCAACAGCATGCACAGGCCGATGGCCGTCAGCCCGTAGGTGACCGCAAGATCCAGGAACTGCGCTTGGGTTTTCACAAAGGGAATCGGAACCGGCAGCTTTTCCGGAGCGGTCACCACTTGCGGAACCTTGGCACGCGACTTCTGCTCGTCGTCCAGGACGCTGAACATCGCCATGCTCATCTCATCGCCCATGGCGTCCAGATCGGCAAGCCAGCCGTCCGCCTCGCCGCGAAGCTTCATCTGCTCGTCCCAAATCCGCTTCTTCTCGTGGGCCGCGTTGTTGACCCCCGACTTCCGCCGCGCGAGGTAACGGTCCAAAGCGCCGAAGTGCGCGTCGATATCCTCCTTGTTGTCCGTCATGAACTCTTCAAGCGATACCTCGTACTGCTTGAATGTCTCGTCGATGGCCTTCAACTGCTCCTCGCTAAGACGGTTCTGTTTGACGAACCGGTCCTTCGTCTCCGTCCAGGCGGCCAGATAGACCGGGCTGGTCACCCAACCCTCTTTGGCTTTCTTCTCGTCCTTCACCGGCTCCATGGCCAGCCGCACGCGCCCGTCCAGGTCCGACACCATCGCATAGAAAAGCGGCGCAAACGGACCCTTCGAAATCGTCAGGAATTCGCCCGCCGAAAACTTGTCGGCATTCGCGATCTTCCACACTCCTTCATAAAAGAAGTGCCATCCTATGGTGAGCCTCAACGCCACCAAGAGCACAACGGCCAACAGGCCGATCTGATACTTCTTGCCGTTCAGGGGAAACCTCCTCTCACTGTCGTGCAGGATGCAGGTCGGTGGATCAAACACCGTGTGCAGGTATGGGTGCGGGCATCTCGGAATCCCGGAATACACGGAGTGTCCGGTCCGGGAATCGACACAGAGACTATGCCCTCAGCCGCTGGCGGAGTTCGGCGGATGCCAGTTGCACACAAGGCGGGTAACTTCTTTGGTACGCAACTCCTCCTGATTCAATGATTCTAGTCACCCTGACACAATCCTGCCAGCACTCCGGGTCGCCCAAAAACACCTCATTCGAGCACAATCGCTTTCTTTCAGGCAGAACTGTCGAAAAACAACGATCGACCCTGATCCCCCGGTCGGACTTGCTCCGCAACACCCCATCGGGGAATACTCGGGAGGCGACGCTCTTGAATCTCTCGACGATCCAGCCCCAATGTGGGCCGAGTCCGCATCCCAGTCACCATAAGAAAACGCATGCACCATGTGCACATGTTCCGAACTGAAATTCTAGCCGCTCTCCGCGAACTTAACGGCGTCTGCGATGAGCCGTATAATAGACGCTTTTCTGCCCTGAACTGCCGCCCGCAACCCTGCGGTGATTCTCATTTCATTCTACATCGAGTCCAACTGATGCGTATCGTCCTCTGCTATCCCGTCGAAGCCCATCACATCGACCAAATCCGAGCCGCCGCCCCTGCCGATGCCGAAATCATCGATGCCGGTCAGGCAGCCATTGCCGAACAGCTCTTCACCGCCGATATCTTCTGCGGCCATGCCAAAGTCCCCGTCGATTGGGACGGGGTGGTTGCCGCCGGACGCCTCCAATGGATCCAATCCTCGGCCGCCGGCATGGACCATTGCCTGGTCCCCTCCGTCATCGCCTCCAACATCCCCATCACCAGCGCCTCGGCCGTACTCGCCGACCAGGTTGCCGAGCACACCATTGCTCTGCTGACCGGCTGGTGTCGAAGTCTGCCGGTCTACTTCCGGGCCCAGCAAATCAAGGAGTTCATTCGGCGACCCACCCGGGATCTCACCCGTTCCACCGTCGGAATCGTCGGTTTCGGCGGCGTCGGACGCCGGCTGGCCGAGTTGCTGCGCCCCTTCAAAACGCGGACCGTCGCCACCGACCTCTTCCCCACCGATCGGACCGATACCGTCGACGAACTGTGGCCTGCCGACAAGCTGGATCAACTACTCGGTCAATCCGACTTCGTCGTCCTCTGTCTCCCCTTGAACGAAACGACTCGCGGCATCATCACCGGCGATAAGCTCGACCTCATGGCGCCGCACGCCCTTCTGGCCAACATGGCCCGGGGCCCATTGGTCGTCACGGATGATCTGGTCGACCGCCTCGAAAAAGGGCGAATCGCCGGCGCGGTCATGGATGTGACCGAACCCGAACCGCTACCCGTCGATTCCCGGCTCTGGGATCTCCCCAACGTCATCATTACCCCCCATGTTGGCGGACAGAGCAGTTGGCGTATCGACAATATGACGAAGCTCTTCTGCGAGAACCTCCGACGCTGGCAGACAGGAGAGCCGTTGGTCAACTTCCTCACCGACAAGCATTTAGGGTTCCCCATTCGCGGCGCTGGCTATCCCCTATGGACCGACATCGTCGACTCGCTCTGATTACTGGACGTGCGGGATTCCTGGGAACAATGGTTCCAAGATAGCCGGCTCCCGTGCCATTCCCGCGCAGGCGGGAATCCAGACAGTCGGTAAACCCATCGACCATCCAGCCACCCCCCCAACAGGCTAGCTCGCTGCTCTTCCTCGTTTCGTTTGTCTGGCTTACAATGATCCCCTGACCAGGAATGCTTGGCACGGACTGCCCGGTTGCATCGAGGACCCCCAATGACGACGACGACTTTTCCGGAGGGGAGCCCCACCCGAACCTTGGGCGGGTCGACCACTTCGGCTTGTCCGGAAGAACTACTTTCACGCTATCGTACGATCATCCAGGAGAAGCGGCTCAGTTGGACCGAGCATCATCACCTGATTCGCCCGCTCGGTTCGGGCGGCCAAGGCGTAGTCTACCTGAGTGAACGCCGCGGGACGGACAATTTCACCCTTCCCGTTGCCATCAAGGTCTTCTCCCCCGAACGCTACGAAGACGAACGCTCCTACAATGAGGCCATGGGCCGCATGGCCGCGATCGCCGCGCGCGTCGCCGAAATCCAGCAGGACAACCTCCTCGACGTCCACAACTGGGTCGACCGCCGTTGCATCCGAATGATGGAGATGGAATGGGTCGACGGCTACGATCTCAGCCACCTGCTCCGCAACAGCATGCTCGAGTGGCTCCAGTCGCGCGTCAGCAACCGCCGCTGGACGTATATCAACCGGGTCATTGTCACTAACGGACCCGTCCAGCCCCGCGTCAAGCCGGGCGTCGCCATTGCCATCATTCGCGACTGTCTTGCCGCCCTGGCCGCTCTCCATCGCCAGGACATCGTCCATGGCGACATCAAGCCGTCGAACATCATGCTCAAACGCACGGGCAACGCCAAGATCGTCGACATCGGGTCGGCCTTCGCCCTCGACGACATCCCCGCGCGCCGCACCTGCACCCCAGCCTACGCGGCCCCCGAGGTCCTCGAAGGCGGTCCCTGTACCGCTCGTTCCGACCTGGCCAGCCTCGGCTACGTCCTCATCGAAATGCTTGCCGGCGTGCCTCCTTTCGACGGTCGCACGGGCTATCGCGAACTCCTCGAAGCCAAACGCTTCCTCGCCCAGAAGCTACCCTACTTGCTCCCCGAGGAAGTCGTCTCCAGCGACCTGCTCATGGGCTTCCTGCGCCAACTGATCGCCCCCGATCCGATGCGCCGCTTCCCCAGCGCCGAGGCCGCCGACGTCCTCCAGGACGGCGCCGCCGGCTTCCACCGCCAGCTCGTCAAAGGCGATCTGGCCAGCGAATACGACCACGAAATGCGGATCTGGCTGGAAGAACTCGAAGATATGGCGTGAAGGGCCAGGCTACTCAGCCCCTCCCAACTCCCGAAGCAGAGCCAATGTAAACAACCCCGTGCTGTGCCCGTCGCTGAAGGTGATCTTGTAGGCGTAGTTTCCCGCGGGGTCCATGGCGGTGACGGTGACGGGCGAGCCGCTCGACTCCGGTACCTTCCCCTCGGCGGCCGCTTGCGCTCGTTCGCTGTGGCAGGTGGCACAAGGGCAATGTTGGCGGAGTTGAATCGGATCGTAAAGGATCGACTTGCCGTCGCTCCAATCGATCCGCAACAGGTTGCCTTCAAGCGCCAGGTTGACAGGTTGGAATTCCATCTGGTCCTTCTTTCTCCCTCCCCAGCAAGCGAATTGAACGTCGATCTGCGGCGTGCATGGGCAGACCTCGACATAATACGCCTCGGCCGACCCCCGGGCTAGCGGTTGCCGCTGCGGCAACCGCCAGGCATAATTCCGCGTTTCCGTCAACTTCTGCCCTGCACCCTCCGGCGCCCGTACCAGCCCCATGCCCCGACCCGCCCCCAAGACCGCCCTCTTCCTCGTCTTCGTCACGGTCTGCATCGATCTGCTCGGTTTCGGACTGGTCCTGCCTCTGCTGCCGATCTACGGTGAAGAACTGACGTCGACCATGTCGCCGGCAACCGCCGGAATGACGCTGGGTATCCTGATGAGCTGCTACACGATGATGCAGTTCCTGTTCGCGCCGGTCTGGGGACGCCTGTCGGACCGCTTCGGCCGGCGACCGATTCTCCTCATGAGCCTGACGGGCTCCACCACGTTCTACTTTCTCTTCGGCCTGGCGTCGGCCTGGCGGAGCCTGCCGTGGATGTTCGTGGCCAGGATCGGCGCCGGGATCGCCGGCGCCACGATCCCCACGGCCCAGGCCTACATCGCCGACGTGACGACCCCGGAGAAGCGAGCCAGGGGAATGGCGCTGATCGGGGCGGCCTTCGGGCTCGGATTCACCCTGGGACCGTTGATCGGGGCGGCCGCGACCTTTGTTTCGCGAGATGCAGGCGTCAGCCCGTGGCCCGGCTATGCGGCCTCCGGGCTTTCTGCAATCGCCCTGTGCTTCGCCCTGTTCAAATTGCCGGAATCGCTCCGTCGTGAAAAGGCTCCGGAAGAGCGGAGGCACTTCCATCTGCACTTACTGCTCGACGCGATCAAAGTCCCGTCGATTGCCGTTCTACTGGTGGTCGTGTTCTTCAGCGTGTTTGCACTGGCCAACTTCGAAGGCACGATTTCGCTGCTCATCAACGATACCCTCAAGATCCAAAGCAGGCAGACGACGGCGGCAGAGACGCTCACGGATCATGACCGTTGGCTGGTGAGCCTTCGTGTCTTCCTCGTGTTCGCCTATATCGGCGTCATCCAGTGCCTCGTGCAAGGCGTCCTCGTCCGCCGGCTGGCCAACACGGTGAGCGAAGCAAAGCTTGCCGTGACTGGCGTGCTCCTCTCGGTCGCCGGATTCGTGCTGCTGGCCGTGATGGGGGAGACCAGATGGGGCGGGATACCGCTACTGATGTTCGCGGCCGCCGTCGAAGTGGGCGGGATCGCCTTCGTCTTCCCGGCAATTCAAGCCCTCATCTCGCGCCGCACCGACCCGGCCGAACAAGGCGGCATCCTCGGCGCCGGCGAGAGCGTTAGCGCCATGGCCCGAATCACCGGCATCCTGTTCGGCGTCTGGCTCTACTCCGTCTGGCCCAGCGTCCCCTTCTGGTCGGCCGCGGCGATGATGGCGATCGTCTGCGGACTCGTCCTCTGGGCGGTACGCACAGGTGAGGACTACAGCGCAGATTCCTCCGCCGTCACTTGCTCCCCAACGCCATAATGCGAGACTTGGTCCGCAAGTACATGACGCCGCCTGCGATTGCGGGCGTGCTGTGAGACGGCTCGCCGAGATCGACCCTGCCAAGCTCCTCGAATTCTCGAGACGCCGACAGGACCACCACTTGTCCTTCACGGGAAATACAGTAAAGCTTCCCGCCGGCGCACACAGGGGAGCCGAAATAGTCGCCCCCGATCCGCTCCTGCCAGATCTTCTCGCCGCTGGCAATCTCGAGGCACGTCACAACGCCCTTGTCGAACCAGGAGAACAGCAGATCGCCGCAAGCCACGGGCGTCACCACGTAAGGCAGGGAGCCCTTTGGCTCGTAAACGACTTCCGCCTCGATTCCGCGTTCCGGTTGGCCGGGACGCACCGCGAACATCTGCCGCCCGATGCCGCCGGTACCGGAACAGGCAATGACCAGCCCTGAACAGACCAACGGCGAATTGACCACTCGATTCTTGAAAATCGGCAGTTCCCAGAACGTCTTGCCCGTCTGAGGATCCAGCCCGCTGAATCCGTGAGCCCAACTGGTCACAATCAGTTGCGCGGCGCCCGCCTCCGGCGTGTACAAACAAGGTGTCGAGTAAGCCGTCTTCTCGGCGCGGCGCGGCGCCTTCCATCGGATCTCGCCCGTGCCGCGGTCCAGAGCCACGATCGAACTGTCTCCGTCCTGGTCGTTGGGCACGATGACTAGGCCCTGGTAGACGATCGGCGAGGCCCCAAACGCGTGTTCTGCAGCAAACGCGCCAAGGTCCCGGCGCCAAACCTCTTTCCCGGTTTCCTGCGCCAACTTGACCACCGCGAACTGCTCGGGATTTGCCCACAGGAAGTAGAGCGCATCCTCGTCCAACGCCGGAGTGCTCGATGCGAAACAATTGAACGGGTGGCGATCGTGCTTCGTGGAAGCATACCTCTGTTGCCAGAGGATCGTTCCGTCTGTGGTCGACAGACAGGAAATGATCTGCGTCGCGTCCTCCTCCAGCGCACTGGTGATGAACAGCCGAGGGCCGCACACGACCGGCGAGGAGTAGCCGATTCCCGGCAACTCCTTCCTCCAGAGGTAGTCGTCGTTCGTCCAGCGGACAGGGAAACTCGAGTCCGGCGAAAGGCCTTCCCCGTTCGGCCCGCGGAACCGCGGCCACTCCTGGGCGAAGGCCGCCTGCACCAGGATCAGGCCCAGAATCATCGATTTGGTGATGCACTGTGTCGGGAACATGAAATCGAATTTGCCTCAGAAGAAACGGATGCTCTGCCCAAAGGAGCAAAGACGGAATGACCGAACGGAAATGAAGCTTAGACCAGAATTGTAGCCAGACGCTGTTCGCCGTGTCGAGTTGTCCGGCGTCGCCGTGAGAGCTGGAGGGGACGCGAACCGGTTGACTTCCTCGACGGGCTGCTAGAATCGGGTTGCAGCCGTGTCTGGCACTCCCTATTGACTGCGAAAAGGTTGAAGAGTTGGTTCCTTTTGATTCTGGTGCTGAGACCGGCATCCTGGTGGTGGGCCATGGCTCGCGAGACCCCGGGAGCAATCTTCCTCTGCCTGGACTGTGCCGCGAAGTTGCATTGAGGCTGCGAGGCACCCCTGTCCAGCCCTGCTATCTCGAACTGGCACGCCCCACCATTGATGAGGGTTTGACGGCTCTCTCCCGCAGGGGTGTTACGCGAACGATTGTCGTCCCCCTGCTCCTCACGGCCGGTCGCCACGTCCGCTTCGACATCCCCAGCGAGGTCGGGCGGTCGCTGGCAAGACTGTCCAACATGCTCGTTTGCTTCACCGCGCATCTTGGGAGCCATCCACAATTGGTGAGCATAGCCAACTCGCGTTTGGCGGAGACGCTGGACGGACGTCCCGCTCGCCTGAGCCACACAAAGTACGTACTCGTGGCTCGCGGCAGCCGCGACCCGCTCGTTCGCGGGGAGGTCTCTCGCTGGGCCGCATCCCGGCGTTTCGAGGACCGGGAGGCCGACTTCCTCCCGTGCTTTCTGTCGCTGACTCAGCCCACCCTTGACGACGGCTTGCAGAGGGCGATGGCGGATCTACCCGCTCGAATCGTCGTCCAGCCGCACCTCCTCTACCCTGGTCGGCTTCTCAGTCAGATCCGCTCGCGAGTGGAAAGGTTGGGGAAGCAGTTCCCCCATATCGAGTGGGTTAGTGTAGGGGCGTTGGGGCCAGATCCGCGTCTCGTTGATTGCGTGCTGGATCTTGCCGTCCAGGCCTCAGGAAACCATTTCACCCGCGAAGCCGGATAGCCGCCAGATGACCGGACTCTGAGATTCGAAACAAAACGGGAATCGTCCGGATTTCGACCTCCAACCAGGTGCCAGCCACAATGGGGGGTGGAAGTATTGGAGAAACCTCCGCCGCGATTTCGCGTATGATGGAAAGAGGCGGCCCTTAGGTCGACCTTGTTCGGTTTCGTGATCGCCATTACCATGCGTAGCGACAATATCGCAGTACTGGCAGTCTTTTCCCGCCTAAGTATGAAGAGGATTTCTGAATGACGTTGTGCAAGCCGTCGGCATGTCGATATGGGCTTCCCCTGCTCGTCCTGGCGGGCATTCTCCTTTCGGGAGCCTGGCTTCCGGCCTCGGCAGATCCGGTGGGACCGACGCCCCTCGACAAGCAGATCACCAAGTTGGTCTCGTACTACATCCAGGAACAGCACCTGTCGAAGCACGAGCTCGACGACGAGATTTCCAAGCGATTTCTCGACATGTACCTGAAGACGCTCGATCCGATGAAGGTCTATTTCCTGCAATCGGATATCGACGCTTTCGAAAAGCAGCGGCTGCTGCTCGACGATCAGATCCAGAAGGGTGAGATCCAGTTCGCCTACGACGTCTTTCGGGTCTTCCTCAAGCGAATCGACGAACGGGTGGCCTGGGCCGAGGAGGCCATCGAGATGAAGCACGATTTCACCCTCGATGAACAGATCATTCGCGACCCGGATGTGGCTCAGTATGCGACCAACGAGGCCGAAGCTCGCGAACTCTGGCGCAAGCGGATCAAGTTCGATCTGCTGCGTCTCCGGGTGGACGACGAAGGCTTGACGGAGGAGAAGCAGAAGGAAAAGGTGCGGCGCCGCTATGTCAGTTTCGCCAAGCGAATGCACCAAACCGACCGGGACGAACTCCTGGAGATGTACCTGTCGGCGCTGACCATGTCCTTCGATCCCCATACGACCTACATGTCGCCCAATTCCTACACCAACTTCGAGATCCAGATGCGGCTCGAACTCGACGGAATCGGGGCCGAATTGCGGTCCATCGACGGCTATACGGTCGTCAACAAGATCATCCCCGAAGGGGCTGCCGACAAGGAAGGCGGCCTCAAGGCCGAAGACCGGATCATCGGCGTCGGCCAGGGCACTGACGGAGAGATCGAGGACGTCGTCGACATGAAGCTCCGCGAGGTCGTCGACAGAATCCGCGGCAAAGCCGGCACGATCGTGCGGCTGGAAGTTACGGATACCGACGGGCTGAACCGTCGCATCATCAACATCCAGCGTGACAAGATCGAATTGAAGGACAGCGAGGCTCAGCAGGCGGTCTTCGAGCACGGCACAAAACCTTCGGGAGAGCCGTTCAAGATCGGCGTGATCAATCTGCCGAGTTTCTACCTCGACATGGACGGCGCACGGCGAGGCGATCCGGACTTCCGAAGTACGACCCGCGACGTGCGGAAGATTCTGGAGGATTTCAACTCGCAGCGGGTCGATGCCGTGGTCCTCGATCTCCGCCGCAACGGCGGCGGTTCGCTCCAGGAAGCCATCAACCTGACGGGATTGTTCATCGAAGGCGGACCGGTCGTGCAGGTCAAGGGTCCCGACGGCTACGTCCAGGCTTATGAAGACAACGACACGAGCATCCTGTGGAAAGGTCCGCTCGTGGTCATGACCAGCAAATTCAGCGCCAGCGCTAGCGAAATCCTCGCCGGGGCTATTCAAGACTACGGTCGCGGACTCATCATCGGCGACCACTCGACCCACGGAAAAGGCACCGTGCAAAGTCTCATGGATCTGGGACTGCAACTGTTTCAAGGGATGCGCAACCCGCCCCCCTACGGTGCCCTCAAAATCACCATGCAACAGTTCTATCGTCCCAGCGGCGCCAGCACCCAGAATCGGGGCGTCGTCGCCGATATCGAAATCCCTTCCATGACGACCCATTACGACGTGGGCGAGTCCGACCTGGACTACGCGGTCGCCTTCGACCAGGTCGAACCGGCCGATCACAAGAACTACGGACAGGTCAACGATGCAATTCGCCAGCAGTTGCGTCTCCTCTCCAGCAAACGCTGCGACAAGTCTGAGGATTTTCAGCGAGTCAAGCGCAACGTCGAACTCTATCTCGAACAGAAGGACCGCCAGACCATCACGTTGAACGAAGAGAAGTTCCGTGCCGAACTCGAGAAGATCGACGCCGACAAGGAGGAGCAAGAGGCCTTCGAAGACGTTGTGGACGGGAACGAGTCGGGTGTCAAACGCGAGATGTATCTCGACGAAGCCATCGCCATCGCCGTCGACTACCTGAACCTCGTGCTGTTGGCCCAATCCCGTTAGATATCGACTGCCGAACCAATGACTGTCCTATTGTCGTCTTTCGCTCTGTGAAAGCAGTGCCACTTCGGGGTGGTGCAGAGAACCGAAACCTTTGCGACACACTCGTTTAACCCGCTGCCGCAGGCGAGGATTGCCAACCATCCCAGAACGCCCCGTAGCTGGTGAACGCCCTCGGTTGGTGGAATTCCCATCCCCATAACGGATGGCTGGAAACAGCGTTTCGTGCCCTACCCCCACAAATCCTGGCGAAATCCGCCCGGTGGTGGGGTCGGCGAGCGGACCGCGGCGAGTAAAATGGAGCTTTCTAAGCACGCTGCGAGTGTTAGCGGAATGGGAGCGGTGTACGCCTCCGCAGCGCCTGATCGCGGACGAGGCAAGCCGGTCGCTTGCTGTCCGAGGTCGCTGTCAACTCCTTGTACGTCACATGGCCGGACGCTCTTTCTGACGAACATTGTCTCTGCGACGGGATCGCCGTGAGTAGCATCTTCGGATTGCTTCTTATTCTCCTTCTGCTGGCCCTCGTGTTGAACGTCGTGGCTCGCGTTCTGCCCATCGCGGTGGCGGACGAGTCGTGCCGGCGGCGGCCCTGGCTGCCCACCCACTGGCGCGAGCCCATCGAGGAGGGCGAAGAGATCCGTTTCGAGACCGGCGACGGAACCGGCCTGGTCGGCACGTATCTCCCCCGTTTGGCCGAGGAGATCGCGGGAATCGTCGTCTACAGCCACGAGTTGAACGGCGATCGTTGGAATGCCCTGTCCTATGTCGAGCATCTGCGCTCCGTCGGCTTCGACGTGTTCACCTTCAACTATCGCCGCCACGGCCGGAATGAAGCCCCGTGCCGCTGGGACGACGCCTTTGAGGTGACCAAGGCCGATGTGGCGGACCTGCGAGCCGCCGTGCGAGCCGCTGTTTCACGGTCCTCCTCCACCAAGCCTCGCCTGGGTGTTTTCGGGGTCGGCAAGGGAGCCGCCATCGCCCTCTGTGCGGCCGCCGAAGAATCGGCGATTCATGCCCTCGTCCTCGACAGTATTGAGCCGTTTCCGGGAGCCTCGCCCTCGCGCCGTGCCACGGGCAAGATCGGTTGGTGGCGGTGCCTGGCCACACGTCTAATTCGACGCCGTCCGAAACCGGCATTCGACCTGGCCAACATCGCCCCGCAGGTCCACGTGCCCGTCCTGATGATCCACGGGCGTAACGACGTGCACGTAGGCCTCGACGCCGTCCGCACCCTAGCCTCCCAGATCGGCGGGCAGTGCCAGCTCTGGATTGTTCCCGGCGCGCGGCATGCCGAGGCGGTCCACGTCGATCGCAACGCCTACCGCCAGCGATCCGGCAAATTCCTCCTCCACGCTCTGCAAACCAGGCCCGCCGCCGTTCGAGAAGCGGCGCCCAAGCCGGAAGCCGCGGTCGTCGAGCGCCGGCACGTCTCTTCCTCCCCCGCTCCAACTGGTGTTGCTGCCGGCAACCGGGAGTAATAGAATCCTACCACGCGGCGGTGAGATTTGATTTCAACCCGCCTGCTCGCATCGCGATCTTCCCCGTGGTAACATCCATCACAGTCTGATTGGCCGATTCTGCCCCTGTGACGGAGAAGTACCGATGCGCAGCCCTGTTGTTGTCCGAGCGTCTTTGTGGATCGCCCTTTTCGCCCTGGTTGCCCGGCCGGGCCTGCCGCCCGTTCAGGCTGCGGAGCCGGAAGTTGAATGGAAGGCAGGTACCGCTGCCGTTGTCATCACGCCCGATGAAATGATGTGGATGGCCGGCTATGCGTCTCGCGACAAACCGGCCGAGGGCAAGGTTCACGACCTGAATGCCAAATCCTTGGTTCTCGAAGACGCTGCCGGCGCCCGGCTGGCCGTCGTCACTCTCGACCTGATCAGCATCCCCAGAGACGTCCGCAACTGGCTGGAGGCCCAGGTGGGCCGGAAGTACGGGTTGCCGCCCCAAGCCCTGCTCGTCAACGCTTCGCACACGCACTGCGGCCCCGAACTGCGTCCCAATAAGGTCTATCTGCCCACCGACCGCGCCGAGCAGTGCCGGGCTTACCTGGAGACCCTGCAACAGAAACTGCTCGAAGTGGTCGGCAAGGCGATCGACGATCTGTCGCCTGTCTCTCTGAGCTACTGCCATGCCCGGGCAGGCTTCGCCATGAACCGCCGGACTCCGATGAAGAACGGCTTCAGCAACCATCCCAATCCCGACGGTCCGGTCGATCACGACGTGCCCGTGCTCCAGGTCGCCGGGCCCGACAAAAAGCTGAAGGCCCTGCTGTTCGGCTACGCTTGCCATTCGACGACACTCAGCTTCTACCAGTACTGCGGCGACTACTCCGGTTTTGCCCAGCGCAACCTGGAAGAAGCCCATCCCGGCGTGACGGCCTTGTTCGTGCAGGGATGCGGCGCCGACCAGAATCCCTATCCACGAGGCGAACTCGAATTGTGCCGGCAGCATGGCCGGGCGCTGTCGAACGGTGTGGAGGCCGCCCTGCAAACCGTCGCCAGGCCGGTCCACGGCCCGCTTCGCACGGCCCTGGGTGAGGTCACTCTCGAGTTCGCCGAACCGCCCAACCGCGAGCAGCTTGAGGAAGCAGCGCAATCCAAGAACAAATGGGAGAAGCAGCACGCAGACGTGTTGCTCAAGGAACTGGAGGAGTCGGGAAAGCTCTGCACCAGCTATTCCGTTCCGGTGCAGGTGGTGCGGTTCGGCTCAGACCTGATCCTGGTGGCATTGCCCGGGGAGACCGTGGTCGACTACTCGCTCCGGTTCAAGTCGGAGCTGGCCGGCCCGGCCGTCTGGGTCGCCGGCTACTCCAACGACGTTTTCGGCTACCTCCCCTCCTTCCGCGTTCTCGAAGAGGGCGGCTACGAAGGCGGCGGCGCCATGCTCTACACCTCGTTCCCCGGCCCGTTCGCACCGTCGGTCGAGAAACTCATGGTCGACAAGGTGCACGAACTGGCAAAGAAGACGGAGACGCACTAATCCTGCCCGTAGCCCGTAGGGTGGGCCAAGTGAACCAAGACGGTATTCGTTCGCCTTATCGAACGCGTGCCAGTTGTGAACCGCAATCCACAACCAAAACGCCAACGCGGCCCACCATGTTACGCGTTCTACCTGGAAACGGTCGCATCATGCCGGAACTCCTCACTACAATCATCAATGTCATCTGCGAGAATTGCTGACGGGTCCTCAAAGTATCATGCGTGGGATCATTGGATGTTCGGCGATCGTCGGACTCGCCGTTTTCGCCGTTGCCTTCATAGCTTCCCTTTTCGATGCTGACACCAGCATCGCCGAGGGAGCGGGCTTGGGTGGTGGACTCGGGTTCTGCATCGCCTTGGCGGTCTTCATCTGCGCCTTGCGCGACAACCTTCGATACCGTCGCGCTTGGCGTGCCGTTCAACGAGAACTCCAAGCTCGACCAGACGTCACAGAGGGAGAATTCCTGGACCATTTCCCGGATCACGATCCCGAGTTGGTCAAGCGGATCCGCAAAGGGATCGCCGCCTCCCTTGACGTGCCCGTTACCAAAATCCACCCGGCTGATAGACTTCGCGATCTCGGCTTCCGTTCGTTGGCACCACCCATCTGGTCATTTCTTCTTGACCACGTGATGGAGGGACGTGACGTTCCCGCACAGGTCGTCGCCTTTGGATCGGACGCACTGGTCGATATCGAAGATCTTCTCCGACATGCTCAAAGGATGCTGGACTCGCTTAAACTTGACGACAAAGACAACATGGTGTGAACAGGCCGCTCACCGTAATCTTCGTCGTTCTCGTCTACATCTTCGCACTTCTCGCGCAGTTACGCTGCCCGATCTGAGGAAACTTGGCCCAACCGACCAACATTTTCCTTTCCCCCATCTTCTTTTCTGCTTCTTCCGCAGAATCCGCGGGATTCCACGGACGCGAACCGATCACGCGGTTGTGGGCAGCATTCACCTCTTTCCATCTTGCCGATTTCGGTTCGTGTCCCCGGATATCCCGGATATCCGCAACACTGCCCGGCACGCAAACCGTCCCGCGCCACGATCCCCCTCAACCACCGAAACGCCCTTCGTCATTCACTCGCTGCGAGCCCGGTCACCGTCGATTCAACTCCTCCACCGGCAACGCACCACGCCCGCTGATCCGGCTGCCCACAATCTCCAGCTCCCGAACCTCGCCCCGAAACTGCCGGTCCAGCCCGTAGCTGTGCATCGTCCGGTTGAAGTTGCCGATCGCCAGCGGGCCCACGCGGTTGTCCACCGGGCCGGCATCGTAGGTCGTTCGGCAGTCGAGCACGAGCGACGCGCCGCCGGGCAACTCCTGCGGCTCGCTGAAGTACCACGAGACGTTGTCGCTCGCCTTGCCGGCGTCGTAGGTCACCGCGAACCGCGTCCAGCGGCCGACCACCAGTGTCCCCGCTGAGCTGTCGTTCTGAACGCGGTCGGGCCACTCATTCACCGACAGCCGCATGCGGCCGTCGGAGTGGCAAACCAGGTCGATTCCGGAGCGGTCCTTCATCAGACAGAAGACGACGCGATTGCCGCCCGACCCGGTCTTCAGGCTCGCCGGTTTCAGCCATCCCGTGATCGTGAAGGAACGCAGGCCGCAAAGCGGCTCGAGCGCATCATCACTTGCCTCGCCCCAGCCCCACGGTTCCGTTTCGGAGAAAACGATGCTTCCCCCCTCGCCCCGCTTCGCGGTGCCCTTGAGGGAAAGCTCGGGTTTCTCGCCGCGGACGAAGCCGGCCCGGACGATCGGCTCGGTCGTATTGCGATCCACGGCAATCTGAATCATGTCGGCGGCCTCGGCGCCCCCCGCATCAGCCACGCGAAGCGTGACGCGGTAGATGCCGGGCTCCCGATAAACGTGCGTCGGCGCAGTCTCCGTCGAACGGGAACCGTCGCCGAACTGCCAAACCGGTGCAGCGTCGGTCTTGGCGTCGAACCTCACCGTCAAGGGCGCGATGCCTTCGGTCGCCGACGCCGAAATCTTCACCTCGGGCCGCCGCGGTTCGCCGTCGCCGTAGGGTGTGAAACGATAAGCAACGTCAGGCCCCACGGGGCGAACGACGCTCTCGCCGCTCTGTGCCGTGCCCAGGGGCAGCACGGTCATCTCCCACGGATCAACCAGGTCGACCTTGTAGGGTCGGGAACCTCCCAGCTCAACCGTCTGGGGGCGCGTGTCGACGCAATACAGCAGGTAGTACTCGCCGTTCTTCGCCAGCAGGTAACGGCCCTGGTCGTTGCCCAGCGGTTCCAGTTCGTCAAACGGCGGCGCCTCGGCCATCAGGTCCTTGAGCCACCCGATCCGCCGCGGACTTTCGCCGTGCAGCACGCCCCCCTTCGACCACCAGAGGATGTCTTCGGGATGCTTGTAGGTCTCCCCGTGGCCGACATAGCAACCGCCGAGGGTGCCCAGCCAGAATCGCTGTGTCATGGTCTTCGCGTCCAGATTGCCCCAGCCTTGCGCGACGTTGCCCTCATAACGGCATTCGTCGTAGATCACCGGCTTCTGGAACTGGCGGCGATACTCCACGCCCCCTTCCATGTTCGAGCTCTGCACGCTCGCATGGGTGACCCAGCCCTTCGTGTGGTCGTACCAGACCCGCCCGTTGTGGATGCCTCGCATCCGGCCGTGGGGATCTTCCTTCGCGAGGATCTGGAAAAAGCGGTCCCAGTCGCCCATCTGCTTGTTGCCGCGGTGGCCCTTGGGGCGGTCGGTCATGAAGTCGAACTCGTTGGCTAGCGACCACCACACATTGCGATACGCCGAAAGCCGGGCGATCGCGTAGCGCAGGTAGCGATCGTCCTGGGCGTCATTCATGTCGGCGAAACCCCAGCGATCGTAGGGATGCCAGAGGATCAGGTCGGCTTCGATCCCCAGCCGCTCGAGGTCGAGAATCCGCCCTTCGAGATGCCGCCAATAGGCCGGATCGGGACGGTCGAAGTCGAACTCGCCGCCCGCCTTTTTCTGGAAAGGAAACAGCTCCGGCTCATTCTGGTTGTAGGCATACGACTTCGGAAACACGCAAAAGCGGATCTTGTTGAAGGGCGAAGTTGCCAACGTCTTGAGCGTCTGCTCCTGAAGCTCCCGCGTCTGGTGGATCCAGGCATAGCAGGTCGTGCCGAACTGATGATACGCGGCGCCGTCGGCGTAACGCAGATAGAACGTCTTGTAGGGCCGTACCGGGCCGTGGTTGCCGGGCGTGGGCGGTCCAACCTCAAAGGTCCCTTGCCGGCCGCTGAGCTCGGGTCGGTTGCTTCGCGTTTCAAAGCGCCACGAGCCCTGCGTTGGCGGCGAAAAACGAATGCGGTAGGCGCCCTCCCCGTCGTAAAACCCCGGAACGGTGAAACGCTGCTCGCCCTGCTCAATAACCGCCGAGCATTCGACGGTGAGATAGGGATTGCCGTCGCGGGGACCCTCCAGGGCCGTCTCCCACACTCCCCATTGCTCCACGTCGGCAGCCGCTGCAACGCTCGAAATGCCGCCGACGATCGCCAGGCAACAACACAGGCTCTTCATCAGGCCGTCAACACGCGAGTTCATGCGATCTATCCTCCCAAAGCGGGGCAAGCCCGCAACCCAACCTCTACAAGAACTTGCGCGCACCATGCGCACAAGCCCAGCACGCAAAGGCCTTCAGTAATCCGCTGCTATCGCCAATTCCCTTGCCCGAGAAATTCCCCTGCCCGCAGCTCCTTCTTTAATTCGTGTTCCATCTCCGCTTCATCCGCGGCCCACTTGCCGTCCAATAGGGGGTTCGTAACCGAGTTATGCAACACACCCCCCGCCAGACCGCCGCAACTTGCGATTGCCGGTAGTGGTGTAAACACATTTATGACCGGCACTTCCGCCCACACCCCGCGTCCGAACCGTTCTGCAACAAACTCAAAGGCGGCGCAAAACCCCGTCCGGTCCAAAACACCTTGCATCCCCTCGGCAGTCGACATCCACAACCAATCGTCCTGGCGTCAACTCAAAAAATCCGCGCAGGTGTTCAATTCTTGTATTGACTTTCGCCGCCGAATATGTATACTAATGTACATGACACACGATCCCCCCAGCCTTGCTCGATCTTCGACAATTTCCGTGTCGTCCATTCCCTTGACAGATACCTTCAGGATCCCGCCACGCACCCTTTTCGTATCCTTCGTGTATTTCGTGGTTCCCCACAGTATTTAGACCCCGCTTCTGAGCCGGAAGTGTCAGAAAACGTCATATTGGTGAGAAGTTGACTGCAACACTACCCCTCTGGTCGCTTCCGGCGAGCTTCCCCTGATCGACTCGCCGCTCCCAGAACAGCATGCCCACAGTGTCTCCGTTGCCCTGACCATACCCCATACTGCGATATAACCCCTGCGCCCGATGATTGTCTTCGCGAACCTCCAGCGTCACCTTGCAGCACCCCAGGCCGGCCGCCCGCCGGTGGGTCTCTTCCAGAAGCCGGCGCCCGACGCCTTGGCCGCGGAATTCCGGGAAAACCGCCAGGTCGTGGATGTTCAGCAGCGGCCGGGCGGCGAACGTCGAGAAGCCGCGAAAACAAACCGCCACGCCGGCCGGGCGATCGTCAGAGAAGGCCAGCAGAATGAGGGTCGTGGGGTGGCTCTTGAGCCCGTCGATCAATTCGTGCTTGACCGATTCGCTGAGCGGTTCTCCCCGCCCCATCGGATCGGCCGCATAGGCGTCCAGCAGGCCACGAACCGCCTCCTGGTGAATCGGATCGTCCAAATTGGCTTCGAAAATGGTCACAGACACACGCCGCTCCCCAACACATTTCGAGCATTCTGTATTTGGTATTCGAATTTGTTTCGGATTTCGTGCTTTGCCTTTCGGATTTCTCCCCCGTTTCAGCTCGAAGGCTCATCGCTGTCGGCGGTCACATCACCGGCCGCCTGCTGCCCCTGCACTTCAGCCGCCACCTGCAGCAGGACGTCGGCACGCTGCTCGGCCGGGGCTTCGAGCTTCAGATCGAATCGGGCGCCGAAGGGGAACGCTTGCACCCGTTTGATCCGCACTTCGGGACCGTCGAGCCGCTCAAGGGCGGCTTCCGGCGTCCGCTGGAAGGGCGGGCAGAAGGCCAGGTGGACGCTCGCCAGACGCTGGCCCGGCTCGAACGACACCCGCATCCACCCGACCACCCGTTCCGTGCCGTCCGGTTCGACAAGCCGCGTCACCTGCTGGGTCACATGTTCCTGCACGACATCCAGACCGAATACCGAATCGGCCACCGCCTGCTCGAACTGTTTGCGACTGTCGTGGATCGGCACCGGTCGAGACTCGCGGGATAGGGCAGGGACAGGTGGCACCGAGCGTACGAGTCGCCGGGGCCGCCAGGCCCAGAATTCCTCGGCCGCCACGATCAGCCACAGGCCGGCAAGACCGGCGGGCGACGATCCCGGCAGACTCGTGGCGGCTGCCGTCGCCAGTGCCGAGACGGTGATCAGGCCCGAGATGATGAACGTCGACCGCCGGCTCGCGCCGCTGCGCCGCCAGACAAATCTCGCCGTCACGGCAGCGCCTGCCACGGCTAGGCCGACGGCAACCAAGGAAGAGGCCGAGAGCGGCGTCGAGATCGCCCCGACGGCTCGGCGAAACCAGAGGAACCCGGCAGCGAACAGAAGGATGCCGGCGCAAGTGAACACGCCCGCACGAACCAGAGGCCCGGCCAGGCCGGTCCGGGAGAGGGCCCCTGCATTGAGATTGAAGTCGGCGATTGCGGGAGTGCTCATCATGGCGTCCATCGGGTCTGCCCGCGGCATACCTGGGCAGGCCCTTTCCAAACACGATCGCGGACGGTACCGGAGCAGGCCCTTGGCGGACGTTCTACTTCGCGGCCTTCTTCAGGTCCTCCACCCGATCGGTCTTCTCCCAGGTGAAACTCGGTTCGCTGCGGCCGAAATGGCCGCCGGCGGCCGTCGCCTGATAGATCGGCTGGCGGAGATTCAGGTACTTGATGATCCCCGACGGCGTCAATGGGAACACATCGCGGACGATCCGGCAGAGTTTCTCCTCGTCGATCTTCCCCGAGCCTTCCGTGTCGATCAGAACGCTGACGGGTTCGGAGACGCCGATCGCGTAGGCCAACTGGACCTCGCAGCGGTCGGCCAGGCCGGCCGCGACCAGGTTCTTGGCCACGTGGCGGGCCATGTAGGCCGCACTGCGATCGACCTTGGTCGGGTCTTTTCCGCTGAACGCGCCGCCGCCGTGGCGGGCCCAGCCGCCGTAGGTATCGACGATGATCTTCCGCCCCGTGAGGCCGCAATCGCCGTGCGGGCCGCCGACGACGAATTTGCCCGTCGGGTTGACGTGGTACTTGATCTGGCCGTTGACCAGTTCCGGCGGCAGGCACGGCTCGATCACGTTGGGGATGGCCCACTCGCGGATCGCAGCCTGGTCGACCTTCGGGCTGTGCTGGGTGGAGAGGACGACCGTGTCGATGCGGACCGGCTTGTCGCCGTCGAATTCCACGGTGACCTGGCTCTTGCTGTCCGGACGCAGCCAGTCGACCTCGCCCTTCTGGCGGGCTTCGGTGAGGCGATTGGTGAGCCGGTGCGCCAGGGCGATCGGCAGCGGCATCAGTTCGGGCGTGTGATTGCAGGCGTAGCCGAACATCAGGCCCTGGTCGCCGGCGCCGACGTCCTTCCCGGACACCGAATTCTCGTCGACGCCTTGGGCGATGTCGGGGCTCTGCCGATCGAGCGACACCATGACGGCACAAGTCGACGAATTAATGCCCATTTCGTCATCGGTGTAGCCGACCTGCTCGATCACCTTGCGGACGACGTCCTGGTAGTTGACGATGGCTTTCGTCGTGATCTCGCCGGCCACGATGGCGACGCCCGTGGTGACCATCGTCTCGCAGGCGACGCGGCTGTACGGATCCTGCGCGAAAAGCGCATCAAGGACGCCGTCGGAAATCTGATCCGCCAGCTTGTCCGGGTGGCCCATGCTGACTGCTTCGCTCGTAAACAGGTACTTGCCCTTCGCCACGGAAAACTCCTCCTTTGCCGGATGCCAGCGCCGCCAGCCGATACGAGCTACCGCCCGGTTGACCTCGCCCAGCTCTCGTTGGTCGCTCGTTTCTTGGGGAAACAACTGTCGAGAATCGCTCTCCCGGCCGCAAACCGCTGGGAGACAAAAGAACCATTATAGTCGCACCCGACAGGGGCAAGCAAGGTGAGGGACACCACGCCGGACGGGCGGACGGGCCCCGGAAGGGCTGGGTGGGGTCGACCTGACCCGTGATCGGCACCTTGGGCCTCCGCCCCCGCTTTTCGACGATTTGTCGTAGGATCAGGGGAGGCGATCAGAGTATGCTGGGCGTGTGAAAGGCGACAAAGGCTATGAAGAAACGAGGACGCAGTTCGATACGGGCCATCCTCGCGGCCGTGTTCTTCGGCGGCTTCGCGGGCGTCTCGCTCCTCACCTTCCCGGCCGGCGTGGTGCCGATGGCGGCCGCCTGGCTTGCCCTTCACTCTCTACTGGTCTGGCGGGGCAAACCCGGCTGGGTGCCGCTGCTGGCGTGCCTGGCGATCCTCCTGATCAAACGTACGGCCTGGCTCCCCGGAGTCTTGCTGCTGCTCCTCGCACTTGGGATTGCCGCCGGGTTGCGGTTGGCCGGCCGGCGACAAGGGCGGAGCTTGCCGACGTCGGTTCACCGAGCCACCCTGGCACTCCTGTGGTTTGCCTGGCTGATCGCCGCGATCGATTCCTGGGCGGCGGTGCGAACGTCCCGTCGGCCGGTTCTGGATCCCCATCGCCCCGTCGTCTGTCTGGGCGATAGTCTGACGGCCTACGGCTATCCGGACGAACTGGCCGGGCGTCTGGCGGTACCGGTGGTGAATATGGGCCGCGACGGCATCAGTACGACCGACTCGCTGGAACTGCTCCCGGCGATCCGGGAGTTGCATCCCCAGGCGGTGATCGTGGAGCTCGGGGGCCATGACTATCTCCGCAACCACGGCGAAGAGACCTGCCGCCGCAATCTCACCAGGATCATCGAGGAATGCCGGTCGCTTGGTGCGGAAGTCGTACTCGTCGAGGTTCCTCGCGGAATCGTGACCGATCCCTTCGGGGGACTGGAACGTCGTTTGGCTCGGCAGCACGACCTTGCGCTGGTCTCCGATACAACACTCCGCTGGTTTGTCCTTTTCGGCCCCTACGCCCCGCCGGGGATGTGGCTTCCGCGCGAGTGGCACCTGAGCGACGACGGACTGCACCCGAACGCTCGGGGAAACGAACTGCTGGCTCGCAGAGTGAACGATGCGTTGGTCGCCATATTCGGCCCGCAAATTGAGCGGCACCTACACGCTTCGGTCAACGAGCGATTCGAGCAGTGAGAACGTGCGATCCGTGGCGCCGAGTTGCTCCCGGACAAGCTGCTGGGCCCGGTCGCCCAACTCGTGGCGATAGCCGGGATCTTCCAGGCATCGGCGCACGAAGGCGGTCATTTCGTCGCCGTCGTGGAGGACGACGGCGGCGGCGCGGGCCAGCATGGCGGCCACGATGTCGCGGAAGTTCCGCGTGTTGGGGCCGAAACTGACGGCCGCTCCGTAGGCGGCCGGCTCGATCATGTTTTGCCCGCCGCGAGGGCCCATGCTGCCGCCGACGTAGGCGATCCGGGCGGTTCCCCACCAGGCTCCCAGCTCGCCGATCACGTTGACCAGGAGGATCCGGGCCTGCGGATCGGCGGGGGCCGAATCCAACTCGGTACGCCGCTGCCAACGGACGCCGCGTGCGTCGAGCATCTCGGCCACCGTCTCGAAACGGTCCGTGTGTCGCGGGACCAGAATCAGCCGCAACTGCGGATGCGACTCGGCGAGTTTCAGGTAGGTGTCGAGGGCCAGCGACTCCTCGGGCTCCTGGGTGCTGCCCGCCAGGAACACGCAATCGTCTTCCGCAATCCCCCAGAGATCTCGCAGACGGGTCGTCGCCTCATTGGCCCGGTCGATCTCGGCCCCGTCATACTTCATGGAGCCGGTCACATGAAGCGATTCCTCGACCGCACCCAGGCGGCGGAACCGCTCGGCGTAGGTTGGGTCTTGAACGGCCAGCAGATCGATCCGCTGCAGGATGCTTTTCACCACGGGCCGGATTCGCCCGTAGCCGCGAGCGCTGTTCTCGCTGAGGCGGCCGTTGACGACGGCCACGCGGGCGCCGCTGCGGCGGGCCGCGGCGATCAGGTTGGGCCACAACTCCAGCTCGGCGAGCACGAGGACATCCGGCCGGATGCGTCGCATGGCCGCGGCGATGGCCCAACTGAAGTCCAGGGGGCAATAGAAAACGGAAAGGTCGGGATAGCGTTTCCTGGCCAACTCCATGCCGGTCATGGTTGTGGTGGAGAGGACGCATCTCCACTCGGGCCGCTGCCGCCGGATCTTGTCGAGGAGCGGACGGACAAGGTTCACTTCGCCTACGCTGACGGCATGGACCCACAGGCAGGTCGCGCCACCCTCGCGGCGAGGCACTCGCCCCAGGAACTTGGCGGCATAGCCTTCGCGGTACTTGCCCTTGCGGATTGCCTGCCAAAGCAGCCAGGGAAAGGCTGCGACGAGCAGAAACAAGTAGACGACGTTCAGGAAATATCGCACCGGAATCCTTTCCCGCGGCCTATTTCTTCATGCAGCAGGCCTTGTATTTCTTTCCGCTTCCGCAGGGGCACGGATCGTTGCGGCCGACGCGAGGGTCGCGATTGCGGATCGGCTCGCGCTTGTGGTCGACTTCGGTCCCGTCGATGGCGGCCTGCTGTTGCTGAGCGATCTCGTCGGCGGCTCCCGACGCTTCCTCGTGGATCGCTTCCGTTTCCGTCCAGGTGGAGCCGACGAAGCTCTCGTCGAGTTGCTCCATGCGGAAGATGAGGTCGGTCACCCGCTCGCCGACGGCACGCCACATGTTCTCAAACAGCCGCATGCCTTCCCGTTTGTACTCCACCTTCGGATCGACCTGGGCGTAGCCGCGGAGGCCGACGCTGGAACGCAGGTGGTCCATCACAAGCAGATGCTCTTTCCAGCCGGAGTCGAGCAACTGGAGCACGAGGGCACGTTCCATCTTGCGCATCTCCGGCCGGAACGCATCGTCGAGCAACTCGGTGAGCCGCATGTCGAACTCGTCGCGCGTCATTTCGGCGACATCATCCTCGGACCATTCCGCGTGCAATTCCGTCTGGAGCCACTCCACGAAGGACCGGAGATTCCCCGCATGGCGAACTCGGTCGGGTTGCCCGTCGTCGTGGCTATCGGCCGGGTGGAAGACCTCGTCCATCCGGCGGTAGGCCTCGTCGACGGTCTGCTTGGCGCGGTCGGAGAAGAGCCGGCTCTGCTCCACGAGCATGGCCTGAATCTCGTGTCGCTGTCGATTACGCAGGTCCTCAAGGGACAGCTCGGTCCCAAAACGATCCTTCGCCCACACGGCGAGCTTGTCGCGGTCGTATCGCTTGTGTCCGGACGCGTCCCGCAAGGTGAAGTGATAGAGTCCCGCCATGACGGGGAACTCGACCTCCTTGTCGCGGTAAGCCTCCTCGGCACGCTGGCGGATCAGCTCGGCGATTTGCTGGGAATCGGAGCCTTCGATTTCCTCCAGGTCAAGTTCGAAACCGAATTTGAGCCGGACCCACGCACAGGTCGTCTGGAGTCCGAAATCCGAGGTGAGGAACCTGGCTCCGTCGCTCAGGTCGATTCGGCTGACGGCGGAATGGGCCTTCTCGATAAGGGATTCGGCCAGATCGTCCCGCCCGATTTTCTTCAAACCGGCGCTATTGACGCCGACCTGCCAGCGCATGTTGGCCATCTTCGCCAGAGCTTCCCAGTTCCATTCCCGGGGATCGACGTCGTCGGGCAGATTCTCCTCGATGGCATCCAGGACCTGTCCCTCTGCGAGGCGTTCGGCCTGGTCCTTGGCGTGCTGCTCCGCCAGGGTGATATCCATATCGCGGTAATCGCGAGCGTCCAACTCCGTGGAAAGCATCTTGCTGGCCCAGGCCGCAAAAGACTCGGCACCGTAGTCCTTGGCCAGGAACTCGGACAAGTGATTCTCGATCTGCTTCTCGATCATTTCGAAGATCAACTTCTTGCACTGGACGCCGTCGAGAATCTGCTGGCGGTATCCGTAGACGCGTTTTCGCTGCTCGTCCATGACCTCGTCGTATTCGAGCAGGTTCTTGCGAATCTCGAAGTTGCGTTCCTCGACCTTCTTCTGGGCGCCTTCGATTCTCCGCGAGACCATGCGGCTCTCGATGGCCTGGCCCTGTTCCATCCCGAGCCGGGTGAGGATGCTCTTGACCCACTCCCCGGCGAAGATCCGCATGAGATCGTCTTCCAGTGAGAGGAAGAACCGGCTGGAGCCGGGATCGCCCTGGCGCCCGCAGCGTCCGCGGAGCTGAAGGTCGATGCGCCGCGCCTCATGGCGTTCGGAGCCGATGATGTGCAGCCCGCCCAGCTTGGCCACTTCGCGTCCTTCGGCCTTCATGTGTTCGCGCTGCTCGATTTCGTTGACCAGCGCATCCCATTCCTCCTGAGGAACGTCCAGTCGGGTGGGGTATTTCTCCTGAAGCTGAGCCCAAGCCAACGCTTCGGGATTGCCGCCCAGGATGATGTCGGTACCGCGGCCCGCCATGTTCGTGGCAATCGTCACGGCGCCCTTGCGGCCGGCCTGGGCGACGATTTCCGCTTCGCGCTGGTGATGCTTGGCGTTGAGCACCTGATGCTTGATGCCCTTCCGATCGAGCATCGAGGAAATCAGTTCGCTTCGTTCGATCGAGACCGTGCCGACCAGAATCGGACGCCCCTTGTGCTCCACGCCGCGCAGCGCGTTGCGGGACACCTTTTCCGTCTTCTTCTGGCCACGGGGCTCAAATTCCACCGTGTCGTCGGCCTCGCCGGAAACCGTTCCCCAAACGGCCTCGCCGTTGCGTTTGACCAGCACGTCCCATTTGTGAATCCGCTCAATCTCCTCGACGATGGCCTCGTACTTCTCCTCTTCCGATCGGTAGATCACGTCCGGATGATTGAGCCGTTGGAGCGTTCGGTTGGTGGGGATGGCGATGACGTCGAGCTTGTAGATCTTCCAGAACTCGGCGGCCTCGGTCATGGCCGTACCGGTCATCCCGCCGATCTTGTTGTACAGCTTGAAGAAGTTCTGCAGGGTGATGGTGGCCAACGTCTGGTTCTCTTCCTTGACCTTGACTCCCTCCTTGGCCTCCACGGCCTGATGCAGGCCGTCGCTCCAGTTCCGGCCGGGCATGAGTCGCCCTGTGAACTCGTCGACGATCACGATTTCGCCGGCCTGATTGACGTAGTTCACGTCGCGTTTGTAAAGATGATGGGCCTTGAGGGCGTTGTCGATCAGGTGGGGCCATTCCATGTTGCCCGCGGTGTAGAAACTCTCGACGCCGGCAAGCTCCTCCGCCTTGCGGACGCCCTCGTCGGTGAGGTGGGCCGAATGCTCCTTCTCGTTGACTTCGAAGTGGGCGTCTCGCTTCAACTGCCGGGCAATCTGGTCGGCTTTGCGGTAGCGACTGACGTCGTCGCGGGCCGGACCGGAGATGATCAGCGGGGTCCGGGCCTCGTCGATGAGGATGTTGTCGACTTCGTCGATAATGGCGTAATTCAGCGGACCTTGCACCTGCTGGAGATGCTTGGGATAACGATCGTCGTCGCGCGCGGCAGGACGCATGTTGTCGCGCAGGTAGTCGAAGCCGTATTCGTTGTTCGTGCCGTACGTGATGTTGCACGCATAGGCCTTCTGGCGGTCGTCGTTGCGCATGTTGCTCTGGATGGTGCCGACCGTAAGCCCCAGCGACATGTAGAGCGGGCCCATCCATTCCATGTCGCGGCGGGCCAGGTAGTCGTTCACCGTGACGACGTGGACGCCCTTGTCCTCCAGGGCGTTCAGGTAGGCGGGCAGCGTTGCCACGAGCGTCTTGCCCTCCCCGGTGACCATTTCGGCGATCGAGCCGCTGTGCAGAACCATCCCGCCCATGAGTTGGACGTCGTAATGACGCATTCCCAGCACGCGCCGTCCGGCCTCGCGGCAGACGGCGAAGGCGTCGATGAGGAGGTCGTCCAACGTCTCGCCTGCTGCCAACCGTTTGCGGAACTTGTCGGTCTGGCCGCGAAGCTCGGCGTCGGTCATCTCCTGGAAGTAGGCTTCGCGGCCGTTGATGGCGTCGATCTTTGGCTGCATCCGCCGGATATATCGAGCATTCGAGGAGCCAAAAATGCGAGTGACGAACCGCTCGGCGCCGCGAGTGAAGGAGTCGATTCCGGAGGAAACAACATCGAGTACGGTTTCCAGAAATTCCATGGTACGGGAGCAAGACTTCCTTGGGGGCACAAAAGTCTCTATTTTCGCACTTTATCCAATCAACCACAATGGGTCAATAAGACGCTCCGGGCCAAGAACGACCCACGTCTCAGCTCCGGGAACCGACCTTCTCCATGCGACCGGGCCGTGTCGTAGACTGTGCAGTTTGCCGATCTGTACGTATATTGACACGTCTCGCTGTGAATCTCGTCCCCAGTAACACGAGGATCGCCGTGCTCATTCGGCCCGTAACTGAAAGCATCAGCGGCCAATTGGTGTTTCTTGGCACAGGCACCTCTCACGGTGTGCCGATGATTGGCTGCGGCTGCGAAACCTGCACGAGCAGCGACCCGCGCAACCATCGGACCCGATGTGCGGTCGCCTTGGGGCTGCCGGAGGGAAACCTGCTGATCGACGCGCCGCCCGAGTTGCGACTGCAGCTTCTCCGCGAACGAATCGGCCTCATTCATGCGGTGGCCTTCACCCACGCTCACGCCGACCATCTTTTCGGACTGGACGATCTGCGGATTTTCCCCCGATACCTCGGACACGAGGTGCCGATCTACTGCCGCGAAGCGGTTGAGCGGCGGATTCGCCGCGCATTCGATTATGCCTTTGATCCCTCCGTGCAGGCCTACGCGGGCGGCGGCATTCCACAACTGACGTTTCGAAGCATCGATTCGGCGCCCTTCGAGATTCTTGGGGCGACGATTGTGCCGGTCCCCCTCGAGCATGGACGCTACGAATGCCTGGGCTTCCGAATCGGGAACGTTGCCTATTGCACCGACGTGAAGACCATTCCCGAGGCGAGCGTCCGGCTTCTGGCCGGCTTGGACGTACTCGTGCTTGATTGCCTTCGCGACGAGGAGCACCCGACCCACATGAACTACAACGAGGCCATGGCCGCCATTGCCCGGTTGCGGCCCAAGCGGACGTTCTTGACGCATCTGTGCCACGATCTGGAACACGAGGCAACCATGAAACGCCTCCCGCCGGGAGTGGAAGCGGCCTACGACGGACTGCGGATTCTGCTGACGTGAGGCGGCAGCAGTCCCCTGTGGGTGACACTTGCCGAGTGTCACTTTCTGGAATGGGGACTGTTCTGCCGATTCAAGTCGCACGCCGGCAGGAGCGACCCACCATGAAAAAGCCGCCGCCGGAAACCATGCTCCGGCAGCGGCTGCGATTGATTCTCGATTGAACAGCCTGCTACTGCTACTTCTTTTCCGCGGGCGCGTCGAGTTTCAGACTCTCAAACTCGCCGATGCCGTCGGGCTCCGTTTTTGCCGGCCCGGGCGACGCCTCGGAGGAATCGTCGGACTTCTTGTCCTTCTCCTCCTCTTTCTTCTTTTCCCTGACGATCTTGTCGCGGCTCAGGTGAATCTTCTGGTACTCGCCGTCGTCGATGACGTAGTACCAGTCGGCGAAACGAGCGTTCAACTCCTTGACCTTTTCCTCGCCTTCCTTGACCTTCTCCTCGTACTCTTCCTTCTTGCGGTCGTTCTCCTTCTGGATCTGCTCGCGCTGCTTCTCGATCTCCTCGCGGGTCGGCTTGGCCTCCTCCTTCTTCGCTTCCTCCGGCTTGGCATCGTCTGCCTTCGCCTTCTCGGGCTGCGTCTCCTCAGGTTTAGCCTCGTCCGTCTTGGCCTCCTCCGGTTTGGCGTCGTCGGGCTTGGGCTTCTCGGCTTTCGCGTCGTCCGGCTTAGCCTTTTCCGGCTTGGCGTCTTCCTTCTTCGTCTCTTCCTTCTTCGGCTCTTCCTTCTTCGGCTCGTCCTTCTTCGGCTCGTCCTTCTTCGGCTCGTCGGCCGGCAGCTCGGGGAGTTCTTTGTACTCAGGCTCCTCGATCATACTGCGGTCCATCTGGGCCATGACGAACAGATACCGATTGACTTTGGAGTCGGACGACTCCTTCTTGTCCGCACCCGCCTCGTCCTTCGCGTCTTCAGACTTCTCTTTCTTTTCGTCCTTGCCCTTTCCTTCCTTGGCTCCCTCGTCGCTCGATCCCATCCCGGCGATCTGGCCGAAACGCAGGACGTACTTGACGCCGTTCTTCATGGAGGCGGAGATCTCGCCCTCGTTGGATCGCAGTTCGTAGTATTGCTGGCCGGGATTGGCCGGATCGGTGACGGGGATGACGTGGAAACCGGCTCGCGTCAGGGACTGCTCAGCTTCCGGGTCCAGGTCGATGGAACCGCTGCTCCTCAAGGTCTCGCTCAGTCCTTTCGGCTTGCGGACGACGTCGACGATCTTCAGGTTGTCCAGAGAGCTCTTCAGATCGTTGAGCGTATCCGTATTCAGTTCTTCGTTCTCGGCCAGGCCGCGATCGGTCCAGCCGTTTTTGGAGTAGACGCGATCGGCGGCGAGTTTCCAGCGAGGATCGCCCGTGTCGTTGTGGTCGAGCGAGATCTGGCCGCGCGGGGTGATATATCCCTTGAGCAAGTCAATCGAGTAGTCGTCGATGTCGACCTTGCGGATGTCCCAGCTACTCAGTTTGAGGAGATCGTCTTCGATCCAATCCTCGAATTTGGTGGAGAGCTTGCTCGTGTTGGCCTTGACGGTGTAGACCGGGTCCTGCCCGATGATCCGGACGTAGCGGAGCCCGAACTGGTCCTTGACCTCCTTGCCGATGATGATGCGGACGAGCTCCTTGTCGCCTTTGTCGCGCATCACCACCCGGATGCCTACGCCGTCGGCGTCGCTGGTGTCTTCACCGATGGGATCGACCACTCCATAGAGCTTGTGCAGGTCGCGGATGCCTTCACTCCCGCCTCCCGATTCGGCGGGGTCGGTTGCTATGCCAAGCACCTTCAGGTTGATCCACTCCGCGGCCACGTCGGCCAATTGGTCTTTGGCGTCCGCGGGATAGTTGTTGTGCGAAGGAATCACCCACGAATCGCCGATCTTGGCGACTTTGAAGGTATTGGCGGTTGCCGTTTCCTTGTCGAACTTGACCACTTCGAGGCTGGTGGCCTCCAAGGGGTCTTCGAAATCGGGGAACAGGCTCTGGCCCACCTTCTCGGCCGGCGATTGTTTCTCGATCGACGGCATGGTGAGGTAGGTGAGTGCCGACAGCACGACGGCAATCGCAACGAAAACACCGGTTCGATTCAGTTCAGTCATCTTGTATCACGCTCCTCGCTCAACCGTACCCGATCGTTGGGGAGTTCTTTGTATCCGTGGTGAGAGTTTTCGTCGTTGGGAAGTTCTTTGTTGCTGTGGAGGGTTTCTTTAGGCAGTTGGTAGAATCTACACCCGCCCGCCGTCTCTACCGCAGCCGCGAGCGGGCAACGCCTTCCTTCTCCTGGAGACGCCGCGAGATGAACACGAACACGGCGATCAGCAGGGGGAGAATCGGCGGCAGCAGGACGGCCCAAAGCTTGTAGGTGTCCTGGACACGTTCGATTTCCAGATTCATCTTCGTGTCGATCTGGTTCTGCTCGCGTTCCATCTCGGCCTTGAGACGCTCCTTCTCGGCGTCGAGACGCTTCTGGCCGGCCTGTTGAGCCATAGCGACCTGAAGCAGGACGTCCTGCGATCCCATCTTGTCTTTCTTCATCCGCTCCTCGAGGGCCTTGATCTTGTCGTCGAGTTTCTTCTGTTCGCTCTTGACGACGTCGTCGTATTCCTTCTGGAGCCGGTCCGCTTCCCTGGCAGACTTCTTGCGAGAATCCTCGGTAGCCCGCTCGATGGCGGTGAGCGTGCGATGGACGGGGCGGCGCTTGCGGATCTCGATGAACCGGTCGTCGCCGGCCAACGAGTCGAGCACGTTGAGCACGAAGGTCACGTTGTCGAATCGCAGATCGAGTCCGGCCTCCGGGTTGTCGCCCTGCTCGCGGAGCGAGAAAAACGCCCGGTGCAGCATGTCGATATCGCCGACCAGGATGACGTCCAGCTTCTTCACCTCGGGGGCGGCCGTCCCGCCGTCCTTCTTCTCCGCTTCCCCGTCGGACTTGTCGTCCGCGTTCTTCTCGGCATCCTCCCCGCTCTTGTCTTTTGCATCGTCGTCCCCGTTGCCGCCTTCCGATTTCGGGTCGGCGGGCAGGTCGCCCTGGATGCGGGCCGCGAGCACATAGGGGCGACCGGTGGGGACCTGCTGCCGGTCGTCGCTGATCTGCATCATGCCGAACATGGCCATGGGCGCGATCTGGTTCACCTCGACCGTGCCCGTCTTGGTGCCGGTCTCGACCAGGACGTCGAATTTCATCTTCGACGCATTCAGCCCCGAGACCGACCCCGGGAAGACGAACAGGAGTTGCTGGAGACCGGAGGTCACGACATCGGTTTCATTGAAGGGCTTGGCGGCCTTGTCCTCTCCCTGGTCGACGAACACGAACTCCTCGTAGAGGCTGCTCAACTTGGGATAGGGGTTGTAATTCTGCCAGACGACGTTGTCGCCGCCGAAGTCGACGCCCAGCAGGCTCCACAGGGGAGTGATGTCGCCCTTGGGCTCGGGACGCTGCCCCATCATCATGGCCTGGGGCCCACCCGGCGGACGCTTGGGAGCGGTCGTGCCGGGCACGTTCCCGGCGAACAGCGGGAAGGGATCCTCGAAGATGGCCGTCGGCTGGCCGGAACGCACCACCGCCAGGAAGTTCTCCATGGTCTCGGGGGTCAGCGACGACGGCTGCACGGCCAGCAGCACGTCGTACCGTTCTTCGATCGGCGCCGAAGGATCGACTTCTACGACCTCGTACTGCTTCTGCAATTCGTCGATGATCGGCCAGTTCGGGCTCGAGCCCATGGTCTGCATGTTCATCTGCCCGAACAGTTCGGCGTCGGTCTTAAGGACCCCCACCTTCTTTCGCTCCTGCTGGGTGACGATCGCCAGGGAACGAGCCAATTCGTATTCGACCGGGATGCCGCGATCGATGAACGGGAGGATCACCTTCTCCAACCCGCTGGTGACGGCCACGCCCAGAAAGATGTTGTCTTCCGTGAAACGCCCGCGTTTCGTGCTGAAGACCCGGCGGGGTTGGATGCCGTAGCGTTGTTCGGCCCGAGCGGCCTCCTCCGAAAACTGCTTGGTCGGGATGACTCGCAGGATCACCTTGCTGCCGGCCCGGGCTTTCATCTCGCGCAATCGGTTAAGGATGTCGAGCCGCGTTTGCACGTAAGTCTCGGGCACCTCGGGGCTGATGAAGGCCTCGATCTGCACGGGCTGTTTCGGCTCCAGGTTCCGCAACAGCTTGACGGTTTCCGGGGCCAGAGAACTCAGTTGTTCGCTGGTCACGTCGGCTCGCACGTCGTATCGAGCAAAGAGAATGCACAGGTTCAAGCCGATGGCCAGAAGGGCCACGATCTGGACTCCGTAAAGCACGAGGTGGGAGGCGCTCGAAGCTCCGGCTCGCCAATGTCTGGCACTGATGAACACCATGCTCAAGTAGAGCATGACGGCGATCAGGGTGACGAAGTAGAAAAGGTGGGAGAAGCTGAGGATGCCTCGGCCGAATTCGTTCAGTTGCTCGCCGATGCTCCACTCCCTGAGCATGCTTCCCGCGGCCTCCGGCAGGATCGATCCAGCCCACACCAGCACGATCAACGGGGCGTTGAACAGGGCGCCCAGGATGTAGGCGATCGTGAGATTGGAGGTGACGAATGAGGCGACCATGCCGACGGCCAGCATCGCCAGCCCGACGAACCAGTAACCGACGTAGGTGCCGGCGAACAGTCCCGCGTCAGGACGCCCCAGCGTGTTGAGGACGACGGCGTTGCAGATCATGGAGAAGCCGAGGGAGACGGTGTAAATCGCCACGGCCGCCAGGTACTTGCCCAGAACGACGTCGAAATCGCTGGCGGGGATCGTCAGCAGAAGTTCGTCGGTTCCCTGACGCCGCTCTTCCGCCCAGATGCCCATGGTGATAGCCGGCACGAAGACCAGCATGATGAACGGGAACCACTGGTTCAGTTGGTCCAGGTTGGCCAGGTTTCGGTTGAAGAACTCGTCGGGCAGGAAGGCCGCCACCGAACTGAGCAACACGAAAACGCAGATGAACACGTAGCCGGTCGGGCTCGTGAAATAGGCGATGAAGTTCCGCTTGAAGACGGCAAGCAAGACTTTTGCATTCATGGGTAGGGCCTGACTTGTGTCTTTCGAGATTCAGATTTGAAAGGAATACTTGGAAACGGGTTCGCGGCGCTACGGCAATTGGGGAGGGCTGTCGAATCGATTGGTCGCCGGTTCGCTCAGACGCCGGCTCCCGTCAACTCGCGGAACCGCTTATCGAGTCCCGCATCCCCGCCGGCGAAGGCCTCGACCGTGCCGTCGAAAACCATTCTGCCTTCGTTGATGAACAGAACGCGGTCGGCCATGGCGTCGACTTCTTGCAGAATGTGAGTTGAGAGGAGCACGGTCTTGCTCTCGCCCAGCTTGCGGATCGTCTCGCGCACGTCGTGAATCTGGTTGGGATCCAAGCCGGCCGTGGGCTCGTCGAGGATCAGCACGTCCGGTTCGTGGAGCAGAACCTGGGCCATGCCGACGCGTTGGCGATAGCCGCGAGAGAGTTTTCCGATCGGTTTCCCGATGACGCTGCCGAGGGCACATAGTTGGACGACCTTGTCGATCCGCTCGCGCGCCTCCGCGGGGCTGTAACCGCGAGCTTCGGCAAAGAAGGAGAGAAGACCGCGCGGCGTCATGTCGGGATAGAGGGGACCGTTTTCGGGGAGGTAACCGAGCCGTTTGGAGCCTTCCAGGCGGTCGGCCGACATGTCGTGGCCCGCGATCCTGGCGGTTCCCTGGGAAGCCGAGAGATAGCCCGTCAGGAGCTTCATGGTCGTGCTCTTGCCGGCCCCGTTGGGGCCGAGAAAGGCGACCACCTCTCCTCGGTTGACCGTGAAACTCACGTTCTCAATGGCAGCGAACCGCCCGTAGTATTTCGTCAGCCCTTCGGCTTCGATCATGGCGAGATCTTGCTGGTCACTCATCTCACTCTTGCTCCGCATCGAGGATATTCGGAATTTCGCTTGATCGGCGATTCTCGTCGGGGAACCACTCTGTTCCTGAAGTGGAGGACACACAGGGGCGGGTTCATGGACGGGGAGGTGCCGCGTCCGGAGTGGCTAAACCGCACATTATAACCCGATTGAATCAGGATGCTACTGCCCCTGGACGCTACGTTTGAGAGCGTCAAACGGTTCACACCTCTCGGGAGATTATCGGCAGATAGCCGACGAACTGGTCGTGGCCTGGGCCCGTCACGACTTGGATATCCCGTTTCCAACGCAGGATTCCGGGTCTCGGAGAGAAATAAATGTAGGATTCCGGGTCTCGGAGAGACCCGGCTATTTGGCAGCCATGCGGGAATTCGTTGAGCAGGTCAGCTACTGCTCTGGAGGGGAGAGGGGGTGTCTTCGACGAGGAAGAGCTGCTGACGGAGGGCGAGAATCTCGTCCTGTCGCGAACGCAAGGCCGGAGGCAGACGCTTGGGGTCGAACAAGGTGGGGTCGAGGAACACTCGGGCCGGGTAACGAACGCGATGGGCCTGGCCCAAGGCTTTGAGCAGGTTCCTGCGGCTGCGATCGAGTTTGTGGTGTTGGCACAGGCCCGAGAAAAGGCCGGGGTGGCTGTTGGTGCGCCGTCGATGGGCGGCCCGAGTCATCAGAACCAGCACTCCGACGACGATGCCGATGGCCACGGCCAACGCAAGAAGCACAGCCAGGACGGTGCCTGAATCGGTTTGGTTGCCTGACGATGCGACAATCAAATCTGCTGCCGCACCAAGGGGCATATCTGATGAATGGGCGAACAACACCGTCATTGGAGCACCTCTTGATGCGTGTCAGCCTGACTCGATTCTTCTGCGTTTCCTTCCTCGTCGGCGGGGACCTCAGCCAAGGACTGGCTGATTCTCAACAGGCTTGCCTCGGCGGCCTCCTGAACGATGATGCTCCGGTCGAGCATGGCGTCGCGGAGCGCCTCCCAAGTGGGCATCGTGTCGCATTCCGACAGGGCCTGTGCGGCTGCGATCCGAACCATGTGGTCGTCGTCGGAGAGCCTCTTGATGATGAAATTCTCCAAGGTCCGGACCAGTCCCATGGCGGCTGCGGCCTGAACCGCCCTTCGACGCCGTACCGGGGACAGACCCTCCAACTCGGTGACGAGTTGCTGTTTGGCCTTGAGGTCGATCTTGCGAACCAGATGACCTGTTGTCGGCAACAACGCCTCCGGCATCGTGTCGAAATTGTTGATGAACTGGCGGAAGGTGAACTCGGGCATGGCCCGCCCAAGGGCCGCCAATACCTCCTGGTGGGGGGAGTCGACCATCCGGATCATCAGCGAGAGGGCGTCGCGAATCTTTCGAGGTCGAAATTGGGGCAGAATCGCGGCAAGAACCTCGGGATCCTCGTCGTCGATGGCCTCGCGGACCAATTGGGTGGCTCTCACGTCGCGGAAGGGCTCGATGGCCCTGGCGGCGGCACGACGCCCGCCCGGCTTGCCGTGGAGCAACAGGTACCCGAGGGTCTCCAGGATCTCGGCCCGCTTCATTCCGGAATGGACGAGGATGGTCACCAACCCTTCCTGGCAGGCGTCGTCCAGTTGTTCCAGAACGGGATGTTCGGGCCGTGCCCAGGCGATGCTCTTAACGGTCGTGAGTGATTCGAGGACGTTTCTGGCGGGCTTGCCGCCAACGTACTGGGTCAGGTTCTCGATGAACTTGACGTCTTCCCGCGTGGTCAACACGTTTCGGGCCGCATTGGGCATCTGGGCATCGTCGAGAAAGCTCAGCAGGAGGCGCAGCACGCCGCCGCGCTGGCTGGTGCTCATGACCTCGACCAACGGCCCGTGCACGGTCTCCGAAGGCTGCTGGAGGATCCGCCGCAGCACGGCGTTTTGAGGCTTGGCCAGCACCAGGAACGCTTCCAGAACCTCCGGGCTCTGGTGGACGGTGAACTGTTGAACGGCCTCTTCCAAGGTCCCCGTCAAACGCTTCCGCAGGGTGTCGTAATCGCGACCGGATCCGGGGCGATCCTGGCCGCTCAGTTCCTGGTAGAACGTCTCGGTCAACTCTTCGATAATCCGGACGGCGGGCTGGAACAGGGGACTGTCGGGGGTTTTGAGCACGGCCGTCAGGGCCGGCATCACGTCGTAGAGGCGAAACGTGAGAATGGTCTTTAGAGCGTTCAGGCACGAGGCCTTGTCGGCCGTCTTGAGCGCTTCGGAGACGACTCGCACCATCCGGTCGGGACGCTCAGCGATGATCTCCCGATCCGACGCATCGAATTTCGGGAGCCGGTTGAAGACGGCCTGATGCCCGGCGGGACTACGCCGCTCGAGCAGGGCTCGAAGCGATTCCGCATGAATCGCGCTCAACTGAGAATCCAAGCCTTCCGTCAGTACTTCGACGGCCGCTTCGTTCTCGGTCTTCTTCAGGAACTGAAAAGTCCTCTTCAATCCCGACTTCATGTTTCCCTCTCGTCTGGGCCGGAGATAGCGATTCCATCGCTGCTTGTGGTCTGCCGTATGGCCGAAGATCACTTCCGGTCCCGCCTGCCGATGGGCGGGCTGGGAGTTCGGGAATTCCCGATCTGAGAAGCTGCTTCGTATCTGTCCTGCCCCGCACCATGAGCCGCACCGCGATGCGGGCTCTTCAGAAGGATAGGTCACGCAGCGAGCGGGGGTGGGGAAAGAGGTGCGGCAAATCCCGAAATGCCGGGGCTTTCGCACGATATCGGCCGAACCCCTTGTCGATCCGATCGGTTGCATCAGCCACGAGGCCTGGATGCCGCATATCGGGGGGGGTGGTGTCCTATAAAAAAGGCGGTCGGATGAAACCGATGACCGGTTAGATCCTAGTGGAAAGAAAACAGGGAGCGGCCGTCAATCATCCGCCGGTCGGCCGTCGCGGCATTGCGGCACTCCGCTATCGGCGGAACGTCGTGTGACGGCACCGGGTTTCGTCGGGGTTGGGGAAATCGACACGGACATGGCAGCCGCGGGTTTCCCGGCGCTCGAGGGCCGCGTCGATCATGAGGCGGGCAACGCAGAGCATGTTTTGGAGTTCCCACCCGCCGGGATCGTAGAACTGTTCGGCCAGCACGTAGCTCGACCAGCGGCGGATGTTCTCGACGGCGTCTTCGAGGCCTTCGGCGTCGCGGCGGACCCCTACGTCTCGCCACATCAGGCTCTTGAGCGAGTTGCGGATATCGATCAAGTCGAGATTCTCCCCGCTCGGGGCGACCCGGGGGTTGTCGACGGGGGGGACGCGGAAGTCGTCGTCCATATCCATGGCGTCACGCGACGCCCCGGTACCGGCCGCCACGCCGTGGACCAGGGCCTCCAGGAGGCTGTTGGAGGCCAATCGGTTAGCCCCGTGCAGTCCGCTGGAGGTGGCCTCTCCGGCGGCCCACAGGCCGGGCAGGGTCGTGCGGCAGTCCCGGTCGACGGTGAGTCCCCCCATCATGTAGTGGGCGCCGGGGCGAACGGGGATGCGGTCGGTGGCGATATCGATGCCGAACTTCCGGCAGATGGCCGCGATGCCCGGAAAGCGGTTGCGGACGGCGTCGGGGTCGAGGTGCGTCAGTTCCAGGTAGACGTTGGGGTGGCGGGTCCGTTCCATCTGACTGACGATGGCCCAACTGACGACGTCGCGCGGGGCGAGTTCCGCCCGGGGGTCGTACTCGGGCATGAACCGGTGCCCTTTGCGGTCGACCAGGTAGGCCCCTTCGCCGCGCATGGCCTCGGTGATCAGATAGCGGCTGCTGCCGGCGATGTAGAGCACGGTCGGATGGAACTGGACGAACTCCATGTCGCGGAGTTCGGCTCCGGCCCGGTAGGCCATGGCGGCGCCGTCGCCGGTGGCCACGTCGGGATTGGTGGTTTCTCGATAGATCTGTCCGACGCCGCCCGTGCAAAGCACGGTCTGCTTGGCCCAGATGAGCGTCTTTCCGTGGCGGTGGTTCCAGACGATGGCGCCGCGGCACACGCCGTCGTGGGTGAGCAGGTCGATGGTGAAGGTGTTCTGCCAGACGTAGACGTTCTTGGCCGCTTGGGCCCGTTCGATCACCGCCCGCATGACCTCCTTGCCGGTTTCGTCGCCGAGGGCGTGGGCGATTCGGTTGTGACCGTGCCCCCCTTCGCGTCCCAGGGCCAGGCGATCGCCCGAGCGGTCGAAATTGGCGCCCCAGCGGATCAGTTCGCGGACTCGCTCGGGTCCTTCGCGAACGATCCGCTCGACGACCTCCCGGTCGCAGAGTGCCCCGCCGGCCTCGAGGGTGTCGGCCACGTGCTCCTCGAAGGTATCGCCCTCGCCCAGCACGCTGGCGATGCCGCCCTGGGCCTGCATGCTATTGGAGTGCCCGATTCCGTCTTTGGTGATCACCAGGGCGGTGAGGTTGGGATCGACGGCCAGGGCCGTTCGCAGCCCGGCCAATCCCCCGCCGATGACGAGGATGTCGGTGAAGAAGTGGGGGACGTCTTTGGGGTGGAAGGGAGCGAGGTAGCGGGGAGCTTCGGTGGGGGACATGGCGTATTGGGGGATTGGGGAGGCAGGAGAGACGCGTGAATGCAAGAGAACACCACCTGCGCGCCTGCGATTACTTGACGATTGTAATCATCCAGAGTCTGCTTCGCCCAGGGTCGAGACCAAAGAAAACGGCAAGGCCGGAGAGTCGTCTGGGAGTCTCCGGCCTGCCGGCTCACAATGTTGAGCCAAGTGTGTCAGGGTTTGGATTCCGAACCGGGCTCGCCGGGCATTTCGATTTGGACGTTTTCTTGGTCAACGGTGCCTTGGCGATCCTTGTAGCTACTCTCGCCCGATCCACCACAACCCAGCACTGCCGGAAACAAGACCACGGCAAACACCAGCGTTAAGAGTCGCATTCTCATCCTGTTTGACACCTTTCTGTTCTGTTGCGCCAAAAACTACTTTTCAATAGGCCTCCGGTCGGCCATGCTACAAAGGTAGTTGAACGTTGCATAGTCCAAGGTCTCAGCAGTGAAGCGGACGGAACCATCGCACAGGGCGAAATTCGCTCCGCCGGGATGCAAGCTGTTGCAGCCGTAGGGGTGGCTGTTGAGACCGCCGCGAATCATGAAGATAGGACCGCGCATGGCAGTGCCGACGCCCCATTGGTAGATCCACGTGCCTTGTCCGCTGCCGTCGGCTTTGGTCCACGGGCCGGCGCCAATGGCACCGTCCGTGGTGACGTCAACGAATGCAGCGCAAGTATAAGTGTTTGCAGAATTAATTGGGACTCCATCTCCCATCTTATCCAAGCCGCCGGTGTTGATGAATCCATAGCTGGTAATCTCGACTGCAAGCACGGTATTCGATGTGCCATCCACGATGTCGGCGGTATCGTAGGCTTCGGGTCTCCTGCCCCCGGAACCGAGAGCAGGGTCGTTTTCGCAAGAGAAGAGCGGCCGGACCCTCGACGCCACCGGCAAATAGGGTGTGCCCACATTCCTCGCCTCCCACCAGTCGAAGCCTTCGCATCCGGCGTAGTTGGTCCATGCAAGGTTGTGAGTTTGGCTGGGCTTGTTGTAGCCGACGTCGGAGGGGCACAGCAGGCCGGCGACGACCTGTTGCACGTGGGGCTGCCCCCACGCGGGGAGCTGGAAGTCAACGCTGTCGTACAGGCCTTGTTGCTCCATGAACGGGAGGACCATGGTGAGCCAGGTGTGGTGGTAGTGGCGGTACGGCGGCGTTCCTATTTCGTAACCCCACACTGCACGCGGTGGGAAAGTCTTGAAGGAATCTGCGTAGTTGTGGCAGGCGAGTGCGATCTGCTTCGCATTGTTGGTGCACTGCGATCGCCGTGCCGCCTCGCGGGCGGCCTGAACCGCAGGCAACAAAAGGGCGATCAGGATACCAATGATGGCGATAACCACCAGGAGTTCGACCAGCGTGAAGCCGGTTCTTGACGAGTGGGATCTTCTCATGAGTCTCTCCGTGCAGATGTTGAATTGAAAGATATAGAGGCGCTGGACCCGGCATCAGTTTGCGCCGACAGCGGCAGATCGTTACTTCCCCTTCTGTCATGCGTCCGAAGACTTCACGGAGGTTTCTTCATTCGGGATAGGTCAAGTCGATCGTGTTGCTCCCCGCCTTGACTTCGACTTTCTTCTTGGCGTCAACGTATTTCTGGGGAATTGAGGTATCCACGAGCATCTCGCTTCCCGACCCGGTGCCTACGTCCACTCCAGGCTCCGCGGGCAGAATGCCGGCATCGTGGGAACCAACCAGAGCGCCTTTCTCCGTGGTGCTGAACGCAAGTTCGTATTGGCCGTTTGCGTCGGTTGTGGCCATCGACGAACGTCCGCCGTCCACCGGGGTGAAAGACACCTTGACGTTCGCGGCAGGCTTTCCGTCGATCGTGACGGTTCCCGATACGCGTCCGAGTTCAGGCCCGCCGCCGCCGCATCCAGAAACGAAGAGCATGGCGAGGACTACCGTGGCAAGTAAGAAGGAGCTCCGAGTCATGACAATTCCTGCTTTCTCACTAAAACTTGGCGGGGCGAGACGGCGTCGGGCGACGTCAGTATTCCTGGTGCCGCTCCGTCACCGTCCTCCCGTTGCGTGCCCAAAAAAACGATTGCTAAATGTCACCGACCGGTTGGCCGTCGTCTCGGGCCCCAAGTCGTTCCAACGTGCTGTCGACGGCATCGGTGCCGCCGGCCACCATAGCGGGCTTGTGGTCTATGGTCTCCGAAATGAAATGTACGCTGCCATCGGCAAAGACGAAATTGATGCCGCCGGGATGTATGCCGGCGAAACCGCGTACGCAGGATGCGAAGTCAGGCACATTGATAGGAAGAACGAGTGATCCCAGGGAGCGGTGGATCGACAACTGCTCGTTTTCGACTATGTTGCCAAAGACCACTCCTGCACGGCAGACAATCGGGGCTCCGGTGGGATCGTTGATTTCAAAAGCACGTTCTCCGATAAGCAGGGTGTTGCTTGTTCCGTCTTTGATATCACTGATCTTGATGCCTCGGTCGCGGAAGAAGCACCCGTTGGGACGGTTTGCGACGGATGGAGGCGAACTCCATTGAGAAGGTTCCCCCATGTCAGGCCCCGTCATGCGCCCGCCGGAATGCCAGCGTCGGGTTGTGTTCACTCCGACATAGTTCGACTTTGCCACATTTTGCCACACGTTGTTTCGATCTTGTAGTGGGTCGTTGCCTTTGTGGACGAGCGGCCCAAGGTCCGACGGGCAGCAAAAAGCGGGCAACGGATTCTGCATCACGGCAAGGCGGTCATAGACGCCGCCCGGCGTCAAGGCGTCGCACAGAGGAATGTCGCCGACTTGCAGTTGGTCGGCTAACGCCCCCTGTTCCAGGAACGGCAGAATAAATGCCCCCCAAGCCCACTGCGAGTTGGGCGTACCGCTCGGACGGCCATAGGGTTCGCAAATATATCCCGGTGCAAAACACTTGTAGGTATCGTGATAGTTGTGCAACGCCACACCAATCTGCTTGAGATTGTTCGTGCACTGCGCTCTGCGTGCGGCCTCTCGAGCGGCTTGAACCGCAGGCAACAACAGGGCGATCAAGATGCCGATGATGGCGATAACCACCAGTAATTCGACCAGCGTGAAGCCGGTCCTCAATGAGACTGGTCTCTTCATAACATCTCTCCCACGCAAAAGAAAAGGATATAGAGCAGTAGAAGAAATGCCGAGTCCCGTCGCCACCAATAACCATGCGAACGACATGGGTGCGGCAACACCCCCGACATCCCCACAAGTGTCTAGCTTCACCAGGTGTTTATCGTATCGGATTCTCACAAGGATACAAGGAATTTCGGCAATTGCTTTGCGACAACCGCATTGCTACTGCTGTTAGCCCCGCAGGCCTTGTCTTTGAAGTATCGTCTGACTCAAAGTATAATCTACAAAATAGGTTAAGAAGATGTCCTGGGATCTGCTGGCCAACGGCTGCTGATACTGGTATAATACATCCTTGCAATCAGGGGCGGTTCTCGATTGCTTTGCGACAGAAGGCCGCACGATTGCTGCGGCCCGGTTCGGACTGTGGCTGTGTCAACGGCGACCGGCGGCGAGGAGACGGCATCCCGGGGCTCTTTCATGGCAACCACCACGCGATGACTTGCCCGCAGGACTTTCATCACTACCTTCCGGTGGACGATCAGGCGATCGATTGGGGGATCTATGTCACGGGGGCCGGGCGGGTCACGATTCGGGCCGGGCAGGCCTATCCGCCGGCCGGACACCCGGGGCCGTACGATTTTCGCTGGCAGCTTGGGCGGACGTTGCCCGAGTTTCAGGTGTTGCTGGTGACGGACGGCAGGGGGATGTTCGAGTCGCAGGAGACGGGGAGGGTGACGGTGCAGGACGGGGGGTTGATGTTTCTGTTTCCGGGGGTGTGGCACCGCTACCAGCCCGATCCGCAGGTCGGCTGGACGGAACGCTGGCTGTCGTTCAACGGCGAGCTTGCCCATCGGTTCATGGAAAACGGACCGGTCGAAGCAGCGTCGGCGGTCCGCAAGGCCGACGATCCGTGCAAAGTGAAGGCGGCCTTCGACCGGCTGCTTGAGAGGATTCACAGCAATCCGGCTGAGAACTCCTTGCTCCTTTCTCTGCACGCCATGTCGTTGCTGGCCACGGCGATCGAGGCGGCCATGGCGGACGAGCCCGCCCAGGTTTCCGCCGCCGCCAGACACGCCGAACTCGTTGATCCGATCGTCGCCCAGGCGGTTGGGTTCATCTGGACGCGGAGTCACTATCCGATCACCGTTCCCAAGATCGCCCAGGCCTTGGGCGTCAATCGGCGGACGCTCGAACGGCGTTTCACGGCCGAACGCGGTCAGTCGATTCTCGACGAGATCAACGACTGCCGTCTGAGCCGGGCGAAACGGCTGCTGGAGGAGACCGATCTGCCGATCAAAGTGGTCACCCACCTGGCCGGGTTCTCGAGCGAGCAACGGATGCGCGCCACGTTTCTGGCCCGGGAGGGGATTCTGCCGTCGGAACACCGCGCCCGGGCGTTCGGCAATGGGGGGCCGAGCGGGACGTAGGGTCGGCGGCGGCGGCTTGGGTTTCCGCGGCGCCGAGTCGTACGGCGGTTCGTGTGGTCGGCTCGGGAGAGGCGGCCTACGGGGTGGTGCGGTTTTGGTCAACACGACGTCGGTTTTGCCAATATCGGGTGGCGGGGGCTGTTTTGGATGGGGTTACTACGGTGTTGGATGCGCGGTGGGCATTGTTGTCATTGATGCCATTGATGCGCGCATTCTTTTCTTTGGGTACTTTTGGCTTGTTTGGGGGGTGGCTGGGCGGCGATTCTGCGGGTGTGGGTCGGGCATTTGACAGGGGAATGGACGACAAGGGAATTTCTGGTGGAGGGGGATTCTGTTATGGGGTTTGTCGAGGGTGGTGTTAGTATACAGATTTACACTTATTTGTCAAGGGGAAAATTGAACAGTGGAAGCGTCCCAGGGCGGTGCCCTGGGCTGATATGTTGGTGCCCCTTCGGGGCGGAAGAGAGGGACGGCTGCTCGGTCCTCGCTTACGCGTCGGGTTGGGAGAGGCTCGGTCGTCGCTTACGCGTCGGGTTGGGAGAGTCTCGGTCGTCGCTTACGCGTCGGGTTGGCCTGGCGCCATGAACTGGTGGACGAGTGGGCTGTGAGGGATTCACTTCTCACCCGAGCCGATCGACTTGGTGTATTCCTGGAACAGTTCTCGCCAGGCGGGCGGAGGGTTGGAGCGGATCGACTCGATCTTGGTATCGGAATCCTGGTTGAGTTGCCCGCTTTCGATGGTGGTCTGCTTGGGCCGCAGGCCCAGGCTCTTGAGCGCGTCGTCGAGTTCCTGCCGGGCATCTTCCCCTGTGGAACCGGTTTCCTTGGCGGCGGCCTTCATCTCCTGCCAGCGGCGGAGGAATCGTTCCAGGTCCTGGCGGGTCCAGCCGAGACGATCGAGCAGTTCCTGGTTCGGATCGGTCTTGTTCAACTGGTCTTCGAGGTACTCCAGGGCGAGGTTGGTGGCCTTGTCGGCGTACTCCTTGTTGGCGGCCTCGGGGCCGGGAGGCTGATCGGCGCCCTGGCCCGGGCCCTGCGTTTCACCGGTTCCGCCGGGCTGGTGGGTCTTGGGATCGGTCGCGCCCCGCTGGCTGGGGTCGCTGCTGGATGGACTGCCAGGCGCGTCGTTGGGTTGCTGGGGTCCGGGTTGCTGATTCTGAGAGGGCTGCGGTGATTGCTGGGGCTGCTCTCCGGGCGTGTCGTCTCCGGTGGCCCCGTCGCCCTTTCCGGTACCGCCGGGCTGCTTGGCCTGATTGCCGGTGGCTTGATCGGTGGGGATCTTGTCGCCGGCCCCGGGACCGGTTTCTCCTTCGCCCTTCTCGCCGCCGGGCTGGCCGCCTTCCTCGTCGGGCGTGGAACTGCCGGGATTGCCGAGCCCCGTGCGGTCGGAGTCCTGCCCGCCCCCTTCGCCGCCGTCGCCGGACCGGTCGCCTTCGGCCGGGTCGCGTTGGTTCTGATCGGACTGTTTCCGGCTTTGGCTGGGCGAGGTGGCCTCGGATTTCTCCTTCGGCTCGACGTTCTGGCTGCCGGTGGGCTTCTCGGCGTTGGGCTGATTTGCCTCTTGGGGCATTGGCGTGGGTCGAGCGTCTTCGGGCTTTTCCGTCGACCCGGTTTTGCCGGACTCTCCCCCTTGGGGAGAACCCGGTTGCGGCTTCTGAGAGAAGTCCGGATCCTTGCCGTCGCCCGGATCGGCCGGTTGGCGTTCCATCGATTCAATGTCGGCGTTCTGGAGATCTTCCGGTTTGACCTGGCCATCGACGGTTTCGGCATCGGGCGAGGTCTCACCTTTGCCCGGCTTGCCGGTGGGCTTGCCGCCGCCGGAGTCGCTGGGGGTATCGGATGACTGGTTTTGGGGGTCGTTGGGGGAGGTTCCACCCGGCTGGCCGGCCGCTCCTTCCATCCCTTCGGGGCTCGGGAGCCCCTGCTCGCCGCCTTCCTCGCCGCCCTGCTCCGTCCGGTTTGGCGGCACGTCGGAATCGCCCTCGTGTTCCTTGGCGTCTTCGGATTGCTCGCCGGCCTGTGGTTTGCCGGCCGATTCGTTGTCGCCCGACTCCGACTGTTCGTTGGGCTTGGGCTGAGGCTCGGCGTTCTGTCCGGGCTGGTTTCCGTTCTTGGGTTGTTCGCCGCCTTGCTGCATTTCCTTTTCGCGTTGCTTCAAGATCTCCTCGAAGACCTCACCGGCATTCTCCGGATCGAACGGTTGATCTTGCTTCTCGCCCTCCGGGCCTTCCTGGTTCTGATCCTGCTGCTTCTCGCCCTGTCCGGGCTGGCCGGATTGCTCAGTCGACTCTCCCTTTTCTCCGTTTTTCCCTTCCCCTCCCTGATCCTGCTTTTCGCCTGCACCGCTTTCGCCCGGTTGCTGCTGCGATTCGGCCCCTTCCTTTCCTTGTTCTGCCGGTTGATTTGGATCGTTCTGTCCGGGTTGTTTCTCAGCTCCTTCTGACTTACCTGTTTCGTTCGGATTCTGGGGATCCTGGCCCGGCTGTTGCCCTTGTGGTTTGCCTTGCGGATCGGGGCTGGTGCCCTCGGCCGGGTCCTGAGACTGCTGGGGATTGGACCGCTCGGGCGGCCCGATCTTGAGGCGGCGGGGCTCGGTTTCGGTGCGGTTTCGCTGGGGCTGGCGGTTGTCTTCGGCAACGGCTCGATACTCGATTTCGTCGCCGACGCGCAGCCTCAGCTTGGCGGGTTCGAACGGGTAGACGGCCTCAAATCGGCCTTCGTGTCCGCTCTGTGTGTCGGTGCGGTCGAGCAGGAGCGGAATGGCCAGGGGGCGACCGTCGCGCTGGGCGAGCAGTGCCACTCGAGAGAGGGCGAAATCGGGATCGGAGGCCTCGATCTTCATTTCCGCGAGGCCGTCGAGCGGGATGGCGGCCTCGTCGGCCGGTGCCTCGACGAGACGCACTTGGGGCGCAAGGTCGGGAAAGACCTCGATGCGATGCCGCACCGGATCGAGGTTTTCGCGGTTCTCGCCCGTTTCCGATTCGGCAAAACGGATCTGGTACCAGCGAGGCGACTGGTCGCCGCTCAGCTTCAGTGTGAACTCGCCGAGTGCCTGTTGACCGTTGGCCCGCATGCGGACGCGTTGATCGGCGGCGTCGTCCATTTCAATGCCGGCCCACTGGATCTTGCGGTTGGCCGTTGCCTGAACGGTGATTCGCGTCCCTTCGACGGCTCGAATATCGGCGGCGTCAGAAACCGTGCGTTCGGGAAGCTTAGTGTAAGGAGGATAGATGTAGCGGACCGAATCGACGACGATTGTGGGGGGAACCTCCATGCGGAGCGTGTAATCGACAGTCGTGCAGTCGCCCGCGGTGAGGCGGTAAAGGAGCGATTGCTGGAGCCCGGCCTGGCTGGGAGGAAGCTTGCACTCGAACCGGTTGTGTCCCTCGCCCGGCTCCAGCGGGATCGCCTGGTCGACGATCTGGCCGTCTTCCGTGCTGAACAGGAGCAACACTTCTTCGCCGGGGCGCAAGCCCTCGACGGCGGCCGAGACGGTAACCGACCGGCCTTGGAACACGGTGGCGTCGCCGGGAGCGACCTGGTCGATGTGAACGCGGCTGGGCGCGGCAATTCGTGCCCACGGCCAAAGCACGCGGCCGAACGAAGGCATCGGGCTTTTCGGCGAGAGGACGAGATAGAAGGCCGCCAGGGCGACCATGGCAACCAGCAGATATCCGCGGCGGATCAGATGAATGCGATCGACGGCCACTTCGGCGGGGATCTTAGCGACTTCGTCGGCGGTGGTGGCTTGAAGGCTCTCGATGACCCGCTGGGCCAGGGAACTCTCGTGTCTCGTTTTCGCTTCACGGCGGAGCAGCAGCAAGTTGATTAGCCCGTTCTTGATCGAAGGTCGGGCCTGCTCCAGGGCCTTGGCGGCATAGATCGGGTTGACCTGGTAGGCGAGCGGCGGGATGAGAACACGGTAGCAATACCACCCGGCACCGACGACCAGTCCCAGGAAGAGCAAGAGCCGGCCGGCAAAACCGAGTCCGCCGGCGACGAGCCAATGGTCCGCCACGGCCGCCAGAAACAGGTAGCCCAGCACGCCGGCCAGCAGAGCAATCAACCCGGCCGCGAAATCGTTGAACCTCAGTTGCCGGCGGGTCTGGCGAATCCGCTTGTCGATCGTCGCGACCAGCGGATCGGAGGGTAGCTTGGAGGGGGCCTCGGGCGGCGTCAACGTGGGGCTGACCATGAAACTACTACCCTCTAAGAGGGGGTGGCGGCGCGGACTGCTTGCTATCGTTCAACGGTATGACGAATCAGACAGGCAAATGTGTCTGATCGCCTCATCTGCAATTATAAGGTGCCCTGTCCAAATCCGTATCCAGTATGCGGTTGGAAGCAAAGGAATCGTGGATCTGTTTGCTTCTCCGACCGGGCGATTCGCTTCCTTCTCCCCCCCAATGTGACTGGTCGTTGACCGCCCCGGTTGAGATGTGCTACCTTGAGCGGTTCGGTTGTCTGGCGAACGGCGACGGATATCATGTTGTGCCGGTCGGATGCGAAGGGAAAGAATTGCGAACCGGAAGAGAAATGGTCGGGTTGCTGTCCTCGCTAAGCATCGCTCGAGAAATAACTGTCGCAGGATGGACTGGCAACATGCCTTGGACAGGTTGCAGGAACTGCAAACCTGTCCTGCAGTGCGACACTCAATCCTCGAACGATGCTAACGCGTCGGGTTGGGATGGCTGGCCTCGCTAACGCGTCGGGTTGATGTTTGTGAATCAGGTAGCAGTGAATTGGGTGAAGAATATGACTCATGAAGTGACGTTGATTACCGGCGACGGCGTGGGACCGGAATTGGCCGAGGCGGCTCGGAAGTGCGTCGACGCGACGGGCGTCGAGATCCATTGGGACGAGCAGGAGGCGGGTATTGATGTGATGGAGCGGACGGGCAACCCGCTGCCCGACGCGGTTCTCGACAGCATCCGCCGCACCCACTGTGCCCTCAAGGCCCCCATCACCACGCCGGTCGGCACGGGGTTCCGCAGCCTCAACGTCCATCTTCGCCAGGAACTGGACCTGTTCGCTTGCATCCGGCCCTGCAAGTACTATCCGGGCGTGCGGAGCTTCTTCAGCAGCGTGCCGGTCGACCTGGTGATTGTCCGCGAGAACACCGAGGATCTCTATGCGGGGATCGAGTTCGAGCAGGGCAAGCCGGAGACGGCCGCGTTGGTCGAACACATCAACAGCATCACCACCGGCCGCAAGATCATGAGCGGGGCGGACGAGACCGGCATCTCCATCAAGCCGATCAGCATCTCGGGCACGGAGCAGATTGTGCGTTGCGCCTTCGAGTACGCCCGGGACAACGGCCGCAAGAAGGTCACGACGGTCCACAAGGCGAACATCATGAAGTACACCGACGGGCTGTACCTCCAGCACTCGCGGAAGGTGGCCGAGGAATTCCCCGACATCGAGTTCGAGGACCGGATCGTGGACAACATGTGCATGCAGTTGGCGCAGAAGCCCGAGCTGTACGACGTGATCGTCCTGCCCAACCTCTACGGCGACATTCTCAGCGACCTGGCGGCCGGCATCGTCGGCGGCCTGGGCGTGGCGCCCGGCATGAATGTCGGCCCGAACGGGGCCGTATTCGAAGCCACCCACGGCTCGGCGCCGAAGTACAAGGGTCAGAACAAGGTGAACCCGACGGCGCTGATCCTCTCGGGCATGCTTATGCTGCGCTATCTCAAGGAGACCGAGGCAGCCGATCGCCTGGAGCAGGCCGTGGCGGCCGTGATCGCGGAGGGGAAGGACGTGACCTATGACATGAAGGCCGATCGCAACGACCCGACGGCCGTGGGCACGCAGGAGATGGCCGAGGCGATCTGCCGGAAGATGCGGGGCTGACGGCCTTGCCGTGAGTGAGCGAAACATGAGAACCCGGGCGAAGGTCCGGGTTTTTTTGTGGCGGGTATGGGGCGCGGATGGAGATGCGGTTTTTTGAACAGGAGGGCGCAGAGGTATCAGAGATGAGTGGGTGGTGTGGTGGAGTGCTGTGCGGTAAACTTGCTGGCAGAAGGAGGTTGCGGCCTTCCTCGGTGCGTATCGTGTAGTCCCTGACGGTATTCGGTGACGGCCATGTACATTCTCAACGCCAAGATCGAGAACATCCGTTCGATTCGCCGGTTTGAACTGAGTTTCGAGCCGGAAGAGTGCCCGGGATGGCACGTGCTGATCGGTGACAACGGGGCGGGCAAGACGACGATTGTGCGCGCACTGGCGTTGGGGTTGATCGGACATGCCGAGGCATTGGTCCTTCGACAAGACTGGCGTACGTGGCTTCGCCATGGTGGCAAAAGGGGGTACGTTGAGTTGTCGCTGCTTGGTGACGCATCCGTTGACCCACCTGAATCCGATGGTTCGCCTACGGGGAACAAATTGACTTCAATACCAGTGATCACTGAAGCTCCGTTTCAGTCTGGCAAATCACGCCCGAGCGTGGTATTGGGATACGACAGCGGTGACACATATGGAGAGTTCTCCCCGGACCGGGGATGGTTCTCTGCGTCGTTCGGTCCATATCGCCGCCTTTCCGGTGGAGACCCAAAGGTCGACCCGCTGTTCGAGTCACATCCGAGAGTTGCACCACATCTCTCGGCCTTCGGCGAGGATATTGCATTCACGCACATAGTCTCATGGCTCCGGGACCTTCGTTTCCGACAGCTGGAGAACGAGCGGAGTGATCCTGCGCGCCTCCTTAACGATCTCCGCCGCTTCATCAACGACGGCAGGCTGCTTCCCCATGATACGACGCTCCAGGAAGTCACCTCCGACGAGGTCGTGTTCCGCGACGGCAACGGCTGCAAGGTCGACATCAACCAACTCAGTGATGGCTATCGATCCGTTCTGAGCCTCACATTCGAATTGATCCGACAATTGCTGGGGGCTTACGGACGTAAGAAGGTCTTCATCCGCGACGGCGATTCGGTCAAACCGCAGATCGAAGTGCCGGGCGTGGTAATCGTTGATGAGATCGACGCTCACCTGCACCCCACTTGGCAGCGACGGATCGGAAGGTGGTTCACTGAGCGATTTCCGAAACTGCAATTCATCGTGACGACCCACAGCCCGTTGGTCTGCCAGGCGGCCGAGAGGGGGAGCGTGTGGCGGTTACCGACGCCGGGAGTCGAGGACGACGGCGGGCGGATCACAGGGACCGAGTTGAAGCGGCTCATCTACGGGAACGTGCTGGAAGCGTATGGGACGGAGGCGTTCGGGAGCAGCGTGAATCGATCGGAGTCGTCGAAGGAGAAGATGCTGCGTCTGGCTCAACTGAATCAGAAATCCCTGCGGAGCGATTTGTCGGAAACCGAGCAGGCGGAATTGCTCGACTTGAGGTCGACCTTGCCCACGTCGGCAGGCACGCTGGACGCTACGCAAGGAGAAGTCCATTGATCCGGCTGCCCAATGTTGCTGTGCCCGAAGAGACCGCTCGGAAGCTGCGCGAGTACCAGGCCGAGGTCGATGCGAAACCCTCCTACGCGGAGCGAGTGGCCGAGGCAAAACGGCAGTTCTCCAGCCGAAACAAGGCGACCAACGCGGCGTTCCGTGTCGTGCGTCAGAGGCTCGACGAAATGTGCTCGGGTGCGCGGCGATGCGCGTATTGCGAGGATTCGGCGGCCGACGAGGTGGAGCACGTGCGGCCCAAGGATCTCTATCCGGAGCACGTATTCCGCTGGGAGAACTACGTGTATGCCTGCGGGCCGTGCAACGGTCCAAAAGGGAACGGGTTCGCCGTCTTCGAGAGCGGCACAGGGCAGTTTCGGGACGTGACACGCGGTCGGGATGATCCGATCGTGCCCCCCGTGGCTGGGGACGAGGTGTTGATCGATCCGCGCAGCGAAGATCCGCTCGACTACATGGAACTGGATCTGGTAGGGACATTCATGTTTCTGCCTGCTCCCGGCGGAGATCATCGCAGTACGAAGCGAGCCGACTACACGATCGAGCTTCTGCACTTGAACGATCGTGACCTGCTAATTGCTGCTCGGCGCGAGGCGTACGGGTCCTATTTCGCTCGGCTGCACATGTACCGCGACCGGAAGCTGGAAGGGGCTGATAACGACGAACTGTCCCGGTTGGCGGAAGAAATCCGTTCGATGGGGCATTCCACGGTCTGGCAGGAGATGAAACGTCAGCGCGAATTCCACGAGGAATTGACGAGGTTGTTTGACGACGTTCCTGAATCGCTGGCATGGTAACCTGGGCCGAAGAGGAGATGAGAGAACCTACACCGATGATGCAATCCAACGGAATTCGGGCTATGCGGTCGGGCGGATTGTTTGGCCCTTTTATTGTCCTAGTGTGGGATTTGTGAGCATGAAGTGCGCGCATGTTTGTGAAGGTTGGGTTGCGGGCTTGCCCCGCCTTGGGGCGAGGTTGGTCCGATTCGATTCCCACCCAGGGCGTTGCCCTGGGCTGATATGTGGCTGCCCCTTCGGGGCGGAAGAGAGACGCGAATCGGACACCGTTTGTGCAAGGCGTGCGATTTCTGGATTGGCGTTGCAGATAGGTGTGCTTCTGGCCTCGCTTACGCGTCGGGTTGCAGTGTTTCTGTACTCGCTTACGTGTCGGGTTGCAGTGCTTTTGCACTCGCTTACGCGTCGGGTTGCAGTGTATCTGTGCTCGCTTGCGCTTCGGGTTGGTGTGCTTCTGACGCTTGGCGCCGGCATGGTCCAGGCCGACTCCCCCCAGGTCCTCTTCGACCGGTCGCAGATCCCGGAGCTTCGCGAGCGAATTGCGCGGCCGGAATTCGCGCCGATCTGGGTGAGGATTCTGAAGGACGCGGAGGCTTATTGCGATCCGCAGTCGCCGCGGTATGCCGATCCGGGCGATCCGTATCCGCTGCCCGAAAAGGGGGCGTATATGAGTCAGAGCCGGCACAACGCGCTGCTCGTGCACCGGGTGGGCCGGACGCTGACCGATCGGATGGAGGCGATCGGCGTGGCCTATCAACTGACGGGGCGCCGGGAGTTGGGGCGGCACGGGGCGAAACTGCTGTTGGCGACCATCGAGAAGTACCCCATCACCAACCCGCTGATTTCCAAGGGGTTTGCGGGCGGACGAGGCGACGTGATGCGGGGGCTGGCGATGGGTTACGACCTGCTGTCGGACCAATTGGGCGACGACGAACGCCGGGCAGTGGCGAGCGCCTGCGCCGACTATCTCGACTTCTTCGTCGAGGAGTTCAACAATCCCAAGTCGTGGTGGTATGAGGTTCACAACTACAACGGCGTCAACGGCGGCTCGGCCGGTTGCCTGGCACTGGCCTTGAGCGACGTCTATCCCGACCGTTCGCAGGCCTGGACTGCCGAATGTGTCAAGATCATCGATCGCTGGCTGCGCAAGGGCTTCGATGAGCAGGGAGCGTATTATGAGGGCGTGGGTTACTCGGGCTATGGGCTCGCGAATACGGTGCTGTTTGCCGACGCCCTGTCACGCCGGGGCGACGGGAGTCTCTTCGATCATCCGGTATTCGGGAAGCTGGGCGAGTACTACGCCTTGTCGCTCCTGCCCGGCGAACGTGTGTTTGACGCCCGGAACGACTCGTCCTACAGCGGATCGAATGTAACGCTGCTGAAGCTGGCCGCCGCTCGCAACAGCGGGCTCTACCGGTGGCTGTGGGACAATACCGGATCGGACAACAGTTTCCTGCGGATTCTGTGGGACAACCGCGTCGCGCCCGTGGAGCCATCGGCCGCGGGCGTGCCGAGGGCCCAGCATTTCCGCGGACGGGGGCTGTGCATCTGGCGAACCGGCTGGACGGACCGCGACGTGATGTTCTCCATCGAGGCCGGCCCCTACTATCCGGTGACGCACAACCAGGCGGACAAGGGCCATTTCACTCTCTACGGCGTGGGCCATCGCTGGGCGGTTGACACGGGCTATGCGAACGAGCACGAGCCGAAAGGCCGCGGGCAGACGGTGGGGCACAGTTGCGTCCTTGTGGACGGCGTCGGGCAGGCAATTTCGGGTGCCGGCTCGGGCACCAACGGAACGATTGCCCGATACGAGAACAACGACCGCTACGGATACGCACTGGCCGACTGTACGGAGGCCTACAATCGCAACAATCGAGGGACGCCTGGTGCGGTTGTCGAGAAGGCCAAGCGTCACGCACTGCTGGTCTATCCGCGGAGCGACTCGCCGGCCTATGCGGTCGTCGTGGACGACATTGGCAAGGACGACCAGCCTCACGACTTCACCTGGCAAATGATGTATGCGGACCAGACGGCGGTGACGATTGGCGACGGCCGGGCGACGTTCGAGCCGATCGAGACGTCGGGCGAAGGTTATGTGGATACGCCGTTCGATTCGAGGCAAAGGGATGGGGCTTGCGTGCTGGATTTCGCGATCGACAGCCCCGGTGAGTATGCCTTGTGGGCGAGAGTTCGAGTCCAGGATGGAGAGCCCGGCCAGGCCGATTCGTTCTACGTCCAGATGGATGAAAACAACCGGATCGATTGGCATATGCCGAGGACCGGGACGTGGATCTGGGGAAAGGTCGGTGCAGGCGTGAAGCACGAACCTGTGAGTTATGAGCTTGCTGACGGCAAGCACAGGCTCACGCTGCAAATGCGTGAACCCGGTGCTCAGGTCGATTGCGTAGTCCTGGCGAGCGATCCGCGGTTCGCACCGAAGCTTCCAGCCGTTGCGGAGCAGCCGTTGTTCCTGGAGGCGGAGGCGGGCCGGTTGTCGGGAGCCATGAGGATGGTGCGAACTGAGCGTGTGAAGCCGCGTCTGGTGGTGCACATAGACGCCGCATCGAAACCGGCGCTTTCGACCGATGTGTTCGAGCCCGAGGACTACCACGGACCGGCCGAGTTTCCTCGATTTCGGGCGACGGTGCGCGAGGTGGAGCCGCGATTCTTCGCGGTCTTACTGCCGTTGCCGGCGGGTGTCGAGGAGCCGGAAGTGAAGTTTGAGTCGGATGCCGGCAAGCGGATCGTCCGGGTCGGATGGCCCGAGCATGTAGACGTGCTGGAGTGGTCTGTGAGCGATGGGACGGTGAACTTGCTGAAGTTGCCGTAAGCGGTTGTCTTCCGGTCAGTGCCGGGACTTTGGAGCGGGAGAGTTGACGATGCAACGCACGATTCTCTGCCTTGCGGTTCTGGGGTGTACTTCGATCGCGTATGCCCAGCCGGGAACCGGTGCGGTAACCCGCGAGCAGCCGAACATTCTGTTGATGGTTGCCGACGATCTCGGCTTTTCGGATCTGGGTTGCTACGGGGCGGAGGTGATCGAGACGTCCAACCTGAACGGACTCTCCAAACACGGTTTGCGATTCGTGCAGTTCTATTCGGCGGGACGGGGATGCCCGACGCGGGCGTCGCTGCTGACGGGTTTGTATGCCCATCAGACCGACGTGGGGCAGATGTTGATCGACTACGGGGTTCCCGGCTATCGGGGGAACTTGAATCGCGAGTGTGCGACGATTGCCGAGCGGCTCGGTTCGGCCGGGTATCAGACGTACATGGCCGGCAAGTGGCATTTGACTTTGCACGTGGAAGAACGGGCTCCCAAGCACAACTGGCCCCAGCAGCGCGGCTTCGATCACTTCTTCGGAACGATTCTGGGGGCGGGCAGTTACTTCCGGCCGGCGACGCTCACGCGGGGCAACGAGTTCATCGGCTACAAGGAGGACGGCGACTTCTACTACACGGAAGCGATTGCCGATGAGGCGGTCGCGATGCTCGACAAGGCCGTGGTCAATCGGGCCCCGTTCTTCCTCTACGTCTCGTTCACGGCCGCCCACTGGCCGCTGCATGCCCGGCCCGTTCTGCTCAACGCCTACCGCGGGCGCTTCCACATGGGTTGGGACGAGTTGCGAGAGAAGCGATATCAGCGGATGATCGATATGAAGATCATCGAGCGTTACTGGAAGCTGACGCCCCGCGACCCTCGCGTTCTCTCGTGGTTCGAAGCCCCATTCAAGGACTGGCACCAGCGGCGGATGGAGGCCTATGCGGCCCAGGTCGAGTCGATGGACCAGGCTGTCGGCAGGATCCTCGAGAAGGTGAAGCAGTTGGGGCGGGAAGAGAACACGCTGGTCATGTTTCTGTCGGACAACGGGGCCAGCGGTGAAGAGATTCTTGCCGATTGGCAGGGGCCCCATATTCCGGCAAAGACTTCGAGGGGGGTGGGCGTCCAGGTGGGGAACGATCCGCAGATGATGCCGGGCGACGAAGCGACCTACCAGAGCTACGGCGTTCCCTGGGCCAACGTGAGCAATACGCCATTTCGTTCCTACAAGGGAACGTGTTACGAGGGGGGCATCGCCGTGCCGCTCATCGTGCGTTGGCCCGCCGTCATCCGGCCCGGCCTGGCGACCGGCGACATCACCCGCGAGATCGGGCATGTGATCGACGTGGCGGCGACCTGCTACGACGTGGCCGGGGTGCCCTATCCCCAGACCCAGGCCGGGCACCCGATCAAACCGCTGGAAGGCACGAGCCTGCTGCCCTTCTTTCTCGGCAAGGAGATGTCCCCACGCCCGCTGTTCTTCGAACACGAAGGCAACCGTGCGGTCCGCTATGGGAGGTGGAAGCTTGTGGCGGCGACGGGCGGCGCGTGGGAACTGTACGACATGAACGCCGATCGCACGGAAACGGCGAACGTGGCCGGCCAGAACGCAACGGTTGCGGAGAAGATGATTGCGCTCTACGACGAGTGGGCCCAAAAGGTGGGCGTGCAGCCGTGGCGGACGGGGGAAGAGTGAAGTTCGCCTTGCCCGGGAAGGAACCGATTGGATAGAATGCCGTCCACGGTTTCAATGGCTTAAAGTCAAGGAGCCAGTCCGTGGTCCAACAGAACGAATTCCTGACCCTGCTGGTTGCTCTGGGCGTGCTTGTGTTTGTAGTGAGCAACCGCCAAGGGCTTCGAGACCTGCCGCGCTCTTCTCTCTGTCTTGCCGCCTTCCTGGTTCTGGTGGCGGGCCTGGCGTTCACGGTTCTCGAGGGGCTGGTCTGGCAGGACGTGTTCAACATGCTGGAGCACTTCTGCTACGGTGCCAGTTCCGTGTTGCTCGCCGTATGGGTCTGGTTGGTTTCCAGGGGTGCGTCGCAATGGCACAGAACCTGATCATCGGCCTTGCCTGGCTGTCGATTGCTGTGCTCGCGGGGGCACTGGGCGTCCTGATTGCCGGCTGGAATCGCGTTCTGGGCCGCGACGCCCGGCGGCTGCTGACCGGCTTGCTCGTGATCTCGATCCTGCACGGAATCAGCAATTGGGGGGAATGGCACGGGATTCCGTCTCCGACAGACCCTCTCGAAGACTACTTTCTCTTGTTGCTCCCCGCGCTCTGGGGTAGCTTCCTTTATGTCTTTCTGCGCGAGCACAGCCGAGCGGAACTTCACCGGAGTGAGGAACGTTATCGGTCGCTGACCGACGACGTGCTGGAAACCACGGCGGCGGGTATCTGCATTCTGGATTCCTTGGGTCATGTCGTCTGGGTCAATCAGGCCGTCGAAGAGCATTCAGGATTGAAACGGCATGAGATCGTCGGCGGCCACTACGTCGGCCTGATCGAGGAACGGCTCAAACCCTTGGTCGACGACCCGAGCGGCTGGGCGGCGGAGATGCTCGCCATCTTTGAGCACGAAGGCGAGATCGGTGTGGAGTGCCACGTTCTGCCGGGGGCAGATCGGCAAGAGCGCTGGCTGGAATGCCGAGGACAGCCGATTCATTCGGGGTTATATGCGGGCGGGCGAATCCTGCATTTCTACGACATCACGGAGCGGAAGCGGGCGGCCGAGCATCGCGAGCGGCTGCTCAAGGTTCTGGAGACCCAGAAGGCGGAACTCGAGCGTTTCGTTTACACGGTGTCGCACGATCTGAAGGCGCCGTTGATCACCATTCAGGGGTTCGCTGGAATACTCCAGGAGAACCTGGCTCGCGGAGAACTCGGCGAGGCACAAACGGATCTGGAGCGGATCGAGCGGGCGGCCAATCGGATGGAAAAGCTGCTCGAGGAACTGCTCGATCTGGCGCGAATCGGGCGAGAGAACATTGCGGAAGCGCCGGTGGATCTGGCGGGCGTCATCGCCGAGGCCCTCGAAGGTCTGCGATCGGAGATCGACCGGCGCGGAGCGGCCGTGACGGTTCATGCCACTGCACCGGCAGTCTGGGGGTGCCGAACTCGGCTTGTCGAGGTCTTTCAGAATCTGATCGACAATTCCCTCAAATACTTGGGGAACCAGCTTGATCCGGCGATCGAGATCGGCGCGGAGCCGGGAGAGAACGAGGTCGTCTGTTTCGTCCGCGACAACGGCATCGGCATCGATTCGAAGTACGTCAACAAGATCTTCGAGTTGTTCGAGCAACTCGACCCGCACTGTGCAGGGACCGGGATCGGCCTGACGATCGTGAAGCGGATTGTCGAGACGCACGGGGGGCGAATCTGGGTCGAGTCGGAAGGAGCGGGGCACGGGACGACTTTCTGGTTCACATTGGGGAACCGCCGACCGCCGGAAGAGACCGAGGTACAAGACGCTCAGGCGTCTCCATCGCCCGGCGCAGAGTTGGCCGATTGAAGGAAGCGTATGGAGTACTCGGCCTCGTCTTGCTCGCGGCATGCACCGCCAGATCAATCTTCTCCCGTGAGACAGAATACCAGATGCTCTGTGTCATCGAAGATGACGAAGTCCAGCAGCGGCAATGCTGGATCGCCACGATCCACCGCGAACGATTCCGCTCCGGCACGAGATTGCCAGTCCCACCAGTCGCCGAATCTCTTCCGGAGATGTTCCGGCGGATCGGCTGCCTTGGCTGGAACCATCGCGCGTTTCGTCAGCACGCGTTCCTTGTACGTGCGATACGTTTCCTCGTCCGGGAAATGAACTCGCAAGTAGTAGTCGCAGCGAAGACTCGCGTCGCTGAAGTAATAGACTTGATCGACGGATGCCGGGATCTGGAATACGTCGGCAATTCCGCGGGCGTCGGCAGGCAGAGCCAAGAGGCCACGGTGGTGGACATCCGGGCCGTCGAAGGGCTTGCGGCATGAGCCCATCGCGAGCAACATGGCCGATAGAGCGCCCATTGCGAGATGCCGCATGAAGGGTTCCAGTGGTGAGATGTGACGCTACCGATTGCACAGCCGGTGCAGCACTTCGCCGGCGTGGTCGACGACGAGGATGCCTTCTTCTTCGCGCCCACGATAGTCGTCGGGGTCGATCGACGCGGGATCGCGATAATTCAACGCGACCTTCTCGGTTCGTTCTCTGGGAATGCCCGTTGCCAGAGTGACGGTGACTCGCGGCTTCTCGACGCCGTTTTCGAACGTTCCCAATCCGCGAACGTGGGTCGAGTGGGCCATGACGCCGCCCGGAACGCCGGCAAACTTGTCCATCTGCTTGGCGAAGTAGTCGCGCACGTGGTAGCCGATCTTGTCGAGGTGTTTGCCGTGCGTGTAGGAGATCTCGGTGACGTGGGGCGCGTAGATGATCAGTTCCCCGCCGTCGGCGACGATTGGTTCCAGCTTGTACATGACCTTCCCGGCCGTCCAGATATCGTCATACATCTCCGGGGCAATACCGAGGACGGTTTTGTAGGGGCGGTCCTTGTAGACGATATGGAGCTTGTCGGAAAGATCCGCCGCCGCTTCCCAGGTCTCGATCGGATCGCCGATGAAGCAGCCGGCCAACTCGCCCTCGCGGACGACGAGATTGATGTTCAAGACGGGTTTTGGAATCAGCCTGGCGGCCTCGTTGATCACTTGCCGGACGGGCGTGTCCTTGGTGCCGATGATTTCGATGCAAGTGATCATGGCGCCGAGCCAATGGAAGAAGTTGATGAACTCCCAATCGCTGATACCCGGGAAAAAGTACTTGAGCCCGCCGGAGAAACCGACCACTTCATGAGGGTAGGTGGGACCGAGGATGGCCAGGTGATCGTAGTCGAAAACCATGCGGTTCACGCCGATCGGCACCTCCTGCCGCATCAAACCTCCGGTGATTTCGCCGATTCGCTGTTCGGGGATCGTACCCAAAGGCGCGAAGGTCCCCGGTTCTTCCCAAAGGTGGTTGAGGATGCCGACGTTGGCGTATTTCCCTTGGCGTTCCTCGGCCGAGAGGCCCAGTAGCCGGTTGATCCGGGGCTCGGGAATCGGTTGATGAGTGCCGAGGGCGATGAGAAAATCGAGCCGGGCTACCCGGGGGGCCAAGAGATCGACGACCTGCCGGAACAACATCGGCAAGGGGCAGGTACGGGTTTCGTCGGGAATAAGGACAAGCAGGCGTTTGCCGTCCAGATCGACCTGGCTCAGTCCTGCCCGGAGCAGTTCGTAAGTCTCGGATTTGCTAAGAGTTCCGTCCGGTCGTCCTTCGCCAGCCAGCAGCATGGAGGTCTCCTCATCTTCGTCGGTCATGACCCTGTCATGATACCAGCCTGCGTTGCTGCGGGCTAGAGCGTCCATTGCATGCCGGCGAGCACACACCAGCCTTGGCGAGGACGTCCGCACTGGGCAATGTATCCGCCGTTTTCGAGAAGGCCGGCGAGATAGAACTGCAGCTTCGGCGTGACGGCGTAGGCGCCCTTGAGGATGCCGCGACGCTGACTGAAGTCGTATGACTGACGTTTGTGATCTTGCCTGGAGTTGCTAGATTAGACGGACTTCCCCTCGAACCGATCTCGATGACAAGGATGTTGTCATGGTCGAGCAGCCCGCCTGTCGTGCTTCATTGCGTTTGTTGATTCCCGCTGCCGTTCTCATCGCGGTCTTGGTCTACTTGTGCCCGCTGGGGTTCGGGATTCCGTTGGTTGATCCCAGCGAAGGGTTCCACGCGCTGGTTGCCCAGGAGATGGTGGAACGAGGAGACTGGATCACGCCACGATCTCAGGGCGAAGCGTTTCTGGACAAGCCGGTCCTGTTCACGTGGACCCAGGCCCTATCGCTCAAGCTCTTCGGGATGAACGAGGCCGCCGTCCGTCTGCCGGGGTTGCTCTTCGCAATTGCGGCGATGATCGCGGCAGGTATCGTCGGGTGGCGGATCTACGGTCCGGCGGCCGGTTTCTTGTCTGCCATCCTCTATGGGACGATGATCCTGCCGGCAATCCTGGCTCAACTGCCGGTTCATGATGTGGCACTGATTCCCTTCGCCTCGTTGGCGATTCTGCTCTTCTGGGAAGCCGATCGAGCGGCCCGGTTTCGCGCAAAGGCGGTGTTGACGGCGGCCATTGGGCTGCTGCTCGGCCTCACCTGCATCACCAAAGGGCTGGTGGGCATCGCCTTGGTCGGCGTGGCCTACGGCAGCTACTTGCTGGTGATGCGGCGATTGACGATGGCGGCCTGTCTTCGCGGCGCGGCGGCCCTATCGATTGCGGCGCTCGTCGCTCTGCCCTGGTATCTGGCGATGGAATCGAGGATCCCCGGCTATCTCTACTACTACTTTGTGGAACGTCACGTGCTCGGTCTGGCGACGGAATCGCAACGGCATGCCGGCAGGCCCTTCTGGTATTACCTGCCGATCTTGATCGGAGGCGCTCTGCCGTGGGGCGTCTATCTGCCGGTGGCCGTTCGCGACTGGTGGGCGAAGCGAAAGTCGCTGAACAAACCTTCCTCGAACGGAGGGTCCGCACTGCTGTGGTGTTGGCTGATTGCCTGCACCGTGCTGCTGTCGGCGGCCGGCTCCAAACTGGTCACCTATATCTGGCCCGTGCTGCCGCCCATCGCGATCCTTGCGGCGTCGGTCTGGGCGCAATTGCTGGAAGGCTCGCTCTCGGAGCCGGCGAAACGCTGGTTTGGCGGCAACTTCGCCCCGGCGGGTTGGATCGGTCCAGCGTTGATGCCGACGGGGCTGATCGTGCTCCACTTCGCCGTTGGATTGCCCGTGCCCTGGTATGTGGCGGTGTTGGCGGTGTTGATCGGCTTCTCGGCATGGATCCCGTCGTGGCTGTGGGTGAAAGGACGCTATACCGAGGCCTTGCCGATCGGAGCGCTGGTGCCGGCCGTCCACATGGTCTTCGTTCTGGCGTTCGTTGCGCCGCACCTGTGCCAGGCCTATACGGCGCGCGATCTGGCAGGCTATCTGAATCGGCAAGGGGCAATTCCGGACGAGTTGGTTATCGTCGAGGAGCGTGTAGGATCGGTCGTCTTCTATCTCGATCCGGCTCTCAGGGCCCAACTGCGACCGGGGCAGGTTCGCGGAAAGCGTGTCGACGAAGCCGTGCCGTTGAAGCACCTCAAACAGGGAACCACGTACGCGTTGGCGGAATCGCGGCTGGACGACGTGGAACGCTCGCTGGGACTGGAGAATGCCGACTGGCAGCCGGCGGGACGTTTTCGGATCTATACGGGGACGGCGACAACCTCCTCCGAGGACAAGGCTGTAGCCCAATCGAACAGCCCTCCCATGCGGTGAATGGGGCGGCCGTCTCGGAACCACGCTTCCCGGAATCACGCAAAGCGGTTTAGGCCGCACGCTTGCGTGAGAACGGCCGAATGGCTGCGTCCGCTTCGACCAGTTCCTCCGCTTCAAAACGATCGAACCGGGCGGCAAGTTGGCCCCGGTGGAGAGTGAAGGTCGCCACAACGAAGGCCACGGCGGCGCCACAGAAGGCGTCGCTGAGGAAATGGGCGCCGCTCGTGACGCGTTGGACCGCCACGAGGACCGCCATGAAGTAGAAGAAGGCCCGTGCCCGGGGGTATCGCCAGGCCAGGGCCGCGGCAAGGCCCATGGCGGTGGCTGTGTGAGCGGAGGGGAAGCTCTGTCCACCGCTGCCGGCACTGATTAGGGGAACGAGACTGACAAAGGAGTCCCAGATTGTCGCTTCAAAAGCAAAGGCGCAGGGACGAGTCCGCTCGATCATCAGTTTGACGACGTCAGCCGCAAGGCCGGCACCGAGGGCGGTGGCCAGAATTCGCGGAACGGTCCGCCGGCGGGCCCAGTCCAAGGCCAGCACCGCCAGGGCGATGTAGAGAATGCCGTTGCCGTTGCCGAAAGGTTCAGCCGCTTCCAACAGTTCGCGGAAGAAGCCGGGACACCCGCCACTGACGGCCCAGTGCCCCACGGCGAAATCGAGGGGCAGAACGGCCACCGCCGCGAGGAGGAGGACGCCTGGGACCAGCAGAGGCCGCCGTTTCCTGCCGGACGCGGCTTCTGTCGAAATGTGCAAGGGCATGACGTCCGATCTCATTGACGGTGACTCTCCCCCAAATTGTGGCAAAACAGCCCTGTTTACGCAGTCTGCCCTGTTGCCTTCTCCAGAAGCGTTCCGAGATACACACGTCCGGAAAATGCTGTTGGCTAGCTTCGGCAGTTTCCGTAGACTCCCACTCCTTTTGTTCCGCCTCGGTCAGCGAGATGACTGACGCTCGCACTACCTATCGGTGTGCGATGAGGACGACTTGATGAAAACTCGACGATGCGGGACCTCAGATCGTCGGGACGCAGAGTGTTCCCCGCAAGGAGTACCGACCATGCGACAGCAGATCATTCATCAATTGCTGGTGGCGGCCGCTGCGGCTGTCATCGCGTTCACCACATTGGGTGGAGCGGCACTCTGGGATGAAGATGAGCCGATCTACGCTTCCTGCGCCTGGGAGATGCTGCAGCGAGGCGACTGGGTGGTACCGTATTTCAACGGCCAGATGTTCCCCGACAAGCCGCCGCTTATGTTCTGGATGATGATGAGCGGGATGGAGATGTTTGGGCGAACGGAATTCGCCGTCCGCTTCTGGTCGGCCGTAATGGCCGTCGGAACGGCGCTGGTCACGTATCACCTTGGGCGTCTGCTGTTCGACGTGAAGACCGGGCTGTGGGCAGGGCTGATCGTTTGCTCGTCGTTCATTTTCACGATCTCCGCTCGGGCAGCGACGGTGGATTCTGCGCTGACCTTCGTGACCGCCCTCTGCTTTCTCCTGTTTGTTGTGGCCGGCATCGGCAGGAGACCCGAGCGGGAAGATGCGACGGTCATCGACGCCACTCTGTCTCCATCGTGGTATGCTCCGAAATCCTGGCTTGCCTATCTAGGGATCTGGACGTGCATGTCCATCGCCGTCTTGGGCAAGGGTCCCATCGGTCTGCTGCTGCCGATGGCGTCGATCGGCCTGTTTCTCATGATCATGAACTACCGCCGGCAGGCCGCCCTTCGCGGCAATGCAGAGAGCCGGCCGACCTGGGGCAGCCGGCTTATGGCCGTCGCGCGGACCTGGAGTCCGGTCAATTTCCTGCGATCGTTGTGGCAGATGCGACCGATCACGGGAACTGCGATCGTGATGCTGCTTGCCGTCCCCTGGTTTGTCTGGGTGGGGATGCGGAACGAATTGTGGCTGGAACAGTTCTTCGCCAAATTCAACCTCCGGCCGTTTACCGAGCCGATCCTCGGACACAGCGGGCCGATCTGGTACTACATTCCGGGGATCCTCATTGGCTTCTTCCCCTGGTCAATTTTCATGGTGCCCGTCCTGATCGACTGGTATGAGGGCGTGAAACGCAACGATCGCCGGCAGGCGGGCTACCTGCTCGTTGCCTGCTGGTTTGGCGTGAACTTCGCCTTCTGGTCAGTCTGTAAGACCAAGCTCCCCCACTATCCGCTGCCCGCCTATCCGGCCCTTGCTTTGGCGACGGCCAGTTTCGTGGTTCACTGGACGGCCGAGCTGGAACGCTGGTCGCGAGGCTGGTTGCGCGGTGCACTGTGGATCAGCGTGGTCGTTGGCGCCGGCATGTGCGTTGGTTTGCCGGTGGCCGCTATGATCGTGGCCCCCGGCGAAGAGATCATCGGCGTCGTCGGGCTGATCATGGCGGCGGGGGCGGGGCTGGCCTTGTGGTACCACGAGCGGCGCCGATACCAACGTGTCATGCCGGTCTATGCGTTCACGACGGTTGCTTTTGTCACCGCGGTTTTCGGCTTCGTCGCCCTGCGAGTCGATCGGCATCAGTACGCCAAGGATCTTGTGGCGGCACTGCGAACTGAAGCCGGTACGAACCCCGACCTGATCGGCTACCGCTTCGTCCGCGAGAGCGTGGTCTATTACGCCGCCAGCCCGATTCCGTGCTGCGGCGAAGTCGAAGAAGTCCGGCGGCTGGCGGCGGATCGGACGGCTCCCTTTATCGTCACGCTCGACGAGTATGAAGAGGACCTGAAACAGGAGTACGGTGCGGAACTTCGCGAAGTGCATCGCTGCCCCCGATTTCTTCGAGGAGGCGAGGTGGTCGTCTTCCAGCCCTTCGGCGACTCGCCCGCGGCGGCGACCGCGGGTAAAATGCCGGAGACGCAACGCCGATGACCCGGTAGGTCTCGGCGTCCCGACGGTACCTGTCGAGAATCCGAGATCTGACCACTGCCATGTCTGAAGAACAACTGCGGGCCCAGCTCTACGACTCGTTCAAGAACCGAGCCGTTCTCTACTACTTGATCTTCTCGGAACTCCGCGACGAAGTGGGGGCGGAGAAGGCCGAGGAGATCATGAAGCGGGCGATCTACAAGCGGGGCTTTGAGAAGGGCGAAAAATATGCCCGGTATGCGCCCCGTGATCTGGAAGGTCTCAAGCAGGCCTTTGTGGGCGGCATCCCCGACGACGGGGCCATGTTCAAGCCGGAGGTGCTGCGGTGCGACGCCGAAGGACTCGACGTCAAGTTCCACGGTTGCCCACTGCGCGACGCCTGGATGGAAATGGGCCTCCCCGACGAAGAAGTGGCGACTATCTGCCGGATCGCCGCGCGGATCGACAACGGAACGTTCGAGGGCGCCGGGTTTCAGTTCCACGCGGATACCTGGCAGCCGGGCGGGGATGGATGCTGCTACTTGCACATCCGGCCGGGGAAGTAAGCGGTAAGGACGTGACTCCGTGGCAGGTTGGGGAATCGCGTTGCCGGAATCGCATGGAGACTGCTACAAGGCCTCGACGCCGCTTTCGCCGGCGCGGACGCGGATCGTCTCTCGGTAAGATCGGAGACGAAGATCTTACCCTCGCCATCCTCACCGGTGCGGGCAGAGGCGACGATAGTATCGATCACGCCTTGATCGTCGGAGCTCAGCGCGTATCGACAAATGTCGTTCCCTTGGAACCGAAGAGCAACAGGGAGGCGGTGCCGTTCCTCGGGGGGGCGGGAATGCGGACCTACAGCCGAAGCATTGATTGACGGTCTGGTCAAGCGGAGTTAGACTCCCCGCTGACCCTTTGTGATCCGACGACCTGTTCGTCAACCCGGTCTTGGAGGGAATCGCTTATGAGAGAGTGGTCGCGATACCTTGTCGGTGTGCTGGCAGTGACCGGCCTTTGTTTCTTCGTGCCCTGTGCCGGTGCTGAGACCTGCACTCTCGAACTGAAGAGGGTTGATCTCTCCGCCCGCACTGTCTCGCCGGAGCTGTTGGGGGACTTTCTGGCGAGATATTCAAATCCCCAGAGTTTCTTTCAGCAATTGGGAGGACCTCGGGGGATGATCCCCAGGACGAACAGTGAATCGACGCTCAAGTTCGCCGACGTCATCAAGAAGGAGCCGGGCAAGTACGTGACGGATACCCCGTTCCGCGGCGTGGCCGCCTTGGGATCGGGACACTACGGCTTCGTGCTCGATTTGGCCCCTTCCGAGAAAGACGACCAAGAGGACGACGAGAAGGAATCGAAAGACGACAAGGCCGTTGAGAAAAAGGAGGAAACCGGGGCCAGCCTCCTCTCCATGTTGGGCGATGCGATTGCTCCCCCTGCGCCTTCACGGCCGGAGAACAAGGCGGTCAGCTACACACGGCTTTACTTTGATCTGAATCACAACGGCGATCTCACCGATGATGAAGTGATCGAAGCGACGGCGTCGGGCACGTACTCGATCTTCCCCACGGTCGAACTGACCATCGACGTCGACGGCAAGAAGCTGGATTACGCCTTCGCGTTCAGAGTGTATTCGAGGGTGACCTCCAGTTATGCCTATGCGAGTGCCTCCCTCAATTCGGCCGCCTATCGCGAAGGCGAAATCACACTCGACGGGAAGAAACGCCGTGTCGTGTTGATCGACTTCAACAGCAATGGTCGATTTGACGACGCGGTCTCCTTTCGCACGAACGATGGGGCGGTCTCTTGGGTCATGGGCGACATGCTGTACATCGATCCGGAGTCGCCCCGAATGTCCCGAAGTCTCTTCAGCGCGGCGAGCGGCGGGAATCAGTACTACGTCAGTAAGCTGATCAGCGTCGACGGCCAGTTCCTCGACCTCGTGATCGATCCTAGCGGCGAGACGCTCTCTCTCGGACCCACGTCCGTGCCGCATCCGTACAGCCGACCTGAAGAAGAGCAATTAGCCGGACCCCACCCAGCCGGAAGGCCGACACCGAGTGGGCTTTCCGGTTTTTCTTTTGACCCGTGCGGAGGTTGAAAATGCGATTAATTCATGCACTGGCAGTTCTCTCGTTGTTTGCGTTTCCCGCTCTCGGTGCCGACGCTGCCGGGGAGAAAAACCAAGCAGGTCGTCTCTTCGACGATTTCGACGGAAAGCTCGCTCTCGACTGGAAGCAGATTCGTCCCGACCCCACTCACCAGTCCCTCAACAAATCGCCCGGCAAGCTGACCATCACAACGCAGTACGGGTCGATTCACAGGACCGGACGTCCCGTACTGGCCAAGAATCTCTTTCTCATCGATATTCCGCAGCCGGATCAGGACGGCTTCGCTGTGACCACGGTCCTCGAGGCCTTCCGGCCAGAGACGCTCTATAACCAGGCCGGCTTGCTCATTTACAGGGACGACGACAACTACCTCAAGTTCGTTTGCGAAATGTCCGGCACCAGCGGCACAACTCTCAACGCCATTTTGGAGCAGAGCGGTGAGTCGGTCGTCACCAACCTCACGATCCCCTTCGAGCACGAACGACTGTGGTTACGCGTGGTCAAGCGCGGCAAGATCTACGAATGTTCGAGCAGCAATGACGGCAAGAACTTCACTTCCACCGCTGACTTCACCTGGGACGACACTCCCCGCCTGGTTGGAATTCTTGCCAAGAACGGGGGGCGGCCGGATGCCCGCGAAATCGATGCCCGTTTTGACTCCTTCGAGTTCCGGGTTCTCACCGTCGAGGAAAAGGAAGATCCGGCCCAGCTCGAACGCCTCAGCCTGTCCGGTGTCTGGAACGTCGTGTCGGGAGAGCTCGGCGGCAAAAAAATGACCAACCCGGCAGTGGCGAACATTACAATCCAGCCCGGTAAGTTCATTCTCCGAGAAAAGGCTCGAAGTGTCACGGGCAGTTGGGTGATCGATACGGCGCGTAATCCAAAGACATTAACGGTCTACTTGAGATCCGGTGTGAAACTTACGCCACTCAATTGGGCCTATGCGATTGAGGGTGACAAGCTCACACTGTGCACCGTCGCCAAGCCGGATGCGGAAGCGCCCGACTCGCTTGAGACGAAAGAAGGCGACACCCGTATGCTGCTCAAGCTTCAACGGGCCAAGGCAGAGGCAGAAGACGGGTCCTGAAAGTCCTGGCGTCTTTTCCTCCCTGGTCACTCCGCCGACGTTGCTGGACCCAATCATCACGGCCACAGGAGGTTCACGGTGGCTTGGTGTTTACGGGCGGACGACCGGCAAGAGCCGGATTTCTGAGGAAAGCACCTTCTTTGCCGGCCGAGGGAGAGTCACGTAGGACAGGATTGCATTCTATTCTGGACGGGTTGCAGGGACTGCAAATCCATCCTACGGGTTGCCCTGGCAGGTATTCAGTATTGCTGTTGCCTTACGCTTTGATAATGGGCTGCCCGGCAGCCTTGCCACGCTCGACCCAATCGCTATATTACCATTTGACCGCGACCGGCACGCCGAGTCGGCAGACACCCGATACCTACCGCAACGAGGTTCTCCATGGAGTCGAAGAAGGTTGTTATTGTTGGCGGCGTGGCCGGCGGAGCTTCCTGTGCGGCCCGGCTGCGTCGAATGGACGAGCATGCCGAGATCTTCCTCTACGAGCGGAGTGGGTACGTCTCATTCGCCAACTGCGGCCTGCCCTATTACTTGGGCGGTGTGATCCGAGACCGGCAGCAGTTGTTGGTGGCCACGCCGGAACGGTTTCGCGACTTGTTCAACGTCGAAGTCCGCGTGCACCGGGAAGTCTTGAGCATCGATCGCGAAGCCAAAACGGTTGAAGTGCATAACACCCTTTCGGACGAGCGAAGTACCGTGTCGTACGACATGCTCGTGCTGGCGCCGGGTGCTGCGCCGATCCGGCCGCCCATCGAGGGCCTCGACCTGCCGGGCGTGTTCTGCCTGCGGAATATGGAAGACACCGACCGGATCCTTGCCTGGCTCAAGGACAAGGAGCCGGAACAGGCCGTGGTGGTCGGGGCCGGGTACGTGGGACTCGAAATGGTGGAGAACCTGGCCGCCCGCGGGATCGAGGTCACCCTGATCGAGAAAGCCGATCAGGCGATGGGGCCGATGGACCCGGAGATGCTTGCCCCGCTCTATGACGTCCTCGAGATCGAGAACGTCAATCTGAAGTTGAACTGCGGCGTAGCCCGGATCGAAGAAGGCCGCGAGGGAATGCTCCACGTGATCGACGAGCACAGCGGAGTCTATCCGGCCGAGGTGGTGATCCTGGCCGTGGGCGTGAAGCCCGAAGTTGACCTGGCCCGCAAAGCCGGCCTGGAGATCGGGCAGCTCGGCGGGATTCGCGTGGACGATCAGATGCGAACGTCGGATCCGAACATTCTGGCTGTGGGCGACGCGGTGGAAGTGCGAGACTACGTGACCGGCGAGTGGACGCTGGTGCCCCTGGCTGGGCCGGCCAGCCGTCAGGGACGGATCGCTGCCGACGTCATCAGCGGGCGGGAGGCCCGGTTCCGCGGAACCCAAGGCACGGCCGTGGTTGGACTGTTCGGCATGACCCTGGCCACAACGGGCGTCAACGAGAAACGACTCAAGGCCCTCGGAAAGCCCTATAAGAAGGTGTACACGCATTCGATGGACCATGCGGGCTACTATCCCGGCGCGTCGCCGATCGCCATGAAGTTGCTCTACGAACCGGAGTCGGGTCGGTTGCTGGGGGCTCAAGCGGTCGGCGACGGCGGCGTGGAGAAGCGGATCGACGTACTTGCCATGGCCTTGCAGACAGGAGCGACGGTTCACGATCTGGAAGAGGCCGAGCTTTGTTATGCGCCACAATACGGCAGTGCCAAGGACGCCGTGAATATCGCCGGTTTCGTGGCGGGGAACTCGTTGCGAGGCGACGTGAGAATCGTTCATTGGGACGAATGGCGGGCTCGCTGCGAGCGTGGCGACTCGCCGGTCGTGCTGGATGTACGTCCCCTTGAGGCAGTCTCCGCCTTGGGAGAAGTCCCCGATGCAACCAAGATCCCCTTGGGGGAACTCCGCACTAGAATGAGCGAGCTTCCCAAAGATCGTGAGATCTGGGTGCATTGTGCCGTGGGGCAGTCGTCGTATATCGCCTGCCGGATCCTTTCTCAGCACGGTTTTCAGGTTGCGAATCTGTCGGGCGGAATTACCTCGTTCAAGATGAGTGAAACGTCATGCTAAATAGCCTTGCGGGATTCCTGGAAAAAGGTGACAGCCACCTTTTGTGCGAAGCACCCGAAGGGCCGTTCCGGCAAAAGGTGGCTGTCACCCTTTTCCTTCTCGAGGGTGGTGTCCGTGGGTGACGTACTGGTAACGGGTGCAAGCGGATTTATTGGGCACCATTTGACGCGACGGCTGCTGCAGCGTGGGGATCGCGTTCGCGCCCTGGTACGCGTCGTCTCGCGCGGTGAGCGGCTCAAAGACGACGGCGCCGTGCTTGTCCAGGGAGACGTCGCCGATCTGGACAGCCTGCGTCGAGCCGTTTCGGGCGCCTCCGTGGTTTACCATCTGGCGGGGATTACGAAGGCCTTCACCGCGCGGCAGTACTACGCGGTGAACCGGCGCGGCGTGAGCCGTGTGGCCCGGGTGTGTGCCGAGCAACAAAGCCCCCCCGTTCTGATCGTGGTCTCCTCACTGGCTGCAGCGGGACCGGCGAAAGACCGTCCCCGCGAAGAAAGCGATGAACCCCGTCCCGTTTCCATTTACGGCCGCAGCAAGCGGGCAGGCGAACGAGTCGCCGAGAGATACGCGGCCCAGGTGCCGACGACGATCGTGCGACCGCCCATGGTCTTCGGGGAACGCGATGTGGGGTTCTTCGAGATGTTCAAGGCGATTGCCGTATCCGGCGTCCATCCCGTCCCGGGGTTTGCGCCGAGGACCTACTCGGTCATTCATGCCGACGACCTGGTGGAAGCACTGATGCTGGCCGCCGACCGCGGAGAGCGTCTGCCGGCCGATGCCCGCACCGCGGAGTTGCAGGGCACGGGGTACTACTTCGCCGCCTGCGACGAACAGCCCACCTACTACCAGCTCGGTCGCTTGATCGGCACGGCCCTGGGACGCCGCCGCACCCTGACCATCCCCTTTGGGCCGGTGGTCGTGCGGGCCGTTGGGGCCTTTGGCGAGCTGTCGGGCCGACTGCGCGGCCAGCCGGCCGTGATGAATTGCGACAAAGCACGCGAGGCCTTGGCCGGTTCGTGGACCTGTTCGGCGGAGAAAGCCAAGCAGGGATTAGGATTCCACCTCCCCTGCTCGCTGAGCGAGCGGCTGCGCCAAACCGTCCAGTGGTATCGTGACGAGGGGTGGCTGTGACGTCCGATGGATCGTTATCATGGATCGCAGAATGGCGATAAAGTCGACTCCTGCAAGTCGAGAATCGCCGACGCACCGTCGCATACCGCTCCAACGCTGATCAGGTATCGTTTTCCAGGAATGAAGTGCAGTGTCTCATCTCCGTGCCACGGGCTGATTGCGTCCTCAGTGGCTACAAACCAGCGGTGGAAATGGCCGACGAACAGTAGCCGAGCAGAAACTGCGGAGAAACTCCGTGCTGCCTTGTCAGGCGTATCAGGGATTCCATCGAAATACCACAGTTCTGCCAAGTCCGCAGTATCGAGCCACGGCTCCACATGGGTGAACAGGCAACCGTCGAATTCGAGCCGTGGCTTGAGGCTTGGCATGAACCGCCGCACCGGTTCCGCATACTTCTCGACTTTGCCGGCAACATGGCAAATGCCGAAGTCATGATTCCCCCAGACACCGATCGCACCGGCGTCGAGCAACAGCCGGCACGTCTCGTCGAGTCGTTGATTCATTTCGGCGACGTCGCCGAGAACAACGATCTGATCGACACGCTCACACTCGAATCGGCGCAGAGCGATCCGCAGCCTCTCGACGTCTTCGTGGATATCGGCGAGCAGACCGACTCTCATTGGCCCTCCAAGAACGTGGCCAGGATCATCATGGCGTAGATGGCCAGAACGATCCACCAGCCCAGGCGGACGATCGGTTGAGTCGGTTTCAGCAAGATCAGGACGAGCATGCTGGCCAGCGCACCGAGTCCTGCCAGCCCGGCCGCGTAGTCGTGGGGAAAACAGCCCAGCACGCCGAGGAACAGGGCCACGACTCCCACGAGCAGCAGCATCTCAGCCACGGAGAACTGGAATCGCGACGCCTGCTTCTCCGCCGCCGTACAGAGTTCGTTGATGTCGACGGACGGAGCCGGAGTCGCGCTATCGATGCGCTCCGGATTGGGTGGGAGGACCGGATAGGTGCCGTCCAGTTCGTCCACATCGTCTGTCCCGTTCGGCGGATCGACCATAGCTCAACGGGCTCGCTTTGCCCGCTCAATCGGTGCTGACCGTGACCTTGGCCCAGTAGGCCGCCTCCCAACTCCAGCCGTTGGGTTGATTGACAAGTTCGACCTTCACCGACTTGCCGGCAAAGGGCGTGAGATCGATTTCCACGGCCGCCCAGGCCGTCTTGGGCGTGACCGTCTGTTCGAGCACCGGCTTGCCGGCCACCTTCGCGATCAACTGGAAATCGCCCCGCTTGTCGCTGGCCACCAAGGCCTGGACGAAGGTCTTGCCTTGTGCAGGCACCTCGATCTCGCGACTCAGCGTGCAGCCCACCTCCTTGTTCAGCGGGTGGGTCATGAACACGTTCTCGTGCCCCTGGTACTCGGCCCGCAGGCCCGGATCCATGTCCGGGCCGCAATTCGACATCGTCCAGCCCGGCGCCACCTTCTGCAGATCGGCTTGCTGCTGTTTGGCGGCACTGAGGGCCTCGATCTTCGCCTGTTCCTCGTCGGTGAACACGCTTTCGGCGGCCGGACCGGGCTCCCAGCACTGCTCCAGCTTGCCGGGTTTCGGCTTCTCGACCAGGATGACGAACACGTCCCCCTCGGCCGTTTTCTCGATCCGCCCTCCGTACTTGACGACCGCCTGTCGAGCCAGCTTCTCGCAAACCTGAACGAGCGCCGGGAAGTTGTAGGCCGTGTGGCTGAAGACGTTCTCGGGATTCAACTCGGAAACGAACCGGGCGTCCATCTTCGACTGGCCGACCGTAGTGCAGAGCACGCCGCCGGAGTTGGACGGGTTGCAGTCGGAATCCTGCCCGCAGCGCATGGACATGACAATCGTGTCCTCCAACTCACGGCCACCATACAGCAGGCCCATGACGATATAGGCCCCGTTGATCTTGGCGTCGATATTGAATGTGTCTCCCGGTTTACTGCAGGAAAACTTGCGGTAGGCGGGGTTCTTCTGATACTTATCTTCGATCGACTGCCAGGTCTTCTGCCAATCGCCCGGATTGGCCTTCCACCAACGGAGCGTGTCGCGAATGCACTCGGCGTACTGGCTTTCGGCCGGAATGCAGGCCAGCCCGGCCTCGACGATCTTCTGCGGATCGTCTTCGAAAAACGCCTCGGCGTACATGCCGCCGACGAACTGGCCGCCATAGACGCCGTCGCCGTAGTTCATCAGACGCCCGAACTTCTCGCCCAACTCGATCACCACGTTCGGCATACCCGGCGCGATCAGCCCCGAAAAGTCGGCCTCGATCTGGTAGTCGATGTCGTCGGCGTGCGTGTTGAACTTGGGGTGACCCGAGTCGGGCGGCGCAATCCCGTTGCGAAGGTTGTCGCGCCCCGCCCTGTTGGCGTGCCAGAGCGGATAACCGCTGTTGGCAAAGTCGATGCCGGCCTGCCGGATCGAACAGTCAAGGCCGTAGAGTTCCATGGTCCGCAGAAAGGTCATCTCGACGTAGATATCGTCCTGCCGGAACTGATTGACCATGCTCGGCTTCCAGACCGGCACCTTGTCTTCGGGAATAATCTCTCCATTGAACTTGAATTCGGTGGGCGCGCCCCAGCCGACGCCGACCATCTGCCCGATCCACCCGCCGGCCATCCGGTCGCGGTACTCGGCGACGGAGAGTCGGCGGAATTCCTGGGCCGGCGCTCCATTTGCCAGCAACACCCCCCAGCACGCAATACCAAGCCACATCGCAGCCGACTTCATCCCGTTCGCCGATTTCATGGTTTGTTTCCTTGGATATTGTCGAAAGTTGCCGTTACTGAAGCCGCTCGCTATTCTAAAGGCCGGCACAGTGCCAAGCCAGCCCCGTTCCCCAGCAGGAGCCCCTTCCCATGTCAACCACCCGATTTCGCCGGCGCGTTTTCCTGAAGACAGCTCTTGGGGCGGCGGTTGCAGCGCCTCAATTCGTGCCTTCCACGACCCTGGCGGCTCCGGGACGCCCGGGCGCCAACGACCGGATCCACGTGGGACTCATCGGCTCCGGCTTTCGCTCGCGCGACCTGACCAAGGAAAGCCCGTCTGACCTGAGACTCGTCGCCATAGCTGATTGCGATCTGCGACAGATCAATGCCTATCTGGAAGCCGTGAAGGAGGTACCGGACTCGATCGTCACTGAGTCGTGCGCTCGCTATCAGGACTACCGCGAGATGCTCGAGAAAGAGAAGCTCGACGGCGTTTTCGTGGCGACGACCACCCACGCCCGAGCCTTGATCTGCATCCACGCCATGCAGGCGGGGCTCGACGTCTATGCCGAGAAGCCGCTCACGATCACGATTGAAGAAGGGCAGTACCTGATTCGGGCGGAGAAGAAGTACGGCCGGGTGGTCCAGGTCGGCACACAGCAGCGTTCGATCGACATCAACAACTTCGGCAGCGACCTTGTCCGCAACGGGGCGATCGGCAAAGTGCACACGGTCCTCTGTCCCAACTTCATCGGCCCGGAACTCCGCGGGGAACTCCCCTCGGAACCGACGCCCGCGGAGATGAACTGGCACATGTGGTGCCACCAGACCGAGTTGATCCCGTACAGCCCTGCGTTGCACCCGGGCCTCGGCCGCTGGGGCAAATTCCGCGACTATGACGGCGGCGGGCTCGGCTGGGGAGTGACCGGCTGGGGGGCCCATGCCTTCGACCAGGTGCAGCGGGCCTTGGGCACCGACGACACCTGCCCCGAAGAGATCCGCCTGGAAGGAGAAGGCCCCAACGCACCGGTCACCATGCGCTATCCCAACGGCACGCTGCTGAAGCTCTCGCTGCCCAAAGGAACCGGTCCCGGACTCGGGGCAATCTTCGTCGGCGACAAGGGCAAGATCGAAATCAACCGAAACCGCCTCGCCTCGAATCCTCCCGAACTGATCCAAGACGCTCCGCCGCCGGCCGACAAGTCGGAATATGCCAGCGTGGCCCACGCCCACATCCGCAACTGGGTCGATTGCATGCGAACTCGCGAGAAGCCCCGCGCGCCTGCAGAGGTCGGGCACCGTGCGTCGGTGATCTGCATCCTGGTCAACATCTGCCGCGAGCTTGGCCGCTCGCTCAAGTGGGACCCGGTCAAGGAAGAGTTTGCCGGCGACGACGAAGCGAACGCCCTCCGCTCCCGCCCGCGACGGAAGGGATATGAACTGCCGAAAGAAGTCTGATTCAGCAGTCGTGTGCCACAGCTTGCTCGCAGAGGGCGTCCGGAAATTGAGGCCGTGAATAGGCGGTTTTCCGGTCGTAGCCGAAGTCGCCAGACTTTGGCAAGCTGCCGAGAGGGCCAAATTCTGGCGAATTCGGCTACGACCAATTCCCGGACACCCACTGCTTACCAAGCAGTGCCCACTGAATAGCGTGAGAACGCTGCTTACAAGTAAGCAGTGGCGCACAGACTTGTCATTGCCCGCGGACATTCATCTTGATGGCGTACAGACCCTTTCTCGCCGTAATGAACAGCGTCTTGCGGTCCTTGCCGCCGAAGCAGACGTTGGCCGGGGCCTCGGGAATCTCGATCTGGGTGACCGGTTCACCGGCGGGACTGTAGACCTGGACAGCGTTGCGGGCGAGGTACAGGTTCCCCTTCTCGTCGAGCGTCATGCCGTCGGCCCCCACCGGGGCAGCCAGCTTGCGGTCGGTCAGAGAACCGTCGGGCTGGATCTTGTAGACGTAGGTCTTGCCGTCGCCCGCATCGGCCACGTAGAGCAGCTTGCCGTCGGCCGTTCCCAGCGCGCCGTTCGGTTTGACGAGGTCGCCGACCACGCGAACGAGTTCCTTCCCGCCAGGCGGGAGATAGTAGACGTGGAATCCGTCCTGCTCGATCTGCATGTCCTGCCCGTAACGCGGATCGCTGAAGTAGACGCCTCCCTTTGGATCGACCCACAGATCGTTGGGACTGTTGAGCTTCTTGCCCTGATAACTATCGGCCAGGACAGTCACCGTGCCGTCGGGGGCGATCGAAGTGAGCTGCCGGCTGCCCCCCTCGCAGGCGACCAGGTTGCCCTTGGCGTCGAAGAACAGCCCGTTCGCCTTCCCCGAGTTCTCGCGAAAGGTGGTCAGCTTGCCGTCGACCGACCATTTGTGGATCCGCTCGTTGGGGATGTCGGAAAAGAAGACGTTTCCTTCGGCATCGCAGGCGGGGCCTTCGGTGAACTGGAATCCGTCGGCCAGCTTCTCGACCGTCGCGCCGGGGGCGACCAGGTCGGCGGCCATGGCCGGGATGCAGGAAAGAGCAAACGCGAGGGCGAGCAGCGATTTCAAGTGGGACATGGTGAAGTCCTTTCGGCTGGGGCGGATGAGCACGCCGTCATCTGGCCGTAGCGGCCAACCGGTCGGCGCTGTTGTCTGCTTGCCCGGTATTCTACGGAGTCTGACCAGCCGTTGTGAAGACGCCGACAAGTCGCACGCACTCCAAGTCCGTGCGATCAGGCAGGTGGACGAAAAAAATCTACCAGTTAGACGCACAAATGGGGCTGAAAGGTCGATGAGAGTGCGAAATCTCACGCAGCAGCAAGCTTCACCGGTAGTGGCCCGTTGTTTCGCACTCTCATCGACCGTTCAGGTCCATTTTGGCGCACCTGAATGTGAACGATATCCGCAACAGTAGGATAGGAAAAAGGCGTGGACATGTGGAGCGGCCAGTACGCTGTCTATGCCGAGTGGGATTCTGCTCCACATGCCCACGCCTTTTTCCTATCCTAGAGCGTCTAACTGGTAGATTTTTTTCGTCCACCTGCCTCACTGTTGCGGGACCAGCTCACCCGACGACAGCAAGTTTTTCAGCACCGACGCCATCACCTCCGTATACGCCGACTCCACCTTCCTGATCACCCGCACGTTACTCTTGGCCGCACCCAACCTGGCCTCGAAGTATGGCGAACCGGGGAAGTAGACGTGGAACGTAACACCCTGCGTCGATTGGTCGTCGTACTGAAGCTCCAGCCGGTGCTGGCCGTGGGCCCAGAACGAAAACGTCAGCAGACGGGTGTCGCCTTCCGGTTCGAGGGTGAACAGCCAACGGTCCGGATTGGGACGATCGAGCCAGATGCCGTTGCGGGGACCGGTGAGCGTCGCCTTCTGAATCACCTTGCCCGAGGGGAGGCCGGTAATGCGAACCTGGCAGTCGGGCTGGCCGTCTGGTTCCAGGCTCTTTTTGCCGATCAGATCCTGCTGCCTGTCCAGATAGGTTGCCGCCACGCCTGACTCCGTCGCACTTGAAGGCGCTTTGCTTTGGGAAAGCTCGACCGGCTCCATCTGGTAGCAATCGACTGGGACGGCGTCCGGCTGGGGCGGGTCGGCCAGGGCCTCGTAGCCTCTTGCAGTCTTATAGATCTTCCTGCCCGCCAGGTCGACGAAGGAAGGCGTGCACCACATGTTCCGCGGACCTTGGGGCGGGGGGCACTCGCGAGTGAGGAACGAAATCGGCTCTTCGGTCGATCGGTCCAGCGCGTAGGCGAAATAGGCCCTTAGCGGTGCGGGCGCCGAGCCGAGGATCTCCGTCTGGTCGACGATGAAATGCGTGAAGTAGCCGTCGTGGCCGAAACAGGGGTACCACTTCAGGGGCAGATCGGAGAGCAGGATGCGGCGGTAGGCGTTCTGGTCGAGCCGCACGTTCCACTCCTCCTGATACCCGTCGGGGCCCGTGCCTGCGTTGATGTAGATAGCCCGGACCTTCTTACGAAGCAGCTCCGGCTCGCGGTTGCAGGCGGCCGCCACGTCGACGAGGCTGCCGACCGTGAACAGGCAGACCTTTTCATCGGACTTTCGAAGTACGGAGAGGATCAGGTTCACCGCGCCCTGGGTCGATTCGGGCTGGTCGGTGGCCGGATCGTCGACCGACTTCAAGGCGTGTTCCAGCCCGGTCACGCAAGGCACCGACTTGCCCGTCAGGTGTTTCATCTGTTCGATGGCCACCAGCCCCGGCTTCTTGCCTTCGCCCTGGTAGGGGCGTTTCTGGTCGATGTTGGCCATGTCGATGACGATGCCCTTGACGTCGAGCTCCGGCAAGGAATAGAGACAGGCCAGATCGTAATGGTCGTCAGGATCGTCGTGGGGATGGTAGAGGTCGGTCGAGTAGATGACCGGGACGGCGGCCGGTGAGGGAATCTGGAACGCAAGAAGGAGCAGCAGGGAGAGGGCGATGCGTGGCATGGCGGGGTCCTCGATATTCTGCCGGAACGGGACAATCTGAGGTGGATTGTAGCAGGACAGTCCGGCCATGTCGTGGGGTGACACACGCTGATTGTCACGAGCGTCGTGGTATCCACAGCCATCTGAGCAACACGCCCGATGCCAAGCCAATCGCCGTGCCTTCTTCTGCCGACGGGCCTTTGGGCCACGTTGCGAACAGAAGATAGAACAAGGCAATGGAAACGCCGATCAACGCGCCACCCACTGCCCAAAGGAAAACGCTTCTCAAATGCAGCTTGTGCAACAGAGCACATCCCAGCCAAGTGAGAACGCAGAACGGGAGCAGGAACGGATAGCCAAAGAACAGGAAAGCAAACAGCGAACCGAGGAGATTACTGGGAGTGAGGATCTGCCAATTGCCGCAAACGAGGGACCATGCGACAACAGCCGATGTGGGACCAAGGGCACATGTGATCAGCAGATGACCGACGATCAGCAGACAACCGGACCTCTGGATGTCGGGGGCGTCGAGTGATTCGATCGCAATAAGGGAGTGGTGCGGCGGCTTCTGCGAGCCACAGGAACTCTCGTCGATCTGGTCTGCCTCACCCATGGAGTCTTGTCGCCCGTTTCGGGGTTGGAGGCGAGTGGACCTTCACGCCCTTTCCTAACCCTCCCCCTCGCTTCGCTGGGGAGGGGATTTCTTTCGGCATCAGCGCTGCTGGCCGGCAATTTCAATCCAACCCCCGCCGCTTCAGCAGCGGTTCGATGGACGGCTCCTTCCCACGGAACTTCTTGTACAACGTCATCGGGTCTTCCGTGTTGCCCTTCGACAGCACGTTCTCTCGGAAGGCTCGGGCGGTCTTCTGGTCGAACAGGTTGCCGGTCTCCTTGAAGGCCGCGAAGGCGTCGGCATCCAGGACGGCCGACCAGATGTAGGAATAGTAACCGGCCGAGTAGCCGCCGGCGAAGATGTGTTGGAAATAGGGGCTGCGGTACCGGGAGATGATCTCGGAAATGAGCCCGATCCGGTCGAGCGACTTGTTTTCGAAGGCGAGCACGTCGCAATTGGGATCGGCCTCGGTCAGGGTGTGCCAATCCATGTCGAGGAAGGAGGCTGCCAGGTACTCGGTCGTCTCAAACCCCTGGTTGAAATGCCGCGACTTGCGGATCTTCTCGATCAGTTCGTCGGGCATCGGCTCGCCCGTCTCGTAATGCCGGGCGTACATCTTGAGCACCTCCGGTTCCGAGGCCCAGTTCTCCATAATCTGCGAGGGGAGTTCGACGAAATCGCGGGGCACGTTCGTGCCCGAAAGACTCTTGTAGGTGCAGTCGGAAAGCAGGCCGTGGAGGGCGTGGCCGAACTCGTGGAACATGGTCTGCGTCTCCTCGAACGAGAGCAGCGACGGCTTGTCGGCCGTGGGCTTCGAGAAGTTGCCCACGTTGAAGATCACCGGCCGGATGTTCTTGCCGCCGATCTTCGACTGGCCCCGGAACTCGCTCATCCACGCCCCGCCCCGCTTGCTTTCCCGCGGGAAGTAGTCGACGTAGAGCAGCCCCACGTGGGTTCCGTCGGCCTCCTTCACCTCGAAGCAGGCGACGTCTTCGTGATAGACGGGAACCTCGGGACGCTTCTCGAACCGGAGTCCGTAGAGCCGCGTGGCCACCTCGAAGGCCCCGTCGATCACGTTCTCCAGCTTGAGGTAGGGGCGGAGCATCGTCTCGTCGAGATCGTACTTGGCCTTCTTTACCCTTTCGGCGTAGTACCACCAGTCCCACGACTGGAGCTTGAATCCGCCGCCCTCGGCATCGATCATCTTCTGCATGTCGGCCGCCTCGGCCTTGGCCCGGGCCAGGGCCGGAGTCCACAACTTGTGGAGCAGTTCATAGACCTGCTCGGGCTCCTTGGCCATGTTGTCTTCGAGCACGAAGTGGGCGTGGGTCGGGTAGCCGAGGAGCTTGGCTTTCTCGACCCGCAGTGCAGCCATCCGGGCGCAGATCTTTTTGTTGTCGAGTTCGTCGTCGTGGTTGCCCCGCTCGATGTAACCCTTGTAGATCTTCTCTCGGAGATCGCGGCGCTCCGAGTATTGCAGGAAGGGGATCAAGCTGGGCTTGTGGAGGGTGAAGACCCATTTGCCCTCGTGACCCCGCTGCTTGGCCGTCTCGGCCGCACCGGCGATAACGTCGGCCGGCAGCCCGACAAGATCGGCTTCCTTGTCGAGGACCATCTCGAAGCGATTGTTCTCCTTGAGCACGTGCTCGCCGAAACTGAGCGAGAGCAACGACAACTCGGCGTTGATCTCGGTCAGGCGAGCCTTCTTGTCCGGCGACAGCTTGGCACCGCCGCGGACGAAGTTCTTGTAGTCCTCTTCGAGGAGACGCAACTGTTCGCCCGTCAGGTTCAGCTTGTCCCGCTGGTCATGCACGGCCTCGATCCGGCGGAACAGGGCGTCGTTGAGGAGGATCTCGTCGCTGTGTTTGGACAACTCCGGCACGACCTGCTTGGCGACGGCCTCCAGATCGTCGTTGGTCATCGACGATTTCATGGCGAAGAACACGAGGCTGACCTTGTCGAGCAGATCCCCGCTTCGGTCCAGGGCCTCCACGGTGTTCGCGAAGGTGGGGGCAACCGGATTCTCGACGATTGCCGCCACTTCCCGCTTCTGCTGCTTCATGCCCTCTTCAAAGGCCGGGGCATAGTGTTCGAGCTTGATCTGTTGGAAGGGTGGAACGCCGAACGGCGTCTTCCACTCGGTGAAGAACGGGTTGTCGGAAGCCATTGCGGTGGTGGCAGTCATGAGCAAGGTCGTGGTGATAAGGGTGGTGCGGATCATGGGAGGGTTCGGAAGTGCAAGGTCAAAGGATCTGATGGCAGGGAAATGGCAGAGGCGTAAGCGGGGACCGGCGGAAACGGATCTGTATTTCGTATATTGTACACGGTTCGGCAAACGGTGTTACGTGGGTCCCGGGCCGCGAAGTCTTCTCCGACTTCCTGAAGCCTGAACCCGGAAAACTCTCATTGTATCTCTTTTCCCTGGCGGGAGAGAGCCAGAATCCAGCGGCCGTAGAGGTAAATGCCGGCGGCCGTGAGGATACCGACGACACCCATGACGGACCAGACCATGTGGATGTCGTGGGTCTGGTAGAGGGTGCCGGTGAGGGCTTTTGCCGGTTCTCCCGTCATGGCAACGAGCCAGTTGAAGGCCTCGCCCTGGGGGATGGTACTGACGAGTTGCTCGGTGCTTCCGCCGGCCAGGTCCTGAATCTGCTGGGCCGTGAGCGTGGACTGTTCGGCCAGCTTCACCACGCCGTCGCCGGATGGCAAATGGGCCGTACCGGCGTTGAGGCGTTCGACGAGGAGCTGCCTGGAGAAAAGATCCTTGGAGGCGAAAATGCCGTAGAGCCAGGGGCCGAGATATCCTTCCAAGGTCCAGCCGACAGCCAGGGGGATCTGGGAGAATCCCAGATACATCGCCTTCTTGTCGTGGGGTGCGAAGTTGCCGATGAATTCGCTGAACTTGGGGCTGGAGAGCATCTCGCCGACGCTGAAGATCAAGATCGCCCCGACCATCGTCCAGCCCGCGGTGGTGTGTCCGATGGCGAAAAGCGAAAGGGTCGCCATAAGGGTGCCGACGACCATGCTCGTGGTCGCTCGCATCAGCCCGCTGAGATAGGCGAAGAAGAAGCAGGAGATCATGATCAAACCGGCGTTCAGGTTGAGCAGTCCTTCCGGGTTGATGTCGGTCCCTTCGGCGTTCATGCCCAGAAAGAACTTGAAGAAGCCGTTGCTCGTCTGGCCGCCCTCGAAGAGGGTGGCCATCACGTCGCTGCGATCGACCCAGTCGCGGATGTGGAGGGGCAGGACGTCGAAGAGGGTGTTGAACATGAACCAGAACCCGGAGAAGATCGCCAGGTAGAGGAAGACGTGGGGCTTGGTCAGCTCTCGCAATGATTCAATCCACAGGCTCTCTTGTCGACGCAGACCTTCCCGGTGAAGCCGCGCTCGCTCCAGCCGTTCCTCCTTGCCCACTTCGCGATACGACAGCAGGAGAATGAAGTTGCAGCTTATGATCAGGGCGCAGGCAACGAACACCATGGTCCAGCCATGCGCCGGCGAGATGGCGGCGAAATCGGAACGCATCCTGGCCGCCACAATCGGTCCCAGGAACCCTCCGATGTTGACGGTCTGGTAGAAGATGCCCCAAGCCATGGAACTGTTCGAGCGGTTGGTGGCTTTCACGAGCGTTCCTTGGATCCCCGGCTTGAAAACGGCCGTTCCCGCCGCCAGGACGACGGCCCCTGCATAGAAGCCCCAGTACGTGTGAAAGACGGCCATGATGACATAGCCGAGGATCTTGACCACGGTGGAGCAGAAGATCGTCAGCTTGTATCCGTAGCGATCGGAAAGCCCGCCCGTGAAGACGGGCAGGATCGACTGGACAAGTGCCCAGAGCATGAGAAGCACGCCAAACTCGCCCGGCGTGACCCCGAGCCCTCCACTGGAGACCGGGTCGGTCGCATAGATTGCTGCGACCGCCTTGACGCCGTAGTAGGCGAGCCGTTCCACCATTTCCATGGCCCCGACGACCCAGAAGACGTAGCTCAGACTGGCGATGGCCGCGAACAGGCCCAGTTGTTTGACGTCGGCCAGGGAGGTGCTGTCGTGGTCGTTCGATTCAGACACTGCGTGGCTCCGGGTCGGGGTGCGTGGGGAGGTGTCAGACTCGCGGATCTTGTCGTGGTCTGCCAATCATCGCCACAAAGGCTCAGGGAGGCAAGGCCGGTCTCTTCGACCGGGGAGCAGCAACCCTGCCTTGGCACGAGTGCTCATGTGGCGCGCGATGCAGTATTGACGTCGACCGAAGCTCCTCCCCCTCGCTCACTTCGCACGCTGGTGAGGGAATCGCGACAACACGCTCCCTCACGCCTTTCCGCCCAGGAAACCCTCGTGGAGAAACACGGGCTTGTAGCCGTTCTCCGTGACCCAGCGGATGGCCACGTCCAACCGTTTGGGGTGATCCGGAATGTAGTTGCTGTAGAAAGGCCAGAAGTACTGCTCGTGGGTGAACAGGTCCATGATCTCGGCCGTGTTGGGGTCTTTGGCCTGCGGCTCCAGGGTGGGCACAATCCGATCGACGGGCGTGTTGTTGCAGATGATGTCGACGCGGGAGAAGACGATTCCGCTCTCGAAGTCCTTCCAGGCGTCGTGGTGCCAGAGGTATTCGGAGTGGACGTCGTCCCAGCGATAGTTGACGTCATAGCCGGCAGCGCCCTTCCGGAAATAGCCGCTGAGGGCACGAACGCCCCGCTCATAGAGCGGTTTGAAGGCCGAATGGCGGGTCATGCCCCAATGGATGACCGTGGGCGGGGCATAGGCCTCTTCGCCCGCGAAACGGTGAATCTGTTCCGCAACCAGGTCCAGATCGGCGATCAGTTTCTCGGGCGGCGCGTCCTGATAGGGCCGGGCCGGGTCGTTGGCGTAGGCGTGGAAGGCCAGTTTCATCCAGTCGGCATTGTCGCGCCACTCGCCCTTGTAGCGATCGGGGAACTGGGGCAGCGAGAAGTCGTCGCCGGTCGTGTAGTAGATGTTCACGGTGAACTTGACGCCGTACTCCTTGTGCAGATCCCGGAGCATCTTCAGATAGAAGCAATCGAATAGCGAGGCGTACTGCTTCTGGGCCACGTCGCGGAGGAAGAAGCTGTTATCGTCGATCGAGAACCGGTAGCGAGGCACGCTGTAACGATCCCAGACGACTCGCACGCGATCCTCCTGCCGCCCGGCGCTCCCCTCCGAGACGGCTACGAGATCGGTCTCGGCCTCGCGCAATGTCACGTCCACTTCAAATCGATTCGCCTCCCGCCGGCAGGGCACGCCGTTGACCGTGATTCTCGCATCGGGGCTTGCCTCTCCGACCACGCGGATCGTCAGCCCGTCGGCCAACTGCTTCCCGTGCCGGTGATTCAGGACGGCGCCGTGAAAGGGCTCGCTGATCTTCACCGCCGGAGCGGTTCCGACTGCCGCCGTGGCGTTCCAGCCCAGAAAGGCCGAGGTTCCGGCGGTGGCAGCGGCAAGAAAGGTGCGTCGGTTCAAAGGTGTGTGCGACATGGTCAAGTCTTCCGTATCGGGGCCTCTGTTATAGGTGACCTTCCAACGAGCCGGTTTGTGCCTCCATCGATAGTCTTGCCGGCGAGCGTTGTCAAGTGTCGCGAGATTTCAGCCGTCGAGCCTCCGAATCCGGATTTCGGCGATTCTTCGTCTTTCCCGTTTCCCGCCAGGTCATTTAGAATGCCGTACCCGACCATCGAGGAGACACGAAGATGTCCGAACGGTTCAAGATCGAAGCCGGTGGAGACCGGGCGGCCCTCCGCAGCCGGATCGACGACGCCTGCGACCGGATGGAAAAGATCTACGAGGTCGATTGCTACCCGAAGATCACCGTCACGCGCCACTGGTCGAAGCACAATCCGGTCATTTCCGGCGAAATCGCCTGCCCGGCGGCCTACCGCTGGTATCTGCGGCGGGAACTGCTGAAACTGGCCGTTCAAGGAGCCGAAATCCAGATCGAACCGTCGCGAGCCCGGGTGGATCTTAACTCGCCTTCCCTGCTGAGAAACATCGACGAGAGCGATCTCGATATCACCCGCAAAAAACTGTTCCTGTTCGGCCCCGAACGAGTCGATCTCTCGATCCAGCGGCTGGAACACTACACGGGGACCAAGGCCGAGGAGTTTCAGCGCTATGTGCTGTTGACCAACTACCAGATGCACATGGACGCCTTCGAGACCGTCTTTCCGGAGTGCAGGAAACCTCGCCGCCCGGGAGTGCAGATGCCGGCCTACCATCAGAAGACGGAGAACAACGACGGTGTCACCATCATCGATATCGGGGTCGGGCCGTCGAATGCGAAGAACCTCACCGATCATCTGGCCGTGCTCCGCCCCGACGCCATGATCATGGTCGGCCACTGTGCGGGCGTCCGGAATCACCAGGAGATTGGCGATTTCGTGCTCGCCTCAGGCTACATGCGTGCCGATCGGCTGCTGGACGACGCCCTCCCGCTCTCAGTGCCCGTCTCTCCCAGTTTCCTTCTGAATCGCTATCTGGCACGGGTCCTGGAAGATCGCCAGTTGCCCTATCGGGTGGGCACGGTCTACACCACGGTCGACCGCAACTGGGAACTGGCCCTCCGCGGCACGCTCAACGACCTGCAGGCCAGCCGCAGCGTGGCCGTCGATATGGAATCCGCCACCGTGGCCGCCAACGGGTTCCGCTACCGAATTCCCAACGCCACGCTGCTCTGCATTTCCGACAAGCCGCTCCACGGAAGGCCGAAACTGCCGCAGCAGGCCAAGGCCTTCTACGAGGAGACGAAGAAGCAGCACATCGCCGTGGCCCTCGGAGCGCTGGACCTGGCACGTCAGGAGTTTCCGGAGGGCCTGCCCAACAGCGAAATCCGCTCCCTCGACGAGCCGCTGATGGGCGGATCGGGGATGTAGAAGGGGCGGTCTTGGAGCTAGGCAGGGGGATTTGAAGAAGAAACTCAATCCAGACAATGTGTTTGTACTAAGGGAGGCAAATCGTGAGCAAGATCCAAAGACTGACTCGTGGCGGGGAGTTTGTGGGCATGTCCATTATTGCCTCTCTGCTGCTCTCCGTGCTGCCGACCGTAGCGTTCTGTGCAGAGGAAGCTCGCTTGCCGGATCAGAAGCGAATTCCGTCAGAAGGCCTCTCAGGCGATGCTGCCAAAGTCGTGGCGCTCCATCTGGCCGCAGTGCTAAAACGGCTCCAAGACGGCGGACCACCTGTTGGAGAAGAGGACATGTCGGACAACGTTCGAATGCAGAAATGGAGTGCCGAAGAAGCGATCCGAGATTTCTATGGACACTCCAGGGATGACTATTCTTCAGACCGGTATCTCACCGAATACCGAGAGTCATTTCTTGACACTTGGAAGAAACACTTGGCGAAGAGTGTCCGTCGAGATGCAAGCGGCGCGATCCGCATAATGGGAGGAGATTACAGCTCTTGTTGTTTTCAGTCTGCCGGTGTGACGCGTGGTTACTACGACGCGCAAGCGCTTGTGAATATCCTGATGTGTCGAGTCTTTCGAGAGCAAATGTCCAGTACTGTGGACGCCGCAGGCAACAAGAAGCATCCCGATGGCGGCAGTGGATGGGAATCGGGACGAGATGCACTTACCCCACACAGGGAGGCCGTTATCTTCCTGTTCTCGCGTTTCGTGGAAGAAGAGCAAGAGAAGAAGTCCGAGTCAGAGATGCGAGAAGGCGGGGAGGCGCAGCCACTCGAAGTGAGTGCAGACAAGTGATGGATTTGTCGGATTGGGACTCAGTGGATAGGTCTCAACCATGCCGATATTCGACTGGCAACGATCAGGAAGCAAATTCCTCTGCCTCTTCAATTCCCCTGCCTTTCGTTCGAAGTGTTGAAGGCAGGGGAATTCATGGGTCAGAGGTATGTGGAGGGTGAGCGAGCATCCCCCCGCTATCCATCACGTGAACATCGCCACGACCGCGGGGCTGACGACGCAGACTGCCAGGAGCCAATTCAGATGGCGAATACGCCGCTCGAACCGTGCGTGCCGTTGCGGGTCGCAGCAGGCGTCGGCCAGGGCCAGTGTGCGGCGGGCGATGCTGGGATGCTGCCAGGTCGATTTGTGGCGGTCCAGACCCGATTCGGCCCCGAGACGTTCCAGGGCGGAAATGAATACGCGGCAGGCTTCGTCAGGAGTCTCCGTCTCCAGCATCCGGCAGGCGAAGATATCGGCGTCGGTTTCCAGCAGGCGGCAATAGCCGCCGAACACGAAGTACGCGTAGGAAGAGAGCAAGGCGAGCACGGCGATTGCCAGGGGAAGCTGAGTCGCGGCGCTGAGCCGGGTGGTGATCGATTCCAGCAGGCCGACGGACTGGGGCCAGGCGAGTTCCACGGCGAACATCAGGCTCAGCGGCGCCAGCATGATCAGGCCGCGCAGCAGGAGATGACGTCGCCGGATATGGCCCAATTCGTGGCCGAACACCGCCTCAATTTGCTCCGCCGTGAGGCGGTCGATCAGGCCGTCCGTCAGAAAGACGTAGCGATACCCGGGAACCCAACCGGCGACCGCCGCATTGACGATCACGCCTCGCGTCTCCCAAATCAGGATGTCCCGAACGGGCAGCCTCGCTCGGACCGACAGGGCGGTCAATCGCTCGCGCAACGGGCCGTGTTCCAGAGGGCGAGTCTTCCACAGCCGGCGGAGCAGGAAGGGAAAGAAGGCCACCAACAGGCCGATGGGAGCGGCGTAGGCAACGATCGACCAGCCGCTGCCGGAGAGTCCCGGCAACCACAGGGCAACGGCGTCCTGGGCGGCGAGCAGCAGCAGAATGGGAACGAGCATCACGCCCAGGTAATGCCGGGCGTGCAGCGCGAAGAAGTGCTTTAGCGACGGAGCAGGACCGGCGACCGTCTTGCCGACTGCCAGCCGTGCCGAATAGGCGGCCTGCTCGATTCCGTAGAACGCCACCCACGACAGCATCAGGGGCAGTAGCGCGGGGACCAGGATAAGAAGCTCGTCGAGCAGGAATGTACCGTCGAGTCCCCAATTGAACCGAACGATCTGAGGCCAGCCGGTTCCCAGAGAAACCAGCGCAACCGAGCCGATCCAAAGGAAGGTGTGCATCCGCCGCCACCGCCCGCTGGACGAGAGGATGCGGTCGAAATCCTCGGGATGACGCCGCATTTGCAGTGCAGTGACCGAGGTAATAGCCTGCGCCACGATCACGACCAGAACGATCGCGACCGCGGTGAGTTCCGAACGCCACACGACGCCGTCCACCGGTCCCGGCGGACAGTTTTCGGCAATTACGAGCGCTGCCAGAACTGCCAGGAGAAAGGGAAACTGCATCGATCGTCCCGCCGAATGGTTATCGGTTCGGCTGACTCCGCGTCGCCGGACGGGGGAAACTCAGCCGATTCTTCCAGGCTAATTCTCCGAGCTTCGCGTCTCAAGCTGACTCCGCGATACGCGTGGACCGCCCTCCAGCTTCAGGCGGTTCCGCTTCCGGTCATGACGGTTGCACGGGGGCCGTGTCCAGGCCTCAGCCTCCCATCCAGGCGGGCAGTTCGTTGGCGGCCGGCAACTTGACGATCGAAGCCCGGCTGATTGCATCGAGCGAGAGCAGTTCCCGCAGGGCCTCCGCGGGGGGTTGGCTGTCGAGAGACAGAACGCCGACGGCCTGGCCGCCCGGCTGGTCGCTGACGCGGCCCACCGACATCTGGGCGATGTTCACGCGGTGCTTGCCGAACAGCGCCCCGACCTTGCCGATCACGCCCGGCGTATCGCGATGGTTGAACAGGAGCAGGATGCCGTCGAGAGACGCCTCGACCCGGAACTCGCCCTTGCGTACCAGTCGGGGTTTGCTTCCAAACAGGGTTCCCGACGCGCAGGAGGTCTGGTGTTCACTGACCACCTCCGCCGTGATCAGCGAGCTGAATTCGCCGGGATCGGTGGAGCGTTCTTCGATCAGTTCGATGCCGCGTTCGCGAAGGAGCACTCCGGCGTTGACGATGTTGACCTCGCAATCCATGGCATGCTGCATCAATCCCGCTGCAAAGGAAGACGACAACAGCGACGTGTCCTTCTTGCAGACCTCGCCCTGGTAACTCACCTTGCAGGAGATGGGCGGAGCGTGATCGACCTGCGCCAACAACATCCCGAGCCGATAGGCCACATTGAGCGCGCCTCGCATACCCTCCAGGGTCTTGGGGTCCAAGGGGGACATGTTCACCGACTGCCTGATAGCCCCGGTCGTGAAGAAGTCGATCAGCAACTCAGCCGCCTCGACGGCGACGTTCGTTTGGGCTTCTTCAGTGCTGGCGCCCAGATGGGGCGTGCAAAGAACTCCCGGCATGCCGAACAGAGGACTGTCCGTGCACGGCTCCGAAGGATAAACGTCGAGGGCGACACCGGCAATCTTGCCGCTCTTGAGACCTTCGACCAACGCTTCCTCGTTGTAGATCCCGCCGCGAGCGCAGTTGACCAGTCGCACGCCCCGTTTCATCTGGTCGACCTGCTCCTTGTCGATCAGGTTCCGCGTCTCGTCGTTCAACGGCGTGTGAACCGTCAGGTAGTCGACCTCGGGGAGCATGTCTTTGGGCGAGTCGCAGGTCGTGATGCCCAGATCCTTGGCGCGCTGCGTGGAAAGGAACGGATCGTAACCGATGACCTGCATTTCCAACGCCAGGGCTCGGGTGGCGACCGCCTGCCCAATGCGTCCCAGACCGATGATTCCCAGCGTCTTGCCCGCCAACTGGGTACCCATGTAGAGCTTCCGGTCCCAACGCCCTTCGATCAGGCTCTGATACGCAGGATGGATGCTTCGCGATAGGGCCAGCATCAGAGCGATGGTGTGCTCGGCCGTCGAGATTGTGTTCCCGCCGGGCGTGTTCATGACGACGATGCCCTGGCGCGTGGCCGCATCCTTGTCGATGTTATCCGTTCCCACTCCTGCCCGGGCGATGGCCTTCAGACGCCGGTTGCCTTCCAGCGACTGCGCCGTGATCTTGACCCCGCTGCGGCAGATGGCCCCGTCGAATTCACTCAGAGCGTGCTTCAGATCGTCGCCTGACAGGCCCGTGCGAATCTCGTATTCGATGTTGCCGGCCGACTCGAACAGGTCGAGGCCGTCTTGGGAAAGGGGATCCAATACAATCACGCGAGGCATGGCAGTTCCCTCTTGTCAGAAATGTGGGATCGTCAGGAAGCAGAAAGGTGACGAACGCTCCGACGTTCGGCCCGCGGCGACCCGAAGAGGTGCCCCTTACGAGGGGACGGGTCTGCTCGGTCGCCCGATGCGACAAAGAGACCATTCTAGCGGGCTAGTTCGTCCTTGGGGATGGGGGCCGCTAACGGCGAGTCACGGTGCCGGAATTCACCAACCGAGTGTCCCCACTTGAAGGTGGGTAGAGTGAAGCCGGCGCCATGGCGTTTTGCAGCGTGGAGACGCGAGAGGCCAACTCCGGTTGGAACCGATCGATTTCCAGCGATTTGCGATAGTTCTGCATGGCCTGGGCATATTCGCCCGCTTCGTCCCGCAACCGCCCCAAGGCGGCCAGCGTCCGCGGATTCTCGTGATCGATGCTCAACGCTTCGAGGAGTTGTTCTTTGGCCGCGTCCTTGTCGCCAAACTCCTCGTGGAGCCGGGCTAACTCGATTCGGGGGTCCGGAATGTCCGACCGTCGCATAGCCCACTCGCCAAGCAAATCGAAGGCTCGATTGCTCTCTCCCTGCTCGACATAAAACACGGCCAGGGCACGATGGGCTTCCACGTGATTACTATCCCGGTCGATGGCGATGCGATAGAACTGCTCCGCCTGGGATGCCGCTTTAGGATCGTTGTTGATGACCGCAAGACGGTGGTAAACACGGCCCAGGTTGTAGGCCGCGTCGGGATCGTCGGGGTTGGCGTTAGCCGCTTCCTGGAACTTCTGGACAGCGGCCTGGTATTGGCCCTGTTGATACAACTGCACGCCGTCGGAGTTCCTGCTGCCTGCGGTGAAACTGCCGCATCCGGTCATCGCCAGGCAGGACGTTGCCAGGACGCACAGGAACCTCGCGGACTTCCGATTCTTGCGTTGCCGTGGAGCCGTAGAAGGGGATGCGGTGGGCACGGAAGAGTCCCTCGATACCTGGGCCGAAACGACGGGTTGGCTGGGCCGCTACGCAACAGCCCACGCAAAGCCTGGCGAAAAGCCGTGGGAGAATAGCGACCCTGCCCCGTCGACGCAAGGCGGATTTGCGAACTCGCAAGCTCGAACAGCACGAAAGGAGAGGCGGTTGAATACTCCGATTCCTGGGGTTTTGGTACGCCGCCGCGGAAGTGGGGTTGACGGCTGAGAAAGGGAGTCCTACGATCCGCGGCCGCTTCGCTGAGCGGAGCAACCTGCTCCAGCGGGCTTTGGCCGGGCAGCCGTTCGCATTTGTTTGGCGGCCTGGCTTTCCAAGGCGGCCGCACCACGATAGGGGCGTGAAACACGGTCAAGGGAAGACTACGATGAAATGTCCTCGTTGTTGGGCAGACAAGGCATATTTGCACACGTATCACGGCTGGCGCGAGATGTTCCTCGGCTGCCTGGCGTTTCGGCCTATGAAGTGCACGCATTGCTATCATCGTTTTATGGTGCACTGGGTTTTCACGATTGGCGAGCAGATCGTTCCTCCCGTGCTGCATGTCACTCGGCACGAGGCGAGTCGCGCGGAGCGAAACCGACCGCCTCGCCAGGATCACCGTCCGAACCGGGCTGCGTAGGGTGCGCGGCGACACGTAACCGGATCTGATGGACTCGTCCGAATTGCCGATTTCCGTTTCTCCTCGTACAACGCGTCAAGCGAGGTCGTTGTGGCCGGTGCCATCGCCTTTGTCGACATACACTGCCATATTCTTCCGGGGCTAGATGACGGCGCCGTGAACCTGGGAGTCTCCTTGGCGATGGCCGAAATGGCCGTGGCCGACGGAATAGGCATTATCGTGGCGACGCCTCATCAGTTGGGCAACTACGCCCGGAACCGGGGCGAGACCGTTCGGGCCTATGTCGCACGATTCCAGCGAGAACTGGACCAACGAGATATCCCGCTGCAGGTTCTTCCGGGGGCGGACATTCGGATTGAACCCGACATGATCCGCGGGCTTCAGACCGGCGACGTCGTCAGTCTCGCCGATCGGCGACGCCATGTCTTGCTGGAATTGCCCCACGAGCTCTATCTACCGCTAGACGGCCTTCTGGGAGCATTGCGGGCAGCCGGCATGGTCGGCATTCTCTCTCATCCCGAACGAAACCAGGGGATCTTGCGAGAGCCGCAGGTTGTCGAAGGGTTGGTTGCGAACGGCTGTCTGATGCAGGTGACGGCGGGGAGTCTCGTGGGATCGTTTGGTCCCGAGATTCAGGCGTTCTCGGAGTGGTTGCTGCAAGAAGGGCTGGTTCATTTCCTGGCGACCGACGCTCATGGGACCACGAGTCGGCGCCCTCTGATGTCGCGCGCCTATCAACGTGCTGCCGAGTTGTTGGGACCGCAACGGGCGGAAGAGGTGTGTTGCCTCAATCCGGCAGCCGTGGCTCGGGGCGGCGAAATCTCCCAGGGACCGCGAAGCACGCCGGAAGTCAGCGGGGGTTGGTTTCGGCGACGCAGGGCTTGCTGATGGGGATGCCTGGCCGGTTCTTGTCCGTCCGCTCGTGGAGTGTGATCTCGCTTGGGCTCCTGCTGGGGCCGGTGAGTGACATCTGCTTTGCCGAGGATTGGGCTGACCTGCGTGCGGCCGGCCCTTTTGTATGCCGGGCGGATTTCTCATTGCAGGGCTCGGAGGCCTTGCTCGACGATCTGGCCCAGCTTCAGGAGGATCTGGTTCGGGTGCTGGGTATACCTGCCCCTCAGGAGCACATCGAGATCTACCTGTTCCGCAACGAGGCCGATTATCGGCACTACTTGAACAAATTTCTTTCTGACGTGCCGTATCGGCGGGCGCTCTATATCAAACGCGGAGGTCCCGGCGTCGTGCTCGCATACGCCAGTAAGGAGTTGGCAACCGATCTGCGCCACGAATGCACTCATGCCCTGCTGCATGCGGTGCTGCCGATGGTTCCTCTATGGCTCGATGAGGGACTGGCAGAGTTCTTCGAGGTATCGCCCCAAGACCGTCCCTACGGCAGTCCGCATCTGACCAAGGTGCGCTGGAATGCGAAGTTCGGCGTCAAGACGGCCATCGAGAAGCTAGAGAAGAAGGGCGAAGTGACTGAAATGGGCAGCGCCGAATATCGTGACGCATGGGCTTGGGTTCACTATATGCTGTACGGTTCGCGGGATGCACACGGCGAGTTGGTTCTCTATCTTCGCGATATCGCCGGCAACGTGCCGCCCGGCAGTCTCGGGGCAAGGTTGGCGCAGAGGATTCCGGGACTCGAACAGGAGTACTTGTCCCATTTTCGCGGTTGGACGCCTCGCCGTTAGGTTGGGTGTTTTGCGCAGTGTTTGGCGGATTAGCCGGAAAAACCAGGGAAAACGGTTTTGTTTACTGTAGTGGTCATGCGGGTAGAGACGATAGTACCAACGATCCGGAATTTGCACGAGCGTATGGACACGTCCATGGCGTTCGTTGCGGGATAAGGAACTGCATACAAACAATCGACGCTACTTGTTTAGGACGGAAATACGATGAAGTCTGCCAGGATTGTCGGAGGGGTGGTCGTGTGTCTGGCGGCACTGGGGGTATGCCTGTCGGGTGCTGCATTCGCGGCTCCGCCTTCCCCTGAACGTATCGTGCACGATGTTGCCTTGACACCCGGGGGGGTGTTTGTCGGGCAACTGGTAAACGCTCAAAACATTCCTCAACTCGGGCAAAAGGTGACGCTGCTGACCGAAAGTCGTCCGCTTGTTACGGTGATGACCGACGAACGGGGTGCCTTCGCGTTCCGTGGTCTTCAAGGAGGAATGTATCAGGTGGCGGCTGCTGGTTCCGTTGAGGACTATCGCCTTTGGGCGCCGGGTACCGAACCCAAGGGGGTTCCCTCAATGGCCTTGATCGTGACGCCCGACCCCCTTGTGCGGGGGCAGTATTACAACTATCAGTACCAACGGGGATTGTGGGGAGGGTTGCCGCCCGCCCGGATGCTCCTGGCCAACCCGTGGGTTGTGGCCGGAGTTGCTGCAACCGCGGTTGCCGTACCGGTCGGGATCGCGGCGGCTGAAAAAGGGAACGTGCCCGCCAGTCCGTAGCTGCGTGAATCGGCCTGACGTTGGTGGAATCGTGTCGGGCCCCGCAAGCTGAGTCGGCGAGACGGAAAAGGTCTCGCGACGTCTCGGCCTGCGGGGCCCGTACCCATTTCTTGAGTCTGTCCTCGGTTTGTCTCCAATTGGGGTTTCGCCGTCGCGGCGATTTCTGTAGCATCCCGCTCGCAGACGTCCTTCTGTGCCCGAAAATGGCTGGTGACAGCTTGCGGCGCAGCGGAAGTCGTGCCGTTGATCCCGAGTTCACAGGCAGGGCATAGGCGGAGCCCGGCTCGGGAACGAGGAATTCGATTCGTCAAGAAACGATGGAGGCTCGATGTAATGGGTCGCAGGAAGATTCGCGGATTTGGTTTGATTTGGCTGGCGGTTCTGGGGATGGTCTTGCCTGTTCCGGTATTGCAGGCGGCGGATGGACCGGCGGCGGCAGTCCCGACAGCTTCGGCGACTCCGCCAAGTCCGGCCGTAACGGTAGCCGCGGTCAGTGACGTCGCTCTGTCGGCCGACGGCCTGCTTCGTGGGCAACTCCTGTCGCCGCAGGGGCGTGGCCTGGCGGGCGTGCAAATCGCGGCGTTCTCCGGCAATCGGAGTCTCGGCTCCGCGACTACCGACGCGGACGGACGTTTCGCAATCGCCGGACTCAAGGGTGGGGTGGTGACGCTGGTTGCCGGGCAGACTCAAACCGTCGTCCGGGTTTGGACGCCCAAAGGGGCTCCGGCTGCGGCAAAGAGCAGTGTTCTGCTGGTGGACGGCCAGCCGCAAGCGCTCGGGCAGTCCTGGCGCGGTTTCAAGAAAGTGATCACCAATCCGTGGGTGATTGCCGGCGTCGTTGCGGCAGCGGTCGCGATTCCGGTAGCGATTCACAACGCCAACGACGATGACCCGGCCAGTCCGTGATTCCTGTGTCGATGGAACGCGGACGGGTTCCTTGTGAAGCTCTTCGTGTGAGTGGGGATAGTAGGATGAAAGGCCTGAAAGCTATTAGGACGCCCGTGGTGGCTGCTGTCTGTCTGGGGCTGGTGTTGCCGGTTTCTGCTGTGCAAGGCGGCGACAAGCAACATGCGGCGGCCTCCCGGGCTCAACTGGAGGTCGCCGACGTGGCGTTGGATGCTCAGGGCGGCCTGCAGGGTGTTGTGGTGGACGTTCACGGTGCACCGCAGCCCTCGGCAAAGGTCGTCGTCGTTCAGCAGAAGCGGGAGGTCGGGCAGGTTCAGGCCGACAAATTCGGACGATTCAGGCTGTCCGGGCTTCGCGGCGGCGTCTATGTGCTCCAGTCGGGAGGCCAGGCGCGCTTCGTACGCGCTTGGGCGAACAAGGCCGCACCGCCGACCGCCAAGTCGGCAGCGTTGATCGTGACCGGCGACGGCGTGGTTCGGGGCCAGATGCCCTTGGAACAGTTCTTTGCGTCGGATGCGTTCGTGATCGGGGGGCTGGTGGCGGCCATGATTGCGATCCCGATCGCGCTCCACAATCAGGGAGGCAGTTCGTCGCCGGCAAGTCCCTAGCGGCGGCGGCGCCGGATGCGGCATTTTCGTCGACGGTGTGATCAACAGGAGAACGTGATGGGAGGCTTCTTCGCAATCTGGTGCGGTCCCTCTCGTCGTGATCGGGGGCGGTCGTGGAGATGGTTGGGGGTCGTTCTGGCGATCTGGACGGCCCTGACGCCCGCCCTGCTGTCGGCGGAGCAGTTGTCCTCTGCGACCGGCGAGACGCCTTCGCAGGATCGCGCTGCTGCAACCGCGGCCCGCCCCGTTCTCGTCCAGGATGTGGTCTTGGACCGCGGCGTGCTTCACGGTGTGATTGTTCCGGATCCGGCGGAGCCGGATCGCGGAAGAACGGTGGCAGGCGTTCGGGTTGCCGCATTGCGGGACGGAGAAGCAGTGGCGGAAACCAGGTCCGACGCGGCCGGACGTTTCACTCTCTCCGGCCTCCGCGGCGGTCGATATGCGATCGTCGTGGCACGCCCCGGCCGCGTGGAGTCCAATTACCTTCGAGTATGGACCCCAGGTGCGGCGCCGCCGAAGGCGAGTGCCGTGGCTCGATTGGTGCCGGGGGGCGGCATCGTACTGGGCCAAGGGCCGCTCCCTGCGGTTTCCTTTTCCGAGGCGGCGCTCATCGCGGGTGTGGTCGCCGGGGCGGTGGCTGCGCCGATCATCTATCACAATGCCCAGAAGTCGAACCGGGTGCCTGCCAGTCCGTGACAGGGGCCGAAGCCGAGGGCTCGAACCGGCGTCGGCTGTTCGGGCGTCGTCGCCTGCATCTGCGGGTGAGAACTTCGCGTGTGCTGCGTCCTTGCGGTCACCGGCTTCAGGCTTGTCTTGGCAGTCTGCGCAGTTTGACATCAAGCCTTGTCATGGAGCCGGCGACAAGAACTGCGGTTGACTCTCAGGGGTTTTTCCTGCTATTAGACGGCCTCAAGATTGCGTTTGCGGGAAAAATCTCTTCGTGCTGACGTGCCCTGGGCGGATCCGGCGGATTGCGGCCGCATATCGACGCGTGTCGAGCGGATACTCCGGAGGCTCGGTTGCGCGAGTCTCTCTTCTACGAAACAGGTTCATTGCATGACGGCAAGATCGCATCAGGCGCTGCCGGTTCGGCAGTGGCTCGGCGGATTGTGGGTAGCGCTGACATGCCTGTTGGCAGGCGGCGGATGCGCGACCGCAACCCACCATGCCACGGAACTGCCGCCGCAATTCGCCGCCAAACCGATCGACCGGCTCAACAAGGCGGATCTCTCGCGGTTGTCGTCCGTCTTCGTGCCGAGCAACCAGATCGGGGTTGGGGACATCATCGAGGTGGAAGTGTACTCGGACTATGGGGGCGGCGAGACGAAGCCCTCGCTGGTCAACGTGGCGGCCGACGGCATGGCGAATGTCCCCTTGATCGGTCCGGTCGAGGTCGAAGGGATGACGCCCGACCAAGCCCAGTTCGCGATTGCCGAGGCGGCGCGCCAAAGAGACGTGATACGAACGCCGCATGTTGCCGTGCGGATCGAGGAACAGCGCAAGAACATAGTCATGGTCAGCGGCGGGGTCATGGAGCCAGGGTTGGTGGAGCTCGCGCGAGGCAACAGCAACCTGCTGAGCGCCATTCTGGCGGCCGGCGGCCTTACGGACGACGCCAGCCCCGACGTGACGATTCGCCGCCCCGCCTTGAGCGCCAATACGCCGGATGCGCTTCGCGGAAACCCGCTGCGGGTGGCCGACAACGGCAAAGGCGTGGTCCTGGCCGCCTACGAAGAGGGGCTCCCGGAGCAGGCCGACACGATCGCCGTCGATCTGGTCAGTGCGAGCAAAGAAGGCAACGGAGCCTACTACCTCGACGACGGCGACGTCGTCCACGTGAAGAAACGGCCGGAGCGGAAGATCCAGGTCTCGGGGCTCGTGAGAAACCCTGGCGAGTTCGATATGCCGCCGAACGACGATCTCTACCTGCACAACGCCCTGGCGCTGGCGGGCGGAGGCAGCACGTTGTGGGCCGACCGGATCCTGGTGTTCCGGCGCGCGTCGGGTGAGTCGGAGCCCATTACCATCCGGGCCAGCATTCGCGAGGTCCTGAAGAACCGCGGCAATATCCTGCTCCAGGAAAACGACGTCATCATCGTGGAAGAAACGCCCATCACGGTGGCTTTCGAGACGCTGAAGAGCTTCGTCCGGTTCAGCGTCGGCAGTTCGTTAGTCCTATTCTAGCAGTTCATGACCTACGCCGACGGCCTACGAGGATCGATACCAGCATGATGGAAGAACCCCTGGTCCCGCAAGAGCGGGCGAAATCCGAGACCTCGTCGCACATCGTGCTTGCCCTCCTGCAGTTCACGATGGCGGTCAAGCACCGCAAGAACGTGGTGATCCTTTGCGTGTTCGTCGCCCTGGCGCTCGGGGCGTTCTATTACTCGACGGCTACCCGTCTCTATTCGGCGCGAGCCGAACTGCTGATTCTCGCGTCGGGCGACGAAACGCGTTCCACCGGCATTTCCGGACAAGGCCGCGAAGGCAAGAACCTGATGCCGACCTTCGAACGGGTGATCGTCAGCTCCGGGGTGATCGAGGATGCCATCGAGAGGTTGCGTCCCGAGGATCGCGTCGATCTGGCCGAGGTTCCCAAATCGAAGTGGGCGGCGGCGATCAGGAAGAACCTCTCGGCCAAGAGTATCTACGGCACCAACAACATCGAGATCGAGTACCTCTCCCGCGATGCAGCCGCCGCGGTGGCGGTCGTCAATCAGGTAGTCGAATCCTACCTGGAGTTCATGCAAGGCATTCACAGGCGAACTGCCGACGACCTGATCCATCGACTCAACGAACAGCAGATGGAACTGAGCGAGGAACTGGCAAAGCTGCAGCTCCTGCTGGGCCAGCAGAAGAGGGACTGCGGAGACTACCTCAACACCGATCCGGACAACAAAACCGTGCATCCGATGCTCGAGAAGCTGTTCACGATTCAGAAGGAACGGTGGGAGAACGAAAAGGAACTCTACGAGGTTCGGGGAAAACTGGACGGGCTCGTCCAGGCAGTGGCCAACGGTGAGGATCCCAAATCCCACATGATGGTCGTCGAGGAGGCCGTGGGACGGGAGATGCTCATGAGCGCCCTGGGGCTCAACGCTCAGGACAAGGCCAATCTTGCCGACATCGATCGCCAGCGAGTCAAGGACAGCGGAGAGCTCGAGGCTCTGCTGATACACTTCGGCGAGGGACATCCGAAGGTCCAGACCCTGAGATCGCAGATCCGTGCGGCGGACGAGGAACTGGCGCGGAGCGCGATCAACAATCGGCAGCGCATGAATGCGTTGGGAGACGCCGAGTTGGCTCAGACGTTGATCGGCCTGATGCGGCAACAGGTCGATGCACTCGTTCGCCTCGAACGAGAGCTCGACAAGGCGGAGGCGAAGGCGAGGGATGAGGCCGTGGGAATCGGAGGACAGCTCATCGCCATCCAGGAGACCGAGCGTCAGATTGAGTGGTGCACGGAACGCCGTGAGTATCTTCTCAATCAGGTCGCTTCATTAAGTGGAGTCCAGGACGGACCGAGCATCCGGGCCGAGGTGGTCAGCGAGCCGGTTCAGGCGACCAGTCCGGCGTCTCCCAACCTGCGGCGCACGGCCATGCTCGCACTGCTGGCAGGTCTGGCCGTGGGGCTGGCGGCTGTTTACGTACTCGATACGCTCGACGACCGCTTCCGCTCCGTCGAGGAGTTGCAGGCCCAGGTCGGGGTGCCGGTGCTGGCCATCGTCCAGGATCTGCCCCCGCACCACGGGGCGGGTGTGGAATCGTTGCAGTTGGTTGCAGAGCCCGACGCCCCCGAGAGCGAAGCCTTCCGAACCTTGCGGACGTCGCTGGCGCTGACCCACGATCAGTCGCGGCGAATCGTGGTGACCAGCGCCGAGCCGGGAGACGGCAAATCGACCGTCCTGGCCAACATGGCCGTGGCCTACGCCAACAGCGGGAAACGAACCCTGCTGATCGATGCCGACTTGCGCAGGCCGGGTTTGTCGACCATGCTGGGAATCCGCGGCGCCGAAGGCGTTTCGGCAGTAATCCGGTCGTCGCAGCCGGTCGGCGAGATCGTGGAACGTCACGTGCGAAAGACGGGCGTTCCGGGGTTGGACATCCTGCCGGCGGGACCGCGACCCGTGAATCCGGCCGAACTGCTGGGCAGTCAGCGATTCGCCGACATGCTGGCCTGGGCGGAAGGCCGTTACGATCGAGTCCTGATCGACAGCCCCCCCACGCTGGCGGCCAGCGACACGGCGGTTATCGGCCAGTTGGTCGACGGCGTGCTGATGGTCGTGCAACCGCACAAGAACCAACGTCGTTTGGTACTGCGGGTGGCTGAGACCTTCAGCATGCTCAAGATTCCGTTGATCGGCCTCGTGGCAAACCGCGTCGGTGCGGCCGGCAGCTCCGACTACTACGGATACTCGGTGGATTACTCGGCCCTGGTCGAGGAAGATCCTGACGACGTCTGTTTTGGAGATGAGATCGACGGTCCACCGGAACGCACGAAGCGCGGCACGACGACAAAGCTGCGGCGCGAAGGCGGTATCGATTTGAGCCAGTTGAGCAGCCCGCGACGTCGCGGTGCGGCCTAGCCGGAGGTGGAGCGGCAGAGCAAGGTGAGAGGAATCATGGCCAAGGAAGTCCATTCTTCGAATCTCGAACATTCTCAGGCAGCCGGGGCAGCCAGCCAGCGCTGGGCCGGAGGGTTACTGCACGTCGTCGACGTGGCGCTAGCCGGTTGCGTCTTCGTCGTGCCCTTGCTCCTGGGCGGGCGGACCCCCTTGGGACAATTCGCGCTGACGGTCTTCGCGGCAACGGCCGCCTCCGCGTGGTGGCTGCGCCAACTCCTGCTGCCTCGCCAATACTGGCGGCGTTCGGCGGCCCACCTGCTCCTGCTGGCCGCCGTCGCGCTGGTCGGGCTGCAACTGGCGCCGCTGCCTCCGTCGTGGACGAGTTGCTTGTCGCCCAAGGCGTCGGAGATCCTGCCCTTGTGGACCGAAAACGGAGCGGCCGGCCTGGACGCTTGGCAGGGGATATCGCTTACGCCGGCCGAAACGCAAACCGGCCTGATCGTTTTCGTCGCCTACGCCCTGGTCTACTGGGTGAGCCTGCAACGCATTCGCTCCCTTGAGGACGTGGAACGATTGCTGCACTGGATCGCCTACGCTGCCATCGGCATGAGCCTGTTCGGGCTCTTGCAGTACCTTACCAGCAACGGCAAGTTCTTCTGGGTCTATCGGCATCCTTATGTGCTCACGGACGACGTAGCCAAAGGCGCCTTCACGAACCGGAACCATTTCGCCCATTTCCTGGCGCTGGGGATTGGGCCAGTCATCTGGTGGGTCCAGGACGGAATGCGCCGCTACGGTCTTCAAGGCGATTCCTTCGCCCGCTCGAGACGCACCCGCAACCGGGCGGCCACGCTCGACATGGGGTTGCGGTTTGCGGGACTGGCGATCGTATTCGCCGGAGTCTTGATGAGCCTTTCGCGCGGCGGAGCCGTCGCCGCCGGGCTGGCCGCTATGACCACTGTTCTGGTCTGCTACTGGGCGGGTGCGGTTCGCGGGAAGTTCGCCTTGGGAATGACGGCGATCGCCATCTTGTTCGGTGCGTTCCTGTTCCTCGGAGACCAGGACTCGATGGGCGGACGGCTCGAAAAGGTCGCGTCCGGTTCGATCGACGAGGTCGACCGCGGCGAGGGGCGGCGGACCATCTGGAAGACGACGCTGGCCGCCATTCCCGATTTCCCCTGGGTTGGTTCGGGCGCGGGCAGCTTTCGGGAAGTGTATCCTCTGTATCTGGAGTACCAGCCGGGCCACACAATCTATACTCATGCGGAAAACGGATATCTGCAAGTCACGTTGGAGACCGGCTTCGTGGGGCTGGTACTGGTCGTCCTGGCCATCTTGCTGGGGTTCTTCTGGACGGGGCGAGGTCTCCTACGAGCCAACTCCTCGCGGATGGCGGTCGCGGCCGGAGCCGCCGCATCCGCCCTGCTGGCCAGCGTCGCCCACAGCGGAGTCGATTTTGTCTGGTATGTCCCGGGCTGCATGGCCGTGGCCATGATCCTCGTCGCCTGTGCCTGCCGGATCAGCCAGTTCACTCAGGACGAACAAGACCGGCAGAGGGACCGCTTCGTACTGCCCCGTCCGGTCGCCTGGTTGGGGGCTCCGCTGACGCTCGCAGTCGGGGCCTGGATGATCGCCGGACAGATCGGGCCGCTAACGGCTGAACCCGCCTGGACCAGCTACCAGCGTCTTCAGCGGTCGGCCTATCTCAACCCGCCCGTGATTGCCGTGGAGGAGAAGACGAGCTTTGTGCCGGAGGATCCTCGGGTCGTGGCCGCTCGGCAGAAGGCCGCCGAACAGCAGGTGACGGCGATGCAATGGGAGAACGAACGCCGCATGGTCGCGGAACTGGCCGAAGTGGTCAGGCGGGATCCCGATCACGCCCAGGCCCGAATCGCGCTGGCGGGCGGGTACTTGCGGCTGTTCCAATTTGCCCAGGACAAGGCGGTCAACCGCATGCCGCTGAGCCAGATTCGCGATGCCGCGATCGCCGCCAAGTATTCATCGCGTCAGGAACTCGAGGAGTGGTTGTCGCGTGCCGTGGGCGACCACTACCGCTGTTTGCTGCTGTCGCTCGAACATGCCAAGGCAGGAGTAGCCCTCTGTCCGCTGGAGGGAATGGGTTACCTGTACCTTGGCGAACTGTGCTTTCTGGACGTCGAACACGATGCGGGCACATGGGATTATGTCGACCAGGCCCTGCGGGTTCGACCCCACGACGGCACGGTGCTCTTCCATGCCGGCCGGGAGGCTCACCTGGCAGGACGCCGCGATGAAGCCCTCGACTTTTGGGCGAAGTCGTTTGCCGCTGGGCCCATTTTTCAGCGGCAGATCGTCGACTGGATGGCAGGCCGGACGGTGCCCTCGGCGATCAGCGAAGAGATCGAGTTCATGCTTGCCCAGTTCCAGCCCGGACTCGAAACCCTGAAGTACATGGAATCGCGGTATGCGGCGATAGTCGAGCCGGAGCAGATGATCCCGCTCCTGGAAGCGGTTGCCCGGGCTTCCCAAGAGGAGGCCGAGGTTGACCTCGATGAGAAGCGTCCGGAATTGGCCTCCGAGCACTGGCTGGACGCCATGTCGGCCTACATGAAGATTGATCGCTTCGAGGATGCGGCCGCTTGCGGGAGACAGGCCGTCCAATGTAATTCGCACAGTTTTGACGCACGCTATCGGCTGGGGTTCCTGCTGTCGGATATGGGTAGATATGCCGAGGCGGACGAGCATTTAGCGTGGTGTGTGCGTTCCAAACCAGGTCACATTAAGGCGAAACAGAGACTAACGGACGTGAAACGCGTCATGCTCGATCCGGAAACCGCGGATACCCGGCGGTTCCGCAATTACTATCCGGCGGGGACCGCCTTTCAGGAGGCCAGTCTCCAGGTTCCCGCCGTCGAAAACCCGCGGGAAACTGTCCCTGGTCTTCTCCACCGCTAGACTCTGACTTCCGAGTACGGCTGCCTTGTGCTGTTGGGTGAGATATGAACTCTGATCAGTCTGACTATACGACCAACGAACCTTCGTCCGGTTGGCTGGTCCATCTCGGGCGAAAGGTTCCGTGGATCGCGCGGCGAGCCCTGGCATCGGCCGTGCTCTGCGGCGTGTTTGCCGGCACCTTCTACCTGAGTCTCTGGCTCCGATATGAAGGCCAGCTCGGCCCCCGCGAAATGTGGCGGTTCTGGTCGGCCATCGAGGTCGTCATCGGCATCAAGCTGGTCGTGTTTGCCTGGTTCGGCCTGCTGCGCGGCTGGGGGCGGTATGTCACCTTCGACGACGTGATCACGCTGATCGAGGCCGTCACGGTCAGCATCGTTCTGACCGTGCTCGTCGAGCGGGTATTCTTGAGCTACCAGCCGATTCCGCGCACGGTCTTCGCCATCGACTGGGGCACCACGATCGCCGTGGTGGCCGGGCTCCGCGGGCTGCTGCGAATCCTCCAGGAGCGCAGTTGCTCGCTCCTCTTTCTGGTCGACAAGAAGGCAACGATCATCGTCGGGGCCAACAGTTCGGCGGAAGTGTTGGTGCGGGCAATCCATGGAAACATGCGGCTCGGCTACCACGTGATCGGCGTGATCGATACGGAACACGGGCGGCTCGGCACCCGGATCGGCGGCGTGCGGATCATCGGGCACCTGGACGAAACGTGCCACCTGGCCCTGCGGCACGGCGTCGACGAGGTATTGATCGTGCGCGACGCCCTGGCGGGGCGGCAGGTGCGGCGGCTCGTCGAGCAGGCGAGGCGCCAGTCGATTCACGTCAAGGTCCTGCCCAGCTATCAGGAACTGATCTGCGGGAAGATCGCGATCCAACCGCGTCCCGTGGCCATCGAGGACCTGCTCCGCCGAGAACCGGTGGAACTGGAGTCGTCGAACCTGCGGGAGTGGTTGGAGGGGCGTACGCTGATGATCACGGGGAGTGCGGGCAGCATCGGCTCGGAGATCTGTCGCCAGTTGCTGCACTTCGCCCCCAAGCGTCTGGTGTTGGTCGATCGCAGCGAAAACGGGCAGTTCTACCTGGAGCGGGAACTGCGGGCCGACATGCCAGACACCGACATCAAGATCTGCATGGCCGATATCCTCGACCGGGAGCGTATGAGTGTGCTCCTGGAACAGTACCGTCCGGAGATCGTGTTCCACGCCGCGGCCTACAAGCACGTGCCGTTGATGGAGTCTCACGCGGGCGAGGCGGTTAAGAACATCGTCGGCGCCACCCGTTGTCTGGCCGACCTGGCGCAGGCCCACGGGGTGGAGTCGTTTGTGATGATCTCGACCGATAAGGCCGTCAATCCGACCAGTGTGATGGGAGCCTGCAAGCGGGCCGCCGAAATGTATGTGCAGTCCCGCGCGGGCAAGTCCGAGTGCCGGTTCATCACCGTGCGGTTCGGCAACGTGCTCGATTCGGCGGGGAGCGTCGTGCCCGTCTTCCGCCAGCAGATTGCCGCCGGTGGTCCGGTGACGGTCACCGATCCGCGGATGCAGCGGTTCTTCATGACGATTCCCGAAGCCGCCCAACTGGTGATCCAGGCCGGAGCAATCGGCAACGACGGCGAGATTCTATTGCTCGACATGGGCGAGCCCGTTCGCATCGTCGATCTGGCCACCGACATGATCCGCCTTTCCGGGCTGCGTGTCGGCGAGGACATCGAAATCGAGTTCACCGGCCTGCGTCCCGGCGAGAAGCTCTACGAAGAACTCCACGCCGAAGGCGAAGCGCATCTGCCCACGCGGCATTCCAAGATCATGATCGCCGACCGCCAGCGTCGGGATCCCGAGAGGATCGCGGCCGCCGTCGGTCAACTGGAACAGCTTGCCAACGGTCCCCAAGCCCTGGTTCTCGAGCGGCTCCGGCGGCTGGTTTCGGAGTACGTGCCGCCTGAAGAGCGGGAGCACGAGACGCGGCGGGCGGCGTAGGTGTTTCTGGATGACGCACGTGGACTCTCGTCGCGCCACCCTCCGGTTCTGGGGGGCAAAATGAAAGAGAAGGCCCCTGGCTACCATGGGAAGGGGGGAATATGTTCGGCTTGGAGAAGGGAAGCCGGTCCGTCGATTTGCTTCCACACCATCGGCATTTCGTGGTATAATCCGAGCATGAGCACTATCAGCTATCTCGACCGTTTGTTGGAACCGGTCACCGAGTCGTTTACGCCGGAGGTCGCACGAGCCCTCGTCAATCTCCGGACGGATGCGGAAACAGAGGCTCACATCAGCGTTCTTCGACAGAAGGCAAATGAAGGTACGCTTTCGCCCGAGGAGGAAGAGGAATACAAAGAGTTCGTCGAAGCGGTCGACATCATTTCGCTGATCCAGATGAAAGCTCGGCAGTTTCTTGCGAGGCACTCTGCGTAGCATGGATGCCGAGACTCGCCAATTCGTGCGGCGGCGTGCTCGCGATGTGTGTGAGTACTGTCGGATTCCCCAAGCGGCTACGCCTCTCATTCCCTTTCACATTGAACACATCGTTGCGAGACAGCACGGGGGAGAGGATGATCCTCGCCAGCTTGCCCTCGCCTGTGATCGATGCAACGCCTACAAGGGACCGAATCTGACCAGTATCGATCCTGATTCCGGTGAGATTGTGCTGCTCTTCAACCCACGTCTGGATGAGTGGGGGAACCACTTCATGTTTCGTGGCGGCGAGATTGTAGGAGTGACTGCTACTGGCCGCGCAACCGTTCGCCTCCTTAGAATGAACGACCTCCGTCGTGTGGAACTCCGCGAAATGTGGTTGAAGGCGGGCGGCAGGTTTTCCTGAGCAAGTACGTGCGCGGACGAAGAAGAGCGGGAACGTTGTCGGCCAGAGCGTCTCCTGAGGAGCCCCATGCGAGTAGCCGCAATCATCGCTCTGTGCATCTCCGCCTGTTTCGTGTACGGCATTCTCCACGATCAGGTGACGGCTCGCATCTGTGTCGAGTACTTCACGATCGGCCATCCTCCGCTGATCGCTTCCGACTCTCCCACCCTTCTTGGCGTTGCCTGGGGAATTGCCGGAACGTGGTGGGTCGGGCTGTTTCTGGGGCTCTCCCTGGCGGCCGCGGCAAGGGCCGGTGGGTGGCCAAAGTTCTCCGTGCGACGTCTGCTGCGACCCGTCGCCCTGGTGATGCTCTTCGCGGCAGCCTGTGCCCTGGTCTTCGGAGGCATCGGGTTCGTGCTAGCTTCGAGCGGCACGGTCTTCCTGGTCGAACCGTTCGCCACGAACGTGCCGGCCGAGCACCACGTGGCCTTCCTGACGGATCTCTGGGCCCACACCGCCAGCTATATCTCGGGCTTCCTCGGCGGCGCGATTGCCTGTTACGTCGTGCTGCGCGATCGGGCGAAACGGGCGTTTGAACAGAAGCACCCGGGGCGGAGAATAGCTCCGTCTTCCCGGTGAGGCCGCGGCTGAGCACAGCAATACCCCACTAGGGCACCTCTTCCCACAGACCTTCGTCATAGATCAGTTCGAATTCGATCGGATCTTCCTTCTTCACGGTGTCATGGCCATCGTTGTCGGTTGCGTACAGTTTGACCCAATCAAATGCGACGACCTCATAGAGGAGGCCCAACTCCCCATCATTCCTGTAGAAACTGGCGGTATCACCCGTGGCACCCACGTGGTCGCTGAAGATCGTATCGTGCAACTTTGCACGATTGTAGCCACCGTTCTTCGCCTCAAAGTGATACTCATCGAACTTGCGGGCGGTGATCTCGTAGGTCGGGTGCGTATCGTCACCACCCCAGAGGATGACCTTGTGAGGTCGTGCCCGGGTCGTGTCGTCGTCCTCGGAATCCTGCAGATGGGCAGCATCCGTGCCTTTGGAGGCGTAGGCGATGAGTGAGTCATAGCCGCTTACGGTCACGTCGTAGCCCGGGCCGATCAATCGGCTTTCGGCCTTCTGGCCGAAGAACGTGTCGTTCCCCGTCGAGTCGAACAACCGAACGGTGTCCTTGCCGTCGGTCATGGTGGCTACAATCCGCTCGAAATTCTTGGCCCGATTGAAGTAGTCGCCACCGCCGTACATCTTGCCGAAGAACTGGTTTGAGTTGGGCCAGTCGAACTTGAACTTGTCCGCCCCCGGCGTGTCTTCCATGTAGGCCACGTCGTTGCCGCCGTCTCGGGTCGTCGCATAACCGTAGGTGACCATGAAATCAAAGGTCTCGAGGCTGAAACCATCGCCGGATAGTTTCCCGTAACCTTTTCTCGCGATGAACTCGTCGTCGCCGGGCGAGTCGTACATGAAGGCCAGGTCGCCCTCCCCGCCGCTGTGGGCGGTGATTGCGGTGGTGTCGCTGACCGTGACAAGGAATCCATTCTCGCCGAACGTCCCGTGGTCGGGGTAGAATCGGGCAACCTCCGGGCCGGCTCCGCCGGTGAGCGCGGCCGAATCGTCGCCGAGGCCGCCGTTGAACACGATCGTCTCATAGACCGCGTCATCAAAATGGTATTCGACGCCTTTAATCGTAACAGTGTAGGATCCCGTCGCGGCAAACTCGAACGCGTCGGCGCCGTCGGTGCCGAAGACCATGACCTCCGTACCGGCGGTTGTGACGAGGTTGGCGATCGTCAAGGCGGCGTCCGTCGAACTGCCTGCAATCCGTAGGAAGTAAGTCGTGCCGGCCTCGACTGCATGGTCGAGTCGTTCCACGCCCTCCATTGCCGACGAAACGGCCAGCGGTGGCACAGTCTTCCAACTGTCGTAGAGGTTAACTGAAGCCGAACCGGCAGCAGCCGACGCAATAGCCGTCAACTGGCCACTCCGGGCGGCGGTCAATCGGTACCAGACGTTGCCGTCCGGCAGAGCCAATTCGGAAAACTCGCTGAAGTCGACGGTTCCCAAGTCAATCGGCTGCGGTTGCGTGACGCTGATCTCGACGGTCGCCGAGGTGCCGACTCCGTCGTCATCGATAACCGCCAAACCGACCGTCACGGTCATTGGCCCGTCGAGCCCCGCGACCGAGAAGTCGGGCGTGGCGCCCACGGCATCGTCATACTGGCCGTCACCATCGAAGTCCCATTCGTACGTCAATGTGTCACCGCCCGGATCGGTCGATCCGCCGGCATCGAGTTGAACGGTCCCGCCTTCGGTAACCGTGTAGGGACCACCGATATCGGCCGTCGGAGCGACGTTGGTGACGGTGATCGTGATGGTCGTTACGTCACTCGCTCCGTCGTCGTCGGTGACTTGCAGTCTGATCGTCACCGAGGTTGGGCCGTCGAGCCCGGCGGCCGAGAACACGGGCGTGGCGCCTACGGCGTCGTCGTGCTCGCCGTCGTTGTCCAGGTCCCACGCGTACGTCAATACGTCGCTTCCCGGATCGGTCGATCCACTGGCATCGAGTTGAACGATCCCACCTTCGGCGACCGTGTAGGAGCCGCCGATGTCGGCCGTCGGGGCAACGTTGGTCACGGTCAGTTCGACGGCCGCCGTGTCGCTCGCTCCGCCGTCGTCGGTGACCTGCAGCCAAACTGTCACCGAGGTTGGTCCGTCGAGTCCGGCAGCGGAGAAGTTGGGCGTGGCGCCTACAGCGTCGTCGTACTGGCCGTCGCCATCGAAGTCCCACCCGTACGTCAATGCGTCGCCGCCCGGATCGGTCGATCCGCCGGCATCGAGTTGCACGGTTCCGCCTTCGCCGACCGTGTAGGGTCCACCCGCGTCAACGTTGGGCACCAAGTTGTTGATCGTCAAGGTGGTGCTGCCCGTTGCGATGACGGTCTCCTCGTCGCTCGCTCGTACGTGGATCGGAAGCGGACTGCCGTCGCTTGCCAAGCCGAGCCCCGCGAGCGTGCTCCAGGGCACGGTCGTAGTCACGTCGTTGGCGTCGTCGTACTCACCGTCGTCGTCCAGATCCCAGGCGAACGCGACGTTCGCGTCGACCGTTCCCAACCAGGAACTCGCGTCGAGCGAAAGGTCTTCCCCCTCGTTGATCTGGCAAGGGCCGCCGGCACTGAGATGGGTGAAGTCGCGGATGACCACTTCCACCGTCTCGCCCTCGGCCGGCTCCGTGTTGGACAACCACAGATTCAGCCGGAACTGCTCCCGCCCCGGCTCGGGCACGACGAGCCCCGCATCGGCATCGTGACTGAAGGTCCACTCGTCGATGACCGCCTCGGTCGGATAATCGTCGGCGGAGTAGTATCCGGCGAGGGCCGCGAACTCGATTTGCAAGGGCTGCCAGTTGAAGAACCGCGTGAGAGCCGAACTATCGCCCAGATCAGGCAGCGTGTACTGGTGGCGATGGCCGGCAGGTTCCCAGGGTTGAACTACGAACTGGCTGTTGAGCGAGCTTGCGGCCTCTCCCCAGCGTGAGTCCTCGATATCGATCTCGCGATAGGGCCAGCCGGGAATCGCCTCGTCGTCGCCGTAGGGATCCCAGGTGAAGGCGCCGAAGACGGCGTTGGCGTCGAGGATGTCGTTTCGGCTGTCGGTCTGGATGGCGTAGGTTCCGTAGCCCAGACTGTCGAGGAGGACGACTTCCGACGACCACCACTGGCCGTCGTGGAAGTTGACGGTCAGGTGGAGGCCTTCTTCATCGACCCACACGTCCGCTTCGTCGCTCGAGAACCGGTTCAGGCCCGGTCCGACGGGCAGTACTGCTTCCTTGACGGCCCAAGTGTAGCCGGCGAATTCGATGGTTCGCCCGTAGCGCTGCTGGAAGTCGATCGCTACGGCCAGGCTGGCCAACTCCGCCGGCAGCGATCCGTCGCCGTCGGCGATCGGAATCGTCACGTCGTCCGGCAGCACGGCCGTGCAGAAGATGGTCGCCCAGGCGTCGAGACCACCGGAAACCACGTCGACCGCGAACGACCCGTCCGGACCAATCGCCACCGCTGGCTCGGCAAAGGTAGGCTTGGTCCACCAGCCGCTGCCGTCGACGTAGATGTAGGTGGCGAGCTGGTGGGTGGCGAAGTCGACGCCGGTCACCAGGCCATGCAGCAGTCCGTCGCTGCCGTAGTCCGGAGTCTCGGTGATGTTGATCGTGGGGATTTCGCTGCCGACGATCATCAGGCTCACGGGGATAGTTGCCTCGGCGGTGTTCGCCGAACTTACGGTGATGGTGCCCGAAACCTCGCCCTCCATCTCAGCGGGAACTGGAATCGACGCGATGACGACTCGTGAGGCGCCCGGCGCAAGATGGAACGACTGGGCGTCGAAGGTCACGGCTGAGCACGGAATCGTGCCGGAAACGCCGACCAAGTCCGTGCACGAGAAGACGACAGCCGCAATCGAAGTCTCTCCTCCCGATTCACCCACCGTCAGCGGAATCTGCACGGTGGCGCCGGCGACTGCCGCAACGGCGATCTCGGTTGGGTCGACGGAAAGCACCGAGTGATCGATCTCACTTTCGTCGAAGACGGTCGCGCGCACGTGGCCGGCGGATATCTCCGGAGCGCTGCTGTCCACGGTCACGGTGATGCGGCGTGTGCCGGCTGGGTACGCGTGCGACCCGGTCACCAGGCCTTCAACGCTTCCCGGTGCCTGGACGATCTCGGCGGGCGAGTCCTCCGAGCCGTCTCCCCAATCGATTCTCGCCGCGAGCGTCATTTTGCCGCCCACTTCGACAAAGCGGACCTGGTAGAAGGTCTCGCCTTCGCCGTTCCAGGCCGGGTCGACCACGATCGGATCAAGCTGCGGCATTGCATTGAGCCCGTACTCGAAGTTCACCTGCTGGCCTGCTTCTCCGACGTGCACGAGCCCGGCGAGCGGGTGCGAGGCAAACGCGGTGGCGGTGACGGCTCCGGCGGGGCGGTACCAATCCAGAGCCAGGGCGGGGGAATCGGCTCCCAGCCCCCAGAAGTCCACTACGTCGTTTCCCTCGTCCGCCAACTCGACCAACGTGTATTGGCCTGGTGCATCGGCCGGGTAGAATGTGTAGCGGTCGTCGCCCCCTCCGCCTGCGGCGGTGACCGTGCCCGTCCATTCGGAGAATATGAACTCGTTTTGCCCTGCACCCGCGGAAAGGGACGCCTGCTCGACCGATTGCAGCAAGACCCAACCGAGGTCATCCAGCCACAAGGAGCTGTCTCCGAGCTTGAGATAGCCCGCATCGCGCATGGCAGCAATCGTATCGACGCCTTCTCCTCCCTGGATCGTGACCGCGTCTCCAATCGGCTCGCTATCCGCATTGATCTCGAGAGTATCGTCGCCGTCCCTGGTGTCGATGCAGAACTTCTCGACCCCCGTGGCCTCAAAGACGAGTCCGTTCATTCCGGAACACGGCGCCAACTCGATTCGCGTCACCGCTCCCTGCCGGTTGACCCGCGCGGAATCACTCTGGTCCGTCAGTTCCATGGTCAACATGTCCTGGCCCCCTTCGGACTGGATGCGGACGCCCTCCATGGTCCAAGGAATTCTCAGGTCCTCGTCCGTGCGCGTGCCGACGGTTGAGACAAGGGTGGTCTCCGTCTCTTGAGAGAAAGACAGCGAGGCATGGTCGGGGTCCAGGCTCATGGTCAATACGTCGTCCAAACCGTTGCGAGTGAAGTCGTGGACGATCAGCTTCCCGGTGAAGTCCTGGTATGCCGCCGTGACGGCCTTCGATCCGCCTGCTCCCGGCAGAATCGCCTCGCCTGCGTTGGCCAGTAGGATGTCGCCTACAGACGATACGTTCAGGTTCGAATTCGGCGTAAACACCGCCTGGCCGACGGCAACCACGGTGTTGGCGCCTGCGCCGCCGTCGAAGATGATCGTCTGGACCAGCCCTTCACTGGCAGGGTCGACGAGCAATACGTCTGCGCCGGCTCCCGCGTTGATGCGGATCTTGTGCAATCCCTCCGTAGCGCATACGAGCCCGTTCACGCCAACACGGGTTTGAAGTCCGCGCTGACCGACGACGACGAGGTCGTTGCCGAAACCGGTTTCCAGTTCCAGCCCATCAACGGCCAGCAACCGCAACTCGCCGGTGAAGCTCGTCAAAGAGACCACCACGTTCGATTCGTCCACTTGCCGGCCGATCGTGGTGGTGATCCCGCCCGCGGACAATTGACGGAAGTTCAACTCGCCGCGTTCGGAATCGATAACAATCTGCAGCTCGCTGGAGAGAGTGGAGGCCGCGGGGTCGTAAACGACGAGATTCCCCTCCGCGTCGCAGAAGATGGACGTCTGAACGGACAGTGGCGGAGGATCGCCGTCGGTCAGGATGCTCTCGACGCCGTCAGTCTTTACCGATCCCAGCCCCGGGACCTGGAGGACGCCGGGGGCCAGGGTGACGATGCCTTCACCTGAAAAGACCGCCTGATCCGCTCCGTTGCCCCCCTCGTAGACAACGGTCAGCCCGGGCGATCCGCTGCCGGCAAGGAAGGTCAGGCGGTCGTCGCATCCCGCGGTGCGCACCAGAATCTGGCCCGAGAACTGGCTGAGAGGCACGTGGACTTCGTTGGCACTGGCGTAATGACCGACGGTCGTCACCATGTTGTGGACGTGCCGGGCCCAGCTTGACGCCGTGCCCGCAGTGCCTTGCTGCAGGACGAGTTCCCCGTCGGCTACGCGGATGCTCAGGTCGTCGATTCGCCCTTGAACGCGCATCGTGTCCGACGGAAACAGGTCCTGGACGATGAGGTTTTTGTGCCCGTCGAGCGAAACGAACGTGAATCGTGTATCGGTTGACCAATTGCCGTCGCGGTCGAGGTCTTGGACGCCCAGCCATATCGATGCGTCCGTCGTTCGGCTCTCGTAGAGCTTCCAGTTCTCCAGGCCGTTGACCGGGCCGGCGAACTGCATCGGAATATCTTCGCCTGACTTGTCCTTGACTTTGTGACCGTTCTTGAGCAGATACAACTCGTCCGCCGGGATGTTGACAAAGTCCCCCCAGCGGCCCGTGAACATAGATTCCTGCCAGAAGTAGTCGCCCTTCGTTCCGTCTGTACGGACCAGAGAGCCGTCCGTCTTCGTAGAGTACCGATGGACGGATCGCAGGGCAAAGGGATAGGGGCCGGAATCCGGCGAGACCGACCTCCAACGCTCGGCCGTGAACCATCCCCAATCCTGTCCCAACAACGTCTTGGCGTCCTGAACCACCACGTCCCTGCCGCCGCCAAGAATGCCGATCCGCCCGTCGCGCAACCGCGTGGCCCCGGGATCTCCCTCGGCCCAGCTCCAGACCGCCGCCTTGAGAAGATCGCCTCGTTTGCCGTCCGGCAAGTCGTAGAACGCTTTTTCCGGCCCTCCGACCAAGCCGAGATTCACCCAGCCGACGTCACCCTTCTGGCCCAAGAAGAAGTCCATCCGCACCACGTTCACGGCGTTGCGAGCGTACTCCGTCAAGAGTTGTGCCGTGACCGGATCCACGTCCCACTCGTCATTCCCGCTCTCTCCCATCCCGTCCCCGTACACAATCTGAAGATAGCCCAAGTCCGGTTCTTCCCCTTCCATCGAGAAGTCTTGCGTCGGTGTCGTGCCGCTTTCTTCGAAGTACTCGACGCGGATACCCTCGGCGAGCAGTTCGGCGCGCGACTTGTAGATCGTCTGATTCGAGTAGTCGACGGTCTTCGTCAACCGGCTACCGTCATCGCCGAGGCTTCCCAGAACCTGCTGAAACGGCTCTTTCCACTGGCGGTCTTCCAGTCCCGTATGATTCTCAAGATGGAGGAAGATGACCTCCGACGAATTTGCATCCACCCAGCCGCGGATTTCGTCGAGCGCCTCGACGATTGGGATCACCGGGGCCGATGGATTGATCCCGATCGGGTTCGGTTCCCATTCCTGGTTATGATTGAGCACGATACCCCCGTTATAGAGCCACAAATCAAGCTCCAGAACGCGAGCACCGGCATCCAACTGGTCCGCCAGGCTGAAGATTTGGTTCGGCGCCACCAGGGGTATGTTTGCTGCACCGTAGGCCTTCGAGTTGTATGCGTTGTGCGAGCCCAATTGCAGTGTGTTGCTGATCGGTTCGTTGACCTGCAAGTCTCGCTGACTCTTGAGCGCCCACCAGGTGTAAGCCCCCATGAATTCAGCGACTGCGGGTCCGGCAAGAAGATGCCGCGATTCAAGCGACTCGAGGCGCAGTCGTCGATCCCGCGCCGCAGGCCGCCAACGCACCTGGGATTCCAAGCAACGCTGATTTCCTTGATCCATCGGACGCCCCTGGTGAAGAACGCAATAGGATCTATGCCCTAGTCATCCATCTTCATGGCCGGAATGGGTTGTCGTCAATATCTCCAAAGAGGGGGCCGTCACGGTCGCACGAACAGTGACCTCGTCGCGCCCTTTGGCGAGGTCCGTTTTCGCCAAGGCTCCAACGAACCTAACTTGAGTGCACCGCCGGAGCAACTGGCGGCAGACTTCGGTCTAGTCAACGAGCATCTGGCCCGATTCGCGGGAAACGCGCTCACGCCGCCGGCGATCGTCCACTGGAGACTGGTTCGTCCGGACGCCTACGAGGTTCTCGCCGACCGGGGAGTCAAGACCTCGTGTTGGTTCCACGACGACTTCTGCGGAGGTTCGTCGAGAATGGCTCGAAGGACGACGATGACGAAAAACAGTCGTCACGTCCGCAGTCCACTGCCGCTCGATCGTCTTGCCGCTGGTTTTCAGTTTCTTGGACGCATGCCTCAAGCATGCTGACTAACTCCTACCCCACCACCAGCACACCGCGCGAGCGGAGGTAGTCGCGCCAACCCTTGACCGTGTCGCCATCCGGCGGTGTGACGGTTTCAGGCAGTTCCGTCTTCAGCCCGAAGCGATCGAGTTTTGCCCGCCACAGATCGTAGTAGGGCAACAGCTCAACGCCCTCGATCTTGGGCATTCTCTTGGCGAGGGCCACGATGCCGTCGAGATGCTCGCGCCTCGCGTTGTGCCCCGGAATCATCGGGCATCGCAGCACGATCTTGGCGTTTGCCGTGTGCAACTCCTTGAGATTCGCCAGGATCAGTTCGTTGGTCTTGCCGACGTACTTCTCGTGGAGACGGCGATCGGTTTCCTTGTAGTCAAACAACCACAGGTCGACGAGTGGAAGGAGCGGGCGGACGGAACCCCACATCGCGTAGCCCGAAGTCTCCAGCACTGTGTGCAGGCCGCGAGCCTTGGCTTCCTGGAGCAGCAGCCTAGCGAAGTCGGGTTGCATCAACGGTTCGCCGCCGGACAAGGTCATTCCGCCGCCGGACGCATCGTAGTACGCCTCGTCGCGCAGAACCACCTCGAGCACTTCCGCGGCCGTCGCCACGCGACCGACGATCTCCAACGCCTGGGGATCACAGGCACGTGCACAATCGCCGCTCCCCTTGCACAGTGTGCGATCGACACGTGCTTTACCGGAAACGTCAGGCGAAAGAGCAGATTCTGGGCACTTGTCAAAGCAATCGCCGCAGGCGATGCACTTCTCCGGCATGTAGGAGAGTGACGGTTCTCGGGAAATACTCTCCGGATTTCCGCACCACAAACAGCGCAGTGGACAACCCTTGAAGAAGACCGTAGTGCGGATGCCCGGGCCGTCGTGGATACAGAAACGCTGGATATCGAAAATGTGGCCGGTCGTCATTATCGGTGTTCCATTCGGGCAATGACGTCTTGCTGCAATTCCGGCGTGAGGCGGACAAAGAACTCGCTGAAACCGGCCACCCGCACGACCAGGTCCTGATACTGTTCGGGGTTCTTCTGAGCGGCGCGGAGCGTGTTGCTGTCCACGACGTTGATCTGAAGTTCCTGGCCGCCTTGCTGAAAGTAGACGTTCAGCATGGCTCGCAACTTGTCGCGTTCCGCCTGTTCGGCGATCATCCCCGCGTGAAAGCGAACGTTCACCTGATACCCGGACTGCCAGCTCTTGGCCGAATCCAACTTGCAGACCGAGTTGAGCAGGGCCGTTGGACCGGTCTGTTCGCAACCGACCGAAGCGGCCACGGAGCTGGCCAGCGGCGTGCCGGCCAACCGGCCGTCGGGAGTGGCCGGCGTTGTCAGCCCGCTGCGCACGGCGCCGCTGCGGACGACGTGTGAGTTGCCAAACCGGCTGCCGTCCCGAGGATCCCGGCAGATTTCCTTCATCGGCTCGTCCCGCATTCGTTCCACCAAACGGATGACGTCGTCGAGCCGCGGATCGTCGTTGCCTTGCTTGGGAGCCGCACGCAGCTTGGCCCGCAGGCGCTGGTGACCCTCGAAGTTCGCAGCGCAAGCGGCCGCGACTTCTTCCAACGTTGCTTCTTTCTTCTCGTAGACGACCTGTCGGATCGCAGCCAGACAATCGACCGCATTGGCAAAGGCAATGCCTCCGCACGAAAGGAAGTTGTATTTCGTCCCCTCGGCCATGTCGTGAGCCTCGTCGATGCAGCCGTCAAAGAAACACGACGTCAGCGGCGTCGTGCCCCAGCGGATCTGTGCCTCCAATTGTTGAAGCTGCCCGCGGTAGGTTTTCTCCATCGCTGCCCGGATGTACGCTCCGACTGCATCGGAGAACTCGTTGAAATCAGCAAGCTGCGATACGGGAGGTGCGATGTCCCGCCAGCGCCATTGGCCGGCAAACCCCTTCCCGCTGGTGAGCACGGCCTCGATAGCCTGCAGGTAGCCGCAATGCGCCTTCGGGTTGTAGTACCACTGGCCGGGAACCGCCAGTTCGTTGCAGCCGACGGGAACGAAGTTGAACGCGTCCTCCCGCGCAATTCCCAACTCGATCAGCGCGTCGGGAATCGCTTGATCGTTCCAATACATGGGGAAGCAGGTGCTGCGCTCGAGTCGCGCCAGGCAGAAATCGAAGAACTCCTGGTCGATGTTCGGGTGCCAGCGGACCCACAGCAACGGTTCCGGCAGAGTCAGGTTCGTGTGGCCCTCCACAAACAGCCAGCTCAGACGGTTCGTCTGGTCCTTGCCGTCCGCCGTCGAACCGGCCACGCACAAACCCTGCGTGAGATGATGCTCGGAGCCCCAGAAACTGTTGTCATACTGCTTGAGCACGAAGTTCTCGGCCAGCCTGAGCGCCTGGTCCTCATCGATGCGGCCGGCGCGGAGGTCGGCTTCATAGTAGGGAAACAGGAGCTGGTCGATCCGGTCGGGCGTGTTCGAGTAACCGTGCCCCTCGATATGGACGGCCTGGTGCACGAACCAGATCAACTGCAGGGCTTCGCGGAACGTCTCCGGCGGCCCGGCGGCGACTTTCGCGGCGATTCTCGACATCTCACGCAGCTCAGCGGCGCGGGCGGAGCGATCGCAGGCGGCGGCCGTCTCTTCGAGGAAGTCCGCGTAGCGGCCGATCCACCGGCTCAGCCCGGCGAGCGAGAGTTCGGCGGCCTGTAGAAACGCCGAGTGGTCGGCCTCGACCGGCTGCTGTTGCCTGGCTCGGACCCGCTTCAGGATTCCGCCGATACCGACCTGCAACAGTTCGCCGTAGCTCGGGCTCAGGTGTCCCTGGTTCGAGATGAAATTGTAGCCGAGTGATTGAGGTACTTCGTCGGCACTCTTGTAGGGAGGTTGACCGAGGATTTCGGTTCGGTACAACCCCCACATGTTGCGGTTCATCCAGTAGGTGCGAATCTCGTCGGGCACCCGGCCCAGCAAGTATCCCTGGCGATCCGGACGCTCGCCCGTGTAGATGTTGTTCTCGCCAATACCCAGCTCGACCATGACCGGCATCGCCCCCGGCAACTCGCTGATCGCCCCCGCCAGGCCGTCGTGATCGCGGACGTACAGCGGCACGGTCTCGAAGTACTCATGCAAGGCCATCGCTTTGCGCAATGCCCAGGGCCGGTCTTCGGTTTCTCGAAAGACCTTGGTGAAGACCTCGGCGCGGTGCAATGCAACGCGGACCGGCGAGTTCACGATGTCCCGGCGCAAGGCGGCAATTTCGCCGTGCGGTGTCGTGATCGGCCCCGCCGACGCCGCTCGTACTCCGAATCGTCCTAACGCCACAGCCCCTGCTGCCGCACCGGTGACAGCCATGAACTGTCGTCGTGTGAAGAAACTGTGTTCGTGCATGTCGATGTCTCCTCAAACACAAACCGCTGCCGGCACATTCGATTCTACCCGCACTGCCGGCGTTCAGTCGCCGGCCTTGCTGCCCTCCGCCTTGCCGGATGATTCAGCCGCTTCGCGACGCCTGTAATCGTCGAGCATGGCGGCCGTGGCGGTGGCCCCGCATCGCGTGGCGCCCAGGTCACGGACCTTGATCAGGCCGTCGAGGTCGCGTACGCCGCCAGCCGCTTTGACCTGCACCTGCGGCGAACAACTCGCACGCATCAAGGCCAGGTCGTGTTCCGTGGCGCCGCGGTAATTGTAGCTGCCGTCGGGCTGCTTCACGAAGCCGTAGCCGCTCGAGGTCTTGACCCAGTCGGCCCCGGCACGCTCGCAGATTTCACAGAGCCGCCGTTTGAAATCGTCGCCGCTCAGGCCCGCACCGCCCTGGGTGAGATAGTCGTTCTCGAAGATGACCTTGACCTTGGCGCCGTGGCCGTGGGCCTCCTCGCAGACGGCCTTGACATCCTGCTCGACGTAGTCCCAGTCGCCGCTGAGCGCCTTGCCGATGTTGATCACCATGTCGATTTCGGCCGCCCCGTCGCGGCAGGCCAGTTCCGTCTCGTAGCGTTTCGACTCCGTGCACGAGTTTCCGTGGGGAAAGCCGATCACCGCCCCCACCAGCACTCCAGTGTCTTGCAGCAGCTTCGCCGCTCGTTTGACGGCATAGGGCTTGATGCAAACCGAGGCCACGCCGTATTGGGCGGCCAGCTTGCAGCCGGCATCCAGTTCCTCGTCCGTCATCGTCGGATGGAGCAGGGAGTGGTCGATCATCTTGGCCAGTTGTTCGTAGGTATATTTCATGAAACCATCTCCAGATGGGGTGAGGGGGGATTTCCCGATTTTTGTGGCAGGACGCCACAAAAATGGGACGGTCCCCTTCCTGCAGCATCACGAGCACAGAATTCGGTACAGGTCCGCTCCGAGCGCGGTTCGCGGGAAATCGGGATTTCCGGCGGTTCTGCGGACGGCACGGCGGAGCGTGCCTGCTGCTTTGCAGTTCTCCTGCCAGGCCGGTGCGGCCCATTGACCAGCGTCGCCCACGATGGTATAGTGGCTAAGCCACCGTGTCAAGTGTCGGAGCGGAGCTTGGCCGGCATTCCCCGAGCCCCCAGGCCGAGGCACCGTCGCGCCGGCCCGATTCGTACTCCACTCTGCCACGGCCACCGGGAGAAACATGGACACCCAACTCGTTCGCAGCCCCGTCTATCAGCAACTCAACCAGCGCCTGCGCTCGGCCCTGGCTGGCGAGTACAACTGCGGAGATCGATTTCTTACCGAACGAGAGATCGCGCAACGTTTTGGAGTCAGTCGAACGACCGCCAACAAGGCCCTGGCGAGCCTGGTGTCAGAAGGGTTCCTGGAGTTTCGCAAAGGGCTGGGCACCTTCGTGCGACGAGCGGTTATCGACTACGACGTTCGCTCTCTGGTGAGCTTCACCGAGAAGGCAAAGGCCGCCGGCAAGACGCCGCGCACGGAACTGCTCACCTTCGGCAAGTTGCCGGCCGCAGACGTCGACGACTCGGTGCGGACTGCACTGGATATTGCCGACAACGCGTTGGTCTGGGAGATGGAACGCGTACGCCTAGCCGACGACGTACCGGTGATCTTCGAACATCGCTACGTCGTCCATGGCCTCTGCCCTGAACTCACCCGGTTGCAGGCGGAAGGATCGCTGTACCATGCCTGGACGGAGAATCACGGCCTGCGAATCGCCGGCGCCAACGAAGTGATTCGAGCCGTGCTGCTGACGACCGCCGAATCGCGCCGTCTGCAGACCACCACCCGCTCGGCGGCGTTCGAAGTCGTGTCGGTCGGCTTTCTGGAGAACGACCGGCCGCTCTGGTGGGAGCGGACACTCTATCGCGGCGACCAGTACGAATTCCACAGCCGGCTTGGTCCGATTCAATCGGCAACGCCGCCTCGCGGTCGATTGCGGCAGTGAAGAGGCAAAGAATGACGAAATCCAGAAACGACAGAATCTGCGTCTCGGTCCTCATTCTGACCCTCCTGTTCCTGTCGGCGAAAACTCCGGCGTTTTCCCAAGAGCCGCAGGTCGGCCAGGCATTGCCCCCGTGGACTGCCGGCTGTCTCGATATTCACCATATCAACACGGGCAGGGGAGAATGCTCCTTCTTCGTTTTCCCCGACGGCACGACGATGCTCGTCGATGCAGGGGTCACAGGAGCTGCCAAGCCGAGAGTGACCGATCCAAAGCCCAATGACAGCCGGACCCCCGGCCAGTGGATCTCGCGGTACATTCTCCATTTCCTGAATCCTCTGCCAGAAAAGAAGCTGCACTATGTGATGGCCTCCCATTTTCACGAAGACCATCTCGGAGGTGTCGCTGCCGACACGCCCGCTTCCCCATCCGGCAGTTACCGCTTGACCGGACTTGTGGAGGTGGCCCATTCGATCCCGTGCGGCACGTTGATCGACCGCGGCTGGCCCGACTACGACTGGCCGGTTCCCCCGGAAGGCGAATCAGCAAAGAACTACATCCAGTTTGCCAGATCGCAGGTTGCCGGCGGCACACTCCGGGCAGAACGGTTCCGGGTGGGAGCCAACGACCAACTCGTTCTTGTGAAGAACCCTCGAGAATACCCGGACTTCGAGATCCGCAACCTGGCGGCCAACGGGCATGTCTGGACAGGGGTGGGGTCCGTTGAACGGAACCATTTCCCCGCCCTGGCCGACCTCGATGACGACGAGTATCCCAGCGAGAATGCGTGTTCCATCGCCTTCCGGCTGTCCTACGGCCGGTTCGATTACTTCAGCGGAGGCGATATCTACTCCGTCACGGCACAGCCCTGGCAAGACATCGAAACGCCCGTGGCCCTGGTGGCCGGCCCGGTGGAAGTATGCAAGGCGAACCATCACGCCAATTTCGATGCCATGGGCGCGTCATGCCTCCAGGCCTTGCGCCCCCACGTGATCATCATTCACACCTGGCTGGCGCAGCAACCCGACATGGCCGTCTTGCGGCGAATGCTCTCGACGAAAACCTACCCCGGCCCCCGCGACGTCTTTGCCACCAACATCATGAACGAAACCCGAATCGTAGTAGGGCCACACATCGACAAACTGAAAAGCCAGCAGGGGCATGTCGTGGTTCGCGTCAGTCCGGGCGGCCGTGAGTACCGGGTCTTCGTACTCGATGATTCCGCCGAGACTTTCGAGATCAAGGCGATCTGCGGACCGTACAGTTCTGATTGACGATCGGGACAAACGTTTCGTACTTGCATTGCGAACACCAACTGCAAACGAGGCTCTCCTGGAGATCGCCAAACAAGTGCAGGCCCCTCAGAGGCACTATGTATTGGGTGGTACGCTCAGACCGAAGCGATGGGCGTGGATGGTCAGATCACCACGCCCATCGCTTCGCTCTGGGCGTGCCACCCCTGAATATTCCGTGCTAGGACTAAAACGAACCGTTTCCCCCGTCGCGGATTCGTTCTATCCCGCCCACCGCGAATTCGGTGATCCTGTCCGCCAAGAGATCCACCCCCGACTCGTTATGCGGCACCGGGTGGCCGAATCGCCTGACAATCTCCTGCCCCTGCTCGTGCATGATGCAGACGGCGCCCACGAAATTGGCGCACTGGCCCCGCAGACGCGGCTCGTCGGCGTCTCCCAGCAACGCGGCGACGATGCGTTCCAACGCTTGCCGCACCGGCAACATCACCAGGGCAATCAACTCGTCGAGCGCGGGGGTGGGGTCGCGAAGTTCCCACGCGAAGAGCCGTCTGGCGTGGGGATGGGCGGCACGACGCAGCAAGAATAGTCGCAGTGCATACCGCACCCAATTCCTCAGAGCGGCACGCGGATCGTCTCCCGGCGACATTTCGGGAACCGGCTCGGCATCGACCAACTGGCGGTGCGCCATGACCAGCACCTCGCGGTACAGGGCCTCCTTGCTCCCGAAGTAATGGCTGACCGCGCCCAGGTTCACTTTCGCCTCGGCGCAGATCTTCCGCACAGGCGTATCGCGATATCCGTGCCGAGCGAACGCCTCTGCGGCCGCCGCCAGCAAGGTCTCGCGAGTCCGAACCGCATCCCTTCGTTTGGGGGTCCGGCTGGGCGTGCGGGCAATCTTCGATGTTATACGAGCGTTTGACATAGCCATTGGACGAGAGTATACTTCATTAAGTCATACAAGTGTATAACATAAACAGTCAGGCATCAAGCAATCCAGATGAAGAAACGTGTCATCCTCCTGATCCTTGTCGTCGCCCTCGCCGCAGGCATCGTCTGGTGGCGTTCCCAGCGGTCTCAAGGGCAACCGGAACGGCTGACCCTCTACGGCAACGTCGACATCCGCACGGCGCAGCTCGCCTTCGACGGCAGTGCCCTCGTGACCTCCATGCGGGTCGAGGAGGGCTCGCGGATCAAGGCAGGCCAGATCCTGGCTGCGCTCGATTCCTCTCGCACGCGAGCCGAACTCGACGAGGTCAAGGCCCTGGTCGACGCCCAGGAGGCCGTGGTCCGAAAACTGGAATCCGGAACCCGCCAGCAGGAAATCGAACAGGCCCGGGCGCGGGTCGCTTCTCTGGAGGCCAGACTAACCCACGCCGAACAGACGCTCGAGCGATATCAGAGGCTCTCTCCCACTGGGGGAGTGAGCAAGGAGGCGCTGGATGCTGCCGAGATGCAACTGCGAGTGGAGCGGGCTGCACTCGACGAGGCGAAGCAAGGCCTGGCCCTGGCCCTGGAAGGACCGAGGAAAGAGGACATCCAGGAGGCACACGCCCGCCTGGAAGCGAACCGCGCCCGCGTGCGGCTCCTGGAGAAACGGCTTGCCGACACCGAGCTGCGAGCCCCGTCACCCGGCACGATTCGCAGCCGCCTCATGGAACCGGGCGACTACGCTACGCCCGGCCGAGCAGCCTACGTGCTTGCCCTCGACGACCCGAAATGGATTCGCGCGTATGTGCCGGAACCGAGCCTGGGACGGGTTCGGCAAGGAGCGCGTGCCTGGGTCACCACCGACTCGTTCCCCGAGAATCCGATCGAGGGTTGGGTTGGATTCATTTCGCCGATGGCCGAGTTCACTCCGAAATCGGTGGAGACAACCGAACTGCGCACCCAACTCGTCTACGAGGTCCGCATCTACGTCAACGATCCCGAAAACCGGCTGCGTCTCGGCATGCCCGCGACGGTCGTCGTCGATGAATCGTCTCCGCCAACCGCTGTGCCGGCGCCTGCGTCACAATCCGAGATTGAATCCACCCTGCCGAAGGTGCCTGTGCCGTGATCCAGTCCGCCGACGAGTCTGTTTCCGAGCGTTCCGGCGAAACGGTGCTGGGCGTACGGAACCTGCACAAACGCTTCGAGTCGAAGGGCGGGCCGCCGGTCGAGGCGCTGCGAGACGTCTCTCTGGACGTGCGATGCGGCGAGGTGGTGGGACTCGTCGGTCCGGACGGGGCCGGCAAAACGACGCTCCTGCGGATCGCGACGGGGCTCCTGGTGCCGGACAGCGGGACGGCCACCGTCCTGGGACTTGACTCGGTTCGCGACACGTTGCAGATCCGGGGACGCATTGCCTACATGCCCCAGAAGTTCGGCCTGTACGAGGACCTGACCGTTCAAGAGAACCTCGACCTGTACGCCGACCTTCAAGGCGTGGAACCCGCCGCCCGAGCGCCTCGCTACACGCGGCTTCTGGAGATGACGGGACTGGAGAAATTCACAGGTCGCCTCGCGGGCAGGCTCTCCGGCGGGATGAAGCAGAAGCTCGGCCTGGCCTGTGCCTTGATCAAGAGCCCGGAACTCCTGCTCCTCGACGAGCCGACCGTCGGAGTCGACCCGGTATCCAGGCGGGAACTGTGGCGCATTGTCTACCAGATGGTCGACCAGGAGGGAATCGGAGTGCTGGTTGCCACGGCCTACCTCGACGAGGCCGAAAAGTGCCATCGTGTCGTCGTATTGCACGAGGGCCGGAAGCTGGACGAAGGCACTCCCGCGTCATTTCGCGAACAGGTGCATGGGCACACGTTTGTGGTTCAGCCTCCGCCGGGCGTGCGGCCCCGGACCATCCAGGGCCGATTGGCCGGACGGCCCGGCATCATCGATGCCACAATCCGTGGTGGCCGGGTCCGTGTGGTTACCGAAGAACGCGATATCGCGGCCGTCACGGGGGCGATGCCGGACAACCTAGCCGCCGCGATCGACGTGGCCGGTCCCACGTTTGAAGACGCTTTCATGAAACTGCTGGCCCACGCGCGATCCAGCCAGAGCCACGCCAATCTCCCCGCCGCACAGGTCAGTACTGGTGTCAGTCCGCATCCGCGTGAACCCGAAGCAACGATCCACCGCGGAGAGTCCGCCGACGGTGTCGTCCACACCCGCGACTTGACCAAACGCTTCGGCACGTTCACCGCGGTTTCGGAGATCAGCTTCGACGTCCATCGCGGCGAGATCTTCGGGCTGCTCGGCCCCAACGGAGCCGGCAAGAGCACCACCTTCCGCATGCTGTGCGGGTTGTCGAAGGTGTCGGCCGGCGAGGTCCGGGTTGCCGGGCGCGACCTGCGCCGCGCCGGATCGTTTGCGCGGCAGCGATTGGGATACATGGCCCAGCAGTTCTCTCTCTACGGCCAGCTTTCGGTGTTCGAGAACCTGCGTTTCTTCGGCCGGGCCTACGGGCTGGCCAACACGCGGCTTGCCGAGCGGATCGAGTGGGCCCTGGACGAATTCGATCTCCGCGGCCACCGCGACATGGCCTCGGGAAGGCTGCCGGGTGGATACAAGCAGCGGCTGGCGATGGCCGCCGCGATCCTGCACGAGCCCGATATTCTTTTCCTCGATGAGCCGACCAGCGGAGTGGATCCCCTTGCCCGCCGCGACTTCTGGCGACGCATCAACTCCTTCGCTGAAGGCGGGGTTACCGTGGTCGTCACGACGCACTTCATGGAAGAGGCCGAGTATTGCGACCGGATGCTCATCATGTCGCAGGGCCGCGAGCTTGCGACCGGGACGCCGGACGAAATCCGCGAGTTGGCACGGACCGAGGACCATCCCGACCCGACCATCGAAGATGCATTTATCGCACTGGCCGAAGGCGCCGCCCGGCCGCGTGGGAAGGAGGGCTCACCGTGAACGCGTTCCAGCGGAGCATCATGCGCCTGCGGGGATTTCTCCGAAAAGAGGCCCTGCAGATCTGCCGCGACCCCAGCAGCATCGCGCTGGCTCTGGTCATGCCCGTGGTGCTGTTGTTCCTTTTCGGATTCGGAGTGTCTCTCGACGTCAAGGACGTGCCGATCGCGATCGTGCTCGACGACCGCGGCCCCGAGGCCCGCGACCTGGCCGAGCGGTTCACGCTCAGCAATTACTTTGAGCCGGTTCTCGTCGACAGGTTCGACGAGGCCCGGCAACTGCTCGACCGGCGGGAAGTGGACGCCATCGTCCAGGTGCAGTCGGATTTCTCGGACCGCCTGGCCCACGGTGCAGCGGTTCCAGTCCAGATCATCGTCAACGGCACCGACTCGAATCTCGCCCAGCTCGTCAAAGGCTACACGCTGGGCGTCGTGGGGCTCTGGTCCCAGCAGCGGGCGGCTCGGGGGTTGTCCACAAGTTCCTCGGCCGTGACGATTCAGCAGCGGGTCTGGTTCAACGACGCCGTCAACAGCACCCATTTTCTCGTTCCCGGCCTGGTCGCACTGGTGATGACGCTGATCGGCGTCTTGTTGACGGCCCTGGTCATCGCACGGGAATGGGAACGCGGCACGATGGAAGCGATCCTCGCCACGCCCCTGCGGGTCGGCGAGATCATGGTCGGCAAGCTCTTGCCCTACTTTGTCCTGGGGATGATGGGGCTGGGCCTCAGCGTGGGATTGGGCCGAGTCATGTTCGGCGTGCCGTTTCGCGGTTCGCCCGGCGTCTACCTGTTGCTGTCCACCCTGTTTCTGCTCGCCTCGCTCGGGCTGGGACTGTTCGTCTCCGCAGCCGCTCGCGTGCAGTTCGTCGCCGCCCAGGTGTCGATCATTGTCGGCTTTCTGCCGGCGTTCTTCCTGTCCGGGCTGCTCTTCGACTTGGAGAGCACGCCCTGGCCGATCCAGGCGGTCAGCCACTTGATCCCGGCTCGTTACTTCGTTTCGGCCAGCCACACGATCTTCCTGGCCGGCGACGTCTGGTCGGTTCTTCAGTGGGACGCGCTCTTCCTGGGCCTGATGGCCGTCGTGCTGATCGCTCTGGCCAGGTCGCGCCTCGGCCAGCGTCTGGAGGGATGACCCATGGCTTTGGCCCTGCTCCGCATCGCGACGCTCGTCGTCAAAGAGTTCCTCGCCATCATGAAGGACCCCAAGAGCCGGGTTGTTGTGATCGGCCCGCCGATCATTCAGTTCTTCGTCTTCGGGTATGCCGCCACTTTCGACCTGAACAACGTCCGTTACGCCGTACGCGACGAAGACCGCAGCGTCGAATCGCGCGAGTTGCTGTCCCGCTTCCGAGGCTCGCCGACGTTTCGCCTGGTGGGTGAACTGAGCAGCGATCGCGAGGTCGGCGACTTGATCGACCGGCAGGGCGTGCGCCTCGTGCTGCACATACCGCAGACGTTCAGCCGGGATCTCCACGCGGGCAGGCCGGCACAAGTCCAGGTGATCGTCGACGGCCGGAACTCCAACGTTGCCGCCGTGGCCCTGGGTTATGCCAGCGGGATCATTGCCCAGTACAACGCCGAACGCGGCGGGACTCTCGCCGCAGGTGCCCCCAACGCAGCACGTCCCACGCTGCAACTGGTCGACCGCGCCTGGTTCAATCCCAATCTGCAAAGCCGCTGGTTCATCGTCTCGGCCCTCGGCGGCCTGATCGCGATGATCGTCGTGCTCCTGCTGAGCAGCCTCTCGGTCTCCCGCGAACGCGAGTTCGGCACCTTCGATCAACTGCTCGTGGCCCCCTTCCGCTCCGGCGAGATCCTGCTCGCCAAGGCGTTGCCGCCGATGGTCTGCGGACTGTTCGACGCCCTGCTGTTGGCCGCCGCTGCCGTGCTCTGGTTCGGCCTGCCGTTCCGGGGCAGCCTGCCGGCGCTGGTCGTTGCGCTAAGCGTATTCATCGTGAGCGTGGTGGGGGTCGGACTGTTCATCTCGTCGCTCTCGTCCACGATGCAGCAGTCGTTGCTCGGTTCGTTCATGTTCATCATGCCCAGCGTTATCCTGTCCGGGTTCACCACCCCCATTCAGAACATGCCGCAATGGCTCCAGTGGGGCACCCTGATCAACCCGTTGCGCTACATCGTTACGGCCTGCCGTGAAGTGTTCCTCCAGGGCGGCACCCTCGCCACGATCTGGCCCCAACTCTGGCCGATGGCCGTGATTGCCGCAGCAACCCTCGCCTCCGCCACCTGGTTGTTCCGCCACCGTACCGCGTGAATTGCTGGCAACATCAACCATGGCACACAGGCGAGTTGTTTCTGTGTCGCCCAGTCGCAGCGCTATCGAGACCGAGAACGCGGCAAATGGCCTTGCGTGATTCCCGGAAGGACTCTCGCGGTCCTTCACCCGTCATTCCCGCGAAGGCGGGAATCCAGACACTCGACAAACGTCACTGGATTCCCGCCTTCGCGGGAATGACGCAGGGGACGGCCCTCTGGCGACTGAGTTTCCAGGAATCACGCAAGGCCATTTAGTGTGGCCGCTCCGAAAGACCCTCGGATTTCCGATTATGCCGGTGCTGGGCCAGGTGGTGGCTACTCAACAGCCCAGCGTGCCGGCGGTCCGAACAACACCGCGTTGCTGTAGAGCCTGATGCCACGGCCGGCGTTCGGGTGGATGTGGTCGAGGATGTTGTCGTCGGTCACGTGCCGCTCCAGATAGGCGCGAATGTGCTGGTTGGCGTCGAGAAAGATGTAGCCCCCATCGGTGCAGACGTCGCGCAACACGCGATTGTATTCGGCGACCATGGCGTCGCGCTTTTCCGGCGGAAGACGGGAAAAGCGATCGTTGTCGTAGGCCAGCCAGACGTTGACGAAGGCGATCCGAGCGTCGGGTTGCGCCGCTCGAATCTTGGCGGCGATCCGTTCGAGATTGCGGGCAAACGCGTCGGGGGTCATCGTGCAGATGGCCGGATCTCGATAGCGCACGTCGTTGGCGCCAACTGCGACGACGAAGAGATCGGCCGGTTCTGCGACGTCGCGATCGAGATGATCCAGCAGCGTCTCGGTCGTCTCGCCGCCGACGCCTCGATTCACGAACTGATTCTCCGGAAAGAGCCCCATGATCGGCTCGAACCAGCCGTAACCGCCGTTCTTCGACCCGGCGGTAATACTGTCGCCGAGCATGACGGTTCGTTTCGATTCGGCAAGGGCCTCGTAGAACCGTCGCCGCTCGGCGTCGAGCTCTTCCGGGTCGATATCCCTCGCAAGCCTTGTTTCAAGCGGTACGCGGGCATAGCCGCAGTCGGGCAGGTAGTAATATCGTTCTTGCACCTGGTCGATGGTGAGGGGCGTGCCGAGCATGACCTTTGTGACAATACGGTGGACTTCCTCGATTCGCTTCCACTCCAGACCGCTGATTTCGGCCCGCAACTCGGGGTCGGCGACTGTTGCGTAGACAGGGACGGGACGCGGTTGGCCGGCGATGCGACGTTGTATCCAGAGCGGAACCAGCGAAACGCCCAGCAGACGGCCTCTTTGTTCGGGTGCGGTATCGAGATGGACGTTGACGATCGCCGCGGCATCGCCGTCCTTCTCGGTGTATTCGTTGACGAAGTTCCCCGGACAGTAAACGACGAGGCCCTTCCGCTGACCGCCGTCGGGTGTCGGAATCGAGTGATATTCGATTGGCTGGACGGCGTGGGCATGGGCGGCGAGCACGATGTCGACCCCCTCTTCGAGCAGGGCCTTGGCCCAGACGCGGCTGAAGCGATCTGAGCTATGCGAGAACTGCTCGCCCATGTGGGGCAAGGCGATGATTACGTCGGGATCGTGTAGCATCGCCCGACGAATGTCCTGTCGGACTATCTTCAAGCTCTGCGTGAACTCGCGCCGGTTCTCCGGCGGGGCGAGCACGGTCAGGAGATGGGCGTTATCGCCGTCGAAGTAGGCCGGGTCGCAGAAATTCGCGCCGTACGTGTAAGCCAGGAAGGCGATCTTGATGCCTTTCACGTTTCGGATCAGGATGCGATTCCGCTCAGCCGTATCGCGGCCGGTGCCGATGTGTGCCAGGCCGATCCGATCGAGCACGTCGAGGGTCCGGTAAAGACCCGCTTTTCCTTTGTCCATGGCGTGGTTGGTGGCGGTCGTAACCAGGTCGATGCCGCTCCCCTGAATATCTTGCACCCATCGATCGGGCCCGTTGAGACGCAGCGGGATCCCGTCGCCGAAATTGCTGGTGGAATAGCCGGCCTCCTCACCGGCGAGGGGAACCTCAAGGACGCCGACGGAGAAATCCGCCTTCTGGAAATAGTCTCGCGTGTGCTCGAAGACGGGGCGAAAGTCGAAGCTCTCGGATTCGTCGTCCCATGCCCTCTTCACTTGATCTTCGAGCAAGATCAGATCGCCGACGAAACTGACGGTGGCCGCTGAATCGATTTCTCTCCGCTGTTCGCGATCGAGCACGGCATGAATGACGTCGCCTTGGTTCTCCGAGGCTGTGGACGCGTCGGAGAGAGCGACGTAGACAGTGGGCAGGGCGAAGAGCACGAGGGCTGCCAAGAGATCTCGTGCCGGCTTGCCGTCTGCGGTTGGACGGTATCGCCCGGTGGTGAGCAGATTCCTCGCACAGGCTGCCACGGCGGAATAGGCGCCGGCCATGACGGGGTTTCCGAGAAGCCAAACGGTGAGCGCGGAGAGAGCAAACACGGTGAGCACGTGGGCGGAACGCCAGGCCTCGGCGGGAACGAGATCGTAGAACAGGAAGTTCACGTAGCGATGCAACAGAAAGACGAGCAGGGAGAATCGTCCGGCGGATGTGAGGAATTTCAGCTTGGCGGCCGGGCACAGCACAAGTACGGCCAAGCCGATCAGGAAAGCCAATGCGAAGAAAGCGAGTCGCAGCCAGAGCGTTCCGGTGGGAGCGTAGGGAGCCGCGACGAACACCGAGAGCGATAAGCTGTGAGAGGCGGTCAGCAGGTAGACGGGCCATGCCGAGGCGACAAGCAAGGCCACCGCCAAATAGCGATTGGTCGTCCGCATCTTGGCGATCATGCTTTCGTCGGTGTAGTACCCGAACAGAAAGAAGGGCAAGAAGGCGATCGTTCGACCGATCCCCAGGATGTTCGTGCCGTCGTTGAAATAGCCGACCATCAGCGCGGCAAAGACACTGATCGGGAGGATGAGCCGGATCTTGACGAGATCCTTGAGAAGAATTCGCCAGAAGAACAGGGCGAGTAGAAACCAATGGACGTACACGGGTGTGAGCAGGCTGACGTGCCGCATGCTGCCGGTTGCGCGTGCCTCACAGAACATCATCAGGCTGTTGAAGACGAGGTACGGCAATAGCAGGCTCTCGAACGCGTTGACTCGCGACTTCTCGACGTTCTTGGAGAAGTACCCGCTGACAAAGACAAACAGCGGCATGTGGAATGTGAAGATGTAGTAGGTGAGCGTCTGAACGAACAACGACGCGACGCCCTCCTGAACGTAGTGAAGCAGGAAGTGGGAGAAGACGACAAGAAAGATCAGGACACCCTTGAGGTTGTCCATGAGATCATCTCGTCCACTGGGCGAGGCGTGAAGGACCATCGAGTGCTCCGCGAAAATTGAGCTCTTGTAGGTCCGCAAGTGTCGCCGCGCCGGCACGGGGGTGCGTCGGCTTGCGGAAAAGGTCAGAGATTGGCCTACGAAAAGATAGCTTCCCGGCGCCGCGGCGACCTTCTGGGAGCCCGCAGGGATTGGGAGGGTCGTAGCGAATCTTTGGATTACTACGTTGTGGGCGGGATTCCCGCCTTCGCGGGAATAACGGGCGAAGGACCGCGGGAATGCTTCCGGGAATCACGCAAGGCCATTTGGTGTCGGTCGGCTTCAGGAACCGTGAACCAGTCGGGTCGTTAAACATGCTGTGGCGATCTGGTAAGATAATGGCCAAACGAGCCAAGTCCAGCTCCAGGCTCACTCCAGATGGCAAGAGCCAACTCCGCCAACGATCCACCCACAGGACGAGCACAAATGATTCAGGGCAACCCTCAGAGTACGTTTGGTGCGTCGCGTCGATTGTCGGGCGTCGCGTTTGTCGTGCTGACTGCGCTCGGACTGCTGTTAGGTCCTAATCAGTCGATCGCAGCATCCGCGGAACTGTGGATCGGGGTGGCCACGGCCGACATCACCCCCGAAGCACCGGTGGCCCAGGAGGGTGTGAATATCGCTCTCACCATCAAAGACCGTTGCACCGCCAACGTGCTCGCGTTGGAGTCGCGGCAGGGCGACCGGGTGATCGATCAGGCCGTTCTGGTGTCCTGCGATTTGTGTATCCTGCCGGGGGTCCAGGAAGGATTCCGTAAACATCTGGCTGCCCGCCGGCCCGGCTTTGACATCAACAAGCTCTCGCTGGCCGCGACCCACACGCATACGTCGATGATGGTGGCCAAGAGCCCCTACAACGACAAGGATTACGGCGACGCGGTGCAGCCCGAAACCTACCTGCCGTTCCTCTATGAGCGGATGGGTGACGCCGTCACTAGAGCGTGGGAGACTCGCGCCGTGGGCGCCGTGGCCTGGGGGCTGGGCCACGCCGTGTTGGGCCGCAACCGCCGCGTGGTCTATAGCGACGGGACGGCCAAGATGCACGGCAAGACCAACGATCCCAAGTTCAGCCACATCGAAGGCTACGAAGACCACACCGTCGATATCCTGTGCTTTTATGATGCCCAGCAACAACTCAAGGCCACGGCCATTGCGATGGCCTGCACGGCCCAGGCGGCCAGCGGCCCGGTGATCAGCGCCGATTTCTGGCACGAGGTCCGCAAGTCGCTCCACCAACGCTACGGGCAAGACTTGTGCGTGCTCGGATTCGTGGCCCCGGCCGGCGACCAGACCCCCAGAGTGCAGTTTCACCAGAGCGCCGAGTCGCGCATGGAGCGGCTCCGCGGCCTGGATCACACGCAGGAAATGGCGCGCCGAATCGTTGCGGCGTTCGACGACGTTACCCCGCTGATCGCCAAGGACATCCGTAGCGATGTGCCCCTGGTCCACCTGGTTCGGCAGGTCGACCTGCCGGCTCGGATCGTCACGCCGGCCGAGTACGCCGAAGCGAAGAAAACGTGCGACGAAATGGATGCCAAGGAAGTGCGAGGCCACCGCGAGTGGTACTGGCGGGGCTATCAAGGGCTCATCGTCCAGCGCTACCTGGCCCAGCAGAAGGGCGAATGGAAGACCTTTCCGATCGAGATGCACGTTCTGCGTCTGGGCGACGTGGCGATCGCCACCAATCCGTTCGAACTGTTCCTCGACTACGGCGTACAGATTCAGGCCCGCAGCCCGGCTCCTCAGACGGTTCTGATCGAGTTGGCCAGTCCCGCGGGCTACGCCGGCTATGTGCCCACGCCACGGGCCGTCGAGGCCGGCGGCTACAGCGCCGAGGTGCTGGTCAACATGATCGGCCCGGAGGGGGCACAAGTGCTGGTCGATCGCACCGTGGAAGCGATTCGAGAGCTCTTCCCGTAGGCGTTATCCGAGAGTTTGACCCAGGCCGCCTTGAGTCCGTAGGCATGGGCGGCCACGAGGCCGTGGAGAGAGGAGGAAAGGACCAGTTCGTGGGAACTGAGAATACGGCAGAACTCGTCGGGGGGCGTCCAGGTGGGCAGGACGGTGACGCCTTCGATCCGGATGTTGGCTTCGCGGAAGTGGGGGACGAAGCACCACTTCGCGGTTTTGGCGGGAGCGGGGGGGAAGATCTCGCGGACGAAGGCGGCCGGGTCGCCCCAGACGGGCGGGCACTTCAGGCCGTGGGCCATGGCAAAGGAATAGGAGAGGGGGCCCCGGGTCATGGCCACCTTGGCACGTGGGTTGGGCAGCATCGCGCTGCGCCAGTAGATGATCCCCGTGCCCCAGACGGTGGTCAGAGGCGTGGCAAAATGGAGCGTGGAGGCGACGACGAAGAAGTGTTCGACGGGCGCATTCGGTTCCACCCGGACCGGCTCGCGGCCCGACAGGTGCCTGACAATGAGCGGGGTGAGGAGGTCGCCGAAGTTGTTCTTCTCGACCCAGTAGGCGTGAAGGTGGTTCATGGTCTTGGGATGACTTCAACCCCGGTCAGACGCCTATCCTTTCGGGCGACCGACACCGGCACGTTACTCAGCACCGACGCCAAATAATAGAGTGCGGGGAGACGATGGCACGAAATTACCATGACTGGGCAACTATCTCGTATTTCATTTCAAAACCACCTTCACATGCAACACGCCGACCGAAAATGTACAACATTGTGTGCCACGTCAGGACGCTCTTAGTTACAGGCGTTTCATCAAGCCGGATTTGCTCAATGAAGACCATGGGCTCCAAGTCGTCAAACGCCCATTCTGGATCTCCGACCCAGTCTGGCGGCTTGTGGACAGAGATGAAGCAGTTCATCAGTCGCTGACGAATCCAGTCATGTTCCGCCGCTGCCTGGCCAGAGGCCAAGTATTCTTCATAAAGGGTATCCCTAAACGCGGATGGGCAAGAAGCCCTCAGTTCATCTTCGACAACCTCGATCACGTGTGCAGCAAACGAAGTACGCTTAGCGCGCGCCTCTTCGTCTGCTCGGAAGAGCATCTTGAGCTCTTCTGATGGCGACACAGTGACTCCCCTCTTCTGGAGAATTGCAATCGCCTCGGTGTGACAGCGTCGCACGACCGCAGTTTCTCCATGCGACGCGACTCGCGGCTTGAGACGCAGGAATTCTCCTGCGGGGAGGAGTTTCTTCACATGTGGGGCGTTATGTTCCCACCACTCCAGCCACTCTGCTGGCGAGTAGCCCCCCTCTGCGAGACGCTTCAAAGCTGCGAGGAGTTGTTGTTCGTTCATCATTCTGCCCAGCTATTGACGCCACGAAGAACCTTTACCAACTCATTCCCTTTCCCTGTGTGTCGGTACGGATCCATAGCAGCATGAGCCCACGGCGTGGCAATCACCAAATTCCATGCCTCGTTCGCCCGGCTGGCGCCTGTTCTCTGCGGCAAGGACCGGTGATGCAGCTCCAGTGACACATCTTTCGTAATTACTTGCCCGTTCTTAGCTCTGACCTGGACAGTGATTCGCGGCGCTTTACCCGCGTTCATTCTCGCAAGGTTGTCGGCCGAGTACTTGGCAGCATTCTCTTGTGCTTCGTTCTTCCAAAATGCCTTCCTCGCTGACGACCAACACTCATTGTGTACAAGAATTCCTGTCTCAGACACATAATACACATGCTCCGTCTCAACCTCCAGATTGAAAACGGGCTCGCTGCCGGCTCGCGGCCGCAGCGCGGTGACGGGCGACTGGGTGCCGTCGAGGGAGAGGACGTGTTCGCCGACCTGGAGGGAGCCGGCCGGGACGAACTCCTGGCGATCCTGGCTCCAGAAGGGGTGGTTGGCCGTCGTGCCGATCGGTTCGTCGAGCCCCTCGATGTGAAGGTCGACCACATTGCCGGCTGAGTGGGCGAACTTGCCGGTGACCAGGTGGTGGCCGTCGCTGGGGCGGTCGGGAAGCGGTGGGCAGGAGATGATCGAAAGGACCTCGGCCGGGCCGTCGATACCGAGTTCCTCCATGCAGAGGTAGACGGAGCCGCCCAGGCGGGCTTCCTCCGCTTCGAGCCAGCCCAACGGGCCGAGGAAGTCGATATCGAGGGTGCCCCCGTCCGGCTTCTCCATCCGCAGGGCGATCTTCCGCCACTGGGCCGGGTCGATTGGCCCGTATTCGTCTTCCAGGTCCTCCAGTTCCGGATTGTCGGCCAGGACCCAGGTGCCGACCTGGAGATCGCGGATTTTCTGGGTGACGTAGCGAGGCGACTCATCCGCCGGGAGCGAAGCGGGGTCGACCGCCGAGCATGCGGAGGCGAGCGAGAGGTCGGGGGTTGCGGGGACGTCCGTGGGCAGCCCGCCGGAGAGGACGAGGCCGCCGAGGGCCGCGAAGAGGAGGGCGAAGAGCCAGGGGGCAAGGCGGCTGGGCCGGCGGGCGCTGGATGTGCCTGTCCTGGGCGGCAGTTTCGTGCGGCGGGCCGTCTTGGCGGCGGTTGCGGCGGCAGTCATCACAGGCTCCTCGCTACGATCCATTCTCTTGAGCGGTTTCGGGGCGTCAAGCAGGGCCGCCGTTTGACCTCGGTTGTCATGGCGTCGGTTGCTGACAGCCGGCGACGATTATCACGCGTCTGCTGTGTAGGAAGGGCTGTGTCGTTCATGGTCAAGCAGGGCCACCTGCCCCATGTCGTACCGAGAACAAATCCGACGTCCGGAGTTGACCCCGTTCCGATCGCACCGTGGAGGCCATTCGAGGACTCTTCCCGTAGGCGTTATCCGAGAGTTTGACCCAGGCCGCCTTGAGTCCGTAGGCATGGGCGGCCACGAGGCCGTGGAGAGAGGAGGAAAGGACCAGTTCGTGGGAACTGAGAATACGGCAGAACT